>Ga0099364_10000001_pt1 | contig 743496 bp, 698 predicted proteins | sample TergutTh196P3_FD_73070 | JGI IMG/M metagenome (GOLD analysis project Ga0099364, IMG submission 73070) | Microcerotermes parvus P3 segment gut microbial communities from Pointe-Noire, Republic of the Congo - Th196 P3 | ecosystem: Host-associated > Arthropoda: Insects > Digestive system > Gut ... | reverse complement strand
TTACCGCGGCTGCTGGCACGTAGTTAGCCGTGGCTTCCTCCGCGGGTACCGTCATTTTCTTCCCCGCTGACAGAGGTTTACAATCCGAAAACCTTCTTCCCTCACGCGGCGTCGCTGGTTCAGGGTTGCCCCCATTGACCAATATCCCCCACTGCTGCCTCCCGTAGGAGTCTGGGCCGTGTCTCAGTCCCAATGTGGCCGTTCAACCTCTCAGTCCGGCTACCAATCGTTGACTTGGTGAGCCATTACCTCACCAACTATCTAATTGGACGCGAGCCCATCTTTAAGCGATAAATCTTTGGCAGTTCCTCGATGCCGAGGTACTGCATTATGCGGTATTAGCCCCGGTTTCCCGGAGTTGTCCCCCACTTAAAGGCAGGTTGCTCACGTGTTACTCACCCGTCCGCCACTAACTTGCGCAGTACACCCAGTTTCGCATTTTTTCTCTATCTTATTATGTGTTATTCGCTTTTTAAAAAGCGTGAAGCGCGAGAACTTCTTCTTTGCTTTTTTGCTTTACCGTCGCGCTTGAAACGCTGTTAAAGCTTTTGCGAAACTCGGTGTACCGCACAAGTCCGTTCGACTTGCATGTGTTAGGCGCGCCGCCAGCGTTCGTCCTGAGCCAGGATCAAACTCTTTGAAGTTTGTATAATCTCGTCATAGTTTGCGAGCAAACACGAAATTTGCCCCTACAACGCCATTACCTTTTGCTCAAATAAACGCTAACTTTTGCAGTTTTCTTAAAAACTGCCTAAATCAGTTTGCTTATCCGAAATTATTTTGTACCGACAGCCTTAACTGCCGCTACTCTTTTGGAATTTTCAGGTTTGCAAATCTTTCTTCAAGATTTGCTATAGTTCGTTATTGTTCAATTTTCAAGGTGCTCGGATTCTTAAAGAGAACCCGTACTTGCTTCGCAAGTGCATATTTACCTGTGCGATTCTTTGATTTATCGGGCTGTTTCGCATGACTGCATATCCAAAGGATTTTCCCGATTAAAATCGCTGTCGTTGTAAGACAGCTTAATCAGTATACCACCGTTGAACAGCAATGTCAATAGCTTTTTTGCAAATATTCGCTAAGATTTGCAAAATCGGCAATATGCACAATAAACATTTAAATATTTTGTGCATATACAATAATTTGTCATAAAAATATTATGCAAACATAAAATAGTATTTGTCATTTTGCTATTATTATATGTATCATAACAGAAAAATTGAATATATTTGCTAAAAATAGTTGTAATTGTCAAAAAAATATGTTATTATTGTATAAAAGAATTAAATATTTTAAATAAGGTAAAACCTAAGGAGCTGAAATGGCGACTATTGTGACAAGTGAAAACGCCCAAAAAATATTTTCCGCGATTGAGTATGCCGAAATACGTATTGATATGGCGAGAAACTTTCCTATAACTATTTACGACGAAAGCATTTCGGACAAAAAGAGCCGGAAGTTTTTCCTCGAAGACGTTATTTCAGCTGAAGACCTTCCGCTCTTAGCCGCTAAAATCGATGATGTTTTAGCTAACGGTCACAAAATACTACAGTCCCACACCAGAATCAAAACCGACGGCGTTGACCGCTGGTTTCTCATACGGTGCGAGCGGAAAAAGGAAAAGTTCGGGAAAATCCACTTTAAAGGATTTATCCTTGACGTTTCCGGTTATTCGGGCAATCTTGATTTTTCGTGGGAAGACAGCGTTCTGATTGAATATAAAAGAAAGGACGAAGAAAAAAGTGCGCGAATCAGAAACAGGGAATTAACCCTCTCTGATATTTTGGACAAGGACTATCTTAAACAAATACAAAAACCGCTGACAAGCGCCGGGGTTTATTCGGCTATTTACGACGAAAGCGGGGATTTAATCTGCTCATCTTTAGAAAATGAAGAAGATATAGCTATTATAAATAAAAAGTATAAGCATAAAAAACGGGTGGATATAAGAATCAGCCGCGTAATCGTCGCAAACTGGACAATTTCCGCTCCGAATCCTGGCTTAATTGAGAAAAACACCGAATTGCTAAACGTGCTGTCTCAGGCAATCATGAGAATCGCCAATTCTTTCGCGGTTCTGTATAGCGAGATGAATAATTCCGAGCATGCAAATAAATTATTAAGTGAGCACATTGAACAGCAAATACTTATAAATAATGTATACAATATAATTCTTAAACGCAAAAACGCTAACGAGGCGCTTGAGGCAGTGATAAAATTAGTGGGCGAGTACATGGGAATGAGACGTATATGCGTTTATCACGACTGCTCTGACGAAAAGATGGTTAAGCTTCATTATGAGTGGCGCTCGGCAATTTGCACCGACCCCGCTCCGGCTGTTTTCAGCTACTCGGAAGTTTCCAAAATCGTTGAGCGTCTTGATTATACCGATATATATATTCCTTCCTGTACAAGTGAGCTGGCAGAGTTTTTACCTGAAATCTGCACAATTGCCAACCTTAACGGCGACGGAAAACGTTTTGGTATAATAGCATACGCGCCTCTTGCTGTCGGATATGTCCCGACAGCGCAGGACAGCAAGGTTTTACGCAGTGTTTCACAGATTACGGCAACGCTTTTACTGCAAAAGCAGGCAGACGAAAGATTAGAAGAAACCGACCGTAAATTATTGAAACTGGCTTTTTATGACCCGACCCTTGATATACCAAATCGCGCAATGCTTGATAAACATATTGAAAACGAGTTGGCAACCGGAGATAGCGGCGCGGCGGCGGTGCTTAAAATTACCAACCTGAATACTTTTAACGAGCTTTTCGGGCACGAGTACACCGACAGTATGCTTAGGGACGTAGCACGGTATGTTACCGAAATGCCGGTATCAAACCTTACAGTTTACCGCTTTTCGGGCAATACGCTGATGTTTTTACTTCATAAAACCGATGAAGCCGGCGCGAAAAAGATTGTCGAGGCTTTGCTGTATCGGTTCAAAAACCCGTGGAAACATACAAGCGGCGAACATTACCTTGACGCGGGGGTAGGCGTTACGCTTTATCCCGGCGGGCATATTTCAAGGGATACGATTTACCGTGCCGCCGCCCTTGCTTTATATAAAGCGACCGAATACGGCGCAAACAGTTACGCATTCTACAGTCAGGACTTCGAGAGCGAGGCGGGTATAAACTACGGCTACGCGCAAAAACTGCGCGACGCAATTAACAAAGACATGAAAGGCTTTTCCCTGAAATATCAACCCATAACCGCCGTTGAGGAGGAAGACGGAGGCGACAGTCAATACATACAATACGAGGTTTTTGTAAACTGGGACGTACTTCCTACGCCGAAGTTGGTTCAGCTTGCGGAAAATATGGGACTTGACATAGTAATTGATACCTGGGTCATAAAAAACGCCTGCGCTTTCTGCAAAAAGATGAGGGAATACTCGCCCGACTTTTCTGTCAGCTTAAATATAACCCCAAGGGAATTGCGCTCCGGTTCAATAATAACAATGGTCGAAAAAGCGCTTGCCGAAACAGAGCTTGAAGGTAGCGCGCTTTCTCTGGAGATTCCCGAAAAAGCTTTCTCGGAGCGTCAGGACGGCGTTTTAACCGTGCTTAAAAAATTAAGCCAAATCGGTGTTCGTCTTTCAATTGACAGTTTCGGCTCAGATTTCACCGGACTGCGTATGCTGAAACACTCTTATATGGATATGGTGAAAATAGATTATAGTCTTTTTACCAATATTTTTGGGGATTTCGACCAGATTTGGGTCGATACGGTGGCAAAGCTTGCATCTTCCATTGAGAAAGGCATTTGCGTTAAGCGGGTGGAAAATAAAGAACAGCTTGACGAGGCTAAGAAATTCGGCGTGAAATACGCTCAGGGCTGGTTGTTCGCAAAACCCATGACAGGAGACGAATTGATGAAAAAACTGCAAAAAACTGCAAAAAAGAAATAGCACCGACAAATCCGACGCCAAGATTGTTAATTGTTAATTGTTAATTGATATATCACCGCATCGTCATCCCCATAATAGCCTCTTCTGCGCCCTGTTTCAATAAACCCCACGCTTTCATAAAGCCTTATTGCCGCCGTGTTTTTTGAGCGAACTTCAAGAAACACGGCGGTTTTGCATTTTTCCAAAAACCGTAAAAGCAGTTCTTTCCCCAACCCCTGTCCCCTATAATCGGGCAAAACCGCGATTCGGTAAAGCTCGCTCTCGTGGTCAAGCCTGATTCCCGCGGCGTAACCCGCAGGAACGCCGTTGACGGTTTTAATCAGAGTAGCCGAATTCGGGGAATTCAGATGTGATTTGACCATTTCCATGCTCCATGAATCAGAGAAACAGGCTTGTTCTATTTTATAAATCATTTCGGCAGTTACTAAATTTTTCATTTTAAATATTCATTTTTGTTAAGGGCGAATTCAAGACGGTCTTTCATTTTCCCGTCGTGCTTTGTTTTCTTGATTAAGCTCAATGTGCGTCATACCATGTCTTCGCGCTCTTTACCCCGACCGCCAAAGGCACGTCTAACTTTGCCGCCGCTTCCATTTCCTCTTTTAATATTTTCTCAACCTCAAGCATTTCGTTCATCGGTGTTTCAACGATTAACTCATCATGCACCTGCAAAATCAGCCGCGCTTTTAAGCCCCGCTCTTTGATTTTGTTAAACACCCTAATCATCGCAAGCTTGATTATATCCGCCGCCGTGCCTTGTATGGGCGTGTTCATGGCGATTCTCTTCCCCGCCGCCTCAATATTCTTGTTGCTCGCATTGATTTCGGCAATCTGCCTTTTACGCCCGAACATGGTGGAAACCCCGCCGCTTTTCTTAGCCCCGGCAATCGTATCGTCCATATAAGCTTTTACGCCTTTATATTTAGCAAGATAGCTTTTTATATAGTTGTCGGCTTGACTCACGCTTACCCCGATGTCTTTGGCAAGGGAAAACGCGCCGATTCCGTAAACTATGCCGAAATTTACCGCCTTTGCCGCGCTTCTGAGCTCGGGGGTAATCCACTGTGGCGGCTGATTAAAAACCTGCGAAGCCGTAATTGTGTGAATATCCTCGTCTTCCTCAAAGGCTTTTTTCATAATTTCATCGCCTGAAATATGCGCCAAAACTCTAAGCTCAATCTGCGAATAATCGGCGTCAACCAGCATACAGCCGTCCCCGCCCTTAAAAAAGCGGCGCATTTGCCGCCCGCGCGGAGTTCGCACAGGGATATTTTGTATATTCGGCTCTACAGAAGAAATGCGCCCCGTTCTGGTTATGGTCTGCATAAAAGTAGTATGGATTCTGTTATCCTCGCCGGTTAGCTTTAATAAACCCGTAACGTATGTGGAATTCAACTTTGTCAAGGCGCGGTATTCGGTTATGAGCGGTATGATTTCATGCTTGTCCGCTAAGTCCTCTAAAACGTCGGCGTTGGTCGAATAACCCGTTTTGGTCTTCTTGCCGCTCGGAAGCATTAACTTATTAAATAATATTTCTCCAAGCTGTTTTGGGGAAGAAATATTGAAAATTTCCCCCGCAAGCTCGTAAATTTCATTTTCAATTCTCTCAATGTCCCGTGTTAATTCCGCGCCGAAATTTTCGATCCCCGCCTTATCAACCTCAATTCCGTGCCGCTCCATATTCACCAAAACCTCAGTCAAGGGTATTTCTATTTCAGTCAGTACATTAAGCATATTTTCGGCTGTGATTTTACTGTAAAGCTGTTCGTAAGTGTATTGGTTCAAATCGACGCCGAGTAAATACGCCGCTAAAGTCATATCGAAAACCACGTTTTTAATTTCAATGCCGTTATCAAGCGCGTAACCCCATAAAGCTTTAAGGTCGTGGGTTCTTTTGGGCTCGTCACCGCTTAAAAAGGCTTTGTCGCTTTCATGAGTTGCAACGGGATATGACGGAACCGAAAAAGCGGCGGCGGATTCTGAAACAACGGATTCATGCGGAACGTCATCGGCGTTCACATTAAACTTTTTCATGAACGAAAACATTTCAAGCTCGGTTAAAATCCGCGCTAATTCCGCATCGTTCCGATCATTTGGAACATAATCCGCCAAATCTGCAGAAATAGGCACGTCAAGAGCAATTGTGCCGAGTTTCAGGCTTAAACGACACATTTCCTCGTCGTTTAAAAGCTTATTTTTTATACCCGCTGTAATCTCTAAGTTGTCAATATTCTCATAAATATAGTCTATGTTTTTGTATTTTTTAATTAGGTCGTAAGCTGTTTTCTCGCCGATTCCCTTAACACCGGGAATATTATCGCTTGAATCTCCCATCAGCGCCTTTACGTCGAGCATCTGCGACGGCTCAATTCCGTAGGTTTCTCGAATTTTCTCTATTGTAAAAACAGTGTCGTCGTTGGTTTTGGCTAAATTTACGCAAACCTTTTCATTAACAAGCTGAAAAGCGTCGCGGTCGCCTGTGGCAAGCACGCAATCACTGCCTGCGGCAGACGCAATATTGGATAAAGTTCCTAATATGTCATCAGCTTCATAACCCTCAACTTCAAGGACACTTACCCCTAAAGCTACGAGAATCTGCTTGATATGCGGCATTTGCATTGCAAGCTCGTCGGGCATACCTTTGCGGTTGGCTTTATACTCTGAGTATATTTCTGCGCGAAATGTCGGTTTTCGCATATCGAAAGCGACCGCCGTCGCGTCAGGCGCAAACTGTTTCATAAGTTTAAGATATATGTTCAAAAAGCCCGTTGTCGCATGGGTAAATACGCCCTTCTTGTTTGAAAGAGGGCGTATTCCATAAAAAGCGCGGTTAGCCAAGCTGTTGCCGTCAATTACAAGCAGTTTCATAATTATCTATTATACCTCATATTTTAAAAAGCAAACTGTAAAAGGAAGATGCGGATAAATCTGGGTTTTTGTCTGCTCAAAGCCGTATCTTTCATACCACTCCAAAAGCGATGTGTTTTCATAAATAATACCTATGGAGATTGCTTTTCCGTCTGCGTTTCTCACATATTCGACAGCATAATCCAACAAAGACACCCCGCCACCCTTATGCCTGTGTTCGGAAAGCACCGCTAACTTTTCAAGATTGTAAATATCGCCGTCATTTGATTCAATCTGAACGAAACCAATCTGTACATCGTCGTCAAATAACCCGAACATCTTAGCACCTCTGCGGAATTCCGCAAGCAACGTATGGTCTTTTAAAAACGAGCCGTTGGTGGGCGCGTTTTCTTCGGTTAATTCAAATTGTTCAGCAATCGTACTGCAAGAACGTCTTACTATTTCCGCGCTTAAAGATATATCCTTTTCTGCTATTTCAATTATTTTAAACATTTTATCCCCCTTTTCACAGCACTAACAAACTATTCGCCCGCAATAACCCTGCTATATTTTAAAAATTTTTAAGAATTTTGAAAGCCAAGACTTTTTCTCCCGCTTGCGCTTTAGTCCTTCCTTTTCCGTTGTCCTTTGGTAGGCGTTTTTATAAAGCTCAATCTGAGCGTCCCTGTCGTCGGGACTGATTTCCGGTTTGGAATAAGTCCCGTCGCAGTTTTGCACCCGTGCCTTTACATTGTTATTTAATAGCGCGAAAAATTCTTCCAAAATCCGCTCCCTTGCCCTCGGGTTTCTGACAGGCGCGGCAACCTCCACCCGTTTTTCGGTGTTGCGGGTCATAAAATCGGCGGAGGAAATATAAACCTTTCGCCTTTCCCCGTTACCGAAAATATAGACCCTCGTATGCTCTAAAAAGCGCCCGACCACCGACGTTACGGTAATATTTTCGGTTTCTCCGGAAACACCCGCAATCAGACAGCAGATTCCCCTGATTAAAAGCTGTACTTTAACCCCTTTTTTATTTGCTTCCACTAACTTTTCTATTATATCCCTGTCGGTTAAAGAGTTGAGTTTAAGCCCGATATAGCCGTTTTCTCCGTTGACGATTTCGGTATCTATCATTTCCACCACTTTTGATTTCAGTCCTTTTGGGGCTACCAAAAGGGCGTTGGTGTTACCAACCGCCGTCCCAACCGAAAGCGCGTTAAATATAAGCGAAGCGTCAGCGCCTATGTCCTGCGCCGAAGTCAAAAGCATTGAATCGGTATAAAGCCGAGCCGTGCGCTCATTATAGTTCCCGGTACCGACCTGGGTATAATATTTTATGCCCGAGCCGCTTTTTTTGGTAATAAGCAGTAATTTCGAGTGGACTTTTAAGTCGTCAAGCCCGTACATAACATTCACGCCGGCTTCTTCAAGGCGGAGCGACCAGCCTATATTATTCTCCTCGTCAAACCGCGCCCGAAGTTCAACTAAAGCCAATACGTCCTTGCCGTTTTCGGCGGCGGCAATCAGGGCGTTGATTACCTTACTGTCTCTTGCCACTCGATAAAGCGTTATTTTTAAGGAAAATACCGCAGGGTCGTTTGCCGCTTCCTCCAAAAGCTTTATGAAAGTCGAGATATTTTCATAAGGGAAAGAAAGCAGAATATCACCTTTATCCAATTGCTTAAAAATCTTTTCATCAGGCTCTGCCATAACCGCCTGTTGAGGGGTAAGCTTTTCGTAGAAAAGCACTTCCTGCTCTTTCAGCTTTTCCTCAAGGTCGCCAATATAGGAAAAGTCAAGCGGAGTTTGGTGTAAAAAGGTGAAATCTTCGTCAAGTTTCAGGCTTAACTTTGTGGCGATTTTGATATATTCGTCAAGCGTACCCTCCCCTTTAAAATCAATCCTGACCGGCGTAAGTTTTTTGCGTTTTTTTAATAACTCCTCCATGATTTCACGGAAGTCAAGTTCAATATCCTGGTCATAAACCGCCTCGTTGACGTCTATATCGGCGTTTCGTGTAATTTTGAAAATAGTTTTTCCTTCAACTATATAATTGGCGAAAACCCTGTCAAGATAATGCAAAATCAGGTCTTCTGCTAATATAAAGCGAATAGGGCTTACATTTTCGCTGTTCTTCCCTGTAAACGGAACATAAATCACCCGCTTAAAAACCTCCGGCGACAAAACAGGCACTATTCCTATCATGACATTGCCTTTTTCGCTGTCGGCGCGCCTTAAAATACCGGCGGCATAGACTTCAAGGTTCTTTAAAAAGTGAAAGGGATGCCTTTTCCCTATAACCGACGGGGTAAGTAGCGGCTGGATTTCTTTCTTAAAAAGCTCCGAAAGATGTTCCTCGTCGCCCTTGGAAAGAGCGGTTAAACCGGGCGTAGCTTTGGGATTATCCGGTCTGATTTGAACTAATATACGTTCTTTGGCAAATTTTCGCATTATATCGGAATAAACGTCTGTAAATCTCGGAATGATTTCCTTGACGTTTTCGGCAATCAATTCAAGTTGCTCCGATGCGCTGAGATAGGTTTTGGTGTCGATTTTTTCATTTTTCAACAACATTTGGTCATTAAGAGAGCCGACCCGTATCATAAAAAACTCGTCCATATTCGAGCGATAAATGGAAAGAAAGCGTAACCTTTCAAAAAGCGGTACGCTTTTATCCTCCGCCTCCTCCAAGACGCGGGCATTGAACTTGAGCCACGATAATTCGCGGTTATCCATATAAGGTTTAGCCAAGTTTAAAGTCCTCTCTTGCGGGCACTTTTCTTTTGTTTCCAACATAATTATGTACCTATACTATATTATTTACTAATATCTAACGCTGTTTTGAGCATGTCGGTAAAGAGCGGATGGGGTCTGTTGGGGCGTGACTTAAACTCAGCGTGAAACTGAATCCCCACATACCACGGATGTAGCTCCCTTGACAACTCGACTATTTCGGCTAATTTTCCGTCGGGCGAAACCCCTGACAAGACCATTCCGCTTTCCTGAAAGCGGCTTCTGTAAACATTGTTAAATTCATAACGATGTCTGTGACGCTCATACACAAGGCTGTCGCCGTAAGCCCCGTGCGAAATAGTACCCTCCTCCAACTTGCAGGGGTACAAGCCTAACCGCATGAGCGTGCTTTTGTCTTCTTTGCAGTCAGGTTCTATAATGACGTTTTCGCCACCCTCTGTACCGAATTCTTCCGAGTCCGCATCTTCCATTCCGAGGACGTTACGGGCAAATTCAATTACCGAAGTGTGCATGCCAAGACACATTCCCATAAAAGGGACTTTTTTGATTCTGGCATAACGCGCCGTTTCAATCATTCCCACCACGCCGCGCTCCCCGAATCCGCCGGGGACTACAATCGCCTGACAGTCTTTTAGGGTTACAGGGGCGTTTTCGCGGGTTATTTCCTCCGAGTTTATCAGCTTTATATCAAGGCTCGCGTCATTAGCGAATCCGGCGTGACGGAGCGCCTCAATAACCGACAGGTAGGAATCAGGCAACGCGCAGTACTTTCCTACAAGCCCTACAGTTAATGTTTTGGCAGTGTTTTCCTGCCTTTTTACCATATCGACCCATTCCGTCAAATCAGGCTTGGGATTATCCATATTAAGATGGTGGCAGACGGCATTTGTCAAGCCGGCTTCCTCCAAAATCAGCGGAACTCCGTAAAGGGACGAAGCCGTTAAGTTTTGAATAACGTCTTCCTTACGGACGTTGCAAAAACTGGCGATTTTCTCCTGCATGTCGGGGGGGATTTCCATCTCGCTACGGCAGATTAATATATTAGGCTGTATTCCCATTGAAAGCAGGGTTTTTACACTGTGCTGGGTGGGCTTTGTTTTAAGCTCGTCGCTTCCGCAGACAAAAGGCACTAACGTAACATGGATATAAAGCACATTCTCCCTGCCCTTTTCGGAGGCGATCTGCCTGATTGCCTCTAAAAAAGGCGTTCCCTCAATGTCGCCGACCGTTCCGCCGATTTCGGCGATAACCACGTCAACCTTACCCTCGGGCAGGCTTGCAACGCGGTAAATCCGCTCTTTTATTTCATTGGTAATATGCGGGACTACCTGAACCGTTCCTCCGTTATAATCGCCCCGCCGCTCCTTATTAATTACCGACCAGTAAATTTTACCGGTGGTAATGCTGTTGTTAATCGACAAATTCTCGTCGGTAAAGCGCTCGTAATGTCCCAAATCCAAATCCGTCTCAGCGCCGTCATCGGTAACGAATACCTCCCCGTGCTGATACGGGCTCATCGTCCCCGGGTCTACGTTGATGTAAGGGTCAAATTTCTGAATCGTTACTCTGTAGCCCCGATTTTTCAATAATCTTCCGAGGGACGCTGTGGTCAATCCCTTTCCGATTCCCGAGACGACTCCGCCGGTTACAAAAATGTATTTGGTGTCCATGATTTTTCTTCTCCTGTTTTAATTTTAGGTTTTTATTATGTTATCCATAAAACGGTTACAATGACCGCAACGATACGTTTTCCGCTCTACGTTTTCTCGATTAAATCTATCACATACGCAAAATCCGGAAAATCCTTGCGGATTCTTTTAGCACAACGAGCACAAAATGTTTCTTCTTCCTTTTTATTATCCCGCATAACCTGCTTTGCGCCCCATAAATGCGTAAAATCGTCCTGCGGAAAAAATAATCTGTCCTTGTCAAGCAGAGTTTCAACCCTTGCGTTAAGGTGTTCGGCGCACATAGACAGCAATCTCTGCTCGGCGTAAACCATATAACATAGAAAATCGGGGTTGTCAATCGCAGATTTCATAAAATCAAGCGAATTGCCGACATAAAACTGCTTGAAATCCTCGTCGGGCAGATACAAAAACGCGGTATTAAGCGGCAGTGCCGAGTAATTGAAATCTTTATTAAAAATATAGCCTTTTTTCATTTTAAACCGGCTTATATCGGGATAAATGCGGGGGCTTAGATTCTCGCGGTGCGCCGCGACTATAGTGTTTTTAAGCTCTAATCTTTTCCAAACAATAAAATCCATATCAAGCATAACAACAGGCGAAGGCGTTTCCCTCAGTGCCAAAAGCTTGCCCGCCGCCCAAAACATCAGCGGATTTATACCCTCCACTTCATCGGGAAGAGCTTGCCTGACATTATTCCATATAGCGGTAATCCCGACTTCTTCATAATACAGCGCCGACGCCTTATCACAGACTAAATCTATCTCGCCGTTATACTTTCTCCAGGTCAGCGCCGACAGGACTATATTATAAAGCTCGAATTTATCAACCGGCGAGCCGCCGGACACAATATTTTTCAATTCTGTACCTGTAGGTTTCAGCCCCTTTTTCGCAAAAAAAGGTACAAAGGAATTTACGTGAATAGCCTTCATGCTCACCTGCCCAATTATTTATATTATATCATTAAATTATGTGGATTCCGTAACCGTAGCGATTTAACGGGCAGTTATTAAGAAAACTTTCGAGCCATGCCCGCAGTGCGTCGTAACAGGAGCCAAATACATAGTCATTGGGGTTTGAAACAATTCTGTCAGCCGAAATATATGAACCTGAATCATAAGAACCAAAGTCATAAGAACCAAAGTCATAAGAACCAAAGTCATAAGAGCCAAAACCGTAAAACCCTAAATCATAAGAACCCAACCCGTAAGAGCCAAAATTGTACGAGCCGAGCCCGAAACCGTATAATCCAAAGTTATATGAGCCGAAATTATACGAACCGAAACCGTAATGCCCGAAATTATATGAACCTATTCCGCCGTAAATTCCGAAAGAACCAAAACTGTAAGAGCCAAGCCCCCACAGTCCGTAGTAACCGAATCTGTATGAACCCCAACCATAAGAGCCTAAACCGTAAAATTCAAGACCCGAGCCTAATTCATAAGAGACTAATTCGTAAGAACCTAACTCGTAAGAGCCTAACTCGTAAGAGCCTAACTCGTAAGAGCCTAACTCATAAGAGCCCAAACCGCTGAAACCAAAAGAACCAATTCCCTTAAACAAGCCTGCCCCGAACGAGCTTTGATTCAACGTTTCATGATTTATTTCGAGCGGTATAAACATGGGGTAGTCAAAGCCGTCCGTTTCGGGTAACTCCGAAATCTTTGACGATTCGGGCGGCTCTTCATCAAGCCCGAAAGCGTATTCAAGCCGTCGGGTCAGGTCGTCCGACCCGCTTGTTTGGGCAAGCCGACCCGCCGCCTCGCCACCGCCGTTGGCATTAAGCCAACGGATTAGACTGCCGCCCGAAAAATAACCGCGTAAAGAGGCAGCGTCGAAATTATTCTTTATTTCATCGGCGTGCCGAATCTTTACCCCGTTTAGCCATAAGCAGCAGTTCATGTCGTCTTCCTTAATTATCGCAATATTTATTCAGAGCCTGTATTCAATATCCGAAATATGGGCGTTTAGCGGTATTGAATACATGTTCTTAACTGTTTAGTTTACTGCCGTTAGCAGTACGCATTATTTTTTCGGCGGCTCCTATAAGCCGTATGCGGGTATTAAAGGCGGGGGAATCTATTACCATATCCAAAAGCCGTTCAAGAACCGCCTTTGCCTGTTCGGCGTTTTTTACCACACCTTTTTGCATAAGGTCATACCGATTAACCGCGAGCTGGTGCAAGGTATAACATTCCTTGGTGCTTATGATTTCATTCACCGCCTCAACCTGCCTTTTACACGCCATCGCCGCTCCCTCAAAATCGGGAGACTGCGCCTTTAAGTCAGCGTATCTGAACTGTAAAAGCATTTTCAGACGTTCGGGAGGCATTTCCCGTAGCTTAATTTTCAGAGAACGGCGGTCAAAGGTGAGTTCGGCGTCCTGATTTTTGATTAAAAAGCAGACCTCTCTTGTTTCGTCCTCCGAAAATCCCATACGGCGCATTATTCTCCCTGCGTAAATCCGCGAACGTTCGGCATGACCGTAAAAATGACCTTTACCGTTCTCATCCGTGGAGAAACAGTCGGGCTTACCGAGGGAATGAAACAGCATGGCATAGCGCAAAATTAAAATCGGAGAGGCGTAGCCAACGCTTTTAAAAGTATGCGTAAGAGCGTCCGAGCTGTATTCGGGACGTTTGAGGTCAAAATCCTCCAAAAGCTCAAATTCGGGGATTAAAACCTTAAAAACCTCGTGATATTCCTCTAAAACTGCACTTACCTTCTTGCCGCGTAAAACCCAACTGAACTCGGTACGCAAATCCGTTTCGGAAACTTTTTTTATGTTGCCCTTATACTTTAGTATAGCCTCGCGGGTTTCGGGAGAAATAACGTAATCGCCGGAAGAGTAATACCCGAGCGCTTGTAAAATTGACACGGGGTTTCGCCAAAAAGGGGACGGCATTTCCTGTTCTTCCTCCGGCTCGCCACTGATATTGACGGCAGTCCCTATGGTATGAACCACTCCGGTTTCCCCCGAAAGACACTCAATCCCGCCGAAAGGGTCGATAAACCCCTCCCTCGGATTATACGCTATAGCGTTAAAGGAAAAATCCCGCCGTTTCAAATCCTCGGTTAAGTCGTCGGTATAGACAGGACTGCCGTCCGCGCCGAAACCTTTTCGATAAGCGGCAATTAAGACCGGTATCCCGATGACCGTCACCATTACCTCGCCTTTGTCAATTCTTTCGGTATTAAGAGTATAAATATCGAAAATAGCGCGAATCCTCTCCGGCTCGGCGTTGGTTATTATATCAAAGTCAATTGAGTTGCCCGAGCCATGTCCGCTAATCAGCTCTCTTACGCATTTCCCCACTATATAAGCGCGGTAGGAGTAGGCGTTCAACCGATTCAAAAGCTCGTTTACCTGATTCGGGATTTCTATTTTAGGTGTATTTGCCAAAAATTTTCACCCCTGTCCCCAATTGTCTGCGCCGCTTTTTCTTAAAGCCCCGAAAATCCTCTGTTTAAAACCTTTGTCTTCTTTTTCCCGCGTTTCTAAAAACTCCTTGATACGCTGTCTCTCAGTGGCTTTATCAACGGGACAGGGCGATTTGATTACCTCAAAACCACTTTGTCTGCAACAGCTTTCGATTTTGCTCTCCGGCGCGAAGACAAGCGGTCTTATAAGAGTCAAGTCTTTCCGCGAAAGGTAGCTCTTAGGCGAAAAACAGCCGATTCTGCCCTCTCTGAAAAGGTTCATTATAAAGGTCTCAATCGCATCGTCGTTGTTGTGACCGAGCGCGATTTTGTTGCAGTTGTTTTCTTTTGCCGCGTCATGAAGAGCTCCCCGCCGCATTTTAGCGCAAAGGGCGCAAGGGTTTTTCTCACGGCGGATTTCAAAGACGATTTCGTAAATATCGCTTCTGATTAGCGTAAAAGGCACTTCCAGTTTCTCGCAAAACCTCTCCACAGAGGAATAATCCCCGTCCCTGCCGTAAAATCGCGGGTCAAGGCTGATTGCGTGAAGTTGGTATTTTTTCTCGAAAAAGAGCCGCATTTCAGCCAATGCCGCCAGTAACACCAAGCTGTCTTTACCGCCGGAAACCCCCACGGCAATTTTGTCGCCGTTGTCAATTAAATTGAACTCCTGGCAGGCTTTCCTCGTGTATCCGAGTATTTTTTGGATATTTGGCATATTATAAAATTATCCCTTACAAAAGCATACATTAATATAATAACATTTTTATTTGTTTTTTTCAACCTTTTTTTGTAAAATAATAAGGACGGCAATAGCCGTCCGTTTTTTATTTGGTTTTCAGCCCCGAAATTTCAACATCGTTTTTATAAAATATCAGCTCTTTTTCGGCGTCGTATCATGCCGCCGGAAGTCGCCGGGGAAAAAATACGGTCTGCGACGCGCTTTTTCTCGACTTTTTAGCTTTTTTAACTTTGATTATCAAACGCCGAACCCTTAACGTCAACTTTGGCGTTATGATAAAAGTTCAGCTTTTTCTTGTCTTTCTGCAAGTTCTCAAGCTCTCCGCGAATTTCGTCGTATTTTCGTTTAAATCGAATCTTATTCTCATCGTCTTTTCTGACAATATCGCATTGCAGGGAGCGCAGATTAATCACTTTAGTTTGCACAGCTTTTTCATCATCTGAAAAGTCAGCCATAACCGTCTCTCCCGTGAGCATTTTGCGAATCGCCTCAGCTTTATCGGTAGACTGTTTGTTAATCAGCTCGGTAATTTGAGGCTTAATCACCCTCATTTGCTCAATCAGCTTTTCGCGCTCCTCAAAAATCACATCCGTCTTGTCTGTGAGTTCAAGGTCAGCCACCGAAAGGCGGTTGGTAAGCTTTCCATATTTTGAAAGAATGTCTTCCAGATTATCGAATTTCTCGATTAATAAACCTACGTCAACTATCATGGTAATTCTCCTTTCTCTTTAACCCGCAGGGGCGAACCCGTGTTTATCTGAAGTTCGCCCCATGTCATTATTCAAAGGTTTACATTGCCGTGGCAGTTTTTTGCGCGGCAACCGCAGAGCTTTGCGTCATCTGCAAATTGATTTGCTCTCTCGGCATCTTGGAAATTTGCGAAAAAGCGTCTTTTAATTCCCCAATCATGGGCAACAGGGTTTTGACTTTTTCGGCGTCTTTTTTAAGGTTCGCCGCTATAAGCTCGCGGGTAAAGTATTCATAAAGAGAATCTAACCCCTTGCTCATCTCAATATCCATGTCTAAAACCGAACGCAGAGCGCCTACTATTTCGATTGATTTCATAAGAGAAGTATTAGCTCCGGCGTAATCCTTGCTGTCTATGAAATATACCCCTCTGTTCATCTGCCGCTCACACTCGTCATAAAGCTTTACAACAATTTCAATCGGTGTAAGGGTCGTAATAGACTGTTTTTTGTAATTAGAATAAGCATTTCCCGAAATCATAACAAGCACCTCGTTTTGTTATTATTATATAATTTGATTCTTGATTGTTGATTGTTAACCGTTCATGTTACCCATAAACTGGCTTATGTAGTCACTCTGCGAGTTGAGCTGCCCCATCTGGGTTTCAAGCGCCGAAAAAATTCTCCAAAATCTGTCTTGCTGTTTATCGTAGCGCATTTGCAGTGTGCTTATCATGTCGTTCAACCGCTTAATCTGGTCGTGAATGGCGTTATCGTTAGTTGACGACATATTAGCCATGCCCGCCTTTTGAATAAGCGAACCCCTGTCGGCACGTGCGCCGGTGGTGTTTACGGCAGATTTTATAACTTCGTCAAGCTGAGGCATAAGCCCTTTTTCGGTGTTTGTGAACAGCTCGGCAATCATATCTATATTGTTTTCTATAGCCGCCTTTAGTTCATCTTCAGTTATCTTCAGCTTTCCGTTATCCCTCCAGTTAGACGAGGTATTGATTCCCATACTGAAAAGCCCGAAACTGGTCCCGTCCCCGCGGGGTACGCCGGAAAACATAGCCGTTCTCATTTTCCCCATTATATCGATAAGTGTGCGGTCGTTATAGAGCAGTCCCTGCCTTGCCTTGTCTTCCCATTTCTTCTCCTGAACCTCGGAAAGATTAAGCTCTTCCCTATCTGCGTCGGTTAGGAAATAATACTCGTTATCCGGCTTTTGACCGACAAAGCCGTACACAAAGTCAATAAGGTCATTGTAATCATCAACGAACTGTTTAATCAAATCATACATCTGCGAGGTGTCGCGCCTTACCGAAATTTCAAACTCGGTTCCGGTTTCAACGGTTGGGTCTACGTTGATTACCGTGCCGTTGAATTCATAAGAATTAGAATTGGTTTCTATCGTTTCATCGTTGATGGTAAGCACCAAGTTTTGACCGTTTCTGATTACCAAATCGTCGCCGTCCACAGGGGAAACAAATTCTTCAAAGCCAAGCTTCCCGAACAAGCCCTCACTGTCGCCTTTTATGGTTATGCTCGAATCGGTACCGAATTCCCTTGTTTTGATTTCAAAGGAGTTTGTAAGGGTCGAGAAAGTCATGGTTACCCCTGCCGCCGAGTTGGAGTTTATAGTACTCATCATCTGGCTTATGGTGGTATTCTCTCCGAAAGAAAACTTTACGCCGTTTATTTCGATATTATAATCGCCGTTTTCATCAGCGTCAAGCCCTAATGTCCCTATTCTTGTAGAGGTTGAAACGGTGTTGGCGGTGCTTTTAGCTTCCACAAGACCAAAATCGTTGGTGCTGTCCGAGTTTACAAAAGCGCCGATGTTTTTATAATCTTTTACCCTTTCGCCGTCAGCGTCAAGTAAGGGCTTGCCGTCAGCGTCAACGGCAAGGGTGTAGGCTTTCAGCTCAACCCCCGTTACCTCGCCTTTGTCGTTGGTGGTTACGATTGGTTCAATCCTTGTGCCGTCGGAGAACGTAACATTCCCGAGTACCCTTTCAATAGTGGACTTATTAAAGTGATGGGCAAAATTTTCAGTACTGAAATTCGGGTCGCTCAAAAGCTTGCCGGCGACTTCACCCACGAATTGGTTAAGGGTTTTACCGTTTACAGCTCCCTCGGCGGAATAACGAGTATTAAAAGCCTCTTGTTCATTGTATGCACCGCGTATGAACGTAAGCTCGTTGACCGGATTGTCTTCAAATCTTTCCTGCGCTTCAATAAAGACCTTCTGCGTTACTTCAACCGCGTCCGCAAAGTCTTTACCATTCCAAAAATCCGATACCGTCTTGTTACGGTCAATGGTCGATTGTATGTTTTTTATTTCCGCCTCTAATTCGGCGATTTTTTCTTTATCGTCCTCGGGGTCTAACTTGCCGATTTCAAGGTTAATATCGCTGATTTTACTATTACCTTCGGCGGTTTTGTCTGCGTAATAATTTTGAACCGCAGTTCCCCATTCCAAGCTGTTGCTCGGTATAACGTCTTTCCAGTCCGTGCCTGCAGGCACATTATCGGGTATATTAAACATTTCCTTGAATTCGTTAATCGCAATCCAGTTGTTGTCGCCCATTTTTGAGCCCTGACTTTGTTGCCATTTCCAAAATTCATTATACGCCTTTGTAACCGCGTTATCATAGTCCTTTTGCGCGTTATTGTCGGTTATGCGCTTGACTTCCGCATCAAATAACGCCCTTTGCTCGGTTGACATTGAATTTTTGATTTCTGTCAGCAGTCTGTCGTCTAACGCTTTAACGGCGTTGGTTCTGTCGTCACCCTCAAGCTTACCTACAAAATCAGCCACAGCTTTAAGTCTGGCAGTTTCAAAAGCCGCATCGCCATTTTCGCCGTCTTCAAAATCGGCTCTGTTTATATCGGCTAAAGCCGTGTCTAAATCCGTAGTGTCTAAGCCGAGAGCCGCGCTTTTTAAAACGTTGACTCTTTGGTCTGACGTGAGGGTGGTGGTTCTGAAGTCGGCGTTATAATCGCCATGCTTCTGCCAATCCTGATAAGCCGCGAAACGCTCGGCGTTATACATATCGCTCAATATGTCATTGAGGACGCTTACTCTTGAATCGTATTCTTTTTGTATATCTTTGAGTAGCGCGTCTTGTTGCGCGGGGGTCATGGCGCGTTCTTCATCGGTTAAGTCGGCAATGGTGGCTGTCTTGGCTTCTACAGCCCACTTTCCGTCTTTTTCAACAATATTAAAACCTTCAAAGTATTCCTTGGCGAGCGTCTGAAAGCTGACGTTTCTCTCATGACCGTCAATAATAAGGGTTACGCTGTTGTTCCCTGTTTCCCATTCTTTGGCAAGACTGAAAGCAATCGAATCTTTCATTTCGGTCACGGGACTTGTGGAAATAGAACGCCTGTCGGTCGCGCCGAATTTCAACATGCCTCCGGCGTTATCGACAAAAACGATTCCTTTTCCTGTTGTGGCGGTGTCGTTGGTGCTTCCGAAAGCTTTTATAAGCTGTTGATTTATGTTGTCAATCGTTTCGGCTTCATCTGCGCCGCCCTCAAAAACAATCTGTTTTGTAGAGCCGCCTGAGGTAACGTTAATCAAAAAGGTTTTACCCGTGTTTGCGCCTCCCGAGATTTGGCTTAAATCTATGTCGCCGATGTTGAGCGAATCCATTGACTTTGAAGAAACAGACGTCTGGCTCGCCGCCTGATTTACCGTAACTTTATAATCCCCTGCCATAGCGTTGGCGTTGGTGGAAACACTGATTCCTTTCGGTGCGCCCTCCGTGCCGTTTGCGCCTGTTACGGTCGCCGAATGACGATTAAAGGTACTTCTGCTTCTGAGCCAGGTGTTATTGCTCAAAGGGCTAAAGTATTTGTCCTTTAAGCCGTTGAATTTATCTATAATAGAGCGATAAGCCTCCTGCTGTGCCTGAAGCTTTAATACTTTTCTTTGATTGGTTGTGATTCTCAGCTTTGTGGACGCGGTCATTGCATTTACAATAGCCTCGGTGTCAAGACCTGAATTAAGTCCGCCTATTCTGAGGGCGCTTCCTTTTATAGCCATAATATATTCCTTTCTGCGGGCGGGAATCGCTTACGACCAACCCGCCGCCCCTGCAACTTGTCTATTGTTTTTTAGCGGCGCTCATAAGCGCGGCTAAGGTGTCTTTGCCTATCGTTTCAGCCGATTCGCGGTTGGCGTTCTGAGCTGTTACAAGCTCGTTACGCATTACGCTTACGTCTCTCGGCGCACTCACGCCAAGCTTTACCCTGTCCCTTGAAATTTCCAGTACAGTTATTTCAATATTGTCCGATATTAAAATACTTTCGTCTGCTTTTCTTGTTATAACCAGCATTAAATTGCACCTTCTTCCGCTGATTTCACCGCTTCCGGCTCGTAAATCGGAAGTCTGAATTTATAGTCGTGCGGAAGAATAAATTGCGCCGCCACATTCAAATCGCAGTTTAAAACAATCGGCGATTTCATGTTGACCGTAGTTTCTCTGAAATTATTCGGAACTTTGGCTATAACAAGGTATCTGAGGTTCGTATCATTTTTTATATCAAGCAAAGCCTGTTCGCCCCTGCTCAAAGTAACATTATAGCTTCCGTCGATGATTGTCGGGTCAAATACCACAAAACAAGGCGTAACATCGTCGGCGGACTGTAACCACATGGGGTATACGTCGTCGCCCAAAGGGCTGATTAAAGCGAAACGTTTAGTATCCTCAAAGGCGAAAACCCCGTTTGGAAATTCAAATAACCTGTCGTCGTTGATTTCAATTTCTCCGAAATCGCGGGTATTTATTCTTGTCATTTTTACCGTTTTACTCCATTATATATTTTATATATATTTATCCTGTAACGTCGTAATAAGGGTCAGCGCTGGGGGGAACATAAATAGGTCTTCCCGTGTACTCTATTACGACCTGCGGCATCTGCGTCACGTTAAACTCAACTCTGCCGGGAATAAATTCCAAAGGCACGGCTCTCAGGTTCTCCCAGTCTATGTTTACGTCCCGCATCTCATAGTTTATGTTGAGCTGTCCTTTTTCAAATGTTACGTTTGCGCCCTCTTTCGGGATAAACTCCATGATGGTCTGAATAGACGCGCCCGCACGGTTATTCTGGAGCGCAATTTGCCCGGGCGTTGTACCTTTTGCGAGCTGATTGCCTTCCTGCACGATTCGCGCCGTGCCTTCATAAGCAAGCTTAAAGCCTCTTTGCGCTTCCTTTTTCTTTAAGTCGCCGGTGTTGTAATTCCCGTAACCCATACTTGAACGCGCCGCATAGGTATCAATATTGATTTTCGCGGGTTCTGCCTTTATTTTTATTCCGCCGTCCCCTGTTTGAACCTGTATTTGCGGCTTGGGGGCGCTCGGATTCCTAAGCTCGCCCTGAACTATATTGATTTCAACGGATATGGGTATTTTGGTGATGCTTAATAAATTATGATTCATGATTCCGACCTCCCTCTTTGAAATTTAAAACGTACAATTTTTTGCGTTGCCCGCAACGGCTTATTCAAAATCAGCGGATAAAGTTAAATATAGACGTCGGGACTATTTGCGCACCCATTTGCAGTTGAGCGCTGAACATCATTTCAAAAACCTTGATTAAGGTGATTTGTTCCTCCGGTTTAGAGGCTTCCATATCTGTTTGCTGTTCTTTCAGCGAATATATGTTATTTGTAGTTCTTTCAAGGTTGAATTCCACGAACTGCGAGGTGTTTCCTATTCCCGCTATGGTCATCGAAACATTAGTCTGTAAAGCGAAGAGCGCATCTGCGATTTGCGCCGCACGTTCTCTGTCGTCTGCCTTGAGTGCTCTCGCCGCGTCTAAGGTAAGCTGAATTACATTTCCTGAAAATCCGGTGGGAAATGTATCTATGCTCGCCTGCTCAAAATCCCACGGCTGTCCGGGCGGAGGCGGCGTATTTTCTATGGTTAAAGGCGGTCTGCCCGCTATGTTGTTTATTACCGTTCCTCCTTGAGCGCCTACGGTTATAAAGTTATTCCCGAAAGTTGCCAAAAACGCTTGGTTTATGGTGCGGGCAACCACTTCAGGGTCTGCGGGAGCGCCGGGGCTTGCGGGGTCGTCGGGAATGGTGAAAGTCATGGTTCTTTTATCCGCGCCCACGCTTACATCTAAGCTGTAACTCGCGCCCGAGGTGAATCGGTCAAGGTTTAATCTTATAAGAGAATTGTCAAGCCCGCAACCTAAAATATCAACGCCGCTGAAAGTCACGGGTATGGCAGACTGTTTGTCTATCGTGTCGCCGTCTTGTAATGTCATGCCTATTCCCACATCGGTATAAGAAGTCCCCGAATAAGGGAATAGCTCCGGAAGCTGATACTGATTTACCGGAACGCCGTGATACCTAACTATGCCCCCCCCTATATCGGTGTTGGGGTCCATCTCTATTTTAAATGCCAGGCTTGAGCTGTTCACTCCTCCGAAAATTCTTCTGTCAGCAACTATAACGTTCATAAGTTGCGCCATTTCCTCGGCGTTACGTTCAATCGTACCCGCCACTATTGCCGCGTCTGATTTACTGAGCGAGCCTGTTGCGCCGCGAACCAACGATTCATATACCGTTTGCATAATAGCCGAAACGCCCATAACCGAGCTTTCCGCCGTGGTGTATATCATATCTGCGGTTTTAAGGTTATCCTGATATGTTTCAAGGTTGTATAAGCCCTTGCGAACCCTTAGCGCCCTTGCCGCCGTTATGGGATTTTCACTTGCGCGGTTAAACAGGCGACCGGAATAAAGCTGATTCTCAGCCTTGTTCTTATTGCTCATATTCCTTTGAAGATTGTGCATATAGCGTCTTAAAGACGTATTTCCCGCTACTCTCATTTCTCTACCCCTCTTCACAAATCCTGCCGCCAAAAATGCGACTTCAAAAATTATTCATTGTTAAATGTTATTGTTATAGTCCGACCCTGCCCATTCCGTTTATAATTCTGTCAAGACACTCGTCAAGGGCGGTCATCATTCTTGCCGCGGCGTTATACCATTTTTGATAAATCAGCATGTTTATGCCTTCCTCATCATTGGATACACCCGAAATAGCGTCCCTGCTGTCCAAAAGATTATTGGTAGTGACAAGCAACGTCTCGCGCTGTTCGTCTATGAATTTCAGCCCCTGACCCAAACGCGTGTTGGAAATAAAAGACACGTAGTCAAACACTGTTCCCGAAAAATCCAACGCCCTGCCGAACTTTATTTCATCGTCAAGCGCCATAAGCAACTTGTTGGGGTTAGTTCCGTCAAGGTTTGCGGTCGCCTGCTGTCTTATGATTTCGTCATGGTAGGTGAGCCCGCCTGCGGGAAACGCGGCGTCGGGAGTGACGGTTACAGGTCGGTTGTCTATGACGTTTGCGATTAAACCGCCCATGGCAACAACTATTGTTGAATCATCAATAAGATTATGTCCGTTAGAGCCGAATCTGTCTGTAATTTGCGCGTTTAACGCGTCTATAGTCGCCGCTCTGTCAATTTCATCGGTGTCAACCATTGTACCGGAACCGGGAGGGTCTTCAATTTGAACCGGAATTGCGGTAAAGGTAAATGTTTCGGTAACAGTTCCGCCGATTCTAATATCCAATGAGTATGTACTGCCGGCTGTAAGCTCGTCAAAATTTATGGAGGTGTTGCCTTCTATAAAACTATGGTTTCTGCCAATTATGAGGGGGTCTTCCATCCATTCATTCGATATTCTTATGGTAGACGCCGTTATAGGTCCGCGCTCGACAATATTTCCCTCAACATCATACACATCTAACGACGAGCCGAACATTGCCCTTATTGAGTCATTATCGGTAACGCCGTTGGTGGAATTCATGAGATTGGCGAAACTTTCCGCGAAAGCGTCAATTGCCGACCTGTAATACGGTATTCCATAGCTTGAGTCCTGAAAAGAGTTGGCGTAAGGTCCGTTGCCGTTTACAAGTTCCATACGCGCTTTGATTTCGCCTCCTCTGAAATCAAAACTTTGTCCGTTGGAGGCGCTGATTACCGCCGCGTTGAACGAATCGAAATCCTGCATGACAAGATGCTCAAATTTATTACCGTCAATCATGAGTACGCCGCCCATTTGAAGATTTATGCTTCCGTCAACGTTTTCATCAACTCTGATGTTGATATAACCCGAAAGCTCGTCGAGAACTAAGTTTCTCTCGTCAATAAGCTCTAAAGGTCCGTAAGGGGAAACACCCCTGCCCGTATCTATATTTCCGAATTCGGTTGATTTATATTCCTTTACGATGGCGTTGTTAAGCGAAACCACCTTTTCTACAAGCGTATTTACATAATCGACCGTAACGCCGAGCTCAAATACGTTGTCTTCAAGTAACTTATCAAAATCCCTCGCGTAAGAGTTCAACATTCTTGTTATGTTAAGGGCATCTGCCCTTACGTTAGTCGCTAAGTCGGGAAGATTCGCCGAGTTTGTGGCGTACTTTGACAAAGAATCTTTAAACGCAGCCAAAACCTGGTCCATACCCATGTTTTCATAAAAGTCGATAGTGGTCTGCAATTCTTCAAGTACCGGCTGTTTTACCACCTGTTCCGCAAGGTAGCTGTTCATTTCGCGGAAACGCTTATCCAAATAGGGGTCTCTCACCTGCGCTACACCGAAAGCGTTTACGCCCTGCCCGCCAAGGGACAGCTTAGACGTTTTGGTCTGCCAGTTCTTGTAGGATTTAAGGTACATTGAATTTGTATCTATCCTTTGGCGCGTATAACCGTCTGTCATGATGTTCGCCATGTTACCGGTAGCTATATCTAAAGATTTCTGAGCTATTTGAATGGTACGTTTGGACATTTCAAGTCCCGCAAAAGATGACCTCATATTTTACTCCCTTCGTCTGTGTTTCTACACCGAGCCTATTATATTATCATCGTCTCCGCCTATTTTTTTTATTTTTGAGCCCGAATTGTTATAGGTGTCGCTTCCGGCTATTAAACTGTCGTCTAAAAGCTCCGCTTGGGTTTCAAGCTTGCGCCGCGCTAATTCCAGTACGTTTTTGTTGGTTTCTCTTATATAGCTTATCGAATCGTCGATTGAGTTTATTACGAGATTCATTCTTCCTTTTATTTCAGGCGGACATTCTTCAACAAGCCGCTTGGAATCATAATCTTTAACCCCTAATTTTTCAAAAAGCAAAAGCCTTTTGGCTTCAAGCGAGTTCCCGCGCATTATGAATTTCTGCTCTTCGGTCAGCGAATTCAAAAGCCACTCCAAGTCGTCCCCCCATGCTTTTTCCTGTTTCTCATTTATAAAAGAGCGTAATTCCCGAAAATGATTATCATATTTTTCCAAAAAATCCAGTATTTCAACGGCGGCGTTATAATCCATAAGCTTTTCCTTTGCTTTTAGTTTACTTTAAATTATTATTCAAAAAGACGCCGAAACGCGCCGCCAAGTTAAACAACTCAGCCAACTATCGTTTCGGCTACCTTTTCGGAGCTTTCCGGTACTGAATCCCCCGCGTAAGCAGCGCGGAGCTTTTCAATGCGGGCGCTGTCCGCGTTTGAAGAAATAGCCGCTTTTATGTCCGCCTTTGCGGTTTCTATTGAGTTGCCGACATTAAACTCGATTTTATCGAAGTTTACGCCCCCCGTCTTTTCCGACGGTGCGCTTTTCTTAGCGTCGGTCTTAGGAACGCTTTTGTAAGCGTTTATCATTCTGTTGCTTAAATTCTTGATTTCCATTCGTATACCTCCTATTAGGTTGCGGCAAAAGCAAATTCGGGCTTTTTGTCTTTTAAGCTTATTACGGTACATTTTTTTACAATACTTTTATGTCTGTATATAATATCGTACCATAAGGCTCAAAACTTTAGCCCGAATGTGAAATTTTTATGAAATATGCGTGATATTTTTGTGATAATTTGCGTTTTTTAGGTTTTTCACCATGTTTTAACCATACATATAGCATTCGCACCTATTCCTTTACCCGCAAGCCCCAGTCCTTCCTCCGTTGTGGCTTTTAGGCTGACGTTTTCAATAGGAATTTGGCAAATTCCTGCAATATTTTCCCGCATTTCAAAAATATAAGGCGCTAATTTCGGTTTTTCAGCGATTATGGTAATATCCAAATTAGACGGCTTATAGCCTTTTTGGTTTATAAGCCGGATAACCCGAGCCAAAAGCACAAGGCTTGAAATGCCTTTGTATTCCGATTCGCTGTCAGGGAAATGCTTTCCTATGTCGCCGAGCGCCAAAGCTCCGAGCAATGCGTCCATAAGCGCGTGAACGGCAACATCGGCATCGGAATGTCCCAAAAGCCCTTCTTCATGAGGGATTTCCACCCCGCAAAGGATTAATTTTCTGTTTTCCCCGAATTTATGAACATCATAGCCTGTGCCTATGCGTAAATCATCCATTTCGATTTCTGTGTCCCCGATAAATCCCCGCGCGATTTTCAAATCTTCCGGCGTGGTGATTTTGATGTTTTGGTAATCTCCCTCGGTTATGAAAACGTCAATTCCCGCTTTTTCAAATAATGACGCGTCATCAGTTACCGCCAGAGCCTTTGTTTTTTCAATGGCTTTGAAGTATTTTGATAATACAAACGTCTGCGGGGTCTGTGCCGCGTAAAGCCCGGCTCTGTCGGGGGTGGCAAGGATTTTTCCGTCGCCGACAGACTTAATCGTGTCCTTAACCCTAACCGCCGGAATTACCGCGCCTTTTTCCCGCGCAAGGGTAATTATTTCATTCACGAATTCAGCCGATACGAACGGTCGTGCGCCGTCCTGAACGGCAATTACATCTATATTCGCGCCAACCTCATTGATTGCGTTAAGCACCGATTCCTGCCTGTGTCTGCCCCCGCTGACTATGGTTTTCAGCTTTGAAATGCCGTATTGCCGACATAACATGTCGATTTTTTCCTTGTTTTGCGGCTTTTCGGGATTGACAGCAATTATTATTTCGCCTATGCTTTCGGCTTTCTGAAACGCCGAAACGGCGCGAATCAGCACGGGAATCCCGCCCAAATCCGCAAATAATTTATCGCCGCCATTCATTCTCGAACTTTTCCCGCCTGCGGCTATAATCGCCGCCGCTTTACACTCCATAATAATCAGGTTCGGGCAACAGCTCGTCTTCAATTTCAGGCTCAGGGGCAGGTTCAGGCTCGGGCTCCGGTCCAAGCGAAAAATAAACCGTCACGGTATCACCCACCGCTATATTTATAATATCCCCCGCCGCCGCACTGCACCTTATTACAAAATCCTTTTCAACCGAACTGCTATGTTCGCCCTTTACTTCATACTTGATTTTCGCCGCAGACAGTAAATTTTTATAGTCCGTGAGGCTGGTATTTGCAAAGACGGGCAGAACCGCCGTTTCAGGTCCTTTGCTGACCTTTACGGTTATTTCAGTACCTTTGACGACCTCGCTTCCGTGTGGCTTATCCTGCTCGAAAATCAACCCTTCGTCAAAATCATCGTTAAATTCATAAGTCGGGATAAATGTTAAAAACACAAAAGCGCTGTTATTCTGTATAACCTCAAAATACCGCGACCTAAAGTCGGGAACTACATACAACTCGTTTGAAAGGGTATGAGACGATGCGTCATTAATACCTGAACTCGGCTCGGAATCCTCCTCGGGCTCTGTTGAAACAGGAGGAGTGGTCGTACCGTAAGCGTTGTCCGAGGCGTTTTGCCCCTCTGCAGCGCTTGCCGCCGATTCTTCGGGCAACCACGAGTTAAATAAATCAGGATTGCGCGCTGAAAGCACTATTACAGTAATAAAAGTGACAAGTACCAGTCCGAGCATAACGCAAACCGTTATTGCGGTGGTGTGGGAAACATGCTTTTTTTCCTCCACCCGCCGTACCCCCGCGCCTGCCCCTCCGGGGGTTAGCGGACTTTCGGTTTCGATTGCACGGAGCGGTTTTTTAATCAGAATCTCATTGGTAGAATCGGGCATACTGAGCGGCGAGGATTCAAAAAGCTCGTCAATCAACAAACCGATTGTCTGGGTTCTTTCCCCGACGTTTAATATTAAGCCGTTCATAATTGCCGACGATACCGACATAGGCACATTGCGGTTTATCAGCGCGGGCTCGGTCAAAACGTCTTCTTTACACCTTACGGACGCGTCGGCGGGCATCTGCCCCGTTAAAACCTTATAAAGCACCGCCGCAACACCGTAAACGTCAGTCTGATTCCCGTGGCGCTCCACGCCGCTGTACTGCTCCGGACCGGCATAACCCGCGTAAACCTCATGGTTAATTTCATAACCATGGGTACGGCTGGCGGCGATTCCGAAGTTTATTAAAACAAGCTCGCCCTTATCGTTAAATAAAATAGTAGACGGACTTATCCCTCTGTGAATGATTCCCGCCGAATGTACAAGATTCAGGGTAGTAAAAAGCGGCGCGAAAAGCTCTTTTACCTGCTCCCACGGCAAAACGCCGCCGAGATTCGAGAGGTAGGACTTTAGGCTGATTCCCGCTATATATTCATAAACCGCATAAGCCGTGTTGTTTTCGATAAACACTTCCGAAACCTTTTGAATCCCGAGCGAGCGGTCTATACCCATAAGCGAGCGGTTAAGCTCTATAAATTCCGAAAGGTAGGTTTTATAAAGCGCTACATACTGCGGGTTTACTTCAATGGTCTCAGCGTCTTTTTTCCTGCCGCAAAGTGTATCGGGCATATATTCGCGCAGGGTGATTCTTACGTTTTTCAAGGTGTCAAACGCTATATAAAGCGCGCCCTCGCCGTTATATGAAATCAGCTTGCCTATTATATACCTGTTCGCCAAAAACGTAGTAGGAGCTAAATAAGACGATAGAAACACGCTGTTTTTGGCATAGCCGCAAACCGCGCATATATCGGGATTCCCGCTATTGTTTTGGTGAGTCGGTTTCATTTCCGCCATGCAACCCATGCACAGGGAAGTTTCTTTCTTCATGAACTTATTCCCTCATTTTGTTACGCTATTACACTATAATTTTATATATTGTGTTATCAATTAACATAATACCTTATAAAAGATTGAAAGTCAACACTTTTGAGGGGGTTTAACCGCTTTGTTTCCGAATTGTAATCATTTTGTAACTTTTTAGGTAGGCATAAACCGATAAATAGTAAGCGAGGCAGAGTAATCACCCCTGCCTCCTGACAATACAAAGCGGGGTCTGCTGGTCGCTCTGGTCAAGCGGATTGTCCCTGAAGACCTGCTCGGCGAAAGCGTCGGGCAGGTCTTTTCGGTTTTTCCCGAGGACGGTGCAGGCTATATCGTTTGCGTCAACAATAAATACGTCATGCCCGATATGTCTCGAAAGCCGTGCGGCGGCTTCATGAGGCTTGTCGGGCGCCATTTTTGCATAATTGTTGTACGGCGGAATAGTATAATCACAAGGTCCGTCTATTGCGCGGGCTTTCATTCCGCAGATTTTATAAAAAACCCCGCGCTTGCCGAAAAGCTTACCGATTACCGAGCAAAATCCCGCGAACAGGACTTTAACCCTACCGACCTCCCGTATGCAAAGCTCCATTGTTTCAGGCATACCCAAACCTATGCCGTAATCGGTCTTATGCACGAATTTGCTCAAAACCCGCGCCAATCTCGAAACTTTAATTTCGTCCAGCCGAAAAGCCCGCCCCTGCGTAATGGCAACTATTTTTTCCGCTATAAATAAAGTGTCGCCCTCTTCTAAGTACTCTTTTACGTATTCGTCCAAAACGTCCTCTAAGACGTCTTCTTTCATGATTACATGGGTTTTTACAGGGTAGCGGGCGTATTTTCCCGTGTAATCGCCGCCGTCGCCACTAAAATTAACCTCTATTATAAGCTCTTTCCCATGATTCGGCTCGAATTGCATATTTTATTCCGTCCTTAATTTTTCTATTTTTGTTTATTTTAACATAAATTTTTGTCAAAATCAAGGCTTTTATCTAATTGACAAATGCGGGAATTTATGATATACTATGTTTTGTAACCAATTTGTAATAATTTGATTTCGGGATTGAATCTGTTGATTCTCCCGACACCGGAGAAGATTTTTAAAAGAAAATGGAAAGTAATATAAATACAGAAAATAAAAACAATGAAAATGTTATAACAGAAGGTAATGTAAACATAGAAATATACAGCGAGACACATAAAACAACGCCGAAACCGCATTTTTATATAATTTTACTGAAATTTATCGCTGAATTTTTCTATGACCTCGGAAAAAGCATTTGTGAAATAATTGCCGACCTAATCAACGGCGTTTTACTCTTCACGGGACGGTTTATCGGATTCGTCTGGAGTAAAACCGAAAGCTTTCGGATTTTTATGCTCGGCAAGCTTAAATATGCGGGGATTTTCATAGTTTCGCCTTTTATGAAAATGTTCAGCCTTTTTTCCCGTATTAAAAACGACTGCAAAACCGCCAACCGTGAACAGGGGTTAAAAGGCGCGTTGCCTGTTTTTTTTAAGCATTTTTTACTGATTCTTTTTGGCAAACGCGGTTTGGCAGTCACTGTTTTCAACTATACCGTTCCTGTAATAAGCATTTTATTTTTAGTCAACGTTATCTCCTACGCCAGCGACATAGATTACGCCGTCAGATTAGACGTAAACGGCAGTTTTGTCGGGCATATAGATAATGAGTCGGTGTTCACCGAAGCGCAGAATCTGTTTGAGGAACGCATGAACTTTCTCGGCAGCGCCACCTTTGCCGAAATTACTCCGAGTTTCACTATTGAAAAAATCGGATATTCCGATAACAATTTAAATTCCTACATGGTTGCGGATATACTGCTTGAAAAATCGGGCGTAAGCGTGGAATACGCCTACGGTATTATTATTAACGATACTTTCATGGGCGCGGTAAGGGATAATTCCTCAATTCTTGTAACCATAGACAACCTCCTTGAAGTTCACAAAACCGGTGCGCCGGATGAGGAGGTCGAGTTCATGCAGACGGTAAACGTCTCACAGGCGGGGCTTTACACAACCGAAAGTATTATCGACCCGCAAACCGTTATAAGAAACCTCACGCAACCCAAAGAAGAAGAACAGTACTACATCGTAGTTTCGGGCGACAGTCACGGTCTTATAGCTGACAAGCTCAACATGTCCGAAGCCGAGCTTGAACGGTTGAACCCCGGTTTCTCCGAATTATTCCTTTTGCCGGGCATGACCATAAGGTACAGTGCGGAGGTTCCGGCACTCCCCGTTTCAGTAACCAGAACCGAAATTTTTGATAAAGAAATCCCTTTCAACACCGAATATACCGAAGACGACACAAGGTATAAAGACACCTCTCGCGTAGTGACCGATGGCGAAGTCGGACTTGAAAGAATTACTGCTCGGGTAACGCTTGTAAACGGGGTTGAAACAGCCCGAACCGAGACTGACAGCGAAACTTTAAGCCAACCTGTAACTAAGGTTATAGCGCGCGGAACAAAGCCGCTTCCGATAGGAGAAGTTTCAAGCGAAACCGCCTCCCATGGCAAGTTTATCTATCCCGTACCGCGCGGATATAGGGTTTCCGAGTGGGGCTGGTGGGACGGCGGCTATCCCGGACACTCCGGAATTGACATAGGTGCGCCTTACGGAACGCCAATATTTGCGGGAGACAGCGGCGTTGTGGTTTATTCCGGCTGGTACTACGGCTACGGCAATACCGTAATTATAGAACACGCCAACGGTCTCAGAACCCTATACGCACACGCAAGCACATTGCTTGTAAGCAAAGGAGAATCAGTTACACAGGGGCAAAGTATAGCGTTAGTCGGGCAGACAGGTCAGGCTTACGGAAACCATCTCCACTTTGAAGTGCGGCAGGGTAGCCAGCGATATAATCCAAGACATTATTTGGATTTTTGATATAATTTTTTGTTATTCGGCAAAATTCAACATTTTGCGTATAACTGCATATAATTAAAATGTACGGATTACTCCTTGAGTCCGTAAGAAGTTAAAAAGTATTCGGAATTTTAAAAACCCGCTCTGTTCAGAAGCACAGGGCGGAGGTACATAATAACCTGCTCTGAAACAGAAAGAAAAAAATGAAACTCGTTAAAGAAAAATATTTTTACTATAGTGTATTGGCGATTACCATACCTTTGGCAATGCAAAACCTTATCACTTTCACCATTAACATGCTCGACACTTTCATGCTCGGCAGAGCCGATGATTCAGCAGTCTGGATTTCCTCTTCAAGTTTGGCGAATCAGCCGTTTTTCCTGTTGGCGCTGTTCGTGTTCGGGCTTTCGGGAGCGGGGAACGTGCTTGCGTCGCAGTACTGGGGTAAAAAGAACATGCAGGCGATAAAGGTCATATTCGCCATAGTAATTAAAATCGCAATTGTATTTACCGTGATTTTCGCGGCTATAGTGCTGATTTTCCCGTCGGGCGTGATGAGTCTTTTAACCAAAAGACCCGAGCTTATAGAAAACGGGGCGGAATATTTATCCATAGTGGGTTGGTCTTATATCCTGTTTGCGATAAGCTCCACCATTATCTGCTCCCTAAGAAGCGTTGAAGTGGTTCGTATTTCGGTTGTTGCCAGTCTTGTCGCGCTTTTCACAAACGCGGGCTTAAATTATATACTTATTTTCGGGAAGCTCGGTTTCCCCGCCCTCGGAATACGCGGCGCCGCAATAGGCACTCTAATCTCCCGTGCGGCAGAATTAGTATTAGTCTTAACTTTCCTGTTTTTCATAGATAAACGGGTAAAATTCCGTCCTAAGGATATTTTCCTGCGTAATAAACAGCTTTTCACCGATTTGCTTAAACACGGCTCTCCCGTAGTTGTGAATGAAATGATGTGGGCGTTCGGAATTACGGTTCAGGCGGCGATTTTAGGGCATATAACATATACTGCGGGCGACCCCGTAGCCGCCAATACAATAGCCGGCGTGGCGCAACAGTTTGCCACCATCTTCATGTTCGGCGTGGCTAACGCCGCAACGGTGCTGATCGGGAAATCTGTCGGTGAGGGCGACCTTGAAGGGGTAAAAATAAAAGCCCATACTTTCAAGCTGATTGCGCTTTTGGTAGGCTTAATAGCCTGCGGTGTAATTCTTATCATTCGTAACTTCATTGTAAACTTATACGATTTCGGCGACGCAACAAATCAGCTTGCGCGGCAAATGCTCTTAGTCACGGCGTTAAGCGTTATATTTATTTCTTTCGCCGCAACATATATCGTCGGGATTCTGCGCGGCGCGGGCGACACAAAATTCTGCCTCGGAGTGGAAATCATCGCGCTTTGGCTCTTTTCTCTGCCGCTTGCGGCAATCGGCTCGGTAGTTTTTCAGTTGCCTGTACCTTTAGTTTTACTTTTAATGCGCTCCGACGAAATGGTGAAAACCGTAGTCTGCACCATACGTCTCAGCGGGAAAAAATGGGTCAAATCCCTTGCCCGTAGCGACATCAACATTGTCGGCGAGTAAAATCGCCGTTCATGCCTCCTAATTGAATGAGCGGAAAGCCGTCGGGAAACCGGCGGCTTTTCGTACATGGAGGAATTTTCAGGCGAAAAAAACCGCCCTTTTCAAAAGGCGGTTCTTATTCTGATAATAAAACTATTCCACATTAGGGTTTTTAAAACCGTTTACATCAATATCTTCGATTGGCTTGCCGTACTTCTCCTCGCCTATGTAGGCTATTTTCTTACCTTGGGAGTAGGTTGTTGGAGCGGCAGTCGCGCCGGTTGAACCGAATTTTTCATAACCGATGAAAAGGGAAGAGGTTTTTTGGGAATTGGAGCTTGCCCCTTCTGTTTTCTTTTCGGTGGTTACCTCGTCTTTCTTTGCGTTGATTTCCTGTTCCCATTGATCAAACATTTCAAGAACCTTATCGCGGGTTTCATAGCTTACACCGGGAAGCTTTCCGCCGCCCGCGCCTCTCCACGCGCCTTCTGCCTGTCTGAAACCTTTAAGGAAAGCATCTTTCATAGTCTGGAACATCTCGTCGTTATCCCCCGCCAAGGTTTTGGCAAAGGTGAAAATGCGCTCGGCTGTAGCGTCTACGCTCCAGTAATCGTCATGTTTCGCTGAAGAGGCTTCCGCCGCCTTGAACGCGTTCATGACGGTCTCATTTCCGCCGAATAAAGGCTTATAACCGCCTTTGTTGACCTGAGCGTTTATTTGAGACTGAACCATGCCCCTTACCGCGTCATTTTTAAGCTGACGCGCAGAAGCGCGGGAGTTTACCACGCCCTCGTCGTTGCCTATTCCGCGATAATCCGTCCTGTTTGCACCTTTATTATAGGTTTGGGAATAAGTATTGTTTTCAGGCTCGAATTTATCGGTATTATCCGCCGCAAGCGTGGTTTCCTTCTTTTGGGTCTCCTGAGATGCGGGTTTTGGCTGGTTTCCATGTGACATTCTTGCCACATCATACGCTTTTTGAATATTCATGCGGGTTCTCCTTTCCGGCTTGCCGCCGACGGTAGTTGCTAAAATACTTCATTTATTATATCGTACACAAACTTTAAAACTTTAGCAATTTTTAGAAAAAAATTTAAAATTTTTTAAAATTTTTTTAATTTTCTTTTTTGCTTTTGGCAATTTGTATAATAAAAAGCATTTTTGCCCGATATGATTTATATATAACAGATATTTTGTCATATATACTTGACATTATAAAATTTATATGTTACAATATGTCAAGAGAGGTCATTATCCCTTTTTATAAAGAAATTAAGGAAGTAGTGGTGCGTATGGCGAAAAATTTACGACTGAAAGCCGCCAGAGCGGCAAAAGACATGACGCAAAAAGACTTAGCCGACGCCGTAGGCGCTGTGCGGCAAACTATAAACGCCATAGAACTCGGCGAATACAACCCGTCCATACGCCTTTGTTTGTCGATTTGTAAAACCCTTAACAGGACGTTAGACGAGTTATTTTGGGAGGAGGACTGAATATGTTAAAATCAAAAAACGAGTACGACGAGCGGCAGCTTCAAGTACGCGGTGATATTTTCAAGCACGGTTTCTTAGCTACAATGTGTTTTCTTTTAATGAACGGGGTTTTAAACAGCAACGGCTTTGTGTGGGCGGGCGCGTTGGAACAGAATATTTTAATTATTATGCTTGCGTCAACCATAATATCAGTTGAATCCATTCTGCGCGGCGCGTATTTCGGCAGAACGCATAAACCGTGGCATGTCGTGATAGCTTTCGGCGGTTTAATTTTTTCGCAGTTGTTCTTTTTGTTCTCGCATTTAAAGGACGGCGAGACTTTTACCGAAAATAATATGCTGACACGCTTGGGATTTACAACCGGAATATTAATCTTTGTGGGGATTATCGCGGTTACCGGCGTAATTAAGCTAATCTATAATAAAAAACAAGAAAAGGAGAACTCATGAAAATAAGTGATTTATTATCAAAAAATATTTACGACGAACGGCAGTTGCGGATTTCCGCAGACGCTTACAAGCACGGTTATATTGTCACGGCAATAACCCTTGCGCTCAACGCCCTTTTAAATCGTTTGGATATAAGTTGGGCAAACGTGCCTTGGCAAAATATTATCATTTTGACGTTCATTACGACGACTATAACGGTCGAAATTATCCTGCGCGGCGCGTTTTTCGGAAAAAACAAAAAGCCGGTGCTGATTCTTATGGCGGCGAGCGCTCTTATAGGTTTTGCGCTCAGTTTTGTTTTAAGGATTATGTTCGTGCGTAATGATTCGGATTTGCAGGGAGCTGATTTCGCCCACGAAACCTTAGGGGCTCTTGTAAGCGATGGTACGCTGACCGATTTGGGTTCGACAACCGTTGTAATGGCTATGATTTCGGTTATTGCCGCCGCCGGATTTATTAAGTACATACACAATAAAATTAAAGAAAAGGAGAAAGAATAATGGAATGGGGATATGCTTTATTAATATTGGGTGTAGTGTTTACCATCAGGGTATTAATAACATTCGCGGTAAATAAATCAAAATAGAAAAGGAGAAAAACGAATGGCACTAAAGGTTGACAATCTTGTTAAAAGATACGGCGACTTCACCGCCGTAAAAGACCTCAGTTTCAGCATTGAAAAGCCCGGCGTTTTCGCCCTGCTCGGCGGCAACGGCGCGGGCAAAACCACTACCATACGCGCAATTCTCGGTATGCTTTCCAAAGAGAGCGGCACTGTAACCTGGAAAGGCAGAAATTTATCGGTGACCGACGAGCGGATTGGCTACTTAGCCGAGGAGCGCGGGCTTTACGCTAAATACACGATATGGGAGCAGATGCTGTACTTCGCCGAACTTAAAGGAATGAAAAAAGCCGAAGCCGAAGAAGCTATTACTTTTTGGCTTGAGCGGCTTGAAGCCGCCGAATATACTAAAAAGCGCGCGGAACAACTTTCAAAGGGAAATCAGCAAAAAATACAGCTTGCAATCGCGCTTATTTCCGACCCCGAATTGCTTATTTTAGATGAGCCTTTGAGCGGACTTGACCCCGTGAACTCCGAATTGTTCAAGTCAATCATACGCGAGCAAATTAATAAAGGCAAATATATCATTATGAGCAGCCACCAAATGGCGACGGTGGAAGAATTCTGCGAGGACATTGTAATAATGCGCCGTAGCGAGGTTGTGCTTCAGGGCAACTTAAACAAAATCAAGAAAGGCTACGGCAGGGTCAAGCTTTCGGTTAAGGCAGACGAGAATATTCTCCCGCTTGCCTTGGAGTGCGGGTTAATTGTCGAACGTCAGACTCCGAACCAGACCGATTTTAAAGTAACCGCACAATCCGAACCGGAACAATTCCTGAAAAAGACAATTGAGAGCAATATAACCATTGTAAAATACGAACTCAGAGAGCCTACTTTGCATGAAATATTCGTAGAAAAAGTCGGAGGTGAGACAAATGAAAACTAAAGGTTGGGACAAAGTTTTTAAATTTACTTATTTACAAATGCTGAAAAGCAAAGCCTATAAAATCAGTACCTTTATTATCGTTTTGGTAATAGCGCTTATGATGCTTGGGATTAATTTTCTGCCGGGCTTATTATCGGGAAGCGATACAAGCGGCGATGAAACTGCCAAAAGCGCCGTTTTCGGCATAGAAAGGGTTTATATAAGTGACCAAAGCGGGATTTACCCGCCGGCTGATTTCAGCTTTTTATCCGAATTAGAGGTTGAAGTAAATATGATTTCCCCTGATGAAACCGCCGAAATCACAAGCAAAGTAAACCAAAGCGACCAAGCCGAAATTTTAATAGAAATTACAAGGGACGATTCAGGTATTAACATTTTGACCTCCCGCCCCGAAAGTCAGGAGCTTATAACCTCCGATGATTGCCAGTCTTTTGTAAATGCATTTCTAAAAGGCTCTGTCTGGAGCGCCCACATACTTTCCCTTGGGGTGCCGGAGGATTTAGTGTCTGAAGCCGCGGTCAGCGTATCGTCACAGGTTACAATAGCGGGGGAAACGCCTAAAAATGAACTTGCTGTTATAATCACCTCATTTATACCTATAGTTTCATCGTTACTTTTGTTTATGTTTATAGTTTTATATGCTCAGTTCACCGCCAGTTCCATAGCTATGGAAAAGACCTCTCGGGTTATGGAAACCCTGCTTACCTCGGTGCGTCCGATGGCGGTAATATTAGGCAAGGTTCTCGGTATGGGACTGGCTTCTTTCACACAGTTCTTTATTCTTTTCGCTACCGGTTTCGGGGTTACGGCAGTTGTCGCCCCCTTGGGTACGCTCGGAGAAGTATTCGGTTCGGTTGAAACTGTCAGCCCCGATATGCAAATGGTCAGAAACGCTTTTGACGAGGCTTTTGCAAACTTTAACGCCATGACTGTGGTTTGGATTGTAGTAATATTTATTCTCGGATTCTTATTCTTCTCACTGATTGCGGGCTTATTCGGAGCTACCGTAAGCCGCATGGAAGATTTACAGTCGGCTATGACGCCATTGTCGCTTTTCGGAGCTTTCGGATTTTTATTTGCATACTATGCGTCTATTTTCAGCATCGGCTCCGACGGCATAAACATAATGGAGAAAGTAAGCTATTATCTGCCTATTTCTTCTCCGTTCGCTCTGCCGGGGGCTATCATTTCAGGGCAGATGAATTCGCTTGACGCGCTGATTTCGGTTCTTGTTTTAACGGCGTGCAACATCGTTATGCTGATTTTCGTGTCAAGGGTTTACGAAACTATAATCCTGCATACAGGAAACAGGGTTAGTTTAGGAGCTATGTTTAAGTTGGCTAAACAAAAATAGAAAGACTTGACACTGAGCGCCTTTTGTTATATAATTTAATGGTTAATAAAAAAGGAGACTTTAAACATGAAAAAAACGTCTAAAACAATTCTCGCGAGCATAACAGCAATTGCGCTTATGGTTTCAATGATTTCAACTGTTGGCTGTACAAGTGAAGAAGTTCCCGCTACTACACCTCCGCCTGAAACGCGAGAAGAACCTGTAAGCCAGCCCGCCGTTCATGACCTTAACGACGATGACGACCATGACCACACCCAATCGCACTCTCACGACTACGATTGCGGTTGTGATTATGACTGCCACTGCCATAAGAGCGCGCAAGACTGCGATTGCGACGAAAATAACAGCGAAACCAACGATATGACATGGGAACAATTTTTGACGGAATTAGAAGACGTAGTTGATTTAATCGTTGACATAACAGAAAAAATAGACGCCGACCCTGAAGATTCGTCAGTGTTTTCAGATTTTCTGTCCGCTTACGGACGGTTGATGGAATTAGCTTACATAGGGGAATCGATATACGCCGAATTAGAGGGTACTCCTGAACTCGCGGTCTTTGAGGCTGAAGTTGAAAGGATTTCAGAAAAATTGCCCGCGCTTGAAAACGACGAAACCGAATATGCCGAAGAATAATTAACCGACCATAATATAAAAAACGTCCGAACTTAAAAGTTCGGACGTTTTTGCGTTTTTTATAAGTTTGAAAAATCCAGTGTTCTGAAATAATCCTCCGTCGTTTCGGCTCTTCTAATCAGCTTAAACGAGCCGTTTTCACAGAGCAGGATTTCCGCCGAGCGAAGCTTGCCGTTGTAATTATATCCCATGGAATGTCCATGCGCGCCGGTGTCGTGAATAATCAGAATGTCGCCGACGTCGATTTTCGGCAGTTTCCGCTCAATTGCGAATTTGTCATTATTTTCGCATAGCCCGCCCGTCACGTCATAGACTTTTTCAAGTGGGGCGTTTTCCTTACCCGCCACTGTGATGTGATGATAGGCTTTGTAAAGCGCAGGGCGCATTAAATCGCAGGCACAAGCATCAACGCCAATATACTCTCTGTATATTTTCTTTTCCCTGATTGCTTTTGTAATAAGGTGTCCGTAAGGCGCGAGCATAAACCGCCCGAGCTCGGTGTAAATATCAACGTCTCCGAGACCGGCGGGGGTTAATATTTTCTCAAATCGCGCCTTTACTCCCTGCCCTATTTTTATAATATCGTTGGGCTTTCTGTCCGGCTCATAAGGGATTCCTATACCGCCCGAAAGGTTGACAAAACCTATTTCAACGCCTGCTTTTTCTTTAATCTCAACCGCCAGTTCAAACATTAACCCCGCCAAAACCGGATAATAATCCTCGGTCTGGGTATTGCTTGCCAAAAAGGCGTGTATTCCGAAGCGTTTTGCGCCCTTGGCTTTCAGGACTTTAAATCCCTCTATAATCTGCTCCCTTGTAAACCCGTACTTTGCCTCGCCGGGTATATCCATAACGTTGCCTTTTTCGTCCGTCTTGAAATCGCCGCCCGAATTAAATCTACAGCTTATAGTTTCGGGGATTCCGCAAAGCTTGTCAAGTATTTCTATATGCGTAAAATCGTCAAGATTTATAATCGCTCCGTTATTGTAGGCTAAAATAAAATCCTCGTCAGGCGTAACATTGGAGCTGAACATAACATTTTTAGAACCGACTTTGTCGGCAAGCACAAGTTCAGCGTAAGACGCACAGTCAAAGCCGCAGCCTTCTTCCTGCAAAATCTTCATTATGTAAGGATTCGGTGTTGCCTTTACGGCAAAATACTCGCGAAAGCCCTTATTCCACGCAAAAGCCTTGTGCAGATTGCGGGCGTTCTCCCTGATTCCCTTTTCGTCGTAGAGATGAAAAGGAGTAGGGTGTTTTTGGATTATTTCTTCTAATTTTATTTTGTTCACAAATGGGGTTTTCATGAAAATTTCTCCTTTGTCTGTTTATAAAATATCCCTTTTTTAATTATACTTTAAGCTGTTAGTCTTGTCAAGCGGATTAGTCGGCGGTTTTCAAAACCGTTTGCAGGATTACGTATAAAAACGTCATGTATAGCCCTTAAAAAACTATTTAGTGATTTGAAATTAAACGACAATATCTGTTGTAATTCTGCATTTATATTTTCGGCGATTTGCACAAATAGTTGACAATTTTCAATCTTTATGATAGAATTAATAAATATACACAATCGCCAAGCATAGCTTTTTAAAAAAGCAGGGAAGGAAAACAACATGGACTTTGAAATTATCACCGACTCGGCGTCAAATCTTTCCGCAGATTATGCCCAAAAAAACCGCATAGACATTATTTCCTTGAAATATAACCTTGGAGGTGAAGAATTCGACAGCTACGTCGAAAACGAAAACGACCAATCACTGAAAACCTTTTACGAGCGTATGAGAGAAAAGGTTTCCACTTCAACCTCCAACATTAACGCCGGCACCTTTGAAAAACGATTCACCGAAATTTTAGAGGAGGGCAAAGATTTTATCTATATATCCTTTTCGTCGGGACTAAGCTCCTCCTACTCTTTTGCCCAAACCACGGCAGACGCGCTGAAAGAAAAGTATCCTGACAGAAAAATCTATATTGTGGATTCCCTTTGCGTGACCTACGGATTAGGCTTGTACGTTGACTATGCCGTTAAAATGAGAAGTCAGGGTAAATCTATAGAAAAGGTCTATTCATGGCTTGAAAACAACAAACAAACTATGTGCCACTGGTTTACGGTAGACGACCTGTTTTTCCTCAAGCGCGGAGGTCGCATAAGCGCGGCAACGGCTGTGGCTGGTACGTTGCTCGGCATAAAACCGTTTTTGCGGGTTAATGAAGAGGGCAAGTTAGAGAATGTTTCAAAAGCGCGGGGACGGCGTGCGGCGCTTGCCATGCTTGTGGATAAAATGGCGGAAACGGCAATAGACCCTAAGGAGCAAACCATCGGAATTTCTCACGGGGATTGCGAAGAAGACGCGAATTATGTGGCAGAGCTTATAAAAGAACGTCTCGGCGCTAAAAATATTATAATAGATTATTTAACCCCCATTGTCGGCGCTCACAGCGGTCCGGGTACGGTCGCGCTGTTCTTCACAGGCAAAGCCAGATAACCAAACCAAGAAAGTTAAAAAGTTTTGAATCATTTGGATAATATTGATAACAACGGCAACCAAAGGCTTGACTTCCTGCGGGAAAAGGCAGGAAAACTTTCAAAAAGCCCCGGCGTTTATTTAATGAAAGATAAAAGCGGCAAAATTATTTATATAGGTAAAGCCAAAACGCTGAAAAGCCGCGTTTCAAGCTATTTTAATAACGCCGTTGACATTTCGGCTCACGGTATTAAAACCTTTAAGTTGGTTTCGGTAATTCATGACTTTGATTTTATTGTGACCGGAAGCGAACTTGACGCATTGGTGTTAGAAGCAAGCCTTATAAAACAACACAAGCCAAAATATAACATAGACCTTAAAGACGACAAAGGTTATAATTATATAAAGGTATCGGGCGGTGATTTCCCGAAAATCTCTTACGCCCTTCAAACCGACGACAAGAACGCGACTTATATAGGCCCTTATACAAGCGGCTATAACATAAGGCAAACGGTTGAAGAAACCTGCCGTATTTTCATGTTGCCGTCCTGTAACAGAAAGTTCCCGCAGGAAATTGGCAAATCCCGCCCTTGCCTGAATTACCATATTAAACGTTGCGTAGGGGTCTGTAAGGGGAAAGTTTCAAAAGAAGAATATAATTCAATAGTGCAAAACGCATTGGATTATATTAAAAACGGCGCTAAAAAAAGCGTTAGGCGGCTTACCGCCGAAATGGAAAAGGCGGCTGAACAACTTGATTTTGAGCAGGCGGCAAAGCTCCGCGACAGAATAGCCGCCATTACAAAAACCGAAACAGGACAGAAAATACAAACCGCCAAAACCACCGATTATGATATTGTCGCCATCGCCCTCGACGCCGAGCTTGCCAGCGCGGTGGTAATCAAGTATCGGGGCGGCAGATTGGTAGATAAGGAAAACTTCTTCCTTGGCGATGAATATGAACAAAAGCAAATGCTTTCGGATTTTCTTATGGAATATTACGATTCCGAAAACATGCCGGAAATTCCTCCTGAAATCTACGCCGAAGAAGAACCCGAAGACCGCGAGTTGCTTGAAAATTTCTTTGCCGGAAAACGCGGGAAAAAATTCAGTATAACAGTCCCCAAACGCGGTGAGGGCTTAACTCAGGTAATGCTTGCCAAAAGTAACGCACGGGAATATTTGGCGCTGAAGGTCGGGCGTTCGGTAAAAGAGCTCGGTGCACTTGAAGAATTAGCCAAATTATTAGGACTTTCCAAACCGCCGCTTTATATAGAAAGCTACGATATTTCCAATATAGGCGAATCGGTCAAGGTCGGCGGCATGGTGGTCTACCGAAACGGCAAGCCTTTTAAAGCCAACTACCGTAAGTTTACTATAAAGGAAGTTGCGGGACAGGACGATTACGCCTGTATGAAAGAGGTTTTGCAGCGAAGATTCACACGTTATATTGAAAAAGACCAAGATGTTGCATTTTCAACACTGCCCGATTTAATCCTTTTGGACGGCGGAAAAGGACATGTTTCAGCGGTACGCGAGGTACTGGGCAAACTTGAAATTGACGTAAACCTTTTCGGTATGGTCAAGGACGACAAGCACCGCACAAGAGCCATTGCCGCCGACGGGGGAGAGATTTCAATAGCGGCGAATAAGCAGGTTTTCGGGCTTCTGACAAATATACAGGACGAGGTTCACAGGTTTGCGGTCACATTCCAGCGGGCTTCCCACAAGAAGAAAAGCTACGAGCTTGAGCTTACCAAAGTCAGTGGCATAGGCGACAAAAAAGCCGCCGCGATTTTAAAACATTTTAAAACCAAACAGGCAATCAAAGAAGCGGGCGCGGAAGAATTAGCAACCGCGGCAAAGATAAATATAGAAAAGGCGCAAGAACTGAAAGGCTTTATTGAGGAGAATTTTTGAATAGGACATAATTATACGTCGGGAACAGGAAAGCGATTATCCCGAAGTTTACGCGCTTGTAAAAAAATCGTTCGTGTTTTCCTCCCATTCGGACGGAACCGACGCCGAAAAAAACGCGGAATGGTGCATGGTACGCGAATTAGTTGACGGCGCTCTTAAAAATATTAGCGGTACTGTAAATATTCAATAAGGAGTATACATGAGAGTCATAACCGGCGTCGCGCGCGGTCGTAAGCTTAAATCCGCCAAAACCTCAAGTCCTGAATTCCGCCCTACCGCCGATTCGGTAAAGGAAGCTGTTTTCAGCGCAATCCAATTCGAGATTGAGGGTAAAACAATAGCCGACCTCTTCGCGGGGACGGGACAGCTCGGCATAGAGGCGCTTTCGCGGGGAGCCGTCAGAGCCTATTTTGCCGACAACTCGGGGGAAAGCGTGAATATCATCCGCGAAAATTTAAAGCTGTGTAATTTTTCGGGCAAATCCGAGGTTTCGGCATTGTCCGTCGGGGCTTTTTTGAAGAAAACAACCGCGTGTTTCGATATAGCTTTCCTTGACCCGCCTTACGGGCAGGATTTAATAAACCGCACTTTGCCCGACCTAATCCCGAAAATGCGCTCGGGCGGACTTATAGTCTGTGAACATGAAAAAGAGTGCAAAATTAAGGGAAATGTTGAAAATTATATTGTCCGCAAAACCTATCCTCACGGTAAAAAATGTATTACTATTTATGAAGAAAGCACGGAAACATTATGAAAACTGCAATTTATCCCGGTAGTTTCGACCCTGTGACCTACGGGCATCTTGACATAATCAACCGCGCCGCCAAGCTTTTTGACAAGGTAATCGTTTTGGTTTCGGTCAACCCCTCAAAGCCCAACTGTTTTTTCACCTTAGAAGAGCGTTTGGACTTTTTGAGGCGCTCGATTAAAAGCGGGCTTTCTATTCAGCATTGCGGAAACATTGAGGTAGACAGCTCCGACGGGCTTTTAATCGACTATTTCAAAGAGCGCGGCGCAGACGTGATTATCAAAGGGCTTCGCGCTATGTCGGACTTTGAGGCTGAATTTCAGATGGCACTTGTCAACAAAGACCTTTTTTATAAAGCGGAAACGGTATTTTTAGCCGCTGACGTTGCCAGCACTTTCCTTTCGTCAAGCATGGTTAAGCAAATCGCCATGTTCGGCGGAGACATAAGTGCGTTCGTACCGCCCTCTATTTTGACCGACATAAAAATAAAGTTAGAACAAAAACGCTTAGAGATTACGGGGAAAAAATAATGGGTCGAACCCTTACTTACAAGAATTTATAATATAGTAAAGCAGAAAGGAAAATTATGAATATTGAAGAAATACTTGAAATGATGGACGAAACCATAGACAAATCCATGCAGGTGCCTTTTTCCAATAAAAAAAGCTTGGTTGATGTTGACAAAATGCGGGAGCTCGTGGACGAAATCCGACTAAGTATGCCTAACGAAATCAAGCAGGCGAAAAAATTAGTCCAGGACAGAAAAATCATCATAGAAGACGCCAAGGGCGAAGCCGATTCCATTATTAAAAAGGCGGAAGAAAAAGCCAAGCAATTAGTAACGCAACAGGAAATCACCCGCCTTGCCCAGCAACGCGCAAATGAAATCATGGCTTCGGCTCAAGCAAAATCCAAGGAACTCAGAAGTACAACCAACGAATACCTCGACAACACTCTCTCGAAAATTGAAGAGTTGCTTTCCGAAGATTTGGTCAACATAAAAAAGGCGAGAAATGCCTTAAAAGCCAATAAATAACGCCGCGCCGCCATGCCGTTTTCTGTGTATAAAACAACGCATGAGTTTTGGCATAGATTAAGACGGCAATTTCTTGCCGCCTTAATCTCAATTACGGTTTTTTATAAAAACCGCGTTTTATTTCCCGAAAAACACCGGTTGTCATTTACTTCAGCAGTTATTGCCTCAGCTTACACTCTGTTGTTGTTTTCGTAGCTTTCAATCATTTTACGAACCATGTGTCCACCCACAGAACCAACCTGTTTTGCGGTGAGGTCGCCGTTGTAGCCGTTCTGCTTAAGGGGTACGCCTACTTCATTGGCAGCCTGCATTTTAATGCCGTTCAGGGCTTCTTTGTTTTTACTTGCCATGATTTTCTCCTCCGGAATTATAAGAAACAAGATTTTTATAAATCTTTTTTAAGTTTCTTTATCAATTAATAACAAAGGAAAATTCCTTTGTGTTAGTATTATAACTCGCACGAATTTCATTATTACAGGAAATTTTTTTAAAAATTTTAATAATTTGTAATCTTGCACAAGTTTCTGCTCTCCCTTTATTAATGCTCTACAAAAAAGTAAGCAATATCTTTACTTTTTTTATTTTATATGCTATGATGTAATTGATAATGCCTTCTTTTGAAAGGAAGCTTTCGTACTATGAAAGTAAAAACTATGTTAATCGTTTCGATGGCGATTTTTTCTCTTTCGACTATGTTCATATTTTCGCTTGTTTCAAGTATCTTTCTTACGGCGTCCGCGGGAAATCGGTACAGGGATATGATGAAAGAATTGTCCGTAAAACAAGCATCAAGCCTCGAAATGTATTTAAATTCCTACACCCAAAGACTTTTGACAATTTCAAGCAATCCGGCTATAGTTGACTATATTAACTATATTGAAACATCAGGGGAGGATGTAATTCCTTACATTAACTACGAATATTACCAAAAAGCCCTCGACGCCCTTGAGGCTCTTACTCATGAATCAAGCGGCATTATGGGCGTTGCTATATTTAACGAAGAGAACGATGTAGTTTTGTCCGTCGGTAACGACCAGCGTGATTTCATAATATCCAACAGACGTGAAAGACTTGGAGAAAATCAGTTTGCAATAATTCCGGGCGATTTTGTCAGCGTAACCAATCAGGGCTACGAGCTGTTGCATTATACTAAAATCAGCGATTCTCATTACATGGCTTCTTCATTTGACAGTAGCGATATTGATATGTTTTTAAACCGTTCGCGTCTGCCGACAAACGGAAAGGTTGTTTTAGTCTGCCCTCTTCACAACTTAGTTGACCAAACATTTCGCGGAAACCTTGACGAAGGCAGTATGGGCGTCCCCGAATATATAACTATAAACAGCTATATAAAAGAAGGTCAGGAAGGGCGTTACAGGGACGGCTCGACCTTTTTTTCCTACGAAGTGGGGGCAAACAATTTCACCGCGCTGTTCGACAATGTGGGGGACACCGATTGGCTACTCGGCGTAATAGCAAGCTCGGACGATATGTATGTACATTCGGGCAACTCAATAAAAAGCCTTGTAAACTGCGTGGTTTTTGTCGGGCTTGCCATGCTCGCGCTTATTGTTTTGTTTACGTTAAGATTCACAAAGCCCCTTTTAGTTATCAGCCGCGCACTTACAAAGATTCGCTACGGCAACCACGAAATAAGAATGAGTATTAAGTCCGGCAATGAATACGGAGAAATGGCAAAAGAGTTTAACGACCTGTTAGATAATGTGGTGGTTGGCGAGGGTCGGTACGCTACGGTCGTGGAAATGTGCGACAATATTATTTTCGAGTGGAATTTCAAAGCCGATGAGGTTACTTTCTCCAACAACTTCAACAAAAGATTCCCTTACCGCGCCCCGGACAACTCTTATGAGGAAAGCTTTTTGGTTAAGGGCAGGGTTCACCCCGATGACGCGGAAAGTTATAAGGGTATGCTCCAAAGACTTAAAAAAGGCGAAAATATACATCATGAAGAATTCCGCTGGAAGAATATTTTCGGCGATTACATCTGGGTGCTTTTGCGCTCCTGTCCAATCAAAGGCGCAAATGACGAAGTTGTAAAAATGGTGGGGGTAATTATTGACATTGACCGCGCCAAGAAAAGCGAAAAGATTCTTTCCGCACGCGCCAGTTACGATGCTCTTACCGGGCTTTTTAACCGTGAAACCTTAGAGGGTCTTATTGAAAATGAAATGCAACTTTTAGCCGCCCGCAAAAACGAATTTGCAATCCTTTTCGTGGACGTGGACGATTTCAAGTTTTTCAATGATAATTACAGCCACGCCACAGGCGACCAGGTACTGAGGTTCACCGCGCTCACCATTAACGACATTGTTTCAAAATTCGGTATGGCGGGACGTTTCGGCGGCGATGAATTTGTCGTTGGTATACGCAATTCAGAAATCAACGACCCCGCCTCAACCGCCGAGCTGATTCTTGCCAGACTTGCGGAAGGCTTTGTCTGCGATGTGGGCGACCGTCTTTCGGTCAAGGTCAGTATCGGAATTGCCATCATCCGCGACACCTCCAAAACTGTAGAGGATATCATAGGAATGGCGGACGAAGCAATGTATAATATTAAGAAAAGCGGTAAATCGAATTATGGGTTTATAAATTAATCGGCGAAACCGCTGTATGCAAAATAAAAAACACCCTGCAGGGTGTTTTTTATTTATTGTACTATTCCTCATCTTCAATCGTAAACTCAATCGTCTCCCCGCAACTCGGACAGGTTACAGAGCCGCTGTCTAAAGCGTCATAATCCACCGTAATGGTCTTGTCGCAACTCCCGCAGGTTATGTCGTAAATGTCCTCGTCAAAACCGTCAATGTCACCGTATTCGGAGCTGTCACCGTAAACCTCGTCCTCCAGTTCATAAACGCTTTCCTCAACGTCGGCTAAAATTTCAGCCATGCCGTCAAACGCTTCGTCGTAACATTCTAAAATATCCGAAATCTCGTTCAACGCGTCTGCAATGGCTAAAAATAACTTTTCCTCATTGGTTTGACCTGCAAGTTTCATACCCTTGACCAGCCCGTTAAGATAAGCTAATTTTTCATTTGGAATCATCAAAAAGCCTCCCGATTTTATTTGCTTATACGTTCCATATAATCGCCTGTACGGGTGTCAATTCTGATTTTATCCCCGTTCTCTAAAAAAAGCGGAACCCTGACTTCCGCACCGGTTTCAACCTTGGCGGGCTTGGTCGCGTTGGTGGCGGTGTCGCCCTTAAAGCCGGGGTCGGTCTCGGTAATCTCAAGCTCGACAAAATTCGGTGGCTCTACCCCGAAAACACTGCCCTTATAAGAAAGCACCTTGCAACTCATATTTTCCTTTACGAATCTGAAACTGTCGCCAAGCTCGGATTTGTTTACCGGAACCTGTTCATAAGTCTCACTGTCCATGAAATAATATAAATCACCGTCGGCATAAGTGAAGTCCATGTCCTTGCGCTCAACGAACGCCGTAGGGAACTTTGCGGACGGGTTGTAAGATTTTTCAACCACTGCGCCGCTAATCACGTTCTTAACCTTGGTTCTTACGAACGCCGCGCCCTTCCCCGGCTTAACGTGCTGAAATTCCACTACCTGCATAACGTGACCGTCTTCCTCAAAAGTTACTCCGTTTCTGAAATCTCCTGCTGAAATCATTTTAAATACCCTCCCTTTCCGGCGTCAATAAGCCACGAAATGTTTTTTCTCTTAAACTTGCGCTGTTTTTCAAACTGCTTCCCTTCCTTTTGTAAAAATTGTTAAAATTTTCCTCTTTTTTCTATTTTACTATATTTCGCTTGATTTTGCAAGTATTTTTTACCGGTTATTTATACATCAGCGCTTTCGGGGTTTTGGTCATACAAATACACCCATCGGAGGTAATGTAAGCCATATCCTCAATCCTCACCCCAAACTCCCCGGGAATATAAACCCCCGGTTCTACTGTCACCACCATTCCCTCCCGCAGGGTGGAATCGCTTTTTGCCGAAAGGGTCGGCGCCTCGTGAATTTCAATCCCTACGCCATGCCCCAATCCGTGGGAAAAATGCTTATCATATCCCCATGCTTCGAGAGTGCTTCTCGCAACGTTGTCGGCAAGCTTGCCCGAAATGTCGGGACGAAGCGCCTTGAGCGCGTCGCTGTTCGCGCCCAGTACCGCGCTGTAAACCCGTTTCATTTCATCGCTTACACAACCAAACGCAATAGTGCGCGTCATATCAGCACGATAGCCTTTATATACCGCACCGAAGTCAAGGATTAAAAACTCCCCGCCGCATATAGCTTTATTAGTCGGTTTAGCGTGAGGAACAGCCGAATTCTTTCCGCTTGCCGCTATTATAGGGAAAGCAATATCGTCCGCGCCCGATTCTAAAATATAAAAAGTCAGCAGGGTGGATATTTGCTTTTCCGTGAGACCCGGCTCTAACTTATCCAAAATTTTGTTGTAAGCCCGCTCGGTTATTCTCAGAGCGGTTTCAATATTTTTAAACTCGGTTTCTGATTTTATTATGCGCTGTTTTTCAATAATATCCGAAAGCCACGAGGTAGAATCGAATTCCAACCCCGGGAATTTATCTATATACTTTGAAAGCTCGCTGACCGTCATGGTTTTGCTCTCGACAGAAACATGGCGTATTCCGTGGGCGCTGAAAATGAATCCCGCCTGCTCGGTTAAATCTTCCAGCAACACAACCTTGCAATCCCTGATAGCCTCAACCGCTTTTTCATAATAGCGCGCATCTATAATAAAATAAGAGCGCTCCTTGGTGATAAAAAGCGTTCCCGCACTCGAACTGAATCCGGTCGCGTAAAAACGATTAGTCTCCGAGGTTATGATTGCGGCGTGATTTTTATTATGAAGAGCCGCCATTATTTTACTTACTACGCTCATTAGACCTCCTCGGAAACTCGTTCGCGTTAGTTTTACGTTTTTATTTTACTTGCTTGATTTAATTAGATATTCCGCCGCCAAAGAATAACCCTCCGTGCCGAATCCGCAGATAGCCCCTCTGCAAACCTCTGAAATTACCGACTTATGGCGAAATTCTTCTCTGGCATAAATGTTGGAAATATGAAGCTCAATTACGGGGATTTGTATAGCCGAAACGGCGTCGCGTATGGCGTAACTGTAATGGGTAAACGCTCCCGCGTTTAAAATAACGCCTATTGCTTTGCCGCCTGCTTCATGGAGTTTATCAATCATTTCACCCTCATGGTTAGACTGAAAAAATTCACATTCACAGCCTAAAGATTCACACTTTTGCAGTATTTCATCATTTATGTCCGAAAGGTTCTTTTTTCCATAAATTTCGGGCTCGCGAGTTCCGAGCAGGTTTAGATTGGGACCGTTAATAATGTATATTTTCATTTTGGCAATCCTTCGTAGTATTTTTTCATTTCCGCCGCGTCCTCGGCTTGAGTCCCCTGCGATTCAGAAACTATAAAAGGCGTCATTTTACGCCTCTTTATTTCTTCCATGAGCGGCTCATAATCGGGACCGTATTCATTATCCTCAAAGGTCAAATGTGTTTTCTCCCCGCCCGCCGTATACATGATTTTACTGAAATGTATATGCAGACGGCAAAGTCTCTCCGCTCCGAGCTTGTTCTCAATCGAATCCAGTATAGCCGCATAATCGTCTTTATTCTTAATACCGCCGTGAGTTCGCGCATTCAGGTGCCCGAAATCAACGCAGGGCAAAAATCTTTCATCAAGAGCGCATAATTCAAGCACCTCGTCAAGCGTACCGAGCTGATTGATTTTACCCATTGTTTCGGGGCATATTACAATATCGCTCAACCCTTGTTCGTCAAGGGCTTTCTGCGCTTTTTCAAGGGTATCCTTTGCTAAAAAAAGCGCCTCTTCCCTTTTCATTTTCCCGCACGAGCCTGAATGTACCACTATTCTTTCAGCGCCGAGCTTTTTGGCGGCTTGCGCCGACTGCAAAACATAATTTATACTTTTGAGGCGGGTTTCTTCCTCCACGCTTGAAAGGGAGATGTAATAGGGGGCGTGAACCGAAAGGAAAATATTATGTTCAACGGCGATTCGAGGCAAAAGCTCGTATGTTTTAGCGCTTATATTAACCCCTCTGCCGCACTCGATTTCAAAACCATTAAGCCCGAACTCCGCCAAATATAGCGGCAAATCCTCGGGGAATTTCCGGTTTCCGTAACTGTCGGGTTTTCCGCCCGGCGCGAATACGAGTGGCATATTTGACATAATTACACGTCCTTATTAATTTGAGAGAAATCGCGCTTGAAAACCATGCTTTCTATTTTACGCTTAAATCTGAACAATTTGCCGCTCTCCATATAAAACGGTTCAACCAAAATCGTCGTAACGCCGCTTAGATTGCCGCCAATAATATCGGTGAAAATCTGGTCGCCCACCACGGCAATATTTTTTTTCGGCAACCGAAGGCTTTTTATCGCCTTTTTAATGCCGAAAGTCAGGGGTTTACACCCGAACGGAATAAATTTAAGCCCCAGCTCCTTCGCCAAAGGCGCTACTCTTTTTTCGGTATTGTTGGACACCACTATCATGCTAATCCCCAAACGCCGCATATCCGAAAGCCATTCCGCGACGCCTTCCTCGGCGGCGGGGCTTCCATGCATGGATAGGGTGTTGTCAAGGTCTAAAATAAGACCCCGAAGTCCCCTTTTTTTCAAAAACGCCTCGTCTATGGCGAATACGTTTTGAAACCAGATTGTCGGTTTAAACAGCGTTTTCACCCCTAAAATTTATTCACTGCCTTTTTTCCTTTTTCATGAAAAATGCAATAAGCGGACATAAAGCCCGCTTAGTTTTTTACTTGAATTTACGTTTGCGAGCAGCTTCGGACTTTTTCTTGCGTTTTACCGAAGGCTTTTCGTAATGCTCTCTTTTGCGAACTTCGGCGAGTACGCCGTCTCTGGCGCACGACCGTTTGAAGCGTTTCAACGCCGTGTCCAAAGATTCGTTCTTTCCAAGACGAATTTCAGCCACATATTTCCCTCCCAACGATTTTTGGAATATCTATAAAAATTGCGTTTGTTTGCACATATAATATTATACAATAAATAACTTTGGTTGTCAAGCAATTTTTACATTATTTTTCAGCCGTTATTTTCAGAGCTCCCCTGACTTTCGTTTTCATCTTTATAAGGGAACAACTTAACCGTTATTTTTAACGCCATAAAAAGAATTACGAGCGAGCCGAAAACCCCCGCGAGTCCGTATAAACCGAGTTGTAAAGCCTGTATAAGCATAGAGTTCCCCTCCCTTTATTGCATCAGCGTAGGTACAATAGCCAAAACCATGCCTCCCGCAATCGCCGACGCTACCTGCCCGGCGACATTTGCTGAGACAGCCGGCATAAGTAAAAAGTTGTGCGGGTCTTCCTTGACCCCCATTTTCTGTACTAACCGCGCAGACATCGGAAACGCGGATATGCCCGCCGCCCCGACCATCGGGTTAATTTTATTTTTGCTGAAAAGATTCAAAAATTTCACAAACAGCACCCCTCCCGCCGTGTCAAACACAAAGGCGGCAAATCCAAGACTCATAATCAGCAACGTCATAGGCTGTAAGAATTGCTCGTAACGCATGGTTGAACCTATGGTTATACCAAGGAGCAGTGTGACAAGATTTGCGAGTTCATTCTGAGCCGATTTGGATAATCTTTCGAGGACTCCGCTTACCCTTATAAGATTTCCGAACATCAACAGTCCCACCAGCGGCGCGCAAATCGGGGCGATTATACCCGCTATGACCGTCACGATTACGGGGAAAAGAATAATTGTGGTTTTGGATATTTTTTTATCGGAATACTCCATTCTGATTAGACGCTCTTTTTTTGAGGTCAGGGCTTTGATGATTGGCGGCTGAATAATAGGCACTAACGCCATATATGAGTACGCCGCTACTGAAATTGGTCCTAAAAGCTGAGGCGCAAATTTTGTCGCCACAAATATAGAGGTAGGTCCGTCCGCCGCGCCGAGAATACCGATTGCCGCTCCGACTTTCAGGTCTATTCCGAGCGACGGGAAAGCCCCGCCGATTAAAACAGCCACCACCACCGTAGCAAATATGCCGAACTGCGCCGCCGCTCCTAAGAATAACATTTTCGGGTTCTTCAAAAGCGGAGCAAAATCTATCATAGCGCCGATTGCGACAAATATAAGCACCGGAAACAACTCGGTAACTATACCGGCGTTATAAAGAATTTTCAGCACACCGTCGGCTTCCTCATATTCCCAAACAGCCGAAAAAGGCAGATTTACCAAAATCGCGCCAAAACCGATTGGCAAAAGCAACATAGGCTCATAATCCTTTTTCACAGCTAAGAAAATTAAAGTCCCGCCTATTGCAAACATAACAAAAGACTGCCATGTGAGATTTAAAAACCCTTGAAAAAGCGCTTCCATTTTTTGTTTTCCTTTCATTTGAATTAATTCTATTTTTTAATTTCCTCAATGTCTATAAACTCTCCGTCTTCCCACAATCTTTCCAAATCGTAAAACTCCCGAGTTTCCTCATGAAATATATGGACAATTACATCTGTAAAATCAAGAGCAATCCAATTTGCTCCCCTGTAACCCTCTGTGCGTTTTGGGGCGGCGCCTTTTTCGGACAGCCTGCGCTCAACCTCGTCCGCCAACGCCTTAACCTGCGTGGTGTTCGTTCCGCCAGCTAATATGAAATATTCGGCGATAATGGTTAAATCCCCTACCTTTATTATTTTAATATTCTTAGCTTTTTTATCCTGTAACGCGGTCACCGCTATTTTTAGGATTTCTTTGTTTTCCATGTTTTTTGCCTTTCTTTTGATTTTAATACGCCTGTAAGGGTCGGCGGGTGTTTTACAGAGTGTGTGCCTGTTTCGCACCCCCGTTTGAAATAAACGAATTTTAACATTCCCGTTATCAAACTTTTTAAATTCATCACGAGGAGGTTGAATTTACACGCTCTATTTCGGGGTGCAAAACGGGCGCACACTCTGTAAAACACCCGCCGACCCGACAAACAACTGCGAAATCATTTTGCAAATTTTACCTAACATAATAATTATACGCCTCGTAAGTATAACGTGAAATCCGCTTATCCCTTTGCATGTTGTCGTCAATCGCCCACTTTAGCGCCTCATACATGCCTTCGTCCAAATCCCAAAGGGCAAAACGCCTGTACTTTTCAACCTCGGGATAATCCCTGCCGTGTTCTACCAAATCACCAAGATAAATGATTTTCTCTAAGTCAGTCATTCCCGACCTGCCGACGGTATGAAACCTAACCGCCGCAATAATTTCAGGGTCTTGTATGCCGAAACTTTCTTTTATATAAACAGCGCCTGCGGGAGCGTGCCAAAGCTTGTATTCCTTTTTTTCAAGCGGGTCAAGCCCCATATCTGATTTTTCCAAAGTTTTTGAAAACGCAAGCTTCTTCATTTCTTTCTCACATTCCTCCTTGTAAACGTCGTGGAGGATTCCCGCCAAATACGCCTTGTCAGGGTCAAAGCCGTGAGCGTAGGCAAGCTCGCGGGACATTTCGGCAGTTTGTACGCTGTGTGTAAACCGCGCTTCCGAAAGTTTTTCTTTTATAAAATCGGTGTAAAATTTTATGCTTTTCATCTCATCGAGACTCCTTGGGGGTATAGATTTTCACAAATAATAGTTTCTTTCCTTAATGTACTTCAAAACGTTATCCGGTACAAGGTGGCTCACATCTTCGCCGTTCATTATTTTTTCCCTTACCTCGCTTGAAGAAACCTCGGTGACTTCAAGATTTAAAACCTTTACGTTTCCGATTCCGTTAGCGCAATTGTTCATCTCGGAAAACTGACCGGGTGAACGCGCCGCCGCTACTACGCGACATTCATTCAGAATCGTTCTGTACCTGTACCATTTTTGAAAGAAAAATAACATATCCGCGCCAATCAAAAGATAAAATTCAGTACCTTTAGGATATTGCTTTTTTAATAATCTCAGGGAATTAAGCGTGTAACTGCGCCCCGACATTTTCCCCTCAATATCGGTCACTTCAAACCCGGGAATACCCCCAAAAGCAAGGTAACACATATGCTCGCGTGAATAAAACCCCACCGACGCCGCACCTTTATGCGGGGAATTGCAGGTAGGCATAATCAGCATTTTATCTAACCCAAGCTCTTTTTTTGCCTGAACTGCAATGCTGATGTGACCGTTGTGCGGCGGGTTGAACGAGCCGCCGAAAATCCCGATTCTGAACATTCTGTCTCCTGTCTGTTTCACGGTTTTCGCAATTCTTCCGCTAATTTTTTTAAAGCGTTCCCCCTGTGACTGACGGCGTTTTTTTCGTCGTCTGAAAGCATAGCCATTGTAACGCCTTCGCTTACCTCGAAAATCGGGTCGTAGCCGAAGCCGTTTTCGCCTTTATTATCGAAGCCTATTTTCCCCTCGCAGGTTCCGTTGAAAATCTTTTCATTGCCGCTTTCGTCAATGTAGCAAACACAGCAGACGAACCGCGCCGTGCGCTTTTCATAAGGCACACCCTCAAGTTTTTTTAGGATTTTTTCACGCCTTTTGCCTACTTCCGCGTAACGTGCCGAATAAACACCCGGCTCGCCGTTCAAATAATCTACCGCAAGCCCGCTGTCGTCTGATATAACCGGCTTTTTCACAGTTTTATAAATCTCGCGGGCTTTGATAAGGGCGTTTTCCTCAAAAGTAACGCCTGTTTCCTCAGGGTCGGCATTAATTCCCGCTTCGGCAAGTGAAAGAACCGAAAAACCATAAGCTTCTAAAATTTTTTTTAATTCAACAAGCTTGCCTTTATTGTTAGTAGCACAAACCATTTCCATTTTAAATACCATCCTCTCCGAGCGCCAAAGAATAATAAAAAATTTCTCCTCTAATACTTTAGATTTTTTAATCTATTCCCCCAATAAAGCATCTGCAAACATTTTAGCGTCGAACGGCTGTAAATCGTCGATTTTCTCCCCCACACCAACGAACTTTACAGGTATATTCAGCTCGTTTTTTATAGGAATCACGATCCCGCCCTTTGCAGTGCCGTCAAGTTTAGTCAGCACAATGCCGGTTATGTCGGCGGTTTCTTTGAATAATCTTGCCTGATTTACTGCGTTTTGCCCTGTAGTCGCATCAAGCACCAAAAGGGTTTCAACCGTGCTTTCAGGCAGTTGTTTGTTTACGGTTCTGACTATTTTTTTCAGCTCATCCATAAGATGCTTTTTATTGTGAAGCCGTCCCGCAGTGTCAATGATTAAAACATCGGTTTTGCGCGCCACTGCGGAATTACAGGCATCAAAAACCACCGCAGAGGGGTCGGTGCCTTCCTTATGCTTAACAATATCAGCGTTCGCGCGGCGCGCCCACTCGTCAAGCTGTTCAATTGCCGCCGCCCTGAAAGTGTCAGCCGCCGCTATAAGAACTTTTTTATTTTCAGCGATTAAATTCGCTGCCATTTTCCCAATTGTAGTGGTTTTGCCCGCGCCGTTCACGCCTATAACTAAAATCACAGTCGGCGGCTTGGCGGTCACTTCCGGCGGCTCGGCATCGTCCTCCACCATTTCAGCCACAATATCCCGCAAGAGCGTTTTTATTTCGGACGGCTCGGTAAGTCTGCCGCGCTTTACTTCATCGCGCAGTCTTTCGCATATATCGCCCGCCGTCTTAGCGCCCAAGTCCGAAAGGATTAAAATTTCCTCAAGTTCCTCAAAAAAATCTTCGTCGATTTTGGTAAACGCGCCGATTATGCCGTCAACTTTGTCAGAGAAAGCGTCTTTGGTTTTGCTTAAACCCGCCTTGATTTTACTGAATAAGCCCATAATACTCCTAAAATATTTATTTGTTTATTTTAATTTATCTCCACATCAAAATCATCTGTAATCTCCTGTTTCAACAGTCTTGAAATCCCCTTTTCCTGCATGAAAACGCCGTAAAGCACGTCGCAACCCTCGATTGTGCCCCGCCTGTGGGTAATCAGCATGAGCTGTGTGCGGGTCGAAAAGCGTTTGAGATAGGTCACGTACTTAATTACATTAACCTCGTCGAGCGCCGCGTCCACCTCGTCAAGCATACAAAACGGCGTGGGTCTGTGCAAAAGAATGGCAAAATAAATGGTAATTGCCACCATTGCCTGCTCGCCGCCCGAAAGCGAAATAAGATTCTTTATTAGTTTGCCCGGAGGCGCGGCGAAAATTTCAATTCCCGAACCTAAGACGTCTTCGGGGTCGGTGAGTTCAAGCCTTGCTTTACCGCCGCCGAATACCTCGGTGAAAATCCGTTCAAAGTGATAACTGATTTGATTAAAACTTTCAAGGAATTTTTCTTTAATACTAACCGTAAGGTCGGCAATCAGCTTTTCAAGCTCGGATTTCGACTTTTCCACATCATCAAGCTGTTCGGCAAGGGTTTGATACCTTTCGCCAACCTCGGTGAATTCCTCAATTGCCGCGAAGTTGACGTTGCCAAGCGACGTAATCTGCTTACGGGTTTCGGCAAGCTCGGTTTTGGCGGAACGTATGTTTTCCAAAGGCTCGGCTAAATTCGCCGCCTCTCCGGTAGAAAGCTCGTACTTCTCCCAAAGGTCGTCCTTGATTCTGGTTATTTCTGCCTCGGCGTTTGCCCTGCGCTCCTTGGCAAGCACCAAAGCGTTGGAATAACGCTCTTTTTCGGCGCTTTTTTCGCGGATTTCCTTATTGATTTCGGAAATTTTGCTCTCGATTTCACTGATTCTCAAAGCCGCTTTTTCCACCATTTCCCGGTTCTCGGAAAAATCTTTGCTGATTTGTTCTATTCTTTCCTTGTTTTGCGTTTTTATTTTTAAAAGCTCGGAATTTCTTTGAATGAGTTCATTTATTTCAGCTTGGAGCGTGGTATTGTCCTCACCTAATCTGCGCTTGTTTTCAAAAACGCTTTCTGTTTTTTGTTCAAGATTTTCTATGTCTTTTTTAATTGACAGGGTTTCAAGGTTGAGGCGGGAAATTTCGCTGCTTGCCTCGGTTCTTATCTCGGCTGATTTTGCCTGTAAGGCGTTTAATTTTTCGGCTTTCTCCTCTTTTTCGGTAATCAGTACCGCCGTTTCGGCTAAAATCTGCTCGCAGTCCTTAATCAATGTTTCTTGAGCCGCCGCCTGAGCTTGATTGCGGTCAATTATAATTTTGGCGTTATGCTCCTGTTCCTCACACTGGGCTATAAGGTCGGAAACTCCGCTGATTTCGGCGTTTATTTTAGTTTCCTTGTTGAATAACGCCGCCGCTTTTTCCTTAAAGCCTTCGGTTTCAATCGCCATTTTATTCGTTTCGGCTGAAATCTGGGCGTTTATATTTTTAGCCTCGTTTAAAGCCGCGACAATTTTCGCAAGCTCTTTTTCAAGCGACTCTATTTCCTGCTTACGGCTGATAATACCCGCCGTTTCCTTTACAGAGCCGCCGGTGAAAGAACCGCCGGCGTTTATGACCTGCCCGTCCAATGTCACGATTCTGAACTTATAGCCGTATTTTTTCGCCAAAAAAGTAGCAACGTCTATATCCTCGGCAATAACCGTTCTGCCGAGCAGTGATTTTATTATTCCGTCGTATTTTTGTTCATAAGAAATAAGCTCATGCCCAAGCCCCAAATAGCCGTCCTCATCGGAAAGCTCGGGAAAGGACGACATATCAAGCTCCCTGCCCCTGATTGAAGTAAGCGGCAGGAAAGTAGCCCGCCCCGCGTTTGATTCTTTCAGGAATCTTATACAGCGTTTTGCGGTCTCTTCATTTTCAACGATAATATTCTGCAACGCCGAACCTAAAGCTATCTCAATCGCAGTGGAAAACTTCCCCCCCACGCTTATTACATCGGCGGCTGTACCGTGTATACCGCTGATTTGCCCTGTTTTTGAGGCGGAAATAACAGCCTTTACACTGGCGAAATACCCCGTCATGTTCCGCTCAACGTCCGACAGAACATCAAAACGGGATTTCTTTTGGTCATGCTCGCGGCGCAGTTTTGAGAAGTTTTCCTCAGAGGCTTGCAACTTTTGTTTCTTAGTTTCCAGAAGCCTTATGTAGCCGGCTAATTTATTTTCATTTTCCTGCTTTTCTTCGGCGGTTTCCCTTGCATTTTTTTGCAGTTCCGCCTTTTTTTCTTTATAACTGTTCAAAAGATTTTCACGGTTTTGGGTCTGCTCCGAAAATTCCGCAAGCTGATTTTGCAAATCCTCCCGCGTTTGTTTTGAGTTGGATAACGAAACCCTTGCTTCGGTCTGCTTTGCGTAAAGCAGGCTTATTTCGCGGTCAAGCTCCTTATAATCACTGTCGAAAACCGCGCTTTCCTCCGACATTTCCAAAAGGCTTTTATTTTGTTCATCGGTTTTTGAATGAATCAGGGTAAGCTCTTTTTCTTTTTCCGCGACCTCGGTTTTCAAAGTTTCAATCTGCTTATCGAACTCCTCCGCGCTTTTTTCACTACCCTCGATTTGCTCCCTGATAGACGCGACCCGCCCGTCATTATGAACGATTTCACTTTCTGTCAGAGCGATTTGCTTATCGGTTTCGGCGATTTCGTCCCGCGCACTTTCGTTAAGGCGGCTTAAATCGCCCATCTTAGCCGAAAGGCTCATTTTTTCATTTAAGTTTTCCTCGTTTTGCTCTTCCAACAAGGTAATCTCACGGTCATAATGCTCGCACTCGCCCTCGTTTTGCAGGATTTTATTTTCAGTTTCAAGCATGCTCTCGTCAATTTTACGAAGTTCGGCAACGCTTACCGAAATTTCGATTTTCTTTTCTTTTTCAATTAACACGACGGCTTTTTTTGCCTTTTCCGCCTGTTTTTCCAAAACGGGAAGCCTGTCCTCAAGCTCTTTGGTTATATCCAAAAGGCGCAGAATGTTCTCGTTAGCACGTGAAAGCTCGCGGGTGGCGTGGTCTTTTTTATGTAAGAATTTGGTCACGCCTGCCGCCTCTTCAAAGATTTCGCGACGCTCCTTGCCTTTACTGTTTATGATTTCGGCTACCCTGCCTTGTCCTACGATTGAATAGCCCTCCCGCCCGAGTCCCGTACCCATCAAAAGCTCGTGAATATCTTTCAGGCGTGATTTTTGTCCGTTGATTAAATACTCGCTCTCCCCGTCGCGATAAAGCTTGCGGGAAATTCCCACCTCGTCGCTGTTTATGCCAAGGGCGCGGTCGGTGTTGTCAATCAGCAGGCTAACCTTTGCAAAGCCCATCTGCTTGCGGTTTTGAGTGCCGTGGAAAATGACATCCTCCATTTTATCGCCGCGCAGGGTTTTAGCGCCCTGCTCTCCCATGACCCAGCGCAACGCGTCACTTATATTGCTTTTCCCGTTTCCGTTACTTCCGACGAGTGCCGTCATTTTTGAGTCGAAGTTCAGAATAGTTTTATCGGGAAAGGATTTGAAACCGTGAATTTCCAGTGATTTAAAGAACATTGTTTTGGGTTCTCCTGTTTTATCAATTGCGCATATATTTTAGTTGGCAGGTGTTGAAAATGCTTATAATGTGATGCGCCTTTGTCGTAGGGGCAAACCTTGTGTTTGCCCGATTATGTTTGCCTGCATATAATGCGGGGCGTTGGATTTCTCGGGCAGACACAAGGTCTGCCCCTACATTATGCGGAAAAATTACACCCCCGCAAAATATAAATTTTCTACCCAATCATAACCCCTACAGAGCTTCGATTTCCAAATCCGCGCCTTGCTTTTCTTCTATTTTAAACTCATAACCGAGCTCTGCTAATTTCAGTTTATTCTCGCTTTTGTGACCGTTAATTTTGCTGATATTGCGCCTGTCTGCATATATGTGGAATTTTTTCGCTTCACTGTTTTGCATGAATTTCAAGAGCCTGTTGAAATAATACCGCCCGATACATAATTCGCCTAATTGCAAGCCGTAATTACCACCTATAATTTCATTTTTCAGATTGCTTTTACTGCTGATGTTTAGTCCGAGGCGAATTACTTTTATATTGTTTTCGGTAAATCTGCGATAAATTTCCGCGCAAAGCACAATCGTTTCTTCAAGTGAAAAGGTTTTAAATTTCCCGCTCTCGTATAAATCGCCAAGCATGGTATTTTTCAGAATTACAGTCGGGTAAATCCGCGCGGTATCAGGCTTCAGCTTGATTAATTCATCTGCTGTATACAGCGATTTTTCCGCCGTGTCGCCCAATAATCCGGTCATCATCTGCAAACCTGATTCAAAGCCGAAACTTTTGATTAGCTCCGCGCTTTTCCGCACATCATCGGAGCTGTGCCTACGGTTATTAAGCTCCAAAACATCTTCGTCCATGCTCTGTACGCCGAGCTCAACGGCGTTTACACCGTAATGCCTTAGTTGCTCCAAAACCTTTTCATTTATATAATCAGGACGGGTGGAACAACGGATTCCCGTGAAGATTTCAGGGTACTTTCGCAAATATTGATTTGCTGTGCTAAGTAATTCTTCCCTGTAATCCCAATCAAGCGCGGTAAACGTTCCGCCGAAAAAACCGATTTGAGCTGTCAGCCCGCGCTGTTTCAGCGACGTTGCGTAGCTTTCCAAAATGTCATAAACATCTTTCGCGCTTACAGAGTTTTGCGCTTTTGTGGTTTGGTTCTGATCGCAGAAAGAGCATTTGTGCGGACAGCCGAGATGCGGTATAAAAATCGCGGCATTAGTCCGTTTGCGCCCCGCGCTTAGTTCCATTAAGTTGGCTCCCTTGTTCTCTACCGTTTTCATTCCTGCTCATATCCCATAAGCCTTATTGCCTCCCTTGCCGCTTCCTGCTCGGCTTCTTTTTTACTTCTGCCTGTCCCCGTGCCTATGCACTGATTGTTCAGCAAAACGCTTGACGTGAAAGTTTTGTTGTGGTCTTCACCGCTTTCACTTTCGAGTTTGTAGGTTATTTTTTCCTCCGGATTTTGCTGAATGATTTCCTGCAAAACTGTTTTATAATCGTTGAACAGAGGCTTGCCGCCCATCAATTTTTCTTTTTCAGGCAAAAACGAAAGCAGGAACTTTTCGGCTTGCTCTATTCCGCCATCAAGAAAAATGGCGGCGATTAACGCCTCAAAAGCGTCCGCCAAAATTGAGCGACGACGACGCCCGCCTGAAGTCTCCTCGCCCTTGCCTAAAAAAAGTTGCTCCCCTAAATCTATTTTTTGGGCAAAGCCGAAAAGCGACTGTTCACAGACGATTCCCGCCCGCAGCTTTGTAAGTTGCCCCTCGGGTATATCGCGTAACTGCTCGAATAAATACTTAGACGTTACGAGCGACAAAACGCTGTCCCCCAGGAACTCCAGACGCTCATTGCTGAAACGCTTTTTGCCCGATGAGTGTGACGAATGTGTCAGCGCTTCTTTAAAGAGCGCTTTATTTTTAAAGGTATATTTAATTTTTTTCTCAAATGTTGTTGCCAAATGATTAGCCTCTCTAAACGTTAATTTTGAGGATTCAGCCCTGCGATTGCCGTTTCGATTTCATCAATCGCGACGCAGAAGTTAATCGCCTGCCTGATTGCGTTCTTGAACGCCAGTGCATCGCTTGAGCCGTGTGCCTTAATCACAGGCTTTTTTGTACCTAAAAGGGGAGAACCGCCCACTTCCTTATAGTCCATCTTTTTACCGAGATTTCTAATCCCCTTTTTACTTAAAAGGTATCCGAATTTGGTGCTTGTATTGGTGGTAAAAAGCTCTTTCAGTGAAACTTTTATAAGCGCACCCATTCCCTCAACACCTTTTAAATAGACATTGCCGGTAAATCCGTCAGTAACCGCCACATCGCACAAATTGGCAATGGGGTCGCGCCCCTCAACATTGCCCACAAAGTTAATGGGGGCGTTCTGTAAGGCTTCGTAAGCCTTTTGTTCAAGCTCGCGCCCTTTTTCCCGCTCCGCACCGACATTCAGAAGTCCTACACGGGGATTTTTTATACCCATGATTTTTTCCATGAAAATACTGCCCATAACCCCAAATTGCACTAACATTTCAGGGCGGCAATCAAGATTCGCGCCGCCGTCAAGGAGCATATAATGACCGCTGAACCCCGGCATAAGCGGGGCAAGCGCGGGGCGTTTTACCCCTTTCATTCGCCTTACAATAGTAATCGCACCAATCACGAGCGCCGCCGTACTGCCCGCGCTGACAAAGGCGTCGGCGTCGCCGCTCGCCACAAGCTGAAATGCCTTCCCCATAGAGGAATTCTTTTTCGAGCCTCTTATCTCAATAGGGTCGTCCTCAATTTTGATTACACCATCGGCTTTTACAATGGTGATATTTTTACCCGAAACACCCAGCTCTTTCATGCGGGATTTAATAATTTTCTCGTCGCCCGTCAAAATTATTTCCGCGCCGTATTCCTCTACCGCCGCCGCCGCGCCTAAAATCGGCATATCCGGCGCGTGGTCACCGCCAAACGCATCTAATGCTATTCTCACCGACGAACCGTCTGGGGCGGACTTTCCGTCAGGGGCGGACTTTCCGTCAGGGGCGGACTTTCCGTCAGGGGCGGACTTTCCGTCGGGGGCGATTCCTTTGCTGTTGCTTGTTTGTTTCATAATAGTCACCTCGTTATTTATTGATTTCGGGCTTATCCGTCCGCCCGACTAAATAATCCAATGATACGCCGAAATAATCTGCTAAAATAATAAGCGTGTCCAAGCTCGGTCTCAATGTTCCGTATTCAAACCGCTGAAACGAAACCTCCTGTACACCTGCAATTTCAGCCGTTTTTTTTTGCGTTAGCTTATTTTTTACTCGTAAATATTTTATTCTTTCACTAATCATAAGAAAAACTCCAAAAAGCTTGACACTGTTCATCGGATAGTGTATAATTGAATTACACTATTTAACAGATAGTGTAAAACTAACTCAAAAAGGAGAAAAAACCATGAAAAACATACTTGATACAATTTACATTGCCTATGCCGAAAATATTGACAGCGATTTGTTAAAGCTTACAGGAGAGATTAAAACAAGGCTCAATCAAAAATTAGACGACGAAAGCAAAAAACTGCTTGAAAAATTAATCGACGCGCAGAACGAGTTACTTGAATATGCCTCGCGTGAAAGCTTCAGGCAGGGCTTTTGCGCCAACACTCTTTTGACATTTGAAATGCTTAATCGCTGACGGCGGTTTTCAAATCCTTGATTGCCCGCTCGGCAAGCGCCGCATAACGTTCTTTTTTCCCCTTGATTCTTTCGGGGAGCGGCGGCAAAAGCCCCATGTTCGCCCCCATAGGCTGAAAATTCGTAACGTTTTGGTCGCTGATATACCTTGAAAGTGCGCCGATGATTGTCGTTTCGGGTAATTCAAGCGGTTCTTTCCCGATGAGTTTGCGCGCTAACGACAGCCCCGCTATGATTCCGCCCGCCGCGCTCTCGGCGTAACCCTCCGTCCCCGTAATCTGCCCCGCGAAATAAACGTTGTCGGAATTGTTCAGCATAAAATGCCTGTCTAACAGCCTCGGACTATCCAAAAACGTATTGCGGTGCATAACACCGTACCGCATGAAATCGGCATTTTCCAAGCCCGGTATCAGGCGGAAAACCCTTTCCTGCTCTTTAAACTTCAGATTAGTCTGAAAGCCGACTATGTTGAACAGCGTTTTTTCCGCATTTTCGGCGCGAAGCTGTACAAGTGCGTAAGGGCGTTTGTCCGTGCGCGGGTCTGTGAAACCCACCGGTTTCATACAGCCGTAACGAACGCTGTCCCTGCCGCGTTTCGCCAATATTTCAACAGGCATACAGCCCTCATAAACGTTTATTTTGTCAACTTGATGCAAAGGCGCGGTTTCGGCTTTTATCAGCTCATTGTAGAAAAGATTATATTCTTCTTCGGTAAATGGGCAGTTCAAATAATCGCCTTTGTTTTTATCATCACACACCGCCGACGTCAAGTCGGAATTGCAAACCGAGGCGCTCGGCTTGCCGTATCTGTTGCCGAAAAAGGCTTTATTTAAATCTACGCTTTCAAGCGTTACAATCGGCGCGGCTGCATCGTAGAAATATAAAGACTTGCACTTTTTGCTTATTTCAACGGCGAACAAATCGCTTGTCAAAGGTCCCGTGCATATAATTGCATTTTTTTCGGGGAATTCTATGACTTCATCATTTATAACTTTTATTCGGGGGTGTTCAAGAATTCTTCGGGTAATTTCAAGTGAGAATTTTTCCCTGTCAACCGCCAGGGCGTTTCCCGCCGCTACGGCGGTTTTTTCGGCTGTTTTTATAATCAGCGAGTTTAAAAGCCGCATTTCGGCTTTTAATAAACCCGAAGCTGTGCTTTTGTCGTTTGACTTAAACGAATTGGAGCAGACAAGCTCGGCAAAGTTTTGGTTTTTGTGAGCGGGGGAAAATGTTTTGGGTTTCATCTCATAAAGCAAAACCTCAAAGCCGTTTTCGGCTAAAACCCACGCCGCCTCAGCCCCCGCAAGTCCCGCGCCGATTACGCTAACTTTCGGCATTATCGGAATTCTCGCTACTTTCGGCTTCTTTTTCAAACCCACAATTCTCCACCGCGCAGTACAGCGTACCTTTTTTGCCGCCTTTTTTGAAAAGCTTTTTCCCGCACTCGGGGCAGGTTTCGGACACCGGAGCGTCCCATGTCATAAAGTTGCACTCCTTGAAGTTTTCACACCCGAAATAAGGCTTGCCCTTTTTGGACTTTTTACTAATCATTCTGCTGCCGCAAAGCGGACATTCCCCGCCGGCTTGGTTCACAATTCTTTTGGTGTTTTTACATTCGGGAAAACCGGTACAGCCGAGAAACTTCCCGTAAGGTCCGATTTTGATTGACATCATTTTTCCACAAAGCTCGCAGGGTATGTCGGTCGGCTCATCTGGAATTTTTACCCGTTTGCCTTCCATTTCGGTTTCGGCTTTTTTGAGGGTCTTCTCGAATTCTCCGTAAAAGCCGCGCAAAATTCTTGTCCATTCTTCAGAGCCTTCCTCAATTTTGTCAAGGTCGGTTTCCATCTGCGCCGTGAATTTGGTATCGACTATATTGTCAAAATGTGCCTGCAACAAATCGGTGATGACCATGCCTAAAATTGTAGGCTTTAACTGCTTTTGCATACGCTCGACATATTGTCTGTCCAAGATGGTGGAAATGGTCGGTGCGTAGGTTGAGGGTCTGCCTATGCCGTTTTCTTCAAGAGCTTTGATTAAACTCGCTTCGGTATAACGGGCGGGAGGTTGGGTGAAGTGCTGATTGCCGCTTAAATCTTCAAGTTTCAGCGTTTCGCCTTTTGTAAGCGCGGGAAGCGCCGCGCCCTTGCCGCTGTTTTCAGGAATGTCCGGATTTTCGCTTTCTTCCACATAAAGTTTCATGAAACCGTCAAATTTAACCGTGTATCCGTTTGCCTTAAAAAGACAGCCGCCTGCGGTTATATCAGCCGAAACAGTGTTTAGTTGAGCGTTTTCCATCTGGCTTGCCATAAAACGCTCCCAAATCAGTTTGTATAATTTATACTGGTCGCCCGAAACATGGCTTTTAATCTGCTCGGGGGTAATCTGCGGCACACTGGGGCGAATGGCTTCGTGAGCGTCCTGGGAATTAGCCTTTGACTTAAAGAGCCGCTCGCCGCCGTAAACATATTCCGCGCCGAACTTCTGCTCTATAAGCTCCTTTGCCGCCTGCCGCGCTTCGTTTGAAATACGCAGGCTGTCGGTTCTCATATAGGTTATAAGTCCGATTGCGCCGTGTTCGGGCAGTTCCACGCCCTCGTATAATTCCTGTGCCGCTTTCATTGTACGGCGGGAATTGAAAAACAGCTTGCGGGAAGCCTCCTGCTGCAACGTAGAAGTAGTGAAAGGCGGCGCGGGGAGTTTTTTTCTTGTTGATTTTTTGACCTCGGAAACAACAAATTCGGCGTCCTCCAAGCGTTTTAAAACCTTATCGGTTTCTTCTTTATTATTCAGCTCCGCTTTTACGCCGTCTATTTCGCTCAATTTAGCGGGAAAAGGCTTTTTGCTGCCCGAGGTAAGCAAAGACGCGTCCACGCTCCAGTATTCCCTGCTCTCGAAAGCCTCTATTTCCTTTTCCCTGTCAACAATCAGCCTTACCGCCACCGACTGCACCCGTCCCGCCGAAAGACCCCTGCGTACCTTTTTCCACAAAAACGGACTTAGCATATAGCCGACGATTCTGTCCAAAATACGTCTTGCCTGTTGGGCGTTTACAAGCCCCATATCAAGACTGCGCGGTCGCGCCATGCCGTCCTTTACCCCTGTTTTAGTAATTTCATTAAAAGTTACCCTTATGGGTTTGCCTGTGTCAAGCCCGAGAATATACGCCAAATGCCACGAAATAGCCTCACCCTCTCGGTCAGGGTCGGTTGCGAGGAATACCTGACCTGATTTGCCCGCCTGCTTTTTTAAGTCATTAATAAGAGTTGCTTTATCTTTTTTGTTTTCATAAATAGGTTGAAAATTATTTTCTATATCCACGCCAAGCTTCGACTTGGGCAAATCCCTGATATGCCCCACCGAAGCCATGACCTTAAAATCTTTGCCGAGATATTTCCCGATTGTTTTCGCCTTTGCTGGCGATTCCACTATAATTAAATCTGACAATTGTGAATTTCTCCTTGTTAAATTTAGACAACAATATTATCAGCGGCAATTCGCCGACATTTCATATATAATGATTGAAGCGGCTACAGCCGCGTTCAGCGATTCAACATTTTTCACGGGGATATAAATTTGAGCGTCGCATAGATTTAATACTTCCCTGCTTATTCCCGCACCCTCATTACCTATAACTGCCACGCACTTTTCGGGAAAGGTGAAGTTTCCGAGCCTTTCGGCGCTTTCACTTAAACCTGCACCGATTAGAACAAAGCCTTTGCTTTTCAGTTCAGTCAGAAACTCCGTCAGTTCACCCCTGCAAACAGGCAGGCGAAAACTCGAACCCATAGCGCTCCTTATAACTTTAGGAGAATAAATATCGGCGCAGGTTTCGGACATGAGCAGACCGTCAATGCCGAAAGCATCGCAACTCCTTATCATTGCGCCAACGTTGCCGGGTTCTTGCAAACCATCGAGCGCAATTAGACGTACACCTTTAATTGTATTCAATTTTACGGATTTGTCAAGCGGAGCAGGCAAAGGAATTGTAAAAAATACCCCCTCCGGTGACTTTGTGTCGGAAATATATTCAGCTAAATCATTGCTTATTATGTCTATATTGCATAAATTTGCGGCTTTTTCAATTAATTCATTATTTTTTTGTGAAAATTTTTCTGTCATTAATAATTGTGTGGGTTCCAAACCCGAATTAACTGCTTCACAGAATAATTTCCCGCCCTCTACGGCGAATACACCCGCTTGTTCTCGGGCTTTTTTACTACGCATAATAGCCCGAAAAAGGGCGATTTTTGGGTTTTGGCGGGAGGTGATGACGGGGAATTTCATTGTTTTAAACGCGCCCCCTTTAAATCACCGCGCCGCTATGATTTACATAGGGCGCGGTGTGCTGTTGTAATAAATTTTACGCCTGCGCTTTCGCCTTTTCGCAAAGCGCGGTAAAACCATCCGCGTCGTTAATGGCGATTTCGGAAAGCATTTTGCGGTTAAGGGTGATGTTAGCCTTTTTGAGACCATTGATAAATGTCGAGTAATTCATACCATTAATTTTACAAGCGGCGGAAATCCTCGTAATCCAAAGCCTCCTGAAATCTCTTTTCTTGAGTTTTCTGCTTATATAGGCGTACTGCCCCGATTTATAAACCGCCTCTTTAGCGGTTTTAAAAAGCCTACTCTTGCCGCCCCAGTAACCCTTAGCGAGTTTTAATGTTCTTTTCCTTCTTTGACGCGTAACGTACCCGCCTTTTACACGAGCCATAATTTATTCCTCCTTCATAAGGACATGTTGTTCTGAACCTTTCGGGACAGTGTCAACAAACCCTTTTGTTCTGCAATTTATTTATATGGAAGTAATGCCTTTACTTCCGCAACGTTGGTTTTGTCAACGTAATTTGCCTTGCGGCTGGTACGCTTACGCTTTGTGGATTTCTGCGTAAGTCTGTGTATGCGGTTGGTACGTCTGTACTTTATTTTACCGTTTTTAGTTACTTTAAAGCGTTTTTTTGCCCCGCTGTGAGTTTTAATTTTGGGCTTTGACGATTTTGCTTTTGCCATGGTTTCTCCTCCTTTATTTTCTCATTTTTCAATATTCTTTTTGGGCGCTAATATAATATTAAGATTACGCCCCTCAAACTTTGAGGGTTTTTCGGAAACGCCGAGTTCAGCGCAAGCGTCAACGAACCTTACCATCAGCTTTTCACCGAGCTTGGGGTGGGTCATCTCTCTGCCCTTAAAGCGAATCGTAACCTTTACCTTATCTCCGGATTTCAAAAACTTCAAAGCGCTGCCGACCTTAGTGTTAAAGTCGTTGTCGCCTATGTTGAGCGACATTCGCACCTCTTTAAGCTCGACGTGCTTCTGGCTTTTTCTCTGCTCTTTTTCCCGCTTGGACTGCTCAAAGCGAAACTTACCGTAGTCCATAATCCGGCAGACGGGCGGATTACCCTGAGGTGCTATAAGCACAAGGTCTAAGTTTTTGGTGTCAGCCATTTCCTGCGCCTCTACGCGTTTCATAACGCCGAGAGCCTCATTGTCCTCTCCTACTACGCGCACCTCTACAGCTGTGATTTCGTCGTTTATGAGTAGCTCCTTGTTGCCGATGATTTACACTCTCCCTCCAATAAGCTTGCTGTTTATTGTAAAACACAAAATAAAGCGCGGAAGAATTTCTCCCGCGCTTTAGATAACCTATTTTATTACCGCAGTTTTAAAAACCCGGCAAAAGATTATATAAACAACGTAATTACCGCGTCAAGGCACTTTTAAGCCGACGGGTGAGAGAACTTCTCTGCTTTGTTTTGAATACTTTACAAAGTATACTATGTTTTTTCGGATTTGTCAATAGGTAAAATTAAATTTTATTCTCAATACCAAAATTCCGTAAGGCTCGCGCCCGCAGTGCCAACCGCCGCCACACATACCGCTACACAAATAATAACAAGTACGGTTAATGCGACGCCAATAACGCCGAGAATAAAGCCAGCTACCGCCATGCCTCTGCCGGGAGTGCCTTTAGGCATAGCTTTCATGACGATTATACCGAGAACAATGGCTACAATAGATATAACCAAAGTAAAATATCCCACAACGGGAATCCAACCTCCGGCAAGACCTACAATTCCGCAAACCAAAGCGCCTATCGCTTTGCCTTTGTTAGGGTCGTTGCCTCCGGGCGTTTGATTCCACTGATTTCCCGGAACAGGATTATTCCACTGATTTTGCGGAGGCGGCACATTACCCGCATTGTACATATTGGGCTGTTGAGGCTGCTGTGGCTGCTGTGGCTGCTGTGGCTGCTGTGGCTCGGGATTAGTACTGAAATTGTTGTTATTGTTTTCCATGAAAATTCGCCTCCTACAATAAATAATTAAATGCGTAACTGTATGTAATTTTATCACAGTTTTTTCACATTGTCAACATTTTTTTACAAAATCTTTAATTTTTCGGGTTTTTTCTTTTCTTTGCACTTGTTTTCACAAACATAAAAACCGAAACGGCAAACACCAAAACGCTTATCAACTGCGAGGTTGAAACTCCGTAATAGATTCCGCGTATTTGGTCGCCGCGAAGAAACTCGAGAAAAAACCTGCCTGCCGAATAGATAATAAGATATATGTAAAACAAGCGGTTTTTAAACCTGTTTGACTTAAATAAAAACAGCAAAACTGCAAAAATTGACAGCACGAACAAGGATTCAAGAAGTTGAACCGGGAAACGGGGGACTCCGTTCGCCTCTTCCACAAGAGAATGATGATATGTAAAACCATGTTCCCACTCGATTCCGTAACAGCAACCGCTTAGAAAACAGCCCATGCGCCCGAAAACGTGGAAAAACGGTGCTACAAGCGCCATAACGTCGGAATACGCGCCTAAATCAAGCTTTTTGGCTTTAATAAAGATTAAGCCTGCGGCGATTCCGCCGAGCAAGCCCCCGTAAAACACCGAACCTCCGAAAATCGCGACGGCGAGCGCAAAATAATCGGCGGCAGACTCTGCCCGCGCAAAGACTTCGGGGAGCCTGTTAAAATGATTTACTATGGTCGTCAGCCCAAACAGCAAAATTCCGCCGAAAAAAACGCCGATACAAGTAACCAGCATGAAAATAAGCATGTCAACGCTATCTATTCCGCGCTTTGCCGAAATTTTGCAACCGAAAAAGCCCGCCACAAATATACCCGTAAGGGCAGTAAAAAAATAGGGCGTGATGATTTTGCCGAAAATTTCAACACTCGGAATCATGGCTTATACCCACTTTTGAGTGAAACTGTTTTGTTGAAAACGCCCTTGTTCTTGCTGTCGGCGCAAAAATAGCCCGTCCTTACAAACTGGAATTTTTCGCCGGATTCGGCTTGATTTAAGGACAGCTCAACCTTAGCGTTTTCGGCAAATATAAGCGAATCCTTATTCAGATAATCGTCGAATTCTCCATCGTCACCAAGATTGTCGAAAGCGTCGGAAACATTCTCAACATTAAAAAGCCTGTCGTAAAGCGCAAGCTTTGCGTCGGCGCAGTTATTTTCCGAAAGCCAGTGAATAGTACCCTTGATTTTACGTCCGTCGGCGGGCATACCGTTGCCGGTTTCAAGGTCAGCGGTGCAAATCAGCTCGATTATTTCGCCGTTTTGGTCTTTTTTTACATCTTTATACTTTATAATGTAAGCACCCATTAACCTAACTTCCCCGCCGGGCTTTAGTCTGTGGAACTTAGGTGGAGGGATTTCCTCAAAATCGGAACGCTCTATATAAATTTGCCGTGTGAAAGGTAATTGCCTTTCACCTGTTTCTGGAACTTTGGGATTGTTTGGAAGAGAAAAATATTCGGTTTTGTCTTCGGGAAAGTTTTCAATCGTAACTAATAGCGGCTCTGTCACGGCTACCCGCCTCAAAGCGGTTTTGTCTAATTCCTCCCGCAGACAGAATTCGAGCAGAGCCGAATCGACTATGCTGTAAGCCTTTGCAACACCCGCCCTTTTGACAAATTCCAAAATGGACGAGGGGGTATAACCCCGTCTGCGAAGCCCCGCCAAGGTCGGCATACGCGGGTCGTCCCAGCCGTCAACCAAACCTTTCTCGGCGAGTATACGCAAATAACGCTTACTCATAGTGGTGTAGGTCATGTTAAGCCGCGCAAATTCATACTGGTGAGGCTTTTCATGCTCCTCCAAGCCGATGTTATCCGCCACCCAGTCGTAAAGCGGGCGGTGATTCTCGAATTCAAGAGAACAACAGGAATGGGTAATCCCCTCAATCGCGTCCTGAATCGTATGGGCAAAGTCGTACATGGGATAAATCTGCCACTTATCTCCCTGTCTGTGGTGAGGGACTTTAAGGATTCTGTAAAGCACGGGGTCGCGCAGATTCATATTTGAAGCCGCCATGTCTATTTTCGCCCTTAAAGTACACCCGCCGTTTTCAAATTCTCCGTTTTTCATGCGCTCAAAAAGGGCTAAATTTTCGTCAATGCTTCTGCCGCGGTAGGGGCTGTTTTGTCCCGGCAGGGTTAAAGAACCCCGGTATTCGCGCATTTGTTCATTGGATAAGTCGCAGACATAAGCCTTGCCGTCTTTAATCAGCTTTACCGCATATTCGTAACACTGAGCAAAATAATCCGAGCCGTAAAAAATACCGCCCGACGGTTCTTCGCCAATTAACCACTTTACGTCCTCTATAATGGACTTAACATAGCTTTCGTCCTCTCTTACGGGGTTGGTATCATCAAAACGCAGATTGAACAAGCCGCCGTATTTTTTCGCGGCTTCATAATTAATATAAATCGCCTTGGCGCTTCCTATATGGATATAGCCGTTGGGCTCGGGCGGGAAACGGGTATGCACGGTTTTGCACCGCCCCTCCGCAAGGTCGGCGTCTATGACGTCGTGGATAAAGTTTTCATTGCGGGAAGTCCGCTCCAATTCAATTTTTTCTTCGGGGTTCATTTTTATTCTCCTTATCGGACGGCAGATAACCGTTCCTAATCATAAATTGATTATAATAAAAAAAAGGCCGTCTGTCAAGAGAGCGTTTTTTTAAGGTCGCTCTCTTGACAGACAGCGTTTGAAAATTTAACACCGACTTGACAAAATCATCTTTTTGCGATATAATAAAATTGTACCTGACAAAAAAGTGTTTTACTGATTTGAAAGGCGCGAAAGCATAACGGCATAATTATGCAATTTTGTCTTTTAACGCGTCTTTTTTAATAAAGGACGCGTTTTTGTTTGTTTATTAAAGCCCTTTTTCGGGAGGTGATGTGAAAATATGAAACGGATTGCGGTGATTGGAATCGTGCTTGAAAATCCGTCGAAAAATCAAGACGAGTTCAACCAAATTGTTTCCGAGTATAACGAAATAGTTAAAGGGCGCATGGGTCTGCCCTTCAGCGAGGAAAATATCGGGGTTATATCATTAGTGGTGATTGCAGATATGGATAAAATCAACGGTCTGACAGGGCGATTAGGGAAAATCGCGGATATTTCTGTCAAAGCCGCCGTGTCTAAGCGCGAAATATAAATACAAAAGGAGTGTTATTATGAACAAAAAAGTACTTTGGATTACCCGCACGGGGCTCTTCGTTGCCCTCTTGGTAACGTTGCAATGGGTGACAGGAACTTTGACTTCCGCAGCGCCCCCGCCATTTAACACGCTTGTAACCGGCTCTGTAGTTAATTTAATACTCATCGTTTCGGTTATGACCTGCGGTCTCGCTTCAGGAGCGGCTGTCGCCGTTCTTTCTCCTGTGATGGCTTTCATTATGCCTATTCCCATCGGTCCGCAATTCCCCGCCATAATACCGCTCATCTGTTTCGGAAATTTGGCGCTTGTTATTCTTTGGAGCTTAATAGGCAACTGTAAAATCCCTTATAAATATTTAGCTTATGTTATAGCTTTGGTGGTCGGGGCAGTCGGAAAATTCTTGGTTTTATATATCGGGGTTGTAAAAATAGTCGCACCCTTAATTTTAGACTTGCCTCCCGCCGCGCCGATTTATGTCATGTTTTCATACCCCCAGCTTATCACGGCGTCAATAGGGGGGGCGCTTGCAATATTAGTACTGCCGATATTAAATAAGGCAATAAACAAAAATTAAAAAACAGCGGTCGGCTTTTGTCCCGCTCTTTTTACCGTGTAACGGTGTGCTACGTGCACAAAAAGGAGCGGGACAAAACACCGACCGCTGTTTTTTATTATTCAGCCCAAACTACTCCTGCGTTAATTCATAAGTAACTTTCATTGTATTCAGGCTGTTTTTCGATACCGGCGACGAAAGGTTGTTTATGGTCGCCAAATAAGGCGTGACGTATTGTATAAGCGGGTTGTTACTACCGTTTCCGACAATGTCGCGATGATTGACAAAAAGGGGCGGTTTAAAGCTTGATGTTCCCGAGAAGTACTGCGTAGGGCTGCCGGTGTTTGCAAACGGGATTAAAAAGTGATTTTCCCCGTCAGTCAAAAAAGAGGGAGGGTGCCCGATACTGTCAACCCTGACGTATAAATATTTATCGAAGCGGGAAAATCTGGAAGTGGTTGTGGAATTCAACACCCTTTCCACAAACTGCCCGTCGGTGTTGAATTTGCAAATTCCCCCCCTTGCGGTTGAACTGCAATAAAGATGATTTTTCCAAAAAGCGTGAGAGAGGTTGTTTACATTTTCACTTAGCGTAAAACTTATGTCTCCGACTATTGTTTTGCTAATCAGGTCGATTGATATTACCCTCACATTTCTGTTGTTTGTCAATCGCACAGATGAAAAAATATTGTTTTCGTCTACGAGGGAAGTTCCTGAAAAACTCATAAAATCCGTATCTGTCTGAATCGTGAACAATGTTTCGGTTGCGTGGTCGTGGTGAAGATTTCCGGCTTTGTCGAGAATCCCGATTTGACGGGGGTTGGCAAAGGTTTGCTCAATCACTCCGAGCTGTCCGCCGCCAAGGTTGGAAACATAAGTTTGCACCCCCCGTCTCAGCTCTCCTACATATATTGAGGAGTTTGGCGTATTACGGATGGTTTGTGTTCCAAAACTGCCGCTCGCGATACTTAATTGAAAAGAGTTGCCGCTTTCGGCTTCGGTAAACCAGCCCATATCCCCGCCCATAACGGACGTAAGCGAAACGGCTCTTATACTGCCGTTTGCCTTGTCCGTGGGGAAGTCCCAGACCATCCTTACGCCGTTTTCTAAAACCTGCGTTTCGTTTAAATTCAACGTCCCACGAGTCGTCTTTGCTCCTGAATAACCCCCGCCTGCGTGACCTACGCATTTAACGCCCGGCGGCGCAAAAATAATATCAGGATTTTCGGGTATTGCACTGTCCCAAAGCAGTACCCCGCGCAGGAAAGTCGGGTAAAGCGGGGTCATGCTGTTCAGCATACCCGAAAGGTTGACCCCCGACATAAGTAATTCCGAGCCAAAACCTAACATGTTTTTTATCGCGTTTGTAACTAAGTTTTGGTCAACCCGCTCTGCTACCTTTTCTCCGGTTGCGGCGTCGAAAAGCTCTATTTTTGTTTTTCCTTTTAGCATAATTTCCTCCTGTTTGTTTTAAATGCCGTCCCAATAGAAAGAGTGCCGATTTTCTATTGGAACGGCTTTTTATGAATTATTTCAGCGACAGATTTATTCCCGATATCGAGAGTTTTTCAAAATAATCGTCAATAACGACTTTAGTGTCCGGCACAGGCGGGATTCCGAGGGTTTCCGAAAGTTCCACCGCCCGCAGGTTTAACGCACTTATTGCGTGTTTCGTCATAGCCTCTGAAATATTGATTTCGGGTATTTGCGGTTTCGCGTCGCCAAGCATATACTGCCCGCTGACGGTGGCTATTAATTGTCCCTGCTCAATAACCGCATTTCCCGCGCTTATACTTGCCGTAACCGAAAGGGTATTTCTTCCCGTCCGCGCTCTTTCAAAGCAATTATAAAGACTGACGCTTAAAGGCTTGTTCGCTGACAGGTTTGTCCTCGGCTGTTGTCCGACGTTGATATTATTTACGTAATAATTCAGCGTCAAAACAGCGTCTGTATTCGCCGTTACGGTAAACTGCGAATTAAAAACAACAACCGAGCTTGTTTCAAGACTAAAGTTTATGCTTATAATCGAAAGCGCCGATTGTGAAATCGTTACAATCCTTTCGTTTATGAAATTATAATAACGCATGCGAAGACTTTGGCTGAGGCTTTCCATAAGTCTTTGTTGCGTCATTGGCTCTTCGTAGTCGTCTATGGGGTTTTTGGATTTTGACACTAACGTGGCTCTTAAAGCCCCGTCATATTCAAGGGTGTAATCGCTTATTAACGCCACATAATATATGTTCTCAAAATCGTCTTGAACCAAAATGCTGAAACCCGACTCCAAAAAAGGCAAACCCTGCATTTTTACCGTCATTCCGAAATAGGTAAAGCCGTTCCATTGGTCAAACACCCGCTTTGCCGCGTCTTTCCCCGCGAACGGGTTATGCTGACGGTAGGTGGTGAGCTTAGTCCCTTTCCCTTCTGAAAACGTTTCATCCTCGTTCATAAACTCAATCTGCCTGACTTCAAGCTTATCAGCTTTAAGGGACAGCGACGTATATTGGCTTCGATTAAGCAAAAAGTCGCATAATTCAAGCTTCCTTAACCTTAAAACCGAGGTACGGTCAAACTTTGCAAACCCGCCGTTAATCCCCGCGATATAACCGATAACCTCGCGGCAGGTGGCAAGCTTGGGGACTGATTCCACCACATCGTTCGCCGTCGCAAACCCTACCTTAAAATCGTGCTGTTCAGCTATGTCAGAAAGAAGCTCGGCGGTAGTGCAAGGGAAATTAACCGTCGGGCGGTATCTCGCATCAAGACGAAACATTTTGTCGTAGCAGGTTATACTGTACCGCTCCCTTTTACGGTAGCGCCGCGAAATATAAAATTCGCCGAGCAGACGAAACTCCGTAACAGCTCCGGAGGCATCTTTCGTAAAAGCCACATAAGGGGATATAACCGCCGACAACGGGATGTTGCGACGACTCCACAGCTCAAAATGAAAGCGGTTGGCACAGGTCGTCCCGAAACTCATGTCTTCAGGATGCACCACATCGTTAAACTCAAACGACAGAATATCCTTGTCGTCGTAAGCATGTCCCCCCGCCAATATTACGCACTGCACATCCCGCCCGGGACTAAGCGATTTTTCCATAAAGTCCGGCGAAACTTCAATCATTATGTTATTCACTCCTTTCACAGCAAGCGACTTAACGCTCTTCTAAAACAAGCTTTAACGCTTTATAATAAGTTATTCCCTGAAATACGAAATCGGTTTCGGCGGTCTGCTCTTTCATGTGGAACTCGGCGCTCATTTGCCCGATTACGGGACTTTGAAAGCTTACCGTAAAGAAAATGTCGTCGGTTACGGCAAAAATTTTTCGCAACTCCTCCGCCGAAAGCCCGCCAAGATGAATGATAAGAATATGCTTTCTGCTCACAAGGTCGATGAGCATATCACCCTCGGCGTTATATTCGGTTCTGGTGTTGCGGGTTACCCGCTTTACCGAGCAGGAAATAACGCCCGGAAGCCTGTAGCCGTTAAAAGATATATTCACTTTTTATTCCTTTCTACCTGAGAGGATTTTTCCCCCACTGCCTGTAAAGATTATTCATGGTATCGGCAATAATTTGGGTGAATTCATGGTCGCCAATTCTTAATGTTACCTCGACCGGTCTTCTGTCAAATTCATTTAAATCCGCCCTGTTCATGTCGTTTTTGAACGCCTCCGATTGCACCGCGCCTTTGTTAAGCGCCGCAGCTCCTCCCGCCGCTTGAAATGCGGCGTTTTCAGAGGCGGTAAGCACCGCCTCGCCCTTATGCAAAAGCGCGGGAAAATCATCGTAGGGTATGTATTCAGTACCCACGGCAAAAGAGGGCAAAAGTCTTGATAAAATCGATGTTTTCGCAGGCGTTTCTGTAGATTTGGGCGTTGAAGCAGGGGCGGCTTTGCCCGTAACCTCACCTAAATTCGGCAGGTTTAAGTTAGATATGTTCAAAAGCTCTCTCGAAACGGGCGCCAAAGCATTTAATAGAGGTGCCGCCGCGTTTTTCAGTTTTTCAAAGCCCGCGCCGAGCCTTGAAACCGCCCCTTCTGCATAATCGGCGCTTTTCCCAAAAACATCTCCCAGCATCTTCCCGAAGTTCAGCGAAACGCCCGCCGCAAGTTGGTGTATTTCTTTAGTGCCTTTTTCGAGCAAGCCGCCCGCCCGTGCAAGGTCTCCGTCCACATTACTGCTGTCAACCCGCACTTCATAAACAATACTGCCGTCAGCCATTTGTTTCTCCTCCCGATAACTTATTAAACAGGATTTCAAGCCCGTCGTCTATGTCTTGGGTGATTTCCGTGTTTTCCGTTCTGTTTTTCATCACGTTGAACAAAGCCGTGCCTTCGGGGATACAGCAAAGCAGGCTGCAAAATGTTCGCCAGTCCAACCCTTTTTTGTTAAGGTCAAGCCCGTAAGCCTGTAAAAAAGCGCCGTAAATTAATCCGCCGTCTTTTATAAGGGAAAGTACTCGTTTAGTACCGGTGGTTTCTTTTTTTTCGCCCGAATCCGGATTTAACACCTTGAAAATTCGATTTAACAGCGCCGTTCTTCCCCCAAAACTAAGTAAGCGGGCGCGACGAAACGCCATAGGTTTTAGTAAGAGTTTCAGCGCGGCGTTTACCCGCATTCTTTCGGAAATGCTACTGTCTTTTAATAATTCCACTGCCCGTATTACATTCCTGAAATCGGCGTTAATCTTAAAAGCTCCGAAAAAATGCACCTCCGACAACGGCGTTAAACTAACATGTTTTTCAAATGAAAAGCCAAGCCTCATAAATACTTCTTCACTCCCCGTCTGTCCTCGAGTCTTCTTTGCCGCTTTGCCAAAGGATATAAGCCACACTTTATAACGCGTTTAAGCTTTTTCATGATTCTTTCGGAGCTTTCGGGATTTTCTTTACATAAAAGCAATAATTTCTCCGTAAGTTTCTTCCCGAAAAGCTCCAAAAACATATTGACAGCCGCGTAGCCCGCGTCTGATTCCGAATTCTCGCCCGATTGAACTGAAAAAGAAATTGCCTCTAAGTCTTCATAAAGCCTACCGAGGAGGTTTTGGGCTTGCTCCCCGGTTATTTCTTTTTTTATTTTTTCTTTTCCGAGTTTCAGGCGGATTTTTTTAACCGGCGAACTATCGGAAGCAAGTTTCCCCGCCTCTGCAGGCGGTAGGTTTCCATTAAGCGGAGCATTTAAATCGTCCGCTTTTATTGAAAGTTTAACCCTCATTAATTCCCCGTATCCTCGGGTCTGCCCGCGCCTTTAAGCTCCAGTACTACGCTGTTAGGCTCGTTGGCGTCGCCGCCCGTTTCTTGAATTTTGGTCATGGTAACGTTCCAAACGACAGTCCTCGTGCCTTTAATCAATCTTAATTTTGTCTTTCTCGCGTCGCCCACACCGTAAAGCACATCTCTTGAAAAAATGTACTTAATAACAGGGTCATCTCTTATGTAATCCCCTTTGAAAGTTACGGTGAAATTTAAACCTGTCACCTCGCTTGACGAAAACCCGCCGTCTGACAGGTAGCTTGCAGTATAAACGTTCTCCCCCAACGTCTGGGTTACGCTCTTAAACGCCTTGCCGAGGCTTTCCCATTTGCGCGACGCACCTTTAGGGGTGACGTCAAGTTCGGCGGTTATTTGGTTGTTTAACTCTAACATTTTTCTTTTCCTTTCTGCGTTTTATGATTCAAGCCCGCCGCAAAGCGGCGCACCGCACATATAGTCTATATTAAATATCAAGCTGTAAATATAATCCGCGCCGCTCCTCTGCACGAATTCAGGTCCGGTACCCATACTTATGCCGGCGACGCTTTGGTGGATTTTTTCGGTTTTGCAATCCCCGCTTCTCCTCACGGCTTCGGCAATATTAAAGGCTGTTTCAAGCGCATTTTGCCGCCTTTGTTCCCTTATAATCAGCAAAATCGGCATACGCTGAAAAACCCCGCCCGCTAAATAAGCCGACTTTGCGTAACCTGGCGCGATTTCAGCACTTATTCCGGACTGCCCCGCCACCATCCCCCCCATTACAATGGGCGAAAATCCCGATAAGCTTTCAACCCGCCCGTTCAAATATTCTATAACCGCGGCAATAATTTGCGTTTCCAAGACCATTTTTAACTCCCTCCTTTTACCTAAGCATTGCTAAAACGAATTTTTGTTTCGCCGCCGCCCGCCATTTGTCCGAATAGAGCGCCGCCGCCTTATGCGCCCAAAGCCGCGAAGCTAACGGGTTTTTGCTCCTGTCAGCCTCGCCGAGGTAATAGGCGTGACGGGCGTAAGGGGTATTCCAGATTAGCCTCCCCTTTATAAAATCGCTGGCTTTTAAGCTTGAGTCGCGGGTTTCCCCTGTATCGAATTTGCAAAATTTATTGCAGTCCTCAAGCGCGGTTTTTGAAAGCTCAATCTGGGTTTCTGCGGCGGCTTTTGTAAGCTTAATTCCTGCCCTTGCCATTTCGTCCCGAATGTTCATAATTTTAAACCTCCGACTTAAACCATTTCTATTCTGTAATGGTGAATATGTGCCGCCGCCATAACGGTCTTGACCGCCTCGATTTTATAAATTTCGCCGCCAAAAAGTATGAGTTGCTCCGATTTAAACTCAACCCCGCAGGGGCTTGAATTTACCCTGTCATAATAGAGCGATGCGCCTCTTGTTCTTATTTCCCCTGCATTGCCTTGACGGATTTTTTCATTTTGCTCTATACGGACATTATAAAGGGAGGTTTCATCATACGCCCCGTCGGCGAATATTCCTCCGCTACGAGGAGTTCTGAGTATGGCGTTATGCGGGAGCAGAGCTTTAGGAATAGGTCTTGATAAGTTCACTTTAAATCCCCTTCCTTTCCCGACACCAACCAGTCGCGGAATATTTTTCCTCTTACGCTTGTTTTATTTTTCAAGCTACCTGACCTCCGTTCCCGCGTAAAGAAGTCCCGAAAGCTTTAGCGATGCCATTGCCACGGGAGATACGCTTTGGATTATGCCGTTATTTCTGCTTTCATAGGAGAAATCGCCTATCTTTACCTTATGGTCAATCGCCCCGCCGTTATCGAATCCGTTTATGAGATAATTCTCCGCCTGCGCGCTGACAGCGTATCTTAACCTGTCTCGCGCCTGCTCAGACAAAGCGTCATATTCGTTGCATTTCCCCCCCGTAATAAGGTCAATTAACCTTTCTGCCCGCGCAAGGGCTTTTTCGAGCAACTTGTCGTCTCCCGCAGGATTATCAAAGCCTTGGCTGTTATAATAATCAATGTCTGCAATCATGTTGTCAGTCCTTTCTAAATGCTTGGGGCGGCAGTTTGCCGCCCCTGCAACAAAGCGCCTCTACCTTGTGCTTACCGATACAACTTCCCGCTTGTTTTTCGGCAGGAATAAATCATGATATTTCCTGTAATCTATATCCCACGCATCAGCAAACTGATTGCTTTCAGGAGGGATGATTTTTACATTATCCGTCTTGGAAACGGCAATCGGCGCATTTTTAGGACAGATAATCCAGTTTATATCCTTAGCGGTGTTAGCGGGCGTAAAACCTCCGTCGTTGCCGCTGAGGAAATTATAAGCCGTTTTCATTCTCGCGCTCGGCACCGGAATAAGACATGCGCCGTTAAGGTATCTGACCTCAAAATCAACCTCTCCTTGTGTAAAGCTCCCGAATTCAATGGTTTTGAGAATTTCGTTAGAAGAAAGCAGAACATCATAGACAGGTCGTGATATAATCACCACTATTTCGCCCTCGCCGCCGGTTATGTCCATAACGTTGCTAATCCCCGCCGTAAGCTCCGATAGTATATCGTCGGCGTCGGGGACATACTCGCTTTTGATTTCTGCAAGCGCCGCCAATTTTGAGTATCTGTATGCGTCAACTTCAGGTATAACGCGGGTGCGCTGAAATTCTCCCGCCACATTAGCAGCAGACAGCGCGAACGCCGTTTCGTCAACGTCAATTGCGTCCAATCTGAAACGTCTGCCTCTGTCCTGTTCCATTTTATAGGTTTCGTAGGTGAAAGTAACCGCCCCTGCAGAATAACCTGTATCACGGTCATAATCCGCAAGCCCCTGGGTAGAAACGATAGGTAATTTTATTTCCTTGCCTCCGTTATAAATCACCTGTCCCGCATTTTCCTCCATCCAGCCGGAAGTCGCGCCCTCTAAAACCTGTTTGTCTAATTCTTTTTGAAATACCGAGCCGTATTCAATCGTGTTAATTGCCATAATAAATTATTTCCTTTCATAATTAAATTTAGAGCCTGTATTGAATACAGGTTCTTAACTGCCCTGTCAGTAGATGCAATTTGGGGGTTCTCCCGCTAATTACCAAACTTTCCAAAAGTAAGTAAAAGCGGGCAATTTTCATTAATCGGCGGTTCAAGCCATCCGTTTTTTACAATGCTGACTGATTTTACCGTCTTTTAATAAAGGGGTTGTTGTTTTTGAACGCCTCCCTCACGTTTCCGTATTTGTCTGAACGCTCCTCGGTTTTAACCGAGAATTCAGGTAGCGCCGCCCTTGCTTCAAGCAGGGCTTCAATTTTGGCTCTAAGCGCCAGATTATCCGAGATAAGCTCGGCGTTATCCTTAACAAGCAGGTCTGCACGGCTTTTCAAAGATTCGATTTCAAGCTTTAACTCTTCCGCGTCAGAATCGGTTTCAACTTCGTTGATTTCAATTTCTTCTTCAGTGTTAATTGGCAATTGTTCATTGTTCATTATCTTCACCTCCTTTCGCGGTAATGACATTGGGATTGACCGCGTTTAATTCGTCTGCCGATAAGCCGTAAACCTCCATTAGCGCGCGGTTTCGGTCAATAATCCCCGCCTTGAAGAGTTTAACGGCGTTATCGATTCTCACGCTATTATCCTGCATAACGCTGTCGGCAAAAACCACGTTGATGTTACTCTCGGTTTCGCCAAGCGTAAAGGGAAGCTTTCCGGTAAGCTTCCCCAGTAATGCTATATTTTCAAGTAAATCGCTCAAACCCTCGCGTATAAGCTGCTGGTGCGCCGTTTTGGTGCGGTGGGTTCTTGTCCCCTGGTTTATAACCTCGGTAGCTGTACGATTACCCGCGCTCTTATAAGACAGCGCTCCGGGCGAAAGCCCCGTCTGCATACAAAGTAAATCCAAAAGCTCTTCAATCGCATCTATATGCTCCCGAACGCGCAACTCGGAAGAATTATCGGTTATTCTTAATTCCTCGCGGTCATTTGCGGAAAACGCCTGATATACCTCGTCCGCCGTATCGAAAAATTTATGCAGCTTGCCGTCTTCACCATACTCGCCTTTGATTGCCGAAGTAGGTACTATAATGCGCTTTTTCCCCAACACGAATTCCCGTTCAAGGCTGTCGAAAACTATATCAAGACTTTTCAAAATATCGGCGGCGTTTGCCAAGACCGACATTCCCAATGGGTTATCCCCCACGTTATTAACCGATGCGGGTCTGAAATAAACAAAAAGCGGCTTTTTAAGGTTTTTGACCCTTGTTTCCTTTTGCAGATTCGGGAAAAATTCTTTTAGTTCAAGCTCTTTATTGCTGTCAACGTCATAAAGCGCGTTAGTGATTAAATAGTCGCCGCCGCAATCGGTTCTTTCATGTTTTTCATGCAAATGAAAACGCTTGCCATCCCGCTCAAAACAAGAAATAATCACCCCGCCGTAAACCCCTTTTTCATCATACTGAGTGGGGATAAAACGGTCGCCGCCTATGTAATTCAGACGGATTTCTTCTTTCTCGCAATATACTTTTATTACCCCTGCGCCGAGGGCAAACATTTTTTCAAGAAACAGCGGAAAGCACCGCCAAAAGCCGTTATTTCGCAAAACGTCGCCGACGAAGCTTTCAACCTCTTTTGAAACAAACCCGAAATCTGCCTGCTCCGAAAAGCAGAGTGCGGAAAGTTCAGTGCAGAGTGCCTTTGCCGCTCCAAGGGAATTAACCCTCCTCATGCCGCCCTCAATCCCGCCCTTTCGGGCGTACCGCCATTCGCCGCCCCCCGCATAAATATGCTTACAGCGTTCAATGTCGCTTAAAGTATAAGCCTGATGTCCCTGCGGAGTGCTTATATTTTTTCTGAATATATTTCTGATGTTCATAAAATTTCCTTTCGTTTTAATACTAATCCCCTTTAAAAATGGCGACAAAAAGACTGAAAATATATCGTTACTTTAAAGGGGGATTATTATAAATTAGAATTTAAACAATTCCCTCTCGTACCTTTCAATCGCGTATTCAAACCCGTCTAACGAGTCAATATTAACGCTCCCGTCGTCAAGCCTCACATCTTTGCCCGGTTTGGAGGCTGATTCAGACTTAGATGCGACTCCCGCTCTTCCGCTGTCCCAAACGGCTGTTTCCATTGACTCAATAAACTTCACGCAGCTTGAATTCACAAAAAACCTGCCTGCTGAAATAAGTCTGCATAACATTGCAACCCGCTGATTAACAGGTCTTTTCAGGGCATTTTTAACCTCCACGGGTACGGCGTGACGAAAACTCTTGACCAAAAGCTGTTCCGCGCTGTCACAGTAGACCGCTTTGAGGGGCGGAAATTCTTCCCTCCATTCGGAAATTTTTTCGGTAAACGCCTCTATCAAGCTTTCCGCAGACTTGTTCTCCTTATCGTAATATTCCCGAAGTAAATATACGTTTTTAAACCCTTTGTCGAACCCCACAAGGCTGAAAACACTGGCACTCCTGTTCCCGCCGAAATCCACCCCGACCACAGTGAACAGCGGCGGGTTATATTCAAGACGGCGGTGCAATTCAACCTCGCTTAAAACCGCCCCGCCTTTGTCGAACTCGGAATAAATTCTGCCCTCTGCCGCTACCCACAACCCCAAAATAAAGCGCTCATAATACATGCCCTTGTATTCTTTTTTGAGGCTTTCGACATATTTTTTGTCAAGATGGATATTATCATCAAGGGTAAATTTCACGTCTAACAAATCTAATTCCCGATTATCGAGATAATCCCTTTTAAGCCAGTGATTAGGGTGGTCGGGGTTGGTAGTCGCGAAAAGCTTTGCACCGTGCTTTGAAAGCCTTGACAACAGCATTTTGAAAAAGTCCTCCTCAAACAGAGAAAGCTCGTCGCAATAAGCTCCGTCAAGGGTCAGCCCACGGATTTTACCCTCGCTCCGAGAGTCGCTGACCCCTTCCAAATAAATACGCCGCCCGAAAAGCGACGCTTCCTTTTTACCTGTTGAATAATTAAAACTTTCCGCCCCGAATATATCCGCCAGCGGTTCAAGGACATTGCGTTTTAGAGTGGTCAGCGTCTTCCCCGCCATCATAAAGGTGCAGGAGGCTTCCTTTGTGACAATCCAAAACCCCCATAAGAGCAGGGAAATATATGTCTTACCCGAACGCACACTCCCCTCAAGGATATTAATTCGCTTTAAGCCGCCGCTTTTCAGATATTCAAGGCACTCCCGTTGTCTTTTTGATAATAAATCTTTCAATAACGCCCACCCCTTTAATGATTTTTAAAAATCCCCAGAATTTCCTCCAATACACGGTTTTGCTCCTTTTCGGCTTTTTCCTCTCCGGCAAAGCTTTTGTCAAACATCAGCTTAAATATTCGCGCTAACTTTTCCAAATCCTTTTCAGCTAAATTGTCAAGCAACTCCCTGTCCGAAAGCTTTTCTAAAAAGTAATCGCCGAAATCGAGGATTTTCCCTCTGTTTTCGGCGAAATATGCGGAAAGGGTTGTAGTGCGCGCTTTTGAGTAAGCTTCTTTTTTTGAGTCGGCTTCTGTCTTTCTCATGTGTTCAATCCTCCCATGATATATGTTAGCACAGTTTCATGGTGCATTGCAATGCAAAGAAATCAGAGGCGGTATAAACAGGATTTTACCCTGTGAGGATTTAGGTTAAAATGAATTAAATTCAAAAGAAAGGACTGATTCCGATGATTGTATAAATCTTCCCGTTCTCTATTGGTTATCTGATATTATTACATTGCCCGCACGTAAGTTATAGTCCTTTAAAATTTAAAAGACAATAACTGCATTGTGCGGGCTTTTTTTGCTATTTCGGCAAATATCGGCTAAATTCACTCTTTAACGGCGGTATTATAATAGCAGTCGAATTATGTTGAAAAAAGTTATCGGTTGCGCCGAAAGAAATCCGCCCTTTTTCTCGCGAACTTGACTTAGGTCACTTTATCACAGCAACACCTATAAACATGGTTTTTCGGCTTTAAAATAACCTCTATAATAAAAACCATGACATGACCCGCTACGCAAGAAAGGAGTGACATAAGTGATAACTGTTTTGAGCCGTCGGCGCATTACCCAAAAATTCCTGCGTGCCAAAAAAACAGATGAAATCATCTTGGTTACCGCCCCTCTCCTTTTCGGTAAAACCACTGCGGTGATTGACGCTATGGAAACCTTGCAGTATAATTACTTGCATCTGCGTTTCGAGCCTTTCATGAACCGCCCGCCTTTTTTCTTAAATCATATAACACGTCTTCTTCTCGAATTTAACCGTAAACCTTCAGGCGGCATTATAAGCGACCCCGCCTGTCTGCTTGACAAAATAAGCGGCTTTGTCTCAGGCGAGTCGTCAGTTACTATGCCCGACGCGTTTATAATAGACGATTTTCACCTTTGCCGCTCGGAAGAAGCCGCCGAAACCTTAAAAAGTTTCTATCGCTTATGCGCGGGAAAAACATCGCTTATTATTATCAGCCGAACATCTCTGTCAGCCGTATTTAACGAAGAACAATGCAGGGGAAAAATAAAACAAATAACTGCAAAAGACTTAGCTTTCAGCCAAACCGAAATCAAAAAATCAGCCGAGCATAACAAATTACATATAAGCACCGCAAACGCCCTGCGCCTCGCACGTCAAAGTTGCGGTTCTGCCGGCTTTATTGCCGAAACGCTTTACGGCGGCGGACTATATGACGAATCGCAATTCCCCAAACACTTTTGTGCCGCGCTTGACTATTTAACGCTGAGAAGCTTGTCCGAAAATTCTGTAAAAACCCTCTCCGCCTTGGCGTTTCTTGAAAATATACCTGCTGGCATTTTAAAAAACATGCAAGATAATGAAGCCCTGCTAAATCAGTTAAACGAACTATCACGCACAACGGGGCTTATTGATATATCGTATGAAACCTTTACGTTTCACGGCTTGCTAAAATTATATCTTGAAAAAACACATCGTGTGAACGCCGAAGAATCTTTAAAAGTCTGCGCTGAAATAAGCCGAAAGCTCTTATCTATGCAAAAATATTCAGAGGCTCTTACATGCGCCTCGGCTTCAACACAATACGGCTTAATCGAAGAAATTCTGCAAAAACACTTAGAACAGGGGATTGGTCTTTCTTTACCCGCTCTTGAAAAACTACAGCAAAAACCCGGAGAAAACCCCGGACAAGCCTCCGGATTTCTCATAAATCTTTACAACGCCGCCCACGGCGACATAAAAAGCCTGAATGATATTTCCGTATTCCGAAAGCATTTCCCTAATATAAGCAATATTTTAAACACCCATATTTTCACAAGCCCATATCCAAATGAAAATACACGGCTTTATTCCCATATTTTCTCCGGCGTTTCAAGCGAATCTTCAACAGTTCATGATGCCCTTGTAAAGTGCGGCGAACTATATTTTAACATGGAATTTGAAAAGGCGTTTACGATTTTAGAAGATATAAAAAACAAATGCGATAATCAGCTTCAACCCGCATATTTCACCCTTTCAATCAATGTATTGCGCGAGCTTTTCGCTTACGGGCAAGCCGACAGTGAAACTCAGGCTTTTCAAAAACGGGTTCTAAGCTGTGATAATCCCGAAAACTCGCAAAACTACAAAGCTTTCAGGCGTTTCCAAGCCGAGCTGTTTATTCTGAAAGGCGATATTTCCGCGGCAAAAGAATGGCTGTCATCACGCGCCGAATCGGTAAGTCCGAAAATATGCTTCGCAAACATCGAGGACTGCATTACCGACGCGTTGGCGTTTATCGCGGACGATGATGAAAACACGGCAATTATACGTCTAAAGGATTTATGCACTTTTGCCGAAACTTTAAATTTGCCCCGCATAGAAACGACCTGCCTTGTACTTTTCGCGCTGGCGTTTCAGAAAAAACAGCAATTACCAAAAGCTGTACGCTACATGGAAAAAGCCATAGCCCTTGCCGAAAAAGAAAACCTGCCTGCGGCAATCGCAAGGTTCGGAACAGGCGTATCATTCCTGATTGAAAAATGCTACTGGCGCTCCAGGAAAAAAGCTAAACCCCACGCAGGAGAAACGCAAATTTTACAGCCGTCCCAAAAGATACTCCTGCATGTAAAAAACAAGAAAAACCGCACGGGCGGAATTTTCCTGTCGGACAAAAATCTGTCCCTTTCAAAAAGGCAAAAACAAATGCTGTTATTTTTGAGCCAAGGCTTTACCTATAATAAAATCGCCGAAGATACCGCTCTTAAAATAACGACGGTGCGAGACCATATAAAAAAGCTTTACGAAAAGCTTGAAGTGAGAAATTCTGCCGACGCCATAATTAAAGCGCAGGAGAAAGGACTTATATAATGCAAAACAGTGACGAATATTCAAGCTCAGAAGACATATTGCAGACAGAAGAGACTAACTTTGACGTTGCCCCCGACCTTGACGATTTTGAAGATACCGTTACCGAAGTTTTTTCCAAAATTAACGACCTTTATTGCTACGATGAATCACATTCAGTTGATTCTCATATTTCAGCCTTCTCGGAAATCATGATGGAAGTAATCCGTATTGAAGAAACATTGAGTCAGGTAGTCAACAGCGGTGGAATAGATACATCAAATATTATTATCGGCATAGTCGCCATTGTTTCAGCCGTAGCCGCATTCAGGTCAAAATTTCAGAAAAACCCGAAATCCGACAAATTGTCCTTAACTGAATCGGGGTTCACCTGCAAAACCCCCGATAAACAAAACCCATTATGCCGCCGTTGCGGATTTAACCTCAAATCCAAGTCCTGAATCAAAAATTATTAAGGAGAACGAATATGAAAAATAAGAATTTCCCCGAAAACACAATAGAACTTAACCAATTGGTATATGCCCCCCTGAAAGCTGTTTCTGAAGCCAACGTAAGACTCGGCGCGAGTATAATGGACTTTATATCCGGTGCGGGCGACCTTGAATACGACCCGTCAGGCAAATCGGTTGTTCATCTACGGACTGTTCAAATGCTTTATGACCAAATCCGCTCCGACGCTCTTGACAACCCCGTATCTGAATGTATCAGCCTTGAAATACCGCTACTATCAATCTATCCGCCGAGCGGACTTAAAATTTCAAAAACCAAGGTTTCTTTCGATGCTGAAATCACAGGCGTTCAGGACGGTGAAGACGATACAAAGCTGTTCACCCGCGTTAGCCCTAAGAATCACCGCGAGGGGGCATTCTTCCCCCGTTTAAGCTATGAGGTAGAACTCAAAAGCGTAGACATCCCCGAAGGACTTGCTCGTTTCATAGACACCCTGAACGCCCAGGCGATACCCAAAAAGCTTCACAGCAACCCCATTGACGACAGCGGACGCAAGCTTACAGGCGAAAATCTCACGGATTATAACCGCCTCCTGTCCCTAAAAGATCGGGAAAGAGAACTTGCCGAAAATCTTGCCAAAGCAAGCGAGATTTTCCGCGCCAAGAATAATGTCTTAAAAACCGAAACCGGGATGGATTATGAAGAATACAGCGCGCACATTGAGGACTCAAAAGAACCCTGCCAAATCCCCGAGATTTACCAAAACATGCAGGAATATGACCAAACTATATGCGCCCTTGAAAGCGAACTTAACGCCACACGAGAAGAAATCACCGCCCTCGGAATAAGCCAAATCAGCCGCGAACAGGAAAACTACCTTCACTCCAACGACTACAACGATGAAAATTCGCAAACTGAGGAATATTCCTCAGACAACGAGAATTCACTTTATGAAGAATACTTACCCCGTAATGAAGATTCGGAAGATTCGGAAGATTCGGAAGATTCGCAAAATGAAGAATATTTTTCCGATAATTCAGACGACAGTGAACCTGTAATCGAAGATTTTTTCCCTAACGATGAAACTTCATCAACCGACGGATATTTTTCCGAAGACGAAGATTCCCCGACCGTGGAATACTTCCCCGACGAAGAAGAGCCCACCTCAAAAGAAACAAAGGCACACCAAAATGATTCCTGCGGAGCGCACAGCGTACCGAAAAACTGCCGTTTAAAAAACTGCCCACATTATAAAGAAAAGGAAGCACGAGAAAACCATGAATAACAGTAACACGAAAAAATCAGATATTCAATCGGTAAGGTTCATCAAAGACGTTTCCATTGGCAGCATAAACCCAAACGCACTGATTTCGGACGAAACCCGCGCGGCACAGACGAAGTTGCTCAACAAATGTCTAAACGACTACCCCAAAGGGTTCATCATCGGCAAAGATATTTCCATCGGCAGATATATGCTCGGTGAACATGAGCTGACCATGCAAAAAACCACATATCATATAGGTTTTTCACGAAAGCCGGTTTGGCTCGTTGAGGAGGAAAAAAATGCGCGCAACTAAACTCACAGGTAAAATAAAATTAGGTAAATTTATCGAGCTTCTCGGTCAATCGGCTGTCGAAGCTAATGATAAACTTTTATCCCCCGACAGGGAAATCCCAAACTCTTTTCCGTGCAACGGTGCGTTTCGCGCACAAAAAAGTGTGGGACAAATCAGGGAGAACAGGGAAGCGCAAAGCCGACCGTTTCAGATAAAAAAAGTAAAAGCGGTATTTTCCGCGCGAATTTCCGCGGGAAAAAACAGCAATACGCAAGAAATAGGCGAAGTCTTGCTTGATTTCAGAAAAAGAAAGCATTGCTTCACCTGCGAGGTGGAAATAACACCCCTTGAAAACGGCACGTTTCATGCCGAAATAAAAAATAATTTTAAAAATTCAAAAGGAGAAATTTAAAATGGGTATAGGTCAACAATTTGCGGGACTTGATATGAAAAATCTTATCGGAGGTCCTTTATCAGCCGCAGCTGAATCCAGCGTGATATTAGCCAAAAGTACAGCAAGCTTTATAAACGAGGTAGGTTTTGACAGCAACAAAAACGCCAGAACCGTAAAATTCAAATACACCCAAAAAACCCCCGACCCCGACGGTAACGTAAGCGACAACGAAATGGCGATTGATATTCCTCTGCTTGCCATCGTGCCGATTCCGAATCTGCAAATCGACGAAGTAAACATACTTTTCGACATGGAAGTAAAAAACAGCGAAAAATCCGAAAGCAGTACCAACATGAGTGCCGAAATGAGCGCTTCGGCAAGAATCGGACCTTTCAACATATCAATCAAGGGTAGCGTTGCCTCCAGCAGTTCCAATACACGGAGTAGCGACAACTCGGCTAAATACCACGTAGATGTTCGCGCCACCAACCACGGAATCCCCGAAGGCTTGGCAAGGGTTCTCGACATGATGGCGGCGTCCGTAGCCCCTAATGTCGTAAGCACTAAGGCAGTTGACGCCTCCGGAAAAGAACTTCAGGGCAAGGCAAAAGAAAAGAACACTAAGCTTAAACTACTACGCGAAGAGCGTTTCCGCCTCGAAGACGCCGAAAGCTCGGCGCAAAGCAACTATGAATTAAAACGCAACATTCTGACCGACAAAGCTAAAAATGCTCGCGACAAAATGGTGAGCGATTATCAGGCTGAATTAAACCAAATCGTTGACCTAAAGGACGCGGACGAAGCCGCTAAAAATGCCAACGATGAAAAAAGAGGGAAAATCACTAAAGAAATGGAAAGCTACGACAACTTCTGGAAAAACTTCAACTCGAGCATAGCTAATAACCTTTCGGCTTACGGCGACCCGAGTTCCGAAACCTCTGCCACACTTACGGCTATATACGGCGCTAAGAGCGAAGAAAAATTCATTCCCGACGTTTCGCCTATGGAAATCGAATTCACAAACGCCATTGAAGCTATGAAACAGTGGAGAAAAAGCAGTCAAAAATTAAGCGACAACAAAGCGGAATACAACTCGGTCATGATACAAAATTAGGAGGACTTCACAGTTTGAAAAAAGAACAAGTGCGAGAAGGAAATATACTTTATGGTTCGTTTGTATCGGGAAGGAGCAATGTTTTAAATGTCTCACATGACTCAGCTTAAATGCACAAACCCCATTTTCGCCAACGGTAAAACCAAAGTAACCTATGGGTTTATGGACCCTCAATACGGCTTAAACCATTATGGCGCCGACTTAGTTCCCGGTACCGGTACGGAAGAAGCGGTCATAGCTATTGAAGAGGGACGGGTGATTAAAGTAAAAGCCGATGTTAACCGAACCCTCTCGGTCAATGTAAAAGAAAACTGGAGCAGTCCCGACGCACTCGGAAACTATGTTGTGCTAAAGCATCCTAACGGCTATATTTCAAAGTATTGCCATTTAAAATTCCGAAGCCTGTGCGTAAAAATCGGCGATAACCTGAAAAAAGGCGCAAAGCTCGGAATCATCGGCAGCACCGGCTTGTCAACCGCCCCGCACGTTCACTTTGAAATATGGACAAATGAAAATGACCGCAGTTCACGCATTGACCCCGAGCCGTTTATAATCGGAACAAAATCCCTAAAAGGCTCTGCTCCGTCTCCCCCAAAGCCGGAAAACCCGTCAAAAGACGTTGACGTGCGCGTTTTAGCCTATAGCGCCAAAATGCGTGAACAACCCTCAATGTCCTCGCAAATATTAAAAGTCATTGAAACCGGCAACACGGTTAAGGTTTTACCCGGCGGTGAAAAAAGAGACCGGGTCTGCGGACTTATTTACATCAAAGTAGACTGCGGAGGCAAAATCGGCTGGATAGTCAAATCGGCTTTGAAATAGCCAAAATAACAAAAAATGCAGGGAGCGGGTTAAAACCCGTTCCCTGCGTAAATTTCTAATACCCCCTCCGCCCGCTCTTTTATAATTTTAACAACACTTTCAGGTGAGAGCACCTTTACCGAGCCGCCAAACGATAAAATATAATTGTAAATCCACTCTGAATCGGGGAAATTCATCTCAATCGAATAAGTCCCGTCTCCGTTATCAACAATCAGCTCGTCGTCAAAATCATCGCAAAGCCTGTAAAGGGCATCCCCTGTAAATTTCATTGAAAGGTTTATCATGGTTTCTTCCTTTGAATCGGAAGCTTTCTCGCCATTTTTAATAACATGCTCCTTTTCACGTTTAAAAACCTCGTCCGTAACCCGCACACTTTTAATTCGGGAAATCCGAAACAGCCTGTAATCCCACTTTGCAAGGCAATACCCCCATAAATACCACGCCTGCGACTTAAAAATCAGCCGCAAAGGCTCAATTTTACGCCGGCTTTTCTCATTCAGCGCGTTTATGTAATCGACTTCAATCACCCTGCTCTTTAAAATCGCGGCTCTTATATCCGAGAATTTATTCTTAGTATTCGGGTTGCTCCCCCAGGGTGAAAAATCCACCGAAATCCAATCCGAATCGGTGTTTTTTGCGTTTTGAAAGATTCCCCCCAATTTCTCCAAAACTGCGTTTATTTCAGGATAACGCGTAGCCTCTAAGGTTTGCAAAGCAAGCAACACGCTGTCCCGCTCACTGTCGGAAAGCACGGCACGGCTGACGGTATAACCCTCCAAAATCGAAATACCGCCTCCCGAGCCCTGAGAACAATAAACAGGCACCCCCGACCCGCTCAACACGTCAATATCACGGTAAATCGTTCGGGTACTTACCTCGAACCGTTCTGCCAATTCTGCCGCCGTCACGGTTTTTTTGTTTAATAAAATCGTGGTTATTTCCAGCAATCTGTTTAATTTCAAAATATTACCGCCTTTTCATGTTTCTTATATCATATCATAAAAAATCAAACCTGACAACAGCTTGTCAGGTTTGAAAAGTTTTTATCTTTTGTTTGCTATTTTTTATCGTTACCACTGTAAAAATACGCTCCCAATCCTCCCGCAATCGCCCCGAATATAAGTCCCGCGACAGGCCATATCAGCCAGCTTTTGTCCCATGAGTCACCTAAAAAACTCCACAGCAGATAAGCCCCTACAACCAAAGGCCAGTAAACAGAGGCGACAGTTCCGATGATTTTTTCGGCTTTGTTGTTAGCTTGCTTATTACGGGTTTGGTTTAAATCGGTTTGCCCGCCTAATGCCTCCGCAATCTCGTCTATATTCCCGAACTCCGAAATAACCGTGCCTACCGCCTCGTTCTCGGACTTGCCCGCCGCTTTAAACTCGTTGTACTTTTCCTCCATGTTGATTAAAAGCTCATTTTTGAACCTGAAGCTCTCCGCCGTCTGCGGTAAAGCCGAAAACATGGTTTCAAGATATGTTTTAATGACTTCCATCTGATTTTTCCCCGCTTTCTGTTAATTTCGCGATAAATTTACTGATAATTTTTTTGGTAAATTCCCACTCCTCCAGTTTCTCTTGGCGGAATCCCCGACCCTTTTTGGTCATACGATAGTATGTGCGGGGTTTTCCGTGGGTTACGCTACCGGGATAGGATTCAATAAGCCCGCCTCTTTCCATACGGGTAAAAGCGGAATACAGCGTGGTTTCTTTTATAATGTATTCGCCCCCCGTGATTTCACGGATTGATTTACCGATTTCATACCCATAGGATTCGCCTCCCTCAAGTACGCAAAGAATGATTAAGTCAATATAACCGCGAATAGCCTCACTGCTTATCATGAAATCCCCCCTTTTTTCGATAATTACTTCACCACAAGTTATACGCGTGACGTAGTAGTTGTTGATTTAAATATACCATGATTACTACGTCATGTCAAGTACTTTTTGGAAAAATTATTGAACTTTTTTAGGACTTTTATAACATTTCTACAAAATTTTAAAAAATACTCTTTACATTTTGTACTTAATATAGTAAAATGTAGATATGCTATGTATATTTTATTTTTCGAGGAGGAAAAATATATGTTTTGTCAAATATGCGGAGGTCAGGTGCCCGAAGGAATGGTATGCGCCTGTACTGTAAATAATCAACAGCAACAGACTGTACAACAAGCGGCACAGTCTGCCCCGCCCCCAATACAGCAACAGCCCATGCCGAGCCAACAACAGCCCGGACAGCAATATTACGCCCCCCCTCCCCAAAATCCGATAGCCCCGCCCGACCCGAAAGTCACATGTATGAAGTGGTCTTACATATTCGTTTTCTGGCTACTCTGTTTTAACAAGGATTATAAAGACGACCCCTTGGTTCGTTTCCACGCAGGACAAGGCATAATGCTTACAATCGTTACCGCCGCCCTCTTAGTCGCGAGAGATGTGATTATTTCAAGTTTTTCTTATATGATAAGCTTAATGTTACGCATGATTACTTTTTCTTATCTTTCAAGTTTCCCGAGAATTGTTGACAACGCCACTTTCACAATAGGCTTGCTTATTAACGCGGGTATTCTTACATTCTATTTAATATTCATGTTCACAGGCATAAGCAACGCCTCCAAAAAAATTATGAAGCCCCTCCCGATTTTCGGCAAGGTGGCATTTTATAAGTAAAATATTTAAAATATAATTAAGGAAAAGGTTAAGCTATGAAAATTTGCAAAAACTGCAAGCATATTTTATTTAAAGCAGGCGCAGCTTGCTACAATTGCGGTGAGCCTCAGGAGTCTGCCGCCAAGAACCAATCAAAACAGGAAATACGGGATTCCGCACCGCCTTCTAACGAAACACCCCAAGTTCCCGAATTTGAGCCGGTATACACCGCTCCATCCGAGTCCGAGCCTGTTTACACAGCTCCGCCCGAGCCTGAACCTGAGCCCGAGCCGGCTCTGCGCGAGCTTTTATTTGAAGCGCCGTCCGAAAGCGAGCCTTCCGAACAAACACAGCCGTCAGAGGAAAATACCGCGCTTGAATCTTTTGCACGTGCGGCAGAGGTTTCAGAAACCGACAGCCAAACTAAGGAAAAGCTCCCCCCTTGGAAAATCGCCCTGCAAGACCTTACGGGAGAAGGGGCAGAACCCGCGCAATCTGCCTCAGCGCAAAAACCTAAGTCCTCGTCAGCGTCTGCTCCTGCATCACCGTCTTTCACCCCGCCCGCAGACCTACCCGAAGAGGAAGAATATGAACCCGAAGAAGACGGTGTTGAAACTTTCATCAGTAAAAAGCACGCCGACGCTGAAAATCCGTATGTTGACCTGTTAAAAAAATACGGACTTTCGCCCTTGTTCCTAATCGGGGCGGCTATATTCTCCTTTCTTTCGATTTTCCTTACATATATAAAAGTTGGTGAATTTTTAGAGTATATACGCAACACTATGCAGTACAAGGACTCAATGTTGCAATATGCTGCGCTTATGGAACTAAACCCGCTTGAAACCAAAGAGGCGACGGCGCAAGCCGACCAAATGCTGATAACAGGATATATTAACACCGTAGTTTATTTGCTGACGCTCATACCAACCTGCCTTTATCTGATTGGCTTTATTCTCAATACCATCTCCCTGTCAGGTTCTGACCGCGCACGCAAACGCGCCCCCGGCTGTTTCTACATCAGAATCGCGGCAACCTGCGGTATAGTAGCTTCGGGAATAATTTTGTTAGCGTACATGAGAGAGGCTTATTTAAACCTCACGGGTTTGCCGACTTTGTACCAAACTGTTCAAATCGTATTTTTCCTCGCAATACAACTTATGAGCATTTACGTAAACGCTACGGTAATAAAAATTACCAAAAATTTAAATCACGTTATAACCACCGGCAGATACTCCGAAGACTTCAGTCGGTTTTTACCGAAAATCGTTATAATTTTAGCTTTTGTTCAGCTTGGCAACTTTGTATTGCTGTTCGGAAACGCCACGCTTAACGACTGGTTAGCGTTAGTACAGGCGGCAGGTACGGTACTTATGGCGTTTGCATTCGCGCAGTTCAGCACGGATTATAACCGACTTCACGAAATGCGAAAAACCATAAAAAAAGCCTGATATAATCCCCGTTTAATTAAGTTGCAATATAATAATACTAAGGGACGGTAAAGCCGTCCCTTAGTATCCACTTCAAAAGGAGAAACCCCCATGAATTTCTGCACAAAATGCGGTTACCCGATGACTGACGGCGGTACTTTCTGCACCCAATGCGGCGCTAAAACAACCGAAGATTTCCCGCCGCAACAGCAGATTTACCCCGTTCCGACGGCTTACCCGCAGCAGGAGCAACAACCCTTTCAACAGCCTTATCAGCAACCATATCAAAATCCTTATCAGCAAAACATTCCCTACCATAACCCTTACGCAAGTTACAGCCGGCAGAGCCCATACGGCGACCCTTACGCGGTTTCCGTTCCGGACGCGGACGCTGTTTCCGCAGTTGAGTTAATCAGGAAATGCGGCTCGTCCCCGTTGTTTTTAGCCGGCGTAATTATATTTACCATTTCTATTTTTGTGAATTTTTTCTCCTATATTTTCGCAACACAAACCTCGTTCGGCTCACTTGCCGATTACGGCTTGTCGGAAATTTTTGACTATTCACACGGCTTTGACCACGCTGCTGTGAGCAATTCTGTAAGCGCCGAAACCGAAACCTTTTTGAATTTTAACTATGAATACTATGATGATAATTACTATTATTACGACGATTATTTTGTGTCCTTAGCCATGATTATTGCTACGGTTTTTATGTTTCTCGGAATTTCCCTTCCCCAAATTTTAATCGCCATAGGCTTGTGGCTTATTTACACGCGATGTACCAAACGGGATAACGCCCCATTAAAAACTACAGGGTTTTCAATGGTCAAGGGCGTACATATTTATTTCTTAATAGCTCAAATGGCTTTGGCGGGCTTGCTTTTGCTGTTCATTTTACTGGGAATCATGGTGGATATGGCGAATTATTATGACGCCGACCCTTTATTTGCGTTTATTATAGTTGGGGTGGCAGGTATATTGGTTGCCTACTTCTTAGCCTATAACATAGCGGTTTTCAAAATAATAAATAATATCAAGTCCATTCTGCTCCGAGGAAAAACGCCGCCGGATTTCAGCCTCATGCTCCCCATACTCGTGTTCATAACCTTAGGGGTTCAACTGTTTCTCCCCTTCCTGCTGACGCTCATTGGCTACGACGCGACTTCATTCAACTTCTTCTCACTTATAAGAGTAGCCGCCTCCGCAATATTAGCAATCACTTTTATAAAGTTTCGGGGGGAATATAAGAATATGAAGTCAAAAACACAGAGCTTTATACAAACGCAGTAAAAACAAAAAACAGCCGCCTGAATTGATAAGGCGGCTGTTTTTTATTACAAGCTAATAACAAATCGCGTCTCCGTCTATCCGTGCTCTGTAAAGATTCCTGTCTGCCTGAACTACAAAGTAAGACAAAGGCTCGCCTTTTCTCGGCTCGCGTGAAGAAACCCCGACGCTGAAAGTCACCGATTCGCCGTTTTCAAATCCGTCAAGTCCCTCAAGATTTAAATCCCGCGCCGCTACCCTGATACCCTCCGCCACCTTAATCGCACCGTCCTTGGGCGTATTGGGTAAAATTACCGCGAACACCGTATCACCGTAACGTGTTGTTATATCGGTAGCGCGTTTCAGGCTTGACTTTATAACGTCGGCGGTTTTATGCAAAAGCGTGTTAAGCCCTTGATTGTTCTTATACAAACTGATTTTATCAATTTCAATCATTATAAGGCTGACGGGATTTTTCTCCCTTACCGCCCTTGCCCATTCCACACCGAGCTGATGGTCAAAGCTTTTCCTGTTGGGGATGTCGGTCACCTCGTCAATCGTGCCGAGGTCTTCAATCATGCGAATTTGTTCAGCCATCTCTAACTGCATTTTTACCCGCTCTTTTACCACATTGTTGTTAAAGGGCTTTGTAATGTAGTCCGCCGCACCAAGGCGCAACCCCCGGCTTTCGTCTTCTGAATTTGTCAAGCCCGTCACAATTATTACCGGAATACGCGCAGTCAATTCATCGGTTTTCAAAATCTCCAAAACCTCAAAACCGTTAATATCAGGCAGAATTATATCTAACAGAATCAAATCGGGCATCGTCTCAAACGCTTTTTTCAAGGCGTTTCCCCCTGTCTTGGCGGGGTAAACCGAGCAAAAGTCTTTAAAAATATGAACTAAAATATCAAGATTAGACTTTTCATCGTCTACTATTAAGACTTTAAACTTTTTCTTCTCGCTCACTTTTTCCCCTCCTTTTAAATATGTAATCTGCTAAGACAAATGCGCTTTTATTTTCTGCAACGCTTTATAAGCCTCGTCAAATTCATAATCCAGCATATACGTCACAAGCTCTGAACACAAATCCCACGAAATAACTTCCTTTAACTCGTCTATAAAGTCTAAAGCCTCGGAATTTCCATCGTTCAAAATCGGCTCTAAACGCTTAATAAGCTCTCCGGCTTTAACAACATCGGTAACCCGCTCTGACGGCGGCTTTTCTCCCGCCTCTTTATACGCCTGCGCCTGCGGCAACAACTCTTTAAGCACAAGCTCCAGCCGTTCCCCGGTAAGCGCCAACGTCTGCTCGTCCGCCTTGCCCTCGATAAAGCTTTTTTCAAGCTCTCTCGCCGCCTCACTAAGCGCGTTAGCGCCAATCAGCGTCGCTAATCCTTTCAGCGTATGAGACAGCCTGTGGGCAATTTTGAAGTCACCGTCTTTTACCGCGCTTTCTATTTTTTCAATAATGTCCTTGTTGTCAAAATAAAAGTCGCTTTTGATTTTTTTATACAGCCGCGGGTCTCCCGCGGCTTTTTCAAGCCCTGCCTGTTGGTCTATTACCCCTGTTTTCACCTTCCTTACACCCTCGGGTAAAATATCCTCAAACCTAACAGGCACAAGGAATTTTAACAGACAATCCCATAAATCACGCGCTGAAAACGGTTTGCATATATATTCAGACATGCCGCTTCCGAGAATAAGCTCCTTATCCTCCCGCATTACATTTGCGGTCATTGCAATTACAGGGGTTTTACAGCCCGCCTCAATAATCTTGCGGGTCGCTTCCATTCCGTCCATGACAGGCATGTGTATGTCCATAAGTATTATATCAAAAGGCTTCCCTGTACGCATACGCGTTTTTACCATGTTTAAGCCGATTTTACCGTTCTCGGCGACCACGGGATTAATCCCGATTCGCAAAAGATGCTCCTCTATTACCTGCCGGTTAATCGCATTATCCTCGCATATAAGCGCCTCCGAAGCAAAGACCGGCTTTTTGTCCTTGCTTTTCAATTGAGCCATATTGGCTATTGCGGATACCGAAGCTTTTTCACTTGCAAGCGGAAAAGTCAGGGTAAAGCTGAACGTACTGCCCTCCCCCTGCTTACTGTCAACCGTCAGCTCCCCGCCCATTAAGTCAAGCAGGCTGTTGGTAATCGACAGCCCAAGCCCCGTGCCGCCATATTTGCGAGTTGTGCTTGCGTCTGCCTGTGAAAAAGGCACGAATATTCTATTTATTTGCGCTTCGCTTATGCCGATTCCGGTATCTTTCACCGCGAAATTCACGGTGATTTTCTGAGCGTCTTTCTCTGTTACCGACGCCGTCAATTCCACTTTGCCTTTTTCGGTAAACTTGAGAGCGTTGGAAAGCAGATTTATAAAAATTTGCCGCAACTTTGTCGGGTCGCCCATAACCTTTATCGATTCAAGCTCTTTACAATTAAACAACAAAGTAATATCCTTGCCCTCGTTGCTCAACACCGCGTCCGACTTACAGCTTTTTAAAACGCTGTCAAATAAAAACTCAACTTTTTCAAGCTCTATTTTACCCGCTTCTATTTTTGAAATATCCAGAACATCATTGACAATAGCAAGCAACCCCGTTGCACTGTTCCTTATTTTTTCGAGATAATCGGCTGTTTTTTCGGTCAGTCCGCCACCGTCAAGCGCAAGCTCGGTTAAACCGATTATGCCGTTCATGGGGGTTCTGATTTCATGGCTTATGTTGGCAAGGAACATGGATTTAAGGCGCGAAGTCTCCTCGGCGCTCAAAGCCGCCTCGCGCAGAATTTCCTCCTGAACCTTCTGCCCCGTCATATCTATAAAGCAAACAGCGTAGGCTATTTGGTCTTTATAGACAAAAGGCTTAGAAAACACCTCAACCTCAACTTCTGCCGACGTTTCGTCGCGCTTATTTAAATAACCTTTGAATTCCCCGCTACCGAGAAGTTTTTTTATGTCCTTGCCGTTCTTCTTTTTACCGCCCTTTGAAACGCTTTCATTTGTGTGCTCGGCATTATTGTTAATCAGATAGGTTTCGATTTTGCTACCTTTAAGCTCATCCTCGCTGTTAGCGCCGCAAATTTTAACAAAAGCTTTATTGCACCCGAGAATAACGCCGGTTTCTCTGCCCACCGCACATATCGGCGCGGGGATTTCACCAAGAATCGCCTCGGTATCGCGATAGGCTTTTTTAAGTTCGCCGTCTTTCTTCACACGCTCGGTAACGTCGCTCTCTATACAGGCGAAATAATTCTCACTCGGCGAATAGCACACCACGTCCAAAGTCTTCTCTTTTGAGGCTATGTATTTTGTAAAGGTCGCTTTCCTGCGGTTAATCGCCACGTCGGAATAAATCCTGAAATATCTTTTCCATTCCTTGGAGCTTATTTCTGACAGCTTTTTGCCAATCAGCGACCCGGGTTCAAAGTCTTCAAGGGTTTCATAAGACTGATTTATGATTTCAAAAATAACGTCGGCAGGCTTACCGTCTTCATCGAAAATAATTCTGCCCATGCAAAATCCCGCCGTCATAGAGCCGAACAGCATAGCCAAGTCCTTTTCGCGTTTTTGGAGCGCCTCCTCAGCGGCGACAAGGTTTGTTCTGTCGGTAAGCAGTAACGCCACCTGCCCCCGCGAGGGTGAGAAAACCATCTCGTTCATGTTTATTTTCAGGGTAAAATTATAGGTCTCATTATTCCTTCCGCCGCCAAACTTAGCAACATTTATGTAATAAGAAAGCTCCTCCAGCGCCGCGCCGTAAATCTCCGTCATGGTAAGTCCCGTCAAATCTTCTCCCGTGCCGTCGGGGCTGTTATATTTATTGGAAAACTTTCTGAACGCCTTATTCGCCATTAATAGCTTCAGATTCTCCCCGCCGCTTTCGGAAGTGAAAAGCTCAAAGAGCGCGAACCCGTTGGACAGATTCTCAAACAGATTAAACAAGGTGTTTTCAAGTTGCTGATGCTCTTTTTCAATTCTTTTCTTCTCTGAAATATCATGGAAAACAGATACATACCCCGTAACCGTATCGTTGTCAAAAATCGGTGTATAAGAAACCGAACAGTCTACAATTCCACCGTCTTTGTGAGTATATTCTTCCTCAAAGTGGGGAATATGCTCGCCTTTAAGCAAGCGCGCCGCCATAGCGTCAATGTCGCCGTACCATTCATAAGAGGTATAATCCTTAGCGGTTTTGCCGAGCATTTCTTCCCGCTCGTAGCCCAAGATATTCTGTGCGCCTATGTTCCATTCGGTAATAATTCCGCGTCTGTCTTTTACGATAATGCCCGCGTCCGCAACCGAAATGATTGCCGAAAGATTCTTCATTCCCGTTTCATAAGCTTTGAGTTTGGTTATATCGGTCGCCATCTCAAAGTGAGCGGTTTTTCCGCCCGCCCATTTGATTAGCAGGCCTTGAGTCCAGTACCAGCGTTTGGTAATCCGATTATAATGCTCACGGGCATAAACTCCCCCTTTGTTTTTAGCGTTCGGGGCTTTTTGAATAACGCCGCTGTTCTTTTCAGCTAAAAGCTTCGGCAACGGGCAAAACGGACAAGGACCGGGCGCGTTTTTATTCATGACCTGCCAGCATTTTTTACTTTTTATTTCCGAAGCCGAAAGTCCCGCAACCTCCATGAGTTTCCTGTTTGCGAAAAGTAAATCATAGGTTTCTATATCGCTTACATAAACTAATGAATCTATGTTTTCCACAATCGACATAGGTTTCCTGACAGCTTCATCCACAACCGCAAATATACCGTTAAGTCCGCTTGTTTCAGAATCCGCAAAACCTGAAATCCCCATAGCCAAAGCATTGACGGAGTTCCTTATTTTCTCAAGATTTCGCGCCGTAAGGTCTGCCTCGTCGCTAACAACCGAAAATTCAAGCCTGTCCGTATTTTCAAAATCCCCAGCCGCCATGCTTTCCGAAACCTCGGCGACAGCCCTAAGCCTTTTCCCGAAAAGCCGCCGCGATAAAAAAGCCGCCGCGATTGACAAAATAATAAACAGCACGGTTAAAAAAACCGCACTGCAAAGCGCAAAAGACAAAGCACCGGAAAAAATAAGAACGGCGCTTATGTCAACGCCTAAAACGCCCGCTACATTGCCGTAACGGTCAAAAAGAGGTGCAAACGCTGTAATGATTTGTTCTCCGCCCGAATCGTAATATTCGTAAACGCCCGAAACAACAGCCTGTCCATCGCTGAAAGCGGTTTCCGCCTCAGGCGCGAAACTGTCGGCGCTTTTAACAATACCTATATCTATATCGCTGAAAGACAAAGCCACAAGGGGGTAACCGTCGCTCTCAAAAACAGGCGCTCCTAAAATGTAAGCGGTAATCGCCTCGGTTTGGTCGGTTATGCGGTCAAGTTGACTTTTAAGTGCATAATAGACGTCGTCCTTGATTTTCTCCCGCAAAATTTCCGAAACTTCATCGCCGTCGATTATCGCCGACTTTGCGATTGCCAAAGCGGTGTTACTGTAAGCCTTTACGCTCTCATTTTTAAAAAAGGCATAACTGAAAACGCCCGTCGCGAGCGCGTTAAAAAGGAGCAACGCGGCGAGTAGGACAGCTATTTTCCGGCTTATTCCGAACTTGCCGATTTTACCGAAAGCCTTTTTTTCGGAAACCATAACGTTTTCTCCGCCCTATTAGTCGTTAACCAAAGAAACGCATTTTAAATCCTTAGATGTATGAATAATTTCCCCGTCCGCCTGAACAATAGGATACGCGAAATTCGTTGAGTGAACAAACATAACCGTACCGGTCTTGCCATTTGATAACAGGACTTTCTTACCTTTAAACTCGTCAACCATACTTTCCAAAAACACCATGACATAATTATAATCAAGCTCGGAATAACATCCGTCCGAAAACCACGACAAAACCTCAAAAGGCGAATGAGCACTTTTGAAAGTCCTTTTGGTAATCATGGCGTCATAAACGTCGGCGATTGAGGTGATTCTCGCGAACTCGCTAATCTTATTTATATTCAGTCCGAAAGGATAACCCATGCCGTTGACCCTTTCGTGATGCTGAATCACCCCCGTTAAAATCCGCTCGTCGGTAAAGCCCGACTTTTTCAGCAAATCATGGGAATAAATAGGATGGTTTGACACTAAATCAAATTCCTGCTCGGTAAGCTTTGTGGGTTTATCTAAAATAGCCTTGGGGATTTTAAGCTTGCCTATGTCGTGAAACAACCCGACTTTCACAAGTGCCGCAAGCTCTTGCTTTTCAAGCTTGAGCCACCTGCCCATAACGCCGTTTAACAACGCCACGTTGACGCTGTGGGTATGTAGATACTCGTCAATCTTACGAACACTGTTTATGCCCTGAATAATATGCGAGATTTCCATTGTCTCGACCTGTTTGTTTACGGTCTGGGACAATTCTTCAGCAATTTCGGCAGGAATACTGTCCTCTGCCGCAATTCTTTCAAGCATCTTAGCGGCAGACTTTTTAGCCTGCTCGTAGCTTCTGAAAAAAATCCTTTTTTTAACCTTGTCTTTCTGATTGTTTCTTTCCTTTATAATTTCGTCATATTTATTACTCGGGATATAAATTTCATTATAAGGTTCGGTCAACATTCTGAACCTGTCAAGCAACTCCTCGGTCAGCACAGCGTCTTTGCAAAGCAGGAAAAACTCGCGGTTTTTCTCGCGATAAATACTGTAGTCAATCACCATGCCGCTTTTCAGAATATCTAAGCTTACAGGTATATAATCACCGCTTATAATGCTCATGGCGTTCCCCCCGTATTAATATCACCGTATAAAATTTTATAATTTTTTATCTTTTCCTTAACCCTTTTTAACAACTCTTCGGGGTCAACCGGTTTAGCGATAAAATCCGCCACGCCAAGTTCCATAGCCGCCTGTAAATTCATAACCGTAGCGTTTCCCGTTAAAAATATAATAGGGGTGTTCTTATGCTTATCCGAATCCCTAATAACCTTAACCAATTCATACCCGCTCATGCCGGGCATTTCTATATCTAATATAAATAAGTCGGGAGTAGTACGTATAAGAAACATTCCGACATGTTCTGCCTTGTTAAGCGTATAAACCTCATAATCTTTGCCGAGTGCGACATTTATGGCGTTAAGTACTACCGAAACATCGTCAACAGCCAAGACTTTAGGCTTTCTTGCTTTTGATGTCCTGTTCATTCTACTTGTCATAACGCGTATAACTCCCCTTATTTCTTGAATCTGATTGAACCTCTCCGTAAACTCCAAGTAATGCTTATTATATTTCAATAATAAAACCTTGCAACTTTTCCATTGCCGAATCGTAATCGTAATCCTCTAAATCATATTTGATTGCATCAAATAGCTTGTCGGTCTCCTCACCGAAAGTAAACCCGATTGCCCTGTCGGTCTCCGCAAGTGCCGACGTCCTGTCGAACCGCTCAACATCATCAGTCAGTTTTTCTATGAGTTCTGCAAGGAGGCTTCTGTCGCCCTGCTTTTTAATTATTCCCGCGCTTTCGGCTGTCTGCGGGAAAACCTCATTAAGCCGCGCACCCAAATCATTAAGCTTGCGCGAGAAATTCGGGAGCTTCTCCCTGCAAATTAAATCAGAACTGTCAACTTGGTCATTTTTCGCTAAAAATTCAAGTTCTTTCGCCAACTCCGAAAGTTCTTCCAAGCCGTTTATGGCAAGCGCGCTTTTCATTCCGTGGGCTTCCGCCGCAAAATCCCAAAGCCTGTTATCCTCTGTTAAATCGCCGAAATCTGTAATATCGGCAAGGCAACGCTCAAATATAACCAAGCTCTTGGGTATATGTCTGCATAAAAGCTTGAGGGATGTTTCAAGCTCCCGCATACCGCCCCCCACCCTACGCAGGGCTAACCTTACATTTAAGCCGTCTATTTCCTCCGCCGCCTTTAAAGCCTCTGTATAGTCATCAGGCTGTATTTCGGAGAAGATTTTTTTAGCTTTTATTTCGTATTTGTCGGGAGGCAACCATTTCAGTAACATTCGGTTCAGCGAGGTTTGGGTCATCGGCTTGGGTAAAAAATCGTCCATTCCCGAATCCAGCAAAAGCTCCATAACATCAACCGTAACGTTAGCTGTCAGTGCAATTATTTTAAGCCCCTTTTCACTTTGGGAGTATTTTCCCCCAAAACTTCTGATAATCTCCGAAGCTTTCCTGCCGTCTGTTTCGGGCATCATGTGGTCCATAAAAACAATGTCATAATCTTTCTCGCAGACCATCTTTATTGCCTCTTTGCCGTTGGTAGCAACGTCGGGGGTTATATCGTGCAGTTTCAAAAAGCCCGTCCCGACGGCAAGGTTAATGTCAATGTCGTCAACAAGCAAAATCTTTGCCTCGGGGGCGCTTACATAGGCGTACTCGTCCGTTTCCTTTGCAACAAGATTGCCGTCGCCCGCCTCAAAAGGAATCTCAACCCTGAAAGTCGTACCGAAATCCGGAATACTTTCAATAGTTATATTTCCGCCCATAATGCGGATAATATTATCGGTTATGATTAACCCGATTCCCATACCGCTGAATCCGCGGTTCTTGCGAGCCTCAATTTGTTTGGTCGAGTAAAAAAAACGCGCCGCATCCTCCGCCATGATTCCGACCCCTGTATCTTGAACACGGAATTCTATCAGATTCCCCCCGTCTTCCTTAACACCGACCGAAAATGTCACCCCGCCTTTTTCGGTGAATTTTACGGCGTTAGATAAAAGATTGATTAAAGCCTGCTTTAATCTTGCCGCGTCACCTCTTATGTATCGGGGCAGGTCTTCCGAAAATTCCGCAGTAAATTCAATCCCCTTTTCCCGCGCCCAATGCTTTATTTCGGCATTTATTTTCATTAAAACGACCTGAAAATCGTAATGCTCGGGTAAAAGTTTAAAACTTCCGTCTTCTATTTCTGCAAAATCGCGCAAATCATCAATTTTACCCAACAAAACGTCCGAATATATTTTTATATTTATGGCTTTTTCAAGTTGTTCACCGCTGAGGTCTTCCTCAGACAAAAGCTCGGACATTCCTATTATGGTGTTCATCGGCGTACGGATTTCATGGCTTATAGAGGCGAAAAAATCGCTTTTAGAGCGGTTTTTATGCTCGGCAAGCCTTGTGTGCTCATTTGCGTCGTCAAGCTCCCGGGAAAGCTCCCTTATCCGCTTGTCCTTTTCATTTAAAGCCGCAGCGCCGGCTTTTTTCATTTTACAAAAAATAACCGAGCTCGCAATAATTAAAGCGACCAAAACCGCCAAAGTGACAATTATATAAATTAACATATATGAAACACTTTCGTAATATTTTCGTCATAGTTTCAACCCCACACTACTTTAATTATATTATACAACAATTTTGAGTAAATGTCAATAATTTAGGATATTTTTAACAAAGTCGATAATAATAAGATAAAAAGGAGCTTCATGAACAGAACAGATTTAGCGCTTGAAAGCGTCTCGGCTTCAAAACACACCGACTCAGGCTTGCATCACGGGCAGGGCGGAACGCTTAAAAAGTCGCGGGTGAACGGTATGGCGCTGACCGAAATCGACCTTGAACAAAACAACCCCCTGAACAAGCCGGCAGGTTCTTACGCCACCCTCACCTGTGCCCTGCGCGATGAAAAAAACGAAATAGAAGCGCTTTTTAAAGTTCTTAAAGGCTTTATCCCCGAAGACGGGCGAATTTTAGTTGCGGGCTTAGGCAACGCCAACATAACCCCCGACAGTCTCGGAGTTCGCGCCGCCGCGCGAACCTTAGCCACCGCCCACCTTTCCGAAAGCCGCGAATTCAAAGAACTTGAAATGCGGGAGGTCTACGTGGTGGAAACCGGCGTTTTAGCCCAAACCGGCATGGAAAGCGGAGAACAACTGAAATTCATCACCGCAGGAATAAAGCCCGATATGGCGGTGGTTATAGACAGCCTTGCCTGTTCTGAAACCGAACGATTAGGTCGAACCATTCAGGTCACAGACACGGGAATCGCTCCCGGTAGCGGCGTCGGAAACTCCCGCCGCGAGGTTTCAAAAAAAAGCCTCGGGATTCCTGTCGTCGCCGTAGGCGTCCCGACAGTCATAGACCTTTCCGCCATAGCCCCCCATATCGCTAAATCCCGAAATCCATACGAAGCTATGGTAGTCCCCCGCGACATTGACGTTGTAATCAACCATTTTGCCAAAATAATCTCAAAATCCCTCAATCGCATCCTTATACCTTCATTATCGGACGAAGAGATTGAGAAATTAAGGTTTTGATAAAAATTTTCCCTCTTTATTCAAGGGGGAAATGCAATACAGTACAAAAATCGGCGGAAGACGGACGTTTTAAACCGTAAGACAATTTCTAATACTTAGGGGCGGGTTCATAACCCGCCCTTTTAATTTTAATCCAATTCAGCCGAATTCGCAAGCTCAATTTCAACAATAATACGCCTTTGGTTTCCCGCGTCGTTAAAACGAATAACCGTCAGTTCAACTATATCGCCCGGTTTATTGTTTCTGATTTGGGTCTGAACGTCGGCAACGCTCGCTATAGCGGCGCCGTTTACCTCTACTATTATATCCCCGACCATAAGGTCGCTGTTAATAGCGGGAGCTTTGGGGTTAATCCACGTAACCCAAATCCCCTCGGTTACGCCGACTCCGTAAAAAGCCGCCGTATACTCGTTAAGCACTATGTTGGTAATTCCAAGCATTGGACGCGACATAACCTCGCCATGCAAAAGTAAATCATTAATTATGGGTTTCGCCTCGTCAATTGTAATCGCAAGCCCGATATTATCTACATAATTTTCATAAATCAATTTCTTATTAACAACCCCGACCACATTGCCGTACATGTCGAATAATGGTCCGCCGGAATTACCAAAATTTACCGCCGCGTCAAATTGAATAGAACTTAACTCAAACCCGCCGCTTTCAAATTCGCGGTCAAGCCCCGAAACAATTCCGAAAGTCATGGATTTTTCAATCCCGAGAGGATAGCCGATAGCACAAACAAAAGCGCCTACCTCAAGGGTTGAGCTGTCTCCTATAGGCACCGCCCTAAATTCCTCGTCACGGCTTATTTTCAAAACCGCAAGGTCGGTAGAGCTGTCCGAACCTACAATCTCAGCTTTATAACGATGCACTTCGGACGGGTCGTCATAGTCGTTGACAAGCACCACTACACTTGTCGCGTCCTCAATAACATGGTGATTGGTAAGCACATACCCGTCGGTGGTGAAAATAAAGCCTGTTCCCACAAGCTGAGTTTCCTCAAAAGTAGCGGTGAATCTGCCTCCGAGGCTCATCGAAATTTCAATCCCCACAACTCCTTCGTGTACTTTTTTGTAAAGTTGCGCGGGGGTCAGTTCTGTATTGTTATTATTAACCACCAGCGTATCATCGGAAATTAAAGAAAGCTCTCCCGAACGGTTGGTGGGATAGTCTTCGGCAACATTTACGTTTCCGGGCAATTGCGGAACATCGCCTAAATTTCTCGAGTTTGAAGCTTCAGCGACTAAAATATGCGCCGCCAAAAGCGTTCCTCCAACACCCGAGCCGAGTCCGAAAACCGCAACCAGTACGCAGGCAATTACCGCAGTAGCAAAACGCTTGCTTTTCTTATTTTTGCGCTCCTGCCACTCATTTTCAGCAACAGCGAGGGAGGGCGTTCCGGCATTATTATCTTCCGCATGGTCTTTATTATCTGTATTGTTAGTATGATAGGCAAAATCCTGATTATCTTTTAAGAAGTTTTCCATTATGTTTCTCCGTTTCTTATATATAAGTACTACAATTTAATTTTAAATTCCCAATGTGACGATTACGTGTTTTTATCCGCAAAATATTCTCAAAATTATATGTATAATCAATTGTCAGCCGCCAACTGCTTCACCGCCGCAAGTGCAATGGCGCACTCGGTTCTTTTTTTCATAAGCTCGCAAAAAAATTCCGAAGGTTTTCTCGCGTCCCCCTCAAAAACAAAGCTTTCAGCGTTACAACCGCCACCGCAGTAAAACCGCGCCCAACATTTTGAGCATTTTTCTTTTGTGTAAATGTGGGTCTTCGAGAAATATTCCTTAATCGGTAAATTTAAGGAATCGCTCATTCTGATATTGCCCATTTTCCATTCATCTATACCGACATAGCGATGACAGGGGAAAATATTCCCGTCGGGCGCAACGGCTATGTACTCGTTTCCCGCGCCGCAACCCCGAAGCCTTTTTAAGATGCACGGACCGTTTTCCAAATCAACCGTAAAGTGAAAAAAATTCCATTGATTCCCGTTTTTGCGTACTATTTCAAAAAGCCTGTCGTATTCGTTCTTAATACGCGGAAGATGTTCATGATGTAACGCAAACGGTAAATCCTCCGTTCCCGTTACAGGCTCAATCGAAATATTCCGAAATCCCTCGCCCGCAATCGCAAGCACATCGTCCGAAAAACCCAAATTACAACGGGTAAAAGTCCCCCGCACAAAATAATCGGCGCGGTCTTGCCTGTTTTGTTTTATGCGGGAATCAACTAATTTCTTAAATTTTGGCAAAACGACGTCATAGCTACCCTTACCGTTCATACAGGGACGCATTTTGTCGTTTACTTCCCTGCGACCGTCAAGCGACAGTACCACGTTACTCATTTCCTCGTTTATGTAGGCGATTTTTTCATCATCTAATAAAAGCCCGTTAGTCGTAATGGTAAATCTGAATTCCTTGCCGTGAATCTTTGCCTGCTCCTTGGCATATTCTACGGTTTCCTTAACCGTGCCCCACGCCAAAAGCGGCTCACCACCGAAGAAATCAATTTCAAGGAAATCGCGCCCTCCCGAGCCTGAAATCAAAAAATCCACCGCTTTTTTAGCGGTTTCGCAGGACATTAAAGACTTACCGCCCCCGTTTTCTTGCAAAAGCCCTTCGGCAAAACAATATACGCACCGCATATTGCAATCGTGCGAAACCTGCAAGCACATAGCTTTCAGCGGCGCGTCAACGTTCAAAACGGCATATTCATCATAATTGTCTTCAACATTTGATAATATTCCGGCAAGTTCCGGACTGTCAAAGGGCAAATTATAAGTTTCCTCATCCAAAACATATACGCCGCCCGAACAAACATCAAGCAGTATGAATAACCCGCCCTGAGTAAATTTGTAATAATCAGGCATTTATTTGCCGGTTCTCTCGCAGGACTGATTTGCCACCGTGCAGGAAGTCTTACAAGCCGACTGACAAGAAGCGCGGCAGTTACCGCAGCCGCCGTCTCTCACGGACTCACGCAGAACAGCTCCACATATTGTTTTAATTTTCGGGGTTGTTTGGTTAACTGTTTTCATTTTGATTTCTCCTTAATAATTTATAGTCTACAACCAATAAAAGTATAGCACATAATGAAATAATATGCAATAAAATTTTACAAAAAGATTTTCTTGAAAAAAAACTTTTTTTATGGTATACTGTATTAGAAAATTCAGTGAAAAGGGAATGTAAATATGAATTGCAATTGTAAAAACTTCACCCTGCTTGAGCCATATCTGCAAAAATATGAGGGAGACTCCGCAAATAAAGAGGGTAATCTAATACCGCTCCTGCAAAAAGCGCAGGATTTATACGGTTATCTCCCCCCCGACCTGCTGGCTCATATAGCAGAGCGCACAGGCATAAAGCTTGCGAAAATTATAGGCGTAGTTACCTTTTACACCCAATTCAGGACAAAGCCCGCAGGGAAGAACCTGATTCTGCTCTGTCAGGGTACCGCCTGTCACGTCAACGGCTCACCCGCGATAGAGCAAGCCCTAAAGGAAGAACTCGGGGTAAATGAAGACGAAATTACAGATGACGGACTGTTTACTTACAATAACGTCGCCTGTCTCGGCTGTTGCAGTCTCTCCCCCGTTATGATGCTCGGGGACAAAACCTACGGTAATCTGACCAAAGACGGCACGGTTGAAATCCTGAAAAACGTAAGACGCGAAGCCCTCAATATTGAATCAGCGGAGGTGAAATCATGAAGACCTCTCCTAAAATAACCGTCGGAAAAGGCAGTTGCGGGATTGCCGCGGGCGCTTCCGAAATATTTGAAATTCTCAGCAACACCATAGCGAATCATGCCCCCGACGTATTTACTCCGTCGGTTTCTGCCGTGGGCTGTATCGGTATGTGCTACTTAGAACCGATTGTAAACGTTGATGACAAAACTTTTATTAAAGTAGACCAAAAAGGCGCGGGTGAAATTTTAAAGCTGATTAAAGGCGAGGAAAACCACGCCGAAAATTACGAAATACGCCGTGAAGACCTTGAAATCTTGTCGGCGCAAACCCGCGTAGCTCTGCAGAACTGCGGTATTATAAACCCCGAAGACATACGGGAATACATAGAAAAAGACGGCTATACCGCCGCCCGAAAATGCGTTCTTGAAATGTCGCCCGAAGATATAATAGCCGAAATCAAGACTTCGGGTTTAAGCGGGCGCGGCGGCGCGGGATTCCCCACATGGTTTAAGTGGCAGGCGGCGCGGAACGCCTCTGCCGGCAATTCGGTTTCGCCGGAGCGCAAAGCTAAAAAATACATTATATGTAACGCCGACGAGGGCGACCCCGGCGCGTTCATGGACAGAGCGATTCTCGAGGGCGACCCCCACGCCATGCTTGAGGGTATGCTCATAGCCGCCCGTGCAATCGGCTCAGACGAGGGAATTATCTACGTCCGCGCCGAGTACCCTCTGGCAATTATCCGCCTTGAAAAAGCAATTGTTCAGGCGCGTGAAAAAAACTTCCTCGGGGAAAATATTTTCGGCAGCGACTTTAATTTTAATCTGAGAATTAAAGCCGGCGCAGGCGCTTTCGTCTGCGGGGAAGAAACCGCGCTGATTGCCTCTTTAGAGGGACAGCGCGGTATGCCGAGACTTAAACCGCCTTTCCCTGCCCAAGAAGGCTACAGAAAAATGCCAAGCAACATCAACAACGTCGAAACCTACGCCAACGTCCCCTGGATTATACGCAACGGCGGCTCAAAATTCGCCGCTATGGGAACTGAAAATTCCAAAGGCACTAAAGTTTTCGCCCTTACCGGAAAAATCAAAAAAGGCGGTCTTGCGGAAGTTCCTATGGGTAAGACTATTAACGACGTGGTTTTCGGCGTGGGAGGCGGCATACAGGGCGACAGAAAACTAAAAGCGGTGCAAATGGGCGGACCTTCAGGCGGGTGTATCCCCGCTGAACTGGGAAATACCCAAATCGACTACCGAACGTTAGCCCAAACAGGGGCTATTATGGGTTCGGGCGGCATGGTGGTCATGGACGACACCACCTGCATGGTTGATATGGCTCGGTTCTTCCTCGATTTTACCTGTAAGGAAAGTTGCGGAAAATGCGTACACTGCCGCATAGGCACTCGCAGAATGTCCGAAATCCTTGAAAGAATCTGCGGCGGCGAAGGCAGGGATGGTGATATTGAACTTTTGGAGGAATTAGCCGAAAACATTAAACAAGGCTCCCTCTGCGCCCTCGGGCAAACCGCCCCCAACCCTGTCCTGACCACACTCCGCTATTTCCGAAATGAATATGAAGACCATATTACTGGCAGAAAATGCACCGCACTGCAATGCAAGGCTTTGCTGTCTTATAACATAGAGCCGAAAGCCTGCGTCGGTTGTACTTTATGCGCTAAAAAATGCCCTGCGGGCGCTATTACGGGCGCGGTTAAAGTGCCTCATAAAATTATTCATGACAAATGCGTAAAATGCGGCGAATGTGTAAATGTATGCAAATTCAACGCGGTTGCAATTAATTAGCAGAGACGGCGTTTCGCCGTCCGCAAGGAGAAAAATGAATGAATGAAATAAAAATAACCATAAACGGTCGCGAATTAATCGGGCTTGAGGCTCAGACGATTTTAGAAATCGCCCAAAACAACAATATAGAAATCCCGACCCTGTGCCATGACAAGCGGATTGAAATCTACGGCGCGTGCGGAATCTGCGCGGTCGAGGCAGAGGGAAGCCCAAAACTTCTCCGAGCCTGTGCGGTTCACGCCTCCGATGGAATGGTGATTCGCACCGATACCGAACGGGTTCTGCAAAACCGCAAAACAGTGCTGGAGTTGCTTTTAAGCGACCATGAGGGCGATTGCCTGCCGCCATGTACACTTGCCTGTCCCGCCGAAACCGACTGTCAAGGCTATGCCGCATTAGTAGCCAAAGGCGAGTACGGCAAAGCTGCAGAGCTTGTTATGGAAAAAATCCCCCTCCCCGCCTCAATCGGACGGGTTTGCCCTCACCCTTGTGAAACAGCCTGCCGCCGACAGCTTGTGGAAGAACCTGTATCGCTGGCGTCACTGAAACGTTTTATAGGGGATTATAATATAGGGAGAACAGCCCCCTGCGCCCCGCAAATTGAACAGGAAAGCGGAAAACATATCGCAATAATCGGCGGCGGTCCGGGCGGGCTTTCAGCCGCCTATTACCTGCGGCTGAAAGGTCACACCGTCACAATATATGAAGCCGAGAGCCGAATGGGCGGTATGCTCCGCTACGGAATTCCCGAATATCGTCTGCCTGATTCCATACTGCAAAAAGAAATAGACATTATCCAAAACACAGGGATAATTTTCCGAAATAATGTGCGAATCGGACAGGACACGAGCCTTGAAGAATTACGCCAAAACCACGACGCCGTAATCGTCGCGGCGGGTGCGTGGTCGGACTCAAAACTGCGCTGTCCCGGCGAGGAGCTTGACGGTGTTACGGGCGGGATTAAATTCCTGTATGAAGCCGCAACAGGCAAAATAAAACCCGAAACTTTTAAAGGCTTAAAAATCGCTGTTGTTGGCGGCGGAAACACCGCTATGGACGTTTGCCGAACAGCGGTGCGTCTCGGCGCGGAAAAGGTTTACAACATCTACAGAAGAACACGAAATGAAATGCCCGCTGAGGAAATCGAAATAACCGAAGCCGAGGAAGAGGGCGTAATCTTCAAAAACCTGACAAATCCCATAGAAATATCGGCAGGGAAAGCCCCTGCCGACCGACCGCTGACCATACGTTTGCAGATTATGGAACTCGGCGAGCCTGATTCAAGCGGTCGCCGCGCACCCGTTCCGGTTTCGGGTAAAGAAGAAACGATTGAAGTAGACATGGTAATATCCGCAATAGGTCAAAAGCTCAACCCAAAAGGCTTTGAAGAGCTTTCAATGACAAAATGGGGAACTTTAATCGCTGACGGGCAAACCTTTCAGACTAATTTTAGCAATGTTTTCGCCATCGGCGACGCTACAAACGACGGAGCGGACATTGCCGTTTCGGCAATCGGCGAAGCCCGAAAAGCCGCCGAAGCCGTCAATAAGTTCTTATACGGACAAGATGTGAACCCTTCCCCGAAACGCCTCGTAAAAACAGAAAAAACCGCCGAAGACTTTAACGACAGGGAAAAACTTCCCCGCCATAAAACCCCTTGCAGAAATCCGAATGAGCGGCGCAAAGACTCGCTTGAAATCAATTCAAGTTTCACCGCCGGGCAAGCCGAAAAAGAAGCCTCCCGCTGCCTTGCCTGCGGCTGTCTTGACTTTTACGACTGCAAATTAATTAAATACGCTAATCAATTTGACGCTAACCCCGTAAAATACGGCGTCAGCGCGCACAACCGCTCTGACGTAAAAAACAAAGAAACGCTCCCGAACATAACCCAAACCCCCGAAAAGTGCATTTTATGCGGGCTTTGCGTTCGCCTTTGCGAGGAAGAAGTCGGCGAGGGCGTACTCGGCTTTGTCGGACGCGGTTTCGGCACGGTGGTCATGCCCGCCGGAATTTCAGACGTATGCCGCGACTGCGGTAAATGCGCCGAAATCTGCCCTACGGGGGCGTTGATGAAAGCTTACCAATAACGCAAGCCTCTGTTTCTGTCATAAATCCTTGTCACATATTTGCCGTCATACCAATCATACCACGTGCGACTAATTACTATATCAAATTCGGAATAGGTTTCGGCTACATATTCCCTGACAATTTTACTGACAGGTATTGAGTGTAACGGGAAACCGGCAAGAACATACCCGAAAGCAAATGAATGAAACATAACACACCTGCTACGCTCCCTAAACTTTCAAAAATAATATACCGAAAGCACGGGGGGGTTACAGTTTTCGGAGAAACTTCTCTCATAGCAGTGCCCTCTTGTTATACCCGATTAACTTAAAAAACATTTCTTGTTTCTTAAGTTAAAGGATTATAATAGCTTTTCTGCTTAAACCGTCCTATAAGGGCGGTTTATCTACCTTAACTCCGTACCCGGATAATAATACTCTAAAATCTGCCTGTAATCATACCCGTAGTGGCGGGCTAAAATATTCGCGCCGTTTTGACTTAATCCCACGCCATGCCCATAACCGTAGGTTATGAAAGTAAATCTGTCGGTGGCGGGGTTATATGTAAACTCAAAAGCGGCTGAACGCAATGCCCTGAGCCCGATTATATCGCGGAAAGTTTTCCCAGTGAACCTGATTTCCGCACCTCCCGGCGGCGTATAAGAGGATTGCCCGCCTACCGTCATCGCGCCCACATATACGGTATCCACATAATCAATGATTTCAAACCAATCGGCAGGCTCTCCCGTCAGGCGAATCCCCGTCTTGTCTAAAATCGCAATTCTAATTTCATTGGCGGGTATAGAGTTGGTCAGACCGTGATTGGGGTCGTGCTCTTTTACAAAATCGCTCCTCTTGCTCCGCAGGTAAGGGAAATCAGCCCCCCAGACACTTTTCGCCGACGCGGTGTACTCTGCGCTTGAAGCGCAATAGACCGTCTGCGCGAACTCACCGTCGTAATAAAGAGCCTGTCCGATAACCTGCTTTACGTTGTCCATAACGCGTTCAGATGCGGTAGCGGCAAGCTCCACCCGCGCAGTTCGTCCCTGACTGTGTGAAAACATCACATAAGTATAAGCCGCCACGGTCTGCGCTTTTATAGCCTCAACGTCGAAAGAACTGCCTATTTCCTGCTGAACAATTCTCGCGACTATATTAAGCACCGTGTCGTTGACCTGCCCGTTAGGCGTAATAACAGTAAGCCTCTCCGAAGCCGAGGGCGGCAGAATTACATTTGCGGCACTTTCGGTATGCGGAGTAGTGGTAATTATCGGGCTGGGAGTAGTTGAAGTCGGCGGGGTGGTCGTAACCGGCGGAGTTGTTGTAATGTGCGGAGTAGTTGTCACAGGCGGAGTGGTAGTCACGGGCGGGGTGGTCGTGGCGGGTGGAGTTGAGGCAGTTGGAGGAGTAGTTATTGCAGACTCGGATTCTTCTAAGCTACTTGCGGCAAAGGCTAAGTCTTCAAGACCGGACCAAACCGTCTGCGCCGGCAAATCCCTATAGCCCGGTTTCGGGTCGTTCACGGGATTAACCTGCACATCACCCGCGGTTATTACCTCGCCGCCCCTGCCCATAACATCTCTTGCCGACGGAATAAATTCAAGGCTTTGGTCGGCGAATACCTGCTCCACCTCTTCCTCAATCACGCCCGTTATTCCGAAAAGCCATATATAAACCGACAGCACCAAAAATGCCGCCGCACAGCGAAGTAACGATGAATTAGACAATTTTTACATACCCCTTTTCTGTTATAGTCGTTCAGTTTAAAATTCTAAAAGTATAACTGTAGGGGCGGCTATAGCCGCCCTGTGAATAAAAAAACAATCTCAAAATGTGTAGCCTATAGTCGGGTTTAGCCCTCAAAATCTTTTATATAGTTTAAATCCCAGTTCCTACCGCCCCATTCCACCGAGCGCAGATTGTAATAAGCCTCGAACATTCTTCTGTTTAACTGTCCGTACTCATTATTACCGCGATTGTCAATGAAAGCGTCTAATTCGTCCTGCGTAAACATAGGGTCTTCGCCCTCTCTGACCCTCCTTGCCGCTACAACAAGCCGCACGCTTGAATCCGCGCCGTTGGCGAACATGGAGAAATCGCAGGTTGAAAGCAATAAGATTTCGTCGCCATACTCTAAGTCTACGTTGGTAAAATAAAAGCTTCTGTCAAGGCAGTCGGCTACAAAATTATCAAAATGCTCCTTGTCCTCAAAATAAGGACTTCTCCAATAGTCAAAAACTTCTCCCTGAACAGCCTTTACGTTTGACTGAAAAACCGCGAAAATTTTATACTTGCCGCGTTCATAAAGCGTATCAAAAGTTATAATCGGGTGCTGTTTTAAAAATTCAAACGAGTCAACCCCCGAAGCGCTGTTGGGGCGGTAATAGGTCAGCGGCTGAAAAAGGTTCTTAGTCAAAAGGTTATGCCCGTAAATAACCGAATTATGCGGACGCTCAGTCGCCGAAAAAGTCCCCCTGTAATCGGCGAAAACAGTCCCGTTGGCGGTAGGGGTTTTATCATGATTATGATTGAGATAAAACTCGTTGTCGTCCGCCTGATAGACGGGATACTGTATTATGGGATAAATTTCCAAATAGCCTATAAAATCCTCATTTTTAAGAAAAAATGTTTCATAATACTCCCCAATAACCTCTACCTGCTTAGGCTCTATATAATGCGAACCTTCCTCAGGTTGAATATTAATCGACAAAGAATCGGGACCTTCGTATTCCTGCAGACTTTCCATCAAGGAATCCCGCTCACGGTCGGTTCTTATATCATTAAAGACATAGAAATCCAAAATCTTGATGGACGCATAAACAATCAGCGTTAACGAAAGGAGAAAAACTAATTTTCTTACAATGTCCCCTCCGTCGTCGCCTTTCCACGGAATAAGCCCGCGAAAAATCCCAACTGCAAGGTTCTCCTTGCGCCTCGCCACTTTTTGAGCGCCATGATTTTTAGAGTCTTCGGAAACTCCGGCGGTTTGCTTTGCCGGTCTTTTATCAAACTCGGGCATTTTTTATACCACCCCTTACAAACATACGTATACTATGAAATATATTTCCTTTTGGACTTCTTATTTTTTCAAGCTATATACCATCCCTTACAAACATACGCGTACTATGAAATATATTTCCTCTTGGACTTCTTATTTTTTAAGTATGTCAGCCCATTTGCAGGGGGTCGGGCGTAATACGCCCCTCGGCTTCCGCTTGTCTAAGCATTTCCTCGGTTAAGCCCGAAACCTTGCTTATATCCCAAGTCCTGCCTGCCCAGCTACCGCCGATTGACCTATAGTAAATGTCAAAATACAGCGGACTTTGGTTGACTATAGCCGCGTCAACATTTACGTCGGCACTTTCGCCCTCTCTCACGCGGCGGGCAAATACAGCTATACGGGCGTCAACGCCTGTCCCGAGAGGCGCGTAATAACAGGTGGAAAGGGTTAATATTTCGTCGCCGTATTCCAAGTCCACATCGGTGTAAAACGCACTCCTGTCCATTATATTTACTATAAAATCATTGAAAGAATCCCTGTCGGGGAACTCTCTTTTTCTGAAATAATTATAAACATCGTCGTACTTATCCTCTTCCACATGAACATACATTACGGCGAATACTTTATAAACGCCCCGTTCATAAAGGGTGTCAAAGTAAACCAGCGGGTGTCTTTGGTAAAAGTCTATGCTTCCGCTCCAGCCTGTGTAAAAAGGATAGTAATGCGTAACCGCCGCGAACATAGAGCCATCTCCCATATTATGCCCGTAAAGCACGGTGTTGTTGGGGCGGGTTACTCCGATTGGATAACGCCATTCGGCGTAAATCGCGCCGTGCTTGGAATCTTGATGATAAAAGTTTTTGTCAAGATAATAGAAATTGCTACCTGTTACAGAGCCGTCGTCCTTATAGTGGCGGTATTGCAGTACAGGGTAATCAATTTTTGTCCCCGGTATGCTGACCCAGCCCACGGTATCGTTATTTTCATTAAAAACGGCTATGTAATCGTCTAAAATATCCGGAATAATTTCCCCTGTTTCCTCAACTATACCGTCAGAAAGAGAAACCTCCCCCTCTAAAGCCACCATTGCCCTTATTCCGTTATAAAGCTCGTCATTTCTTCTGCTGGTGCTCATATCATGTAAAATAACCGCAACGCACACAATCACGACAATGAATGAAATTATAAAGACGAAATTGCGGATTATCGCTGCCTTGCCGCCTTTCATCGGGGCTATCGCCCTTGCCGACGACTGTGACCTGCCTTGAGGTTTTGAGTCGGAGCTTCGGGAATTCTGCGGTCTTTGCGGTCTTTGTTCAAATGACGCAGTTTTTTCGGGTTTTTCGGTTTTTTGCAATGTTATTGATTCAACGCTCGGGGCGGCGTTTTCTTTTTTTTCGCCTGTTTCGTTGTTTAATTCAAGTCTTTCTGACATAATAAAAATTCCTCTCTTAACTAATTTTATTTATAATTTTTTATATTTTATTCACCGGATTCATAGCTCAGCAGATAACTTGTATCCCAGGTTCTGCCGTACCATGTGTTTCCGATTCTTCGCCTTTGTTCCTCAAACTGATAAACATTGGGGTTATATTTTGCCTTATCGGTATTTACTATAGGACTTTCCCCCTCCCTTACCTTGCGGGCAAACACCGCGCAACGGGTGTCTACTTTTTTGGTGAAAGGATAATAACAGGTCGAAAGGGTTAGAATATGGTCGCCGTAAGTAAGGTCAACATCGGTAAAAATTACGCTCCTGTCCATAATGTCAAGGATAAAGGTGTTGAAGTCGTCCTTGTCCCTGAACTCGGGGAAATTGTAATTGTAAACCTCGCCATATTGTTCCTGGGTGTTAAACAATACCACCGCAAAAACCTTCCATTCGGATTTTTCGTAAATAGTATTGAAAGTCACTACAGGGTGTCTTTTATAAAAAGACAGGTCGTCTGCGGTTGAATAATACCGCGTAAGCATTGTGAAATAATTCCCTGTAGTCATATTATGACCGTACAAAATCGTATTCCCCGACAACTCGCCGTGCTCAAACCGATTGCGCCAGTCGGCTAAGATTGAACCGCCCTTGCTGTAAGAGCCGTCAAACGCGGTTTCAAGATAATGCTCGTTGTCATAAGACTGTACAACAGGGTAGTCGATTGTAAAAGTACCGGGAGCCGAAAGGTCGGGCAGTCTTATATGTCCCACAAGGTCAGGGTTCATATTGAACCATTCCATGTAATCGGGCAGGATTTCAGGCTCTCTCTCAAGGACTCTTCTTACTTCATCTTCGGACAAATTAATTACGCCATTATCCCAGTCCTTGATTTTTTGGGTAATTTTCCATTCCTGATAAAGGTCGTTCCCCAAGTCGATAACCACGCTGCCGCCGAAGTAAATCAAGCAGCCCAGCGCAATCAAAAAGCATAATTTTCTCATAACCTCAAAAGCTCCGTCCCCCTTGCAAGGGAATAACCACATAAGTAACCGCACAAAAATATTGCGCTTTTTGCCGTCTTTATACATATTACTTGAGTGCGGTCTTGAGTCGTAACTTGCAGTAGCCATTTAGCATCAATCCCTTTTAAATTTTATAGTGTTTTTAGTCAAATTGTGTAGTAATGGTGTCACTTACCAGAATTAGCGCCTGTCTCACCGATTCAAGGCGTATATATTGCCGTTTTTGTTCAGCGCTGATGCCGTCCGCGTTAATCAAGAGTTCCAAAACATCTAATCCGCCCTTATGCGAACAGGCAAAAAACACCGTACCTACAGGCTTTTCGGGACTTCCGCCGTAAGGACCCGCAATACCTGTTACTGAAACGCTTATTTTTTGCTTGGTTTCAAACAGCCCTCCTGAAACCTTACCCGCTCCGAGCGCCATTTCAGCGGCACATTCTGCTGATACCGCACCGTGTTTTTCCAAAGTTTCAGCCGAAACACCTAACACACGTTTCTTTATCTCATTGTCGTAGGCGCAGATTCCGACTTTAAAAACCTCCGACGAACCCGAGGCTGATGTGACAGCCCCCGACAACAGCCCCCCCGTGCAACTTTCCGCCGTATTCAGTATAATATTGTGCCCGTATAATAATTGTACTACATTTTGTGCCGTTTTGTCAATATCGTATTGCATTTTGTTAATAAGTGTGTTCATAAATTTACAATTATTTTCTTTCAATTTTTTGTTAAAATAGTCAATTTTAACGGCAATAGCTTAAAAAACCATGAATTTAGTTACCCGAAACGCTTTATTTCCATATTTTCCGAATAATTTTCAATAAAATCAGGGTTCAGCCTTTCCTCAAGTTTTTTAACTTCTGCAAGCGACGGTTTTAACTTGGGTCTTCGCGGCGTAAAAACAGTACAGCAGTCCTCGTATGGCAGTGTTGAAACGTCAAAGGTGTTGATTCTGCGCGCAATTGCAGTAATTTCAATTTTATCCATTCCGATTAGCGGTCTGTAAATCGGCAAATTCGCCGCGTCATCAGTGCAAATTATGGCGGCGGGGGTCTGACTTGCCACCTGCCCTACGCTTTCCCCTGTAATCAGGGCTGAATATCCGCGTTTCCCTGAGTTTTCACACACCTTACCGGCAATTTTAACCATAAGCCGCCTTAAAATCACCGTCATGTATTCCTCAGGGCAGACGTCGCGGATTTCCTCCTGAGCCTCGGTTAAATTGACGTTAAAAAGCTTTATTTCTCCGCAATACTCCGAAAGCCGCTCACACAAGCTCTCAACCTTCATAAGCGCCCGCTCCGACGTATACGGGGGGCTTTGAAAATGTAACATATCAAGCGACATTCCGCGTTTTGCCATCATATAAGCGGCAACAGGACTGTCAATCCCGCCCGAAAGCAAAACTAAGGCTTTCCCCGACGTACCGACAGGAATTCCACCCGCACCTTTCAACCTGTCGGCGCAGACAAAGGCGTTTTTGTCGCGGATTTCAATTCGCACCGTTACATCGGGGTTATGCACGTCAACCTCTAAATGCGGATAGGCTTCCAACACCTTTGCACCGAATTCCCGCATTAGTTCCATAGAATTCATAGGAAAGGTTTTATCGGCGCGTTTTGCGTCTACTTTAAAACATTTAGCCGGCATGAGCCGCTCTTTCAAATAAGGTATTCCGAGCCGCACTATTTCGCCGTAATCCTTGGATGCAGGTAGAGAACGCTGTACCGCGCCTATACCGAATACAGTCAGCAAACGTCTTTCTATCTCGTCTACAGGCAAGCCGCCACAGGCAATGTTTGTTCCTGCGCTTGCGGGGGTTGGGTGATTTTGTGAATTTTCAAAATTATTTCCCAAAACCGGCGTAATATAAAGCGTCGATTGATGCCGTTCATACCTGAATTCTCCGAGGCTTGAAATCCGCCGCTTTACATTTGTTACAAGCTGTTCTTCAAAAATACGCTTGTTATTCCCTTTTAAGGCGATTTCACCATATTTTGCCATGAATACTTCCATGCTTTATTTATCGGAACGGAGCATCGTTCCCTACCTCCTAAATCTTTTTATCCCTTCTTCTAATGTTTCCAAAAACACAGCGACTTCATCAAACGTATTCTGCCGTCCGAAACTTACCCTAAGTGCCGAATCTATGTCCTGTCCGCCTATTCCGAAAGCGGGCAGAATTTGGCTTTTCTTCCCTCGCGCACAGGCAGAGCCGCTCGAAACGTAGATGTTTTTTTCGGCTAAGAAATGCAACATGATTTCACTTTTTACGCCGCAGGAGAAATTAAGAATATTATAAACCCCGTCCCTGCTGTTTATTTTTATATTCGGTAAATTCTCTAAGCCACGGCGTAAACGTTCATTCAATTCTTTAAAGTGAAGGTTTATTTCCCCGCAGTATGAGTCGGTCGCTGCCGAAAAAGCCGCAATTAAAGCCGTGGGCTCGGTTCCGGGTCTCACGCCTTTTTGCTGTTCACCGCCGAACATCTGCGGCGTTACCCGCACGCCCTCGTTTATGAATAAACCGCCCACTCCCGCTACACCGCCTATTTTATGAGCTGAAAGGCTGATTAAATCACCGTTTATATTCGTTTTCAAAAAACCCTGCGCCCCGTCGGTGTGAAAAAGGCAGTCGGGAAAACGCCGCTTTATTTCTCTGTAAAGAAAATCGACGTCGGTCAAAAATCCCGTTTCTCCGCAAACTGAAGTTACGCTGACCATAACGGTATTATCATCGACGTTTTCAATTATATATTCCTCAAAGCGCCCTCCACCGTCCTTAGGCGACAACCTGACAACCTCGAAGCCTTCTTGAGCCAACTTGTCAACAGCGCGGCTTACGCTCGGATGTTCTGTTGCCGTGGTGACGATTCTGTTACCTTTGCGCGATTTAACCGAATTTAAAAGCGCCAGAGAATTACTTTCGGTCGCCCCCGACGTGAATATAAGACTACCCTTTTTCCCAAACCCCGATAACCTTGACAGCAAATTCTCTCTCGAATCTGTAATGATTTTCTCGGCTTCAATCCCGCCCTTATGCAGTGCGGACGGATTGGCGTAATTAGAGGTTAAAACCTTACTGAGGGCGGCAATAGCTTCCTCGCAGGGCTTTGCGGAAGCCGCATTATCAAAATAGAGCATTAAAAATCCTTGTTTTACACATCGTTATTTTTTAAGTATAGCGTAATTATGTTTCAATGTTTTCAGGCGGCATACGCCGTACCGCGCTTTAGCACAGCACAACCGCGCCGGATTTTACGTGTACGCAAAACAGCCGTTTCCGTTGAAATAAAATCACCTTTGCGGTCGCCAAACGCCAAAGCGTTTGGGTGAGTGATTTTATTATAACACATTTATATAAAAATTAAAACAGTATAATTTAAAATTTATGTGAAAAAATAGTGTTTATGGGCGAGACAGGCCGCCCGCTTACCCCTAAAACAAGGAGTTTACCTTTATGATTCACATTACAAAACGCGGTCTGGCGCGCTTAATAGCCTTTCCTGTTGCAATTGTCGCCGCGCTTTCGATTATGTTATATGTTAATTTAGCGCAGACAGAAACCGCGAAACGCACACTCGAAAATAATTACGCCCGCGCCGTAGAGGATTTATCCCGAAGTCTCGAAAACATAAAAAACGCCCTCAACAAAGGCATGTACAGCAATTCGCCGCTCATGATGAGCCGTCTTTCGTCAAGGCTTTCAAGCGACGCTTCGGCGGCAAAGGCTAATATTTCGCAGTTACCCGTGCACGAGGCTGATTTAACCGACGCTTATAAGTTTTTGTCACAGGTTGGGAATTATTCCGACTCGCTTTCAAGACGCGCCGCCCTCGGCTACGAGCTAACCGCCGAAGACAGGGAAAATATGGCAAAACTTTATAACTTAGCCAAAACAATTTCCGAAAACGTTTGGGAGGCGGAAAGCCGTCTGCGGGACGGAACCCTGACCTTTGAAAAGGTGGAGAAAACAGCAGTCGGGGCAGGAACGGCGGCGGGAACGGGCGCGGGTAATCTTTTGCACGTTGCGGACAGCTTCAGAGAGCTCGAAGACGCATTTGAAGATTATCCCATGCTTATATACGATGGACCTTTTTCCGACCATATCATGCAAAAAGAGCCGCTTATGCAAAAAAACGCCGAAATCGTCAGCATGGAGCAGGCGCTTAAAAAAGCCGTTAAAATAACCGGCATAACCGACCTTGTCCTAATTTCCGAGGAGGACGGCAAAATGCCCTCTTACATCTTCGGCGATTCGTACAGTAACACGGCAGCCGTGACAAAGCAGGGCGGATTTTTAAGCTATATGCTGAGTTACCGCCCCGTTGACGCCGAGCGCATAACGGCTGAACAGGCGGTGAAAGCAGCTGAAAAATTCCTTGAAAAATCAGGTAAACTCAATATAACCGAAACTTATCACGAAATACGGGACGGAATATGTATCATTAACTTCGCCGGGATTCAAGATGACGTTACGCTTTATACCGACTTAATTAAAGTAGGCGTGGCTATGAACACAGGCGAAATTTTAAGTTGTGACATGCGCGGTTACCTGACCAATCATAACCCGAACGGGCGCGATATAGGAGAACCTGCTTTAAGTCGGGAAGAAGCCGCCACCAAATTGTCCCCCCTGCTTACGGTCTTAAATTCCAAGCTTTGCGTCATTCCCTCCGACGGCATGAAAGAAATATTCTGCTACGAATTCAAGTGCGTAAATAGTTCAGACAGCTCTGAACAACAGCTTTTGGTCTATATCAACGCCGACACGGGGGAGGAAGAGCGGATTCTGCTGCTCGAAATTACAAAAAACGGAATATTGACCGTTTAATCCAAAATACCCATAACCTACGGTTTAATCGCTGTTTTTGTATACTATTTGTCGATTTAGGTAATAATTTGTAATAAAATTGTAGCATTTGGATATTGAAAAATCATATCGACTTATGTTAAAATATAGTAAAGATGTTTATGCACAGGTTTAATTTTACGCAAATTTGTGCAAATTCTCAAAAAATAAAAACAAATAAATCGTTTTTCAAGAAAGCGGTACAAATTATGAAAAAGACAATTAAAGTAAATCAGGCGAAAAAAACGCTCATACTGTTGCCTGCGGCTATTTTGACAATGGCGTTATTGCTGTTGTCGAGCGGTTGCAGGGGCGAAAAAATCAATATAACCGACAGCAATACGCCTCCGCCCCCTACTTCCCCCGTTACTTCTCCGCAAAGCGACAGCCCTACGGGAGAAGACGTCCCTTTACCGCAAACGCCCGAACCGGACACGCAAGAGATTCCCGCTGAACCGAATCCGGCGTACCAAACCGAGCCAATAACCGATATTACAACAGAACCACCAACAGACGGCGAAACATCGGTTATGCCCGCCGAGGAAAATCAGATAGCCAATACGGCGAAATCACTTCTCGGAATCCCTTTCACGGACGGCGGCAGTTCCCCGTCAGAGGGCTTTGACAACTCGGGATTCATCTACTACGTTCTGCGCCAAAACGGCTATGTGAACAGCCCGCGCGGTTTGCAGGAACAGTCGGTCATGGGAAACAAAGTTGATTCAATTTCGGAGCTTCGCTCGGGCGACCTGGTTTTTTTCGCCGAGAACAGCGACAAACCGCAATTCGGCGGCATCTATATAGGCGACGGGGTTATGATTAGTTGCCGTATGCCCGGCGAGGATGTAAGAGAATTTGACATTTCATCGGGTTATTATAAAGAGAATTTTCTTACCGGCGTGAGGGTATTATAATATTTTAAAGTAATCAAAGGGCGGGGACGACACACTGTGCTCCCCGCCATGTTTTTATCAGATGCTTATCAATAACACCAAAGCACTATTGTATTTCCCCGCACGATTTTATATTTATTTAAAAAACCTGTGAATTTTCCAAAAAAGTGTTGACAATCTAAAAAAACTATGATATACTGTTATTGCTGTTCTAAAGACAGCAGGTTTGGCGTTTCTTAAATGAAACACTGTAAATCCTGCCGAGGAATGGGGCGATATTGTATTTTTGTCCTTTTCCTTTTAGGGAAAAGGTTTTTTTAATGTGAACAGCGAGAAATAATTAAGGAGGGAAAACATGCCGAGCAATCAAATTTTACGCGAAAAAGAACAGTTTGTTGACGAGCTTGCGGGAAAGCTGAAAAAATCAGCCTGCGGCGTTATGGTCGATTACATGGGGATTAACGTTTCCGACGATACAAAGTTACGCAAATCCTTGCGTGAAGCGGGCGTAGATTACTTCGTTGTAAAAAACTCAATGTTGAAATTCGCGCTTGAAAAAGCAGAAATAAGCGGACTTGACGGGCATTTGGCAGGACCTACGGCAATTGGTCTTTGCGAAAGCGACGTGATTACCGCGCCTAAGCTCCTGTACAAGCAGGTCGAAAAATCCAAAGGTAAGTTTGCAATCAAAGCCGGATTTATGAACGGCGCGGCGGTTGACGCCAAAACTATTGAAGATTACGCAAAACTGCCAAGCAAGGAAGAGCTTGTCGCAAAACTCTTGTTTATGTTGCAGTCGCCTGTACAAAGGCTTGCAATCGCGGTTAATGAAATCGCAAAGAAAAGTGAAACCCCGTCGGCAGTCGAGAGCGAAGTTAAGGCTGAAGCTGAACCGGTAGCAAAAGCAGAACCCACAGCCGAACCGGAATCCACAGCAAAAACAGAGCCCGTAGCCGAACCGGAACCCGCGGCTGAAACCGTAGCTGAAACGGCAACTGAAAATTAAAATTTTCAAAAATTACACAATTAACTTAAATTTTTAGGAGGAAAATAAAATGGCATCGGATAAAGTAACCAAATTGGTTGAAGAAGTAAAAGCTCTGACGGTTTTAGAGCTTAATGAATTGGTAAAGGCGCTTGAAGAAGAATTCGGCGTATCGGCGGCGGCTATGGTAGCGGCAGGACCTGCGGCAGGCGCGGGCGCGGCGGCGGCTGAAGAAAAAACCGAGTTTGACGTTGTACTCATGAACTTCGGCGAATCCAAGATGAACGTTATAAAAGCGGTTAAAGACCTTTGCGCTCTCGGACTTAAAGAAGCTAAGGAATTCGTTGAGGCGGCTCCCAAAGCTCTCAAAGAAGGCGTTTCTAAGGCTGACGCTGAAGAACTCAAGAAAAAACTTGAAGAAGTCGGCGCGACTGTTGAACTTAAATAATAAAATTCAAAGAAAATCCCGCCTAATCAAAGGCGGGGTTTTTTTATTCGCTGTTTTCAGAATGTGCCCCCTCGACAATCTCTTTAAACAATTTCATAGCCATCTGGCTCTTATCTGATTCATCATTTGGCTCATTCACCTCATCAGAGAAAATCATAGCCTCTGTTTTAATCTGCACGGCTTTTAACAAAGTCGTTTCCCTTTCAAGCACTTTTATTGTGTCGGTAATTTTGTTAAAAAGCTTTAAATATTCAATTTTGTAGTCCATAATAAAGCCCCCCTTTTTGCAGTTATTAATTTAACTGTTTATTTTTTTATATTGTGACATATATTAAATATACCGTCAATATAAATTTATTAAACTGTCAGTTAATTAATTTTTCCTTGCAAAAAAGATAAAATATAATGGGGTGATTTATATGGATGAAAAATATATGGAAAGTTATATGCAACTCGGTCTAAATATCCGTTTCTATAGAAGATATAAAGATTATAAACAAGAGGGGTTATCAGAAAAAGCGGGAATTAGCACTGTTTATTTATCAAAAATAGAAAACGCACATTCCGTACCATCGCTTCATGTAATTTTCAGCATAGCGAAAGCATTGCAAATTCCTGTTCATAAATTGTTTGAGTTCAGAGAATAAGAGCGGGACAAGTCCCGCTCTTCTGCTAATCCCTCAATAAAAACGAAATATGTGCCAAACTGTCCATTCCCGATAATATATAATTATCAGTCACGTTTTGAATCATACTGCTGTGGTTAGTATGCCTGAAAACTTCGGTTATTGTTTTTATAACGTTCGCATCGGTTATTTCTCCGTCAAGCCCGGCGGGGGCGCATAAAAGAATCCTGAACAGCGCGTAGGATTCCGCAAGAATCAAAATCTGATGCTGAATACCAAGCGATATGGAAAAAGGAAAAACAGTTCCGAAAATATGATTTACAAAATAGTTCTCCAAAATATGACCGCGCTTTTCTAAAAAATCACTCCAAAAAACCGCCGCCGCTTTATCGACCATTTGGCTCATTTCAAGATGGGTCAGTTCCTCCGGCTTTTTGTTTAAGTTTTTGGCGTGTTTTTCAACACAAGGGATAAAATGGGGGAATGTGCGTTTTTTGCCCACGGAGCTGACGGCGGTGTTGAATAATATAGCTTTTACGTCCGCTCTTATTATCTCGTTGTCGGCGAATGAAGCCAATAGGTTGTCAAACTGCCCGCTTTTCGCCGATGCAACATATTGCCCTGCACAGCGGGAAATCGAATCTTCATCGAAAGTTCCGACGTCCGACAGTTCGCGAAGCTTTTTCAGCATCATGCCAATAGCGAAAAGCCTGTCGGCAACCGAAATTGTACGGGTCTGCATTATTTCTATACAGCAATGTCTCAATATTAGTGCATGTTTGGCAAGAATATTTATTTTCTCGTCAAAGTGAAGTATCGGCAGTGAGGCGAGCGCCTTGCTGTGGGTCTTTTCAATTTCAATGAATTTAAAAGTCATTTTCTCCGACGGAAACAAGCCCACTCGAATAACTTCGGGACAGGCGACCGAGAGAGCGCTTTCTATATTCCCCCCTAAACGTTTGAGCTGTTTACGCGGGAAGACAAGGCAGGTGACCGAAAGGGTTTTAAACCCGTATTTCGCCTGAATCGAACATATTCCGTTTTCAAGGAATTTACAGCGTCCGTTATCATCTAAGATGATTTGGGCGTAATTTTTATCGCTTGCGTTTTCGCCTTTAATACGCTTAATTCTTTCCGGCAGTTCTTTTTTGAATTTCGGCTCTTTTATGTTTCGGTATAAATTATAAGTGCTTTTGTCAATGAAAATTTTCCAGTCTGCTTCACAGCAGTTATCCTCGCACGCACTGCCTATACAGAAAAACTTTTCATAATAATCAGGGACTAAAACCTTTATCTTTTCCATGAAGTTCCTCCGGAAATATATTTTTCAGGGCGGAAGTTTATCTGCCGCCCTGAATGTTTAGTATATTATAGTGTCAAATATGTCAATTTCGTCAAATTCTTCCAAAGTATCTGTATTTTCCGTATATTCGGGCTCGGGAATGTCTTCCGGTTCCCGCTCGGGGTCGGGCTCGGGAATTTGCGGCTGTTCCGGTATGAAATTCGAGGGGATTTCAGCCGTTCCGTCGGCGCTGTAGGTTACCGAACTGCGGGACAGATAGGTTTGAATTCCTCTGACAATCGCATCAGCAATACCATCCTGATGCGCGTCGTTGGCTAAAGCCATAGCGTCCTCAAGGTTGCTTACAAAGCCCATTTCCACCAAAACAGAAGGGAAATCCTGCTGAACCGTTACCCAAAAATAGCTGTGCTTTGCGCCTCTGTTTTTATCCGCGCCGTCCGAATAGACGTTCTTGCTGAAATAACTTGACACACTGCCCGAAATAGCCTCCGCCAACGGTTGCGAAAACGGCGTGTAGTAATATACCTCAGTTCCGCGCGCGTCGCTGTTTCCGGCTACCTTGTTGGCGTGCAGTGAAATAAACAGGTCGCAGTTATAACTTCGCGCCGCAACAGGGCGGTTTTTGGTAAGAATAAAGCTTTGCTCGGATTTAAGACGTATGACGTTCGCCCCCATAGCCGTAAGCTTACTTTCAAGCCTTTTCGCCACTGCCAAATTTGCCGTCTGCTCGGTTATATGTCCAATCGCGCCGGGGTCAAACTTGTCGGGGCTTACGCCGTAACCATGCCCGGGGTCTATTACTATAGTCATGCCCGCAAGGCTGTTTGTTAAAACCGGAAATGTCAGCATTAAATTTCCGTCGCTGTTATAATAGGCGCTGTTGCCCGCGTAAACGCCACTGCTCCTAAGTTGCAGGACAAGGCGGAATTTGGCTATGCCGTCGATTGTCACCTGCTCCCAACGTCCCGAACTGAAAACGTAGTTTTTCTCAAAACTCGGCAATTTTGTAACCGAGGTTACATTGTCAAAGGTTATATAAATAAATTCCGAGTTAAAGTTTCTTATATTATAATCGCTTCCCCAGTCGCTGAAGAAGTTAAGCCCCGCAACCTCGACATTGTAGCTTATTTTAGTGTCAAGGGAGATTTCAAGATAACTTTTACCGTTAAAAGTCCCGCCGGCTTTAACCACTAACGGGTTCTCGCCGATTCCCGTGCCTTCTGTTAAGGAAGATTCATCGGCAAGAAAACGCTTACCCGATTCGGTCGTGTAAAATCCCCCGACGTTTGAGCGATAATAATCCACCGTCCCTGCGGGAAGCTGTCCGAATCTCGGGTCGAAAACCGTACCGGTGGTTTTGGCGTCAAAAATCGTGGTATTGTTATTGTTTATACGGACTAAAGTCACCTGCTCATCCCTGCCGCGCACAGGGTCGATTCTACCAACTACTTCTCCCGTGCCGAGCGCGCTTTCGTCAAACATGACCGCTTTTATATCCTGTTTCGGGGGTTCGGGTTTGGCGTTGACAAATACCGACGCGCCGAGTATTGTTCGGGATTGCCCCATGAAAGAGGCTTGCACGCTGATTTGACCCAGAGCCTGCTCCGTTCCTATTACCCCGTCGGGTACTTTATATCTGCCTCTGAAAGTTGTGTAAGACGAGTTTATGTCCTCGTCCTGAATACCGGTCTGCTCGGTGAGCTTTACGGTCTGCCCGTTTATGGTAGCGGTAACAGTCGCCCCTTTATATGCAATAGCCTCGAGGGTAATTGAAGTCCCTCCGTCTACCCTAATCGTTTTCCCCTCGATTATAGACGCGTTAATTTCGCGCATTACAATAATTTTACGCTCTATTCTGTATGTATAGGTTCTGTCCTTGTGTCTTAGGGTGAAAATGTTTGTGCCGATTTGCAGGGGCTCTTCAAAATAGAAGTTTCCCGCGTCGTTAAGGGTGATTTTATTGCCGTTAAAATAAACGTCGAAGTTTTGGTCAAAGCTCCCCATAAAGTCCACGGTAGGCTCGTAAGTGGTAAAGTTGAAGTTTTTCGGAGACTGCATTTCGAGGTCTTTTAAAAGGCTGTCTTCATCTATAAGGTCGGCGTAATATTTTTTCAAGGTTTCGGCTGAATTAAGCGTGTTTTGTCTGATTGCCGAGTATGAGTTAAAAATACTTCCGCTATATGCCGTTACGCTTTCCTTGGCGGTTTTTAATTGTCTTAAAATCTGGTCTTCCGACAGCCAACCGGGGGAATTTCCACCTAATTTCTCGTTATAGTGAATCAGGTACATGGGAATATTATTTTCTTCACAAAGTTCGCCCCACCACTGCGCCGTCTGCTCAAAGGGCAGGTTGTTGTCGGTCAGCGAGCCGTAACAACGCAGGGTTATAAAATCCGCAAACCCCTGCTCTATGTATTTCTTTGTATCGGCGAAACCGTCAAAAAAGGCTTGAACACTGTCCTCGGTAGGCGAACCGTCGGGCATGGACGATGAATTCGCCCACGAGTCATTAATCATAACCCCTACAGGCACGCTGTTGTCAGTCATGCGGACCACCTCGCCCGCCGTCTCGAAAAGGTATTCGGTGCTGTCATAAAGCCAGTTTTGATACCCGATTCCCGAACCTAATTTCATATATCTTGAAAAGTTATTGACTTCAGGGTCATTATAATAATTATCAAGGATTATGCCGTCGCAGGGGTATTTGATTGTAAGCCGGTGTACTTCGGAAACTAATGCGTTTATTGCCGCCGCCGAGTTTAAATCTGAATCAGAAAGAGGGTTTACAACATGCCCTATATCATAAATCAGATAAACCCCGAGATAGTGGCTTTGCGCTGTCTCAACGGCGAGTTTTAATAAATCTTCCTTGCCATTTCGGTTCATATCAAGGTCGTAATAAGGTCTGCCCTCCACCGAAGTTTTTATTATAACCGAGTTCAACCCTATGTCGGAAACTCTTGAAAAAACTTCATCAAGTTGGGCTATGACCTCGTTTTTGCCGTCCTCCGGTGTAAGCAGGAAGTCGGTTTCGGGGCTTATTATAACGCCGCGCATATTATGGGGCAAATAAAACATCGGCGCATAAGTAACCGGCTCGGCAAAATCGTTATATTCATCAAAACTTTCGCCGAAATCCTGCAATTGCGCCCCCCCTGACTCAAAGGCGCTAACCCCCCCAGGTTCAGATTCAGAAAAACCCGAATTTTCCAAGCTTTCCGCAAACGCGGAAAAGCAACCAAGCAGATAAATTCCCGCTAAAATCAGCGTGAGCTTTCTTTTAAATTTTTTCATTTTTACAAGTCCTTGAATTTTATTTATAGGTTTTATACAACCTTTATATATGTAGGAAATGTTTGTTTTTCATAAAGCAATTCTATTTACTTCAAACGATGATTGAGTTACTGCAGGATATTTTTCGCTTACTCTTTTCATAAAATCATTAACCTCGTCAGGATGATTATGCAAAAACCAATCTATATGGTTTAAAATGTATTCCTCCCGTATTTTTTCGTCGTTTAAGTCATTTGGTATTCGCGTCATCCGTTCGTCTATGCTGTCAAATCCGTTGAACGTTTTGTTTAAACGCTCTTTGGTCATTTGCACATATTCATTATTTATTTCAATTCCCATACCTTTTCTTGATGTTTGCTGACATACCCGCAAGGCGGTGCCCGAACCGCAAAACGGGTCTAAAACAAAATCGTCCTTGTCGGTTGACGCAAGTATCATTCTTTCAAATAATGCTTCGGGCTTTTGCGTGGGGTGATTTTGGCGGTTTTCCTGACAATAGTGTATATGCGAAAATTCCCATACATTGCCCGGATTTGCTCCGCGCATATTATTTACGCTTCTATAATATTTTTGAGGAACGCGTATATTGTCCAAGTTAAATTTAAAATCCTTTGTTTTTGTAAACATAAGAATATCATCATGTCGCGGACTAAATCCCTTTGTTTTTCCTATACCTTGCGTATAACACCATGAAATCCATGAATTAAAAACAAAGTTTAGTTCTTGCTCAAGAATTTTATAAACATAAGAAATATAACGAACTCCCATAAAAAGATAAAGCGTTCCCGTAGGTTTTAATACTCGTTTTGCTTCCTTTAACCATTGGTGTGAAAAATCAATGTATTCGTCATGCGTAAGCTTATCGCTATCGTTTCCGTAATCCTTTGAAAGATTATAGGGTGGGTCAGTCACAATCAAGTCAACAGTTTCGTCCCCTACGCCTTTCATAATGTCAAGGCGCGGACAGCTTTCAACATTTATCAAATTAAATAAATTGTTTGTATCGTCCTTTATATCTAAAAACACTTCATATTTATCTCTCTTTCTTTATCTTACTCCCGCCTTGGTCAACTGCGTATTAATCGCAGGGGTGTTAAATCCCGGAGCGAATAAATAATTGTAGCTGAAAAAGATTACGCCGCCGTAATTTTGCGCTTGTACGGCTAAATCCATTTGGCGTTTTAAAATGTCGTCGTAATTGAGCCACTCGGTTCTCCCCGAATCGCCTGCCCAAGCGTCTTCGAGCCCTATTTTATAAATCGCAAGACCCGGAATAAGCTTAACACCGCTGTTTTTCACAAGATTCTCCCATTGTTCAAGACATTTGTCAAACGGTTGCGTAGCATTATTAAAGCCGTAATAAAGCTGCGGCGCGATATAATCGCAATACCCTACCTGAGACGCCCATTTCCTTACGTCGGCGTAAAGGGCGTAGCAGTTTTCAATATTCCCCTGCGGACTGATTCCGAAAAGCAGGGCGGGATTTGCGGCTTTTGTGACTTCATAAAGTGATTTTACCATTTTGGTGCAGTTTTCAAGGCGAAAATCCGAAAGGTTAGCATGACCGCCGGAAAGTCCGACGTCGCTTGCAGAAAAAGCCGCACGGTCAAAGCTTTCAGCCGTGTTCGGCGGGTAAAAATAATCGTCTATGTGAAGTCCGTCAATATTATAGTTTCTGAGAATTTCCGCCGCACCGTCGGTTATCAGCTTTCTGACCTCGGGGTAGGCGGGATTTAAAAACCAGTTGTCTCCGCTTTTAACAATAAAAGTACCTTTTTTATTTTCAGCGCCGCCGTTGTACCATTTACCGAGCGGCAAATCCGTGCTTATTTTGCTCATGTCCGAATCGCCGGGCAGACGCATGGGATTTAGCCAACCGTGGAAAGAAATACCCCGTGCATGAGCTTCTTCAAGCATTATTTTGAGCGGGTCAAAGCCGGGGGCTTGTCCGATATTTCCGGTTATTGGTTTTGCCCACGGGAAAATTTCCGATTCATAATAAGCGTCGCCGAATGCACGTAAATGCACATAAACAGTGTTGATTCCGAGAGATTTGCAGTTTTCCATCTTCTCGGCAAAAGCCGCGCGAAAACTTTCTGCTGTTCTGCCGGAAAAAGAACTCTGTAATTCTATATATGAAATCCAAACACCCCTGACATTGCTGTGATTAAGCGGCGTATTTCTCGTAGTAGTCGGGGTCGGCAGGGTGGTTGTTGCTACTGTAGAAGTAGTTGGCGGGGTGGTTGTGACGGGCGGGGCAGTGGTTTCTGACGGAGTTGCGGCAAAGGTTGAGGGGAGCGGCGCGGTTGTTGCCGCAGTAGTAACCGCAGGAACAGTCGCGGCAGGGGTTGTTTCAGACGTCGAAACCGGCCGCTCGGTTGTGGTTGCGGTCGTAACAGCAGGAGGGGTGGTTTGCGAATTCTCCGCAATTTCAAGCGGAGGCGGCAAATCATAATCCGAGTTATTTATAACAATTTCTGCAATTTCCACACCGTCAAAGCCCTGCGCGTTCAAAAGCCGCACCGGAGTTTCCTGCGAGCAGGCGGCAAGCAAAATGCAAAAGACAAGAACAATGGGGAGAATAAATTTTAACGATTTTGTTATCAAAATAAGCCTCCGTATAAGATATACTGATTTATTATAGCATTTTCGAGCGAAAATGTCAACTTTTTCACACAATTTTAAGGAAAATTGCTTAAAATTGTTAATTACTTGACAAGCAGTCTGATTTTATAGTATAATTTAAGAGATTGCAGGGCGGGTTTGGTCGCAAGCGGCTTCCGTCCTTAAAAAAGAAAGGAACGTCAAAAAGTGGGCTTAACCATAACAGAAAAAATAATAAAAGAACATCTTACAGACGGCACAGCCGCCGAAGAAATTCCTGCTAAAGGCAGGGAAACAGGCTTAAAAATCGACCAGACGCTGACCCAGGACGCAACGGGAACTATGGCGTATCTGCAATTTGAAGCAATGGACGTAAGTCGGGTAAAAACCGAGCGTTCGGTGGCATATATAGACCACAACACACTCCAGTCAGGTTTTGAGAACGCCGACGACCATCGTTATATACAAAGCGTCGCCAACAAATACGGCATATATTTCTCACGCCCGGGAAACGGAATCTGTCATCAGGTGCATCTCGAACGTTTCGGTAAGCCGGGGAAAACCCTTATAGGCTCAGATTCCCACACTCCGACGGGCGGAGGCTTGGGTATGCTGGCAATCGGGGCGGGGGGCTTGGACGTTGCCGTGGCAATGGCGGGCGGCGCGTATTATATAAATATGCCCCAAATCGTCAATATAAAACTTAAAGGCAAGCTGAAATCTTTCGTAAGCGCCAAAGACGTTATTTTGGAAGTTTTGCGGCTTTTGTCGGTTAAAGGCGGCGTGGGCAAGGTTATGGAATACACGGGTGAAGGCGTAAAAACCCTGTCAGTTCCCGAACGCGCCACAATTACCAATATGGGCGCGGAACTCGGCGCGACCTCTTCCCTGTTCCCATCTGACGAAATTACGAGAGAATTCTTGAAAGCGCAGGGGCGCGAGGAAGATTATATCCCCCTCGATGCCGACCTCGACGCGATTTATGACAGCGTTGTCGAAATAGATTTATCGGAATTAGAACCTATGGCGGCTTGCCCGCACAGCCCCGACAACGTGAAAAAAATAAAAGACATAGGTAAAATAAAAATCGACCAGGTTTGTATCGGCTCTTGCACAAATTCTTCGTTAGCCGATTTGTTGACTGTGGCGGCTATTCTCAAGGGCAAAACAGTCCACCCGAATGTTGACCTTTCGATTGCCCCCGGCTCAAAACAAGTTTATCAAATGCTGGCGGAAAACGGCGCTTTAGCTGATTTAATCGGGGCGGGGGCAAGAATCTTGGAAAGTGCCTGCGGTCCTTGTATCGGTATGGGGCAGTCGCCTAAGTCGGGCGGCGTGTCACTTAGAACGTTCAACCGCAACTTTGAGGGCAGGAGCGGCACAAAAGACGCGCAGGTTTATCTCCTTTCCCCAGAAACGGCGGCGGTTTCAGCAATAAACGGAGTTTTGACCGACCCGAGGGAATACGGAAAATTCCCCGAAACAGCACAACCCGAAAAGTTCCTCATTAACGACAATATGGTCATAAAGCCCCTTGACGAAAAAGAAGCCGCAAAAGCCGAAATTCAGCGCGGTCCGAACATAAAGCCATTCCCGAAAAATTCTCCGCTTGAGGATTCAATAAAAGCCGAAGCGATTTTAAAAGTCGGCGACAATATCACCACCGACCACATCATGCCGGCAGGCGCGAAAATCTTGCCCCTGCGGTCTAACATACCCGCTATAAGCGAATATTGCTTCACTGTCTGCGACGAAACTTTTCCGAAACGGGCAAAAGAGGCGGGCGGAGGGATTATCATAGGCGGCGCGAATTATGGGCAGGGCAGTTCAAGAGAACACGCGGCTTTAGCCCCGCTTTATCTTGGAATAAAAGCCGTAGTTTGCAAGTCTTTCGCCCGTATTCACAAACAGAATTTAATAAACAATGGAATTATCCCCCTCATATTTAAAAACCCCGAGGACTATGAAAAGGTTGCACAAGGCGACCGATTAATTCTCGAAGGAGTAAAAGAAAAACTGCAAAAAGGTGAAGAGTTTGTCCTTAAAAACCTCACTACAGGGACAGAAACAGCGCTTTCAGGCGGCTTTTCCGAAAGGGAAAAGGATATGATACTTGCCGGCGGTCTGCTGAATCTTACAAGAAAAGGGAATTAGTTTAAAAAGCTCAAGTATCAGAGGATGGTATTTAATATGGAAGACCTTAATAAAAAGTACGAAAAACACCGTGTAATGCCAAACATATTTTTCGAGAACGTAAAGGAGGACACACCCGCTTTCTATAACAACAACGGGCTCGGAATAGGCTTCGTGAAACTCGGCAAAGACACCCATACTATATACAATACAAGCTTTAACCTCGGCGGGGTTTCGCAAAGCGAAAAAGAGGGCAACGTGATTTGGTACGGCAGAGGAGCGCTCTTAAAAAAGGCGGGATTTATTACAGAGGACGGCAATGTTTACTATGATAAAGAAGGCGCTGTCTTGGATATATTTAAAGATGGCAGGCTCAAAAAAACCAAAGTAAAACAAGCCGAAACAATCAAAATAGGCAGGGTTGAAGCCACGGGTAGCGGCAATAACGCCGTCGCGGTAGCTTACGACCTATCCGGCGCGAAAGTCGGCGAGGTCAGAAACGGCGGGGAATCAGCCGCATTGTATGCGGGAGGTATGCTTGCGCTTGTCATAAATTATGATGAAAAAAACGCGCCATATTCCAAGTCTTATTGCGGTTTTTTTACACCTGCGCCTCCTGCCGCCGCACCTGATGCGCGGCGCGATACACCCTCTGTCCCCGCACCCCGAAAGCAAGAATCAGGTTTGAAAAAATTCTTTAAATTCTTATCTTCATAACTAATTTTAAAATAAACCAAGAAAGGAATCCCGCACTTATGGAAAAAATCAAAATGACCACCCCCCTCGTCGAAATGGACGGCGACGAAATGACCCGCGTTATATGGAAGATGATAAAGGAGATTTTGCTCCTGCCTTACATTGACCTCAAAACCGAATATTACGACTTAGGGCTTGAAAAACGCAATGAAACAAACGACCAAATCACAATCGACAGTGCCAACGCCACCAAAAAATACGGCGTAGCGGTAAAATGCGCTACAATTACCCCAAACTCCCAGCGCATGGAAGAATTCGACCTGAAAGAAATGTGGAAATCCCCAAACGCCACTATCAGGGCTATTCTTGACGGCACAGTTTTCCGCGCCCCAATTATCGTAAAAGGGATTGAGCCGCTCGTGCCGAGCTGGAAAAAGCCCATCATAATTGCGCGTCACGCCTACGGCGACGTTTATAAAGGGGTAGAGGATATAGTCGCTGAGGACGAAAAAGCAGAGCTTGTTATAACCGGAAAAAATGGCGAGCGCCGACATCTAATCCATAATTTCAAAAATTCGGGCGGGATTATTCAGGGGCAACATAATACCGAGGCGAGTATTGAAAGTTTCGCACATTCCTGTTTCTGCTACGCGCTTGAGGTGAAATTTGACCTTTGGTTCGCCACCAAAGACACCATCTCCAAGAAATACGACCACAGATTTAAAGATGTTTTTGACGAGCTTTACGAAACCGCTTACAAGAACCTGTTCAAAGAGGCGGGGATTGAATATTTCTACACACTCATAGACGACGCGGTGGCAAGAGTTATGCGCTCTGACGGCGGATTTATTTGGGCTTGCAAAAACTACGACGGCGACGTAATGTCTGACATGGTGGCAACAGCTTTCGGTAGCCTCGGCATGATGACGTCGGTATTGGTTTCACGCGGCGGCGCTTATGAATACGAGGCGGCACACGGCACGGTGACAAGGCATTATTACAAGCACCTGAAAGGCGAGGAAACCTCAACCAACTCGGTGGCTACCCTGTTCGCGTGGACGGGCGCGCTTTATAAAAGAGGCGAGCTTGACGGCAATATGGAGCTTACCATTTTTGCCCTCAACCTTGAAAAAGCCGCCAAGGAAACTATAGAAGATGGTATTATGACGGGAGACTTATACTCCATTTCAACCCTGCCGCAAAAGGTAAAGGTTAATACCGAAGAATTTTTAGTTAAAGTCGGCGAAAGACTGCAAGAGATAATGGAAAAACAATAAATTGGAGGTGCCGAAAAAGTGCCCGCGAAAAAATATGTTTCAAGCTCTGTAATCAGACGTCTGCCGCGCTATTACAGGTTTTTAGCCGAATTGCAGAAAGAGGGAATCAATAAAATTTCCTCGGGGGATATGTCGGCGCGTATGAAGCTTACGGCTTCTCAAATCAGGCAGGACTTAAATTGCTACGGCGGTTTCGGACAACAGGGTTACGGCTATAACGTGTCGGAACTGCGCCGTGAAATCGGCGAGATTATCGGCGTTGAGAAAAAGCTGAAAGCCATTATTGTAGGCGCGGGAAACCTTGGCAGAGCTATGACCATTCACTTCGACTCCTCAAAAAACGGTTGTGAACTTATTGGGATTTTTGATATAAATTTACAGCTTGAAGGCATTAATATAGCCGGGGTTGAGGTTCGGCACATGTCTAAGCTCGGGGCGTTTTGCGATAAGGAAAAACCTGAAATCGCGGTTTTATGTATACCAAAAGAGAGCGCGGGTACGGTTTCGGAAACTCTTATTTCCTGCGGGGTTAAGGCTTTTTGGAATTTCTCAAGTTATGACATTCATTTGCACTATGATGATATCATTGTGGAGAACGTGCATTTGGCGGACAGCCTTTTGACGTTAGCCTACAGCGTTAATAATGACAAGGGGCGCGACGATGATATATGACGTTGTAATCATAGGGCTCGGACCTGCCGGCTCGACTTTGGCGCGCTTTTTACCGAAAGAGTTTAAAGTAATCGCTTTAGATAAGAAATCCGATAATCAAGACAATGTAAGCTTCCGCAAACCTTGCGGAGGCTTACTCGCGCCTGATGCACAAAAAGCCCTGTCGCGGTTCGGGCTGACGCTACCTAAAAGCATTTTGGTAAACCCTCAGATTTTCAGCGTCCGCACCATTGATGTTAAAAGTGGACTCCTGCGGCATTATCAGCGGTTTTATATGAATATGGACAGACATAAATTTGACCTTTGGCTAAAGTCGCTGATTCCCGAAAATGTTGAGATAGCGGCTCCCTGCATTGTAAAACGAGTGGAAAAAACTAAAAGCGGCTGGAATGTTTCTTACAGCCAAAACGGCGAAAATAAAATGGTGTCCGCAAGATTTATTATAGGGGCGGACGGTGCAAATTCCATTGTCCGCAAAAGCATTTTTTCAAACAAAAAAACAAGAGCCTATCTTTCAATCCAGCAGTGGTACAAAAATAAAAACCCCGCCCCTTTTTACGCGAGTATATTTGACCCCTGCACTACAGATTGCTACGCCTGGGGGCTTTCTAAGAACGAGCATTTTATTTTCGGGGGCGCGTTTGAACCCAAAGATGCGAGAAAAAGCTTTGAAAAATTGAAGCAAAGGCTTGCGCCGTTTGGGTTTGATTTCAGCAATCCGATTAAGACCGAAGCCTGTCTTGTTTTGCGAGCCGCAAGTCCCTTTCAGTTTTGCATGGCTCGCGACAACGCCTTTTTAATCGGAGAAGCGGCGGGGCTGATTAGTCCCAGCTCCCTTGAGGGAATCAGCTACGCCATTGAGAGCGGATATATTTTAGGAAAGATTTTCGGTAAAGCTTTGGGTAACGCCAAAGCTTACCAAAAAGCCTATAAAAAAGAAACGGCGGGATTAAGATTTAAGCTGACGCTTAAACTGTTGAAATGCCCGCTGATGTATAACCGATTTTTAAGAAAAATCGTTATGAAGAGCGGGGTCGGCGCGATTGATATAGTCGGAGGAACAGAAAAAGACTTCGGGGAGATTTAAAATCTCCCCGAAATTTATTTTCACTTAAAACATTTTTCCAGTTTCAAAAGCCTCTCCTTAATTTCAAGCCCTCCCGCATAACCTATGAGCGCACCGTTTGAACCCACCACGCGATGGCAGGGGATTATAATATGTAAAGGGTTTTTATTGTTTGCCATACCGACGGCACGACATGCGCGGGGGTTTCCTGTAAGTTCGGCGATTTGCTTATAACTTCGGGTTTCACCGTAAGGAACGGACAAAAGCACATTCCATACGGTTTGCTGAAACGCAGTTCCGCAAGGTCTGAGAGGCAAATCAAAGCATCGGCGTTTTCCCCAAAAATACTCCTCTAACTGTCTTGCCGCAAGGTCAGTCAGCGCAGTGGTAATCGTATTGCTTTGAAGATTATAATCCGCCGTATTTATAAACTTCAAAGTACTGATTACGCCGCTGTCCGCTCTTATCATTACACGCCCGAAAGCCGTCTCATAAACCGCCGTATTAACCGTCAGTGCGCCTCCCAGCTATTCAAATACCGCTCCTGTACATCGGTCAGTTTATCAATACTTATATTCCAGTTTACAAGCTGTCTTCTTGCTACTTCCAAATCAACCTCACGCGGCACCTGAATAATAAAATCTTTGAGTTTCCCCTTATTCTTCACCAAATGCAAAGCCGAAAGCGCCTGAATCGCAAACGACATATCCATGATTTCGGCGGGGTGTCCGTCGCCTGCGGCAAGGTTTACAAGTCTGCCCTCGGCTATAATATAAACCCAGTTGTTATTTTTGAGTTTATAGCCCATAATGTTATTTCGTGCAAGTTTTTCCTCGACTGCGATTTTTTTCAAGCCCGCCACATCAACCTCAATGTCAAAGTGTCCCGCGTTACAGCAAATCGCGCCATTTTTCATATTATAATAATCAGCCTCGGTAATTACGTCGCGGCAGCCTGTTACGGTGATGAAAATGTCGCCTATTTTCGCCGCCTCGTTCATAGGCATAACTTTAAAGCCGTCCATAACCGCCTCCATAGCCTTTATGGGGTCAATCTCGGTGATGATAATATTGGCGTTCTGTCCCTTAGCGCGCATTGCCACGCCCTTGCCGCACCAGCCGTAGCCCGCGACAACAACATTTTTACCCGCAACAATCAGGTTTGTAGTACGGTTGATTCCGTCCCAGACCGACTGCCCCGTTCCGTAACGATTATCGAACAGATATTTACAATCGGCGTTGTTTACCATAACCATCGGGAATTTCAGTTTCCCCTCCTTGTTCATGGCAATAAGGCGGATAATACCCGTAGTGGTTTCCTCACAGCCTCCGATTACATTCGGAATCAGTTCGGGGTACTCGTTATGAATCAGATTTACCAAATCGCCGCCGTCGTCGATAATTATATTGGGACCTACCTTAACCACCTCGGTAATATGCCGCTTGTATTCTTCGTCGGTGGCGTTGTACCAGGCAAAGACGTTTAAATCGTCCTGCACTAACGCGGCGGCTACGTCGTCCTGAGTTGAAAGCGGATTACTTCCCGTGATATACATTTCCGCCCCGCCCGCCGCCAAAACCTTGCACAGATATGCGGTCTTTGCCTCTAAATGCACCGACAGTGCAACTTTTAAGCCCTTGAACGGTTGCTCTGCCTCAAAATCTTTTTTAATTTGACGGAGCAAGGGCATATTGCCCTCAACCCAGTCAATTTTACGTTTTCCGCTTTTCCAAAGGGTGATATCGCTGATTTGGCTCATTTTAGTTGTCCTCCTGAAAATTTAATATTATGTTTTGTAAATGGGTATACAGGTAATGCTTATTTCATTTTTGCGTTTTGCTTATTAGATTTTCCACTTCCTCTAATTCAGGCGGATTCAACCCAAGCGGAAATTTTGTGCAGGCAACCGCTGCCAACGCCGCCGCAAATTGCACAACCTTGTCGTCATCATAGCCTTTCAACAAAGAATAAACGCACCCTGCCTTAAATGTATCACCTGCGCCGAGTGTGCTTACAACATTGACCTTATATGCACTGAATTCCTTAACTTCACCGCCTCTTCCGTAATAGGTCGTGCCGCCTCCGCCTGTTATAATTACAAGTGCGTTTGTATATTCGGCGTATTTTTGCAACAATTTGGCTTTGCCGTCTTTTTCATTTTCCGGAGTGTGGTATTCCGAAATATGGTCGCGGATATACTCGCTCGAAACTGCGACTATACTTGCGTTTTTTATGACATCATTATCGGGTCTTTCATCAATCGTAACGTAGGGAATATTATTCTTGCGGCAATATTCAGCGGCAAGGTTGGATTCTTTGCCGAAAAAAGCATCCAGTCCCGCGACTTTGGCGGCACAAATATCAGTTTCATCGGGAGTGTTCCAACGAACAATGCCCTTCTCCCAGTAATCTGCATGAAATGAAGCGAATGTAGAAAAGTTAGTGCGAGTAGTGCTGTCAACCATGACAAATTCGTCCATGCCGTCATAGTCAGGGTCATAATGCAATGAGGAAACGTCAACGCCGATTTTGCCGTAGAAATCATGAGTCAAATCCCTTGTGTACTTGCCTAGATAATTGCCGTCCACCTTAACAGTGCAACCGAGCGAAGCAAGTACAATCGCCGCTGTGCCGGTTTCACCGCCCGGGAGCATATAGCGTTCCTTGACTTCACAATAATGGTCGGCTTTCGGGAAATCGCCTTGTAACAAAAAGCCGTTGGTTTTAGTGACCATGCCGTATAAGTATATTTCGTAATTTTTCATGTTGACATCTCCGAAAATATAAATTCCCCCATGTACCCATACTTAAAAATAAACATTACAATCCGGCAACGCCGCCCTTAATACAATATAATCGCTCTCCTCAATAGAGTTGTCGTTTAGATATAAATTATTTAAATTGGTAAGCTTTTTAAGCGGCGTAATGTCCATTATATCGTTCGAGCCTAAATTTAACTCGGTAAGATTTTCAAGATTTTCCAACCCGCTCAGGTTAGAAATTTTGTTAGCCCTTAAATCAAGACGGGTTAAATTTGTCAGTCCCGAAAGGGGGCTTATATCCGAAATATAGTTAAACCCCAAATCTAACTCCTCTAATTTTGTAAGCCTTGAAAGCGAGCTTATTTTGGTGATGTCGTTGATTTTCAATTCTAAAAAAACCAATTCCCTCAGATTCCCTATAAGCTCAACGTCCGAATCCGAAACCTCTTTGCGTGAAATGGTAAGCCGCGCTATATCCAAAGGATACTCGGTGTTTTTTATAATTACGAATGTTTCGAGACTCTCCTGTTCAAGCTCGAGGTCGGGGTCGAGGATTCCTGTTTTTTTACAGCCGGGTAATGTTATAATTAAACTTAAAATTACAAATATAATTAAAATTTTTTTCATATTTTTCTCCCGAAATTTTTACACACAATTTAATTATACCACATTTTTTAAAAAACGCAATAGAAAAAATAAAACCCCGTCCGCATTTATACGAACAGGGTTTTGATGTTATACCCGATTAACGCCGATTAGTACATTCCGCCCATGCCGCCCGCAGGCATTGCGGGAGCGGGGTTTTCTTCCTTTATATCGGTAACTAAGCTTTCGGTAGTCAACACCATAGCCGCAACTGAAGCCGCGTTTTGAAGTGCGCTGCGGGTAACTTTGGCAGGGTCCACTATACCCGCCTCAATCATATCGACATATTTGTCGCTGAGTACATCGTAGCCATAGCCGACTTTACCCGAACGCTTAATCGCGTCTATAATTACAGAGCCTTCAAGTCCCGCGTTGAGTGCAATCTGGCGAATGGGTTCTTCTAACGAACGCAGGATAATGTTCGCACCGGTTTTGCGGTCACCCTCCAAGGTTTCGGCAAGCTTTTCCACAGCGCCTATGATATTGATAAGAACCGCGCCGCCGCCCGGGATAATACCTTCTTCAATCGCCGCCTTGGTAGCCGCCAAAGCGTCTTCAATGCGAAGTTTCTTTTCTTTCATTTCAACTTCGGTAGCCGCGCCGACCTTAATGACAGCTACGCCACCCGAAAGTTTAGCGAGACGTTCCTGAAGCTTTTCCTTGTCAAATTCGCTGGTGGTGTCTTCTATAGCGGACTTAATCTGACCGATTCTCTCCTGAATGTCTTTCTTCGCGCCCGCGCCGTCTACGATTATGGTATCTTCCTTAGACACCTTAACCTGTTTAGCAGTACCGAGTTGTTCAATAGTCGCCTCTTTGAGGTCTAAGCCTAATTCCTCCGTAATAACTTCACCGCCGGTAAGAATAGCTATGTCGCGCAACATTTCCTTGCGTCTGTCGCCGAAACCGGGAGCTTTTACACCTACGCATATAAACGTTCCACGCAGTTTGTTGAGTATAATCGTAGTTAGTGCTTCACCCTCTATGTCTTCGGCTATAATCAGCAGTTTTTTCCCGCTTTGCACAACCTGCTCCAAAATCGGGAGAATTTCCTGTACGTTAGAGATTTTCTTGTCGGTAATGAGAATATAGGGATCGTCAAGTTCGGCAATCATTTTATCGCCGTCTGTTGAAAGATAAGGTGAAACGTACCCGCGGTCAAACTGCATACCCTCAACCACTTCGCTGTAGGTCTCGGCGGTTTTGCTTTCCTCAATGGTGATTACTCCGTCGCTGGTAACTTTTTCCATAGCGTCGGCAATCAACTTGCCAACTTCCTCGTCGCCCGAAGAAACAGTAGCCACACGAGCTATGTCAGCACTGCCTTTAACGGGGTGCGAGCTTTTCTTTATTTCCTCAACAGCCACGTCAACGGCTTTCTGTATGCCTTTTTTAACTATCATTGGGTTAGCGCCGGCGGCTATGTTTTTCATGCCCTCGTTTACAATTGCCTGCGCGAAAAGGGTCGCTGTCGTTGTGCCGTCGCCCGCCGCATCGTTGGTTTTAATTGAAACTTCCTTTACTAACTGCGCGCCCATGTTTTCAAACGGGTCTTCAAGCTCAATTTCTTTGGCTATTGTCACGCCGTCGTTAGAAATAAGCGGAGCGCCGAACTTTTTGTCAAGGACAACATTTCTGCCTTTAGGTCCGAGGGTAATTTTCACGGTATCGGCTAATTGGTCTATACCGGATTGTAAAGCCTTACGGGCTTCTTCGCCGTAAATAATCTGTTTTGCCATGATTTGTTATTTCCTTTCAATTATGAGATTATAAGGGCGAATCCTGTATTCGCCCGAGATTTGCCCCTGTGGTATTAATCTACTATTGCGAGAATGTCGGACTGGCGCAAAATGGTGTATTCCACACCGTCAACTTTTACCTCTGTGCCGGCGTATTTGCTCATGAGCACCTTGTCGCCCACCTTAACGACCATTTCCCCTACTTCCTTGCCATCGTAAATCCCGCCCGGTCCTACTGCTACGATTTCGGCAAGCTGTGGCTTTTCCTTTGCCGAGCCTGCTAAGATGATTCCGCTTTTGGTTGTTTCCTCGGCTTCCAGCATTTTTATAACCACCCTGTCAGCTAATGGCTTAATGTTCATAGAATGTGCCTCCTGTTTCTTTAGTTTTGTTTTTCAGGTTTAGCACTCGATGGTCAAGAGTGCTAAAGCCGCTAATACTTATTTTAATCATTTCCATCAAAAAAATCAAGTGATTTACGTTAATTTTTTAATTTTTGTAAATTATGTACAAAAAAATAATGTCGAATTTGTTAGAAACGGAGACAAGTTAATTAAGTTTTAAATGTTTATTAATAATTCTTTAATAAACTGTTGATTTTTTATAGAAAATATATTATACTGAAAACATATAGAAATTATAAGGAGCGTTGGAAATGGAAAAAATTCTGATTGTAGACGACGACAAGAGCGCGTGCGAAATGCTTTCGTTAGTGCTTGAAAAAGAGGGCTACAGAACATTGCAGGCGTATAGTGGCGCAGACGCGCTCAAACAGTGCGAAACCACCCCTCTTGACCTTATGATTTTGGACGTTATGATTCCTGACAAGGACGGCTGGGAGGTCTGCAAAGAGGTTCGGAAGTTTTCGGATATACCTATAATAATGCTGACCGCCAAAGACGACATGTTAGAGAAAATATTGGGCTTGGAGCTTGGCGCGGACGACTACATCACCAAACCCTTTGACGTAAAAGAAGTATTGGCACGGGTCAAGGCGCTTTTACGGCGCACAAAAAACCTGAAAAACACAGCCGAACAGGATAAAAAAATAATAGAGTACGATAATTTAATTATAGACATGAACCGTTATGAAATGCGTCTCGCCGGAAAGGTGCAGGAAGCCCCCCCGAAAGAGTTGGAGCTTTTGTTTTACTTAGCGTCAAATCCCAACAGGGTTTTCACCCGCGACCAGCTTTTAGACGATGTTTGGGGTTTTGAATATTACGGGGATTCGCGCACGATTGACGTACATATAAAAAGACTGCGTTCCAAGCTTGAAGACGCCTCCGAAAGGTGGAAACTTAAAACCGTATGGGGCGTAGGGTATAAATTCGAGTTGGAAGAATGATTTTACAGGCAGCATTTTTATGAAAAAAATTCTTTGGTTGCAGGCGGGCGGAACTATCGCCTGCGTAAAAACCCACGTCGGGCTTTCGCCTGTTTTGAATTCAGATTCTCCCGCAATTGAAAGCATTTTACCGCATGGTATTTCGTATAAATCCGAGAACGTTTTCAGTATAGACAGCGCCGATATAACGCCCGCCCATTGGAAAATACTCGCCGGAACGATTTTTGAAAACCGTGAAAAATACGACGGCTTTGTTATAACCCACGGTACCGACGCCCTGCAATACAGTGCGGCGGCGTTGTCATTTATGCTTGTAAATTTTGATAAGCCTGTTATTTTCACCGGCTCTATGAAACCTTTCAGCATCAAAGACAGCGACGCGCCTTTTAATTTAGCGTCGGCGTTCGCGGTGGCGCGGGATTTATCCGATTGTGATTGCGGCGGGGTTTTTGTGGTTTTCGCCGGGAAAATAATCGGCGGCGATTCTTGCGTTAAAATAAGTTCAAGGGACACCGACGCTTTCACAGGCGTAAACGGTTCCGCGGGTAGTGCAAACTCTGACGGCGCAAAGCTATTCGCGACTTTACCGAATTCCTGTTTGCCGCCTGTTTTGAAAAATAATTTTTACGAAAAAGTTTTTTATCTCAAAGTTACCCCGAATATAAGCGGCGACATTGTGGATTTTTTACTTGAAAAAGAATATAAGGGCGCAGTTTGCGAGGCTTACGGTCTCGGGGGAATCCCTCATGGTTTTCTCGAAAGGTTAGGGGGACTTGTAAAAAGCGGCGTGAGGGTTGTTATTGTTTCGCAGTGCCTGTTCGGAGGGGTGGATTTAAGCGTTTACGCCGCCCACAAAAAGGCGTTGGAATTAGGAATTGAGGCGTGGAATATGACGGGCGCGGCGGCTTTAGCAAGGCTTATGCTTGAACTCGGTGAAAATTAATATCAGGGGCGGGATAAGTCCCGCGCTTTTTTCTCGCGAAAGCGAACGTTATACGCAAAAAAGGGCGGGACAATAGCCGCCCTTTCTGTTTGACTGAATTAAAAATTGGCGGTAAATCCCCTTTTTTAATTTTTTTAATAAATAATTTTTTAATTTCTGTAACGAATTTGATTTTGCACGGTCTTATATATGAAAGCAGGTGAAAACGTGACTGAATTCGACGACGTGTATATCAGGCACTTCAATTATGTGTACAAATATGTATTGTCATTATGCAGAAATCAAACCATTGCCGAAGATATAACCTCGGAAACCTTTCTGAAAGCGCTTAAAAGAATCGGCGATTTCAAGGGTGAATGTAAAATGCAGATTTGGCTTTGTCAAATCGCCAAAAACACATATTTCTCATATCGCAAAAGGGAAAAGAAACGCGCCGATTACACCGAGGAGTGCGAGCTGTCCTATACCGAGGACTTCGAGCGGAAATTTTCAGACAGGGAAAAGGCTTTTGAGATACATAAGGCGCTTCATAAGCTTGAAGAGCCGTACAAGGAAATATTTACCCTGCGCCTGTTCGGAGAATTATCTTTTTCGCAAATCGGGGAATTATTCGGAAAAACCGAGTCATGGGCGCGCGTCACCTATCACCGCGCTAAATTAAAATTAAGAGAGGTTTTACTATGAATGTACCATGCGAAGTAATCAAAGACCTGTTGCCCCTGTACCACGACGACGTATGCAGTGCGGAAAGCCGCGTTTTAGTGGAGAAGCATATAGCAGAGTGTGATTCATGCAAAGAGACGCTGGGCGCGATTTCGGACGAAATGGAACGCCCTGTAAACGCCGAAGACGAGGCGAAACCGATTAAAGCAATCGAAACCGTATTTAAAAAAAGCAAGGCAAAATCATTTATTAAAGGGGTTTTGATTGCGGTGCTGACCTGCGGGCTCTTTGCGGGGGTATTGGTAATATTTACCTCGTGGAAAATTACGACGGTTTCGGCGGAAATGATTGACGTGACCGACGTTTATCAGCTTTCCGACGGGAGAATCGCCTATCGTTTTAACATATTGGACGATAAAGACCTTAACACAATGTATTTCATCACTACCGAGAGCGGCGAATATCACATTATTCCAAGACGTTCAATCATTGAAGGAAAGCGCGACCCTGATTTGAATCTCATGAACCGTTATCATACGATTGACGTGGAGGAGATGAACGACTATTATCGTAAAGGCGACTTCGACGGTTTGCAAATCACCTCTATTTATATCGGACCGCCGGGCGGCGGGGTTAAAATCTGGGAAGAAGGCGCTCAATTACCCCCCGCAAGCGAGGAAATGGAGAAAGGTCTAAAAAGGCATTACTTTCCGGACGGTAGCGGTTGGCTAACCGAATGGTAATTGACATTTTTCCCCTGATGTGATATAATTTGATAAAATATAATCGCAAATGTCCGTCAGGAGGGAATATGAACCTAAACCGCTATAAATTCAACGGCAAGCAAAAGGTAGAGCTTACCGCTTTTGACACCAAATATACCGATTGTTTCACGACCTCCGATGACGTGAAAAGCATTGTGGAGGAAAATGTAAAGGAAATCTCAGAGTTACAATCCAAGCTTTACGCCGAGGGCAAAACAGGTCTGCTGCTCATCTTTCAGGCAATGGACGCGGCGGGCAAGGACAGCGCCATTAAGCACGTCATGAGCGGAATCAATCCACAGGGGGTCAATGTCCACAGCTTTAAACAGCCGTCCTCCGAGGAGCTTGCTCACGACTATTTGTGGCGGGCAGTCAAGGTTCTCCCCGAACGCGGTAAAATCGCTATTTTTAACCGCTCTTACTATGAAGACGTTTTGGTGGTCAAAGTACATAAACTTTATGAAAAGCTTAACGTCCCGCCCCGCTGTAAAACCGCCGACACCATAAAAAAACGCTATGAGCAAATCAAAAATTTTGAAGATTATTTATGGGAAAACGGTATTATAACCATAAAGTTCTTCCTGCACTTGTCAAAGGAAACTCAGCGTAAACGCTTTTTGCGGCGGATTGACAACAAGGATAAAAACTGGAAGTTTTCCGATGCGGATATTCGGGAAAGAAAATTCTGGGACGATTATCAGGAGGCGTATCAGTCGGCAATCGGGGCAACAGCAACCGAAAAAAATCCGTGGTATATAATCCCCGCCGATAAAAAATGGTTCTCCCGTGCGATAATCTCAAACATTTTGCTTCAAACCATGCGGGAAATTGACCCGCAGTACCCCGTAATTACTCCCGAACAGGAGGCGGTTTTGGAGGAAAGCAGACGAAAATTGACTAAGCAGGAATAAGAATATCTGAAAATAAAAAAGGCGGGGACGGCACATTGCGCTCCCCGCCTTTATATTTTTCTCTTTAATCTCGCATAAGGTTTTTTCTCATTTGTAAGCCCGACTAAATAATCAACGCTGGTATTATAATACCGTGCAAGCTTGATAAAAATTTCTATAGGCATGCCTCTTTCTCCCCTTTCGTAATACGAATAGGTATTTTGATTTATATTCAGATAATCCGCGACAGTGCTTTGTTTTAAATCGTTATCTTCTCTTAAATCGCGTATTCTTTGATACTTAAATATTCCGTAGTTCAAATAAATCACCTCTACATAATATTAAAATATCACAAAACGCCCTATTGACAAATTTGGCATTTTGTGATATAGTTATTCTATTAAACTTTTTGGAGGTGTCAAAAAATGGGTAAGAAAATTTTATGTTTGGCTTTGGTTATGGCGGTGGCAGTTACGATGTTCGCGTTTCCCGCGGGTGCATCTGATTCAAAGTGGGCGGGGTGGATAAAAATATCCACGCCGGAGGAATTATCTAAAATTAGTAGCGGTAATAATTATTATCTCACAAACGACATTAATTTAAAGGATTATGGGTTATGGCAACCGATATATTCGTTTATGGGCACACTTGATGGCAATGGTTATGCAATAAGAAATCTTACGAGTACGCGCGGTGGCTTGTTTAGGGAATTAGGTGCAGTAGGTGCCAACTCCGGCGATGCAACTATAAAAAACCTCGGACTAATTAATGTAGATGTTATGTGTGACGGAGATGTGGGAGCTTTGGCAAACACCTATGGTCGTACCGTAACAATTGAAAACTGCTACGTAACAGGAAAAGTGGTAAATTCTTCGTCCAGCAGTTATGCCGGAGGTTTTTTTGGACGCGATTCTTTCTGGTCTAATACTCTTTCTCTTAAAAACTGTTACAATAAAGCCTCTGTGACTTCAAAATTTGGTGCGGGCGGAATAATTGGCAATGGTCGCGGTTACTCGCTTGTCAATTGTATAAACGAGGGGGCAATCACAGGCGATAGTGAGTTTGTCGGCGGTATTGCTGGTCATCTTAGGGGTAGTCGAGTTAATAACAGCTACAATTTCGGGGCGGTAAAAAGCACAAATTCCTCTAAGGTATATATTGCGGGCGGTCTTGTGGGAACTGCGGGTAGCGGTGCAAATGTATCAAACAGCGCAACGACAGGCAAAACCGCCGTTGGATATGCGTTGGACGGCAGTCACACAAGTCAGATAAAAACCAACGTCCCCCGCGACGACTTCAAAAAGCAAGAAACTTATGTAGGGTTTAATTTCGACCGAGTTTGGTATATCCACCCCAAAGTCAATAACGGCTATCCCATTCTCCGTACTATGATGAGGCTTTATGATATTCCCGATGATAATAGCGACAGCAAAGCCGCAACAGCGCTTAGAATTACGATAAACCTTAAAGTTGGCGATACGCTACAGCTTGGAGCGGCGCTGAACCCGTCAGATTCTACAGACAGCGTAAAATATAATTCGAATACAACTTCGGTAGCTACGGTAAACAGTAGCGGCTTAGTTACGGCAAAGGCGAAAGGTACAGCGACTGTAACGGTTACAGCGGGCGGCGTTTCACAAAGGGTAAATATCAGAGTTACATAAAACAAAAAAGGTGCGGGGAATTTAAATTCCCCGCACCTTGCTATTTTCAGGCTTTTTTAATTATAAACAACCTCTTTGATTACCCTCACCGTCACCACTGTGTCGATTTCCTCTATTGCCGTAGCAAGACCGCTGGCGTAGCCGCTAACGTCAAGAACGGTATAGGCGTAGTCTTTTTTGGATTTGCTTTCCATGTTTTCTATGTTCACCTTAGCGTCGGCGATTGCTTTGGTGACTTGGTTGATAACGCCGTCCACGTTTTTGTGAATCACGCAGATTTTAGCGTCCCCTGTCATATTCATGGATAGGTTGGGGAGGTTTACGCTGTTCTTTATGTTACCGTTTTCGAGATAATCTATTACTTGATTTACCGCCATAACAGCGCAGTTGTCTTCGCTTTCGGGGGTAGAAGCGCCGAGGTGAGGAATCGCCACAACACCGTCAACGCCGAGCAGTGCATCTGTGGGGAAGTCTGTGACGTAGCAAGCCATTCCGCCGTTCGCGAGCGCGTCAATCACCGCGTTATCATCGGCAAGCTCTGCCCGCGCGAAGTTGAGGATTCGCACATTTTTCTTCATACGGGCTATGGTTTCAGCGTTAATCATTCCCTTGGTTTCGGCATTAGCCGGAGCGTGGACGGAAATGTAGTCGCAGGTTTCGTAGATTTCGTTTAAGGTTTTGACATATTTTATTTTTCTCGATAAGGATAACGCGCTGTCAACCGACAAGAACGGGTCGCAACCGTAGACTTCCATATCAAGCTCTAATGCCGCGTTTGCCACTAACGCTCCGATTGCACCGAGACCAATCACGCCTAATTTCTTACCTGTGATTTCGGGACCGCCGAAGTTGCTTTTACCTTTTTCCACCAAAGCTCCTACTTCGTCCCCTTTGCCTTTAAGGGTTTTTACCCATTCCATAGCGGCGGGTATTTTCCTGCTTGAAAGGAATAATGCCGCCAAAACCAATTCCTTAACCGCGTTGGCGTTTGCGCCGGGGGTATTGAATACCACGATGCCTTTTTCGGTGCATTTGTCAACGGGAACGTTGTTAGTACCCGCGCCCGCTCTTGCAATTGCGCGCAGTCCGTTGCCTAATTCAAACTCGTGCAGGGACGCACTGCGTACCAAAACCGCCTTTGGGTTTTCCACATTGTCTCCGATGTTGTATCTGCCCGCGTCAAATAGGCTTGTTCCGCATTTTGCTATTTTATTTAAGGTTAAAATGTTGTACATTAAGTGTTCTCCTCTTCAAATTTTTTCATAAAAGCTACTAACTTTTCCACGCCCTCTATCGGCATAGCGTTGTAAATCGACGCCCTCATACCGCCGACTGAGCGGTGTCCCGCAAGATTCACAAATCCCGCCGCTTTTGCCTCGGCGATAAATTTTTTGTCGATTTCTTCTTTCCCCGTAACAAACGGCACGTTCATCAGCGAGCGGAATTTTTTCTCAACCGTGCTTTTGAACAGCCCCGAATTATCAAGATAATTGTATAAAACAGCCGCTTTTTTCTCGTTATATTGTTTCATAGCGGTAAGTCCGCCCTTGCTTTTGACCCATTCCAGCACTAATTTGCACATGTAAATGGAATAGGTCGGCGGGGTGTTGTAAAGCGAGTCGCTGTCGGCGTAGGTTTTATACTGTAACATAGTGGGAACGTTTGAATCCTTTAAATCGCGGATTAAATCCTCGCGGATAATAACCACCGTTACTCCCGCCGGCGCTACGTTTTTCTGGGCGCAAGCGTAAATCAAGCCGTATTTTGAAACGTCAACCGGCTCGGAAAGTATGCAGGACGACATATCGGCTACCAAAGGCACGTTACCCGTTTGGGGGAGTTCGGGGAATTTCGTACCGAAAATAGTATTATTAAAGCATATATGGAAGTAGTCCGCGTTGGGGTCAAACTTTGAACTGTCAAGCTCAGGGATATACGAAAAGGTCTTGTCCTTTGAAGAAGCCACAATGTTTGCCGTGCCGTAGCGTTTTGCCTCGGACTGGGCTTTTCCCGCCCATTGACCCGTAACGACAAAATCAGCTTTGCCGCTATTCATAAGGTTAAGCGGAATCATGTCGAACTGCATGTTTGCGCCGCCCTGTAAGAACAGAACCTTGTAGTTGTCTGGAATCGCCAGCACTTCGCGCATTAATGCCGTGCATCCACTGTGAATCGCTTCGTACTCCTTAGAGCGGTGTGACATCTCCATTACCGATTGCCCCGAATTTTCGTACTCGAAAAGCTCCGAAGCGGCTTTTTTTAGAACTTCTTCCGGCAGTACCGCCGGACCCGCGCTGAAATTATAAACTCTCATACTTGCCTCCTTGTGATTTTTATATAAATATATTATACGTTAAATATATGTCAAAGTCAATATGTTAGTTTTATTTTTTTGGAGACGTTGCACCAAAGCGCCTTGCACCCGCCCGTATCGGCAAAAAGTTTATTATAACATAAATTTATTGACGAAACAATAAATTTATGTTATAATAAACTCAATCACCCAAACGGTGGTTTTATAGCCGATTTATGTTATAATTAAACAGAATTATTATCGGAGGGCTTTTACAGGTGAAAAGGCGTGACAAAATCAACTACTATCTTGATATAGCCGAAACGGTCAGCGAACGCGCTACCTGCATGAGAAGATGCTACGGGGCTATTATAGTAATAAACGACGAAATTATTTCTACCGGTTTCAACGGTGCGCCGAGAGGACGTATGAATTGTAGCGACTTAGGGACTTGTCTGCGTGAAAAATTGAATATACCCTCGGGACAGCGTTACGAGCTTTGCCGCTCAGTACATGCCGAGGCTAACTGCATTATTTCCGCGCCGCGTGCCGAAATGCTTGGAGCTACCATTTATCTCGCCTGCAAGAATCCCGAAACGAGTGAGCTATTAAAAGACGCCGAGCCCTGCTCTATGTGCAAGCGGCTGATTATAAACGCGGGACTGACCACGGTAATCATAAGGTTGACCCGCGACGAATTTCGTACTATTAACGTGCAAAAATGGGTTGAACACGATGAAAGCCTTGAAGGTTCAAATGGTTATTGACGGCAACCCGAAAAGGACAATTTTACGGAGGTTAATTTTTATGAAATTAGTTTATGCGATTGTAAACAACGACGATTCTCACCCGGTTTCAAACGCTCTGACCCAAAACGGGTTTTCGGTTACTAAATTAGCATCAACCGGCGGATTTTTGATGGCGGGAAACACCACGTTTTTGGTTTGCTCCGAAGATGAAAAGGTTGACGAAATCATTGATATAATCAAGGAACATTCGCGCAAACGGCGGCAATTCGTGCCTTCCACCACTTCTTATGGGGCGGGGAATTACACCAGTTTTCCCGTGGAGGTAAGCGTTGGCGGCGCTACTATTTTCGTGACCGACATAGAGCGGTTTGAGAAAGTATAGGGAATTATGAGCCTTGCTAAAAACGAGCTTGAGGGGTTTATTGTTTCGGGGAGAATACCGCACGCCTTTTGTTATGTCGGTGATAATTCAGCTAATTCGGAAGAGTTTTCGGAATATGCGGCACGGCTCATTTTGTGTGAGCGGGGCGGAGTAAAGCCTTGCGATACCGCCGCGGACGGTTCGCCCTGTAAAAGTTGTAAAAAACTGCAAAGCAAAACCCATCCCGATATTGTTCGCGTAAGGGAAGCTATGCCCGACGGTAAATATAAAGTGGACGCACTGCGTAAAATAGTTGCGGATTCGGTTTTTCGTCCTAACGATGGGGATTTAAGAGTTTATATTTTTGAGCAAGCCGATACCATGTCGGCGGTTTGCCAAAATGCGTTGCTTAAATTCACCGAAGAGCCGCCCGAATATGTCAAAATTATTTTTACCGCCAAGTCTGCCGACTTATTTCTTGACACCATAAAATCGCGGTTAGTTTTTATAAACGCCGAAACGTCTGAAAATTCGGAAATTTCGGAAATTTCCGAAAAAAACAAAGAACTGCTTTCAATAGCGCGGGATTTCATGAACGCTGTCAGCGCAGGCAACGAGTATATGGCGGCGGCGGCATTGTCAGGGGTTAAAACGCGTGAGGATTTGAGCGGGGTTCTCGGCATTATTGCCGGAGAAATAAGAAATTGTATGATTAACACCGGCAATTCGTCTTATAATATGAGCATCGGGGACTTTGCCCGAGCGCAGAAATTTTTACAATCATGTATTGAGGATTTAAAGTATAACCCTAACGTTGCTTTGGCTTGCACTCATGTAACGGCGGGCATTTATAAAGAAATATGCAAAACATAAAAACGAGGAAAAAATATCTGTAGCCTTTTGGCGCAGGGAGGAAAAATGGCAGAAATCGTAGGAGTAAGATTTAAAAACGTCGGAAAAGTATATTATTTTTCGCCCGGCGACCTGAAAATACCTGCAGGTGGAAAGGTGATTGTAGAAACTGCCCACGGTGTTGAATACGGCGAGGTGGTGATTCCGAACAAGCAGATTAACGACGACGAGGTGGTTTCGCCGCTTAAGAGCATTATGCGTATAGCAACCCGTAAGGACGCGCAAATCCTGGAAGCTAACAGAAAAAAAGAAGCTGAGATTATGCACGTTTTCATAAAAAAAATAGCCGAACACGGACTTTCAATGAAGCCTATCGGCATAGATTGCACCTTTGACGGCAGTAAGATTTTATTTTATTTCACTGCCGAAAGCCGCGTGGACTTCAGAGAGCTTGTAAAGGACTTAGCCTCGGTTTACAGGACGAGAATTGAACTTAGGCAAATCGGCGTGCGCGACGAGGCGAAAATGCTCGGGGGCTTGGGCGTTTGCGGACGCGGACTGTGCTGTTCAAGTTTTCTTGGGGAATTTCAGCCGGTTTCCATAAAAATGGCGAAGGAGCAGTCGCTTTCCTTAAATCCTACCAAAATTTCGGGAACCTGCGGACGGCTTATGTGCTGTCTTAAATATGAGCAGGACACCTATGAGGAGTTATTGAAAATCACCCCTAACATCGGCGCTTACATCGAATGTAGCGAGGGCAGAGGCGTTGTTGAAGAGGCTAATTTATTGACCGGGAAATTAAAGGTTAAATTAGACAAAAATAAGGACGCGCCGCCTGTTTTAGTAGGCAGAGATGAAATAAAGGTAATCCGCGACGCGCAGATTCGGCTTGAGAGAGATGAGATTAACGCGCTGAAAGGATTGGAAGATTAATATTGACATTTACCTTTCCCTATGTTATACTGAAAAAAACATATTTTAAGGAGGAAAAATCATGGCTTACACAATCAACGACGATTGCATTTCCTGCGGAGCTTGCCCGGGGGAATGTCCTACCGACGCGATTTCCGAGGGAAACGGCAAATATACAATCGACGCCGATAAGTGCATAGACTGCGGCGCATGCGCCCCCACCTGCCCCGTTGAAGCGATTAAAGGGTAACGGGCAACTGCAATAAGGCATAGCCCCGTATAACCTGCGGGGCTGTTTTATTTTTAAAATTGTAGGAGAGCTCTATGAATTTCACCACCAAAAAATTAGTTACATTAGCCTTGTTAAGTACAATTGCATATATTGTAGCTTATTATTTCAGCATATTGGGTATATTTGTTTTTATATCCGCGCCGTTTTTGACGCTTGACCCCAAAGACGTTATTATTGTCATGGGCGGGTTTCTCTACGGACCGCTCGCGGCTTTGATGATGTCAGCGGTAGTTTCATTAGTTGAAATGTTTACGGTGAGCAGAACCGGTTTTATCGGATTTATTATGAATATGCTTGCATCATGCGCTTTTTGCTGTACGGCAGCTTTGATTTATAAATACAAGAAAAGCTTTTCAGGTGCTGTAATCGGGCTTGCGGTGGGCTGTGTTTGCATGACCGTCGTAATGCTTATTTGGAATTTTTTATTGACGCCGATTTATACGGGAATGCCACGGGAAGCCGTTGTGGTTATGCTGATTCCCGTGATTTTTCCGTTTAACTTAATAAAAGGCGGTATGAACGCCGCATTGGCGGTAGCGCTTTATAATCCGTTTAAAATAGTTTTTTTAAAGGCTAAGTTGTATTAGTAAACGCGCTTTTGATATTGTTGACGAAATATCCGATTTATGTTATAATTTAAAACGAGTGACTTTGAAGAAGACGGAAGGATAGGGATATGCGGGATAATATAAAGGGGAATTATGTTGCAGAAGAGCAAAACCGAAAAATAAAGCAAATCATCGACGAGGTGGAGAAGGTAATTATTGGTAAGCGCGACGTGGTGAAAATGCTGGTGATTGCTCTGCTTTCCGGTGGGCATGTGCTGATTGAGGACGTGCCGGGTGTGGGTAAGACTACGCTTGCTACCGCGATTTCAAAGTCTACGGGGCTACAGTGCCGCCGTTCGCAGTTTACCCCCGATGTTATGGCGTCGGACATAACCGGCTTTACTATTTATAATAAGGATACCAATGATTTTGAATACCGCCCCGGAATGGTTATGTGCAATTTACTGTTAGCCGATGAAATCAACCGCACCTCGCCCAAAACCCAGTCCGCGCTTCTTGAAGCTATGGAAGAGCAAAATGTCACCGTTGACGGAATCACCTATCAGCTTCCTCAGCCTTTTATGGTTATAGCCACCCAGAATGAACTCGGTTTTGTCGGAACTTATCCCCTACCTGAAGCCCAGCTTGACCGCTTTCTTATGAAGATTTCGGTAGGTTATCCCACATTGGAGCAGGAGGTCAACATAATCGCCTCCCGCCAAACCGCCGACCCTCTTGAGGCGGTTAATGCCGTTTGCACTAAAAAAGAGCTTATCTCCTGTATCGAATCGGTACAGTATGTAAATATAGAACAAAGCGTCTATCGTTATATAGTTCAGCTTGTTTCCTCTACGCGCAATCACAAGTCGATTTTGCTCGGGGCAAGTCCGCGCTCCAGCTTGCTTTTGATGAGGGCAAGCCAGGCGTGTGCTTTTCTGTCGGGACGGGCTTATGTAACTCCGGAGGACGTACTGCGGATGACCCCCCACGTCCTTGAACACCGTCTGCAACTTACACAAGATGCAAAAGTACGCAAAATGACCCCGCTTAATGTGCTACGGGAAATCGCAAAATCTATAATTCCTCCCTACCATCGCGATTAGCCCGAATTTATTGTCCTTTAAATTGAACGACTATACCCGAGGTAGATTTAGTTTATGAGAGAATTCCGTGTTTTTTACAGCGTTTTGGTAATAATCATGATGATTATGTGCTTTGTTTATCAAAGCCGTCTTATGCCGTTGTTACTGCTTATACTTGTATTATGCCCTGTTTTGAGCCTTATCGTGATGTTGGTTAATTTTGCCGCGATAAGGCTTAAAGTCGCGCCGGGTGAATTAGTTGCCGAAAAATCTGAGGAGTGCATCTTGGAAATAAGACTGCAAAACCATTTTCTGTTCCCTGTTTCGCCGATTAGAATTATCGGCGATTTTCAAAGTTTGCATGATAACGAAATCGGATTTTCAAAAAAAATACTGATGACCGACATTCAGCCGCTCGGCTCGGCAGAGATGCAAATTCCTTTTAAATTGCCCTTTCGCGGCGAGTACAATGTAAGAATTTATGAAATCTGTGTTTATGATTTGCTGAAGCTCTTTCGTTTGCGCCGCAAGCTTGACGTTTGTGCCCGAATCATAATACTCCCGCGTGAAAAAGCCCCGAGCGACGGCGGTAGGGAAACCGAAACTGACATAGAAAGCCCCGCAAGCATCATAACCGCCCACAGGAGCAATATGTTTAACTCTCTAAGGGAATACCACGAGGGCGACAGCGTGCGTAACATACACTGGAAACTTAGCGCCAAACAGGACGAGATTATTGTTAAGCAAATGGAGCAGTCGGTCAATAACAGCGCGGTGATTTTCTGTGATTTTTCCGGCAATTTCGGGGACAACTTTATGAACAAAAGAATGTTGGACGCGGTTTTGGAAACCTCTCTTGCTGTAACTAAAAAGATTCTGCTTGATGGAAACAGTGTTATAAACTGCTGGCAGGGTGCTTACGGCAGTGAAAAATATGAAGCCGCCGAATTTTCCCATTACAGTTATTTGCACGGCGTATTTACGGTTTTACCGCAAGAGCCGTCGAAAAAGCGGTTTGATGAATTGATTTCGCTGTTTTCCCCGGAAATAAAGGAACATCATAACATTTATATAATTACCCCGGACCTAAATGAAACGCTTTTGAAAAAGCTTGAGGAAACGGGGCTTTCCATGCGGAGCGGAATTATGATTATTACATTCGACGCCGTAAAGGCGGGGGAAGATATGGTGAACTTCATAAGCGAGAAAACCAAAATCAAGCTGATTGAAATTAATGACTGCGAGTCGGTCTTCAGTTTATAATATGCCGTGCGGGGGCGGGCGGTTGTCTGTCCGAAGAGGTACAACTTGAAAGAAGAAAAAAAGCCAAAGCAAAAGAAGAAAAAAGAAAAAAAACAAGCCCTGCAAATTTGGACCAGTGGGCAGGAACAACAAACCGATTTCGTGCTGTTTATGAATGTAGCCGTGCGAATCGCTTTGCTGTGCGCGGCGGGGGCAGGAACGGCGCTTTTTCTTGTTCAGCTTTACAAAATCCCCGTAAATACAAGTGCTGTTATTTTGTGGACGGTGTTCGTTTCGCTTTTTTTTAATATTCTTTTTATATTCCTGAAATTCAGGTACTCATTGCCGTTGCTTGCTTTGATTTTTTACTTTTATCAGCGCGTTGAAGACGTTTTGTTTAACCTCAGATGCGTTTCGGACTATTTGCTGAATTACATAGACGGCGGTATGCTGAGTACCGCCGGTTACGCAACGAGAAATTCCTACGAAATATTGCTCCCGTCTTTCTATGAGCCGTTGCAAAAGGGGTTAATTCTTGTCTGCGTTATTTTTGCCCTGATTTTCTCTTTGTCGGCGCGGGGGAAATTCATAGGCTCTATTTTAATCACCAACATAGTCATACTGATTCCCGCCATAGCGGCGCAAAAGGCGAGCTATGTCCCCGCTATGACCCTTTTGGCGGTAAGCATGATGGGGCTGTACAGCATTTGGGTAAGTCAGGAGCAGAGCTTCTTAAAAAGTGCAAAACCTCGCAACCTGAAAACCCCGCCTTTTATCCCGAGGGTACACCGTCACGCCGTAAACGGTGCGGCGATGGCGGTAATTGCGTTAGTTTCCGCTCTGATTGCACAGACTGTCCTCCCTCCTGAAAAAACTCATGATATAATAGACTTCTTCGGCGGATTAGCCGACGGCATGGTTGAAAAGACTTACGAAATAGGGGAGCGCTTCGGCGGAGACTTCGGTTTGAATTTTCCGACGCTGAACCATGGCGGGTATATGCCATCGGGGAGTATAGACGCATCACTCTCTATAGACAATCCCTCAATCGGAAGGCAGCGTGTTTTGAATGTTACACTGGAGGACGATAATAACTTTGTTTACCTAAGAAACGGTATAGGCGCGTCCTTTAACCCCGCTACGGGTCGCTGGAACGTAAACAGCGGCGCTAACCGCATGAGAAGTTTTGACAACAGATTTTACCCCGAGCATGAATATCTGGTTTTCCGTCAAAAAGCAGGTCAGGCTCTCGGGTATGACGCCAACGCGCTGATTGGGTGGCAACAGGTTGATGTTGAATATCTTGTGAACGCCGAGCATGTCATGTTGCCGACCTCGCTTTCTATTCCCGATTATAAATCAGACCCTCGTTTTACATGGAGAAACGACGCTATTTTAATGAAACGGGGTTCAAACAGAGCCGAAAAATATTCATGGGACGTATTTTACCCCATTATGAGCCGTGAACTCATGAGCGCAATAAACGACGTTCAAAATGTCATCATCACCCAAGATGTGCTAACGCCCGCCAACGCTATATCATATAATACAGAGGGCATATATGAGGATTATATTCATCTTACGCTTGACCCCGGCGCGGGTGGGCGGGGAGATGTTCCGGAATCGGGCGCTTTAAGGATTTTCGTTGAGGATTACGGTCTTACGGCAGAGCAATATCTCAGCATGATTTATGAATATGAGAAATTAATATATGAAGTTTATACAGAGACCGCGCCGTCCGAAAGCAAAAACATGCAAAAGCTTTTAGATGATGTGCGGATTAATTACAGCTACGGCGCAGAGGCGGATAATTCGGACAGTTTATTTATGTTTGCCGATTTTGACGAAATGAGCAGATACGGCAAAGCTGAATATATAGAGAGTTATTTCAAAAATATGTACACCTATTCTTTAATTACAGATAATAACAGCGGTTCTAATACCATGCTCGGGAACTTCCTGTTTGAAACCCGGTCGGGACACTGTGCGCTTTACGCTACGGCGATGACGCTTGCACTGCGTGAAATGGGTATTCCCGCCCGCTATGTGACAGGCTATGTCGCGGGCGGAGGAGGAGGCATGAGCACCGACGACGGGAAATTTATTTATGAGATTATCGAAAGAGACCTGCACGCCTGGGTTGAGGTGTATTTTGAGGGAATCGGCTGGTTGCCGTTTGACCCCACGCCGCCTATATACGAATATAATTTTATAGAAGCCGAAAGAACAGCGGGAACTGAAGGGACTTTAGCCACGACCACCCCCGCTACCACCATACCGCAATCTGCAACAACCACTGCCGTAACTACAACCCCGCCTCCTGTTACCACGCCGTCCGAAACCACTCCGCCGAATATGACGTCGCCTGCGCAAACCACTGCAATGACCGCCCCCGAGCCACACACCCAAGCCCGTTCGGTATTGCCGGTGCAAATACTCATGTTCGCAGTAACGGCGGTTTTGTCGGGAATATTAATAATGTCTGCGCTGATGTTTATTAACAGCGTACTTCGGGCTGAAAAGAAGAGCTTAACAAAATATGCCGGTATTGACGACAGGAATACAGCGGGAGAGACATACAGATTTATACTCAGGTTGTTGAAAATGGAGGGATTGACAGGTTCTCCCGGGGAAACCCCTGTAAAATTCGCAATCAGGGTTGACAACGCCATAAAAGGGCTTGGACTGACCCCTGTTATAAACGTAATACAAAAATTAGAATTCAGCAATGAGGAGCTTTCCGAGCTGGAATATGAGAAGATTTCGGTATGCGCCGCAGACCTTTATAAGAAAATTGTAACCGAAAAGCGGCTGTTAAAGAGGTTTGTGAGGAAAATGATTGCTTTTAAAATTATAAAATAAATTAGAAAGACAGGTTCTGAAAATTAAACTGTTGCCTTAGAGCCTGTCTAAATTGTTGAATATGTGAAATTTATTAAAAACCTTGCAAACTCTGTTAAAATTTGCTATAATTATTTTGTTAAACATTAAATAATAGAAGCGGGCGGTTCAGATGCTCTGCTTTGCGTAAAACAACCGCTTTAAAAGCGGTGTTCGGCTCGCCGGGTAAAGTTTTTATAAAAGAGGTGTTTCACTTGGCAATGAGATTAATTACCCGTTCGGACTTTGACGGGTTGGCTTGCGGGGCTTTATTGCTTGAGATAGGAATAATAGATAATTATACTTTCGCGCACCCTAAGGATATACAAGACGGGTTAGTACCTGTCACCTCAAACGATGTGTTAGCCAATGTTCCTTACGCGCAGGGGTGCGGCTTATGGTTTGACCACCATTCAAGCGAAAACGAGCGAAACGAGCTGAAAGGCAAATACAAAGGAGAGAGCCGTTCAGCGCCGAGCTGTGCCAGAATAATTTATGAGTATTACGGCGGACGGGAGCGTTTCCCTCAGTTTGACGATTTGATGGTTGCGGTTGACAAGGTGGATTCGGGCAGTCTTACCCGCGAGGAAATCCTAAACCCCGAAGGATGGATTTTAATAGGTTTTCTTATGGACCCACGGACGGGATTGGGACGTTTTCGCGATTTTACTATAAGTAACTATCAGCTTATGGAAAAATTGCTGATTTGTTGTCGAACCATGACGACAGAGGAAATATTGGACCTGTCTGATATAAAGGAGCGAGTGGTACTCTATCACGAGCAGTCCGAGCTTTTCAAAAAAATGGTAGAAGAACATACGAGGATTGAGCGGGACGTAATTATTACAGATTTGCGGGGACTTCAAACCATTTATACCGGCAATCGTTTTATGATTTACAGCCTTTACCCCGAACAGAATATATCGGCATGGATAGTTTCGGGCAGGGGCGGCAAGGGTTGCGCCGTGGCGGTGGGTTATTCCATTCTCAACCGCACAAGTAAAGTCAACGTGGGAAGCCTTATGCTGAAATACGGCGGTGGCGGACACCCTATGGTTGGAACCTGCCAGTTCGGTGACGAGGCTGTTTCGGAAAAACTGCCGAAATTGCTTGACGAATTAGTTAATTATGATAAGTATTATGAGATGTAAATTAAAATAACGGGTGCATTTAGAAAAATGCACCCGTTATTTATCTTTAAACCAATGGCTCTAAAATCTTGCAAATCCTTCTGACGCCTTTTTGGAAAAGTCCCGTATTGTTATGCTCTGCAAGGGTTACTTCGTGGCTGTTCTTTTGAGTTTTTTCAAAATCTTGTTTTATTTTGGTTATAATTTCTACAGGGGCAGAATCTGCTTTGGAGGCAACTTCTGCCTTGGAGGCAGCTTCTGCCTTGGAGGTAGCTTCTGCCTTGGAGGCAGCTTCTGCCTTGGAGTAAAAGCAGATTCCACATTCATGGTGCATATAAAGTGCGCGGTAATCGAAATTTACGGTGCTTACAGCCGCTCTTTCATCGTCGGAGACAATGTTCTTAGAATGTATGAACCCCGGCGGATACTCGAAAATTCTCACACCCGCCTCCAAAAGCGGCAAATAATTAGATTTGCTGATAGCCTGAACGACAAACTTATCGGGGAGAAAAGGCAACATGATACGCACGTCCACCCCCATTTTCGCCGCCATAGCAAGAGCGGACATGATTTCCTCCGAGGGGGCGAGATACGGCGTTATTATATAAACGTAATTTTCGGCGCGGTTGACGAAATTCAGCAGAATCCGCTCCGAAACAGGTTCATTGTCTAAAGGTATATCGTGCCATACCGATGCGGCATTCTCTCCTGATAACCCGGCTTGATTGGGAATAAAAGGGGTGTAATCCTCCCGCTGTCTTGTTATAAACTCCCACATTGCCAAAAATGATAAGGTGAAATTCCATGCCGCCTGTCCTTTAACCATAACCGCGCTGTCTTTCCAATGACCTGTTTTCGATTTGGCTTTGGGATTGGCGTTAATGTAATTATCACATAAATTAAGTCCTCCGCAGAACGCCGTAACGCCGTCTATCACCGCGAGCTTACGATGATTGCGAAGGTTTGCCCTGAAAGAAATAAGACTTCGCAGGGGATTAAAAACCACACACTTGATTCCCATTTTCCTCATGGTTTTATAATACCCGCGAGGCAGGGTATAAAGGGTAGCCGAGCCGTCGTAGGTTAGACGAACTTCAACCCCTGCGCTTATTTTTCTTTTAAGAACCTCAAGGATTTCACCCCACATTTTGCCCTGCTCAATTATAAAAAATTCTATAAAAATATATTTTTCAGAGCGTTCTAATTCTTCGAGAAACCGCTTTAGAAAATCCTCGCCCTGAGGGAAGTATTCCGCCTCATAATAGGAAGCGGGCGGGATTCCCGTAGTTTTTTCTATATAGACGGCAAGGCGTGAATTATTCAAGCTGTCAGAGGGTTGAACAGGGTACTTATGCGAATATTTTTGTGAATTTTTGCGTGCCGAAAGCAGTTCTGCTTCGATTTTCCGCCCTGTAATCCGGCGGTTATAAAACAAATATACCACCCCCATTACGGCGGGCAAAAGCAGAATAAGCACACTCCAGCTCAACCGGTAAACAGCCGCGTCGCGTCCGCTTAAAATAAAAAAAACGCATAAAATTCCAAACGCCGTCATTGTGACATGGATAAGCGGCGACAAATTCGCCATTGTATAAACCAAGGCGAATAAATAAAGCATCTGCAAAACTACAGACAAAATAATAAGATTTGCTAATTTAAAAACATACTTCATACTTGTATATTTTCCGAAAAAACGCGAAATATCTATAATATGTTTATGAAAAAAATTCTTATATTTTTAATCATCATTTTTATTACGATTTTACGCGGGCGAAAACTCAATGTGGTCAAATACAAAATAAAATCCGGTAAAATTAAAGGAAAAATCAGGCTTGCCGTGCTTTCAGACTTGCACAGTTTTAATCATGGCAGTAAACACGAGCCGCAGGAAAAGCTTGTCCGCGCCGTAAAGGCGCAAAACCCCGATGCGATTTTGATGGCGGGCGATATTGCCGACCATATTATTCCCCATGCCAATACAAAAATTTTACTTCGCAGGCTTTCGGAATACCCAAAGTTCTATGTAACGGGTAATCATGAATACAAAAGCGGCGAAATCAACGAAATAAAGCGGTTTTTCCGCGAGCTTGGCGCTGAAGTTTTGGAAGGCGTAAACAGAAAAGTAAGACTCGGAGAAAATAAAATCAACATAGCGGGGGTTGACGACGCTGTGATTGGCGGTGAGAGGTTCAAAAAACAGCTTCAAAACTGCGCCCAGAACATTGAGTATGATTTATTTACAATTTTTTTGGCGCATCGCCCCGAAAAGGTTAATTTGTACAAAAGGTTGAATCCTGACCTGATTCTGACGGGACACGCGCACGGCGGACAGATTGTAATCCCACATGTTGTAAATGGCATTTACGCCGTTAATCAAGGTTTTTTCCCGAAATACACCGGCGGGCTTTATGAGGTTGGCGGTAACCCCAAAACCAAAATCCCCTGCAAAATGGTAGTAAGCAGAGGATTAAGTAAAAGCACAAGAGGGATTCCGAGGGTGTTTAACCGACCTGAACTGGTGATTATTGATGTTGTAGGGAAATAACTTATAACGATGTTGTTGGGGAGCGTTTTCCGAAACGCCGAGCAGATTCCGCACGCCCGTCGCATAAACTGCTTAAATTTTATTATCTTTTACTTTTTTAGAATTTACAATCTTTAAAACCACCACCAAAATCGCGCCGATTACAGCAAGACAGCCAAGGGTTATAAATCGCAGGATTTGCTCTTCTATTTTATTAATCACAACAGGGAATAATAACGCCGAAATCATAAATCCTACCATTACCGCGCCGTAGTTAGAGCCGATGTTTTTGATTCCGAAGTTTTCGGATGTAAGCACGGGATAAAGCCCCGAATAGCCCCCAAAACAGAACGCGACCACGGCGATTATAGCAACCAACAGCCCTCCTTGCGCGAAACAAAGTCCGAACGCGCCCAAGGCTGTCGCCGTGAGAATAATAATATCCGCCTGTTCTCTGCCTATTTTATCCGACATGAGCGGAGCGCCGAGCCTGCCCGCCGCGTTGGCTATTCCCGTGAACATTACGAGATAGGTCGCGAAAGATTCAAGCCCCCTGTCTTTCGCCAAATCGTAAAGGTCGGGGTTAATTATAAAAAACACCGAAGTCCCGAGCATTAAAGACAGTGCAATAAGGTAAAAGCGCGGACTGCCGAGCATTTCAAACGTTGTGTACTGCCGCCGAGCCGCCGGCGGTAATTCTCCTGCTTTTATTGCAGGCGCAGGTAGGTCAACAGGGGCTTTTATAAAGCTGAAAAGCAAGAGAGTCGCCGCCGCGAAAACCCCCGACAAAATCATCAGCGTGACATTAACCTCAAATTTACCATTCAGCAACTCCACGACAGGCGCAAACACTACAGTTGACGCTCCGAAAGCGCAGACAGATATGCCTGTAGCAAGGCCCCTGTTTTGGGGAAACCACTTTTGCGCGGTGGAAATGGCGGCGTTATAGCCCATTCCCACGCCAAATCCACCGATTATGCCGTAGAATATGTATATAAGAAATACAGGAACTATGGGAACAAGGGTAACCTCCAAATAGCTACTGAATGGGGTTTCGGGGTCAATAAAACCGAGCAATTCTCCTTGAGGAATAAGCGCAGTCGCAAGCATACCCACCGCCACCATAAGTCCGCCGATTAACGCCGTAAATTTTACGCCGATTTTCATTTGCAGTTTCCCGCCCGACAAAATTCCTATAACAAAAAAGCAGAGCATAAACGAGGCGGTAAGCCCTACGTCGGAAGGCTCCCAGCCGTAATAAAGGCTGACAGGATTTTTAAAAACGCTCCAAACATAGATTATCCCGAGAAAAAGCTGCAAAACCGTGCCTGCTATAAGCGTCTTTAAGCCTTGCTTGTTTTGTGTGATTGCCCCCATATATGGCGTCCTCCCCAAATTCGATAAATATTAAAATCCGCAATTTATTGTACAATAAATTGCGGATTTTGTCAAGTAATTGCAGGGGCTTAATTATTCGCCGCCCACCTTTTCAGCGTCTTATAGCTGACCAACATATCTTTTCTTGCCTCAGCCTCGGTTTTGAACGCTCCCCCTTTAATGGCATACGGTATACAGAACTCAACCATTTTTTCCATTGTGGTATCCTCTTTGAATTCGCCGTTCTCATAACAATATTTGCAGTAATCCGCACTTTTTACGCCGTCTTTTTCCGTACCCCACTCTTCATCATTTTGCATTGGCATCATACAGCTTTGGCAAAACTTCACATTTTTGAAATCTTTCATGTTTTTCTCCTTATTAATATTAGAGCCTGTTCAAAATCAGTATTGAATACAGATTCTAATTTTATTATACAGTGGGCAATCGGACAACAGTATGTCATATTGGAAAATTTTTCTCTTTTTTAAATTTTCGTATTTGTTGAAAATTTCCGTGATTTGTGTTACAATAAAATTTATGAAAAAGTTTTTAATTTTAACAATACTTGTGTTTTTATTTAGCTTTACAGTAGCAGCAAGCGATTCGGTAAGAGAAAGCGTCACATATCAAAACGCGGGTCTGCTGATTATTACCCAACCGGGCGAGAACGGTCGGGTTACTTCGTCTGCTAATATCAGTATTTTAGGCGCGTCTGACCCTGATTTCCCTTTATACATAAACGGGGAAGAGGTTAAAACTACACTAAACGGCTTTTTCACGCTGTATGCCGAGCTTGAATCAGGGAAAAATGTTTTTATCTTCACAAACGGAGAAAACGAGGAAACCATAACTGTAATACAAGAACCTCCCGAGCCTTATCTACCGCCTGTAACTATATATTTTGAAGTCCCGATTTACGGCGCGGTTGAAAATGATAACATTTCCCGTTTTGCCGATTTTGACGACGACTTGAAAATGCGTACGCCGCTTGCCCGCGGGACTATAGTTAAAATAATAGCCGAGCGGGGCGAATTCTATGTGATAGAGGACGAGACCTGCATTTTCAAAAAAGACGTATATATGTTAGACCGAGCCGTCCCCGAAATTACGGTAACGGAGGGGAGAACACAAAAGACCGATAACGGCGTTTCGGTGTTGTTTAATGTCAGCGACAATCCGCTTTACAGCCTCGAGCTTGAGGGTGAAAAAGCCCTTTTGAGTCTTTACGCAAATGACCAAACCGACTCATGGACAGGGCTGTATTCGTTTGACGACGGTTATATAAAGCAAATTAAAAAAACCGCCTCATACGAATTGTCGATTTACAGTTTCACCTTTGAAAAACCGCCTGTAGGCTATGCCGTAGGATTTTATGACGGCGTTATGGAGGTCGAGTTCAGGTACGCGGCTACGTCATTGTCGGAAGCGGCGGTTTTACTTGACGCGGGACACGGCGGGACAGACCCGGGTGCACTCGGACCTCCCGGCGAATTTGGTCCTATGGAAAAGGATTTTAACCTTTATGTGGCGGGGGTGGCACGGGATTATTTGGAACAGCTCGGGGTTGAGGTCACTTTCATAAGAGAATATGACGAGTATATAAATATCATGGAGCGGATTGCTCATTTCGACAGGGGAAACAGGTTCGATATATCGGTCTGCGTGCATACTAATTCTATGCCGCTTAGTTCTGATTTTTCCTCTGATGACGGTCCGCTGATGTTTTACACCTTAGACTTGTCCGAAAAAGCCGCCGACGATATGATTAGGCTTATAGCCTCCGAAACGGGCAATCATTACCGAGCACCAAAACGTCAGAATTTTGCTATGGCGCGCTATACCGCTGCGCCGTCTATGCTGTTTGAAATGGGGTTTATGTGCAACCCCGAGGATTATGAGCGGTTGCTTGAAACAGGCTATCTTGACCTTATGGGGGAGGCTTTGGGGAAATCAATAGAGTTATATCTTACACAAACGGCTGAAATCAGCGGAATTATTCACGATTTCCGGGAAATTGAAGAGCCTGAGCCGAATTTTGAGACCGAGCCGGAGGAAGAACCCGCCGTTCCCGCGATTGGCGGACAGGGCGAGCAGGAGGCTGAATTGCCGCCTGCGTCCGGTTACGACGATTTCGGCAGAGGGGTTAAAATATTTATAATCATAATTTTATTTATGTTTTTCGGGGGCGCGGCACTGTTTTGGAAAAACAAGGATTCTCTAAATATAAAGTAATTTGACATGAATATCTAAGTATGATATAGTTTTAATATGAAATAAAAAAACAACGATAGGGGATTTGAAAATGACAAAATTCAAACAAACCATGCAGGAGTTTAAAAAAAGCAAAAGAAGTAGCGTAACGGTATTTGTAATTCTTCGGGCGCTGATTATCGTCTGTGCCGTTATGCAGGCGATTCGGGGGAACTTCCACGGAACATTTTTATGCCTTTTTGCTTTAGTTTTGCTTGTAATTCCTGTCTTTTTGCCGAAAATCTTAAAAATAGCTCTGCCCAATACGCTTGAAATAATAATATTTTTATTTATATTTTCCGCACAAATTTTAGGCGAAATCTATAATTTTTACGGTAATATTCCCCATTGGGACACTATGTTGCATACAATCAACGGTTTTCTGTGCGCGGGAATAGGTTTTGCATTGGTTGACCTGTTAAACAAAAACAGCAAAAGCATAAAGCTTTCGCCGTTATACATATCATTAGTCGCGTTTTGTTTCAGCATGACGGTGGGCGTATGTTGGGAATTTTTAGAGCATAGTCTTGACAGGCTTTTTCTTTTGGATACCCAAAAAGACACCCTTGTAACCACCATATCGACCGTGTACCTTGACCCTTTGCAGGACAACAATGCCGTAATCATCAAGGACATCGCCGAGACGGTACTGTACGACGCCGACGGCAATGTGCTGACGGCAATCGAGGGCGGCTATTTAGACATTGGAATCTACGACACCATGAAAGACCTTTTTGTGAACTTCATAGGTGCGGTTGTGTTTTCGGTTTTGGGGTTCTTTTATGTTAAGAACAGGGAGAAGTTTAAATTTTCGGAGCATTTTATTCCGGAGAGGGCGGGGGAAACACCCCGAGAATAATAAATGAGAATCCCCGTCGCTTTTCAACAAAGTGGCGGGGATTTATTACCGCGTTTGCGGACAGACTGCCACAATCCAAATGCGAGCCCCGACACTTAACGCTCAACAAACTTATAGTCGTGTGAGAATATTGCGTGTCGAGGCTCTCGACCGGAGTTTGATGCTCTATAAATGCGAACCCCGACACTCCAACTCTCAACGAACTTATAGTCGTGTGAGAATATTACGTGTCGAGGTTCTCGACCGGAGTTTGATGCTCTATAAATGCGAACCCCGACACTCCACTCTCAACGAACTTATAGTCGTGTGAGAATATTACGTGTCGAGGTTCTCGACCGGGGAAGGAGGGAATTGAACCCTCGCGCCGTTTTACCGACCTACTCCCTTAGCAGGGGAGCCCCTTCACCGCTTGGGTACTTCCCCATTGTCGGCGCAAATTTTATTTTATCACAAAAAAAATGACTTGTCAAGGGTTTAGTTTTTACTTTTTGTTAAAAATTTTGTCAATATTACCGAAAACACTTGACAACGGAAAAATTATACTATAAAATAATAATGATATGCTTGTATAAATTACCTGAAAAATTAGTTAATATGGATAATTTTTAATATAAAGCAAATCAATATTTTTTTCCGTTCGGGCGATAATTATTTAATTATCACCGGACTTTGAGGATACAATAAAGGAGGATGCTGCCAATGAACGGGCAGATAGTGTTCTTGTTGTGCTTACTGAGCTTTGTCATAGGAGCCGCGATTTTAGGCTTTATCATGTTCAAAGTCGGTGAAAAACATCGCAAGAAGTTCGCGGAGGCGCATGTAGAATCGGCTGAAAAAGAAGCCCTGCGTATTATCAATGAAGCTAATGAAAAAGCCGAAACAAAAAAGAAAACGGCGCTTGTAGAAGCAAAAGACGAAATCTATAAACTCAGGGGAGAGGCGGAAAAAGACATTGCCCGCCAAAAACAGGAATCGGAAAGGGAGCTGAAAGAGCGCAGGTCGGAGTTAAACCGAACCGAAAGAAGACTACAACAAAAAGAAGAGAGCATTGAAAAGAAAAACGACAAAATTGAGAAACTTGAGGAGTCGTTGGTTCACAAAAACAAATTGCTTGACGAAAAACTGGAAACGGCTGAACAAATGAAGGTCAGCCAGCGCGAAAAATTAGAGCAAATATCCGGCTTTACCACCGAGCAGGCAAAAGAACACCTGCTTTCGCTTCTTGACGGGGAGCTTGACCATGAAAAAGCCGTGCGGATTTTGGCGCATGAGCAAAAAGTTAAGGACGAATGCGACGCGAAGGCGCGCGGGTACATTTCTTTAGCAATCGCAAGACTTGCCTCAGAGACCGTTTCGGAAATCGCGGTTTCAGTAGTTCCGCTTCCGAGCGATGAGATGAAAGGGCGCATAATCGGGCGTGAGGGGCGTAATATCAGGACGCTTGAACAGCTTACCGGCGTTGACTTAATCATTGACGACACCCCCGAAGCCATAACCCTGTCCAGTCATGACCGCGTAAGGCGTGAAATCGCTCGTATTTCGCTTGAACGGCTTATTCAGGACGGCAGGATTCACCCTGCCCGCATAGAAGAAATGGTCGAAAAAGCCAAACACGAAATTGAAATGAAAATCAAGCAGGAGGGCGAACGCGCAATCCTTGACACCAACGTAAACGGCGTAAACCATGAAATCGTAAAATTGCTCGGACGGCTTTACTACAGGACTTCCTACAGCCAAAATGTATTGGCGCACTCAATTGAGGTGGCGCACCTTTCAGGAATTTTGGCGGCAGAACTCGGAGTGGACGCCAATTTAGCGCGCAGAGCGGGATTATTGCATGACATAGGAAAGGCGTTAAGCCACGAAATAGATGGCTCTCACGTCCATATCGGCGTGGAAGTCTGCAAAAAGTATAAGGAAACCCCCGAAGTCATACACGCGATTGAAGCTCACCACGGCGACGTAGAGGTTAAGACCGTTATAGCCGCAATAGTTCAGGCGGCTGACGCTATAAGTGCCGCAAGACCCGGCGCGAGAAGTGAAAACTACGAGAACTATATTAAACGTCTTGAAAAATTAGAGGAAATCTGCACGTCCTATAACGGAGTTGAGAAATCCTTTGCTATTCAGGCGGGGCGCGAGGTTAGGATTATGATTAAGCCGGAAACCGTCAACGACGACGGAATGGTGGTCTTGGCGCGTGAAATCGCACAGCGCATAGAGGGCGAAATGGACTATCCCGGACAAATCAAGGTACATTTAATCAGGGAGAGCAGAACAATTGATTTTGCCAAATAAAGCAAAAGCGGGACGATACCCATATCGTTCCGCTTTTTGAAAAGGGGAACAAAAATGAAAATACTATTCTCCCTCTTCATAAATTTCTTCAAAATCGGCTTATTCACCTTCGGCGGCGGCTACGCCATGTTGCCTATGATGTCGCGTGTGATTGCCGGGCAAAAAAAGTGGGCGACAGAAGAAGAGTTGCTGAATTATTACGCCGTCGCCCAGTGTACGCCCGGCATTATCGCCGTTAATACTGCTACCTTTGTCGGCGCGAAACAAAAAGGCGTCTTAGGGGCGGTTGCCGCGACATTGGGCGTTGTTTTTCCGGGCGCTGTTATTATCATAATTATAGCTGTCTTTTTAGAGAATTTCAGTCATTATGAAATAGTGCAGAACGCTTTCGCGGGAATCAGAATAGCCGTCAGCGCGCTGATTACGGTTTCGGTTTTCAGGCTCGTGAAAAATACGGTTAATGGAATTTTAGCGGCGACGGCGGCTTCAGCGGCTTTTGTTTTGGTTGCGTTTTTGGGAATTTCTCCTGTTATAATTGCGCTTGGCGCGATTGTTTTAGGCGTGGCTTACTCGCTTATTGCTTTCTCAAAAAACAGAGGTAAAACAAAATGATTTATATAAACCTCTTTATTGAATTCTTCAAAACAGGACTTTTCGCCATTGGCGGAGGCTTGGCTACCCTGCCTTTCCTGCATGAAATCGCCGATAAATACGATTGGTTCACCCAAAGCGAGCTTATTGACATGGTCGCCGTTTCGGAGTCAACCCCCGGACCTTTAGGTGTAAATATGGCGGCTTACGCGGGCTTTAACGCGGCGGGAGTTTGGGGTTCAATCGTTGCCGTGACGGCGCTTGTTTCACCCTCGATGATTATTATTTTAATCATTTCACGGTTTTTAAAACGTTTTGGTGAAAGCCGAATCGTTTCGGGGACGTTTAAAGTACTTCGCCCTGCCGCTGCAGGGCTGATTTTGGCGGCGGCGTTGTCTATTATAACCCTCACTGTGTTTAATACGGAAACCCGCAGGATATTACCGATTCCGCTTATTTTATATGCTATTTTAACCACGCTGTGCTTTTTGGGCGAGCAACTTCATAAATTGCCAAAGCTTAGAAAGCTAAGACCTCACCCTGTGTTATTTATAGCAGTCGGCGCGGTTTTGGGCATTGCGCTGTTGTAACAGCGTGCGCAGTCCGCAGACTGCGGAATAAAATTGAATGACTGTAACTAAAGCCTAACTAATTAAAACATAACACTAAATTGCACTTTTATTGATTGAATTATGTCTTTTCTTATCGTATAATTATATAAACCCGAAAAATACAGGGGGAAAATAATTAAACAAAAAGAAAGGCAGAAACAAAAAAATGACATTCAAGGAATATCTTTCGCAAGCTGTCAAATTGAACAAGGCAATCGACAGCGCCATTCTGAGGTTGGAGGAATGGAAAAAATTCGGTTTAAAATCCCGAAGCTTTTTAAAAGCAAGCTCTGACAACCATTACGGAAAATCAAGCGGCGTGGAGCGGATAATTATGAAAATCACCGACGCCGAGGAGCGAATTAACCAAGACATCGACAGATATGTGGATTTGCAAGATGAAATCCGCGATTTAATCACGCTACTCGACAATCATGAGGAACGGGCAATTCTCGAACGGCATTATTTGTCGGGGCAGACGTGGGAAACTGTAGCGGAGGAATGTTTTGTAAGTCTTCGCACGGTGCATTATCTGCACAACAAAGCTTTGAAAAAGTTAGAGCCTTTTTATTTGGAAAAAATAAAAGAAGCGGGATAATTTTCGGAGGCGACCTTATGCTAAAGGTTATTATCTCACCTCCCGGAATGGGAAAAACCACCTACATAACCGAAAAAATAAGAGGGGATGCCGCTATTCGCGGCGGCATCCCCGATTTCCCTGCGCCTATTTTGCCAATTCTGATAGTTCCCGAGCAAAGTCATTTTGAAACCGAAAGAATGATTTATAAAAAGCTGGGTGCGGTTTGCTTTTGCAATACCGAGATACTGTCATTCACAAAATTAAGCGCCAAAATAGTTTCGGACAGCAAAAAGGACAAAGCCCCCTACGCGGAGGATGCCGTAAGAGAAATAATCATGTTCAAGGCGGCTTTGGAATTACGGGAGCAACTAAAATTTTACGGCGCGGCGTCGCAAAAACCCGACTTTGCCGCCCGTATGCTGAGTGCGACGGGTACTTTTCAGCGGGAGGGAATATCGCCGCGCGAGCTGTCAGAAGCGGCGGCAGGTATAAAAAATCCCCGCCTCAAAGCTAAAATTTCCGACCTTGCGGCTATTTATGAAAGGTATGTACATTCTGTATCGGAGAATTTTTCAGACCGCCCGGACGAAATAAGAATAGCGGCAGAGCTTGCCCTCGGGGCAAAATGCTTCACGGGCAGGAATATTTATATCGACGGCTTTGACGGGTTCACAGGCGGGCAGTTTTTGTTGATTGAAGCCATGCTTGAACAAGCCGAATCGGTTTCAATCACGCTGACGGCGGATAAGGCGGACACTTATTTGCCGCACTACAAAACCACGGCAAAATTAATTCAGAAACTTAAAAACGCCGCCGAAAAGAGGAAGATTGAGGTTGTAACCCAAAACCTTTCTGTAAGCCCAATGTTTCCCGAACGTAGTCCAAAAGAAACCGAAATTTATTTTCTCCCCGATATTTACTCCGAAAGCAATTTCGTGGGGGCGAAAATACGGGAATTAATTACAACCAAAAACTATTTTCAAAGCCAAATAGCGGTGCTTAACGCCGCATCGCCGGAGACGCTCGGCGGGGCGTTTTCGGCTTACGGGATAAAAGAATTTTCTGATATTCCCGAAGCCGTAATTGAAAAGCCTATGGTAAAATTTATAATAACCGTTTTGGAGGCGGCACAAAACAAACCCCAATCGGGAGCGATTTTGAGCCTGATTCAAAGCGGGTTTATAAGAGTATCGGCGGCGGCTTTTTCAGGAAATTATAAAAGAGCCGTACTCCGTAAAATAACGGGGAAAAGAATCTATGACTGCGCCCGACCCCAAAAGAAATCTTACCGCCTCGGGCGCGGGCATATAAAGGCGCTGACGTTTGCCGCTCGCGAATGGCAGTTAGATGAGAAAGATTGGCACACGCCATTTCCGAATTTTCGCAAAAGAGATACGGATACCGCCGTTGAACTTATAAGAGCCGAAATAACCGGGAAAATATCAGCCTTGGGTGAACGTATGCAAAACACTACAGGCGATAAAATAACCGAGGAACTGGCGGATTTCTTAATAAATGATATGGAGCTCGGCAGAACCGTAGCGGATATAGTTTATCGCGGGCAAAAGGTCAGTAGCGCGCTGAATGACGAATACCGCAACCTTTGGGAGACGGTTATTTCAATACTCGAGTCAATGCACTGCGCTTTAAAATCGCAGGCAATTTCACTCCGGGATTATACCGCCATTTTGACCTCGATTTTCGGGAAAACGCTGATTGCCAAACCACCGCAGGTGCTTGACGCCGTGACAGTCGGCGATTTACGCCGAACCAGAACGGGCGGAATAAAAGTAGCTTTCCTTATGGGCGCGAACCGCGGTGAATTCCCCAAAGGCTCTTTTGCGGGGGTGGAATTCACCGAGAACGAAACCGAGGAGCTTTGCGAGGCGGGAATATTCATTGAGGAAAACCGTGTTGACAGATACTATCGGGACAAGTTTTTAATCAACCGCGCCATGAGCCTGCCGACTGAAAAACTTTACATTACCGCGCCTCTGAGAGATGCGGCGTGGAAAGAAAAGAAAGTTTCAAGGATTGTACTCGACCTTAATATAAAAGCGGTAAATTTTGCCGGCGGCGGCTCGCCTGCGTTTTGGGCAAGCCATGAAAACGCGCTGAAATTCAGGTGTGCCGAAAACCCAAGCGAGCGAGCGTATAAAGACGCGCTTTATGAAATCGCGCCGTTTGAGTTTACTCGGCTTTTCGCTTATGGTAATAAAAAGGATTTTCGGCATAAAATCAATTCCGATGACGCATTAACGCTTTTGAAACGGAGGAGTCTGTCGCCGAGCGGTATAGAAAAGCTGAATACCTGTTTGTTTAAATATTTCTGCTCCGAGGGACTTATGATAAGCGCGGGCAGAATCAAAAACGATATAAGTCCCGACGCACTCACAAGGGGCAGTATGGTGCATTATGTGCTGGAGCGGGTGTTAAGCGACAATGAATTTATTAAGTTAGAACCGGAGAAGTTCACCCAAACAACCGAAAGATATATAGCCGAATTTGAGCAAAAAGAATTCTTCGGCGGTTATGCCCGCTCAAACAGGAAAAAGGAAATTCTCTTAATGCATGCGGGGGGAATTGCGGAGGTTTTGCGGCAAATGCGGGAGGATATGAAGCTGTCGGATTTTCGCCCCTTGGAGTTTGAAAAGAGTTTTGAGTTTATGCTGGGCGATATTCTTATAAAAGGTAAAACCGACAGGCTTGACATTCTTGAAGACGGAGATTCCCGCTATGTTCGGGTTATTGACTACAAAACCGGCAGTAAGAAATTCAGCTATCCCGAAATCGAATACGGTCTTAATTTGCAGGCTCTGATTTATTTATTCGCCATAGCAAGTCTTGATGAAAATTATAAGCCGTCGGGGGCGTTCTATCGGCTTGTAAACGGAGGCAAACTGAGCCAAAAAGCAAAGCCTTACGGCGTTCTTGAAAGCGTGCCGGGGGATTTAAATAAATGCGATTTATACAAAAACAGAATGGAAACCCAAAGCACAACGGGGATTCAGTTTATCGGTAAAGACGGAGAAACCCGCCATGATTATTCTGACATTGAGGCAATCAATAATGAGCTTCGGCAAAAATCTTCAGCTAATAAGGACTTTATAAAGCTTGTGAATTTAGAAGAAGACGAATTCAGCCTGCTTGCCGAAAAAGCCGCCGAACAGCTTAAATCAAGGCTTGCCGCATTGTACGGCGGCGACGTCAGCGCCGTGCCGACTTACAGCGGGTTGTCACCCTGCCCTTATTGCGATTACAGGGATATTTGCGGGAACGCGGGAAAAGGCGAGGAAATAAAAGTTTGAAAGAAAATAATAAGAAGCAAAGAAAAAACGAGACCATACGGGCTTACATGGCAGTGTTGCGTACAGAAAGGGCATGGTCATAAATATGAGCATAAAATGGAGCGCAGAACAGGAAAAAGCCATAACCTATTCTACCGCCGAAAGCGGTTCAGCTATTGTTTCGGCGGCGGCGGGAAGCGGAAAAACCGCCGTTTTGGTTGAGCGTATTACTCGCATGATTATAAAAGAAGAGCCTAAAATCCCCGCAGACAAAATTGCCGCCGTGACCTTTACCGACGCCGCCGCAGGGGAACTGAAATCAAGGCTTGAGGAAACGCTCAACAAGCTAAGGCTTTGCGCCGAATCGAATTCGGTTTCCGCCGAATGGCTGAATCGGCAGTTAATAAGCCTTGAAAATGCGCGGATTTGCACAATAAGTTCGTTTTGCCTTGCTCTTTTACGGGATTTCGCGGAAGACGCGGGGTTAAAACCCGACTTCAAAATCTGCGAGGGCAAGGAGAGCGAGAGCTTTTCCGACAGTGCGCTTAATTTTGCCCTTGAAGCGATTTATGACGGTGTTAGCTTTACGCCCGAAGAAAAAGCGGCTTTGCGCTCCATGACTGGGGAAGCGGGGGACTCAAAACTCGGGAATGCGATTTTGGAGCTTTATGAGGAATATGTAAAACAGCCTTTCCCCGAAAGTTGGCTCGGTGAAAAAAAATCACTGTATAAACATCCCGAGAGCTTGAAAAAACTGATTGCCGAAACTTCTGAAAACGAAATAAGGGAAAAAGCCCGCGCCTGCCTGCCTGACATAGAAGAATGTTTTAATTATTCCTACAGCGATTCCATGAACCAAAGACTTGAAACTGACAGGAATTTCGCCGAAAGCTGGGCGAAATTAGAATATGCGGATTTATCAAAAGGTAAAAAAGGTCTGCTTAAATACGGCAATTCAAGCTATGGTAATCCCGCCGAAAAGCATAAAGAAGCTAAGAGCGTCATAAAGGAGCTCAGGGATAGCTATATACCTGTTTTTAAGGAAATTATTGTAACCGCAGGACTGCTTATTGACTTTGATTTTGTGGTTCGGAAACAGGCGGGGCAGGTTGACGCTTTTACAAAGCTTTTCAGACTTTATGAAACCGAATTTAAAAGGCTTAAAACAGAAGCTAACCGCATAGATTTTTCAGATGCGGAGCATTATTGTCTGGAATTAATGCAAAATGAAACAATAGCCGAAAAAATTAGAGCGGCTTTTTATGAAATCATCGTTGACGAATTTCAGGACAGCAATGCCGTTCAGTATGAAATCTTCAAGAAAATAAGCAGGCAATTCAAAAACCTTTTCTTCGTGGGCGATGTTAAGCAGTCTATTTATCGTTTCAGAAACGCAGACCCGAGAGTTTTTGTAGGTGTTACGGAAGACAAAGCGAATTTTAAAACCCTTACGCTTAATAAGAATTTCCGTTCGTCGCCGCAGGTAGTCAATGCCGTAAACAATATTTTTGAAAAAAATATGACAAAAGAAATTGGGGGCGTAGATTACAATGAAGACGCAAAACTCGTTTTCGGGGCGCAAAACGCGGGTGGCAAGGAGTGTGAAGCGGAGCTTGTAATTATAGAAACTGAACAAGAGATTTCCGGCAAAAGTGCTGAAGCCGATTATATAGCCGAGCGCATTAACAAAATGGTATCGGAGAAATTTCAGGTTGCTGATAAGGACGGCAAAAAGCGGGATTGCAACTACGGGGATTTCGCGGTTTTAATAAGCGGGCTTTCGACCGTGGAGGAGGAATTTTCAAACGCTTTTGAAATCCGCGGTCTTCCCTGCGACAAGCAAAAAAGCGGCGATTACGCCGAGGTAAGGGAAGTCAAAACAATTTTGTCGTTGCTTACAATAATAGAACGCCCTTTTGAGTGTCTGGAACTTTTAAAAACGCTGATGTCGCCGCTTTACGGTTTTACGGCGCGAGATATTGCCGAAATAAGGAGAGATGGCAGAAACAAAGCTCTTTTTGACAACATTGAAGAATACCAAAGCTCTGAAAAACCCTCCCCCGCCTATAAAAAAGCAAGAAGATTTTATGAGGATTACCGCCGCCGTTCTTCCTATGTGAAAAATTACGGCGCTTGCAGATTAATTCGGTTGCTCTGTGACGAAGGGGCGTTCAATCCGTTAATCGCGGCAAGCGCGAATCCTGAGAAGACGCTGATTAATGTAAGGTTATTACTGCATTATTCGGAAAATCTGAAAAGCCTTACAAGGGACACGCTTTCGGGGCTTATAAATGTCCTTGGCGGTAAAAGCGGCGCAAAGCTCGAGGAGGCGCGTTTCCCCGGCGAAGCCGACACCGAAAAGGTGAAAATTATGACAATCCACGCGTCAAAAGGTCTCGAATTTCCTGTTTGCTTTGTTGCGCGTAATAATGCTAAGTTCAATCTACGGGAGAATTATTCGGATATAATTTTCAGCGAAGAAATAGGCGTTGCCATGCGCTATATTATCCCTGAAACCAATACCCGATGCGACACCCTAACCCACGCCAAGGCAAAGCTGGAAAACGAAACCTCCGCAAGAGCCGAGGAAATGCGTAAGCTTTACGTAGCGTGTACGCGGGCAAGGGATAAGTTGATTCTTACCGCCGCCTGCGAAAATTTTAGCGAAAACCAAAAGGTAACTGAAAAATCCTATCTTAATTGGCTGATTAAAACAGATGTTGAAAAGTTCATCATAAAAGCCTCGGAAATTGAGCCGATTGTAAAAAATGGGAAAAGCGCACAAGACACGGAAGAAGAAATAAAAATCTCCCGCGAGGAACAAACGCGGGAAATTATAAAATCCGTAAAAAGAACCTATTCGCGTCAGCCGTTGACTGAAATTCCGCGTCGGGTCACGGCAACGCAAATAGGCGTGCGGCATAACTCCGCCGTTTCGGAGGGTTATAAAGAAGACGGCGAAATTTTATTAAGCGGCGGAACCGACGATATGGCGGACGAGCCGACGGTATTCCCGAGGAGTCCGTCGTTTATGGGCAACAAAAAATTAACCGGTAAAAAGCGAGGCGACGCCTATCATAAGATGATGGAGATTATTGATTTTAAAGAACCCGATTATGAAAAACAGATTGAGAAGCAAAAAAGCCGCTTTACCGAAGAAGAATTCGCGGCGATTGAGCCAAGAAAAATTATGGGCTTTTTCAATTCCCCCCTTGGGAAACGGGCTGTAAAAAGTCCTAAAATACACAAAGAATTTATGCTTTGTACTGAAATAAGCCTTTCGGAACTCGGATACCCGAAAGAGTATGATGATATTTTCGATGACAAGCCGTTTGTTCAGGGTATAGCCGACATGTTCTTTTATGAGGACGGCGGAATAATTCTTGTGGACTATAAAACCAACAGAAACATAACCTGCGAAAAGCTCATTGAACAATACAGCGGACAACTTGAAATTTATGCGCGTGCAATTGAGGAAATGACGGGGGGCAAGGTGACGGAAAAGTGGATTTATTCCTTTGAAGTCGGGGAAATCAAAATCATTGATAATTGAACATATATTCTGACATTCACACCAACTGTTTCTTCAACTCCTCCAAAATTTTCCGTTCTCTTCTTGATACCTGAACCTGACTCATTCCGAGAAGACTGCCTGTTTCGCCCTGGGTTTTGCCGCCCCAGTATCGCAGGATAATCAGCTTCCTGTCCTCGGGGGAAAGCCTGCCCAAGGATTGTTTGAGGGCGATTATTTCGGTAAGTCTTGTCTGGGGAGCTTCTACGGGCAGGTCGTATTCGCCCCCTGATTCATCGCTGTCTGTGAGTGAAATGGGCGGCAGATTTACCGAAAGCGCCTCGCTTACCTGTTCTATAGTTATGCCGAGCGCCTCGGCAATTTCCGAAAGATGAGGCTCTGAACCGTTTTGCGCTAAGATTTCACGGGTTTTGGCGACTTTCAAAGACAGCTCTTTTAAGCCTCGGCTTACCTTAACCGCGCCTCCATCGCGAAAAAGGCGTTTTATTTCGCCTAAAATTACAGGGACGGCATAAGTCGAAAACTGCAAGCCGCGGCTCTCGTCAAAGCCCTTCCCCGCTTTCACAAGTCCCACACAGCCCGCCGAAAAAAGTTCTTCATACTCGATTCCCCTGCCCCTGAAACGGTTGGCAAGAGAGTGTACCAAACCCATATTGCGTTCGGCAAATTCATCATCAATTCTGTTCATATCGTGATTTTATGCGCTTGGTCATTGTTACGCTTGTACCTTTTCCGGGCTTTGATGTAACGCGGAGCTTGTCCATAAAGCTTTCCATAACCGCGAAACCCAAACCCGCGCGCTCTCCTTCCGCACACGTGGTAAACAGAGGCGTCATTGCCTGTTTTATATCGGCGATGCCGCATCCCTTATCCTTTATTCGTATGTAGAAAATATCAGGCTCAAGTATTCGGGCTAAAATTTCTATATTTCCTATTCGGTCGGCGTAGGCGTGTACAATCGAGTTTGTCACCGCTTCGCTGGTCGCCGCCTTTATGTCGTTTATTTCCTCGACGGTAGGGTCAAGCCCTGCCGCGAAAGCCGTAACCGCCGCCCGCGCAAAGGCTTCATTTTGTGAGCGGCTTGGAATTATAAGCCTCATAAAGTTATTTATAATCATGACTTATACAGTCGCAAATAACGCCGCTTATGATGTTATTTGCGACACACCTCCTGTTGCTTTGAAATCATAGCGCCGAGCCCCGCTAATTTTATAAGCTTTTCCACGTAGCCCGAAACGTTTTTTACAACGACCTTTCCGCCGTAGCTTTCGGCTATTCGTCTACGACCGAGAATAAGCCCTATGCCTGAACTGTCCATGAAACCGACCTCCCTGAAGTCAAGCACAAGCAATCGCGGCGTGTAATTTTCAAGCTGTACGTCGATTACGCCGCGCAGGGTTTTAAGACTGTGATGGTCTATTTCACCCGAGAGGGCGACAATAAGACGTTCGCCGTTGTTAGTTATTTCTGCCGTTCCCAAATCATAACCGCCTCCTTGTATTTAAAAAGCCCTTGCTATTATTGTAGCAAGGGAAGGTTGAGAATATTGTCAAAAAAGGGAGGGGGAGAAAAAGAAAAAATCGGCAAGGGTTGACGCCCTTGCCGATTTTTATTTTTATGAATATATAGGATACAGAAAATCGCCGTCCTTTGCTTTTTGCAACCGCTCTATACAGTTGCGGCATACGCATTTTCTGCCATATCGTACAAGCTTTCCCGCAGCATTGCATAAAATACAGCTCGGAATCAGGCGGTTGATAATAATTCTGCCCTCGCAAAGATTTATCTCAATTTCGTCCCCCTCGTTTAGCCTAAGCTCCTGCAAATAATCCATAGGAATAAAGATTTTACCGACTTCTTCGATTTTGATAATCATAATTACCGCCTACAGACATGGTGTGACCATGTTTTTCTTACAAGTATAGCATGGTGTCGCTATACTTGTCAATAGGGGTGATGATATGAAATTTAAAGCAAACGATTATTCAAGGGGCGAGATTATCAAGTTTATGAGGGAATGGACGGAATTAACGCAGGAGGAATTTGCCGATAGGATAGGAAAAAGTAAGCCCAGCGTTCAAGATTATGAACTTGGAAAAACCAATTACGGCATTGACGTTTTGATGAAAATAGCCAAAGAGTTTGATGTTACAATAACAATTGAGAAAAGGAAATGATAAAAATTGACATGAGTGGGGAGGCTGTGCTATAGAGGTGCGCGTTATGGTATACAATATTAAGGAAGGCACGCGCATGGAGAAAGAGTTGCAAGATACGGGGGTTGTAATATATGAGCAATAAAGATATAAAGAGCGTTGAAAAGATAATAAGATACGCCAACAGTATAATAAAATAACAAAAACAACCGGAAACGATTCAGTCGCAAGCGACATCTGTTCCCGGTTGTTTTCATGTGGATTTCTCAAATCTTAAAATTCAGCTATTGCGTAATAAACTCCATCGGGTCAATCCACTCGTCATTCTTTTTTATGCCGAAGTGGAGATGGGGACTCTCGGCAATCTCAATCTCCGCCGTATCTCCCACAGCGCCGATAACATCGCCGGAGCTAACTTCCTGCCCGACAGAAACCATTACGTTTTTGTCCAAGCCGAAGTAGCACCCCAATATACCGTCCCCGTGGTCAATGACAACGCAGACGCCCCAAAGGGGGTCGGAATAAACCTCGCTCACCACGCCGTTTGTCATTGCTTTTACCTCAGTGCCGAGAGGGGCGGTAATGTCAACGCCGTCGTGGGTTTTCCACACGCCGAGGGTTTTTGACTTGACTAATTCCCCATTTGAAAAAGGCTGAACGACTTCACCCTCTACGGGTGTAACAATTGGAGGCGTGGAACGAATGGGGTTGTTTGCTTCCTCGGCAGAATCGCCGGCAAAATCGTTGACGTCGCTGACATCAAAAAATTCATTCTCAAAATCAATTACGGACGGCGAATCGTTTTCTTCATTCAGCGGTACGCCCGTCTGCGGCTTGTTTACAGGGCTTTCGCTTTCGTAAACAAAGGGTTCATAACCACCAAAGCTCGGGGTTTCACCTATTTTATTAATCGCCTGATTATAGGCAATATATGTCGAAACGCCGACCGCCATGACCGAAATCCCCAGCGCTATGACGAAGCCTTTCCCTCTCAACGCCCGCCTTACGTCGCCGAATTTAACTTTTTTCATAAATCCATTCCTTTCAGAATTATCAGAACACGCTGACACAGGTTCTTAATGTATTACGATTTTAGTTTTAACAGGATTTTCAATATTATTCAATTAAAATTGTAATTTTTTATACACCATTGAAAACCTCTTATAAAAAATTTGCCCCTGCAAAAAATAATAACGTATTCTGATTTATTATGAAAAAGCGAGGATTTTTTATGCGTATAAATGACTCGGAAAACGGGATTCCTTTAGGGCTTGGTATGGCGCTTGCTCAAAACAGCGACGCGTTAAGTCATTTCGCGGGGCTTTCAAAACAGCAAAGACAACAGATTATCGACCGAACCCACGGCATAGGCTCAAAAAAGGAAATGAGAAGCTTTGTGGATAATTTATCCAAAACATGGGGAATAGAATAAATTATACGGGCGGGGAGCAATTAAAACCCCCGCCCGTATAAATATGATTTTTTCACGTCTTAGGTTCATATATAATAAGCTTGTATAAGAAAATTATACAAAAATAAAAATTATTCGGAGGAAAAACAATGTATCAGTTTACAAGAGTAGAAGACCCTGCAAGACTTATCGCGGAAAAGGAATACATAACCGGCATACCTGCCGCAGGCGGTATTAATTTCACGAAATTTACCTCATGCTTAGGGGTCGCGGTTTATAATTCGGAAACCGGCAGTATTTCGGGGGCGCATTTAGTCCCGCCGACCGAAAGCGCAACAGATGACGAAATAGCGACGTGGACAGCCGAGCTTGTGGCAAATCTCGGCACTCATACCGAAAGCTTAATTTTCGGGTTTTATGACATTTGGAAAAACGTTGGAAACGGGAATTTATACAAAATCCTGAAAAATCTTAAAAACAACCTTACCAATTACAGCAAAGATAAGCTTCCCGAATCAGCCGCTACGGCAGATTATAAAGTAAAGTATATTGCGGGCGAATGGGATATAAACAAATAACAGAAAACTGCGGACGTTTTAAAGCGTCCGCAGTTTTCTGTTATTTAATAACAATATTAACAAGCTTATCCGGTACAACGATTTCTTTAACGATTTCTTTACCTAAAAGCGCGGCGCAAAACGCCTCGTTTTCCTTTGCGGCGGCGAGCAATGCTTTTTTGTCCGCACCGCTTTCGATTGTCAGACGTCCTTTTATTTTGCCGTTGATTTGGAGTACGACCTCAACCTCGTCAAAAACGCATAATTCGGGGTCGAAGTCAAGCCATTTTTCATCATGCACCTGTTTTAAGTCGCCTGTTTCCGATTCAACTCCGTCACCGAATCCAAGCATCTCATACATCTCGGAACAAATATGCGGCGCGAAAGGCGAAAGCAGAATCAGGAAGTCTTTAAGCTCGGCACAGTTAATCGAGCCATTGTCATAAATTTCGTTAATCAGCGACATCATGGCGGCTATGGCTGTATTGAACTTCATCTGTTCAATATCTTCACTCACCTTTTTAATCGTGCGGTGCATTGCGCCTTTGAGGGAATCGGAATATTCCCTGCTTTCATGACCTCGGAGTATGTCCGCGAGCCCGAAAGTGCGGTCTAAAAACCGCTTACAGCCCTTGATTCCCGCCGTGTTCCATGTAGCGGTTTTCTCAAAGTCGCCGATGAACATTTCGTAAAGCCTTATGCTGTCCGCGCCGTACTCGGCGGCTAAGATGTTCGGGTCAACCGTGTTGCCGCGGGATTTTGACATTTTTTGGCTGTCCTCGCCTAAAATCATACCGTGGGCGGTACGCTTTAAATAAGGTTCGGGAGTATTCACCTTGTCTATGCCGAATAAGAACTTGTGCCAGAAACGGGAATAAAGCAAATGCAAAGTGGTATGCTCCATACCGCCGTTGTACCAGTCAACAGGTAACCAGTATTCAAGGGCTTCCTTAGAAACAAATTCGTTTTGATTCAGGGGGTCTGCATAGCGTAAATAATACCATGACGAACCAGCCCATTGAGGCATTGTATCGGTTTCGCGTTTAGCGGGGCTTTTGCAGACGGGGCAGGTGGTGTTTATAAAACTTTCGAGGGTTGAAAGAGGCGACTCACCATTTTCGGCGGGCATATAATTATCCACTTCGGGAAGGGTCAGGGGCAGTTCTTCCTCCGGTACGGGAATCCAGCCGCATTTTTCGCACCAAATCATGGGAATAGGCTCGCCCCAGTAGCGCTGACGGGAAAAAACCCAGTCGCGGAGCTTATAATTTATTTTACTTTTGCCTTTGTTGTTTTCTTTAAGCCATTTTTTGATTTTTTGCTTTGCTTCGGGTACGTCAAGGTCGTTCAAGAAACCCGAATTGACCATAACACCCTCTTCGACGTCGGTGTAGGCTTCTTTTTCTATATCGCCTCCTTTTACGACTTCAACAATGGGCAAATCGAATTTTTTTGCGAATTCCCAGTCTCTTTGGTCGTGTCCCGGCACAGCCATAATTGCGCCCGTTCCATAGCTCATTAAGACATAGTCTGAAATAAAAATCGGGATTTCTTTCTCAGTTACGGGGTTTACGGCGTTTACGCCGACGAGCCGTACGCCTGATTTTTCTTTTACAATTTCACTTCTCTCAAAGTCGGATTTACGCGCCGCTTTTTCGGCGTATTGGCGGATTTCTTCTATGTTTTCAAGAGAATCAGCCCATTTTTCAATATAGGGATGTTCGGGAGCGATTACCATATAGGTCGCTCCGAAAAGGGTGTCAGGGCGGGTTGTAAAAACCCGCAAGACATCTTCATCTGTACTAATATCACCGACGGCGCGTGCCGTGAAATCCACCTCCGCACCTGTGGAGCGTCCAATCCAGTTGATTTGTGAATATTTAATCCGCTCGGGATAATCAACGTCTTCAAGCCCATCTATAAGCTGTTGGGCATATTCGGTGATTTTAAGCATCCACTGGCTTTTCACCTTGCGGACGACCTCGCCGTGACAGCGTTCGCACTCGCCCTGAATAACCTCCTCGTTGGCAAGCACTACTTTGCACTCGGTACACCAGTTGACCGCCATTTCTTTTTTATAGGCTAAACCGTTCTTGAAAAATTGTATGAAAAGCCACTGCGTCCAGCGGTAATAATCGGGGTTTGTCGTATCAACCTCCCGCTCCCAGTCAAACGACCAGCCGAAACTCTTGCACTGCTCGGTAAAGCGGGCAATATTATCTGCTGTGATTTTTTTAGGATGAATTTTATTTTTAATAGCGTAGTTTTCGGTAGGCAGACCGAAAGCGTCCCAGCCAATCGGGAAAAGCACGTTATACCCCTGCATACGGCGTTTTCTGGCGATGATGTCCATAGCCGTGTAGGGGCGCGGGTGTCCCGCATGCAGTCCCTGCCCCGACGGGTAGGGGAATTCAATCAGCGCAAAAAACTTCGGCTTGGTTTTGTCGATTTCGGCGCGGAAGGTTTTGTTGTCCTCCCAGTATTTCTGCCATTTTTTTTCGATTGCGGTAAAATTGTAGTTGTTCATATTTATTCTCCAAATAATTTTCTGTTTTTCCAAATCATGGTAAAGCCGCTGAAGACGGTCAGAGCGGTGCAAATATACATAAGAAAGGCAGATATTAAGGCAACCCAACGCGCATCAATTATATGTTTATCAATCCAAAGAGACAACATCACTAAAATCACACAAACAGCAACCATTGTAAAAGCAGTTTTTATTTTGCCCCATATATCGGCGGCAATCACCGCGGTGTTATCTTTGCTTACAACGGCAAGCCTAAATCCCGTCACAATAAACTCACGTGCTATTATAACGGCAACCGTCCATGCGGGAACAAATCCGACAAGACATATAAGCGCGCTCGACACAAGAACCTTATCCGCAAGGGGGTCTAAAAATTTGCCGAAGTCGGTAATCATGTTATACTTTCGTGCGATAAAGCCGTCAAGCCAGTCAGTAACGCTTGCTAAAACGAAAATAATCAGCGCCAACCAAAAGAGCCTAAAACTCATAAAAAATATGAAAGGCGGGAGCATCAAAACCCTTAATATTGTTAGCCTGTTCGCTAAATTCATGTCACAACTTCCCCTATTAAATTATTGTCAACCACGTCAGTAATTTTTACGTTTACAAAGTCGGAAATTTGCAGATTTTTGCCCGTAAAGTAAATCATTCCGTCGATTTCGGGGGCGAACATGTAACTACGCCCAAAGTACATTTCAAACAATCTGTCGTAGCCCTCGACAACCACCTCGTATTCCCTGCCAATGAGGCTGTTGTAGAATTCACCCATGCGGATTTCCTGTTGTTCGTTGATGATTTCAGAGCGGTGAAGACGCTCTTTTGGGTCTACCTGAAATTCAAACTCCGCCGCTTTGGTGTCTTCTTCTTCAGAATATGCAAAACAACCAAGCCGCTCAAAGTTCATGTCGTTTAAGAATTCGGCAAGCTCGGTGAACTGCTCTTCGGTCTCGCCCGGGAAACCCGCTATTACCGTTGTTCGGATTATAACGCCGTCGATTTCTTTGCGAAGTTTGTTTATTAATTCCCTCAATGACTGCTCGTTTTTGCTCCTATTCATGGCGCGGAGGATTTCCCCGTTGCAGTGCTGAATGGGAATATCCATGTATTTAGCGATTTTTTCTTGTTTTTTTATGACAGAAATAAGCTCGTCGGTTATTTTTTCGGGGTAGCAGTACATGATACGAATCCATTTTATGTCCTCTATTTCGCAAAGGCGGTTCAAAAGCTCCGGCAGTTTATATTCGTTGTATAAATCAATGCCGTAGCTTGTAGTATCCTGCGCCACAAGAATCAATTCCTTTACGCCTTTTTGGGCGAGCTCTCTTGCTTCGGAAATGATGTTTTCGATTTTGCGCGAGCGGAATTCCCCCCTTATTAAAGGTATAGCGCAATAAGAACAGCGGTTGTTACAACCGTCAGCGATTCGCAGATAGGCGTAATGGGACAGGGTGGAAAGCAGTCGCCCTCCCTCCATATTGAGTTCTTCAGGCTCGGTGAAAGCGCTGATTTTTTTATCAAGTAAAACTGAATGAACAGCTTCTACAATGTCGTCGTTTTTGCCGATTCCGAGAATGGCGTCAACTTCGGGAAATTCGTCTTCCATTTGCGCTTTATAACGCTGGGCAAGACAGCCGGTTACAATGATTTTTTTATTGAACCCGTCACTTTTACGGCTGACCGCTTCAAGGATTTCAGCTATTGCCTCTTCCTTTGCGCTTTGAATAAATCCGCAGGTGTTTATTATTACCACATCGGCAAGTCCCGGCTCGCTCACAAGCGGGAACCCCGCCCTTGTTATTTTGTCAAGCATAAGCTCGGCGTCGCACTGGTTTTTTGGACAACCGAGAGAAACCATACCTATTTTTGCAATGTTTTCGTTATTCATAATCTATTTCCATATCCTCGCAAACGCGTTCTATTCCCGCTTTTATATCGTTGTATTCGTAGCCGCGGCGGGCTAATGCATCTATTATTTTTTTCAAATCCCGCCTGTTTTTCGCCCTGTCAGTGCTATCAAGCCCTTTAATAATATTAAGATACTTGCGGTTTAAAACCTCAATGATTTTTTTCGGGATTTCATCCTCTGTGTATTTTTCGAGGGCGCCGGCTATGGTTTCGGCGGAAAGCCCTTTGAGTTTCATTTCATAGCTAACCCGCCTTATGCCGTAGTACTTGGTCTCAACTAAGTAGGCGGCTAATTTTTCGGCATACTTAAAATCGTCCTGATAACCTAAATCACGCACCCTTTCAAGGGCGGCAAGGCAGGTTTCTTCACCGTAGGTTTTATTCAGCTTATTTAATAGTTCTCCGCCTGAATAATCGCGCATACTCAGAAGCTTTAGCGCGTAGGCTTTGGCTTTATCAAAATCGTTTGACAGTTCTATCATAATTCGTCCGGTGAAAATTCTTCAAAATTATCGTCAGCTTCAACAACGACAGTCTTTTTGGATTTTTTTGCGGGTGCGGGAGGGCTTTCGGACGATTGCGGGGTTTCAGGGGATTCATGCGGAGTGGTGCTTATTGCGTCTTCTTCGCCGCCGGAAGAAAGCTCGACCTTATCCGCCTGTTCGCGGACTTTCTTTTCAATTTCTTCCATTAAATCGGGGTTCTGCGAAAGAAAAGCCTTGGCGTTTTCTCTGCCTTGCCCAAGTCTTTCGTCACCGTAATAAAACCATGCGCCGCTCTTCCGGGTTACGCCGATTTCTGTAGCTATGTCCAATATTTCGCCTGTCTTTGAAATCCCTTTGCCGAAAATCATATCAAATTCACAGGATTTGAAAGGTGGGGCGACCTTGTTTTTCACTACTTTGCACTTTGTCCTCGCGCCGATAATCTCAGCGCCGTCCTTAATAGGCTCGCCTTTGCGGACTTCAATTCTTACCGATGCGTAGAATTTTAACGCTCTGCCGCCGGGCGTGGTTTCAGGGTTGCCGTAGCCGCCTATTTTCTCACGGATTTGGTTTATGAAAACCGCTACCGTGTTTGTTTTTGAAATAACGCTGGTAAGCTTTCTAAGCGACGACGACATTAATCTCGCCTGCATACCTACGATTGCCGAACCCATTTCCCCCTCGATTTCGGCTTTGGTGGTCATAGCCGCAACGCTGTCTAATACGATTATATCCACTGCACCCGAGCGGGTCAGCGCTTCTATAATTTCGAGCGCCTGCTCACCTGTGTCGGGCTGTGAAACGATAAGCTGGTCTACATTAACCCCGAGAGACCTGGCGTAAACGGGGTCTAAAGCATGCTCAACGTCTATGAAAGCCGCAATACCGCCTTTTTTCTGGGCTTCTGCAACGGCGTGAAGTGAAACAGTGGTTTTCCCGCCGCTTTCGGGACCGTAGATTTCGGAAATTCTGCCTTTGGGTAATCCTCCGATTCCGAGAGCTATATCAAGGGTCAGCGAGCCCGTTGGCAGGGACTCAACGTTCATTTTGCTGTGTTCACCGCTCATGTACATGACAGCGCCCGCGCCGAATTGCTTTTCGATGTTGGCAATTGCAGTTTGCAACGCTTTTTGTTTTTCGTCCGCACCAGATGATATGTTTACGGTTTTTTTAGGTGATTCTTTTTTGGGCATTTGGGTTTTCTCCTTATTATGTTTTTATCGCGTAAATCACGCGTTCAATTCCTGAATAGTCTTTTTTTATTTTAGGGTTAAGACCGATTTTTATCATTAGCTTGCAGACAGCCTCCGCCTGACCGTCGCCGACCTCGCAGGCGAAAAGAGATGCGTATTGTAAGTATTTCCAAACACTGAAAAACTGCCTGTAAAAATCAAGCCCGTCGTCGCCGCCGTATAATGCCATCTTTGGCTCGTACGTGACTTCTTTTTGTAAATTTTGCATATCCTGTTTCGACAAATAAGGTGAGTTTATTAAAACAACCTCGTTTTTTATTAGCGAACGCGTTTGCTTTAATACATCGCCTTGTATTATTTCGACCTTGTCTGAAACATCATTTAGTTCTATGTTTTGCTTTAGATAATAAATGGCTTCTTCTGATTTTTCAACTGCAATGACTTTGCATTTTATTTCTTTTGCAAGTGCAATTCCCACGCAACCCGTTCCGGCGCAAAGGTCCACAACAATAGTTCTTCTGTCGCAATGCTCTTTTGCCAAATCAACTAAAAGCTCCGTTTCGGGGCGTGGTATTAAAACCCCTTTTCCAACCTTGAAGTTATAACCGTAGAATTCCCACTCGCCTAAGATATACTGCAAAGGCTCGCCGTTTTCGCGGCGTTTTATAAGAGCGTCAAAATTCTGTCCGCTTTTTTTCGCAAATTCATTCAGCCATTTTGTTTCCTGACGGGTCATGACACAATGTCGCTATCGGTTTCATCCGACTCTTCGCCGCTAACCGCTAATTGTTTGTCATGCGGGGTTATATTGCGGGCGTCTTCTTTCGGAAGAACCGGTAAAAACGCCGCCACGGCTATTTCAATCTGCTCGAGGCTCGGCTCTTTGGTGGTTAGCCGCTGAATACCGAGACCCGGGGCTGAAATGATTTTCATTACAATATTTTTGTCATATTTTCCCGCAAGTTTCAAAAGCTCGTAGGAAATTCCGACTAAAACGGGCAACAGCAATAATTTGAAAACAGTTCGTATTATATCCGCGATAAAGGCATTAACGCCCAACAATTCCACGAAAACCTCACTGTTAATCGGCAGAACCGAATAAAACAAAATACTGATTGCAAGCGTCAGAAAAATAAAGCTTGTTCCGCAACGGGGGTGAAAACGCTTATAATTTTTTATGCTTTGGGGTGTTAATTCCGCGCCCGACTCGTAAGCGAAAATAGTTTTATGCTCCGCGCCGTGATACTGATAGGTTTTGCGAATATCTTTCATAAAAGAGGTGAAACCCAAATACCCCACGAAAATTATAATTTTTATTATGCCCTCAAAAAACGAACGCCATGATGTTATGTCGGTATTGGGGAAAAGCGATTTTATTCCGGTGAAAATCCAGGTTGGTAAAAACATGAACAGCAAAAGCGCCAAAGCCACCCCGAGAACAACCCCGAGCACCATGATAAACGACATCAGCTTATCCCCGAATTTCTCCTCTAACCATTTTTCAAATCTGCCGGGCTCGGCGGAAGTTTCATCTTCGTCAAACGCGCCCGAAATTTCAGCCGACTTCATCATATAGCGATAACCGTCGCCCATTTGGATTACAAAATTAAAAACCCCGCGTATAAAAGGAGCCTTTTGATACCATTTTTTCTTTTTTAACTCCCACTCCTCAACGTGAATCGAGCCGTCTTTTTTACGGACAGCCATAGCACCCTTTGTCTCCCCGCGCATCATAATGCCGTCAAAAAGGGCTTGACCGCCGATTTTGCATATTTTTGCGTCCTTGGTTTTATTGCTCATGTTCTTTTGTTCCTTAAATATATTATTTATTTCATTAAAGGCAGGGTAATCTTAACCGTCGTTCCTTTCCCCTGCACGCTTTCTATGTCAAGTGCGCCGCCGTGCATGACTATGATTTCATCAGCAACGGCAAGACCGATACCTGAACCTCTGACGGAATTATTAGCTTTGAAAAAGCGGGTTTTAATCCTCGGTAAATCCTTCTCGGAAATGCCGCAACCTTTGTCGCTTATGGTAATGATAAGCCTTGTGCCGCTTATTTTCGCGTCAACCGTTACAGAGCCGCCCGGCGAGCTGTACTTTACGGCGTTGTCGATTATATTTATAAAAACCTGCCGGATTCTGTTTTTGTCACCGTGAATCACAACGATGCTGTCAGGCTCTTCATAAACAAGTTCAATTTGCTCTTTTTTAGCTTTTTCGGCATAAATCGAGAGCGCGTCCGAAAGTTCCGCAAGTGCGTCCATATTGGTTTTTTGAAGTTTAAGCCGTCCGCTTTGTATTTTTGAAAAGTCTAATAAATCCTCAACCAAAACCGATAAGCGCGAGGTCTCGGACACTATTACCCTCATGCCTTTTGAGAAGGTCAGGCGGGATTCTTCATCGGCGCAGATTCCTGATTTGACCGCTTCGCTTGATTCTCCCGATTCGAGAATGGTTTCGCTCCAACCTCTGATTGCCGTCAAAGGTGTGCGTAGTTCGTGCGAAACCGAGGAGATGAAATCATTTTTTATTTTTTCGGAATTTTCAAGTTCGTCTGCCATTGAATTAAAAATCCTGCAAAGCTCGCCTATTTCGTCGTCGTTTTTGGTGAGCGGCACGCGACCTGAAAAATCCCCCGCCGCTAATTTCTTTGCCGAGTTGCCTATACGCCGTAAAGGCGAAACTATGGATTTTATAAAATACATTCCCAAAAACAAAACAAGGAACATGACCGCCGCGCTTAACAGCGCGATGATTAACGTGGCGGCGTAAACCTGCGCGTCCACGCGGTCAAGGGAGGAAACCACCCGAATCGCGTCATAAACGTCTCCCGACAGCATAACCGTCATTGCCATATAACGCTCTGAATTCGGCATAAAGCCCACAAAATCGCCCGTGCCGTCCTCCGAAATCCGCGCCCTTTCATAATCGGGCATGTCAATGCCGCTACTCGGGGAGAAACCGCTGGAGGTTATGTCAACCCTGCCGTCGGCGGTAATCGCCATAAGCTCGGCATGGTTTTTACTGTCGAATTCTTCAATAGCCCGCCTTATTTCGGGCGCGTAATCGTCCATGTAAGACAAAACACCGTAGGTGATATTTGCCTGCGTGTTGAGGTATTGCTTTACCGCGCTGTAGTAATAATTCCTGAGCGCGAAATAAACGCTGACATTCACTATTAAAAGGAAAACCACTACTACGCTGAAACTATTGACAAACCAGCGTCCCGCGATGCTTTTTCTTATCATTTTTCCACCAATCGGTAATTTTTATAAAATATGTCGCCGAAATAATTGATAATTATTAACTGTCAGCCATCCATTTGTACCCGTAGCCCCACACGGTTTGAATAAAAACCGGCGCGGAGGGGTCGTTTTCCACCTTCATGCGGAGTCGTCTGATGTTTACGTCAACTATTTTGTCGTCGCCGAAATATGCGTCGCCCCAAATATGCACTAAAATACTTTTTCTGTCTAACGCCACGCCACTGTTTTTTATAAAATATTCAAGTATTTGATATTCCACCTGCGTAAGTTCAAGGCTGTCGCCATTCTTGGAAATTATACGGCTTTTGGTGTTGACTTTGAATGGACCGGAATTAATTTCTTTAACGCTTCCGTCGGTGGAAGAATTAATATTTACACGGCGGTATATGGCGTCAACCCGCGCAACTAATTCCGACGGGGAAAAGGGCTTGGTGACATAATCGTCAGCGCCGAGCATAAGGCAGTTTACCTTGTCCATTTCCTGCGATTTCGCCGACAGCATGATAATACCGACCGCCTTGCTTTCCTCGCGAATCTGCCTGCAAAGCTCTATGCCGTCCATTCCGGGCATCATTATGTCTAAAAGCGCAACGTCGAAAGGACGCTCTTCGGAATCCAAGGCTTTCCTGAATTCGGCTAAAGCCTTTTCACCCGAATTTGTATCGACTACCTCATAATCGGCTCTTTTTAAATTAATGACCACAAAGTCGCGTATGGCGTCTTCGTCCTCGCAAACAAGTATTTTTTTCACAATTTCACCTCGCTGTAGAAAATGCTTTTTGGTTGCATTAATTTTACTGTATAATCATTAACCGACCATACGCTGTCATTCCACAGAAATCAAATAATAATAAACAGGCTGTCCGCCGTTTACAAGCCCTATTTCTATATTTTCGCCGACCTTTTCACGCAGGGCGGCATAAGCTAACTCCGCCGCCTCATCGGTTACATCCGCGCCGTAGATGACCGTAATATAAGTCGTGTCATTTTTAATCATTTTTCGGGTAAGCTTAACCAACGCCTTTGAGGATTCCTTTTCGGTAAAGGACAGCTTGCCGTTTTCGAGAGCCATTATATCGCCCGACTTTATTTTTCTGCCCTCAAAAGTGCTGTCCCGCGCCGCGTAGGTGACGGCGCCCGTCCCAACCCTGTCTAAAGCCTTTGTCATGGCAACACTGTTTTCGCCGATGTCCGTATTTTCGTCAAAGCACAGCATTGCGGAAAGACCCTGCGGGATTGAGCGCGACTGCAAAACGACGACTTTTCTGTCTTTTGCCAATTTTGTCGCCTGTTCCGCCGTCATAATTATATTTTTGTTGTTTGGCAAAACAAAAACATTATGGGCGGGCGTGGCTAAAACAGCCTCCAATATATCCTCTGTGGAAGGATTTTGTGTCTGCCCGCCGCGAACTATATGGTCAACGCCTAAGTCTTTAAACAGGTTTTCAATACCCGCGCCGCTTGCAACCGCCACAAAACCGTATTTGTTTTCGGGCTTTTGCGGCTCAAGGACGCGTTTTTTCTGCAAGCCCGCCTTGACGCTTTCCTGCTTATGCTGTTCTTTCATGTTCTCAATTTTCATGTTTGTGAGCGCACCGAATAAAAGCCCCTCCTCCAACGCCTTGCCCGGATTTTCGGTATGGACGTGGACTTTTATTATATCGCCGCCGTCAACCACAACGGCGCTGTCGCCTATGGTTTCGAGATATGCCCGTAAAATCGCGGAATCTTTAGCTTCCTGTGATTTCACGACTAAATATTCAGTACAGTAGGTGAATTTTATATCGGCTTCGAGAGAACCTGCGGCGTTTGTGACAACCCGCTCGGTTTCTTTGCCGGGAGAGGCGGCTTCAATCACCGCGCCGCCGCTTATAACCTGTCGCATGCCTTTTAAAATAACCAAATAGCCCATTCCGCCCGCATCAACTACGCCGGCTTTTTTCAGCACCGGCAGAAGCTCGGGCGTTTTTTCAAGAGAAGTTTCGGCGGCGGTTACAAGTATATCGAAAATTTCGGCAATACTGCCGCCCTTTTCAGCTTTTTTCAAAGCCGCGTCGGCTGACTCTCTCGCGACGGTTAAAATCGTACCCTCGGTGGGTTTCATAACCGATTTATAAGCCGCGTCAACCCCCATTTTCACAGCTTTGCAATATTCTTTTGGTGTGGCTGAATTTTTTCCCTCAAGACCTTTCGCAAGCCCCCTGAAAAGGAGTGAAAGAATAACCCCCGAATTTCCTCTCGCGCCCCTCAGCATAGCTGAAGCCGCGGTTTCGGCTACTATTCCGACTTGAGAATCTTCGGGCAAAAGCTGTAATTCGGCAACAGCGCTTTTTATTGTCGCCGACATATTAGTTCCGGTATCGCCGTCGGGTACCGGAAAGACGTTCATTTCGTCAACCGTAATTTTTTGATTTACTATATTATTTGCGCCTGAAATTATGGCGTTTTTTAATATTTTTCCGTTAATGCTCAAAACCTTTTCCCTCGCATTGAATTATTAATTTATTTTGCGGGGGGCTACCCCCTAAGATTTTATTGCGTCAATAAAAACATTAACCCGACCGACTTTCATACCGGTTTGCTCCTCGACGACGTAGGTGACTTTGTGCTGTATACTCTTTACCACCGATGAAACGTTTACGCCGTAAGAAACTGTAATATGCAAATCTATGTGAATCATGCCGTCGATTGCCTTGACGGTTACACCCTTGTCTGCATAAGGTTGTTTTTTAGAGCGCAAAAGCGGCAGAAACTCAACCGCGTTTTGCCACGGACTGCCTGAGTTCATTCCAACCACGCCGAAACAACCCGTCGCCGTGCCGCCGATAAGGGTAGTAAAAAATTGCTTGGATATGCTTATACTGCCAAGATGATTATTGGAAACAACCATAATGAGCCTGCCTTTCGGTCTTTTTTGATGTATTACGCGGGCTTTAAGTTTGCCCCTAAAAGATATAATACTATAAAATTAATTAATTTTCAAGTCTTTGGAGCGGAAACGCCATGAATTTTTCCTTATAATTTAACTTTTCAAAGGCTTCCTCCGCTTTTTTCATGTTGTCAAAAACCCCGAAAACAGCACTTCCGCTACCTGTCAGACATGCGCCCGACGCCCCCGAGCCCATAAGCTTACGCTTTATTTTCTCAATTTCAGGGTTGTTATAAAGCATTTCAAAGGCGTTGTAGAAGTACTCGGTCTTTTCTTTTTTAGAGAGCGGATTTTCAGAGTAAAGAGCGTAGGCTTCCTTAGAGGAACAGGAAAACTCGGGCTTAATAATCACAAAAGCGCAATTTAAAGAGGGCAAAGTTTCCGCTATTTCAGTTCCCGTGCCTTTGCATAAAGCAAAGCCGCCGTGAATACAAAAAGGCACGTCCGAGCCCGTTTCAGCGCCGATTCGCAGAAGCTCGTCCAAACTGAAAGGGTTACCGCAAAGCGCGTTCAGCGCCCTTAAAACCGCAGCAGCATCGGCACTACTGCCGCCGAGTCCCGCCATAACCGGGATTTTTTTGATAATATTAATATCTACGCGCTTTTTCAAACCTGTTTCAGAAAAAAAAATCTGCGCCGCTTTATACGCGGTGTTTTTGTTGTTAAGCGGGATTTTGGGGTCGGAACAGGTTATATGAACTCCATGTCCGTCGCCGATTTTAACCGTTACATCATCGGCTAAACTGATTAATTGCATTGCGGTTACAATTTCATGGTAGCCGTCGGGGCGTTTTCCCAAAATATCGAGAAAAAGATTTAGTTTGGCATAAGCTTTTACGGTGATATTCATGAGTTCTGCTCTTTCAAAAACTCCTCGATTCTACCCATAGCGTCGGTCAGGTGACGGAGCGAATAGGCGTAGCAAACCCGTATAAAACCCTCGCCGCTTTTCCCGAACGCCTCGCCCGGTACTACCGCCACGCGTTTTGAGCGAATTAGCTTTTCGCAGAATTCAGCGGAGGAAAGCCCCGTGGATTTAACACAAGGGAACACGTAAAACGCCCCCTCGGGGTTGAAACACGCTAACCCCATATCGTTGAAAGTTTTGACGCAAAGGCGGCGGCGCATATCGTATTCGCCTACCATGTAGTCCACATCTCGCCTGGCTTCGGGGTCGGACAGGGCGGTTATTGCCGCGTACTGGCTGATGGTGGGACTACACATAACGGCGTATTGATGAATTTTCAGCATTTGGGTCAGGATAGGCTCCGGGGCCACAGCCCAGCCCAACCGCCAGCCGGTCATGGCAAAGGTTTTTGAAAAGCCATTTATTACGATTGTCCGTTCTCTCATACCCTCAAAGGAGGCGATTGAAACGTGTTTGTCGCCGTAAGTAAGCTCGGCATAAATCTCGTCGCTGAGGAGCATTATGTCGGTATTTCTGATAATTTCCGCAATTTTTTCAAGTTCGTCATACCTCATAACCGCGCCGGTAGGGTTATTGGGGAAAGGCAGGATTAAAACTTTGGTTTTCGGGGTTATTGCGGCTTTTAACGCTTCAGGCATTAGTTTAAAGGAATTTTCCTGTTTTGTAACAATTGGCACGGGAACGCCGCCCGCGAAAGAAACGATTGGGGAATAGCAAACAAAACTCGGCTCAGGCACTAAAACCTCATCGCCGGGGTTTACAAGTACGCGGATTGCCAAATCAATCGCTTCCGAGCCGCCGACGGTTACGACAGCTTCGTTTTTAGGGCAATAATTAACGCCTATGGTATCCCGCGTGTATTCACAGATTTTTTCCCGCAGTTCGGCTATGCCCGCGTTTGACGAATAGTTGGTACGCCCCTTTTCAAGGGATAGAATGGCTTTTCTGCGGATTGCCCACGGGGTTTTAAAATCCGGCTCGCCCACCGACAAAGAAATGATATTATCCATGGTGGCGGCTATGTCGAAGAATTTTCTTATACCCGAAAATTCAACATTTTTTACCCTTTCGGATAAAATATTTTCATAGTTCATAGTTTTTACTGACGCCCTGCGTTGTCAAATGACAACGCGATATCTTTGTCGCAACTTTACTATAAGCGCAAAAGATACAAATTAAGGGGACACAAGACTCCTTTCGTCGTCGTTGTCGGAGAAAAACACCGCGCCTTTTTCTTTGTACCGTTGTAATATAAAATGGGTGGCGGTACTGAGTACGCCGTCCATAGGGGCAAGATTTTCGGATACAAACAGTGCAACTTCGCGCAGGTCTTCTCCCCTTACCGTTACCGCTAAATCATAAGAGCCGCTACTCATAAGCTGAACGCTCTCGACCTGCCTGTGTTGCGCGATTTTACTTGCCACCGCGCCGTAACCGTTTTTTATCTGCGGAGAAACTTTCAGCTCAATAACCGCCGTAACGGCGCTCCTGTCGTGTTTTTCTTCATTGATAATCGCCGAATAACCTATGATGATGCCCTTATCCTCAAGGTCGTTTATTTCTTCCTTAACCTGTTCGGGCGTGATGTCGAGCATAGCCGCGATTTGCCCGTCGGTAAGACGGGCGCTGGTGCGAAGAATGTTAATGATTTTGTTTCTGAGGTCGTCCATGATTCTTCTCCTTTACATGTAATTTTTCTTTTGTTTCAGCGGGGGGTAAGGAAATCTCCCGTCCTAAACCAAGCGCTGTAAAATCAAAGCAAGTCTACAAAAACAGGTTTTCTTTTCTCGAAAAAAGCAATCTGCTTAAACCTCGCCGACCTTGCGATTTCAGCGCCTTTTTTGAAATTTGCGGCAAGGTCGCTTATACGATGGGCATCCGAGCCTATTGTTATAATTTCCCCGCCCGATTCACGGAAAAGCTTGACATAATAAGAATCGGGGTCGGCTTTGCCGTATTCGGGCTTTCTCAGACCTCCGGTGTTTATTTCAAGCCCGATTCCCCTTTCGGCGGCGGCTCCGAATATATCGCGAATAATATCGTCAAATTCGCCCATATCGACCTCTATGTTATAATTCCCGGTAATATACCGCAGAGGATATGTCAGGTGAGCTATAACGTCAATGTCGGCGTTTTTAACCATATCAAGGGTTTCGGCAAAATAAAGCCGCAAAAACATCATTGCGTCATGCTTATGAAAATTCAGAAAATAAAAATCCTCATATCCTTTTACGCTGTGGGTAGAGCCTATTACATAATCAAGGTTGAAATCCCTTATAAGCTTTTCGGCAAGCGGCGGGTTTTGCATAAACTGCCCGATTTCCCCCCCGAAACCGATTCTGATTTTATTTTCATACTCGTCTTTAAGCGGCGGGATTGCTTTGGCGGCTTTTGGCATGAGCGTGCTTTCTTTATAGTAAGAATCGTAGTAATCGTTCACGTCAATATGGTCGGTAAAGGTCAGAGCTTGAACACCGAGTTCAATGGCTTTTTCCGCCATTTCGCGGGGCGTGTTTTCCCCGTCGAAAGAAAAACTTGTATGGGTATGGGTGTCGATAATATTCATTTAATCTCCGAAATAATATATTAATATTATTTATTGTACCACAAATTGCAAATTTTGTCCATTGAAATATTTACATTTGCTAAAAAAATGATATAATATATATTAGACCATTTTCAAATTCGGAGGAAACAACATGAAAGCCGTTATTACCGTTATAGGAAAAGATACCGTGGGGATTTTGGCAAAAGTTACGGGGATTTGCGCCGACGCCAATGCTAACGTCATGGACGTGACCCAGACAATCATGCAGGATTTGTTCGCTATGACCATGCTGATTGATATTTCGTCGCTTAATGAGAATTTCGGGGGTTTTTCGGAATTGTCGGACAGGCTGAAAGCTATGGGCGGGGACATGAATCTTCAGGTGCATGTAATGCACGAGGATATTTTTAATTCGATGCACAAAATATAGAGGACATTATGAAAAAAACAGCCTGCTTTTTAATTGCCGTGGTGTTAATGGCGGCTTGCGGGGGCGACCCGCCGCCCGCTGAACAGTATAATGAACTGTTTATGACGCCGACGCCTGCTGAACAGCATAATGAACCGCTTATGACGACGACACGCGCAACAACCGAAACCGTTTACGAATCGGTTACCGCGTCACCCCAAACCGACCGGTCCTCTATTGTTTTCAATCTTCCCGATAACCCCGCCGACTGGCAAACAGCTTATGTTGATTATTTAAACGGGGATTTTGAAGCCTTGGGGATTGGCGGCAAAGAGCAATGGTGGAACATTTTCGTAAGCGGCTTATATGTAAAGGACATGGACGGCGACAGTATTCCCGACTTGTTTATTCAGTCCGCCGGTTGGAATTATCCAACACATCTTCTACTATACGGGGAAAACGAAATTGTCGATAATTTTATCTATTACCCCACGTCCACCTCGAATTATGCCCTCTTTTTGCAACCCGAAACAGAACGTATTGTGGTTTTTTACGGCGGTCACAACTCAATGTGGGAAAAAATCATTTATTACACAGTTCTTGAAGCCGGAGCAGGCGGCAATCTTGAGGTGGTAATCTTAATAGATGGCAGTCCCGAATATGAAACTTTCAGATTAGACGACGCGGACGTAAGCCGCGAGGAATTTTTTGCCGCGATTGACGAGTACATAACACCCTACGAAATGGTTGATTTTAGAGATTTAGTGTTTACGGGCAGTCCCGAGGAGCGGATGACGTATTTAGAGGAAAATATATTTTATTAACGAGGTATTTATGCTTAATAACACCGACATTTTAGAAACCATAAAAATGATACAAGAAGAAAACCTTGATATACGCACGATTACAATGGGGATTTCCCTCCTTGACTGTATCTCTCCCGATATTGAAAAAACCTGTGCCAGGGTCTACGATAAAATTACCCGCGTGGCGCAAAACCATGTGAAAACAGGGAAAGACATAGAAAAACGCTACGGAATCCCCATCATAAACAAGCGGCTCTCGGTGACGCCGATTGCCGCCATATTGGCGACTGCTTGCGACCCCGTAAGGTTAGCCTTAACCTTAGACCAAGCGGCTAAAGAAACCGGCGTGGATTTTGTCGGTGGGTATTCGGCGTTGGTGCAGAAAGGCTTTTCGCCGGGGGATTTGGAGTTGATAAAGTCCATTCCCGACGCGCTTTCGGTAACCGAGAGGGTTTGCTCGTCGGTCAACATAGGTTCGACGGCGGCGGGCATCAATATGGACGCCGTGCGGCTTATGGGAGATATTATAATTGAGGCGGCTCGGAAAACCGCCGATAATTCCTATTTCGGCGCGGCTAAAATTGTGGTTTTCTGTAATGCTGTTGAGGATAATCCGTTTATGGCGGGGGCCTTTCATGGTTTTGGAGAACCCGACGCGGTTATAAACGTAGGGGTAAGCGGTCCGGGCGTGGTTCGGGCGGCGGTTGCTAAAATGCCCGATGCTAATATTGACCAAATCGCCGAGCAAATCAAACGCACGGCGTTCAAAATCACCCGAATGGGGCAGCTTGTAGGCTCTGAGGCGAGCCGTGCGCTCGGAGTGCCTTTCGGCACTGTGGACTTGTCGCTTGCCCCTACGCCCGCGATAGGCGACAGCGTGGCGTATATCTTGGAGGAAATAGGGCTTGAAAAATGCGGAGCTTACGGGACGACAGCCGCACTTGCTTTGCTCAATGACGCTGTTAAAAAGGGCGGGGTAATGGCTTCTTCTCATGTTGGGGGGCTTTCAGGAGCGTTTATTCCCGTTTCCGAGGACGCGGGCATGATTGCGGCAGTCAAGGCGGGTGCGCTCTGCCTTGAAAAATTAGAGGCTATGACGGCGGTTTGCTCGGTGGGGCTTGATATGGTGGCTGTACCGGGGGATACGTCTCCTGAAATAATTTCAGCCATCATAGCCGACGAAGCGGCAATCGGCATGGTCAACAACAAAACCACAGCCGTAAGAGTTATTCCCGCAATCGGCATGAAAGAAGGCGAAATCATTGATTTCGGAGGGCTTTTCGGTAGCGCGCCGATTATGGCAATAAACAAATTCTCGCCGCTCAAGTTTATAAACAGGGGGGGGAGAATCCCCGCGCCTTTGCAGAGTTTGAAGAATTAAAAAAATCCGTTGAGAACTGCGACCTTTATGAAAGATTGAGGACGCGTATGAGTCGGGGTGTATTTGAGTGACCATGATATATTTATTATAAATTATTTTTTTTATTAATTTTTAGCTAAACTTTTTCTTTCCCCTGCCGATATAATAATTACGACAAGCGTAGAAATATAAAAATATCGTAATTTTCGGTTGAAATTTGCCGAAATTCGGGGAGGGTAATTTATCATGTCAGTAAATTCATTAAATTCGGTGTTTTCAAACTTTGCGAAAAGCACCTTTAAGTCACAAGCCGGCGCAAAGCCGCAACCAGCCTCAAAGCCCCAGGAAACATTCAGCGTGCAAAAAGCTGAAAATACCGAAAAAATTGAGAAATCGGGTTTAAGCGAAAAGGCACAAGCCTATCTCTCTAATCTTCAGGAAAAATTCGGCAATATAAACTTTGTCATAGGCGATTTTTCCGATAAGGATACCGCCAATTACAAAGGTGGCGGCAAGGAATATAATTGTTTCATTAGCGCGGACTTGCTTGAACGCATGGCGGCTGATGAGTCGGTAGCCGAAAAATATGAGGGCATCATCTCCGATTCGGTTTTAAAGGTAGATGAACTTAAACAAACCATAGAGGATAAAGGTCTTGCAAAATACATCAAGAGCTACGGAGTAAAGGTCAACAACGACGGAACGGTGGATTATATACTCACTTTAAGCGACAGCTTAAAAGGTATGTATGAAAAAAAAGCCGCCGAAAAGTCGGAAAACAAGAAAATCGACAAGGGCTATAAATCCGGCGATTCACCCAAAACCCTCACCGCAGGTTCAATCGAGGAGCTTTTGGCAAAGCTTGAGGAAATCATATCGGCAAAAAAAGAATTGCTTATCGAAAAAACTGCAAACGGCAACGACCGGGACAAGACAGCTGAAACAAAATCCGATATTTTTGAAGAAATCATATACATGAACAACCACAACCACTCAAAACATGATTTTTCGTATGTGAGAGGAAGAAGAGACGGGTTTGTGTCGTGAGTTAAGAGGATAAAAACAGGGCGGGGAAAATTTCCCCGCCCGTTTATTTTAAATACTGTAAAGATGTGAATTTTACAAAGGTCATGGGCAATTTTAATTTTATATAAGTCAAAACAACCCTCCGAAGAAGTGAATTCTTCGGAGGGTTGTTTTTTACTCAAACTTAAAATCATCGAACGCGCCCGTACCACCATCTCCCCAAGCTTTTATATCCTCGTCGTCATTTCGGTAATCCGCCTTTTTTTCATTAAATACAGTCACGCCGAAAAGCTCCTCCTGAATGTCCATAAGCATATTGTAATACTGCATTTTTTTGAGCCAGCGCTTGGGAATTGCCTGAACGCCTCTGTATGCGCCGAAAAGCCCCCCCGCCAACGCCGCGCAGACGTCGCTCGCGCCGTCGTGATTGGCGGCGAGACGGATTGCATTTACAAAATCGTCCGAGTGTAACGCAACGCAAAAAAGCGCAATCGCAAGCGCCTCTTCGGCGCTTTTTCCGTTTCCGAGACGTTCTACTGCCTCGCGAGGTCCTGTGGAATCGTCATAAATCAAGGTCAGCGCCGCGTCTATTGCGAGATAGCATTGTTCATGAAATTCGTAGCCTTTAAGAATCCGCAAGGTTTTCTTTATGGCGTTGTCAAGGGGTTCCCCGTTCAAGAGGTCTGCAATTATTGCACAGTAACAGCCCGCCGCAAGGTAGCCCGTTGGTGCGGTGTGGGTAATTGCGGCAAAATCCGCGCCCGCCCGAAAAGCTATTTCGGAGTCATAGTTAAAATAAAGCCCTGCCGGCAACACCCGCTTTAATCCGCCGTTATCTGAATTATCATTTATTTTTGAAATAAGTCTGCCGTATTTGCTGTCGCGTGCTCCGAGTAACGCGTCTATATTTGTACGGTCGGCAAATCGGTTTTGATAAAGCCCTTTGGCTTTCAGTAGGCGACATTTGTGGTGGTTTTTCTGGTTATCGAAAAGCCAAGCGTATTCCTTGCCTGCTATTGTGTTAGTCTGGGTGTAAAGCCAGTACTGATAGGCATAAAAAACGTAGGTGGTATAATTGATTTCACCGCCCTTAGCCTCTCTGTCCGCCCAGACTATTCCGTCCGCCGTAAACAGCGCCATTTGCGTAGCGTCGGTAAAAAGCGCGGTTTCGGTCTTTTGGCTGACGCTGAGTTCAAGGCAGCCGTGTTTTTCAAACCTTTCACACATAGTTTCAAAATCCATATCCCTGATGGGATAACCGAAAGAGTCCCCAATCGCGAATCCTAAAAACGCGCCCTCAAATCTTTCGTTTACGGTGATTTCTTTTGCCATAATTTTGTATTCCTTTCTGATGTCAGAATTTTTTGTACATAGACGGGCGGGAAATGTGTTTTAATTCAACACCTATTCCGCACGCAGTTCAACCGGCAAATCCGAATTTTCAATAGCTGCTAACATTGCGCGTTCACGCTTGCGCTGGGCGGTGCGGGCGATACGGCTGTGTATAACTCGCGAGGAAACTATACCGTCTTCAATGAAAAACTGATTCTGCAAATAGTCGAAATAAGAACCCGGCGTGATTATGCCGTTTATTTTTATTAGGTCTGTTCCCGCCTTGCCTAAAACAGAATCGGCAAGCAAAACGCAGTTGGTGCTTAAAACAAAGTAATTCTTAAACCGCCCTGTTTTGAATTTATAGCATTTTGAGTCGGTACTTTGCCACATACGAAGCCGACGTTCGGTTTTAACGCGGCTCTTTATTTTGCTCTTGCCGTCGCCCTTATTCTCCAAATCCTCTAAGGCGGGTGGTTTCCATTCGTAGGTCTGTTCTTCCAATAATTTTATTTCATTTTTAATAAGCTCTACCTGATTTGGGTTAAGGCGCAATCCGTAACAAATCACTATTTTATTTTCTTCTTCTACCGAGTATTCTATGTATTTTTCCTTGTCGGCTTTGAACAGTACGCCATCTCCGTATATTCGGAATAATTTAGACGAGCTTATATCGTAATTTCCGTAAGAATAAACCTTTCCGTCGGTAATCAGGTCGCAGTGCCCCATTCTCCCGGCTCCGCGGCTCGAAACATGTATGAGGAGTTCAATTTCAGCGGGTTGGGGGTCTTTTTGCCGGATTACAAATTTTTTGTTAGGCGGCATTTCCTCGTCTTCGCCGTAGGAGGAAAGAAACCTGTTGAAAGAATTCATGAACCTGTAAGGCATGAACGCCGAAACGAATACCGGCAGGGAAATCCGAATCCCGCGCCGCAACCCCGTTTTTTTTCTTTGGTGTACTACGAGCGCTAAAAAATCATTAAGCTGACAAAGCCCGTAAAGAATCAAATAAATCCCTGCAACCACAAGCAACGACCATATTCCGACGCTCGCCATAACCGTAACTACCCCGAAAACCGTGAAAAACACTGCTCCGGCAAAATGTGCGAAAATTCGCCGCGAGTTGTTTTTTTTAGCGATAAAAAAGTCGATATATTTTACCGTAGCGTTCAAAAAAACGTATACCGTAAACAAAAACATTAAAGCACGAATGGTTAAATAAGGAAGAAATATTGCCGAAAGCCCGCAGACAACGTTGAAACCTCCCGCAATCAGAGCGGGCAACAGTTTTTTAGCAACCTCGGGGTTTGTTTTTCGGGAGGTGCGAAACGGTCCGTGTTTCATAATTATGCTGAAAAATATATGCGCGCCGTGGAGAATCAGGATTACTCCGCCGAAAACCGAGGCAACCTCCAACACTACCCGACCTTGCGCCAATACTACGATTCCGAGGGTTACCAGGAGGACTCCGTAAAATAAAAGCCCCGCTTTGTATAGGTATAATCTGTACATTTTTACTCCCGGACGGCAGAACGCCGCCCCTTATATTTTATAATTTTTCTATTTATGATACTTCCCGTTGTTTTGTATTGAAAAGGCGCGGTAGAGCTGTTCAGAAAGCATAATCCGCGCTAATCTGTGCGGAAAGGTCATGTCCGAAAGGGAAAGGCGTAAATCCGCGCTTTGCTTTACGCTATCTGACAACCCTTCTGAACTGCCTATTATGAAACTGATGTTATTGCTTTCAATGTTAAAAAGCTTTTTCGCCAGTCCCTCGCTCGTGAATTTTTCACCTTCAAGGCATAGGGCGATTTTAAAAGACTTGAGGGTTTTGGCGTTTATCATTTCGGCTTCTTTTAAAAGGGCGGCTTTTATCTCCGCCGCTGACGGATTTTGGCTTATTTTTACCGGAGAAAGCTCCATTATATTTAATTTGCAATACGCCGACAGCCTTTTTTCGTACTCGGCGCAGGTTTCTTTAAAATAATCTTCTTTAAGCTTGCCGAGCAGAATTAAATTTATTGTCATCTTCTTATTTTGCGGTTATTACGGTTTTTATTACTTGATTTTTTCATAATGCGAAGTATCGTCACAAAAATGATTAAAACAACGATAATCCCTGCGCCGACCTTAAACCATGTTTCACTGAAAATCCCGGCTATTTTTTGCGCTACTTCGGCGGTGGTGGATTTTTGCACATCGGTTGCGGCGACAAGGTCTATTCTGCCGTCAATAAGGGTTTCCCCCATAAGTTTCAGCTCAACGTAGCCGAGAACGTCTCCTTTGGCAACGGGCGCCTCAACCTCCTCATCAAACAGGGTTATGTCTCTTAAAATAGCTGTTCCGTCCAAATTGTTCGGCAGTAAGGTGTTGTAGTCGCGTGCCGGTTTAAGTTGTACCCGGTCGGCTTCCTGCCCGTTTCTCACGGCAACCTGGGAAATTACGTCGTCCGCCGACAGCACCGACTGGTATTCAAGGGTGGAAAACGCCCACCTGTAGAGCGATAAGTGGTCATCATAGGCATAGAGCGCCCTGTCAGACATGTTGTCCGTAGGCGGGTTGCTATAGGACGGGCTGTCAATTTTGTGGAAAGGCGCACCGAGGGTAACCAACATGTATGTATAGCCGCCTCTTGATGCAGTGGAAACGAGGCAGAAGTTCCCCTCCGAGTATTCGCCTGTGTCAACATCGTAGAACCAGTTCATACTTCCTGTTTTTACGCCTCTTGCGAATTCATAAAAATGAGAATTGCCCTCAAAGTTGCGAATCAGGCGATTGGTATTATGGATTGAGTAAGGATAAGCGTTTCTGCTGTTTTCGGGTAGCTCGTAGGTTGTGGTATTGGCTATTTCCATAAACTGAGGGTACTTCTCATAAGCGTGTCTTGTAATCAGGAACATATCATAAGCGCAGGAGTAATTATTCTTTTGGTGCAGCCCGTGAGGGTTGGCGAAATTAGTTTTGACAGCGCCGAGCTCGGCGGCTTTTTGATTCATCATTTCCACGAATGTCGGAATATCTCCCCCGACGCTGTAGGCTAAAATATTCGCCGCGTCACATGCCGAATGAACCATTAAGGCGTAAAGGCAGTCCGCGTATGTTAAATTTTCCTGTCCGACCGCGAAGTCGGCAACCCCCGCCCCCGTGAAGTTGGGGTTTTCACCGAAACCGGTATTCATGGCGTTGGTTACGACTACAGGTGTGTTAAGGTCGCTTACGTTATCGAGTACGACTAAAGCCGTCATGATTTTGGTGGTGGAAGCGGGATAAACGGTTTCAAACTCGTTTTTCTTGAAAACGGTCAAATCGGTATCTAAATTCACCATAAATACGCCATGACTGTAAATTTCGGCGTCGGGAGCGAAAGCTGAAGATTTTAAAGTTATGTTTTGCGCCATTATAAGCAGAACGGCGCAAAAAATAATAAGTTTTTTTGCATTTTTTAGACTTTTTGCGTTTATCATATAGACAAATTCCTCCGGTTTATATATAATAATAAAGAGCGGGCTTGTTATCTTTATTATTCTATCATAATTTCTTTATAATTTAAAGCCTTTTTTGAAATTTGTAATTATTTTATAATATTTTCAAAAATAGGAAAGGAAAATTATGAAAAACAGACTATAACAAATATTTCACATAAGGTAAAATAATGAAAAAACATCAAAATTACATTTATATCACGGGCGACACCCACGGGGATTTTACCCGTTTCAAAAAACTTAAAAGGCTTCGTAAAGGCGATTTTCTAATCGTCTGCGGAGATTTCGGCTTTATTTGGAGTGGCACAAAAAAAGAAAAACGCATGTTAAAGCGTCTTGGCAGGAGGAAGTTCCACATTCTTTTTGTAGACGGCTTACACGAGAATTTTTCGGAGCTTAATTCTTACCCCGAAGAGGAATGGAACGGCGGCATGACCCGTAAAATAAGCGGGAATCTGCGTTATCTTATGCGGGGTGAAATATTTACACTTGGGGGCAGGACGCTTTTGGCGTTCGGGGGAGGACGGCTTGACGAAGAGGAAACGCTGTCCGAGAGGATTGCCGAAAGCGAGCTTGAAACACTCCCTGAAATTCCCAAAGAATCGGAATACAGAAACGGACTTCAGGCAATAACGCGCCACGGCGGCAAGGTTGATTACATAGTAAGCCACGAAGCTCCCTGTAAAATCGCCGAGTTCCTTGAATTACCCAATTCCGATAAAAGCCGCGCTAACGCGTATCTTGATATATTAGGCGAAAGTTGCTCGTTTGAGCGTTGGTTTTTCGGGAATCATCATATTAACAAGGTGGTAACCAGTAAATACTACGCGCTGTTCGACAGGGTTATGAGGTCTGATGAGGTAATAAAATATAACCAATAGGGGCGCGTACTGCGCGTCTGTAAATAGGTCAAAATTTAAAAAACGCAAAAGGAGAATTTTTCATGGCAGAAATCAAGTATGAAATCACAAAGGAACTCGGCGTTATTTCCGAAAACCAAAAAGGCTGGAAGGTTGAACTTAATATGGTAAGCTGGAACGACCACCCGCCAAAGTACGACATTCGCAACTGGTCGCCGGGACGCGAGCGCATGGGCAAGGGCATAACCCTCACCGAGGAGGAGATGCAGGCATTGGTAACGCTGTTTAACGAACGGGACGAGGAAGATTCTTTTGAATGAACGCTCCTGCTTTTCGGAAAAACGACAACACTCCGTATAATTTAACGCGAATTATACGGAGTGTTGTCGTTTTATTTGGTTTTAGTCTTCAATCCGCCAGTTGACAGGTTCTGCTTTATTTTGTTCGAGGAAAATATTTGCCTTTGAAAAATGACGGCAACCGAAGAAACCGTTATATGCCGAAAGCGGACTGGGGTGCGCCGAAGTTAAAACTATATGTATCGGGTTGGTTAAAATCTGCGCCTTTGCTCTGGCGTTCATGCCCCAAAGAATGAAAGCTATAGGCTTATCCCGTTGATTTAACAGCTCTATGATTTTATCGGTGAAATATTCCCACCCTTGCGCCTTGTGGCTGTTTGCCGCGCCCTGCCGAACGGTCAGGACTGTATTCAAGAGCAGTACGCCGTTCTTTGCCCAACTTGATAAATCTCCGTGACTCGGCGGGATTATGCCGGTGTCGTCGGTCAGCTCCTTAAAAATGTTTTCAAGTGAGGGGGGGCGTTTTGTACCTTTTTGTACGGAAAAGCAAAGCCCGTGCGCCTGTCCCGGTTCGTGGTAGGGGTCCTGACCGAGTATAACCGCCTTTACATCAGAATAAGCGGTTAGTTTCAGCGCGTTGAATATATTGTTCATATCAGGGAAAATGTTGAACTTTTCGTACTCGCGTTTCAGAAATTCCCTGAGATTTGCGTAATAACGTTTTCGGAATTCATCTTTTAAAAGCTCATTCCAGTCGTTTTCAAGATTCACCATAGTTTCAAAACCCTCCGAAATAAAGAGTGGCGAAAACTCCGCAGGTCACAGATAAAATCCCGATTACGACAAGGCAAAAAATGAGTGCGGGCTTTCCGAAGTATGCTTTTTCGGGTTTTAAAAATGGGGCGGGTTCAGCCTGAAAATCATTTTCTTCGATATTATCAAAAGCGTTGTCCGATTCCGCAGCCCGGAGTTCGGGTAGCGGTGTTGAGAAAGAAGCTGTTTGCGGCTCTGCTACGGGCTCGTTTTCAGGGAAAAGAGAGGCTGCCTCGGGGGCTACTCCTTCGGTTACCGCCGTGTTTTCAGCGGTAAAGGGAGGTACGGGTAAATTTGGTGCTTCAGAGGGCTCATGAATATCCGGAAAAATGGGAGCTTGCGGAAATATAATATCGGGTACGTCTTGACCGGGGTAGGCTTGGGTCGGTAGCGGGTAAACGTTTATATCGGGAACAGGGTTATTAACCTGCGCCGTTTTAGCCCCGCAAGAATGACAAAAATTACTGCCGCCGCTTAAACGGCTTCCGCATTTTGAACAGAACATAAGATTCCTCCATTTATAATTTATAATTATTGTGATTGTTTCGGATATATTCAAATAAATACTGCTGTGCCAACCCCTCGTTACCGATTATGCAGTCGGGGAGTCCATCGGGGTAAAATTCAGACAGTACGCGCTTGACCCAAATGTCTTTCGGGAAAGCGCCGCTTTTACCGTAGGCAAACAGCAGTACGCAGTCGGCTACCTTTTCACCTACGCCTTTTATTTTTAAAAGCTCCTGCTTTATGTCTTCAGTTTCTTTTTGGTAAAGCGCGTTTAAATCAATCACACCGCTGTTTACTTTTCTTGCCGCGTCGATTATGTATTTTGCGCGGTATCCGCATTTAAGCGGCTCTAAATCGGACGGTTCAAGGGCGGCTAAAACCCGCGCCATCGGGAAAGCAAAATGATTGCCGCGAATTTTTTCGCCGAATCCCTCGCACAGTCTCTTTATAATCATCTTTATGCGCGGTATATTGTTGTTTTGGGATATTATAAAGCTTATTAAGGTTTCAAAAGGCTCCTGCCGTAAAAGCCGCAGTCCGTAGGCATAGCGGCAGGCTTTTTTTAAGAGCGGGTCTTGCGAAAAACGTTCAATAACGCTTTTATAATCCCTGCCTGTATCAAAATATTCTAACCAAAAAGGCAGAGCGTTATCCGCAACGCCTATAAGCCTTATGCCGTCAGGTTCAAATAAAAGCTCAAGCGGGCGGTTTCCCGCTATTCCGAAATAGCGATTACCATTACCCGCCGTTTTAGTCCAGCGAAACGCCTGACCGCCCGCGAGGGTCAGCTCGGGCTTGAAAAAATCGGTTTCAATAAAAAAATCCATGAAAGTTCACAAAACCTATTGATTATTCTTCTATATTATAATACAATTTAATTATAATTACAATATATTTTTATGATTTTATCGGCGCGCCGCCCCTAAAAGAGGTGCAGGCGTCAAAGCCTATATTAGGCGGTGAAGTCAGAAATAGGCACTTATGTGTTTTAAAATTTCAACTGCAAATAATTATTCCGGAGGAAAACTCAATGAGAGAAAGCATACTGACAATCCCCGTAAACGAAGTTTTTGAGCCGAAAGAGGGTTGCCCGATTTGCCGTATGCGCGATACGGTGGAGGGGCATATTTCCGAATACATAATGGGGGCGGCAATGATGGAACCCGACGTTCGGGAGGAAACCAACAAGCTCGGTTTCTGCCTCACTCACTTTTCTATGCTGGCAGAGCAGGGAAATCGGCTGTCCCTCGGGTTAGTGCTTAATTCCCACCTTAATGTGACGAGGCAGAAATTTCTTGTTTCTCACGCCGGGCTGAAAAGCTTAAAGGGGAAACGCACCGACAATCTTTCAAGTACCTGCTTTGTCTGCGAAAAGGTTGACTGGGGCATTAATCACATGTTGAAGACTGTTTTTACGCTGTTTGAAAAAGACAAAGATTTCAGAGAGCTTTTCAGCGGGCAGGAATTTTTTTGCCTGCCGCATTATCATTTTCTTGCCTTTAAGTCCGAGCATATTTCTAAAAATGCCCGCATTGAATTTTTGAAAGTTCTTAACAAGGTGGTTTCGGAATACGCCGAAACGCTGAACTCCAATGTAAATGATTTTTGCGACAGCTTTGACTACAGGAACGCAGGACGGCTAAATACTCCCGATATGGAGCATATCTCGACTTCTCCACAACGGGCAATCAGATTTTTGACCGGCAGGGATATTTGATGAAAGGCGTGACAAGAACAAGGACAAAGCCCCTTTTATTTTATTCTCCAAATATTCTCGGCGTAATCCTTTATCGTACGGTCGGAGCTGAACTTGCCCGCGCTTGCCATGTTAAGCCAGCATTTTTTGTGGAATTCTTCCCGCTTATCTCTGTAATCGGCGTTTATTAAAAGTTTTGCGTTTACGTAAGAATTAAAGTCGCCGAGCAGATAATAATGGTCGGGAACATGCCATGAAGCGCCGTCCAAAAGCGAAAAATACAGCTCGCGGAAAATATCGGTGGCGTCGTTATTAACCTGACTGCCATGATTGACGTGGAAAATTCCGTCAATTAAAGTATGCAAAACCCTGTCGATTTGCTTATCGGTGGCAACAATCTTGCGCGGCTCATAATCGGGCATAATCTTCTTTAAACCCTCGGCGTCCGCTCCGAAAATGTAGTTGTTTTCAGCACCCGCCTCTTCCACGATTTCAATATTAGCGCCGTCCATAGTGCCGAGCGTTACAGTGCCGTTGAGCATGAATTTCATGTTACCCGTGCCGGAAGCCTCTGTTCCCGCCGGCGAAATCTGCTCCGACACGTCGGCGGCGGAAACCAATCTTTCGGCGTAGGAAACGTTATAGTTCTGCACGAAAACTACTTTTATAAGCTCTCGCACGTCCTTGTCTCTTTCAATCAGCGCAGATATTTCGTTTATATATTTTATAATTCCCTTTGCCCTCGCGTAAGCGGGGGCGCTTTTAGCGCCGAAAATAAACGTGGTGGGGTGAAAATCCTTATATCTTCCGTCCTTGATTCCGAAATAAAGATAAAGGACAGAAAAAGCGTTTAAAAGCTGACGCTTATATTCATGCAGACGCTTAACCTGTATATCGAAAATGCTGTCGGGGTTGATTGTAATGCCCTCGCTTTTTTGGATATAATCGGCAAGCTCTTTTTTGTTTTGGTGCTTGATTTCGGCAAAACGGTTAATCACGCCTTTGTCGTTGGCGTATTTGCGAAGCTCTTTCAGCCTGTCAAGGTCGTAAGCCCACTCGCTGTCGCCAAGCAACTCGGTTATAAGCCCCGAAAGCTTTGGATTACAGAGTTTTAGCCAGCGGCGCGGGGTTATGCCGTTGGTCTTGTTTTGGAATTTATCGGGATATAACCCGTACCAGTCTTTCAAAACAGAGGTTTTAAGTATTTCGGTATGAAGTTCCGCCACACCGTTGACCGCCGCCGAACAGTAAACCGCCATTCTTGCCATGTGCAGGGTTGAGGGGTTTTCCCCGGCAATAATACGCAGCTCGTTGATTTTCTCGGTGGAAAAACCGCGCGCATACATCTCGGCGATAAAAGCTTCGTTTATTTGCAGACATATTTCATATATTCTCGGGAGGAGCTCCTGAACCAGTCCGGTATTCCATTTTTCAAGTGCTTCCGCCATAATCGTATGGTTAGTATAGTTAAATATTTTTCGGGAAATATCAAGCGCCTCGGAAAATTCCAAGCCCTCCTCGTCAATTAAAATCCTGATTATTTCAGGGATTGAAACTACGGGATGGGTGTCGTTAAGCTGTATGCTGACAAAATCGGGAAGCTCTTTTATATTTCTGCCGTTTTGTTTGTGATTTTTTATTATATCCCGCATTGAGGCGGCGCTGAAGAAATATTCCTGCCTGAATCTTAATTTCAAGCCCTCGTAGGTACTGTCGTTGGGATAAAGACAGCGGGAAATATTTTGAGCTAAAACCGCACTTTCGGACGCTTTTAAATATTCGCCCCTGTCGAACACGGCGAAATCGAATTCTTCAACAGGTTCAGCCTGCCAAAGCCTTAACGTGCGGATATTTTCCGTACCCCGCCCGATTATCGGCATGTCGTAAGGCACGGCTTTAACCGTCATATCGGCGTAAATCAGCTCTACTGCGTCTTCCTCGCGCCGCACGCTCCACGGGTCGCCGTATTTTGTCCAGTCGTCGGCTTCTTCCTTTTGGAAACCGTTCTCAAAGCTTTGTTTGAACAAACCATATTTATAGCGGATTCCGTAGCCGTCAAGAGGTAGCCCCAATGCCGCCGCACTGTCTAAAAAGCACGCCGCCAACCGCCCTAAGCCGCCGTTTCCGAGGGCGGCGTCCTCAGCATCTTCCATTACTGAAAAATCCGCACCGATTTCCTCAAAGGCTTTTTTTACCTCTTCGGTAAGCCCAAGACACAGCAGGTTGTTATAAACCGCCCGCCCCATTAAAAATTCCATTGATAAGTAAAAGGCGCGTCTTGCCGATTCGGCTTTTTTGTCTGATGTCGCGTCGGGATTTGCGCTTTTTTGCCAGTCGTCGGCAATGCCGTCCATAACCGCCGCAGAAATCGCGTTGTGAATATCATGGGGGCTAACGTTTGGAGCGGCGTGCAGACTTTTCAAAAGAGCGGTAAAGCTCATTTTGCCGTCGGGGACTGAAAGCGGTTCTCGAATCCTTTCCGCGCCCTGCGAACTGCTACGCATATTTTTAATCATATCGGAAAAACCCATAATTTTGATTCCTCTCAAAAAATAATATTCATTATAAATGCCGTATTATTGAATTTTAACATAAATAACCGAATCTGTCAATTGCATAGCAAGCCCCGGAATGTAAAATAATGTTGACAACACGGCTTTGAACATGATATTATATTAAAAATACGCTGTTGCAATAATATGAAAGGACTTTTAAATATGAAAATCAGCTTTTCCACACTCGCCTGCCCCGACTTTTCATGGACGGAAATTTACTCTATGGCAAAAGACCTCGGCTTTAACGGAGTTGAAATCAGGGGGCTCGGAGACGATATATTTGCGGTAAAGGCGAAACCTTTTTCGGCGGATATTGATAACACCAAAGAAACTTTAAAGAGAACAGGGCTTGAAATACCCTGCCTTTCCTCCGGCTGTTTCCTTAAAAACGCCGCTCGACAAAGCTGTAACCATGCCGAAATAGAGCAGTATGTAAAACTTGCGGGACAGCTTAATACGCCTTATATACGGGTTTTGGCAGATTCCGAGCCGCACGCTTCGGAAGAGGTTGACGATAAATTTATTGAAAGCGAATTGCGCGCCTTAGCCGAAATAGCTAAAACAGGCGGGGTAACACTTTTGGTTGAAACTAATGGGGTTTACGCCGACACCAAAAGACTTCGCAAGCTTTTGGACGGGGTGAACTCCCCTCATGTGGCGGCGTTGTGGGATATGCACCACCCCTACCGCTATTTCAACCAAAGCGGAGAAGAAACTATAGCCAATCTCGGCGATTATATAAAATACGTTCATATTAAAGACAGCGTTTACGAGGGCGGGAAGATTAAATACCGTTTAATGGGCGAGGGCGATTTGCCGCTTGCCGAAATGCTCAGAACCCTTGAAAAATCGGGCTATGACGGCTATGTTTCACTCGAATGGGTAAAGCGCTGGTCGGACGATTTAGAGGATGCGGGGGTTGTTTTCCCCCACTTCGCCCGATATATGGAGCCGTGGATAATTAAAAGAAAGACGGTTTACGCCGATTTGCGCGATACGGGCTATTATCCGTGGGAGAAAAATGCCTTTATCGACGAGACCTTTCCCGATGTGCTTGACAGGGTTTGCGATGAATTTCCCGACCAAATTGCCTTTAAGTACGTGGAAACGGATTATACCAGAACCTATCCCGAATTTCGTGAGGACGTGGATAAATTCGCCGCCGCTCTTATAAAAATGGGGGTGGAAAAAGGCTCGCATGTAGCTATTTGGGCGACTAATGTACCCCAATGGTTTATTACCTTTTGGGCGGCGACTAAAATAGGCGCCGTTCTTGTTACCGTCAACACCGCCTATAAAATCCATGAATCCGAATATCTTTTACGCCAATCGGATACCCATACGCTGATTATGATTGACGGCTACAAGGATTCGGATTACATAGGTATTATTAAAGAGGTTTGCCCCGAACTTAAAACCTCCAAACCGGGGAAGCTTGAAAGCAAGCGGTTGCCGATGCTTAAAAATATTATAACCGTCGATTCAAAGCAGAACGGCTGTTACACCTGGGACGAGGCGTTTAACTTAGGCGGGGAAGCCGAGGCGGCGCTTGTGCGTTCAAGGCGGCTTGCCCTTAATAAAGACGAGGTCTGTAATATGCAGTATACCAGCGGCACGACGGGATTCCCAAAAGGGGTTATGCTGACTCATTATAACGTCGTCAACAACGGCAAGGCTATAGGCGACTGCCTTGATTTTTCCAATCATGATAAATTAATGATACAGGTTCCGATGTTCCACTGCTTCGGAATGGTACTCGGCATGACAGCGGCAATGACCCACGGCACTTCTATGTACCCTATTACGGCGTTTTCTCCCTCTAAAGGCTTGAAATGTATAAACGAGAATTCCATAACCGCCTTTCACGGCGTACCGACTATGTTTATCGCCATGCTCGAGCATAAGGATTTTGAAAAAACCGATTTTGCACAGGTTCGCACGGGTATAATGGCGGGTTCTCCCTGTCCCGTAAAGGTCATGGAGGACGTGCTTAATAAAATGAATATGAGCGACATTTGTATTACCTACGGACAGACCGAAAGCTCTCCCGCCATCACCATGAGCATGACCTCCGACACGGTTGAACAAAGGGTAAACACGGTGGGCGGACCTATTTTCGGGGTGGAGGTAAAAATCACCGACCCTGTGACGGGCGAAGAATTGCCTGACGATACAGACGGCGAATTATGTGCGCGGGGTTATAACATCATGAAAGGGTACTACAAAATGCCCGAAGCCACTTCTGCCGCTATTGACGGCGACGGCTGGCTTCACACAGGCGATTTGGCGCGGCGGCGAAAAGAGGACGGCTATTATAAAATCACCGGAAGAATACGTGACATGATTATCCGGGGCGGGGAGAATATTTATCCCAAGGAAATAGAAGATTTTATCTACACCAACGAGAAAGTCCGCGATGTGCAGGTGATTGGCGTGCCCGACAAACAATACGGCGAGGAAATTATGGCTTGTATCATTCTGAAAGACGGTATAGAGGAGAGCGAGGAGCTGAAAGCGGAAATTCAGCAGTTTTGCCTTGACCATATTGCCAAGCACAAAAAGCCGAGATACATTGACTTTGTAAAAGAATTTCCCATGAACGCGGCTGGGAAAATATTGAAGTATAAGATGAGGGAGCAGGCGGTTGAAAAGCTTGGCTTGGAGGCGGCTAACGGGATTGTAACGGCGTGAATAAAAACAGGGCGGGGATTTACTTTTTCCCGCCTTTGGCTTTGAAAATCAGCATAATTAAAATATTATATTAAATTCATCATATTTTTATTTCCCCGTCAAGTCAAAAAATTATAGACTCCACGCGGAATAGAATATTGACAAAAAGCTACATTCTGTGTATAATAGATTATGAACGCATAATCGAAAGAAGGGAAGGCAGTATATATGGCACAACGTAAAATTATAATCATAGGCGCGGCGGGACGCGATTTTCACAATTTTAACACTTTTTACAGGGATAACCCCGCTTATAAGGTCGCGGCTTTCACCGCCGCGCAAATCCCCGACATAGCCGGTCGTAAATACCCCGCGAGCCTCTGCGGCAAGCTTTACCCTGAAGGTATTCCGATTTACCCGCAGGAAGACCTGGAAAGACTTATAAAAGAACTTGAGGTTGACGAGTGTGTTTTTTCATACAGCGATGTTTCGTATTCCACGGTTATGGGCATTGGGGCAATGGTCAACGCGGCGGGCGCGGATTTCTCCTTAATGGGTTATAAAAACACCATGCTCAAAAGCACAAAACCCGTAATCGCCGTCGGAGCTACTCGGACAGGCTGCGGCAAAAGCCAGACATCTTGCCGCATAGTGGAAATTCTGATGTCTCACGGCTTAAAAGTAATTGCCGTGCGTCACCCCATGCCTTACGGCGACTTAGAAGCGCAGAAGGTTCAGCGTTTTGCAGATATAGAAGACCTTTCAAAGCACCGTTGCACGATTGAGGAAATGGAAGAATACGAGCCTCATATAAAGCGCGGAAATGTGATTTACGCGGGTGTGGATTATGAAGCAATTCTGCGTGCGGCTGAAGACGACCCTAACGGCTGTGACGTGATTCTCTGGGACGGCGGAAACAATGATTTTCCGTTTTATAAGCCCGACCTTATGATTACCGTGGTTGACCCACACAGACCGGGACACGAGCTTGCTTATTATCCCGGAGAGGTAACGTTAAGAATCGCCGATGTTGCGGTAATAAATAAAATAGACAGCGCAGACTTTGACAATATACAAATTGTCCGTGAAAATATTGAGCGGGTCAACCCTAAAGCCGTCGTAGTTGACGCGGCTTCCACCATAAAGGTTCAAAACCCCGAAATTATTCGCGGCAAGCGGGTTTTGGTTATAGAAGACGGTCCCACCCTTACCCACGGTAACATGAAAATAGGCGCGGGCGTAGTCGCGGCAAAGCGTTTCGGTGCGGCTGAAATTATAGACCCCAAGCCTTATGCGGTGGGAAAATTAGCCGAAACCTATCGGCTTTACCCCGAGATAGGCAACTTGTTGCCCGCTATGGGCTACGGCGAGGAGCAAATCCGCGACCTTACGGCTACCATTGAGCGTGCAGACTGTGATTCTGTGGTAATTGCCACGCCCATTGATTTAACGCGGGTTATTAAAATCAACAAGCCTAACACAAGGGTGGAGTACGCTTTGCAGGAAATCGGAAAACCCGACATGGAAGACGTAATGAAAGATTTTATTAAAAAGGTGAAATAGTTTTAAACTCAAGCAAAAGAGAAGAAATATTTCATGGTGCGTTGGCGCCGGACAGGTATGGTATATTAAGATGAAAAAATTCGGCAGGAAAACAGGCAGATTTATATGCGCCTTGCTTTTTACGGCAATGCTGTTATCTGTGTTTTTCTGCGGATTATCCGCCTCTGCCAATGTTTCCGTTTCGTCGGATAAACCTAATCCTTCGTGGCGCTTTTCTTCTTTCCGCGACATTCCCGGCGTTACAGGCGAGGAAATTGCCGCGATTGAAGCATTGCAGGCAAATAATGAAGCTTTTGTTTTCGGGGTGTTGCTGAACACCGAGGCATTTCTCTCCCAGGACGGGGAACTGAGCGGGTTTTCGGTTCTTTTGTGTGAATGGTTGAGTGAACTGTTTGAAATAGATTTTGTCCCGACTAAGGTTACATGGAGCGATTTAATCGGCGGGCTTGAAAACGGTAAAGTAGACTTTGTGGGAAATCTTACGCCCAATGAGGAGCGCAGACAAATATACTACATGACCGATGCGATTGCACAGCGTTCGGTAAAATATTTCAGATTGACGGATGCCGAGCCGCTACAGAATATCATTGAAAACCGCAAGCCGAAATACGCGCTTTTGTCGGGTACGGTCACGGCAGATAATGTTATACATAACATCATTGAGGAATTTACGCCCGTGTACATATCAGAGTATCGGGAAGCCTACCCGCTTTTGAAAAGCGGGGAAATAGACGCCCTTGTCGCCGAAAACACGGTGGAAGCCGTCTTTGACTCTTACGAGGACATTACGGCAAGGGATTTTTTACCGCTGATTTACAGCCCTGTTTCCCTGACGGCGCAAAACCCCGAGCTTGAGCCTGTTATTTCGGTCGTGCAAAAAGCGCTCAAAAACGGCGCAAACAGCCATTTAAGCCAATTATACAGTCAAGGTTACAACCAGTACAGGAAACATCAGCTTTTCCAACGGCTGACCGAAGAGGAAATCAAATATATAGAAAACAACCCCGTCATACCGTTTTTAGCGGAACATGACAACTATCCCGTAAGTTTTTACAATTCCCGCTACGGAGAGTGGCAGGGGATAGCTTTTGATGTACTTGAGAGGGTGAGTGCGCTTACAGGACTTGAGTTCAGAATCGTCAACGACCGAAACACCGAATGGTCTGAAATGATGTGGAAACTTGAAACCGGAGAAGCCTATATTCTTTCGGAGCTGGTTCGTTCAAAAGAACGCGAGGGACGGTTTTTGTGGTCGGAGCGTTCGTTTTTAACCGACTATTCCGCCCTTATATCAAAAGCCGATTATCCCAATATCAACAGCATAAATGAAATATTATCGGCAAGAGTGGGGTACACAAGGGGCGGCGTTCACGCGGAACTGTTCATGAGATGGTTTCCCGACCACCCATATACGTTTGAGTACGCCAGTCAGGAGGACGCAATAAGTGCCCTCGAGAGCGGCGAATTAGACATGTTGATGACCAGTACCGTCAGCCTTTTATACCTGACAAATTATTTAGAGCTTGCGGGTTATAAGGCGAATTTTGTATTTGACAGTAAATTTGACTCTGTCTTTGGGTTTAATAAAGAGCAGGAGATTTTACTCTCAATAGTTGACAAGAGCCTCGGAATGATTGACGTTGACGCTATTTCGGGGCAGTGGCTTCGCAAAACCTACGACTATCGCGTAAAGGTCGCACGGGCTCAGATGCCGTGGATAGTAACTGCGGTAATCATTATGGGGCTTATGCTGGTGTTTCTTACAATCATATATATTAAAAACAGGCGAAAAAGCAAAACCATAGCGGGACAGGCGGCAACGCTTACCGCCATATATCATTCAATACCCGCAATGGTGTTTACCAAAGACCTGCAAAACACCTACACCAGTTTTAACAGCAAGTTTTTGGAGGAAGCAAATGTCAGCGAGGAGCATCTGATAGGCAAAGACTTTCAGGATATAGCGGTACACGACAGAAAAGCCGTAAACGAGTTTGCCAACGCAAACTTGAAGGTTATTAACGAAAAGGTCACTGTAGTGACCGAGGGTTGGTATCAATATATCGACGGAACTCGCCGTGCTAAGGAAATTACCAGAGCGCCTTTAATTCAGGACGGCAAGGTAATAGGGCTTTTGGGAATTGCCGTAGATATAACCGAGCGCAAAGAAGCTGAAAATTTGGCAAAGCGCGTGTCTGCGAGATTGAGCGCAATAATGGACAATCTGCCCGGAATGGTTTTCCAAAGCGTTTATGCCCCCCCCCATTACTCCTATACTTTTGTCAGCAAGGGCTGTCGAGAGCTTTTGGGATATTCCCCTGATGAACTTGTGGACAACAAAGAGGTAAAGTTTTTCGATATACTGCACCCCGACGATATTAGTTATATTGAAAAAATCAGCGCCGAAACATTGCTTGCGGGTCTGCCGTTTGAGGCGACTTTCCGTTTCATTACCAAAGACGGCAACGTTAAATGGATATGGGAGCGCAGTCGCGTTGTTGAAAGAGGAGCGGACGGTAATTCAAGTCTTGTGGAGGGCTATTACACCGACATTACCGAGCGGCGGCAACTTGAAGCGGCTGAAATGGCAAACCATGCCAAATCGGAATTTTTAGCCGTTATGAGCCATGAAATCCGTACCCCTATGAACAGTATAATGGGATTCGCGGAGCTTGCTCTTGATAAAGCTGTAAATCCGCAGGTCAGGGATTATTTGGAAAAAATAACCGACAGCACAAAATGGCTTTTGAATATTATAAACGATATTTTGGATATTTCAAAAATCGAGTCGGGGAAAATGGAACTCGAAAGTGTGCCGTTTGACCTCTACGACGTTTTCTCCCGCTGTCAGGCAGTCATATTGCCGGTCGCTAAGGAAAAGGGGCTTGAGCTAAACGTATACGCCGAATCCCCTGTTGAGAAAAAACTGCTCGGAGATGCAGTGCGTCTTTATCAGGTATTGATGAATCTTTTGTCAAACGCGGTGAAGTTTACCGATTCCGGAAACATAAAGTTTTCGTCGCTGTTAAAAAGCTCAGGCAAAAACAGCGCTACTGTGTATTTTGAGGTAAAAGACAGCGGCATAGGTATGAATGAAGAGCAGAAACAAAGAATCTTTAAGCCCTTTGTTCAAGCCGATTCCAGCACCACCCGCAATTATGGCGGTACGGGGCTCGGGCTGACCATAACCGCGAATTTGGTAGCGCTTATGGGCGGGGAGCTTAAAGTGGAAAGCGCCGAGGGCAAAGGCAGTACTTTCGGCTTTGAAATTGTGTTTGAAACCGTAGATTCTTCCGTACACGGCTCTGACGACAATCAATTTAATACGCTGACCAAGCCTCGGTTTGAAGGTTCAATCTTAGTCTGCGATGACAATAAACTGAATCGCGAGGTGATTTGCGAGCATCTTATTCAGGTGGGGATTGAATCAAATGAAGCCGAAAACGGCAAAATCGCAATAGAAATGGTTCGCGGAAGAATGGAGAGGCAGGAAAGCCCTTATGACTTGGTTTTCATGGATATGTTCATGCCTGTTATGGACGGAATCGAAGCCGCCACTAAAATAAATGAACTGAATGTTGAAACCCCCGTAATCGCCATGACCGCCAACGTAATGAGCGGCGAGCTTGAAAAATACAAAAAGCACGGAATGCCGGATTGTTTAGGCAAGCCTTTTACTTCGCAGGAATTGTGGCGGCTACTTTTAAAGTATATGACGCCGGTAGGCAGCACCTTAATAGATGAAAAAACACGGGAACAGCATAAAAACGATTTGCTTAAAAAATTAAGGTTGAACTTTGTTAAAAATAATCAGAATGTGTTCTCCGAAATCAAAAACGCTATTAAGTCAAAAGATATAAAAACAGCCTACAGGGTAACCCATACGCTTAAAGGCAACGCAGGACAAATCGCTGAAACCGCCTTGTATAACGCCGCCGCCAAAATAGAAAATCTGCTAAAAAAAGGTGATTCCTCAAAGGTTACGGAAGAGGTAATGAGCCTTTTGAAGACTGAGCTGACGTCGTCTTTAGAGAATCTTCGACCGTTGCTTGAAGAACATGAGGCAAAGCAGATGCCCCCTCTTAACCCTGAACAGGTGATGTCTTTATTTGAAACGTTAGGGTCAATGCTCGAAAATATAAGCCCCGACTGCAATGACTTGATTGACGATTTAAAAACCGTACCCGGCTCGGAAGAGCTTGTACGCTACGTGGAAAATTATAACTTCGAGTCCGCGTCGCAGGCGCTTGCCGAACTAAAGAAGAAATGGGTGTAAACAATCATGGAAGAATTAAACAAGTACAGTATATTAGTTGTTGACGATGAAAGCTCAAACATTACAGCGCTTAACGCTATATTAAGCCCCGAGTATACTGTTTATGCGGCAAAAAACGGACAGAGCGCGATTAATGCGGCGGAAAAACATCTCCCCGACATTATTTTGCTTGATATTCTTATGCCTGAAATGGACGGCTACTCTGTAATTGAAACCCTGAAAAGCTCAAGCATTACAAAAAAAATCCCCGTTATTTTCATAACCGGATTAAGCGACACCGACGATGAGGAAAAGGGATTAACACTGGGGGCGGCGGATTATATCAGCAAGCCGTTTTCTCCCGTTATTGTAAAATTAAGAATCCGCAATCAAATCATGATGCTTGACCAACTCCGCACTATTGAGCGGTTGAGCATGACCGACCAGCTAACCGAATTACCCAATCGTCGCAGTTTTGAAGTAAGGTTACAAGCCGAATGGGGACGCGCCTTGCGCGAGCGCGAACCGATTAGCGTTTTGATGCTTGACGCCGATAATTTCAAAAACTATAACGACGCCTACGGGCATCAGCAGGGTGACGCTGCGCTGAAAGCCATCGCCGCAGTTTTTCACGATGTATTGAAGCGTTCGGTTGACTTTGTGGCGCGTTGGGGCGGCGAGGAATTTATTGTATTGCTACCTAATACTGATTCTTACGGGGCTATTGGAGTGGCTGAGAAAATACGCGGGAAAATCGAGGGAATGGAAATTCCGAGCGTGAGCGGCGACGGTGTGACCGGACTGACCATCAGCATAGGCGTTAATACGCGGGTACACGGTCGCAGTATTACCACCTGCGAGTTTGTTTCGGGAGCGGATATGGCGCTTTACGCCGCCAAGCAAAAGGGTCGGAACAGGGTTTGTAATTTTGAGAAGAAATAAAAAAAGAGCGGGGGACAAGTCCCCGCTTTTACATATTACTTAATCACAAATCCAAATTCGCAAACGCGTTCAAATCCATTCCCGCCGTATTCCCCGCAAGGTATTCATAATACCCCTGGCTTGCAATCATCGCCGCGTTATCCCCGCACAGCGATAAAGGCGGAATATAAATTTCAAAATCCCCTCCCGCACGCTCGGTCAGCATTTGTCTTAACCCCGAATTCGCAGCCACCCCGCCCGTAAGGGCGATTTTTTGTCGAGAGCCTCGACCCGCTTGTCGAGAGCCGCCCCCACCAGCGTTATTTTGCGTTATTTCAGCGGCTTTTAAGAGTTTAGTTGTTAAAATTTCACAAATCTTGTTCTGAAACGCGGCGGCAACGGCGTCTTTGTCTAATTCTTCCCCCCGCTGTTCCGTATTGTGAATAAGGTTAATTACGGCTGTTTTAAGTCCCGAAAAACTGAAATCAAGCTCATTCGGGGTTTTAGGATAAGGGAGATGATAGCTTTGGGAATTAAGCGAAGTATTGCGTGTCAAGGCGCTCAAGGCGGCTTTGTCAATATAAACCCCGCCCGGATAAGGAAAGCCGAGCGCCCGCGCCGCTTTATCAAAAGCTTCTCCCGCCGCGTCATCGATTGTTCTGCCGATAACGGAAAATTCGGTATAGCTTTTGACCTCCATAATCTGGCTGTGCCCGCCCGAAACCGCAAGGCAAAGATAGGGCGGCTCTAATTCAGGGTAGGCAAGATAATTAGCGGCGGCATGACCTTTTATATGATGTACGGGAATAAGGGGCTTGTTCACAGCAAGAGCCAAGCCTTTGGCAAAGTTTACGCCTACCAAAAGCGCGCCGATTAACCCCGGAGCATAAGTCACCGCAACCGCATCAATATCCGAGAGCTTACAGCCTGCCCCCGCGAGCGCCTCTTCGCACACACCTACAATGCTTTCGGAGTGGAGGCGGGAGGCTATTTCAGGCACTACGCCGCCGTAGAGCTTATGGGCGTCAATTTGAGAGGCGATTATGTTTGATAAAATTCTGCGACCGTCCTCGACGACAGCGCAGGCAGTTTCATCGCAGGAGGTTTCTATAGCTAATATTTTCATTTTATTCCCCGCTATCAGCGTAAATTTTCATTTAGAAAAACCCATAAGTTTCAATATCATCAAGTGACATAAACCCGTCATGGTGAAACATTCGCGTTCCGTTTTCAAACATTTCGTCCATGTCATTCTCCTTTAAACCCGTTAAACCATGCCCTTTCTCCAAAAGGCTTTTTATTTACATAATTTAAAGGCTCTGCCGCTTGTCCTAAGGGCAAAAAGCAGACCAATTCGTAATCGTCGGGAACGCCTAATATGTCCGCCATTTTGCGCCCGATTTTGTCGGCGTCGGTAACATGCCCCTCATACCAACAGCTTTCATAACCAAGTGCCACCGCCGCCAGTAGCATGTTTTCAATTGCCGCCGAATAATCCTGAATGTAAAAACACCGGTCTCTGTAAGCAATGATTTTTTTCGTCAGCACACAAATCATTGCAGGAGCGGTTCGAGCGGCGCACGGTTTAATGACCCTGAGCAATTTCCGCATTAAATCAGCATTGTCTACGGCAATCAGGCTTGTCGTTTGCATATTGCACCCCGACGGCGCCGAAAGCCCCGCCTCCATTATTTTTACAAGGTCTTCCCTCGGAACTGCTATGTTTTTGTATGCTCCGCGATAACTTGTTCTGCCCTTAATAGTTTCTAAAATATTCACGGCAATAGCTCCTTTATGATTTTATAAAATTCCGCAAATTCCTCCAACGTCAGCTCCTCCGCCCTTGCGGTTTTATTAATTCCGCAGGCTCCAAGTGCGTTTCTAACCGATTCTTTGGAAAGCTTTAAATTTTCCGAAACGGGATTTACCAATTGCTTGCGCCTTTGCGAAAAAGCCGTGCGGATTATTCGGAAAAACAGCTTTTCATCGGCTATGTCTTCCCTTGTTTTTTCATGACATTTAAGCGTAATAACCGCGCTGTCTACATTCGGGGAGGGCATAAAACTGCCCCTTGACACATCGAAAAGCTTTTTAGGCTGGCTGTAATACCGCACCGCCGCGCTGACCGCGCCGCAATCGCGTGTTCCCGGCGGGGCACACAAACGCAAGGCGGCTTCCTTTTGCACCATGACGGTGATGGATTTAAGAGGCAGACGCTCCTCCAACAGCCGCATGATGACGGGCGAGGTTATATAATAGGGCAGATTCGCGCAACATATAATCTCGCCCTGCCCATTAAACCGCTCCGCGAAAAGCCGTTTTAAGTCCAACTTCAGCACATCGCCCCAAATTATTTCCACATTGGAAAATTCGGCAAGGGTTTCTTCAAGAACAGGTTTGAGTGTTTGGTCTATTTCAACCACTACTACTTTTTCGCAGGTTTTTGCAAGCTCTTTTGTAAGTACGCCGATTCCCGCCCCTATTTCAAACCCGAAACGCATTGCCGCCGAAGATTCGCCGCCGCCCAAAACCGCGTCGGCTACAATTCTCGGACATATTGAGGGATTAATTAAAAAATTCTGCCCAAGCGACTTTGAAAAAGAAAAGCCATGACGTGAAAGTAGCTCTTTTATAGTTTTTACAGATGTTAGGTTCATGTTTTTATTATATAACGACAAACCGTAATAGTCAACATACCCTATTGATTTTTTTCCTCGTTTGTGATATTATTGTTTTAACGGGGGTTTTTAAAAACATGAAGAAAAATCTTTTGGTTATAAGCGATTCGAGAAATTTCCATTTAATTATCGAGGCGGTTTTCAGAGGTCGGCACGCGGTATTTTTTGCCGAAACCGAAGAAGACGCTTTTTCCCTGCTTGAACAATACCCGCTGAATCTTATCATTCTGACCCCGAACATGAAAAAAGCGGACAGTTTCCGCTTTCTTGAACATTTGCGGGGCAAAGATTCGCGTTATAGTCAAATCCCCGCACTTATGGCGGGCGCTTTCATCACCCCTGAAATTATATCAAACGCGCACAAAAATAACATCTCGGATATAGTAAAACTGCCTTTTGAGCCTATAGAATTCGACATTAAGGTTGAAGAGCTTCTAATAAAATTCTCTCCCTCCCGCGAACGCCCCGACCCCGTTACGGGTCTTCCTAAAAGATATGTCGGGCAGGAGCGCATTTCAAAATTATTAAGCGATGGGAAAAAAGGCGCGCTTATGTTAGTTGACCTTGATTATTACAGCTTTTTAAGCACTTCGGTCAGTGACAATACCATGATTGCCTGTCGTGACGTTATTCAGGAGGAAGTCCGAAAAGACGATGGGAACGCCGTGCTTTCGGTAGTTAAGGGCGGCGGGTTTCTGCTTTTTGTACGGGACTTGCGGGAGCGGGAAAAGGTGCAGGACTACGCAAACCGACTGATAGGCAAAATCCTTGAAAAGGTCAACGAAACCGTTTTTGTTTCAATCGGTCTTGCTGTTTCGGAACGCCACGGCAAAAATTACGAGGATTTATATAAAGCCTGCGACAAAGGTCTCGGAGAAGCCCGTAATCACGGTAAGAATATCGCTAAATTCTACACATGGTAAAGAAAAAGGAACATTTCTATGAAAAATGTATTAATTATAAGCGACAGTATAAGGGAAATAAACCGACTCAGGCGGTTTTTCGATTCCGATTTTAAGGTCAGCGCGACAAATTCAGCTGAAAGCGCCGTAAATGTTTTGCAGGGCAAAACCACTGATATTACGATTTTTCATACCGGGACGGATTTAAGTCGTCTGTTTGAATTTTACAAGCAACTAAGACAAAACGCCGCCACGGAGAATCTGCCGTTGATTGTACTGGCAGATGCGTCTATATTAAAAACATTGGTAGACACAGTAGAAATGAAAAACGCCGCCGTAACAGGTACAAGCATTACGTCGGATAATATGAAAAACTTAATAAATTCGTTTTTCGTTTAGGAAACGACATAAAACAAGCCTAACAAGCATATAATCCACCAAATACTATTCTCGTCTTTTACCGAGCCTCGGACGCAATGCGCCCACCTCAAAGTTGGCGGCGCGTCCAAATCGCCCGCTTATTATTTAAAGGTTTAAGCGTAAAAGCCAATGGAAAGGGGATTTATATGTTTGTTTTAACTATGTCCGGAAAGCGCGCCCTTCGAGCGGCGTTAATCATTTTAGCGGTGTTCATCGGCGTAGCCGTCGGAATTGCCGCCGTTCTCACATCAATAAACACCGGTGCGTCAGAAACCAGGCTTCCCATTTATTCGGTCGAGAGGAACGACAATAAAATTGCTCTTTCTTTCAACTGCGCCTGGGGAAATTCAAACACCGATGAATTGCTGGCTATTTTAGATGAGCATAATGTTTTCGCCACGTTTTTTATAACGGGGGAATTCAGCGAAAAATTCCCCGACGACGTTCGCAAAATAATGAACGCCGGTCATGAAATTGGCAACCATTCCGACGCCCATCCTCACTTAAAAGGCATGAACATTAACAAAATAATCGAGGACACGCGGGAAAGTGAACGCAAAATCATGATGATTACAGGAAGCCGCCCCGCGCTGTACCGCGCCCCCTACGGCGAATATGACGCAAACGCCTTGAAAACCATTGAGGGATTGGGCTATAATTTCATTCAGTGGTCGGTGGACAGCATAGACTGGCAAGAGCCCGACCCAGCTACCATAGTAAAACGCGTGACAGACAAGACCGATTCGGGTTCAATCCTGCTTTTCCACAATGACCTTGAAAACACAACCGAGGCGTTGCCTGAAATCCTTACAAAATTACGGCAGGGCGGTTTCCAGTTTGTTCGGGTAGGAGATTTGATTTATAACGAAGATTATCACATTGACCATTCCGGCAGGCAAATCCGCGATGTGAAAACCATTATTCCGGTTTCGGGCAATGATTCGGAAAACACGGGCAACATTCCGAACTTCCCCGAATTGGGAAATCCTCTCCTCAACGAAGCCATTGCCATAATCGTATCTAATCTGAGCCTTGAGGAAATCGCTTCTCTTAGCCACGGGCTGTCTGAAATACCTCAGGAAATCACCGATAAGTTAGCGCCGCACCTTTCGAGCGAGCATATTGCCGCACTTTCGGAGCTTACGGCGGAGGAAACCGAAGCCTTGATTGCCGCTATTTTAGCGGCGGAAAACCGCGTAACCCCTGATTTCAACCAAAAGGACGGTTATTCCGAGATTGAACACTCGGGAGAGAGCTTTAACGCCGAAGAATTTGAATTTGAAAAAGGCGAAGACTACGAAAACGTCGAGGGGCTTGAACAGGAAATTGAAGAGGAGTCCGGATTCGAGCGTGAGGCTATTGAACAGTTTTTCGATATGAGCGGGCAGAATGAACAGAATATGCAGAATAACCAAATGAACGCGGGGCAGGTTGAGAGGTTGGCTGAGGATTATTTTGTAAAAGATTAAAACAAGAGAAGCGGGGCAGTTTAAGCTGCCCCACCGTTTTTATTCTTCCACGTCGTCTTCCGTCAAAATAATTTCCCCGTTCTCGGTTTCATATTTTTCAATGCTTTTGGCAATAAAATATTCCATCATATTATTTGCCGAACGGCGTTCTTTGGCGGCGATGATTTTTAATTTCGCATGTAAAATTTCATCAATTCTTAAATTTGTTTGCTTTTTTGTCAAATCCATAACAATATGTTCCCTTAACGTTATAATAATGATACTACAATAATACTAATTTAATATTGACACGAATAGCCCCTATGTGTTATTATAATGGTAACACATAGGGGGGCGAGTTTATGAATGAAGATTTATGCAAGGAAATAAAAAATCTCTTCCCGAGTTTAAAAAGAAAATTAGGAAAAGAATTAGAAACCTTCAAAAACGCAAATAGGGACGAGTTTTATAAATATCATTCGGGAATCGGATTATGGCTGCGAAGTAATAAAATTTGCCCGAATCGGGAATTTATGGAAATGTTCAGAGCCAACGGCATACAGCATCCCGACGATATGGCAGAGCGAATTCTCGAAATGTTTCACGAGCATTTAAATTACAGTTGACAAAACCGTCGCGATGTGTTATTATATTTTATGGTTGACTTTCAGAATTTGGAGGTGTACCGAAGTGGTCATAACGGGGCGGTCTTGAAAACCGTTTGGGTGCAAGCCCACAGGGGTTCGAATCCCTTCACCTCCGCGAATCGGTTTATATACGAACACCATAATATTCAACGGCGGGTTTGCTGTTTGGGTGGATTTATAAACCGAAAAGAGAACGTCAAGGTGTTTACCTTGGCGTTCTTTGTCTGCTATTTTATCAAAATCACCAAATCAAACCCAAAAATTTCTGCAAATCTCCCATTTACAAATACTTTCAATATGTGTTATACTGGTATTGCAAGGCGTTGTTATTTATGACGGGGAAACAAACCGCGGTTATTATGTATACCGCATAAAGCGTGAAAGCGGCAACATAATTCTTTATTTCACCAAACAATCCTTGACTACTTCCTCTTCGGGAAAAGTAGAATTACAAACAAATCGCAAACCAGTCGGGCGCGCGTCAATTTTATCCGTAAACGCCTCGGATAATAAAAAATACGAGTGTTACCAAGAAAGTACATAACATAATGGAGGATTCAAACCATGAAAAAACTAACAACTTGCCTACTTTTATTCGCGATAGCACTTTCGGTATTCACATTGCCTGCGTCCGCTTCCTCTGCAAAAACAGTAGACGAAGCAGTAGCGGAAATCATGAAAACAGTTCCGAAAAATGCTACTGACCTTGAAAAGATTACAATATTTTATGATTGGATGAATGATAATGTCATATACACAAGGTCAAAGTCATCAATTCATTCTGCGTTGGTAGAAAAGCAAGGGAATTGCGACGGATTTGCGCGTAGTGTACAGCGTCTGCTCACGGAAGCGGAAATAGAAAATATGTATATCGTGGGTACCGCGTCAGGGACTTTCGGGAGAGAAGGTCATGCTTGGAATCTTGTTAAACTCGACGGCAAGTGGTATCACATGGACACATTGTTTAAAGACATGAATAAATATAACAATTTCCTAATTTCTGACGACGCGTTAGCAAGAAAAACACACGAATGGAATCGGGAACGGTATCCTGCCACAGCAAAAAATTCATACGCCACCAATACCAGAAGTTCAGGCGAATTCGTCCCCGCAGGCGACTCAGTATACTACTTCGACCGCGACAAAAAACAAATTAAAAGATACAACGCAACCACCAAAAAAACCACCACCTTCGAGTCAAACATTACCGACCCTTGTCTCGGAAAATACGGAGATTACATTGAGTACAAAACCGCCAACGGATATGTTTTCTACAACTACCGCACCAACACCAAAACCCCTCACTCTATCGAAGGCAACCTCATCACCGTCCAAGGCGACACCGCTTTCTTCTCCAACACCGAAGACGGCTCCGCTTCCTTAACTGTGTTTGACATAAAATCAAAAACAACTCGTACCCCCACTCCCCCGAAATCCGCAGGCGGAAACCTGGAATATATCGGTATTCACAATGGGAAAGTTTACTTCAACGACTGGTATGATATTTATGCGTATGATACGGCGAGTGACAAGTTTACTAAATTAAAACGTCCTGCAGATATTATAGTCGCTGATAGCGGAGACCAGTATTTTCGTTCCGTTGAAATTATAGAGAAGAATGGTAAGACCTATTTAAAATGGGAAATACGTATACCAATAACTGACGAGCAACTAAGAGCGGGAGTCGCTACTTCAGTTTCAAAAACTCGCGAGATAAAATAAAAATTATTATGTGCCTACCCTCTATTCTTTGTAAAAAAAGATTGAGGGTGGCCTTAATGAGTATTGATTACACAAGATTAAATCGTATTATCGGGCAATTAAAACGTCATAGGAAAGTCAATCAACGCATAGGTTTAGCACGCCCGACAGTTCCTATACGTGTTGTTGGCGTATCACCACATGCGGCAAAAAGAGCGGCACAGCGCGGAATACCTGCGAATAAAATTATTGTCACGGCGCAGGGTTACGTTAATTCAGCTATAGTAATGTTTGTTCAAAATAACGGACTACAAAGACTATATCTATCTGCGGACGGTAATGTGGTAGTTCAAGTAGATAACGGGTATGTTGTTACAATCTACACGCGAAATGAGTTCGATGCGTCAATTCGCAGGATTATTGAGGAGGTAAAGAAATGCAGAAAAAAATAGACACACGGATTTTGTTTCAGGAATTTTACCCTTGCCCCCTGATAAAATCCGATATTGACCGAGGGCTGTGCTATGATATTCAGTCGGTTAGGGGTAAAATGATGAAAAAAGATTCCCTCGTTCCTGATTTTGACCCTGCACTTGCTGATAAGCTATGCGAGTCGTGTCCATATTGTCAAATGCAATAAAGATAATTAATTGCCTGCGGCGGGGTTATCTACGCCGCAATACTTCACGGCGAGTTTCCCTGCAGGCGGGGTTATCCACGCCCCTATACCAAACACACCAACACCTTATCTGATTTTTCGGATAAGGTGTTTTTATTTTGCACTTTACCGTATGCCTATACAAGTTCCCTAATAAAAACTTTTTTAACACGCTCTTCAGATTCAGGCGTGTGTTACTCCTTTTATCAGCTATTAATCAGTCTTTTATTATATAGGGGGACTTCAGATATGTTCAAGACAGCCATTAAAAGAAAATTCCGTACAGCAATAACCCTATTGCTTGCAATGGTCTTTGCCATACAAATGTTTACAATCGAGGCGTTCGCAAGTAATAGTGACGGTGTCGGCGGTACACAAGGTGCAACACTTTCGACCACTAACATACGTGTAGGTTATTCAGGTTTTGCCGTCTTCCTCACAAACAACCCAGATTATATAATCGACAGAGACGAAAGCAAGCTTCAAAAGAAAGATACTTCATTAGAAAAACCGGCAAATACGTCTTGGAATGAAGGCTATGACGGCATGTCAGTAAATACCGCTTTAGCTCAACAATTCAGGCGCTCTTATGTGTCATGGACGAGACCCGAAGTACAAAACAGTATTATGTTCTTCGGTGTTTACCCCTACCCCCGCCCGTTTTCGCGGCAGTCAAGGGGCTTTTGCGGCATAAACCCGCCACTTCTTCTATCAATAAAATTATCATCTGCCGACGTCGCAAAAGCATATAAGCCCTCCCTTGTTTATTCCACATTCCCCTTGACTGCCGCGAATTTTCGTGCTTGTGGCGGTTGCCGACGGGGGCAGCGGGGTGATAACATGTAGACCGTCCCCCGTCGCCCCTGCAAGTTTAGCACGAAAACCACGGGCTATGCTTGTATAATGGGCGAGGTGGTTCACCTCGGGGGAACAACAGAGCGATAATTTGTAAAGGAAAACCCCGCCAATTTGGGCGGGGCTGTTCTATTTGGCGGGTGTGGTTGAGTTGCGTTTAAGGTTATAATTTTCATAAACTATCTTGTTAAATTGCCGCGAATTGTGGTGTTCGTCACGCTCCCCGCTCTCGACAATGACAGTTTGGGCGTAATCAGGCGGTCTGTTGCCGACTAATTCTTTAGCCTCGCCGTATGTAATGTTTTGCGTTTTCGGCGGCTTTATTTCGCGGGAACACCTATATATATTTGTACCGCTCGGATAGAGGTGTAGACGCCCGCCCTTAACAAATTTTTTCGAGATTTTCTTGCCGTTTGCGCCTGTAACCTCTTTTTCCTCAATCGACAAATCCCGCCCGCTCTTATAGACAGTATCAAAGATTTCTTCGCGGTTTTCCTCTGAAATCTCAACCGAAGAAAGATAACCGCCGAGGTAAGCACCGATATTATCAACACGGTTTAGGCTTTTGGTCTTTGTCCAACCGTGACCCCAAAGCGGAAATATGACTTCGTTGTTGTCAATTCGTATTTGCGCGGGACTTTTCCAATCGGTAAATTTTACCAACAGGTGCCAGTGCCAAGCCCCCGAAGCTTGCGGCTCTAAGACCGCAAGCCAAACGGCATCGTGAAATTTCCGCTTGAAGCGTTTAATGAAAGTTTGAAAATCACGCGAAGCCTTTTTGGTGTCGGTCATGGGTTTCCCGTCTACAAGTGCATATGTAAGCGTTATGAATAACTCATTTAACCCGCCTGTGAAATTGTTGTTTATTAGGTCACGTATTTTTTTCATGCTACGCTTTAATCCCGCTATATTTTGGGCGCGATTTTCCTTTATTTCATAGTCCTTGACCTCTAAGACTTCACCCGTCTCACGCTCAATTACAGCATAGGAATTTTTGTCAAGTTTGACGTATTTTTCAAGTGTATTTGAAACATTATGGGTATAAACCAATTCTACTATGTGGTTCATTTCCGTGACTTTTACAAGTGCTTTTCGGGGTATTGGATGCGCTTTATTTTGACGGTTGAAAGTTGCTTTTGACACGGTTCACCTCCTATAATCTGCTTGCTTTCGCGGTGAGAAGTTAGCGTATAAACAAGATAATAGGGCGGCAAGCTCCGCGCCGTTGGCGCTACACTCGCCGCCCTTTTTTCTTACAGCTTTTCGCCAATTCTCACAAACTTACCGCCAAGCGATTTAATAGGATACCGCGCGCCCGAAGCAAAAGTAATTCCACCGTCGAAGTCAATCCGCACCTTTTCAAATACCCCGCCGCTAAGCACTTCAAAAGAGTCGCCGAATGTCACATAGTGAACTTTTTTTGAGATAACCTCAAAATACTCACTACCCTCACGATGATTAAATACGCCGATACAAGAACCTAAACCCTTATGTCTGTATGGTCTTTTCGGTTTACTTATAACGTCGTCAACCTTTACAAGATAATCCCCGCCCCTTTCTTCCAGGGTACACTCCAAAGGCACACGAAAGGGGGATAGCGCACTCTTAAACCGCTTTTGACCTATAGCGTTTGCGGTGTCCTGTATGACGGAGATATGGGGCTTCTCGCCGTCACAAATCACTTTAGGAATTTTGTAGTAGAGGGAATTTTCGTTTACATCTTCGGCTTTGGTTGTAAGAAGAATCTCGCGGGGCGCAGTTTCATCAATGCAACCAATCACTTTTGCCGTTGCATTGAAAATCTCGCTGATTTCTAACGCTATAAATTTGTACATTATCGCCACAAACCACAGCCTACTCACCCTTTTAACCCTTTCCTTGTCTTTCGCTTTCTTTTCAACCGAATCGGTATAGGCTGATTTTATTGTTGCCGCGCCCTTGCCAATTCCCTCACTTATCGCGCTCATTGCTTTGTTCATAATTTCCTCCAAGTTATATTTATTTGACTTGCCTCGTCAGCGGCGGGTCAGTCACACCCGACGGACACCCGCGCGGGCGGGTGTTTCGGCTATTACCGCGCCGCGGGAGTTGTTGCCGCGGTTTTGGTTACAGCGGGAGTCAATGTCACAGAGCCGTAATTACCGTCAAAATCGACAATCGCTGCGTAGTCGCGCCCCTCAACAATTGCGGCGGCGTTTTGTCCCTCAGCAAGCGTGAGCTTGACTTCAAGTACTTCAAAAGTTGACTTATTCGCGAAAGTCACGAAAGTCAGCTCGTTGCCAGCTTTACTTGTAATTTTTTTAAGGGCGGTAACCCTTACAGTTTCGGGAACTTTAAATTTCATTTTCTTTTTTCCTCCTTTCTCCAAAAATAATGGTTACACCAAAGAATATATATTACACGCCGTTATGGCGAGATTGCAGAAAATTCAGCGCGGATTGCTTCATAAAACGCTTGTGAAATATAACGTGCATGAAACCCGTTGACTTCTCGGAGCATAAAGACGTCGTCAGCCTCCCGCCATGCCACAAGAAATTCTTTGACACCTATATTAATTGTTACCTCGCCTGTTTCCATTTTCTTCATTACGACACCTCTTTCCGTTTACGTCTTTTTATAGTTGGGGTGGGGATTGGTTGATTTCTTGCTAAAAATTCCTCATATTCTTGTGGGAAGCGGGCGGCGTAACCCCTTATATCTTCCATAACAAGCCGCGCCAGTATCTCCGCGCCTGTTTTGTCTAATGTTATCACTCAAACCCCTCCTGAATATTGCCTTATACTCTATATTTGCGACGAGCACAAGCGATAATCGTTTTATATGGTTGATATACGATTTTTTATTTACTCGTTTAAAAAAACATTATATTACCTTATTCACAAATGTTTAAACAAAAATCGTTTTCGGTGGTTGACGTCGCTGAAAAATTATGATATAATTAAAAAAAGGCAATATGGAGGTACACTAATATGAGTAATAACAACACCGAAAAGCCCGCCTGTTTGCAATGCAAAGAGGTTAGGGGCATTGTGGCAAATGGGCGCACCAGCGCTTTAAGGCAAAGGTTTTCATGTAAGCTATGCGGTATGCGCTTTACGGTTGATACTACCGAAAGCGAAGATTTTAAGCACAACAGAAAAATAGAAGACAGAGCAAAAGCGCGGGCGCGGATAGAATCAATTTTGCATTGTCCTTATTGCAAGAGTAAAGATGATGTGATAAAAGATGGAGCAATTAGCAAGGGGGATTTTGACGAAAAATTACAGCGTTTCAAGTGCAGGAAGTGTAAAAAATATTTCACTAAAGAAACAATAGAACGGCTCATAGAAGAAGAGAAAATTTTAGCAAAATATTTAGTATATGTTGACGGCAAAAAAGGCGAGGACGGGTATCATATTCACGCATGGTTTGTAACTGAAATTGCAGAACGTTTGAACATATCGGTACACACGTTAAGAAGAATCGCTATAAAATATGACGATATAATTGTAGAAAGAGCTCAAAAGCGGAAGGAGAAGTATAAATGATTAAAGCTGTAACTTACTATAGGTACTCGTCGCGAGGACAGAAAGAGACCTCCATTGAGGGGCAACGTGTAGTTGTTGAAAAGTTCGCAAAAGATAACGGATTTGAAGTAATTCGCGAGTACGCCGACAGAGCCAAAACGGGAACAACAGACCGCCGCGCAATGTTTCAAAAAATGTTGTCTGATAGTGCAAAACAAAAATTTGAGGTTGTACTAATATATAGTACTGACCGTTTCGCCCGTAACCGCTATGATTCAGCTATCCACAAATCGCACTTAAAAAAGCACAACGTCAGAGTAGTAAGTGCGACTGAACCGATAAGCGACGACCCCGCGGGAATTATGGTTGAAGGTGTGCTTGAAGCAATGGCTGAATATTACAGCGCCGAACTTTCAGCCAAGGTCAAACGGGGGCAAGCTTTGGCTATAGCGGATTGCAAGCATGTTGGCGGGGTTGTGCCTATAGGCTATAAATTAGACGACAACAAGAAATACATAATAGACCCCCTAACCGCGCCCGTTGTTCAAAAAATCTATGAATTGTACTCCGCAGGGTTTACTATTAGAAAGATTGACACGGCTATAACAGAACAATTTGGTAAAAAGTTTTTTGGGAATATCAGCAACAGCATTAACCGAATATTAGACAACAGGAACTACATCGGCGTGTATACTCGAGGTGCAGAAGTCAAAGACGGTATGCCTCGAATAATTGAGGACGGTTTATTTGAAAAGGTTCAGCAAATCCGAAGCAAAAAGAAAAAATCCCCCGCAAGTACGAGGGACAACGCAGAATATTTGTTGACAACTAAGTTGTTTTGCGGGTATCACGGACGAGAACTTGACAAGCGAGTTATGCTTGTAGGTGTTTCAGGGACAAGCAAATCAGGCAAAAAGCATTGTTACTACACATGCAAGCACATTTGGAATAAAAAGGGATGTAACAAAAAATCGGTGCAAAAAGAGTGGATTGAAAACTTCATACTCGAAAAAGCGCGGGAGCAGTTGACGGACGATAATATTAACTACGTTACAAAAATATTGCTTGAAATTTCAAAACTGGAAAACCATACACCAATTATTTCAGACCTCAAAAAGAAATTAAAGGAAAATGAAAAGGCGATAGAAAATCTTGTAACAGCCATTGAAAACGGGGAGCATATTGACTTGTTATCGGAGCGAATAACACAAAAGAAACTTGAAAAATCGACACTTGAAAACGCCCTTGCCCGTGAGCAATGGGAAAAAACCGAAATCACCGAAAGCGAAGTTAAATTTTTCTTTGAGCGGTTGAAGAATGGCGACGAAAACGATATAAAATACAAACGCGCCCTTATATCTATTTTTATCAACGCCGTTTACCTCTACGACGACCACGCTGTTATATTTTTCAACGGGATTGACAAAACGCTGCAATTTGATTATAATATACTTAGCGTGTGTGGTGAAAGCGGTGGCAATGGGGGCGGGGGGTGTTCTTATTGTGAACCGAGTCCCCCGGCGGTGAGCCACCGCAGGCAATATCACAGCTCCACTACAGGAAGCAAAGATGTTGACGTTGGTGGTTCGTATTTAGAACATCAGACTCTGGTCGAGAGCCTCGACACGCAATATTCTCACACGACTATAAGTTCGTTGAGAGTTGAGTGTCGAGGTTCGCATTTGTTTTTTCGCTTAACTGACCTGCTTTGATGTGCTATATAAAAATTCAACTATACCTATATCCGTTCTCCCCATCAAATCTCACGCAAACCCGCTTGGTAAATCCGGCGGGGTTTTCTTTATACTTTTCGATAAGCAGGCTCGCCCCTGTTTCGTTCAAAATTTCAAAAGTGGTACTAATGCCTATCCCGCTGCCGCCCTCATCTTTGCGTGTGGTGATTCTTTTTTTACCTAAATACCGCCCAAAGTCCCGCAGGGTCTCCTCTTCAAAATCAATGCCGCTGTCCGATATAGAAATTTCATAAAATCCGCCAATTTCCCCTATTGAAAAAAGGATTTTTTTGTTTTCGGACGATTCTGAAAATTTGCAGGCTTTAACCGCGATAATGGCGTTATCCAACAAATCAGCTGTGACGGTGCGAAGATTTTCTTCCTGTATTAGGTTTTCGGTCATATAACTGATGTTTCCTCTTATAATGGTTTCAAACTTAATATTATGCTCCCGCGCTTTCTGCCCCATGAATTTAAGTATAATGTCAAGGGTGGGGATTTTGGTGACGGGGACTTCTTCCTGCTCTTTTTCGCTTTTATTAACAGTCTTCAAGCGCTCCCGCTCTATTTTTTCAAGAATTGACAGAATTTCATCTTTATTCTTAGGCGAACCGAATTCCGCAAATTCCCGTACCGCAAGCGCAAGCGCGGGAATTAATTTATTGTCGCTGTGTATGATTTTAGCTAATTCCTCGTTGCTTTTTGAGAGTTTGGCGATACATTCGTCCCTTTGGGCAATAATTATATTCAGTTCCTCAATCTCCCGCGTAAACAATCCGTCCCTGTAGGTTTTGGTAATCCCCGTCCGCCACCATATAATTATAAGCACGGCGCACAAAATAATCCCCGACAAAAACATCAATATAAAAGCATCCATAGTATCATATCTGTTAATCAGAAAAATTATAAAAGTATAATATAAAGGTATGATTAAGCTTATAAAAACACCGATAAAGCTTATGTTTTTTTGAATTAAAAACGCAAAGCCTTTCCTGAATCTTTTGATTTTGAATAAAATAAGGACAAGTAAAGCCGTAAGAATAAAGCTGTAAACGAAAAATATTATTAGATTAGTTTCTATTCTAAATGCGAAATTAAAAATACCGACAATAAAAGAAACTATAACGTTTGCCGCCGTATGAAAAGCGTAGCCTATCCCGCAGGATATAACAGAAGTTATTATCGTAATATCCCATTTGTTTTTAAAAGCAAATTTGTTAAAAACGCACGCCAAAAAAAATATAAGCAAGGTTGTAGCTTCGGGAAAATTTATATACAATCCCGTAACCGCAAAAGCTGTTAAAGCAGAATAAATAATCTGCGATATAAGCATTTTATAACGTATTTTATAATTCAGTGATTTCGCAAAAACAACTAAAGAACAAAAAATGATTGCGAAATACCTTAAAACTAAAGCCTCCATTTGCCCTCCGAAAAAGTCATAAACAAATAAATTTCCGACAGAAACCGATTACTTAAACAAATGCGTTTTTTTTTGGATTCACTGTACAATGTAAATAGATTACATTGTGGAGGTGAGCTTGTTGTGACTTTTTTTGAAACTTTCATGAAATATATCAGAGCTGCTTTCGGATAATAAAGCAAAAACCAAAACAACCGCCGTCGTTTCGATGAGCGGTTGTTTTGGTTTTGGTTTTGTTAAAGTAATTTATATTTTGTAATCGTTATTCATTTTTTCAGCGTAGTAATGAACAAATTCCATAACCGTCGGTATTCCCCGCACAGGGTTGACTTTAGCAGTATAATGCTTGCTTAAATCTTCAATACAGGAACTCCTCCAAGCGGCGATTATGGCGGTCTGCATGGCGCGCTCGACGCTGGCGGTGGTTTTGCCATGCTTTTTGGCTATTTCGCTCGCTACATTCGGTCCTATTTTTACCATAACCCTTTGAACAGCCTCGGCTAAATACCTGCGCCCCATAACCCTGTGGCTTATGCCCACCAAATCAAACTCGGCGTTTATTTTCTTGGCAATTCTTTTTTCTTCTTCCAGCTTTTCCTCCGGCGTCAAAAATTCAAAAAAGCTTTCATTTTGCCGCTTTTTTCTTTGTATAACGCTTTTTACAGACTTTAGAAATTCAATCACGTTCTCGGCACTGTAATCGTCCTGATACTTAGACATAATAAAATCCGCGCCGACTTCCCGTGCCATATCGTGAGTAACCGAACTTAAATTATTGGTTGTGACCAAAATATAGGGAAATGCGGGTATCTCCGAATCCCGCAACTCCTGCATAAAAGAAATGCCGTTACCGCTACCCTTGTGTAACTCTATATCAAGAATAACAGCATCGGGAAGACTGTCTTTCACATGTTCGACAGCCCTTTCGGCGCTGTTTGTTACACCTACAAGTTGTACCCCATCGGTGCTGTTTACATAACGGATTATGGCTCTGCACTCGGCGGGCTCGTCTTCTACAAGCAACACTTTAAGATTTCTTTCCATGCCACGCTCCCATAATAAAATAGGGTTTTAATATTCTATTTCCATTATACGACAAAAACCAACAAAATTCAATGCAAAACAAGCACAAAAACCCACCTTTTGTTAATAATTTTTTCGGCATTATTTACAAACCCGTTAAAGTAATAATAAACTCTTTAAAAATAAAAAAATTTTTTCAGTTATTTTTCGGCAAAAAAACCACAAAAACCAACAGCTAAAAAATAAAAAAGCGGGAACTTTAAAAGTTCCCGCTTTTTTATACTTTATTAATAGAAAGGGTGGATAGTGGGGTTCGAACCCACGGCCTTCAGAGCCACAATCTGACGCGCTACCAACTGCGCCATACCCACCAAGATAATGAATAGTTAATATTACTACGGATTGCCGTTAGGAAAAAGCTATCATCGCCCGTCATAGCTCGCGACCACGCCAAACAGGATTCGAACCTGTGACCTACCGCTTAGAAGGCGGTTGCTCTATCCAGCTGAGCTATTGGCGCAAAATGAAAAAACCAATATAGAAAAATCAAGATAAAAACCCCGCCACCAATCAAGCTTATTATCGCTTGTTTCATAGGGCGGCGGAATAAAGCGCCGCAAACTCGCGGCAAGCGGGTGATGGGAATCGAACCCACACGACCAGCTTGGAAGGCTGGGATTCTGCCATTGAACTACACCCGCAAAAATTAAAACACTTACGACATACATTATAACAAGCATTTTTATTTTTGTCAAGAGTTTTTTTCATTTCGGAACCGTCAAAACATTTTTTGTGTGTTTTTAGCCTTTAAACAATTATATGATTGACAAATTAATAATGTGATTCGATGTATTTTTTGGTGATTTTGCTGATTTTTCATTTTAATGGTCATGCTTTTTAAATATTTCCTTGAATTCTGCACATCTTTATGTTATTATGTATACATAAAAAGTTTGGCACACAATTTGCACACTATATCTTGATTTTTGCAAATGACGGCGTGCCGTGAATTTACTTGTGTTGAAAGGAATTTTATTGGCATGGCAGATGATGTAAAAATCACAACAGTTGTTAAAACCCCTACAGTTAGCTCGAAAGAGCAGAAAACTGCGGCAAAACCCGTAGCAACAAAACCTGTTGCGGCAAAGCCGGCGGCAACAAAACCTGCAACGGTAAAACCGGCAGTAGCAAAACCTGCGGCGAAAAAGACAGCGGCGGCTAAACCCGCAACTAAATCTGTAGCAAAACCTGCGGCAAAAAAGACAGCTCCCAAAACCGAAACTACAGCCGCGAGAGGCGGCAGGAAAAAGGTGATTCAGCCCTCCCTTGACCTCGTTACGACTGCGCTTTGGCAGAAAATCGAAAAGGTTGATGTTTCCGGGGTTGAGGCGCCTATAGCTATTCAGGTTATAGTAAACGATTTCGGAACGTTCTTCATTGCGGTTAAAGAAGAAGACGGCAAAAAAACCAAGCACATTATCCAAGAGGTTTACAATGACCGCGACGGCACGCTTGAAGTTTCTTACGATGAAATCATGAAAATTGCAAAGGGCAAGTATGATTTTTCAGCCGCTATCAATAAAGGTGTTATAAGCTATCAGGGCGATGTGAGAAAAGCGCTTATTTTAGCAGACCTGTTCGATTAAGTTTTTAATTAAACCTAAAATTCCGCGCGGATTGTGAAACGCAATCCGCGCGGTGTTTTGCCGATACGCAGGAGAGCTTATGTCCGAATTTTCAGCCCGCGTCTTTGAATTAGTCCGCAAAATCCCCCAAGGCTGTGTATCGACCTACGGCGATATAGCTTTCGCGGCGGGGAAACCGCGCGGCGCACGTATAGTCGGTTACGCACTGCACCGCAACAACGACCCTGAAAATACCCCCTGCCACCGCGTAGTCTTCAAAGACGGCTCGCTTGCCGATGGATATGTGTTCGGCGGAAAAGATGTTCAGCGCGTTCTTTTGGAAAAAGAAGGGGTTATTTTTACTCCGGACGGTAAAGTCGATATGAAAAAATGTAGGTTTGTAATGGTTTAATTTTAAATTAAGCTACAATATTTCCATTTACCACTTGACATGTGTGAAAAATTATTATATAATTATATGGCTGTATTCATGTACGGCATACCCACATTTAAGCTACAAAGCGGCAAATTGCGTGTTAGGACTATCGGCTACGCGTTAAAGCTATCGACTGCGCGTCGGGGCTCCCCGACCAAACGATGACTTCTATTATATCGTAATCGTATTTATGTTTAAAAAGGAGGCGGAGAATAATGAAAAGGACATATCAACCCAAAAAACGTCAAAGACTCAAAGAACACGGTTTCAGAAAAAGAATGAGAACGCGTACAGGCAGAAAAGTTCTGGCGAGAAGACGCGCCAGAGGCAGAAAGACTTTGTCTTATTAATCGGCAAAAGCCTTATATTTAAGCTGTGCTAAGTATAAGGGTGCGATTTTTTTGATGAAATTTATCAGGTTTCACAGGTTAAAATGTCAAAATTTGCAAAAAACTACTACAGCGTCAGAAAGAACGGGGAATTCCAACATCTGTTCAAAAAAGGGGAAAGCATAGTCACCTATGCCTTTGTCTGTTATTATAAGGAAAGCAAGCGGCGGGGAAACCGCCTCGGTGTTATGGCGTCCAAAAAAATCGGAAACGCGGTAAAGAGAAACCGCGCAAGACGCATAATTAAAGAAGCTTTCCGTCTTGCAAACCCTCTTATGCTTGAAAAAACGGACAAGCGCTACGATTTTGTGTTCGTAGCGAGAGGCAAAACCCCCGAGCTTGATTCAAGACAAATTTACGGACTTTTGATAAAACAACTTCTACCTCGCGTGTAGACGGCAATATGTTGCCGTTGTTTTAACGTGTAAAAAATAATATAAAATGAAATATATTTTTATTGCTTTTATCAGACTCTACAGAATAACTTTGTCAAAAATCTTACCGCCTTCCTGCCGCTTCACGCCAAGCTGCTCCGCCTACGCTATTACAGCGTTGGAACGCTTTGGCGTGGTCAAAGGCGGTTATTTGGCGTTCAGACGCTTAATAAGGTGCAACCCTTATAACGGCGGCGAGGATAATGTGCCGCAGGTTTTCACATGGAGACAAAAATCCAATAACAAAAAAAGGTAAAATAACAGCAAAATTAAAAAAGGCGGGTGATTCCCCATAGGATTTATATATTCACTAATAGGTACTCCGCTCGGTTATGTAATGTGGCTTTTGTATCTTTTGGTCAACAACTTCGGCGTGGCGGTAATTTTATTTACCATCATAGCAAGAGCGGCAAGCTTTCCCTTAATGCTCAAACAGCAGAAAAACATGGCGGTTTCTCAGCTTTTCATGCCCCGTGTACAGGAAATACAAAAAAAGTACCGCGGGAATCAGCAGAAAATGCAGGAGGAAATGCAAAAACTCCAAAAAGAGGGCTACAACCCGATGGGCGGTTGCGGACCTATGATTCTTACCATGATTCTCCTTTTCGGTATGTTGGACGTGGTTTATAAGCCTATGACTCACGTTGAACGTTTCGATAAGGAAACAATAGCCGCTGTGCAGGAGCTCGGTATACAAACCGAATATACCTCTATAGTGCGTTCAAGCGAGGGGGATTTTGAACTTTTTCTTGAATTTGCCGAAAGCGAAGATGTTGAAATTTTCAAAAAGGTTGAGGACAATCCGGACAGGCAGCAGGTCGTCTATAATTTTGACGGAACGCTTCCGGAATTAAAAGATGTTATTGTTTCCACCTCCGTTTCCAACTATGAGCGGGAGCTTGTGGGGGAATATGTAGCCTACAACTTGAGCTTTCTGACCGGCGCTGAATCACGACTGTCAGAACCCGTGAAAATCGCACTTAAAGGCGTGGATGCGAAATACAGAGGTTTGCAGAGCGAGCTTCATTCCATTTTGCAGTATTCCCGCTCCCCCGAAGCTTTTTCCACCCTTAGTCAGGATAATGGGGCAAAGCTTAAAAGATTAAACGAAAACATGGTTTTCCTCGGCATACACCTTGGCGAAACACCGCATTACACGACATTTAACAGGCTGTGGCTTCTTGCCATGCTCGGCTTTGTTTTCTCGGTAGCTCAGGTGGCGGTACAGCAATTTATCCAAAGAAGAACCATGCCCGAAGTGTCAAAATCAGGCGGCATGAAAGCAATGATTTTAATGGGTCCCATAATCACCCTGTTCATCATATTTGCCGTACCGGCAGGGGCGGGGCTTTACTGGTCAATCGGTTATCTGTTCGGTATAGCCCAGAGTGTAATCATATATAAGTTCTGGCCTCCCGAAAGAATGAGGGAAGAAGCCCGTGCAAACGCAAAAATCAAAAACGGCATGGTTGACGCCACAGCTAAAATCGTAGACGTTGACCAAGACGGTAACGAGGTCATAAAGGAAGAAAAGCTTTCTGACATGAGCGGTAAGGAGCAAAAGGAATACTTCCGCAAAAAACTTGAAGAAGCGCGTAAAGCCGACCTTGAAAAATACGGTGAAGTTCCTGATGTAGACCTTTCAGAATATGACAAGCCCGAACCTGAACCCGATAAGCAACCAACAATTGATGACGAAAAACCAACTGATGAAGGGGAAGAATAAATGGAAAAAAAATTCAGCGGTAAATCCTTAGATGAAGCCAAAGCGCAGGCTTATGAATTTTTCGCAAAATACGGCGTTGACGAGCTTGACGTAAAATATAACGTGATTGAACAGCCTGTAAAAAAGCTTTTCGGCGGCACTAAGGGCGATTATATCATCAACGCCGGCGCCGACGTAAAAGAGGACGCAGTTGCGGTAAAAGCATCAAGTTCCGCAAAACCGACAGCGCAATCGCAGTCGGCGGTTTCGGAAAGCGGCGACTATTCCCGCGTTATTACCTATATTGAGAATATACTCAAAGGTCTCGGCGCGGACGGTTTCCACATAGACGTTATTGAAAAGGAAGATTCCGCAGTTCTCGACATAGTCGGTGACAAGCTCGGCATAGCAATAGGGCGCAGGGGCGAAACCCTTGACAGTTTGCAGTATCTTGCAATTTTAGCTAATAATCGCTCAGGCGGGCATTTTAAGCGCATATCGGTCGATTGCAACGGATACCGCGAAAAACGCCGCGAGACCCTTGAAACCTTAGCTGCCCGTACAGCAAGCAAGGTTTTAAAACAGGGCAGACGCATTACTCTTGAACCCATGAACCCTTACGAAAGGCGTATTATCCACAGTAAAGTAGCGGAAATACAGGGCGTTTTCAGCAGTTCGGTGGGTGAAGAGCCTTTCCGCAAGGTGGTAATTTCCGCAAATGTTCCGAAACCCAGAGGCGGACGCGACAATCGGGACTTCAGAGATAACCGCGGCGGCAGGGACAATCGGGATAACCGCGGAAACCGCCCGATTACACCGGGACGCTCCTACAAACAGTCAAGCGGCTTTCAGACTTCATTTGAGCGCGAATACAAGCGTAGCACAAGCCCTTCCGAGAACGTAGAAATTTCACAGGATACGGTAGATTTTGAAAAGAACGCGTCGGCAGGGAAGATTGAGTTATAAGTTAAATAAGTAATATAAAAAAACGGTTGCTTTCAAGAGCAACCGTTTTTTATATTACATTCCTATTCTCCAACGCCCTCACAAGCGTCACATCATCTGCAAACTCTAAGCTCGCCCCCACAGGCAGTCCGTAAGCTAACCGCGTTACCTTTACCCCCATGGGTTTAATCAGCCTACTGATATAACTCGCCGTCGCCTCGCCCTCAACCGTCGGATTAGTCGCCATAATCACCTCGCCGACTTCTCCTGAAAGTCGCGTCATCAGCTCTTTTATGCGAATATGCTCGGGTCCCGTTCCGTCCATAGGCGACAGCAATCCGTGCAATACATGGTATGCTCCCTCAAAGCCGCCTGCCCGCTCAATCGCACTCACGTCCCGAGGCGCTTCAACCACGCATATCACCGTACCGTCACGCCTATTATCGGAGCAAACGGCGCAGGTTTCCTTTTCGGTAAAGTTTTGGCAAACCGCACAGCAACGCACCGCCCGCCGCGCCGCAACCAAGGTGTTCGCGAATTCCTCAACATCTTCGTCGGGAATGGTCAGTATATGATAGGCAAGCCTCTGCGCTGTTTTCATGCCGATTCCGGGTAGCCGCGCAAACTGCTCCGCCGCTAAAACAAGCGGTAGGGGGGTGTATTCGGGCATTTATTCTTGTCCTTTCTTATCGTCCAAACGTCCCAAAAAATAATCCGCCGATATATCAAAAAAATCAGAAAGTGCAATAAGCGCATCAAAAGAGGGTTTCGCGCCTTCGCCTTCATATCTTTGATAGGCGCGTTCAGATATGCCCATACCGTTGGCAACCTGTTTCTGTGTTAGTTTTTTCGATTCTCTCAACACTTTTAAACATTCGCTAAAATTTTTCATAATAATCTCCAAAAACTATTGACACGGAGCGAGCTTCGTTATAATCAGAAAGGATTTAACACCATGAAAAACATACTTGACGAACTCTATTATTCGCTTGAACCCCTGCCTTTAAATTACAGCCAAGCTTTCACTAAAAAATTAAATTTAAGCGAAAAAATATCCGAACATCTTGACGAAGAGGGGAAAAAGCTGTTTTTTGAATACGAAACCGCCGAGGGGGATTATTTATCGGAAATAAGTTTAATAAACTTTAAACGCGGTTACGGCTACGGCTGTCGCCATATTTTTGAAACGATGTTGCGCGAATCAATCAACCTTTAAAGCCCTATTCCCATTCCCAAATCCAAGCCGCCCGTAACCTTTTCCATTTCAGCCGCGCTTTCCTCATCAACCTTTTGTATCATCGCGTTTACGCCCGCGATGACCATATCTTCCAAATCCTCGGGGGCTTCAGGGTCAATCAGGTCGGGGTTAATTTTCACCGATTTCAGCTCATGCGCACCCGTCATAACAAGCTCAATCATGCCGCCGCCCGCCGTAGTGGAAAACTCCCGCTCGGCAAGCTCTTCCTGCTTGATTTTAACCTGCTCCTGCATTTTCTGCGCCTGACGAATCATGTCGTTCATATTTCCGGCGCCTTTGTTTTGGTATTCTTTGGGTAATCTCGCTTTCATTTTTCAATCACCTTTATTCCTTTTTGTTTTAGTAAATCCATTGTTTGGTTTAATTTTTCATGCTGTTCGCCGCTCTCTGCGATTTGGGGCGGAAAGTCGGGTTTTCCCACGCTCCTTTTTATAAACCGCAGTTCCGCGTTTTTTCCCGTTACTTTAAAAACTGCGGCAATGATTTTAGCCCTGTTGTCGGCGTTTTCAATCACGCCTCCCGTGAATTCATTATCGGTTATTTCAAGTATGTCTTCACTTAAATTGACCTCCGCATCCTCCAACATTCCCGCTAAAAACGCAGGCAATTCCCTTAAAACCGCTCCCCACAGCGGCGCTACGCCACCGACCGCCTGTTTTTCAAAGTCCGCGTGCTGATTGGTCTGCGGGGGCAAATCCGGTTGCGGTTCGGGAGGCAAAGGGGCGGGGATTTGTGCTTTCGGCGGCGCGGGCTGTTGGATTGGTTGTTGGATAGCTGCCGCTGTATTGTGTGTGTCTTCATCTAAGCACATTTCAATTATGCACATTTCTGTCGCAAGTCTTTTATCCCGACGCGACATTTTCTCAGAATACTCTTCTAAAAAAGCAAGACATTTCAATATACGTTTTAAATCATATTTCCCGCAAAGGCGGCGGTAATCTTCTACCTCTTCGGGAAACCACGAAATCATCTCGGTTTCATTCGGCATAAGTTTAAGCAACATAAGATTCCTGTAATGCCGTATAAGCTCAACCAACAGTCTCCCCATATCTTTTGACTGCTCGTAGAGGGAATTTACAACTTTCAGCGCCGCGCCGGTATTACCCTCTGAAACGGCGTTGGAAATCCCGAAAACATGCTCGCTACCCGCAACTCCGGCAGCGTTTCTGACTATTTCTTCGGTAATTTCCGATTTATCAGCGTTACCGGAAAGATGAGAAATACAGGTTTCCAAAAGCGACAGCGCGTCCCTCATTCCGCCGTCCGAAAGCCTTGCAATCAGCTCGGCGGCACTGTCGGTCATTTTCACGTTCTCCGATTTAGCGGCACTTTTCAGCGCGGTCGCGCAGTCGGCTGAATTAACCCGCCTGAACTCAAACCGCTGACATCTTGAAAGTATGGTGGCGGGGACTTTATGATTCTCGGTCGTGGCAAGTATAAAAACAACGTGGGCGGGCGGCTCTTCAAGCGTTTTTAACAGCGCGTTGAAAGCACCCGCACTTAACATGTGAACCTCGTCGATTATATAAACGCGGTATTTAAGACTTACGGGTGCATAACGGGTTTCATCACGCAAAACCCGTACATCGTCCACGCCGTTATTAGAAGCCGCGTCTATTTCGCTTACGTCCTGAGCACCGTTTTCAATCATCTCACAGGCTTCGCATTTAAGACAGGGGTTGCCGTTCTCGGGAGAAAGGCAGTTGATTGCCTTTGCCAAAATTCTCGCACAGGTAGTTTTCCCCGTCCCCCTCGAGCCTGTAAAAAGATAGGCATGCACAGTCTGGTTGTTTATAATTTGGTTTTGCAGGGTGGTAGTTATATGCTCCTGCGAAAAAACGTCCCTAAACGTCATAGGACGGTATTTTCTGTATAAGGCTAAGTAGATATTATCACCGACTTTATTCTGATTTTGCCTGAATCCTGCTTGCAACCGCAAGCTTTAACGCAACACAGGTCGCTGACCGCTTAATGCTGCTCGGTTCCCCGCCTGACATGGTTCGCGGGGCGTCCTTGTGCGGGGCTTGCGGCTGCAAGCAGGATTCAGGGCATTTCTTAATTTTTCATCAACGCTATAAACGCCTTTGCCCGACTGACAATCACCCGGTCATTATCGTATGTAAGGTGTTTGTTTGCTTTGCCTATTTCCACCCACTTTATTTCGGAAATTTCACCCGCCTGCGGGGAAACCTCATAGTTCTTTGCCCTTGCAACAAAATAAACAACTGTTTTTGTGGCGTCGCGCCGCGGAGAAAAGGTTACAGTTTCGCGAAAACCCGAATCTATAAAAACATCAAGTCCCGTTTCTTCCTTGATTTCCCGTTCGGCGGTCTGGACTTCTGTTTCACCCTCCTCCGCGTGACCCTTAGGGAATGACCAGTATCCCGACTTTATGTGCCTGATTAGTAAAATCTCTGTATTGCCGTGAAATTTCCTGTAAACTATGGCGCCGCAAGACTTTTCGTGTACCAAATCTATCCGCCCTTTCCGATATTGTAGACGCCGAAACAGAGAAGTTATACGTCCATCCCGGCAATATTATACCCAGTATAGCATAATTTTTGCGGTTTGTCGAGAGGTTATTTTCATTTTCCCTTTACAAATTTTAAAAAAAAGACTATACTATATAACATGAATTATAAAAATAATTACCAAAATTTACAGGGCTTAACATCATACGAGGTTTCTGACCGCGAAAAATCGGGGCAAGTCAACGGAGAACAAAATATTCCCTCCAAATCCATAGCCGAAATTTTTCGGACAAACACGCTGACGTTTTTCAATATGCTGAACCTTTGTTTGGCGGCGGCGGTTTTTCTGACGGGCGAATATGAAAACATGTTGTTCATAGGCGTAATCATTGCCAACATCGCTATAGGCATAATTCAGGAAATAAGAGCCAAACGGGTCATAGACCGACTTTCGCTCATAAGCGCGGCAAAGGCAGCGGTTCTGCGCGATGGCAAAATAACCGAAATACCCATTTCACTTATTGTCCTTGACGAGGTTATAATTCTAAGCGAAGGTATGCAAATTCCCGCCGATAGTGAAATTTTAACAGGCGAAATTGAGGTCAATGAAAGCCTTGTTACAGGCGAGAGCCATCCTGTAGGTAAAAAAGCAGGGGATTCCCTCCTTTCGGGCAGTTTTGTAATCTGCGGGGAAGCCGCCGCCATAGTAAGGAAAATCGGAGAGGACAGCTTTGCTTTTTCTATAATGAAAGGTGCGAAATACCTTAAAAAACCCGTTTCAGAAACGTTGCGCTCAATTGATAAAATCATAAAAAGCATGACATTTGTGATTGTCCCAGTAGGAATTATTCTTTTTATAAAATCCCTGTTTTTCACAGGCGACGACATGGCTGACGCCATCAACAGCTCGGTCGCGGCTCTGATTGGCATGATACCGCAAGGGCTGATTTTAACCACCGGTATAGTCATGGCAATCAGCGTTATAAGACTTTCATCCCATAACGCACTCGCACGCGACATGTACTGCGCCGAAACCCTTGCGCGGGTTGACCTGCTCTGCCTTGACAAAACGGGGACGATAACCTCCGGCGACATGAACATTGAAAGCCTTACCCCGCTTTATAATTCAGACTTACGCGAAATCGAAAACGCGCTTTGCACCCTTATGAGTGTTCTTCCCGACAAAAACCCCACCGCTTCAGCCATAAGAAAGACATATTCAAAAAGCACCGACTGGCAAGCCGAGAAAACAGTCCCCTTTTCAAGCTCCCGCAAGTGGAGCGGCGCGAGCTTTAAAAACAAAGGAAGTTATATTCTCGGTGCTGAAGAGTTTATTTTAGGCAACTCCGTTTTATCCAAGCAACTCATATCCGAGGGCAAAAGAGTTTTAATATTAGCCAAATCCCACCTTGGCATTGATGATAATAATAGCCTGCCTCAAGCCTTGAAACCTGTCGCCGTTTTATCCGTAAGCGATGTGGTTCGCCCGGAAGCTAAAAAAACCCTCAATTATTTTCACAGGCATGGCGTTAAAATAAAAATAATATCGGGGGATAACCCGCTGACGGTTAAAAGCGCGGCTCTTTCGGCAGGGGTAAAAGATGCGGAAAATTATATAGATATGAGCAAAATCTCCGTAAATGATAATCCGTCGCAGGATAAAAATTATACTTATAGTGTAAATATCGCAGAAATCGCCGAAAAGTATACAATTTTCGGGCGGGTCACGCCGCAAATGAAATTAGAGCTTATAAAAACCCTCAGACAAAACCACACCGTCGGCATGGTCGGCGACGGTGTAAACGACGTGTTGCCGCTTAAAGAAGCTGATTGTTCTGTAGCTATGCAATCGGGCAGTGAGGCGGCGCGGAATGTTTCAAGTCTTGTGCTTTTAGACAACAATTTTTCTTCCCTCCCGAAAGCCGTAGCGGAGGGACGGCGCAGTATCAACAACCTTGAACGCGGCGCGGCGTTGTTTTTGGCTAAAACCGTATATTCACTGCTTTTGGCTGTAATTTTCCTGTTTTTAACCGTGCCTTACCCTTTTTTGCCGGTTCAAATGACGCTGATAAGCAGTCTTTTTATAGGATTACCCGCTTTTATATTGGCGTTTGAGAAAAACCGTAGCCTTGTACGCGGCGGATTTTTACAAAACGTACTCATAAAAGCCGTTCCATACGGTCTTTGCGCCGTGATTGGAATAGCTTTACTGACTTTATTCGCAGGGATTTTCGATTTCTCTTTTGAAGAGACCCGCACTGCGGCGACCATTGTTCTCGGCATGGTATCCTTTGCGATTCTATGCGGAATCTGCCGCCCTATAAACAAGCAAAGGCTTGCGCTGATTGCACTTTGCGGGGTTTTGTTTTCGCTGTCGGTAAATATTTTTGACGACCTGCTTTCGGTAACGGAGTTCACCGCTCAAATGCACGTTGTAACCTTTTTTCTTTGCGTATTTACGCTCCCGCTTTGTATCATTTTCCCACGATTGGCGGAAAAAATTGTTTTGCGGTATAAAAGTAAAAAGTAACCGGTGGGTTTGCCCCAATAATAAAGGAGGGAAAAATGGAAAAAGTTTGTATTTTCACCGACGGCGCGTGTTCGGGCAACCCCGGTCCTGGCGGCTGGGGGGCTATTCTGCGTTTCAAAGCTCGCCAAAAGGAACTTAAAGGCGGCGCACCCGATACCACCAATAACCGCATGGAACTCACCGCCGTGATTGAAGCACTTTCGGCGTTGAAATATCCCTGCGACGTGGTTTTACAAACCGATTCGCGCTATGTCGCGGACGGAATCGTCAAAGGCTGGGCAAAAAGCTGGAAACGCAACAACTGGGTGAAAGGCGATAAAAAACCCGCTTTAAACGCCGATTTATGGGAGAAACTTCTTGATTTATGCGACACGCATAATGTCGAATTTATTTGGGTCAAGGGTCACGCGGGTCATCCCGAAAACGAACGCTGCGATGAACTGGCACGTTCTGCCATACCATAATTATGGGCATTACGCCTTAAATTTAGGTAAAAAACTGACAAAAACTTTATCTTTTTATTGAAAATCTTCATAAAACACAATTTTCCTTGACAATGCGGTTATATTATAGTATTATTATTATAGCAAATTACGCTTACTTGTAATCAAATCTATGTAAGTTATAAATTCATAAAAAGATTATTTTCAGAAACCGGAGGGAATCCTTTTGTATCTCGGAAGCGTCAGGTTCTTCAAACACTTGATTGTCAGCGTTTTTCTTCTAATCATATTAGGGCTTGCAGTCTCTACAATACTTTTGGCGTTAGGACACAGCGAAAAGTCCCGTGAAATAGAAAAATTGAATTCGGATAAGAACGCGTTGCAGGCTTTATATAACATGGGCGGTAGCTCACGAAACACAGAAAGCGAAATAGATGAAATTCTTGAGGCTTTGGAAGTTTTAGGAATTGATAATAAAGATTTGGTAAATACTATATATCAAACCGACAGGCAAGCTTTCAGCGACGTGCTTGAGGATAACGACGAAACGGACGTTTCGGGCGTCGATTCACAATCGGACGGCAACACCCCTGAAACAGGCATACCGACCGACGCGGGAGTTGTTTCAGATGATTCTGACGAACAGTCTTTAACCGGTGAAGAGTCGCCTTATGCGGAGCTTTTCCCGCACCTGTACTCCGAAGTCGTTACTCCTGCGGAGTACATGGACGATACCGGTTTTGTTTATCTTACTTTTGATGACGGACCGACTACAGGCGTTACCGACAGTATTCTCAGGTATCTCAACACGCACGGCGTAAAAGCGACTTTCTTTGTTATGCCTGACGATACCGAAAACGGGAAAAATTTTCTTAACTCCATGCTTGACAACGGTCACGAAATAGGCATACACTCCATGAGCCATAAGTATGATGAAATCTATTTGAGCGTAGAAGCGTTTTTAGACGATTTTAATCAGGCGTTTAATTTGGTTTATGAACAAACGGGCTACAAACCTTATCTCTACCGTTTCCCCGGCGGAAGCATCAATGACTACAACAGGCATGTACGCGATGATATTATAGCCGAAATGACGCGGCGCGGTTTTGTATACTTCGACTGGAACGTTGACAGCCGCGACGCCTTTGACGAGAGCTGGACGGCTATGTACAATTCAGTACCCGAAGACGTGAGCAATTTAGACCGCGCGGTTATACTTTTTCATGACCGTCCGGGTGGACACAATACCGTTTCCGTAATTGAAGATATAATAAAGGTATTGCTTGCCGACCCGAGAGGTTACACTTTCAGCGTAATAACCCCCGAAACCAAACCCGTGCAATTTTAAGAGCCTCTATTCAATACCCGAAATATGGGCGTTGAGCGGTGTTGAATACCCGTTCTGAGAAGTAAGAGCGACTAAGTGAAAGGAATACAAAAAAATGGGAATCAAGGAGAATTTCACGCAAGCGGTTAAAGAACTGACCGGCGGAGCTAAAGAGCAACCCGAAAAATCCGATAGAATAAAATCCTCACAGGTGGAGGATTTGCGCCGTGCGGTAGAAGACGAACCTGTTGGTCAACGTCTGCAACCCGCGCCGACTGAACGCAACGAAAATTCGGAGCGTCCGGAACATGCCGCCGCTACTGCGGAGCGTGCTGTTTCCGAAAAGCTTTCCGCAGAACAGCAAAGTGCGGCTTTCCCGCAGAATCTGCCGCTTACTCCGAATACGCCTGCGAACGGTGACGCTTTTTCTCACGGTTCGCCGTTTTCAAGCGCGTCCTACACCCAGAATGTTTCTAACAGAGGTCAGGATATGAATCAGGATTTCCGCAATATGAGTCTTAATCAGCAAAACGGAAACGACCCGCTTTATCCCTCGCCCATTTACGGCGGAGGAGGTCAGGCTATGCCTAATTCATTTAATAACGCGCCGTTTCCAGTTCCGCCCGTAAGAACTGCTCCCGTTCCGCAAGGCAGAGATGCAAGTTACGCTAACCCTAATACCAACGTGTTTGGAGATTATGCTAATAATTACGGAATGAACGGTTTGGGCGCTATTCCGCAACCCCAGCAAAACGATTCAACCATGCTCAACCCCTATCCGGCAGTTGACGCAATGGCGGGCTTGAATGAAGAATTGACGGTGATTTCAAGAAACACCGTCATTGAGGGTAATGTCCGTTCTTTTGCCAACATGAATATTGACGGAAACATTCGCGGGGACATCGAAACCACTAAGAATATCGAACTTAACGGCAAGGTAATAGGAAACCTTACCTGCAATAACGCGCAAATGCTAACCTCGCAAATTCAGGGTAACATCCGCATGAAAGGCAATGTCTTAATGGGACGCGATACCCTTTTAATCGGAGACCTTGTGTCTACATACGCAAAGGTCAACGGAAAAATCAAGGGCAATCTTGAAATTGGGGGGAAAGCCGAACTTAAAGGCGACGCGGTTATTTTCGGCGACATCAGCGCGTCTACCATTACAGTAGACGACGGAGCAATTATACAAGGTTACGTCAGTACCACTTTCCTCAACAAAGAGGAAAGCAGAAATATTTTTCCCGAATCAATCAGTATAGCAGAGTAATTAATACGTTTATGTAAAACCTTTAGGGGCAGACCTTGTGTCTGCCCAAAATTTTAATTATCTGCACTTGCTTTTCGGATGAATACAAGGTTGCCCCGGGCGAATACAAGGTTTGCCCCTACTTGATTTTTTTACAAAAATAGTGTATTATATTATATAAGAATTCAGAAAGGCTTTTAAAGACATGAGCCCGAAAACCGGAATGAATGACCCGATTACTAAAATAAAAGAAAAACTCGGCGGTTTCTCAAAAGGACAAAAGTTGATTTCGGGTTATATTTTGGAGCATTACGAAAAAGCTTCCTACATGACCGCGCTGAAATTAGGAGAGGCGGTCGGTATAAGCGAAAGCACGGTAGTGCGTTTCGCTATAGAATTAGGTTTTGAGGGCTATCCCGAAATGCAGAAAAGTCTGCAAGCCTACACCAAAAAGCGCAGTACCGCCCTCCAAAGGCTTGAAATCGCCGACAACAGAATTAATAAAAACAATATTCTGCAAAGCGTACTAAATCACGATATAAGCCAAATCCGCACAACCCTTGAATCGGCTGATTCAGAGCAATTTGAGCTTGCCGTCGGCAAAATTGCCGGAGCTGATAAAATATATATTTTCGGTGCTATGAGTTCAGGGCTGTTGGCGCGGTTTTTAGATTATTACCTGCATTTAATTTTCGATAATGTTATTCTAATACATGCGGCGGACAGTAGCGGCATAAAACAGCAGCTTATTCGCGCAGGGAGCGACGACACACTGATTTGCATTTCATTTCCGCGTTATTCAAATTCAGCGGCTGAAACCGCCCGTTTCGCTAAAACCAAGGGGGTCGGAATTGTAGCGATTACCGACAGCCCCGTTTCACCGCTGGCACCTTTAGCCGATTGTCTTTTGCTTGCAAAGAGCGATATGGCGAGCTTTGCCGACAGCCTTGTCGCGCCGCTTGCGTTGATTAACGCGCTGATTGTCGCTGTGGGAATGAAAAAGCGCGGTGAAATAGAAAAAGTCTTTTCCGAGCTTGAAGAAATTTGGAAACAAGAGAATGTCTATGATACCGGCATGCCGCCGAATTAAATTACCGCTAAAAAATACAGGTAGATTTCTTATGGAAAATTTCGATATAATTATAGCAGGCGGCGGAGCGGCAGGCTGTTTTGCAGCAATTACAGCCGCCGAAAATTCTAAAAAAGTGCTTTTAATCGAACATAGCGGCAAGCTTATGCGAAAGCTTGCCATTACAGGAAAAGGTCGCTGTAACATTACTAATAATTCAGGTATTGAAAATATTTTAAAAAACATTAAAACCAACCCGCGTTTTATGCAGAGTGCACTGAATAAATTTGACAGCGCGGCTCTAATGGGCTTTTTTGAAGAACTCGGAGTACCCCTCAAAACAGAGCGCGGAAACAGAGTTTTTCCGGTTTCCGATAAAGCCTCCGATGTTGTCGAATCGTTAAATTCTCGGTTAAATATACTCGGTGTAAAAACCATAAGCGACCGCGCAACCTCAATTCTTGTTGAAAAAAATGTTCTTGTCGGCGTAAAATGTGAAAAAAGCTCGTATTACGCCCCCAAGCTTATTCTTGCTACAGGCGGGCTTTCCTATCCCAAAACAGGCTCGACAGGAGACGGTTATAGGCTTGCCCGCACGCTCGGTCATACAGTCATAAATCCCAAACCCTCGCTTGTACCGATAGTAACCCGCGAAGATTATTCGGAACTTTCGGGGTTGTCGTTGAAAAATGTGAAGGTTTCGCTCATATCGCCAAATAAAAAAATCGCGTATTCCGAGCAGGGCGAAATCCTTTTTACACATTTCGGATTGAGCGGACCGTTAGCGCTTTCAGCATCGTTTTATATTAATGATGAAAATGCGCCGTATAAAATTTTAATAGACCTCAAACCCGCCCTTGATGAAAAAAAGCTTGACAACAGGATTTTACGGGATTTTTCCGAGAACAAAAACAAGCAGCTCCAAAACGCGCTTGGCGATTTGCTCCCTAAAAAACTTATACTCCCTGTAATAATTAAATCAAATATACTGCCCGACAAGCGCGTGAATGAAATCACAGTAACAGAACGGCAAAGATTACTTAGCGTTTTGAAAGGCTTTACGCTGACTTTTGCGGGTTTTAGCTCAATTGACGAGGCTGTAATTACCGACGGCGGAATTGACACGCGGGAAATTAACCCTAAAAATATGGAATCCAAACTAATAAAAGGCTTGCATTTCGCAGGGGAAATCATAGACGTAGCAGGTTTTACCGGCGGGTTTAATCTGCAAATTGCGTTTTCGACGGCTTATGCGGCGGCTGTAGGCAATTAATAACGGAGGAATGTTAAATATGTCAAAAGAACAGAATTGCCCCCCTCGACTAAATGAGGAGCCCTGTTCCGCTACTGCGGCAGGCGAGAGCACTGCGTCCGCCGGTATGGCGGTGGCAATAGACGGTCCCGTAGGCGCGGGGAAAAGCACTATAGCAAGAGAATGCGCCAAACGGCTCGGTTTCGTCTACATGGACACAGGCGCGCTTTACCGTGCGGTCGGGGTTTTTTGCAAGGAAAATGATGTTGACGCTTATAACGAAAAAGCCGTTGAGGACATACTTAATAAAATTACGCTTGAAATTAAACTTATTGACGGCGTTCAGTACATTATAATAAACAATAACGACGTCACAGGAAAATTGCGTACCCCCGAAGCCTCCATGTTAGCCTCAAAAGTATCGTCTTACGGTGCGGTGAGGGAATTTCTGCTTGATTTACAGCGGGATTTCGCCCTTAAAAACAACGTAGTCATGGATGGTCGCGATATAGGCACGGTCATTTTGCCGAACGCCAAGGTCAAAATTTTCCTTTCTGCCGACCCCCGTGAACGTGCCCGCCGCCGCTTTGAAGAATTGAAAGAAAAAGGCGGCTCTGATATATCCGTATCTTTTGACGAGGTTTTGGCAGACTTGGAAAAACGCGACAAAGACGATTCCTCACGGGCGCACGCCCCGCTTAAACAAGCCGAAGACGCGATTTTACTTGACACTACGGAATTTAATTTTGAACAGTCTGTTGAAAAGATTATGGAAATTATAAAACAAAAAATATAATCACACAGGAGAAGACAATGTATCTTTTAGTGCAAAGCTTAGTAAAAATTTTCATGCTTTTAAAGTACAAGATTTATTTTCACAACAAGGAAAAAATCCCCCCTCGCGAAGTTTCGCTCAAAGGTGGTTTTATTGTAGCCTGCAATCATCAGTATTACTGGGACCCGCCAATTGCCGCAGCGTTTATTAAAGGGAAATATTCTTTCATGGCAAAGGCGTCCCTTTTTGAAAACAAGCTTTTCGCAAAGTTAATCAGAACCCTCGGGGCGTTCCCCGTAGTGCGCGGTCCGGGTAGCGAAAAGGCGATTCAAAGGGCGTTTGAGGACTTGCAAAAGGGCAGGATTTTCATGATTTTTCCCGAAGGTACCCGCTCCAAAGACGGAACCCTCGGCAAGGGGAAAAGCGGGGTCGCGATGATTGCCTCGATGGCTGACGCGCCTGTTTTACCGATTTGCTTAATGTACAGGCTGGGCGGCAGGAAAAGGCGGCTGGACTACGCCGTGGGGGACATGATTCCCGCGTCGGAGCTCAGAATTGAAAACAAAGAGGACAGGCGGGAGCTGAAAAGGGTTTCGGAAAGGGTTATGGGAGCGATTAAGGAATTGCAGGAGCAAATATACAAAGAGGTTGACCATTGATAATTTGAGCTTTGCGGTAATTTAAAAAAATTAACATAAAAACAATTTTTCAGGGAAAAATACAATGAGAATTGAAATTCTGACCGCTGAAACCGCCGGTTTTTGCTACGGAGTAAAGCGCGCCGTGAGCCGCTCCGAGAAATTAGCGGAAAACGGCGCGGTATACGGCAAGCTGATTCACAACAACGACGTTTTAAAGCGGCTCGAATCCCTCGGTATACTCAAAATAAATAAGATTTCCGACTGCCCGCGTGATAAGACCTTAATCATCAGAAGCCACGGCATAGGCGCGGACGAATACGACAGCATTAAGGCGCTTGGGCTTGAATACGAGGATTTGACCTGCCCGCATGTTTCAAAGATTCATAAAATCGTCTCTGAAAAATCAAAGGCGGGTTGCTCGGTCATTATTGCGGGCGACCCCCTCCACCCCGAGGTTAAGGGAATTATCGGACATTGCTGTAAAGGTACTGTCTGCATTACCGTAAATTCACCTGAAGAAGCCGAAAATTTAATAAACAGCCAACCCAACCTTGGTCATAATGCACTAATTTTAGTGGCGCAAACCACCTTTGCTCGGTCAAAATGGCAAGATTGCAGAGAAATTATCAAAAAACACTATACAAACCTGCAAATTTTTGATACAATATGTAGTACAACTATCAGAAGACAAAAGGAGGCGGAAACCTTAGCCTCCAAATGTGATGTTATGGTGGTTCTCGGCTCTGCCGAAAGCAGTAATTCAAGGAAATTAGCCGATATATGCGAGAGGCGTACCGAAACCCTTTTTATTGAGAATTCGGCTCAACTTGATATAGAAAAAGTCAAGATTTTATTGTCCGGAAAAAATAACAGGGACGTTAAAATAATAGGATTAACCGCAGGGGCTTCCACTCCGGCGGAAAAAATTGAGGAGGTTCATAGTATTATGAGCGAGGAATTAAAAAACAATGTTGAGGGCGTTGAAAGTAGCGGCGACATTGATTTTATGGCGGAAATTGACAAAACCTTTAAGAGAGTATATATAGGGAATAGGGTCAAGGCTACGGTTGTGTCGGTAAACAAAACCGAGGCTGTGGTTGACATCGGAACAAAACATTCGGGCTACATACCCGCGGACGAGCTGTCAAACGACCCGGGCAAGTTTCCGGCTGACGTTGTAAGCTCCGGGGACGAAATTGATTGTGTGGTAATTTCAATCAACGACGCGGAAGGGGTGGTATACCTTTCCAAGAAAAAGGTTGATTCGGCGTTGGGACTTGAAAAAATCGTTCAAGCCGAAACCGACAACACGACCCTGACAGGGAACGTCGCGGCGGTAGTCAAGGGCGGCGTAATTGTCGTGTGCGAGGGCGCGAGGGTGTTTGTTCCCGCTTCTCAAAGCGGCGTACCTAAAAGCGGTAAGCTTGAGGATTTAAGCAAAAAAGAAGTTAAATTCAAAATCATAGAAGTAAACGAGAGCAGAGGTCGCATAGTCGGCTCAATTCGCGCCGCCCAAAGAGAAGAAAACGACGCTAAAAAAGAACAATTCTGGGGGGACATCAAGGAGGGCAAACGCTATAAAGGCGAGGTTAAGTCGATTGAAAGCTATGGCGTTTTTGTTGACCTTGGCGGAGTTGACGGTATGGTTCACCTTTCAGAGCTTACCTGGAGTCGAATCAGACATCCGAAAGAATTGGTTTCGGTGGGCGATAAGCTTGATGTTTACGTTAAAAGCTTTGACCCCGAAAAGAAGAGGGTTTCCCTCGGCGCAAAAGACCCCGATGCTAATCCGTGGTCTAATTTCGCGAGAGATTATGCGGTCGGCGATATTGTAAACGCTGAAATCGTAAGCCTGACGCCTTTCGGCGCGTTTGCACAGATTATCCCCGGCGTTGACGGGTTAATTCATATTTCGCAGATTTCCCGCGAAAGGGTTTCTAACGTGGCTCAGGTTTTAAGCGTGGGGCAAAAGGTTGACGCTCAGATTACCGACATAGACGAGGAAAAGAGCAGAATCAGTCTTTCGATTAAGGCATTGCTTGAACCTGAAGAGCAATCGACGGTTGAAAACTCGGACGAGGCTTTGGGGATTCCGCCTGAATCGGAATATATACCCGTTAGCGAGGGCAGTTCTATGAAGGAGTCTGAAGTTGTTTATTCCGACGACGACAAAAAACCTGATGAAAGCACCGGAGAATTACCTGTACAGGACGACGATGCTGCTATTGGCGGCGAAACTGCTGTTCAGATTTAATATTAATGAAAAACATGTTTGATTCTACAATAGACGCGCTTTCCGAGTTTTCGGCGGGCGGTAAACCGGTTTCCGATTTAAGCCGGTTTACCGCCCTTTGTGACGTTCTCGGAAATCCCCATAACCAACTTCGTTTCGTACACATTGCCGGCACTAACGGAAAGGGTAGCGTTACGGAATTCATTTCTCGCGCCTTGATAGACTCGGGGTATAAAGTTGGAAAATTCACCTCTCCGTATATTTTTGACATTCGGGAACGCATACAATTGCAGAATCGACTTATTTCTCAAAAGGACTTTGCCGAGAGCGTAGAGGCAGCAATTCACGCGGCGCGGCAAATAAAAAATTCAAACGATTGCTCTCAATTTGAAATATTGACGGCGGCGGCGTTTTTGTATTTCAAAAAGAAGAAAGCCGATATAGTAGTGCTTGAAACGGGAATCGGCGGGCTATTAGACTGCACCAACACAGTCGCATCCGAAATAAGCGTAATCACCGCTATAGACTACGACCATGCCGATATTCTCGGCATGACGCTTTCCGAAATAGCGGCACACAAAGCGGGAATTATAAAGGACGGCAAGCCTTGCGTTATGTACCCCGTTCAGGGTAGAGCGGCGTATGTGGAAATAAAAACCCGCGCCGAAAAGACAAACGCCGAGCTTATTATTCCGGACGCCGACCAAATCGGCGGCGCGAAAACCTCGATTTACGGCAATTCGTTTGTTTATAAGGGGGAAGAATTTTCCACAATTATGGGCGGTGCACATCAGGTTTTAAACGCGATAACAGCTATTGAAGTACTAAAAACCATTGGAATCGAAAGCAAACATATAAAGCACGGCTTAAAATCTGCGCAAATACCCGCGAGACTGCAAATTATAAGAAAAAACCCGCCCGTAATTATTGACGGCGCACACAACCGTCAAAGCATAATAGCGGCGAAAGCGGCTTTTGACGGTTGGCGGGTGAGAAAAGCGGTTGTTTTCGGAACGCTGAACGGCAAGGATTATCTCGGCGCACTGGAAGAATTGGAGCCTTTCGCACATTATATTATACTCACTGATGGTTTCGCCGAAAACGCGGTGAGCTGTTCCGACCTGTACCGCGCCGCGACCCTCTTCGGGTTTGACGGCGGGAGCATTTTCACCGTGAGCGAAACAAGACGGGCGGTGGAATTGGCAGAGGAGTTATGCGGCGGCGGGGTGGTGTTGGTGACGGGAAGCTTGAGGCTGGCGGGGGCGGTTTATAAGAAAAGTATATAAGGGCGGCAGTTGCCGCCCTTATTTTTATCCTGTTATCCGATAAACGATGTTTATCGGATAACAGGGATTGTACTCACAAGCCCCCCAAATATCTATTTAATGAAATATTGCTATTATTCCCCAAAAACCTCCCTCAGCAAACAAAAATACCACCCCGCGCTCCCCGTATAAAGACTCCACCCGCCCCTTCCATACGCCTGCGGATTAGTATAAATATCCGCCACCATATAATACGGCTCGGTCTTGTATTCCGCTCCCCTGCCGAACGGCGCGAGCATACGAGAAAGCGCCTCGGCTTTCTCCTGAAAACGGCTTTCCCCGTTTTTACCCGCTCTGTGAAACGCCAGCGCTAACCATACCGCCGCATGGGTGTACTGACCGCCGTTTTCCCGTACCCCCTCGGGGTAGCTCTCGACATAGCCCGGAGTCTGCCATGATTTGCCCTTACAGAAAGGCGGCGTGAACAGCTTGATTATTTTATTTCTCATATCGCAAAGCTGTTCGTCTGCGCTGTTCAGCGCGGCTGATTTTCTTTGCTCGTCGGGTAATTCGGCTAAAACCGCAAATGCCTGCGGCAATAAATCTATTTTACAGCGGTCATTTTTTGCCGCGCCCATTTCCCGTCCGTTGTCGTAGAATGCTCTCAGGTAATGCTCGCCCTCCGAATCCCACGCAAAAGCCTCAATTGCCGAAACTAATCCTTTGGCGCGGCTTTTAAGCTCCTCGGCGTAATCAACATCACCGTTCATCGCGGCAATTTTGGTGAAATTTTTGCAAACCATTACATAAAACATCGAAAGCCAGACGCTTTCACCCCGACCATCTTCCCCGACGTTATTGTACCCGTCGCACCAGTCGCCGCACCCCATCAGGAGAAGCTCGTGACCGCCCTTGGCATAAGCCTTGTCAAGAGCGCACTTACAGTGGAGGTAAACGCTTTCTTTCGCGCTTGAACGCGCCACCTCAATATACTTTTCATGCTCGTTATCGGCAAGAAGCGGTCCGTGGCAGTAATGAACCGTGATTTCCAAAATTCCGTAATCCTTGGTGAAGTCAACATATTCCGACACGACATAAGGCAGCCACAGCAAATCGTCCGAATAACGGGTTCTTACGCCTTTGTTGTGGGTTTCCATATCGTGCCACCAGTGCAGAACATCACCCTCGGGAAACTGAGCGCAACAGGCGCGTATAATTTGGCTCTTGGCTATTTCGGGGCGGATGTGCATAGCGCAAAGGCAATCCTGAAGTTGGTCTCTGTAGCCGTAAGCCCCGCTGTTCTGGTAAAATCCCGTCCGCGCCCAAATTCTGCAACCGATTGTCTGCCACGGCAACCACCATCTGTAAAGCGCATCAAGCCTTTTGTCCCCGGTGTCAATTTTCTTAGCCTCAATCAGCGGGGCGGGATGTTTACCTTTCAGCGCGTCTTTTATGGTCAGCGGATTCTTCATGTTTTTGGTAAAGGCAAGAATAAATTTTATTTTATCCTTATGCTTTGGGGGGAGCTCGATTTTGACTACTACCGCTCCAATTATATCATGAGCGGGGTGAATTTCAGGTTTTTCAGTTTCCGTCCAGTTTCCCTCGAAGAATTTTTGTCTTTTAGTTATATACCTGCAATTATTACTTTCTGTATATAAAAGCATCGCTCCCGAAAACACACCGTTGGACGGGTTTTTAAATATCAGCGTGTTATCGCAAATTTCAGGCTTTATGAGTCCCGCGCCCTCCCTCGTAACGCCGAGAACAGGCTCGGCGTAATAGGCAATCTGAAAGCTCCTGGTTTTCCCTGAGCGGTTTTCGAGCTCTAAGACGATTTCCTTACCTGTGCCTTTTTCGTAGACATAAACGCTTGTTTTGGCGTAAACGCCTTTAACCGCGCCGTAATATTCTGCCCTGTTGGGGGAAAACACAGCCCTGCTACCGTCAATAAGGTCGTAAATAACCTTTTCCGAATCCGGTTTCATTAAAAGCATTTCGCCTTTATTATCGGCACGCAGGTCATTGTTCCAAGGGCTCATTTTATTCTCGCGGCTGTTCAGCGCCCATGAGAAGCCTAATGATTTATCCGACACCAATGTCCCGAAACGGCTCGACGCAAGCACATTGCACCACGGAAGCTCCGGACTTTCCTCTATTATAAAGCTCTCCCCCTCAAAAGCAGAAACTGCCCCGTGGCAATTTTCTTCCCTCTCAGGCTTTTCACAGCTTATAACCGGCAAAAACTCGGGCTCTTTTACCTTGAGTTTAGCCGTGGGAGCAAGCTCGTCCGAGCGTTGGGTATAACAGGCGGCGGCGCGGATTAGGTTTAACAGTCCGGGTTCTGCCGTATTTTTACCTATAATGAAAGCCTCCGCGCCGATTTCGCGCCTCAACTGCTCGGCAAGCCGTCTTTGCGCCTCGTTCCCGTAAAGCATGACTAAATCAAATTCCACCCCGCATAAAGACAGTGCCTTTTTCATTTCAATAACAGCGTCAGCACCGGCGGCGCAAGCGCCGCCCACGCTCCTTTCATAGAAGTCGAAAAGCACTATGGGGTAATCCCCCGATATGCCGAGTTTCCAAAGCTCTTTTTTGTCTAAGTTGTTTTTCATTACAGCTTTTTTGCCCCCGTCCGAAATATGAGGGACATACAGTATATGGGGCAAAATCCTTGCCGCTAACCTGCCGTACATGGTTTCCCTCACAAGCGGAGAAATGATTTCCTCGCTTGGATTGTTTACCTCGCCGCGCCTCATTTCAGTAGCTAAACTTACAGCTTCTTTTTCGCTTGTTCCGTAGCATATAAATAATTCGGCTTCTTTTTTCCCGAAAGCGTCAAGCGGGAAATCGGCTTTAATAAACACGCAGGGACAAGGCACGAAAGCGACGTTTATATCGCGCTCCCGCGCCTTTTCCAATGCTGAAAGCATACCGCCGTTTCTTTTTACAATGTCTTCGCGGTTGAAAGAAAATGTAAAGTCCTCATCGTTTTTGAAACCTATAGCCATAACCGTCTCGGCGTCGCCTTTTCTTTCTTTTCTCTTTACGATAATAAGGCTGTTTTCCTCATCATATTTTAATTTCAAAAACAAATCCATGAACGCCGGGTGAGCCGATATATCGCGAAAACGCGCCAACGCGGGTTCGAGGTATATCGCAAGGGTCAGTTGCCTTTTCATGCCCGTAAGATTTTCAGCGGCAAAACGGCGGATTTCAATAGCTTTTGAGGGATGCAGATAAATCTGTTCCCCGAGGTGTAAATTCTTGTAATTCAAATAATGCTCGGTACTGTTTTGCATGAAAATTACACTTTTTTCAGGATTTTGTATGGTTTCATTCCGACGGCAGACCGGGTGGTTGAGGAACGGCATTATATTCTCGTTTTCCGCAAAGGCAAACAATGTCCCGCGGGGATTGAACAAATCCTCGGTCTTATAAAACGCGCTTTTTTTATTAAACAGCGTAGCGCTTATACCCATGTCGGTGGTTAAAACCGTTAAAAGGCTGTTTGAGAGCGGATTCACTTTTATTTCAAACGGACTGAACTGCGTGAACTCGGTTGAATTGATTCTGTAAGTCTGCTCCTCCTGCCATTCAGGTGTGGCAAGAACAGGTTCTCCCGCCATTATTTTTTCCTCCAGTAATTCTTCTGCCCGTTTCATATCGGGGTCGGACAGAAATAGTTTTTGCAGTTTCCCGTCAGAGAGCGCGTTGCACACCCCCGCAAGAGACATTCCTACATGGTGCGCCATATGGCTTTTGACCACCGCGAACCCCGAGCCTACCCTGTGCTTAGTGAAATCCGCTGCCTCGTAAAACCCGTACCGCTGGTGTGTAACGCCGAGTTTCTCCAGTCTTGCCAAATTATTATAAGAGCCAATCGGGTCGGTCGCAAGGGATAAAAAGCTTGAATAGGGTGAAATCACCCTTTCTTTGTTTAAGCCGCCTTTAAGCCCTACCGTTTGTACGCCGTGGGCTTTATACTGGTAGTTCAAAGACTCGTCAAAGGCATAATACCCGCTCTCGGACATGCCGAAAGGCAGACCCGTTTCCCGCCCGCGCTTTTGCTGACAATGCAGGGAGAACCTTAAAGCTTCGTATTCCATACTTCCCTCCTTTGAGCCGAGCAGTAATTCCGGCATAAAATATTCAAACATAGTGCCCGTCCAGGCGACGGGGGCAGCGTAACGCCCGCTTCTTCCCATAGTCCGCCCAAGAGCGCGCCAGTGGGTTTTTTGAACCTGCCCCGTCGCAATAGCGTAATAGGACAACATTCGCGCCTCTGACATAATCAGGTCGTAATTATGGCGGGAAAGCTCCCCCTTTTGGACGTCGTACCCAATGCTGAAAAGATTCCGCGCTTTGTTGTAGAAAGCCTTTAAGTCGGTGTCAGCGGCGATTTTTTCAATCCGTGATATTAAATCGGTGGAAACGCTTGCGTTTTTAAGAGCCTCTTTTACAGCTACAAGACAGCAGACAAAATTCCCGCTGTCAACCGAAGAAACAAAGGGGGAAATCACTTTCAGCCCTCGCGTTTCATACCAGTTCATTAAATTGCCGTTCCATTTGTCAAGCTTTTCGATGGTTTCTATTGTATCGGAAACCCGTTTTTCAAATTCGTGATTGTTTATGAATCCGAAAATATTCGCCACCGCACAGGAAAGCATATACATTCCTATATTAGTCGGCGAAGTCCGCGCCGAAACGCGATAAACAGGGCTATACTGCACATTGTCGGGCGGTAAAAAATGATGTTCCACCGTGACGTAGTCCTCATAAAATCCCCACATCTTACGCGAGTTTTCTATAAGCTCCCGCCGCATATTCTTAGTGATTTTAGGTTTTGCTGTTCCGACGGTTCTGTCTATATAAAGTGTCAAAGGCAAAGCGCAAAGAAAAATTACACTTAAAATAAACATTAAAACGTTGTCACTTATAACCGCAAAAATCAATAAACCTGCTGAAATAATTTCAGCCGCGAGTATGTGTGAAAATCCTGTTTTCAGCCCCTCGAACGCCGCCGCTGTAGCCCAGTCAAGCAGATGCTTTTTAGATACAAGCATACGCCATAAAGTTCTGATTACCGCGTCGGCGGATATAATGGCGGCTTTGGGCGCGAACATGATTTCAAGCAGACATTGCCGTAAAAGCTGTTTGGTCTGAGAAATAACGGGGGAATAAAAACGCCTGTAAAACGCAAATCTCCTGCCCCTTATTACAGAGGGGAAAAAGCCCATTAAAAAAGGCATGGTAATGGCAAGTAACCCCGCGACGGCGATAATGTAGGGGCGAGCCGAGTTGTTCGGCGTAAAAATAGGCATAAGAGCCGAAACAATAAAGCATATAAAAATAACCGGCGGCGTTACCGCCCGCCTGACGTTATCTAAAAGCTTCCATCTCGTAAGCGGCGAAAAGCCTTTGTCGAAGACATATCTGAAGTTTTGTAAATCTCCGCGAAGCCATCTGTGTTGGCGCTTAAAATAAGCCGCCGAGGTGTCGGGAAAACTGTCGTTGAATTCCACGTCCCCCGCATATTTTACCCCTATGCAGCCCCCCTCTAAAATATCGTGGGAAAGTATGCGTTCGTGGGGGAAACGCCCCGAATCATCACAGTTTTTAAGGAGTAGGTCAACGTTAATCAGTCCTTTTCCTGTGAAAATCCCCTCTCCGAAACAATCCTGATACATCTCCCCCGAAAAGCAGTCGTAACTTGACGCGCCCGCACAGCCTCCGTTACCCGACATAGCGCGGGAAAATCCGGTTTTCAAATAACTGTCGAGCGTAGTTGTTATTCTCGGGGCAATTATTCCGGTGTTCTTGTGAAGGGGGTGAAGAGCTATTCCCACAAGTTCCGAAACACTGTCCATGAGCGGCATAGTGTCATAATCCAGCGCCATTATATATGCAATGTCATGCAAGGCGGCGCGACTACCGTAAACTGCGCGAAAGGCGGAATCCGCCTCCTGACAGTTCCGCTTTTCTTCGTCCGCCCGTAAAAGCCTCGCCAGCGCCAAAATCGCGCCTCTTTTTCTTTCTTCCCCCTGCCACAAACCTTGCGTCTTGCAGTACTTGCGTGCTCTGAACAGGATTACAAAGTCGCCTTTGGCTCTCCCGAAGACTTCGCAAGCATAATTCAGTAATTTCTCATCTTCGGGCATTATTTCTTCCCCTGCGGGTTTAAGGTCGCAAAGTAGCGCGAATTTTATATTCTCGGCTTTATTTTTAAGCTTGGCGGCATTTAATTTTTCAAAACCGCTTATTATATCCTTTTCGGAGGCTATAAGGGTAGAAATCACGCATAAGGTTTTTGCCCTCGGCGGAATTTTACCTTTAAGGTCTAAGCGGGGCAAAAGCCCCGCGCCTTTAACGGACTTTATGGCTATATAATCTGCGAGCGGCTTTACAATGGCAAGTCCGGGTATATACACCAGCAAAAACACGAATGTAAAAAAGAGGGGGTTAAGGTTTGGGGAAACTGTAAAAAAAGCAAAAATAGCGGCAGGAATTACCGACGTCAAAAACAGTAACAGTAAATATCTTTTCAGCTTAACAAAAGGGAAAACCCGCCGATAATCAAGGGTGATTATTTCTCCTATATGGGTGTTGTTATTATCAGGGGCGGCTGTTTTTCGCAGACTCATGTATTCGCGGGAAAGCCTCGCCTCGTCTATGCCGGTTGCAATCGCTATTTCGGAGGTCATTCGCCTGTATTTGGCGCGGGTTTCTTCGGTTAATTCGGGGTATAGCTTATCCTCCGAGTAGAGCAATTCCACCGGATTCAAAGCCACGCAAATCGCCTCGGGGTCAAGGTCGGACAGTGCGCCTAACTTTCCCGCACAGTCGGCGTAATTTGTTTCCGAATCAGATGAATTTGAATTTAAGGAATTCACCGCATCGGTTATAATGCAGTATTTCGCCTGCCAAATAAGAGTGTCAATGTCCATTGAGGACAGGGGCTTGACCGCCGCAACTTTTGAAACCGCGTCTGTTACCGTTCCCTCGTCAATAACCCTGAGCGAGCTTATAACTCCTCCGAGAACCGGAGTTATGGCGGGTTTCCCGAATCCCGAACGTTTCGGGTCGGCGGTAAACGTGTTTATATAAACCCCTTTATGCGCCCGTATTAACATGCCTAATTCTTTTTCGAGCAGGCGCTTTTCCGAAACGCCGCCGTTTTCGCCGCTTTTAGCCAAAAGGCGTCTTAGACGCCTGAGCGAGGCGTACAGCGCACTTATGGGACGCGTTTCCCACGGGGACGCGGTTATTTCGTTTATTTTTTCAGTAATCATGAGTTTAAGTCTTTTCTCCGAATTATTGTGCTTGCAAAACCCTCTTTGCGGTACTGCATAAGCAATATTCTGCTAATATTCTGCCCTGTTTAAGGTAAAATATAAAATTTTTTAAAATAAACCCTTGAAAAATTAAAAATTATATTGTATAATGATTATTGTGATGTCATAAGAGTGTCGCGATTTCCCGTAATGTGTTGAAATTAAAAAATAAATAGAAAGAGAAATGTTTTATCATGAACAGCAGTAAATCTGCTTTTATTGCGACTATCGTTGTCTTCTTGCTTGCCGTGACGGCGGCGATTTTCGCATTTTTATTAATCGGCAAAGACAAAGACGAGGGTTCGGACGCCGCCCACAGAAATTATCATTCAAACTACAGACCTTCTGATGAGCTTGAGGACGAAATGCTTGATGCGGCAGAGCGTTTGATTCGGAATAATCACGATATTATAGGGATTTATGTAACCCGAGGACTTCCTGTTAAGCCCGAGCCTTACGGAAACCGTCCTGAAAACAATACCTATTACGTTGACAGCGAGGAATTCAAAACCCTTGAAGAATTAGAAAGCTTTGTTGACAAAACTTTTATACCCGAAGAAGCCGAAAGGGTCAAAAACAACATGCTTGACGACGGCAGCGATTATTACAGCAACTTCGGCAGGATTTATTTTGATAAAAACGGACAGCTCGGAATCAACGCCGACTTTGCCGAATTTGTTCCTTATGATGAATTCCCTGTGAACTGGAATAACCCGTCCTATTCCTTAAAGGCGCTTTCAGCCACCGAGGCGGCTCTTGTTGTACAGCTTTCAATAAGCGATGTTGATGTTATCTTTGAGCGCATTATGTACAAGCAGGACGGTGAATGGCTTTTAGACCAACTTATACTTGATGAGTGACGGGCGAAAGACATGTCTAATAAAGAAAGTCCTTTTTCTGCTTATATACTCGTCAGTCACATCGCCTTTGTGGTGATAACTCCGTTGCTTTTATTTATCGGCGGTGGCGCGTGGCTGTCGAACAGGCTGAATTTACCCGATTGGTGTATTATAATATTTATCTTTTTGGGGATTTTCACGATGATTTTTTCATTGGTTTCGTACCTTTGGAAGATTATCAAAAAATACGGCGACGGTGACTCTTTAAGCAAAAACGCAAAGCCGGAGCAAGACCCATTTCATCGTTCGCTTAAAAATGACCCGAAAGACTATGATTATTACTATGAAAACCGAAAAAAATAACCTGCCTTTCCGTGAGCTTTACGCCATGCGCTTGACCTTTTTAATCGGCGTTTCGGCGCTTGGGTTAATCGGACTTATATACTCGGCTTTTGCGAAAACCATAGATTTCAGGATTTTCACCGGTATCTTTTTCGGTGCGGTTATATCAGGGGTAAACTTTTATCTGCTTGCCTATTCCACCGAAAAAACCCTTAAAAGAAAAAACGCCGTAAAAGCGCGGGCTTCGGCGGGTGTTTGGTTCGGAGTGCGTTTTTTGGGCATGGCGGGAATTTACGCGATTTTATTCGCTTTCGATTTGGTGAATATATTCACGGCTCTGCTCCCGCTTTTTTTCCCTAAAATCCATTACACTGTTACAATACTGAAAAATAAGCCGTAGAGCTATTCAATAGGGGGGATTTTATGCCGCTGTTTTTGAGTGTCGGCGCTAATATTGAAGTTGAGACTATTGCGGAAAAGGCTTTTGAGGTTGACGGTGCGGCTTTAATAACAAGCTTTAATCTGTTCGGCGTAACCATTAATCTTTCCGAAACAATAGTGGTTCAATGGGTTGTCATGCTCCTTCTCGCAACGCTTTTCTTTATACTGGGGCGGAATTTAAAGGTTATTCCCACAACCCGCAGACAGATTTTGGCGGAACTCATAGTCGGTTTCTTCAATGGCTCGGTGTTGGAAACAATGGGCGCAAAGTACGCAAAATACGTTTGTTACATAGCCGCGCTTTTCTTCTTCTCGCTGCTTTCGAGCCTTATGGGTCTCCTCGGAATGAGACCACCGACGGCAGACTTGTCAATGCTGGCGTCTTGGGGTTTACTGACATTCTTCCTTGTTATATACAATAAGTTTAAGACCGGCGGATTTAAGGGCTTTTTGAAAAGCTTTGCCGAGCCTGTGCCGTTCATGTTACCTTTTAACATAATCGGCGAAATTGCAAACCCCCTGTCGCAAACCCTGCGTCATTTCGGTAATATTATGGGCGGTTTCGTAATCATGGGGCTGATTCAGTACGCGCTTTCGGGGATCGCTTTCGGAATATTTCAGGTCGGCGTTCCGGCGGTATTGTCGCTTTACTTTGACCTCTTTGCCTCGACAATACAGGCTTATGTATTTACGTTGCTGACCATGGCTTACGTTTCTATGGCGGATTGCAGTTCGGATTAAAACCGACTATAACCATGTTTCCAAATTAGTGATTATACAAAACTATTCAGGAGGATTTTTAACCATGAATGAAGCATTATTGCAGGCACAAGGACTTGTATTGGGCTTATCGGCTTTAGGCGCGGGGTGCGCTATGATAGCGGGTATAGGAGCGGGTGTAGGTCAGGGTTATGCAGCAGGTAAAGCGGTTGAGGCTATAGCGCGTCAGCCTGAAGCCGGCGGAACCATTACCAGGACGCTTGTTATCGGTGACGCTATTGCCGAAACGACCGGTATTTACGGGTTGGTTGTGGCGTTGTTGCTCATGTTCGCGAATCCGTTGGTCGGCAGATTAACCGGTTGATTTTGTAAAGACGGAGGACTTGTCTATGAACCCGATGTTTCTTACAACCTTGCCCCTTGTGGGTATAGATTTGGGCACAATTGCGTTCACTCTTACCAACACATTGATTATCCTTTTGCTTTATCGTTTCCTTTTGCATAAAAAGGTTGTTGAAATGCTTGACAAAAGGAAAGATATGATAAGCCGCGAGGTCGAGGCGGCTAAGGTTTCGAGAGAGAACGCCGAAAAGGTTGAATCGGAGTATACCCTTAAACTTGCCAAGAGCAAAGAGGAGGCGCAGGAAATCGTTTCTGCGGCGACCTCGCGTGCCTCTGCAAAAGAGCAGGAAATTATTTCCGAGGCTAACAAAAACGCCGTTATGATTCGTGAACGCGCCGAGGAAAGCATCGAGCTTGAAAAGAAACGCGCTGTCAACGAAATCAAAGACCAGATTTCCGAGCTTGTCATCATGACGGCTTCTGCCGTGGCGCAAAAGGAAATTAACGAGGCGGATAATAAGGCGATTATCGAGAGCTTTTTGGTTAAGGTTTAACAAATTATAGCGGGGGTGACGGGTTATGCCGCCCCCTAAGGTCAATAATTCTATGCTTTTAGAGGTGTTTAATGCCAACATCTGTCGAGAATATTTATTCCTCCGCGCTGTTTGAGCTGTTTGAGGAAAAGCACCAAAACGACAAATCAGGTTTTGAGGTTGCGCTTTCGGAATTAAAGGTCGTAAACGACGCCCTTGTCGATGCGCCGGAACTTGTTAAGCTTTCCCTTGTCCCCACGGTTTCGCGCGGGGATAAGCTTGATGTGGTTAAAAAAGTGTTTGATGGGAAAGTTTCGCCATACACCATGAACTTTCTGTGTGTCCTCACGGAAAAAGGCAGATTGGGGCGTTTCAGCGGAATATATCGCGATTTTCGGAGAAAATATCACGACAAATTCGGAATAACTCCTGTTACCGTAACCTCGGCGTTTGCTCTGAGTGCCGAGCAGCGGGACAAGATTATTTCAAAGATGGCGCAGATTACGGGGAATCAAATTGAGCTTTCAGAAAAAACCGACAAAAACCTGATTGGCGGCGTAGTCGTTGATTACGGTGGAACGCGGATTGACGGAAGTGTTAAGAACCGCCTCGAATCTCTCAAGAGAGAAATCGCCGAGACAATACTGTAACATCGTTATAACAAAATTGGACGGTAAAATGAAACCTACACGTATTTATATCATAAGAGCCTCTTATTTGGAGCATTTGAAAAAACATAATGGTGATAACTCCGACAGGCGTCAAATGAAAAAAGAACTGAAAGAGTTAAAAGTATGCGCTAAAATTTCCGAAAAGCTAACCGAAACTTTAAAAAAGCATGATTGTAAAATAGGCTATGTAAAAGAAAGCGCTTTTCCCGAGGGCGGGTATGAGCAGATTTATAAGTACATAAATTCCTGCGATTGTTCGCTGGTCTTTACCGACAGCCTTACTTTTGCGGGAGACGAAGGGACATGGAGAGCCAATGAGCTGACCCATTCGATTCTTACGGCGGCGCTACCGGTTTTCCTGTACACAGGGCTTGACGATTATTATGGTAAAAGCGAGTTGTTTAAAGGCGTAAAGGATTTGCCGAATGTCTATCCTTTGCCCGACAATATAAAGTCCGCGGCGGAGTTTATCGCGGAAACTATGTCAAAGCTATAACAAATGCGAATATGCGAAAGGAACATGAAACTTTATGGCAGTGGATTTACGCCCTGATGAAATTACCGCCCTTATCAAGGAGCAAATTAAAAACTTCGGGGAGAAGATAAGCCTTTCCGACACGGGAACAGTTGTGACCGTGGGTGACGGCATTGTGCGCTTGCACGGGCTTGAAAAATGTATGCTGGGGGAACTTCTTGAGTTCGAGAACGGTATACGATGCATGGCTTTAAACCTTGAGCAGGACTTCATAGGCGCGGTTATGCTTGGTAGCGACGCCGAAATACGCGAGGGAGATACAGTAAAGCGCACAGGGAACATCGTTTCTGTTCCCGTGGGTGGTCAGCTGTTGGGACGTGTTGTGAATTCCCTTGGTCAGCCCATTGACGGAAAAGGACCTATTGACGCCTCTGAAAGCCGCCCGATTGAAAAAATCGCGCCGGGCGTAATTACAAGAGAGACGGTTCGCGTTCCCCTGCAAACAGGGATAAAAGCAATTGACTCAATGATTCCCATTGGGCGCGGACAGCGGGAGCTTATTATAGGCGACCGTCAGACGGGTAAAACCTCAATTGCTATCGACACTATTATAAATCAGAAAAAAGAAGACGTTATTTGTATCTATGTCGCTATCGGACAAAAAAGCTCAACCGTTGCTACCGTAGTTGAAGAGCTTAGGGCGGCGGGTGCGCTCGGTTATACCATTGTCGTTTCGGCAGGTGCGGCTGAACTGGCTCCGATTCAATACATCGCGCCTTACACCGGTTGCGCTATGGGTGAATATTTCATGGAGCAGGGCAAGGACGTTTTGGTGGTCTACGACGACCTGTCCAAACACGCCGTAGCTTACCGCGCTTTATCGTTGCTCCTGAAGCGTCCGCCGGGACGCGAGGCATATCCGGGAGACGTATTCTATCTCCATTCAAGGCTTTTGGAACGCGCCGCAAAGCTTAACAAAGACTACGGCGGCGGCTCGTTGACCGCTCTGCCGATTATCGAAACCCAGGCGGGTGATATTTCGGCGTATATACCTACCAACGTTATTTCAATTACAGACGGGCAGATTTTCCTTGAAACCGAGCTTTTCAACGCCGGAATCCGTCCTGCGGTAAACCCCGGAATCTCGGTATCGCGTGTAGGCGGAAATGCCCAAATTAAACCTATGAAAAAGGTTTCAGGTACGCTGAAATTAGAATATTCCCAGTATAAAGAATTGCAGGCTTTTTCACAGTTCGGCTCAGACTTGGACGAGGACACCAAGAACCGTCTGGCGCAGGGCGAGCGTATTGTGGAGGTTTTAAAGCAGGGTAAAAACGCCCCGGTAAGCGTTGAAAATCAGGTAATAATCATCTACGCGGTGGTAAACAACTATCTGAAAAATGTTCCCGTAAGTAAAATACCCGAGTATGAGGTCGAGCTTTCTAAGTATATCGACCAAAATCACCATGAAATTCTTGACGGGATTAGGGCGCAAAAGCAATTAGACGCCGAAAGCACCAAAGCCGTTAAAAAATTCCTGACTGCGTTTACCGAAGATTTTATAAAGAAACACGTGGTTTAAGTTTTAGGGAGGTTCTCTCATGTCAAAAGCAGCTTTGGTTTTAGGCATTGTTTCGCTTGCTTTTTCGGCGGCGGCGCTTGCACTTGTGACTTTATCCTTTGTTTTGAGAAGGATTGCTTATTTTGAAGCTTATTAATATTAATTTAAGGTAAAAGTATTATGCCTAAAGGAAACATGAAATCCATTAAACGCCGCATAAAAAGCGTCGGTTCCACCCTGCAAATCACCCGAGCTATGGAAATGGTGGCGTCGTCCAAGCTTCGCCGCGCAAAAGCCAAGGCGGCAATTTTGCGTCCTTATTTTAACGCGCTTGACGAACTCCTCAAGGAAATAGCGGCTGAAAAGAAAGATTTCGCAACTATTTTCACGGCAAAACGCGAGGTCAAAAACAGACTTTTTATCGTGATTGCCGGCGACAGAGAGCTTGCGGGTGGCTTTAACTCGAATATTTTACGCCTTGTTTCTTCAAATAGCGCCGACGATAGCACGCCGCCTAAGATAATAGCCATTGGTAAACGAACCGTCGATTATTTCAAGAAGTATAAGCATGACATTGTTGCGGAATATCCTTATTTTGCCGAAAACGTAAAGGCAAGTCAGTGTGCCGATATAGCCAATATCGCCTCCGATTTGTTCAAAACCGGCGAGGTTGACGAAGTGAGGATTTTCTATACCGCGTATATTTCAGCGCTCCGACAGGACGCTACTGACTTAAAGCTTTTGCCGTTTGATACAACCAAAGAAAAGGCAGAGGGAATTACCGAAAAACCCGAAATGGTCGAAAGTTCCGACCATTCGGATAGTAAGATTGCTCGGTTTGTAAATTATGACCCCTCTCCCGAGGCGGTTTTCGACAGGATTATACCCATGATTCTGTTAAGTATAATCAACTGCGCCTGTGTTGAATCTTTTGCATCCGAGCAGAGCGCCCGCCGTAACGCAATGGAAAGCGCCTCGGACAACGCCGAGGAAATGATTGAAAAGCTTTCGCTTCAGTATAACCGCGCACGGCAGGAAAAAATTACAAATGAAATTAATGAGATTGTCGGCGGGGCTAACGCCATTTCATAAAAAACCGCTAATAGTTTATAAGGAGACATATTATGTATACCGCCAATCAAACCCGTTACGAAAAAATGCCCTATAACCGTTGCGGAAGGAGCGGCTTAAAGTTGCCCTCTGTTTCCCTTGGGTTTTGGCACAATTTCAGCTTTCTTGACCCGTTCGCAAACGCCGAAAAAATGTGTCGTACCGCGTTTGATTTGGGAATCACCCATTTTGACCTTGCCAACAACTACGGCAACCCTTACAACGGCTCCGCTGAGGAAAATTTCGGGAAAATACTTGACAGGGGCTTGCGCCATTACCGTGATGAAATGGTAATTTCAACTAAAGCGGGCTACGATATGTGGGACGGTCCTTACGGCGACTTCGGTTCGCGCAAGTACCTTATTTCCTCCCTTGACCAAAGCCTTAAACGTATGAAACTTGACTATGTGGATATATTCTACCACCACCGACCCGACCCCGACACACCGGCAGAGGAAACCGCTCTTGCTTTAGACCAAATTGTTAAAAGCGGAAAGGCACTCTACACCGGATTGTCTAATTACAACAGTGAGCAGATGAAAGCTATTCTACCCATTATTCGTGAGCTTAAAACGCCTTTTATAGTTAATCAGCCGTCTTATTCCATGCTTAACAGGTGGATTGAGGCCGACGGGCTTGACAAGCTTGCCCTGAAAGAGGGCTTCGGGCTTGCGGTTTTCCAACCGCTTTATCAAGGTTTTTTGACCAACAGGTATCTTAACGGTATTCCCGCAGACTCAAGAATCGGGAAAAATCGCACATGGCTAAAGGATGAACTTGACGACGCTATGATTAAGCGGCTGAACGGACTTAACGATGTTGCGAAATCGCGCGGGCAGAGCCTTTCACAAATGGCGATTTCATGGGTTTTGAACAATGAGGCGGTAACTACAGTTTTAATCGGTGCAAGTAGCTCCGAGCAGATTGTCGAAAACGTAGAAGCAGCAGGGAAAGCCGAATTTACCAAGGAAGAAACTGCGGCGATTGAAAGACTTTTAAATTAACGGCTTAGTCATAAGCGGGCGGTTTAGATGCGCCGCTTAAAAAATTCCGCTATCTCAGAGGTGCAAGGCACTCGGTAAAATATAAATTGCGAGGACAAAAACATGTCGAAAAACATCGGAACAGTAGTACAAATTATAGGCGCAGTGCTTGACATAAGGTTCGAGCCTGAAAAACTGCCCAAACTCCTTGACGCTATTGAAATTGAGCATAACGGCGAAAAGTTGGTGGTTGAAGTAGCGCAGCATATCGGCGACGATATAGTCCGCTGTATCGCTATGGGCAGTACCGACGGATTAGTTCGCGGTATGGAGGCTGTTGATACCGGCGCTTCTATAAAAGTTCCCGTCGGCAGTTGCACCCTTGGCAGAATGTTCAATCTTTTGGGCGAACCTGTTGACAACAAACCTGCCCCCGAGGCGGAAGAACATTGGACTATTCACCGTCCCTCACCCGCTTATGAAGAGCTTTCCCCGACAAACAACGTCCTTGAAACAGGGATAAAAGTAGTTGACCTGATAGCGCCTTATCTTAAAGGCGGGAAAATCGGTCTGTTCGGCGGTGCGGGAGTGGGGAAAACCGTGCTGATTATGGAGCTGATTAACAACATAGCCAAACAGCACGGCGGGCTTTCGGTCTTCACAGGCGTAGGTGAGCGTACCCGTGAAGGAAACGACCTCTATCAGGAAATGATTGAATCCGGCGTTATTAATAAAACAACCCTTGTCTACGGGCAGATGAACGAACCGCCCGGTGCAAGAATGAGGGTGGCGCTCTCGGGACTTACAATGGCTGAATATTTCCGTGACAAAGAGGGACAGGACGTGCTTCTGTTCATTGATAATATATTCAGGTTTACACAAGCCGGCTCGGAGGTTTCGGCACTTCTCGGACGTATGCCGAGCGCGGTGGGCTATCAGCCGACCTTAGCGACCGAAATGGGGGCGCTTCAGGAACGTATAACTTCCACCAACAAAGGTTCTATAACCTCAGTGCAGGCGGTTTACGTCCCTGCCGACGACCTCACCGACCCTGCCCCCGCAACGACTTTCGCCCACCTTGATGCTACTACAGTGCTTTCCCGCGACATAGCCGCTATGGGGATTTATCCTGCGGTTGACCCCTTGGACAGCACTTCGCGCATACTAACCCCCGAAATTGTGGGGCAGGAACATTATGACGTGTCAAGAGCAGTTCAGGGCATTTTACAGCGTTACAACGAACTTCAGGATATAATCGCAATTCTCGGTATGGACGAACTTGATGAGTCCGACAAACTCACGGTAGCAAGAGCCCGTAAGATTCAGCGTTTCCTGTCACAGTCGTTCTCGGTTGCGGAACAGTTCACCGGCATGGAGGGAAAATATGTTCCCCTCAAAGAAACAATCCGCGGATTTAAGGAAATCATCGAGGGCAAGCATGACAATCTGCCTGAATCGGCATTTTTATTCGTAGGAACCATTGACGAAGCGGTAGCCAAGGCGAAGAAGAAAAAATGATGAACAAAAGCTTTACATGTGCTAAAAGGAGAACGTATGAAAAAGTCATTAGTTCTATTGCTCGTATTATGTCTTTCGGTTACATTGTTTGCAGGCTGTGATTCATCTCTGAAAACTGATATAGTCGGTAAATGGGAAACCAATATCGACATCGGACAGCCTGGGACAGTTTTTGTTGTAACTTATGAATATAAAGCTGACGGAACGATTGATATTGGATATGTTCTCACGGCTGACGGCAGAAACGTTACCGGTACAGGAAACGGTGAATATAAAATTAGTGGCAGTAATATTAAATCCACCATTCGTTTGCTCGGCGACTCCTATTCCCAGGACGGTAAGGTTGAAATCAGCGGTGATAACCTCACCCTCGTAAGCGAAGTTGAGACTATGGTTTTCAAAAGGGTAAGTTAGCAAGCAGCCTCTCTTGACAATATACCAATATTATGGTATATTTTGCATATATTGTACGTCTTATCCACTCCCGCCGCCCCCGCAAATCTTTTTAATGAAATTGATTTTGAGGTATCATAATGACCCCATTTAAACTTCAAATAATCACCCCGCGCGGCGTCTTTTTTAAAGGCGAAACCGAAAACGTAATTGCGCGTACTACTGTCGGAGATGTGGGTATACTTGCCAAACACGAGCCTTATGTTGCGGCGCTCGGTATTGGAAAAGTCAGAATCAAGATTGACGGTCAGTACCGACTCGCGGCGGTGTCGTCCGGTATTCTTAAAGTAGGATTGGACAAAACCACGATTTTGGCGCAAAGCTGTGAATGGGGCGATAAAATCGATGTGGAACGCGCCGAAGAGGCAAAGAAAACCGCCGAAAAAAGGCTTTCCGACGTTTCACTAAGCGCAAACGAACACGCCGTTGCTGAATTTAAGCTAAAACGCGCCCTTAACCGCCTTGATGCGGCAGGAAAATAAAAAAACAAACCGCCCGAAAGGGGGCGGTTTGTTTTTTTATTTAAGAGCAAATTTAATTCGCTTCCGTAACCGAATTAATCGCGTCATAGACCATATCTTTATCCTCGTCCATATAGGTCATGCAAAAAACTATAAATACGTTTCCTTGCTCGCGTATGGCAAAGTCCTGGTTAAGCGTTATCGTTCCGATTTCCGACTTCGTTGAACCTAAGAAGTATTCCTGACCCGCGATTTCAATGCTTGAAGACGGTAATACTTCAACCGCTATACCCATAGATTCGTATGCGACAAGCACCGCGTCAATTGTAATCTTAAAAAAGCCTTCAACGCCTAATGAACCGATAGAATCCGCCTGATACATAAGGAAAATCTGAGGATACATATTTTCGCCCATAAGGAAAAATTCATAAGCGTATGTTGACTTTGAAAAGTCGATTTCAGCCTCGGTAATAGCGCCGCCGCTCACCATAATGTCCTCCCCGAGACCCAAAACCGCTTGCATCTCGCCCTCGGAAAGCCTTGTAAAGCCTTCGGGAACAGTAAAGGATATGTTAGCCCATTCATTTATAAGCGTGTCTCCATCCCATGTGCCGAGCCTTGCGCCCATAGGGTTAGAATCTGCCGAATCCGTGCCGCTTTCATCTTCATTATCTTCATCTTGGTCGTTTTCATTAACGCCCGCCTCTCCGGAAAGAGCGCCACCGGTATCGTTATCGGCAACATAAGGGGTTGTGTTTAAAGCCGCAGGTGCTTGAGTGTCGCGGGTTCGGGTAGTCCGGGTTTGCGCGGGTGGAGCAGCGCCGCCGTCACTGCAAGCCGTAAAGCTCAGGCAAATAGCTGTTAAAATCGCTAAAATAGTCAGTAATTTTGCTGTTTTCCTCACTTTAGTTTTTCCTCCGTTCAATATACTAATTCAAAACCATTCCTTTTCTCGCGTCCAACGTTGCCGCTACACCACTTTTAAGGATTTTGGTGGCGTTCTTCGCCCCGACTATTACGGGAATATCCAGCGTAAGTCCTACAATCGCTGCATGGCTGTCAGCTCCGTCTTCCTCGACTATAATTCCGCTTGCCGAGCGTAAAATCCGCATTAGCGAGTTGTCAGTCTTAGGCGCGACTAAAATGTCGCCTTTCGCGAAATCGCGGAGCGCGTCCTCCACTGTCAGGACAACGCAAAGTGGCGCGGTCACTATTTTTTCGGTTATACCTGTCCCGCTGACTAAAATATCGCCAACGGTATGCACTTTCATGAGGTTGGTAGTACCCGAAAACCCAACGGGAACTCCCGCAGTTATAACCACAAGGTCGCCGTTCTCAAGATAACCCTCTTCAACCGCCCGCTCTACCGCGTGTTGCAAAAGGTCGTCGGTGTTGTCCTCTTCCTCCGCCATAATCGGTCTCACGCCCCAGCTCATACTCATCTGCCGCCACGACATCTCGCTTGGCGTACAGCCTAATACGGGCTGATGAGGACGGAATTTGGATAACAGACGCGCTGTATTTCCGCCGTGAGTTACGGTTAAAATAGCCTTTGCCTCTAAGTCAAGCGCAGTCGTCACCGTGGCGTGGGCTATCGCGTTGGTCACGTTCATGCCTTTGTCAAAAGCCCAACTGCGAAAACGTTCGGCGTAATTTATATTAGCCTCGGTACATTCGGCTATTTTTACCATTGTCCGAACAGCTTCTATAGGAAAAGCTCCCGCCGCTGTCTCGCCCGAAAGCATAATCGCGCTCGTGCCGTCATAAATCGCATTAGCAACGTCGGTGGTTTCGGCTCTGGTCGGACGCGGGTTTTTGACCATAGATTCAAGCATTTGGGTTGCCGTTATTACAGGCATACCCGCAAGGTAGGCGCGCCTGATTAACATTTTCTGAATACGCGGCAATTCCTCAAAGGGTATTTCAACCCCCATGTCGCCGCGGGCTACCATTATACCGTCGGCAACGCGAATAATGTCGTCTATATTGTCAACGCCCTCCTGATTCTCGATTTTGGCTATAACCCTAACCGCACCCCCGCCGTTTTCCTCTAAAATCTTACGAACCTCCAGCACGTCCTCGTCACACCGCACAAAAGAAGCGGCTATAAAATCAAAGCCGAGCTTTGCCCCGAAAATTATATCTTCCTTGTCGCGGTTTGAAATATAGGGCATAGAGAGTTTTTTGCCGGGGAAATTACAGGATTTACTGTTTTTAAGCACCCCGCCGTGAATAACGCGGGTTATAATATCCGTGCCTTTTTTGCCGGTTTTAGCACACTCACAAGGGACAAAATCCATAACTTTAAGTTCAATTAAGCCGTCGTCCACAAGAACCGACGTCCCTATTTCAATGTCTTTGGGTAAATCAGCATAAGTAATGGAAACCCGTTCGGTATCGCCCTCACATTCAATGGTGGAAAGTATAAAGTTTTGCTTATCAACCAAGGTGACATTACCGTTCTTAAAGGTCTTGACCCTCACTTCGGGTCCTACGGTGTCAAGCAGAGAGGCGACAGGCAAGCCTAATTCCTCGCGGATTCTTTTAACCTGTTTGAAAATCTTGGCGTGATTTTCGTGGTCGCCGTGAGAAAAATTCTGCCTTGCCACGTTCATTCCGCTTTTCATAAGCTCACGCAGAACTGCGTCGTCTTCGGTGGCAGGACCTAAAGTGCAAACAATTTTTGTCTTATTCATAAATTAAAATGTCCTCTCTTACCTTTTGATGATTGAGGTTGAAGTCGGCGTCTTGTGCGGCTAATTCATATTTCACTACCGCATAGTCGTAAGGGGCGACATAAACCCTTCTGCCGTCCTCCTCCGAAGCACGTATGAATTCCGGATTTCTTATCTCCCCGACTACCGACTTTAGCGAAAAGCGGCGCGGGGCTTTGGATTTATTCAGGAATATTACGGCGGCTTGATTAATCTCACGGTCTTTACGCAAAAACACACAGGTTTCGGCAGTGACTTCAATAAATTCCAAATAGCCCGAAGCAAAAACCTTACAAGCTTTCCTTACAGCCGCAAGCTCGCGGGTGAATTTAAGCAAATCGGTGTTTTCCCCGCCCCAAGGGTAGGTTCGACGGTTAAAGGGGTCTTTGTACCCTTCCGCCCCCGCCTCGTCACCGTAATAAATACAAGGGATTCCGGGCAGGAAGAACTGCAAAACCATAGCACACTTCATGAGTGCGATTCCGTACATGTATTCGGCGTCCGAAAGGGTGTTTTTCGCCTGCCATTCGCGGTCGTTATTGCCGAGCTCTTTCCCGGCAAGGCGGGTCAGGGCGCGTTCTATATCATGGGTGGAGAGAAAATTCATTAATATATCAGCCGAAGCTTTAGGATAACGTTCGAGAATGGTCATAACCCCGTCCCGAAGTAACTGCGCGTCCGAATGTCTTACATAATTTAAAATACATTCCTTGAAAGGATAATTCATCACACTGTCAAGCTGTCCGCCTGTCAGATAACGTCGCCTTGTCCCGTAGCTTTCCTTTGTGGTCGCGTCCTCCCACACCTCGCCGTAAATCGCCTTGTCTTCGCCCACGGCTTTAACGGCGCGGTTAAGGTTGTCAATAAACTCGTCCGGCAATTCATCAACCACATCAAGCCGCCAGCCCGACGCGCCGAGCTTCAGCCATTTTTGCAAAACACCGTCTGTACCGCAGATAAATTCGGTGTAATTGGGGTCGTTCTCTTTGACGTTGGGCAAGGTTTCAAAGCCCCACCATGATTCATAGACATTGGGGTAATGTATGAAATTATACCACGCCCTGTAAGGACTTTCGGGGTCGCGGAAAGCCCCGACGTTAGAGCCGTAACGCCCGAATTTGTTAAAATACACGCTGTCGGCTCCGGTATGGCTGAAAACGCCGTCCAAAATGATGCCCATTCCGAGCCTTTTAGCTTTTTCGCAAAGGCTGACAAAATCCGCCTCTTTCCCCAGCAGGGGGTCGATTTTATGATAATTCGCGGTGTTGTATCTGTGATTCTCGTGAGATTCAAAAATAGGATTTAAGTAAATGCAGGTAACTCCGAGCGAATAAAGATAGGGCAGTTTTTCCTCAATCCCTTTCAGATTCCCCCCGAAAAAATCGGTGTTGGTAATCATGCCCTGGGCATTGGGTTTCCAGTCGGGCGTTTGATTCCAGTCAACATGCAGGGTTCTCCCTACGGGGGAGGGGGGGCGGTCTTCATCATTTTCGGGGACACTTTTATTAAAGCGGTCAGGGAAAATCTGATACATGATTCCGCCTTTAAGCCATTCTATAGGCTTAACGCTTTCGTCGTAAACTGTAAGGTGAAAAAGTTCCGTCCCTTTAAGCGAGCCCTCGCTTGCTCCCGAGCGCTTGATTAAGCTGCGAGTTCCCCCCATTACTACGGAAAAATAATATTGATGCAAGCCTACGTCCTGCGGCGTATAAGTACAGGTGTAAAGGTTATAAAGATTGTCCTCGTTGGAATAATACTCAAGCGGCAGGAATTTTTCCTTATGACCGGGACGAAACATGATAAGTGAAACCTGTTCCGCCTGCATAAAATTCGGAAAGCGAAGGGTAAAAACACAGTCGGTATTCCTTTGCACCGCCCCGAACGGGGTTTTATATTCTTGCTTAAAAGAGTCGTAAATTGGTACGGGTTTAGTCATATAAACGCTCCTTAAAAATTTACACTAAATTCCAGATATTAGTCGCATATTCCGAAACCGAACGGTCGGCTGAAAAGTATCCCGCCTCGGCAATGTTGACAAGCGACATTTTGTTCCAGTTGCCCTTGTCAAGATAAGCGCGACTGAGTTTTGCCTGGGCGTTGCGGTAACTGTCGAAGTCGGCAAGACACATATAGCGGTCGCTGGTCTTAAACATTTCTAAAACCTCATCAAATTGGTTTCCGTTTATGCCGTTTTGAATACGGTTGATTGCCGATTTTATTACCTGATTATGGGTGTAATACCCTTCGGGAGTATAGCCGTTGGCACGCATAATATTCACTTCCGGCGTACTCATTCCGAAAATAAAGATATTGTCATCGCCGACATGCTCGTGAATTTCCACGTTAGCGCCGTCATAAGTGCCGAGGGTGATTGCGCCGTTTAGCATAAACTTCATGTTCCCCGTACCCGACGCTTCAGTTCCCGCAAGGGAAATCTGCTCGCTGACCTCAGCTGCGGGCATCATAATCTCGGAGAGGGAAACGCTGTAATCCTCAAGGAAAGCCACGCTTAATTTCTCGTTAATCTTAGGGTTCTTTTTAAGCTCTTCCCCCAAGCACCAAATCAGCTTGATGATTTGCTTTGCCAAATAATATCCGGGCGCCGCCTTAGCCGCGAAAATATAGGTTTTAGGCGTGAAGTCGGCGTCGGGGTTTTCAAGCAGTAAATTATAATCGGCGATTATATTTAAGGCGTTAAGCTGTTGACGCTTATACTCATGCAGACGTTTTGCCTGAACGTCAAAAATACTGTCGGGGTTTAAAACTATGCCGTAGCGTTTCTTAACCCAGGACGAAAAATCCGATTTATTGCTCCGCTTAATTTTAGCAAGCTTTTCATGAACCACCGAGTCATTCTCAAAAACCCGCAGTCTGCTTAGTTTCTGTCCGTCTTTCTTGAAGTCCTCGCCGATTAAATCCGAAAGTAAGTTCGTAAGTTTCTTGTTCGACTGTAATAACCAGCGGCGATAGGCTATGCCGTTCGTGACGTTTTTGAACTTTAACGGGTGGTCTTCATACTGTTCTTTGAAAACAGATTCCTTTATAATGTCGGAATGAAGTCTTGACACTCCGTTGACCGAGTGTGAGCCGTCAATGCAAAGGTTCGCCATATTGACCTTGTTATTACTGATTATAGACAATTTGTCTACCTTTGTCTGGTCTTCATAACGCTCCATAAGCCCTTCGCAATAGCGACGGTTGATTTCACAGATAATCGAATAAATGCGCGGTAAAATCCTTTGAACCAAGTCCTTGTCCCATGATTCAAGAGCTTCCGCCATTACCGTGTGGTTGGTATAGGCGAATGTATGCTGTATAATATGCCACGCCTTTGCCCAACTGTATCCGCAGTCGTCAAGCAAGATTCTCATAAGCTCGGGAATTGCAAGGGTCGGGTGGGTATCGTTAATGTGGATTGCCGCTTTTTCGTGCAGATTATCTAATGTTCCGTAGGTATTCATGTGGCGCATTACGATATCGCCTATAGAGGCGGCGCACATGAAATACTGCTGACGAAGCCTCAAGGCTTTACCCTGACGGTGATTTTCATTGGGATAAAGCACCTTGGTCAAGGCGTTGTCTATATTATTTCCGCCCATAGCCGCGTCATAGTTGCCCTCGTTGAACTCGCCCATGTTGAACGTCATTGCCTGCGACTTCCAAAGGCGGAGCTTAGACACGCCGTTGCTGTCATAGCCTGAAATGTACATGTCGTGAGGCACGGCATAAACCGTGTTATAATTAACGTGGGCGATGTGGTGATAGTTGTCTTCCCAGTATTCTTTGATTTCGCCGTCAAAATTCACCGCAATCGCGTGGTCGGGCACGGGGTTAAGCCAAACGCCGCCGCCGGGTAACCAGTCGTCGGGGAACTCGGTCTGCCAACCGTCCTCAAGCTTTTGTTTGAAAATCCCGAATTCGTAAAGCAAAGAATAACCCGTAGCGGGAAACTCACAGGTAGCCAGCGCATCCATATAACACGCCGCAAGCCGCCCCAAACCGCCGTTACCGAGCCCTGCGTCGGGTTCGGTTTCATATACTTTATCTAAGCTTACGCCTAATTCTTCTTTTAGCGCCTCGCTTACAACCTCGTTAAGTCCGAGATTGAAGATATTTGTTTTAAGCGAACGCCCAATCAAAAACTCTATAGATATGTAATACGCCTGTTTTTCTCCGCTTGAATTTACGCGGTTTAAAAACTTGTGCCGTTTTCCTTTTAGGTAGTTGACCATAATTTTAGACAGCGCTTTGTGAATTTGATTAAGATTGGCGTCCTTGGGGGCAACCCGCAAATCAAACTCAAGAATTCCGTTTAGCTGATGCTTTAGCTCTTGCTTTGTAATTAATTCGTTCATCTCGGTGTCCTTTCATACTATATTGAATTTCAATCATTTAATGTGAATACGGTAAATTTTCAGCCGTCTTTATAATTATACTACAAATTAATTTATTTTTCAAGAAGAAAATTATAGGTTATGTACGATTTTGTATAGTTTTTTCACGATTTTTACATAAATTTTACATAATTTATAAAAAACGCCGCTTATATAAGTCCTTTAAAATAAAAACCATCGTGTTTTTATTTTAAACAGGAATAAAAGCCGCGTTTTATTTTTTATTGTCAGAATTCGAGTTCCTCGCCTGCCCGCAGATATTGAATCTGGTCGCCGAGGTGAATTTTCAGGCGTTCGTAGCCTTTTTGCCCCGTGCAATGACAGACATATACCGGACCTATATCCATTGCCTTTATTTCAGAGGCGGTTTTTTCTATTTCTTCAAGTGGACATATAAGCTTTTTACCGGAATTTTTTGTCAGATGTATTCCCCCGACAAATCCCAAAACAGGCGCACCCTCCCAAGTTTGGCGTGCTGTGTTCAATATATTGACAATACCCGAATGGGTACAGCTTGAAATTATAACATATCCGTCTTTTGGCTCCAAAGTAGGGAAAATCACCATAAAAAGCTCATGCGAATAGTCGTCGGCAACGATTTTACCATACTTTTTCATAAGCAGGGAATTGTCTTTAAAACAATCATCGAAAACCTCGTTTGACATCAAAAAAATACCGTCCGCAATCTGCTGAAACCTGTTAAACAGCACAAAATTATCCGCACGTTTGACAAAATATTCCTTGCCGAGACCTATAGGTACGCTGAAAAATCCCGCTTTTTTATAAAATCCGTTCAAAACGTCTTTTTTAGCGTATATTTTTATTTTGGGGCAAAAACCGAGAAGCGCGTCAAAGCCGCCCGCGTGGTCAATGTGGTTGTGCGAAAGCACTGCCGCATCAAGCCTTTCAAGATTTATTAACATTCGCGCCGCATTTTTCGCGAACAGCCCCGAAGCGCCCGCGTCTAATAAAATCCTTTTCCCTTTATGCTCTATGTAAAAAGAAAGCCCGTGTTCGGTATAAAGCTTCTCGCTGGCGGCGGTGTTTTCGATTAAGGTCAGAAGTTTTATTTCTTATTTTCCTCCCTTTTGCAGTAACGGCTTTTTAGTACCGTTTCTGCTGAATAAAATTTTTACAAAATTTTTACACCTTTCACCGTGGACTTTACCTCCACCTTTCCGTCTTCAGTATGGAAAAAAACCGTGCGTCCGAAGTTTGAACCTGTATCAGACGACATAATCGGAATTTTCAATGCCTGAAGCGCCGCTTTTACCGCCGCGACATTACGCTCACCTATATTGAATTTCTCGCTTGACGCCGCGAACATAAGCGCACCACCTGCTATTTTTGCGGTTATGCGGGTTTTGACCGCGCCCATTGTCAGCATTTTAGCTAACATGTCGGGGATGGCGGTATCGGCGAATTTCATTCGGTTTACGGCGGCGCTTGCCGTAACGCCTTTACTGTCGGGAAGCATGATATGCGACAGCCCGCCGATTTGGTTGGTTTTGTCGTACAGGCAAATTCCCACGCAAGAGCCAAGGGCATAAGTGACAATCACACCCTCGCCTTTATTTACTTTCCAGTCTGAAATACCAACGTTTAAGGGTTTACTCATAATAGTCCCAGCCTTTTGAACAGAAGCGAAAGCGAATCAACGGTAGGAATCAGCATCATATTCGACTTTATGCTCACGCCGTCTATTTCGATTGATTTGTCAATGCAAAGCAGTTTGTCGCCTACCTCGCCGAACTCAATCACCGGCACGCTCATAATCGCGCCCAGCATATCAACGGTAAAGGAGGGCGCCTCAACGCCCACACTAAGCCCCGTTAAGGTGGCAATCGCGCTGACGTAAGAACTGCCCATTATATTTCCGATTTCAGACAAGGCGGAAATGTCGCCCTCGTCCAAATTCAAAAGGTCAATTTTTTCTTTTCCGAAGAAAATATTGAGTATAATCTCAGCGAATTCTTTCTCAATCAGCAACAATATCATGCCCTGAATATCTTCCTTGAGCCGTATAAGCACCCCCGCCCTTAATTCTTCGGGCGAGCCGCAATGCTCCAACGCTTCCTGAAATTCGAGTATTTCCACTGCGGGCATTTTAATTTTGATTTCCCTGCCAATCATGGAAGACAGCGCCGTAGACGCGTTGCCCGAGCCTATGTTCCCTATTTCCATTAATACGTCGATGTGCATTTCATTAAGGTCTTCAAATTTCTGAATCATAAGGGTTTCCTTTCAGTTTTTTTAATTAAACATTTAGGTCAGAAACAGGCGATTGGATCGCGCCGCTTAAAGGAGTCCCGCCATCCCCTAAGGTGGGGGCGTTGCGCTCGGTTATAGTCGTTCAATTTAAAGGACAATAATCGGCTATATTATTAACTTCTCAAATTATTGGCGATTCTGATAAATTCATCAGAGGTCTGAATAATTTTAGCCGAAAGCTGATAGGAACGTTGAGTTTCTATAATCCTCACCATATCACCTGCAAGGTCTACCGTTGACTTTTCAAGAGCCATTCTAACCTTGTCGTATTCGGGGGCGGGAACGGCATCTCCGGAACGCTCAGTGATGACAAACCTGTTCTTGTCGGCGTTGTCAAGTCCCCAGTTATTCGGCACGGTAAAGACCCCGACCATTTCTTCAAGGGCGGCGTAATCGACGAGCGTCGTCACTGTTTGGTTGCCGTCCTCGTCTTCCGTAATTTCAAAGGGTATTTGTATACGGTTCTGTTCGTAATCCAAGACGTACTCGCCTGCGGCGCTTATAAGCTCCCACGCACCGCTGTCTTCGTTAAAGGTCATGGCAAATGCGCCGTCGCGGGTCAGCAGGGTTTCTCCGTTCCTGTCAATTACCATAAAGAACCCGTCGTTCGGAAGCGCGAAGTCAAGAGGCTGGTCGGTGGAAGAAAAAAGCCCCTCCTCCCACATGAGGTCAGTTTTCATTAAGTACTGACCATGCCCCGTTTCCCACTGCGGCTCGGTTTCGCGATACCTTACATAAAGACATTCAGCGAATGACGGGCGCATAGCCTTAAATCCCACGGTGTTGACATTAGCTATATTATTGGCGTATATATTCATGCCCTCTTGCTGGGCAATCATTCCCGAAACGCCGGTGAAAAAAGAAATGTTCATAATTCTTCCTTTCGTAATCCGTTCGCAAAGCGAACACCGTAATTGTTAATTTTAAGAAACCGTTCTGACAGGAAACGCGCCGGAAAAACGAGCAGATTTTCTATTGGGGCGGCTTTTTAAACCTTTAATCACGCCGTTCCCGATTTCGCAATCGATGTTGACCTTGCGTTCATGGTATCTAAATATCTGAGAATTTGACTGCTTGCCTCATACAAACGTTGAATTTCCATCATACGCGCCATTTCTTTGTTAGCGTCAACATTGGATTTTTCAAAAGCGCCCTGTATAATTTCAAAGGTTTCACCCTCGGGTAATCCCTCACCGCCGTCATAACTGAAAAGGGTGTCGGAAATCTTTCCCACATCGGCGTCGGGCGGAATATAAGTAAGCAAAAGCGTGTCAATTATGCCGTCATTGTTCCTAATCACGCCGTCGGAATCGACTATAAAGTCGTCGCTGCCGATATAAATATCACCGTTTTGACCCTGTACCCGCCCTGCTCTGCCGAGAATCAGATAACCCTCGTTGTCAAGCTCAAACTGACCGTTTCGGGTTTGATAGACGTTAGGCTCTTCGGTCATGGTGCGTACGTTGAAGTATACGTTGCCCCAAATCGCCATATCGAAACGGCTCTCAGTAAAATCAAAGTTAGACTGCTCCAAATTAACATAATTGTTTTCAACATAAGTCTGACGGAAAATCCCGCTCAGTCTGGTTCTTCCGCGCACTAAAATAAGCTCTTCCATAAAGGTATTTGTAATCACATGGTCTTTACGGTAGCCGGGGGTGTTTATGTTGGTTACGTTGTTACTGATTGAGTCAAGCTCGCGCTGACGCAAAATCATGGATTGCGCAGCGTTGTAAAATCCTCTGTACATTTTTACCTCACATAGTTGCTGTTGTTTTTACAGGGGGAAAATCTTCTGTTCGTCCGCAGACGCATCCCTACATTTTGATATATTCCTCAAGCTTGCGTTTTAAATTCAGCATAGATTTTGAATGAATCTGGCACACCCGCGATTCCGAAACACCAATTACTTTGGCGATTTCGTTAAATTTTAACTTTTCATAATAATGCAGGGAAATAACCTGCTTTTCCTTTGGGTTCAGCGTATCTATGGCGTCGGCAATTATTTGTTTCAACTCTTTTTCGTAAAGCCTTCGGTCGGCATCGTTACTCGTAAGCCCCTTGTCACTGAAATTGTCTTCGTACAGCAATTCCTCAAAGGAAAGGGTCACGGTGCTTGCCGCGTCCGCCATGTTCTTTGCGAATTTTTCTCTTGTCAGCCCCATTTTCTCTGAAATTTCGTTATTAGTCGGGGCGCGTCCGAGCTCGTTATAAAGGTTATTATAGGTTTCATCAAGCTCTTTGCCGAACTTTCTGACCTGCCGCGGTATCCAGTCCTGCTTTCTCACGTAGTCAATCACCGCGCCTTTGATTTTCAAATTGGCGTAAGTCTCGAATTTTACGCCCCTTTCGACGTCAAAGGTGTCTACGGCGCTGATTAACGCTATTACCCCCTCGTTCACAATGTCGTCAAGGTCTCCGTATTTGGCGTATACGTTCCTGAGCGACATGGCGACATACTTGACCACGTGCATATACATAAGTACCAGCTCATTTCGCAATTCCACATCACGGGTAACTTTATATTTTTTGAATAACGCAGTGCTATCCGCCCCCATAAAACCCCCGAAGAAACAATTGACAATGGATTATTGACAATTGACAATTTTGGTATCATCTGCGGCGATGATTTTAAATCGCTATGTTGCCTACGGCTTGAATTTGGGTCGTGTTATCTATTTCGTTATACGAAAGCACGGTAAGTCCGGGAATATACTGGTCTATAAGCCTCTTAAAGTATACGCGCACTATAGGCGATGTGAGAACAATAACACTCGGAAGCACGTCCTTGACCTTTTCCACTTCCTCGGTTGTCTTGGTTATAATGCTCTGCGCCGCATCGGGGTCGGGTACATAAACACTGCCCCTGTCGGTCTTCTTGACGCCCGCGATAATTGAATCCTCTATTTTCGGGTCAAGGGTAATTACCCTTAAAGCGTTTGCTTCCGCAAAACGTCTTGTAACAGTTCGTTTGAGCGCCTGCCTTACATATTCAACGGTAATATCCATGTCTTTCAATGCGGAAACGTTTTCCGAAAGGGTTTCAAGTATGGTTTCCATATCCCTTATGGGAACACCCTCTTTAAGCAACATTGAAAGCACCCTTTGCAGGTAGCCTATACTTATCATGCCGGGAATCAGGTCTTCCACCACGCTCGGATTGGTTGCCCTCATATTCTCTACCATAGTCTTTACGTCCTGACGGGAGAGAATTTCGTGGCAGTGCTGTTTTATAACCTCCGAAAGGTGGGTTATCATAACCGAAACAGGGTCAATAAGGGTGTACCCCGCCACATCCGCCATTACCTTTTTGTCTTCGCTTATCCAGCGGGCGGGTATGCCGAACGCGGGTTCTATTGTATCTATGCCGTCAACAGGCGTTGTGACGTCTCCATTGTCAAGCGCAAGATAGTGGTCGGACAGGATTTCCCCTCTTGCCACTTCCTCGCCTTTGATTTTGATGACGTACTGATTAGGGTTTATTTCGGGGTTGTTTCTCATTCGCACCGACGGGAAAACCATTCCCATAGTCATGGCAAAGTCTTTTCTGAAGATGACAAGACGTTCTATAAAACTTCCGCCGCTCTTTTCATCAACAAGGTGCAAAAGGCTGTACCCGAATTCCATTTCAATCTGGTCAACCGACAACAGCTTAAACACGTTGTCTATATCGCGGTAATAATCATCTCCGCCCGCCGCCACGGCTTGCTCTTCCTCAATCTGCGCCTGTTTCTCCGCCTCGGCGGTTTCAAATGCCAGCAGATTTTTTTTCTGGCGACCAAGCGATAAGCCAAGCACCAAAAGCGACGCACCGATTATAAACAATATAGGCTTCGGGAAACCCGGGATTGCCATAAGCCCGATTACCACCAAGCCTGCTATAATCATAACCGTAGGATTTTGGGTAAACTGGGTTTTAAGCTCTAAGTTAAAGCTACCCGTACTTGCGGTTCTTGTAACTACCATACCGGTTGCGAAAGCGATTAGGAGCGCCGGAATTTGAGAGGCGAGACCGTCGCCCACGGTAGCCAATGAATAGGTAGCCGCAACCTCGCCGAAAGTCATACCGCTACCTACCATTCCGAAAGCCATACCGCCTATAAGGTTAATCAGCGCGGTAATGATTGACATAATCGCGTCGCCCTTTACGAATTTAACCGCACCGTCCATGGCTCCGAAGAAGTCGGCTTCACGTTGAATACTTGTACGTCTGTTTTTAGCGTCCTCGTCGGTAATAGCCCCCGCCGCTAAGTCGGCGTCGATTGCCATTTGTTTACCCGGCATAGCATCCAATGTAAAACGCGCCGCAACTTCCGACACGCGTTCCGCACCCTTGGTAATAACCAAAAAGTTTACTAAAACTAAGATAATAAAGATTATAAAACCCACTCCGGGGTTACCGCCCATTACGAACTCTCCGAAAGTTTTTATGATTTCACCCGCGTAGCCCGAAGTCAAGATACCTCTTGTGGTCGATATGTTCAAAGCTAATCTGAAAACCGTAGTTATGAGCAAAATGGTCGGAAATATAGAAAACTCCAAGGCTTCCTTTATATACATGGTAATAAGCAGTATTATAAGAGAAAGCGCGATATTCAAAGCGATGAGAAAGTCTATGAGCGCCCCGCCCATAAACTCGTTCATGGGTATAACCAAAGAAAGCACGATTACTATAACAAAAACCGCGAATACGTTATTTAACATACGTTTAAGCATAAATACGCGCTTCCTTTCATTTTTTACTCTTACACTACCGGCGAACTTTATATATTTTTGCCGCCATTACCCTACGTCTAATTTTTTCTTTATCGAATCTAATTCCGCGAAAATTGAGGCTACCGCTGTATACAGCGTGTAGGGAATTTCGCCTCCGACCTTGACCGAATCGTGCAAAGCGCGGGCGAGCGGTCTGTCCTCAACTACGTGAACGTCATTTTCCTCGGCTATTTCTATAATTTTTAACGCTAATACGTCCTGCCCTTTTGCGACTACTTTCGGCGCGGCAAAGGCGGCTCCTCCCGTATCATATCGGAGGGCTACGGCGTAGTGGGTAGGATTTCTCACCACCACGTCCGAGGTCGGTACTTCCTGCATCATGCGATTTTGTGCAATTTCGCGCTGTTTTTGCTTGATTTTGCTTTTAATTTTAGGGTCACCCTCGATTTGCTTATATTCGTCTTTGACTTCCTGCTTAGACATTTTCAGCTTTTTCTCATACTGCCACCACTGGAAGACATAATCCCCCGCAGATACAAAGGCAAAAATCATCATAATCGTAAGAACTATTGAAAAGATGTTCTTAGCTGTAAACAGTATGCACTGCAAAAGTTCCATTTGCGGCATCTTCAAAATTTCCGGCATTATCGACCTGAGCCGTAAAAATACAATTACACAAATGGCGGTAATTGTGATTATGCCTTTTATTACCCCCACCGCCGACTGGATTGAAAACAGCCTTTTCATACCTGTAATCGGATTTAGTTTGGAAAACTTAGGTTTTAACGGTTTCATGGTGAAAAGCCCTTTTGTTTGAATAATAGGGGGGATTATCCCAAGAAACATCGCTATAATAAGGATTGGACCCACAATTAAAACGCAAGACTTCACTATGTTTAAGGCTATTTCGGTAAAATACTCGTTGTTGATAGCTCGGTTTTCACCTGCGCTTGAAAAAAAGTACCTTAGCACGCTTAGGATTTCCCTTAACATAAGGGGTCCGAGCAACGACATGGCGAAAAATATTCCCAAAATAGAAAATGTGGTGTTTATTTCTTTGCTTTGAAGTACGTTGCCTTCCTTTTCACGCGCATCACGGCGTTTTTTCGGGGTGGCTTTTTCGGTTTTTTCCTGACCGGGCAAATTTAATCAATCCTTTTTCAGAAGTTCCCGACGGCTAAAGGTTCGCGGAAACATCTGTTATATGAAATTATATAAAATCGCGTATAAATTCTCCCACAGCACTCCGAGAAGCATATCAATAAAGCTTGAAATAGGTCCTGCTAACGCGAATATAACAAGAATTCCTACAAGGATTTTAAGCTGAATATTTATGACAAAAACCTGAATGGTGGGAACAGCTTTCATAATAACCCCGACGCAGATTTCAACAATCAATCCTGCGGCTACAACCGGTATGGCAAGCTTTAAAGCCAGCGTCAAAACCGTGCCTAAAAACAAAACTATGTTATAGCTTAAGGCTACCGTGGTCAGATTTATCTGAAAGCCTATGGGAATTATATCATAAGACAAAACGAAAAGCCTTATGTATTCAAGATGACCGCCCGTCACAAAAAAATAAAGTATAAATAAATAATAGTATAGGTTGGCGAAAAGGGGCATTTGTATTCCGCTACCGGGGTCCATTACGTTTGCCATTGCAAGTCCGATTTTATTATCCGTGACCTCGCCCGCATAAATCAGGACAGTCAGAATGAGATTGGTCATGAACCCGAAAACGAGTCCCAAAAGCGCCTCGGTAATAAGAATAAACACAAAACCCGGCACGCTTTGCGGTATAAAGCCGGTTGTGCCTCCCATTCCCGCTAACACGCAGACCGACAGCGTCATAGCCATCATAACCCGCACTCGCATAGGCACATTTTGCCGCCCGAATATGGGATTAAAGGTGAAAATCCCTGTAATGCGGACAAAAACAAGCAAACAGCCTACAAAATTATATATTATAAGATTCCATAATTGTTCCATAAACTACGCAAGTTCCATGCTTGACATTAAACCGAATATGTATCTCATAAAATCTATGATTTCGTTTGTAATCCAAGGACCTGCCGCAAGGAGAGCTAAGGTAATTGCCACGGCTTTCGGGGCAAAGGTCAGCGTCTGCTCATGCACCTGCGTCGCCGCCTGCAAAATGGCTATAATCAAACCCACCAGCATAGCTATTAACAGCATTGGCGCGGCGATTTTCAATGCCAGTGCCACAGCCTCGGTGAAGATTTCCATTACCGCTTCCTGGGTCATAAAATCACGCTTTCATTAATTTTTCATCGGGTTATTAACTTATATTGAACGACGTCGCTATGCTTTCAACCATTAACTGCCAGCCGTCAACCAACACAAACAGCATGATTTTAAACGGCATTGAAATCATGGCAGGCGGCAACATCATCATACCCATTGACATGAGGGTACTCGCCACAACTATATCTATTATTAAAAACGGCACGAAAATCATAAATCCCATCTGAAACGCCCGCGAAAGCTCACTGAGCATAAAGGCGGGGACAGCCACTTGAAACCCGATTTGCTCCTGATAATTATCAAGGGTTATTTCGGTGTTTCGTATGTCGGCTTCAACAGGCTGGTCGGAATCCGCCGTTTCGGGCGTATACACCACCGCGTCAGCTAAATCAAGGAAAAACGACATGGTGCTAGGCGACGTCTGTTTTAACATAAAGGTCTTTAAAGGCTCACCCGCAAGCTCAACGGCTTCCCATGTGGTTATTTCGCCGTCGGAATAAGGCTGGAAAGCGACTTGATTGATTTGGGTAAAAACAGGCCACATGATGAATATTGTTAAAAATAACGCAAGCCCCACTAAAACCTGGTTCGGCGGCGTCTGCTGGGTCGCCATAGCGTTTCGCATAAAACTAAACACAATGATAATCCGCGTAAAGCAGGTCATCATCAGCAGAATCGACGGCGCGATTGAAATGATTGTTATTAATAACAGGATTTCAAGCGGCTGTGAGGCATCCACGCCAATCATATCGTAAAGCACACTGCTTTCGTTCGGGGCAAGCTCTGAGTCGGGGTTGGTCTGCTGTACCGCTTCAGGCGAAAGATTAGACACATCGCTCTCGTTTATCAGCCCTGTTTCAAAAGAGCCTTCCGCCGCATAAGAACTCAAAGAGTGGTTTAAAGCAAAAACGACTGAAAATAACGCCGCAGTTAAGGCAAGGGACGCGAAAAAGCGAATAAAGAGTTTGGTTCTTACGGCTTTAAGCTTTTCCTTTCGCTTAGAGCCTTTCTCCCTCATTGCTTTTTTGATTATCCGATTCAACGGTATCTTCCTCTCCTTCGCCTTGCGAACGGCTCTCACCTTTGGTTTTTTTTTCGGTCAATTCGCGCTTTTTCGCGCCAAAAACCATGATATTGCTCAACACGTCGGAAAAATTCAAACCGGGCTTGTCCGTTTGGTCTTCCGGTCCGAAATATTCCTCCTCGCTGAGGTCTAAATCGCAAATTTTTTCTATATTTCCCGTCATTTTGCCCGAACTTACGCCGAGCAACATAAGCTTTCCGCCTACACTGACTACAAGCAACGAAGAATCCCTGCCCGTAGCCGCCCTGTCGATTATTTTCAGTTTGCTACCGCTTGTCGTCGCGACCTGCTTGTTAATTTTCCTCAAAAGGTAAAACAACAGGAAAATCAGCCCTATTACCCCGATTAAGGAAATAATGACTTGAAGCCAATTCATAATTTTTTACCGCCCCCGTTTACAATATGTAAACCATTTAATAATAACAGGGGGTTTACCCGAGAATCTTACCAACGGTCTGAAGAATTCTGTCAGGCTTAAAGGGTTTCACTATGAAGTCAAGAGCGCCGAGTTTAATAGCCTCGACAACCATTGCCTCCTGTCCCATAGCCGAACACATAATCACCTTAGCGGCAGGGTTTTTGCCTTTAATTGCCGCTAAAGCCTCAATACCCGTCATGTTAGGCATGGTAATGTCCATGACCACAAGGTCGGGTTTCTCAGCATCGTAAACCTGACAGGCAATAGCTCCGTCAGCGGCTTCGAGAATATTAGTGTAGCCGTTCTTTGTCAAGGTGTCCTTTATGAGCATTCTCATAAAAGCCGCATCGTCAACAAGTAAAATTTTCTTGTCCATTTGTGATTACTCCTTACCTAATGAATCCATAAATTTTGATTTTAAAATCTCGGTTATTCTGACCGCAAAGTTATCGTCTATAACCACGACGTCACCTCTCGCGATTAGATTGCCGTTTACCACTACATCGACCGGCGCGCCCGCCTGTCTTTCAAGCTCGATAATCGTGCCTTGTGTAAATTCAAGGATTTCCTTTACCTTGCGCTTGGCTGTTCCGATTTCGACCGCAATCTGTAGCGGAACGCCTAAAAGCAGATTAAGGTTATCCCCTTGCTCTCCGGGAAGATTGAACTGTGGGGCTTCAAACTGATGAAGCTGTGCGTTTTGTATATTAATCGGCTGTCCGGGTGGCGCCCCGTAGCCGTAGCCGGGCGGCGGGTATCCGTACCCATAAGGAGATGGCATTGCACCGGGCGGGGGAAGTGCACCGGGTTGGGGAGGCGCTCCTCCGAAAGCGGTTGCGGGCGGCGGGGGAGGAGGCTGCCCGTAATTCGGTTGTGCCGCGGGTTGCTGGGGCTGCTGTTGCGGCGGCGGAGAGGGCGCGGCGGCAGGCGCGGGTTCCGGTACTGCCGGCTCGGGCTCTTCCGGTTCGGGCTCAAGCATCTTATTGCATATAACCTCCGCCAATTCAAGGCTCATGACCGACACATACTCAGACTTTATTACCCCCTCTATTGTAATATCAAAGGTAATGGCTACAACGTCCTCGTCAGTATCGTAATCGTGAATGTCTGAAAGCCTTATCTCATTCATTATATACGGCGTGGGCACCGAAATGTCTACCTGTGTTCCCAAAAAATTCGACAAAGCGGTGGCGGACGAACCCATCATCTGGTTCATAACCTCGCTGACAGCGCTTATATTCAACTCGTCAAACTCAAAGTCGGGAGTGACTTCAAGCGGCTGTCCCATAAGCTGATTCAAAATAAGCTGAACATCGTCCTGCTTAAAAATCATCATATTTGTGCCTGAAATACCCTTGACATACACGATTTTTACGCATATAGCAGGTTCAAGCGATTCGTCGCGGAGCGTCTCGGCTTTTTGTATAGAAACGCGCGGGGTGGTAATCCAGACCTTAGCGCTCAACAGTTCCGACGCGGCGGTCGCGGCGTTGCCCATGCTTATATTCATGACTTCCGCGATTGCGTCTCTCTGCATTTCAGTAAGTTCGGTCAATGCCATATAAGAGATTATCCTTTCCCTTGGTTTCTGTTATATATGTTATAACTGTTTTACAAGATTATAGTCTGCGCTAAACAGGTAAGAAACTGACTTCTTACGCCTTTTGAAAACGAGGGCTGCCGCTCCGGCGTTAAAGCTCCATTCCGAAAACGTTTTCTATTTTCACGGCTTTTTTATTGTTAAAAATTCCCATTTTGCCGTCGAACCATCTTTTGCCGCCGACGGTGAGATTTATATTGCTTTCTATGCTTTTGCCTAAAGGGATTATATCATTTACCTGAAGCCTTAAAACATCAAGCATATCAAGGTCTACCTCGCCGAGTACCGCCGTAATGTCAAGCGCTGTATGGGTCACGCCGTCAAATATATTGCCTCTACGCTCTTTTTCCCTGCCGGCGTCGATTTTTCGTCCTGAGCGGGTCTGCCGCGTGGTGTATTTCTGCATGATTTCGTCAAGCCCAATCGCGGGCATACATACCGTAATCAGTGCCTTGGTTTCAGTTATCATTATTTCAAGTACGCAGATAATCATGGTGTCGTCGTACCCTGCGGAAGAAATAACTCTCGAGTTTGTTTCGATAGCGTCAAGCACCGGCTCAACCTCAACAAAAGTTCCCCACGGCTCTTTCATAAGCGCGAGTGTGTTTTTGACTATATTCTCCATGACGCTTACCTCGATTTCGGTAAACTCACGGTCGGTATCCTTATATTCCCCCGCGCCGCCTAAAAGTCGGTCTATCATTATGTATGTCAATGAGTTTGAAAACTGTACTATAACGTTTAAGTCCTCAACCTCGTCGTCCTGTATGCGAAGCTCCGCCATTCCCATCATAACGTAATCCGGCAACGCATTATTAAATTCAAAATACTTCTGTTCCTCGATTGAGGCTAAGGTGACTTTACAGTAAAGCCGCAAAAGTCCCGTCAGATATGACGAAAGCAGTCTTGCATAGTTGTCAAATATACTGTCTAAAGTTTTTATGCGCTCTTTGGTGAATTTTTTAGGCGAGCGAAAGTCATATTCCTTAATATCAACGGGTTTTTCCGCTACGGCAATTGAACCGCCCGACTGGGCGCTACTTAGCATGGCGTCTATTTCTTCCTGCGTCAACACATCCGCCAAACCAAATCACCTCGCTTTTATAATGAACAATTAATCGTTAGTAATGAATAACTTCGGCGTTTCCCGAAACTAACGTAATCGGGGGAGTGCTCATTCGTCTGTTTCCTCAGGTTCTGCCGGGGGAGCGGCTTGCGCCGCGGAACTTGCTCCGTTTTCCTCGTCCTCGGGCGGCATAAAGTCGCTTTCGTCCACATAGGTTAAGCTTCCCGTGTCGGGTCCTACAGGACTTGACGGCTGAATCGGGTCTTCCGCAGACGGATTATGCCCGTACCGCTCATCAAGGTCACTTACTATTCCGTGAATTATGCTTTCTATAGGCGTTCCCGGAGGTTCTACTCTGTCACCCTTGTAATCCACGTCGAAAATAGGCTGATTGTAGTCGTATTTCATTATATCGTCTACAAACTGATGCTCTTCGGGCGACATGTTGTTGCGGTTGATTATTATTTCTACCCTGCGGTTACGCGCCCGCCCTTCGGGGGTATCGTTCGGGGCTATAGGCACATACTGGGCAAAGCCCTCGGCTTTGAACTTTTCGCTGTCAACCATGTTTTTAACTTGGTCGAGATATTTTACTACCGAAGTAGCTCTCATGGACGATAAATCCCAATCGTTTATAACAGTATTCACCGAGCCTACGTCTGCCGTATGTCCCTGCACCTGAACCGAGGCTATGTAGTCCCGCGTTGCGCTTATTGCGGGGGAAATAAGGTCGAGCGCTTGCCTGCCGAGCGGTTTTAACTCGTAACTGTCCCCGTCAAACAAAACATCGTTTTGCAGGCGAATCCGCATCTGCCCCGGCGTTGCGCTTACTTCAATAGAGTCCTGGAGGTCGTTTTCCTCTACAATATCCGCTAGTACCGCGTACAGCGACTCAAAAGTATACGGCTGATTGGTCTGTCCGGGCGAAGCACCGTGCTGGTCGCCAGGTTCAATGGGAGGGACGTCGTCGCTGAATTCGGTATTATCGCCCTCTCTCGGGGTTTCGGGCTCTTTACCTACGATGGTGTTAATGTACCTGCCCTCGCTACTGAACGCCTGAAATATGTACTGAAACCTTACTTCGTCCTGAGTTGAGGAGGCATAGAGCAAAACGAAAAAACAGAACAGCAGCGTAATCATGTCGGAATAAGTCGCAAACCATTCGTCAAGACCTTTTTTAACCTCAGGTCCTTTCTTTTTCTTGCTCATCAGACTCTCCTTTCAATAAGTATATCATAAAATAAAGAAAAAAGCAATTATTTTTGTTTTTGAAATTTTTACAAAAACTTGTTATTTTTGTAAAACCCTTTAATTACGCCGATTTTTCGTCTTTTTTTCCTGTGCGCGGTAACATAAATTCAAGTTTTTCCTGAATTAATTTCGGGTTTGAACCCGCCGCGATGGACATAACGCCCTCAATTACAATATTCATACAGAGTTCCTCGTCGGCGTGGGCGCTTTTCAAAGCTTCTTCAAGGGGGGCAAAAATTACGTTTGCGGCAAGCGAGCCGTAAAAGGTAGTTATAATCGCCACCGCCATAGACGTTCCGAGGGTTTCGGGGCTTTCCTGCATGGTGTTAAGCATGATTACAAGCCCTACCAGCGTACCGAGCATCCCGAAAGCGGGAGCGAGAGACACGCCGCGCGCGAAAAACGACGAACCCGTGCTGTGCCTTTCGGCGGTGTGGTCAACCGCGCTGTCAAGCATTTCACGGACTTTATCGGGGTCGTTGGCGTCAACAATCAGCATAAGCGCCTGTTTCATGAACGGGTCTTTGGCGTTGTTTGCACTTTCTTCAAGCGCCAAAAGCCCTTTACTTCTTGCTATGGTGGCGTATTCTACAATTTCTTTTATGTACTGACGCGGGTCAAATTTTGGCGGGAATATACAGATTTTGAATAATTTCCCGACTTTTTTCAGATGCATGAGCGACGTAGTGGCTATGAGTGCGCCGATTGTACCGCCGAATGTAATCGCGGCACTGGGTACGTCAAGGAACATTCCTATTTCTCCGCCCTGGAATATTCCGAACACCACCAGAGCGATACATATAACCCAACCGATAATGATAGTTAAATTCAAGGGATACCTCCGCTTTTAAGCGTTTTTACGCTTTTATTCGTTACCGCAAGACCTGCGCCGTATCATACGGCGAAAGTCGGTAATTTTTCTCATTATTTCGTCTAACGTATCGGTAACAATATAGGTGTGTCCGTTATTCATTACAATGACCGTGTCAGGCGTTTCGTGCGCCGCCTCTATAAGCTGTTCGTTTATGAGTATTTCCTTGCCGTCCAATTTTGTTAAGACAATCATTTTATATCGTTTCCTCATTTATTTTTAAAAGCTGTTCTAAACAGCTTTTTAACCCTCGAAAGCGGGGCGGAACGTTAATTCCGCCCCCGCTTAAAAGGGGTTAAAAAGTTATCTCTTGAGATTTATAAGCTCCTCAAGCATGGTATCCGAAACGGTGATAATCCTTGAGTTTGCCTGGAATCCTCTCTGGGTTATAATCATATCGGAAAATTCTTGCGAGAGGTCTACGTTTGCCATTTCGAGCGCGCCTGAAACAATTTCACCCGCCCCGTCGCTTTCGGGCTGTTTTACCTCTGCCGCGCCGGAAGCAAGCGATTCTTTATAGTATGACGTTCCGTGTTCTTGCAGACCGTTGACGTTTTGGAATGTCGCGATATCAATACGTCCGAGTAAAAGTCTGCCGTGTACGGCATGTTCCCCGTAAATTACCCCGCCCGAGTCGATAAATACAAGGTCAAGGTCGCGCACGGTTTGCGGTCCTGCGAAACGTCCACCGTCCATGACCACGGTGCTCATTTGGGTAGCCATTGTACGGTAGAAGTTGTCACGACCGCCCGACAGTCCGATTCTCATGTTTCTGCCGCCGATTAAGTTTGCAAGGTTGTTGGCGTCGGGTGTGCCGCCGGTCACGGTGTCGTTGAAAGTGCCTGTCGCCGTAACTGTAATCATGCGCCTTGCGTCGTCACGCGCTGCGGCGTCTATGGCTTCCTGTATCGCTTCTTCCACAGTGGTCGCGCCGCCCGCAGTTGGTAACGTAAGGTTTCCCGCCTGGGGAACGGTTACGGTAAGCACATCGCCCGACCATCTCGCGACGACGGTTCTCGCGCTTGCCGAGCTTGAAACGGCAAGGTTGACTTCAACCCTGTTGCCCGCAAGTCCCGCAGGCGCTGTAAACGTCAAGCCGTGCAATGTCGGAATATTATCGTCGAAAGCAAAAGTATTGGTAGCAGACACTCTGTCGGTAGCCGATACGGGAGGCGTGCCGGTAGTGGGAGCGCCCGCCGGGAAAGTAATCGTCAGAGGGTTGTTACTGCCGAGGTCTATACCGCCCGCCCGAATAGCCGCGTTTACTGCGTCCTGAAAACCGTCGGGGTTAGGAATGGAAACAGCACCCGCAGGGGGATTGGCTTGGTCGGCAGAAGGGGTGAAAACGCCTGCGGCGTCATAAGTACCCCATGTAACATAGTCCTGAGTTAAGTCCATTTGTACCGTCAGTACACTGCCGCTCATGGTGGCAAAAGGCACTTCATTGTGAACAATGTTTATAGCTATGTTACCCTGCGGACCGAATTCATGGAATTCAAACTCGATTTCATAATCCCAGCCGTCGATTGTGACGGTTTTAACTGCGGTGGCGAATTCATTCTGAACGTCGGGTATCATAAGGTTGATTCTCTGTGAACCCGCGGGTACACCCGTCGGGTCGCCCGACACACCGAGAACTATGTAACCATTTGAGTCAACTAAGTTCCCGAAGTTGTCAACGTTGAAAACACCGTTACGGGTGTAATAAATGTTACCCGAGGCGTCCATTACCTGAAAGAAACCCTCACCCTGTATAGCACAGTCATAAACGCTGTCGGAGAAAGTAAAGCCCGACTGCGTCATGACCTTGTCAACCGAACCCATAGCCAGACCATAACCAACCTGACGAGGGTTGACCCCGCCCGATACGTTAGTTCCGGAAGATGCAAAGGTTCTGGTTTGGTAAAATACGTCCCTGAAAGTTACTGAGTTGCCTTTATAGGCTGTGGTGTTGACGTTGGCAATGTTGTTACCTATAACGTCCATTCTCACCGTATGATTTTTCAATCCGGACACACCGGAAAAAAGAGATTTCATCATAGCGATAAATCCTTTCTTACTTGTGCCGGCGCTTGCCGCCCGTCAATCGGTCAGGGAGGCAAAGTTTTCCCGTTAGGGACCAACTTTATAATTGCCGGCTGTTTGTTTAAAGCTTACATGATAACCGCTGAGTCTATGTTTGTGAATAAATTCCCTTTAAGTTCCTCCATTTCCATTGCGGTAATAACCTTGTTGTTCGCGACATTAACGATAAACGCGGTAGAATCCACTAATACCAGAGCCTCGTTGCTTCCTTTTTCGGCGGCGATTCGCGCCCCTTGGTTAAGTCTTTCTAACTTATCGTTCTCCTCAATGTCAACGCTTCTGCTGTCTAACCGTCTGATTGCGTGATTTGAAAACTCTACTTTGCTTGATTTGTCAAGCTTTTCACGCAACGCATCGGCAAAGGTTTGCCCTTCTTGATTTGTTGCGGGAGCTTTTGCGGGGGTGTTGTTAGGCGTATTGTCGGTAACGGGCTTGTTTACGCTTATTTGCTGACCGCGCAGTTTTAGAAAATCGTTCAGCAACATCTTATTTCCTCCTTTCCGAAACCTGCCTTTTTGTTCTTTTAATTATGAACTGCCTTTCTTAATCCTCAAACATTTCCCTCAGCTCTTCGTCCGATTCCCCGGGATTTACTTTTTCCGTGATTTCGGTTTCGGTTTCAGGTTCAGCCTCTGTTTCTGCCCCCTCCGTTCCGGTTACGGTTACTTCAGTTTCTTTTTCTTTTTCGGTTTCGTTTGCTTTTGGGGTGTTGCTGTTGTTGTTTGAGTTGCCGTTGGCGGCGTTGGCGGATTCCGAACTGTAATAATCGTCGTCCTTTTCTTCTTCAACCGTTTCAACCTTAACCACACTTGCAAGAGAATAAGCCAGTCCGTCAATTATTACCGTGATGTCGTTGTTGGCGATTTCTATGTGGCTGACTATGCCTGTTTCGGTAATCCTCGTACCCGTCGAGTTCTGTGTCATGACCGTTACCTGTTTGCCTATCAGGCTTGTGGCGTAAGCTCCGTCGCTTCCCGTTACCGCAAAAGGGTTGGTTGAGGGCAGAACCTCCATTATGTGAGAAAGCGCGTAGTTTTTGCCGTTGACCTTGACCATGAATTCGCCGTCGGACAGGCTCATAGAAGTTACGATTCCGCTTTCAACACTAAAGTTTGAACCTTTTCCCGAGGCAAGCGTTACTGTTTTCCCGACTAATGATTGGGCGTAGTTGGCGTTTTGGTAATAAAGCGCGTCCTGCTGTGATTTGAGTGAAGTAAAGTTTGCCAGTTGGGATATAAATTCGGTATTGGACTTAGGCTCCATCGGGTCTTGGTTGGACATTTCCGCCATAAGCAGGGTGAAAAAGTTATCCATTGAGAAAGAGTCTTTATCCTTTTTCTCGAAATACTTTGCATATCTTTCCCTGTTTTCGGCAATACTTTGTGTGCTGTTTACTCCCATTTTTTTCCTCCTTTCGTTAAAAAGTTCACATGCTTCCGATTAATTCCGCAAAACTTATACCGTTTTCGCCGTCGTTTTCGGTTTCTTCTTGCTCGTTCTGCTTGTGTTCCGGCTGTTTTTGCCCTTGATTTTCCCGTTGCTCGCTGTAATCGGGGCGATAATCAACCGTAATGTTTTCAAGTCTTACTTCCGCTCTTTCAACAGCTGCTAAAATATTATCCTTGGCGTTTTGCAACATAGCCGCCGTTTGCATTTTTTCCGCCGTGATTTCCGCCGTCACACCTGAATCCTTTAATACAAGCTTTATTGTTATTTTGCCGAGTTCTGCAGGGTTTAACGACATTTCAAAGGTTGTTGTGCCGTCGCTTGCGGTACTGAGCCTTGCTATAGTTCCATCAGCGATTTTTTGAATTTCACTCTGCGGTAAAATCATTTTTTCGGAAACTGCCGAGAACTTTTGAGCGGGATTGAATTCTGCTGTTTTGAGCGTGATTTCGGGATTTCCCTGAGCGGCTTTGTCGGATTTGGCTTTACCGAGCAGGTCGTTTAGTTCTTCGGAGTTGGTTCTGACGTCTAGGTGGTTTTTTTTGTAGGATTGCCACATCTTGACGGTTTCGGGTTCTTCCGTATTTACGTCTGTCGTCTGAACTAAGTTTTCCTTACCGTGGCTTGTCTTTACTTTAAACTCGCCCGTCAGGTCTCCCAAGCTTCGGTTGTTTAGCGCGATTTTTGACATTTCCCGCGCTTTTGCCCGGTTTGTCATGCTTTGCGAATGTGCGCCGTCCTGCCCCTGTCCGTCCTGATTGTTTTGATTACCCTGATTGCTTTTTTGGGGGGGTGAGGTTTCGTCAGACTTTACTTCGGGAAGATTTTGTGAACTTTCCTGCGGTTCGGATTCCGAAGTTTCGGGGTTTTGTACGCCGCTTGGGCTTTCCGCTTTTTGAGCCGTCTTGTAATCCGCGCCTTTGCTTGAAACTGCGTTTTCAGCTGTATCCTTGCGAATTTCAGGGTTTGTTTCGGAATTTCGCGCCGTGCTTACTTTTGATTCTTCCGCGTTTTCCCTTTTTGCTTGCCGCACCGTTTTGAATTCCTGTTGCTCCGAATTACCATGGACTTCGGTTGTTTGAGGGTTTGGGGCGGATTCGGTGTTTTCGGGAGGGTTTGCCGCTGTTTTTGCATTTGCATAGCTTTGCGGTTTCTCAAAAGTCTTTCCCGTATCTGCGTCAATCAGGTAGTTCGTGGCGGTTTCCTCGGTTGTTTCGGGGGTTGGGTTTTCTTCTCTCGCTACCATGCTTAAATCAGCTAAAGCCGCCATTGCCGTCAGATAATCGGCGGGGTTTTCTCCCTGTTCCTCTTCCTCCATCAGCCAAGAGACTTTTTGCGGTTTGGGTATGTTTTGCAGAAAATTGGCTAAATTCAGCTCTACGTTGTCGGTAATATCGGGGGTTTCCTTGTTTTTGGTTTTTCCGTTTAATGGTTTTGCGGTTTCCCGTAGCCCGATGTTTCCCGTGCCTTTTTCTTCACGCTCGGTTAAAGCCTTGCTCATGTACTCGCCGAAATCTTCTGCCGTGTACCCTGCCGCTACTTCCGCTACTGCGGGGATTTGGGGTGCATTCGGAATAATGCCCGTGCTAATCATCAATTCCTTACACCTCCTTTCCGTGTAAGTTTTTATATATCAAGCCCTAAAGCTTAATAACAATTAATGACGTTTTTCTTCATCTTTATAGATTATACACAAAAATCTCTCAAATGTCAACGTTTCCTTGTTGATTTTAACATTTTGTTTATGAATTTTTTATTAATTTTCACTAATTTTTTCTAAATCGTTCTAAATATCCTTGTTTTGCTTGCGAAAATCAGCGTTTGTTATAAACTCATCAATGAACAGCTCAACTTCTTTCTGCTCGGCGGCACGGTATTCCTCAAGCTGTGCTTCCTCTAATTTTTCAAGAGAGGCTACCTCTTTTTGCAGTTCAATGACCACTTCCAACTGTGCCTGAACCTCGTTTTCTTTTTTTGTAATATCAATTTGCTTTAGCGCCGCGTCCTGCTTTTTCGAGGTGAGGAATCGCTTGCGAACCGATATATCAACGGGGGTAGTTCCTTTTTTCATGGTTTCGTTTAGCTCGTCATGCTTGATTTCGATAATGCCGTTGATTTCGCTTAACTGGTTCTGCAACCCGACCAAATCCCGCCGTAATATTCCGAGGTTGTTTTTCTCAGCTTCAAGCATACGCTCTTTGTACTGTTTTAGTTTAGCCAGAGAAAATGTAAATTTTTTCATTTTAAACACCATCCCTGCCTGACATCAACCCGCCGTGAAATATTTTCCTCTTTCGCTTATTGTTTTTCAAGCTATAACCTTATATTAATATATCGACTTAAAACGCCAAAAATTAATTGTAAAATTGTACAAATTTGTTAATCCCGCATTGTAAATAGTTACCGAGTGCCTCGGACGCTGAATACAGGTTCTAAATACCGGTCACGGCGTGTCTTAACATTTTCACGGTTTCCTCTAAGTTGAAAGAATCCTTTGTCCTTTGTTTCAAAAAACTGTTTATAGCGTCGATTTTGCCGATTGCGGCGTCAAGGGCGGGGTTGGTGCCTTTTTTATACGCGCCGATTGCAATAAGGTCGGCGTTGGTTTCATAAAGGGAGAGCAGGTTCCTGAGTTCGTTTGCCAAATCCTGATGCTCCTGTGGAGTTACAAGTACCATAAGACGCGACACGCTGTTTAATATATCTATTGCAGGATAATGGTTTCTCGCCGCTATTTTACGAGAAAGCACTATATGCCCGTCGATTATTCCCCGCACCGTATCGGCAATAGGCTCGTTTGTATCATCACCCTCCACCAAAACAGCGTAAATGCCTGTTATGCTCCCTTTTTCAAAACAGCCCGCACGTTCCAATAACTTAGGTAAAGCCGAATAAATGGACGGGGTGTAACCTCTTGCAATTGGCGGTTCTCCTATGGACAAGCCGACTTCCCTCTGCGCCATTGCGAACCTTGTCAGATTATCCATCATCAAAAGCACGTCCTTGCCCTGCTGCATGAAGTATTCGGCAATCGCAGTGGCGGTCAGCGGGCATTTATTCCTCATCATGGCGGGCTGGTCGGAAGTGGCGACCACAACTACCGAACGCGCCATGCCTTCCTCGCCCAAATCGTTCTCGATAAACTCACGAACCTCACGCCCGCGCTCCCCTACGAGAGCTATAACGTTCAGGTCGGCTTTGACTTTTCTGGCAACCATTCCCATAAGGGTGGATTTACCCACGCCCGAGCCGGCAAAAATCCCTATTCTCTGACCTTTTCCGAGGGTCATAACGCCGTCTATCGCTTTGATTCCGAGTTCAATCGGCTCGGCTATTTTGGGACGGGTTAAAGGGTTGACCGGTTCTCCCGAAATAGGTACAGTGCCTGTATATTCAATTTCGGCTCCGTCGTCAAGGGGCTGTCCGATTGCGTCAATAATCCGTCCGATTAACTTTTCCCCTGTTTTTACCATTAGTTTTGCGCCTGTGTTATCGACGATACTGCCCGGACCTATTCCCTCGATGTCGGTATAGGGCATGAGCAACACGTTCTCGGAATTGAACCCCACCACCTCGGCGAAAATATGGCTTTGCATATCCTTAGCAAAAATACGGCAGACGTCGCCTATATTACAAACAGGTCCGCTCGCCTCAATGGTCATTCCTATAATTTTTTCAATCTTACCCATATTGCGGTAAGATTCATAATTTTTAAGCTCTTTTATAAATCCGGTTAAATCCATTTTCTATTCACTGTTCTCCGCCTTATCGCGGAATTTCCCCTTGCCCAGTTTTTCAATCATCATCAGTTGCGTCGCCACGCCCGCGTCGGTTATTTCACTGCCGTCGTCGATAATAAGCGTTCCCGACGGCGCATCCTTGACGACCTCGAATTCAACATACTGCTGCTCTTTGAAAAGCTCGCGCAGGGTGTCTAAGCCCGCCGTTCCGAACTGCTCAGTGTCAAGCTTGGATAACGTAATCTTTACATACTCCGAATTTCGGAAGTTTTTAGCCGCCTCACGCAACATTTTGGTAATGACAGACTTGTCCTTTTGTTTTAAGCTGTCTACGGTTATTTTATTGGCAATCGTAAAAATAACGTCGAAAATTCGGTTTTCGTATTCTTTGAAGAACTGCTCCCGCTGAACGTCAGTCTGCTCAAGTAACGCCATAAGCTCTTTCAGCGTATCCTTACACTTACGAAGCCCTTTGTTATAGCCCTCGTCGTAACCTTTTTCATTGCCTTCGCCAAAGCCGCGCTCGTAGCCGTCCTTATACCCCTGCTCATCGGCTTCTTTCCTTTTCTCGGCACATTCCTTTTCGGTTTCGGTGTAGGTTTTGCGTATATCGTTTTCGGTGGTTTCAATCAGGCGTCCAGCCCACTGCTTTGCGTCTTCCCGCGCTTTTTCCCCCTCTGAAATATACTGCTGACGGAGCGCGTCGTATTCTCTTATGATTTCCTCGCGAAGTATGAGCTGTTCCTGTTGGCTGAGGGGCATTTCCTGAGTTTCTTCAATATTCTCCGAATCATCGGGGCTTGCACATTCCTGCGGTATAGGTTCGGGCTCTCCATTGGGGATACTCCTTACCCCCGCTCTCATAATCGGTTTTGCTTGAATTTGCGGGTAAGCTTCCGCCTGCCCTGTGCTTGCGGCGGGGCGCAAGGCAGGGTTTGCTGATTGCCCGAACTGCCCCGGGACAAATACGAAGTTATTGTTTTTCAGTACATGAGCCATTCAACACTACCCGCCAATTACAGCTGTAAACAGCCGTTTATAATTTCAATTATTGCTAAATGAGTTCGTCGGCTCCGCCTCTCGATATAGTTACGCCGCCGTCTTCCTCAAGCCGCCTTATAACCGCAACTATACGCTGCTGCGCCTCTTCCACATCGCGCATACGAACGTTGTTCAGATATTCGATGTCGGTCTGCAGGGTCTCTCTTGCGCGCTGTGACATGTTCCTGTAAATGGTTTCCGCAACCTCGGAGGTTGAACCCTTTATGGCAACCGACAAATCCTTGGGGTCTACTTCTTTCAGGAAAGCCTGAACCGATATGTCGTCGAGCATTATAATATCCTCGAACACGAACATTCTCTGACGGATTTCTTCCGCCAATTTGGGGTCGCGCTGGGAAAGCTCGTCGAAAATCTGTTTTTCCGTACCTCTGTCCACCGAGTTCAAAACATCGGCTATGTAATTTACGCCTCCGACGTCCATGCTTTCTGCCGTTACAAGGCTTGCGAATTTTCGCTCTAAGGTCTGCTCTATGGAGCGCACCACGTCGGGGGATGCGGCGTCCATTTTTGCGATTCTTTCAACCACTTCGATTCTTATATCTTTGGGTAGTTCAGAAAGAATCGCCGAAGCCTGGTCACTTCTCGCATAAGATAATATTAACGCTATGGTCTGCGGGTGTTCGTTTTGGACTATAGCCAAAAGGTTTTTATAGTCTGCCTTGCGGACAAACCCGAAAGCCTTGGTTTTAAGCTGTTTTGTAATTTTCTCGAAAAGCGCCGCCGCCTGTTGCGGACCGAAAGCTTTTTCCAAAACCTCCCGCGCATAGTCAACTCCGCCCTCCGAAATAACTTTTTGGGTGAGGCAAAGCTCGTAGAAATCATTCAGGACTTCCTCTACGATTTCCATAGGCCAGTAGTCGTTTTTGGCGACTTCAAGCGTTAGTTTCTCTATTTCGTCATCGGAAAAATTCTTGAAAACCAAGGACGCGTTTTCCGTACCTATAGAAGACAGCACTAATGACGCTTTTTGCATATTAGTGATTCCCTCGGACATAAATGATGCACCTCCGGCGGCGTCCGCTTTTAAGCGGACTTTTTACAATTTTCAATTGTTAAATATTAACTATTCCCGTATCCATGTTCTTATAAGTTGCGCTACGATTTCGGGGTTGGTTTGAGCAAATTCACGGATTTCATTTTTAAGCAGACCCTCGCGGGTTTCGCCCTCACCCGCGCCTATAAGGGACTGGATTTTCAAGGATTCATCTTCTTCCTCCGGTTTACCTATGGAGAAAGCTCCGAAACCTTCATCGGCAAAAGCAGGTGTAGCACCCGCGCCCTGTACGGCAAGCCGCGCCTTGACAAGTCGCCTTTTCTTTGAACCCGACGACATAATCGCAAGGAGGAACAGCACAATCAGCAGTGCGCCGAGAGAAATTATAATGAATACGAGCAGATTTCTTTCAGGGCGTATTGCGCCGCCGGGGAATTGTTCAGGTTGAGCAAGGTTAAACGCCCTTGCGCTTACCGCCACGTCTTCCATTTCCGCGCCGACTGCGCGTGAAAGCAAAAAGCGGAGGTCATCTATTTCGTCTTGCGTAATATCGGTTTCGTCAATCTGCACCGCCAAAGTAATCTTTTCTAAAGTCGCTCCGTTAGTCTCCGACTGTTTTATTCTTTCGTTCACCATATAATTGGTTTCTATTAATTGTTCGAGGAAAATTTCGCCCTCGTTATCACCTATGTATGTGGGATAATCAGGGGAAATATCCGCGTTAAGGAACGTCCCGACGGGAAGACCCTCCGGAAACATGCCGTTTATGGCGAGTCGCCGTTGTTCGTCACTGATTATTCCGCTTTGCATACCCGTTTCAGGGTCAATATTGCTCCCTGTATATACTTTGCTCTGCTCAGTCCAGTTGCTGAAGTCAAAAACCGTACCCACCGAAACGGTATAGCCTCTGACCGTCCCCTCAAGCAGATGCTCTACGCTCCTTTTATAATCCTCCTCAACATCTTTTTGGTACTGGCGTTGCGCGAGGCGTTTCTGATTTTCCAAAAACAACGCGGTTTCAGCGCTTTCCAGGTCTTCGGGTATTAAAACCATCATATTCTGGTCAACAATACCCAAGTCCTCTATAGTCAGTCCCGGTACGGCGGTCAAAACCAATCTCTGAACGCCTTCGATTTCTTCTTTTGTAAGTTTAGCGCCCGGTGTAAGCGCAAGCATTACGCTTGTCCTGCCGGGGTCTTTGTTTTCATTTATTACATAAGGCTTATCGGGGGGCATGGTTATGGTCACGACCGCGTTTTCGACCTTATTTAACATTCGCAGAGTAGCCGCAATCCGTATTTCAAGCTGCTGCTTTTGGGCTTCTTTTTTCTCAAAGTCGGTAGAGAACATTCCCACGCTCTCCTCCCAGTGACCGTAATCAACGCCCGCCCTCGGATAACCCGCCAAGGCGAGTTCCATACGCGCCGTGTCAACCATTTCCTTAGGAACACGGATAGAGCCGTCTGAAGTCCTTTCATAGGTTATCCCCGCAGCACTAAGTATGGTGGTGATTTCAGTCAAATCGGGTTCGGGAACACCCGAATAAAGCACCGCGTAGCTTGTACGCCCCGACAGTAAGATTAAGGTGATCAGGGCAACCACTACGGAAGCCGACACCGCCATAGTAACAAGACGTGCGTTTTTGCTTAACGCTCCCCATTTTTCTTTAAGCGCATTAAACAGTTTCAGAAATGTTTCTTTTACTTTTTCCATTATGTATCACCTTTCATGACAAGCGGCATTTTTACTCTTTTTTATTTAGTCTGAAGTTTCGCCCTCGCGAATTTCTATATATAAGTTTTCCGAAGTCAAATCGGGTACTGCGGTTAGAATCAGGCGGTTTATGCCCTCAATTACATCATCGGTAAGCTCCGCATCGGGCGTTATTGTAATAACAGCGGAGGCAATCGGCGGATTAGGTAGACATGATGTGCATGACGGGTTCACATCGTCGTTTTGCTGAATCGACACAACCGCGTCTTCCACAACGTCAAGGTGTTTAAGCGTTTCGGCAATGTGAAGTTCAAGCTGTTTTATTGCCGCTTCTCTTTTCTCGGTGTCGGTGGCGAACATTTCTGCACTGTCGCTCCAATCATTCCAATTAATATGCCCAAAATCAACAAAGGAGGGAAAATCCGGTCCGATTTCCGCACTGATTAACGTTTCCGCGCCTGACGGATTACGCCCCGCCAATAAAACTAAAGACACAGCGACGATAAGTATGACCGCCACTAAAGAAATAACTGCTTTTTCTTTTTTATAATTAAGCGCGTCCCTGAAAATTTCCCTTATTTTGTTCGTTATTTTATATTTGCCTTTCGTAGTTATGTTCAAGAAGTTCTAAATTGACATTTTTATTATTTCGTTGTAAGCTTCCAGTGTTACGTTCCTTACGTTTGTCAGCAACTCCATAGCGGTTTGAGCTTTATATATGTTGGTTTGAACCCGCTCAATGTCGTCAACGTCGCCGAGCATTAAATCGAGCATATCCTGGGCTCTTATTTGCTGGGTTTCAACCGCCTGTCCTGCTATACTTTTGAAAACGTCAAGAAAAGACGGCGCGGAAAGCGGAGCGGCAGATTCCGTCTCTTGTTCCTGAAACCACGGTTGTAGGGGTTGAATGGATTTAATTTGATTTGTCATTTTTCTCTCCTTTAACGGACGGCGTTATGCCGCCTCTTTGTTTTATCTTCCGATTGTGAGCGCTTTTGTCGCCATGTTTTTGAGTTCGTCAAAAATTGTCAAATTTGCCTCGTAAGCACGGGTAGCCGTCATAAAGTCCATCTGCTCTTCGGCTATATCAACGTTTGGACGGTAGTAATAGCCGTCTTCGTTCGCGTGCGGGTGGGTAGGGTCGAACACGGGGGTTAAAGGCGTAGGGTCTTCAATAACCCTAAGTACCCGAACACCCGCTAATTTTCTCTCGCGACGTTCCGCCATGGTCATTTCGAGTATACTCCCGAAATCCCTGCCCTTGACATAGTTTTCGCCGAGTTGCATATTCTTAAAAGGTCTATGCTCCCCGAATACCGAAATCTGCCGTCTGTAAGCCTCGTCCTCCGAAGTACTGGTGGTGTTGGCGTTGGCGATGTTGTGCTGAATTACCTCGGTGCGAAGCCTCTGCGCCACCATTCCCGAAACCGATATGTCAAGATATGATAAAAAAGCCATAATCAGTTCCTCCTCATAGCGGTTCTCAGTAACTCGAATTCCGCGTTAATCTGATTAATAAGCGCATCGTAATGCAGACGGTTTTTCACAAATAACGCCTGTTGGGTGTCGTTATCGACGTTGTTGCCGTCGGGTTGCCCTTTGGTTACTTGGTCTATGTACACGGCTGTGCCGATTGAAAGCTCTTTTTGATATTTATGGGTGGGGTTGTCAATCTTGTCCCGAAGAATACCCTCGAAGTATAAATACTTGGTCTTATATCCCGGCGTGGTGGCGTTGCTTATGTTGTGACCGATAATAACATTCTGCTCTTTCATTATGCTAATCCCCTGCTCCGCTACCCTGAAAGCCGTATTACCGAATAATTTCATCGCGTAACCCTCCTCATATTATACTTTGCATAATTTTGCATTAAAATCATATTATTGAACATTATAGCACAATATATAGTTTATTTCAACCTTTTTTCATCAATTTTTTGATAATATTTCGATTTTCTTCTGCTTTTTTCATTTTTTTGTGTTTATTTTTAACAAAAAATAAGAATTTACAAGAATTCAACCGTTTTTTTGTGTTTATTATCGGTCATAAAATTTTCTCAGCCTTTCCGCCGCCTTTTTTCGTTTTATGAAATCAGATTCTTTATGGGTGTAAGGTCGCGGCTTAGGGGCGTTGTCAAAAGCGCTTTTGGCTTCGGCGATTTTTTCGCAAAGCTGCTTTGGCTCGCCGAAAAACCGTGGAATCTTCAAAACAGACAGGGATTCATAGCCGTTTTCGTTGTACCACCAGCTTTCAAAAGCGGGGATGCCGCCCTCAAGGCGGTAGTTAAGCCTTTCGCTTCGGTCTCGGTACATTCTGATTTTTTCGCCGTTTTCAAAAACCTGTAGGTAAACCGCACCGCTTTTGGGGTTATACCCTGCGGCTTTAAGTGCAGACAGCGGCGTTACATAAAGCTTACGCAATATGACCCGCTTACCCCCGACTATGCTTTCGCCGTTATAGCGGCTGAAAACAAGGGTCTTGCCGCCTATTTCAAAAAAAGTATAGCGGGAATTTCTTTTGAGGGACTTTTCGGTAAAACTGAAAACTATAAAGAAAATCAGCGTCCCCATCGCCGCCGTGCCCGCACAGGCGTAAACAGCAGTCGAAAGATGTCCGTTTTCATAAAAAAAGCGCATATTTGTAATGGTTATGAGCGCGATGATTACCGAGCCTTGGAAAAGCGGAAGCAACGTAAGCCAAATAATATATTTTCGCCGCTTTAGGGAACGTTGCGCGTCACAGTGGAAAAAACCGTGCATTTTGTCTCCTTGTGCTTTGTAGGTTTATATAAATTATAGCGTAAAAAAATGTTTTTGTACAGCCTTTTTTACAAAAAATACCCCGTAGGAAGAAATTACATATAACACATATAGCGTAAAACAACAAAAATGTCTGTATAATCTATTGATTTTTTTTTAGTTTTATAGTATAATTTAATCAATGAGTTTTTAGGGGGTGCCCGGGTGCTTGATAAAGTCAAGGTAATAAAGCTGGAAATCTGCACTTTAAAGGGACAAATCCTGCTGACGGCAACCAAAAATTACACATTCCCGCTGAACTTGATTGACTCCAATATCGCCGAATCCAATCAAACCATAATCATAAAGGGCAAAAATCTGCCCGTTTTGGCGAAAGGCGCACCCGTTGACGCGGTTATTTACACCAAGGCGGGCGACAGAATAAAATATCCTGCCGTAATAGAGGTTTCAACCGGTTTTCAGCTTAATGTTTCACTCAGAGTAAGGGACTCCAATGTTTTGGAGGAGCGTCGCCGTTATTACAAGGTAGCCGCAGAGTTGCCCTGTCTTTTTACCTCGATTACGCGGGACGGAAAGCTTTTCAGTATAAACCCTCCTTTCCCCGCCACAATCCTTGATATAAACGTCGGCGGAGTTTTTTTGAAAGCCGATGAAAACCTTGAGCTTTTTGCCGGCGACATTGTGGAAATCGTACTCGAAGACCCAACGGGAGACGCCGAGCTTGCTTCGGAAATTCTTCGCGTACAGCGTTCCCCGGAGGGCGTTGTAAGCGGTTACGGTTGCCGCTTTCTTTATCTGAATACAAGGCTGGAGGAAATTTTGGCGGGATTTATAAACCGACTTCAAATTCAAAAACGCGCAATCGAGCGCGCCGCGGCTGAACGCGGTGAGAGATATTCATAACCCACGCAACGAGATATATTTATAGTCGATTAACTTATTAATTTCAAGGGGTTAACTGTAAAAATGAAAATAGGGCTTAAACCACTTTTGAGCTTGGTTTTGTTTGCGGCGATTTACATTCCGGCGACGGCGGTCGTTTTAACGGGAATAGGCGCGTCGGCAACGCAAGCCACAAGGGAAATGACTGAAGAAGTCGCCACTATCGGCTACGCTCAATCGGGCGGAATTGAGGTTCTGTTCGGCGACTGCATTTCAATGGTTCAGTCAACGGCGCGGTTAGACGAGATAAAGCAGACCGCAGAGGGCAATTACAGCATCGTCGGCGATAGCGTAAACCGCATATATGAAAGTTTTGCGCTCTCAAATCCTTACCTCTTAGATATTATAATCACCGACGCCAGCGGGGTCATTTTCAAAGATATGCGCGAAGGCGAGGGTTCGCTTTTTTTCGGGTTTGAAGAAGCGCGAAACCTTAGCAGGAATGAAACCTTTGTATCCGATATAAATATATCCGACACTAATTATGACAATCAAAATACATTTTTTGTGCTTTCCCGCGTAAACAACGAAGATAATGCAGTCGGTTACGCCGCTATGGTATTCTCAACCGACATGCTTGCGGATTATCTTGTGGCGTGCGAGTTTTACGAAGACGCCAACTTGTTCGTTACCGACAGAAAAGGCACTGCTCTGTGGCTTAACGGCGACGATGTTACTCGTGTGGGCGAAATAAGCCCTCCCGGGCTTAAAGATATTGTGAGCGGCGTTTTAACGCCTCAAAGCGGAGGAAGCTCAAGGGTGGGCGTTTTAACACCTCAAGAAGGCGGCTATGCGGGCGGTCACGGCGGTATAAACCAAACCGGAAACGGCTGGAACTGGTTCAGCGTCTACCCTGTTGGCAAAATCGACACCCTCCCGACGCTTATATTAGTCATGGCGGTGGTAGTGGGGGTTATGACAGTGGCTTGTCTTGTGTTCGCGGTAGGCTTAATGCAAAAAATAACCAATCCCCTACGCGGAATGTCGGCAAAAATGCGCCAAATCAACGACGGGGATATTCATGCGCGCTTAGGCTCGCAAAAGGTTTCGGAGTATAGCGATATAACCGAAAGTTTCAACCGTATGATGGACGACGTTCTTATGAACGGGGAAATGCACCGCGCCATATCGGAGCTTTCCGACAATATGCTTTTCGACTGGGATTACAAAAAGAGTTCTCTTTACATTTCAGACAATTTAATTAAAATGTTTGACATAGACCCCGTTCGCGCCACAATGATGAACGGACGCTTTATAGATTCTCTCATGAATAAAGCCGACGCCGAACGTTTCAAGATTGACATGAACCGACTGCTCAGAACTCAGGATTCCATAAAAGGAGAATATCAGGTCGCGACAAGATTCGGCAGTGTCATTTGGGTTTTAGTACGCGCCCATTGCATAATGGACCGTTCGGGCGGGCTTATAAGAGTCATAGGCGTAATTACCAATATAAATAACGAAAAGATTTTATCCTTACAGCTTTCCGAGAGGGCGAGTTACGACTTCCTTTCGGGGCTTTATAACCGCGATACTTTCATACGCCAGCTTCAATCGGAAGTTGAACGTAACGTAAACAGCCGCGTGGGAGTAATTTTCATTGACGTTGACGACTTCAAGTTTATAAATGACCGCTACGGACATAATACAGGCGACGAAATTATAAAGCATATCGCCAAGGTGGTAAAGGAAAAATTAGGCGGCAATGGTTTCGCGGGGCGTTTCGGCGGTGACGAATTCGTTATGTGCGTAACAAATGAAAACGCCATCAGCCGAATTGACATGCTCGCCAGGGCGGTTTTGGAGGTTTTCTCCTACGGCTATTATCACGAAAAAGAAGACAAGACACTTGCAATCAAGGCAAGTCTCGGTATAGCAATTGCTCCGCAACACGGCAGAGACGCTGAAATGCTGCTTGCCGCCGCTGACGAGGCTATGTATTTCGTAAAGAAAAACGGTAAGAGCAACTTCTTTATCTACAGCCCCGAGGGCAGTGTTTTATCCGGTGTGATGAACTCGATATAAAATACCCGACATAAAAGTAACGGAAGGTAAAATATGGCTAAAATTATCGCTGCGACCAACCAAAAGGGCGGTGTGGGAAAAACCACCGTCTGCGCGGGAATCTGCGGATGTCTTTCTGCCATGGGGAAATCAGTCCTCGCAATTGACCTTGACCCCCAGGCGAATCTTACATTCTCACTCGGCGCGGACAGCTTAGAAGACGCCTATACTATATATAATGTATTTAAAGGGCAGGTTGACCTTTACGATGTAATTCGCCATACCGAAACCTGCGACATCGCCTGCTCCAACATACTGCTTTCGGGTCTTGAGCTTGAGCTTTATACCTCTACCGGACGCGAATTTATACTTCGCGACCAGCTTAACGCCATTGCCGCCGACTACGATTATGTGGTTATAGACACTCCGCCCGCACTTTCGGTTCTCACCATAAACGCCTATACCGCCGCCAACTGGTTAGTCATTCCCCTGATTCCTGAAATATTAAGCTTACAGGGGCTTTCACAGCTTAAAGAAACTATTTTCGGCGTTAAGAAATATTACAACAACTCGCTTGAAGTGCGCGGCATACTTATAAATCAATATAACCCCCGCCTTATTTTAACTAAAGAGGTTGAGGAACTTGCCAACATAGTTGCCGAACAGCTTGACACCGACGTTTTTGAAACCAAAATCTTTAAAAGCGTAACCCTTGCCGAAGCCCCCGCCCACGGCAAGACCATAGTAGACTACGCACCGCGTTCAAAGGCGGCGACAGAGTTCAAGGACTTAACCTGTGAAATCCTCGGAATAGAAAAGCCCAAGCGAGTGGAAAAAAAGCTCGGCAGAGGCAGACCGCGCAAATACCCGCGCCCCGAAGACCTTGAATAACAAATACTATTCCTAATTTATAAATTCCCCGAAAGTTTGTGTGAAAATGCCCAAAAGCAATAAAACCTCAAGTGTTTTAAAAATGTTAAACTTACCGGCTGATAATATTCAGCCGGTAAAAACCGAAATGCCCGAACCCGTTGTTTTTAGCCCGTCGTCAAGCAGTGAGGAAGTTTCCGGTAGCTTGAATACGGCGGAAAAGCCGACGGCGGCTCGGCGGCGGCGAAAAGCCATTGTCAAACATATAAAGCTTGACAAGCTTTTAGAGCCGGTAGCGGAAAATCCCGCGCTGAAAGCCGTTCCCGCTGAAGAACGGGACAGGGTTTATGTCCGCGTTTCGGGAACTTCGTCCGAAAGGCAGATTGTCAGCGTGCCGCTCATGCTTATAAACGAGCAGCTTGGCGCGGCGGTAGAGCGTTTCAATTGTTGCGCCTGCGACGAATGTCTGAGAGCCATAACCGACAGTGCCCTTGACCTTATGCCGCCAATGTACGTGCGGGTAATAAACGCCGCAGACGAAGACGAGGTTAATCGGCTGATTCGCGAGCAAAGACCCGAGGCTATTCGGGTACTGGCAAGGCTTTGTATATCGGCACTGTCGAAACCGTTTCACGGTAGGATTAGCGACACAACAGAAGAATAACCCCCGTCATTGACGGGGGTTATTCTTCTGTTGTGTTATATACTCCTCCAAAAACACACGTGCCGCCTCCAGCGGACTCTCGCCTTTAATCAGCTTTACGCTGATTTCACTTTTTCCCGTGAAGTTGAGGGAAACCCTATCCCCCATTATGGCGACCGCTCGGCTTATACCCGCCATATCGGGCTTTTCATGAAAGATTTTAAGCTCCCCGCCGCTTTGCAGGATTTCGCGAACCCCCGCGCTTTGAGCCAAGTTTCTGACCTGTGCCGCCTGAATCAGTCCCATAACAGGCGCGGGCGGCTCGCCGTAACGGTCAAGCAATTCGTCCGTTACGTCAAGCGCGTCGTCCTCATTCTCTATTTCGGCGATTCTCTTATAGCAGGAGATTCTCTGGGCGGGGCTCGCTATATATTTTTCCGGAATAAAGGCGTCGGTTTTTACGTCAATCAGACATTCTTCCTTTGTTTTGGGTTTTTCGCCCTTTTGCTCGGAAACGGCTTGGTTTAATAATTGCAAATACATATCATAGCCCACCGCGCTCAAATGCCCCGATTGCCGCGCTCCCAAAATTGAGCCCGCGCCGCGTATTTCCAAATCCCGCATGGCTATATTGAACCCCGAGCCGAATTGTGTAAATTCACGAATGGCGTTAAGCCGTTTTGCGGAAATTTCCGACAGCACCTTACCGCGCCTGAAAGTAAAATATGCGTAGGCGCGTTTATTAGTCCTGCCGACCCGACCCCGCAATTGATGAAGTTGCGCCAGACCCATGTGGTCGGCGTTTTCTATGATGAGGGTGTTTACGTTGGGTACGTCCACCCCTGTTTCTATAAGGGTGGTACAAACTAAAACGTTGATTTCGCCGTCAAGCAGCCCCCGCCAGACTTCAAGTAACTCGTCTTCATTAAGTTTGCCGTGGGCAATTCCGATTTTAGCCTCGGGGCATAACTCATGCAGTTTAGCCGCGCAATCCAAAATACTCTCGATGCGGTTATGAATATAATAAACCTGTCCGTTACGCCGCAGTTCCTTATTGATTGCCTGCGCCGCAACCGCCCAGTCATGCTCTATTACGTAGGTCGTCACGGGCTGTCTGTCCTGCGGCGGGGTGTTAATCACGCTCATGTCACGGATTCCGCTCATTGCCATATTTAATGTTCTCGGAATAGGCGTTGCCGAAAGGGTCAGAACGTCCACCCCCGCAAACATTTCTTTGAACTTCTCCTTGTGATTAACCCCGAAACGCTGTTCTTCATCAATGATTACAAGCCCTAAGTTTTTAAAACTTACATCGCTTTGCACTAATCTGTGAGTCCCGATTACAAGATCGATTATGCCTTTTTTAAGTTTTTCCAAAATCTGCCTTATTTCCCCCGCGCTACGAAAACGGGAAAGCAGTTCTATATTAAGCGGGAAATTCGCCATGCGTTTGATTGCCGTCTGATAATGCTGCCACGCCAAAACTGTCGTAGGGCATAAAAGCGCACACTGCTTGCCGTCCATAACACACTTGAAAGCGCCGCGCAACGCCACTTCGGTCTTGCCGAAACCTACATCCCCGCAAAGCAGTCTGTCCATAGGCTTATCAGTCTGCATATCGGCTTTTATTTCTTCTGTGCAACGGAGTTGGTCGTCGGTTTCAATATAACTGAAATGCTCCTCAAATTCCACCTGCTCGGAATTATCGGGCGGGAATTTATAACCCTCGCTTTTAAGCCGCTCGGAATAAAGCTTAATCAGCTCCTCCGCCAATTCCGAAGCCGCCGCTTTTGCCTTTGCCTTGGTTTTTTGCCAGGTATCGGTATGGAGTTTGTTTAATTTCAGCGCCGCCGAATCGGTGTTGCCGATATAGCGCGAAATAAAGTCGAGTTGTGTAACGGGAACGTAAAGAACATCGCTCCCCGCGTATTTAATTTTGATGTAATCCTTGCTTACATCATCGTTTGTAAGCTTGGTTACACCCTCGAAAATTCCGATGCCGTAATTCTGATGCACCACGTAATCGCCGGCACTTATGTCGGTTAGACTGCGGATTTCTTCACCCTTACGTTTTTTGCGGCTTTTTTGAATTCCGCCGCCCGACAATCGGGCAGATGCGGAGTTTACCCCCGCGGAAACCTTTGCAAGACTTAACATAACGCATTTAGCATCGCCGTATTCGTAGCCCGCGCCGACTGTTCCGGCTAATATATATACCCTTTTAGCATATATTTTCTTAGGCTCTGACGAAAAATCGGCAGGGAAATTATCGTCCTTTAAATCTTGTGCCAATGTCCGCGCCGCCTTTTCCGTTCCCGCGAACACAACGGCGGCATAACCCTTGCTGATATAATCGGTCAGCTCCGAGCAGAGCAGTTTATACTCCCCGCTCCAACTTGAAAGCTGAACCGCCCTCACGCTTAAAATTTCCGACAGCTTTAAATCCACCCCGCGCATAAAAGTGTTAAAATAAGCGCGGATTTTCCCCTCAGAAATCTCTTTATATTCCCCCCGCGTTAGCATGAACTTGTTTTTCCCGCGTTTCAGTTCTCCGCTTCGGGTGGCTGATTTCAGGTCTTCCTCGTGCCGAATTGAGGCGGCGCGGTAGCTTTCGGCGCAATTGGTGCTTTCGCAGACTATGCAGGTTTTTACATAATCAAAGAGGCAGGTTGTTTTTCCGTGTAAACGCTCTATTGACGGCGCGACAAAAACCTCTGAAACCGCTTTAACCCGCCTTTGACTCTCACGGTCGAAAAAACCTATGTTGTCCGCCGCATCACCCCAAAACTCAATCCTGACGGGTAGCTCGTTATTTACAGCGAATATATCCACAATAGCGCCCCTGACCCCAAACTGCGAAACCCCTTCAATCAAGTCCGTGCGAGAAAAACCCATTTCAACAAGCTTACCCGCAAGGGTGTCAAGGGCGATTTCGTCCCCCTGTTTTATAGTAAGGGTTTCACGGCGCAAAACTTCAGGGGGGATTGTAAGCTGTCCCGCCGCTTCGGGGGTGGAAAGAACAATTGACAATTGACTGTCGGCTGTTAATAATTTACTTAAAACATTTAAGCGTCGATGTTCATATTCTTTTGAATTTACCTCAAAATCGCCGAAATTTATGTCTTTTGCGGGGTAGACCAGCGCGGTATTTTCTCCTGTGAGGGTGTTTATATCCTCACATAATTTCATGGCTTCACTCTCGGTTTCAACTAACGCCAGCAGGGGCTGCCTGCTGAATTCTGCCGATTTTTTATGGGCAGATACAAGGTCTGACCCTACATCGCCGCCATCGCAAAGGGACAGCGCCGCCAAAAAATGCGCTTTATGAATATGCGAAAGCCCCGTTACCAGCGCGGGTAACGGGTTATCGCTGTTTAGATTCCGAATCAAGCTCCTGTATTCGGGGACTTGCTCGGCTACGCGCAGAAAAAAATCCATTATTTAATATCGCCTTTGGTCATAATATATAAGCCTCTAAGCTAATCTTTTATCCTGTCCGTATTGAATTAGGCGGACAATAACAGGAATAAGTACAAGGTTCAGCCCTAATTCCACAAGGAAGTTAGTACCGACCAATCCCATAAAAATGAACGCCGTACTGCTTGCGAAACCTGCCCCTTCGCCCCATTCGGTTATAAGCGGAAAGAAAAAAAGATATGAGCCGATAATGAAAACCCCTGTGTTTACAATAGGGCAGACGATTCCTGCCGCCGCCGCCGCAAGGGTTCTGCCTTTTTGAGCGAGTAGTTTATAAACCGCCCCCGCCGCCAGTCCCGCAAGCAAGCCTTTTACAAGTACGGTAATCACCGCCCCCAGTGCGTTGAACGCCAAAAAGAGGTTGGCGTCGCCTGAAATCAATACCGACGCCCCGAACACCAGTCCAAGCCAGCCGCCCGCCCGTACACCAATCAGAGCCGCACCGACCGTAATCGGCAACAAAACGAGGGAAATTGTGAACAATGGGAATAGCGGTCGCATAACAATTGCGAGAATTTGCAGTATGACGACGATTGCCGTCAATAAGCCGAGTTGCGTCAGCATGAGTGTCTTTTTGCTCACCCTGCCTTTTGTGTTGTTTGCCATAATGAAAATTTCCTTTCTGTGCTGTTTCCCCGTAAAGGGTGAAACGCGATTTATGCAAAAACGTGTCATATGGTCGGTCAATTTAAGTTTGCTCGCCGCTTTGCGGCATATTTTTTGGCATATTTTTCTCGTATATAATCCTCAGTCCCTGCGAAACAAGGTAAGGGCTAACCTCAAAATCCCGCTCGCAATAAGGCTTTATTTGAGCCGCGTTGCCGCCTGTGGCAACGATTGAACATTCACTCGGGTTTACACAGAGTTCCTTTTCAAAACGGCTGATTAGCCCGTCTAACATACAGCCCACGCCGTTTAAAACCCCTGAGCGTATGCTGTCCGGCGAGTTTGTGCCGATTGCTTTTTCTACTTTGTCCGCGTCCACTAAAGGCAATGCCGCCGTTTTTCTGTCCATAGCCTCAAAGCTTATCCCGATGCCCGGAGACAGCGCACAACCTAAAAAAGCCCCGCTTTTGTCAAGCGCCATGACCTTTATTATAGTCCCCAAGTCTATAACTATGCAAGGCATTTTATAAAATTCCTTAGCCGCCACAGCGCCGCACACCAAATCCCCACCAAGACATGACGGGTCGTCGATTTTAATATTTAAGCCCGTTTTAAGCCCCGGTTCGATTAAAAGCGTATCAACCCCGAAAAAATCGCTTACCGCCGACCGTATTTGCATTGTAACAGGAGGCACAACCGAAGACATAATAGCGCCTTTTATGCTCTCCCGCGCAATGCCGCGCAACTTCATAATATCCATTAGCATGATGGCATACTGGTCTTTCATTCTCGCGGAATCGGTGTTTATTCGGAACTCAAACAAGGGCGCAGGGTCTTTGAAAACCGTAAAAACAATATTTGTGTTACCCACGTCAATAGTCAAAAGCATGACTTTATGTGCCTTTCTATAACTTTTACCCTTCGATGCCCGAATTATGTCCGGGTTGATTCATTTTGGCAATTTCATCGAATATTTTAAGGAAATCCGCCTGTTTCTCACTCGCAGGGTCATGCTCGTTGTGTTCTTCCCGATTATAATCATCATTTGTCACCGTATGGCGTTGGCTGAGATTGTCGGGGTCATGGCTATGGTATCCCTGAATATGTTCGGGCGTTGAAACAGGTTCTTCATACCATTCGCGTACAGGCTGTTCGGGTTGCGGCGGGCGTTCCCCGAATGCCTGTTCGTAAAATCTCTGCTGCGCCTGTTGTCTTTGATAAGCTTGTTGTTGCAAATACGCCTGTTGCCGTTGCTGTTCAGCCTGTTGCTCGGCTAACTGTGCCTGCCGTTGCTGTTCAGCCTGTTGCTGCGCTAACTGCACCTGCCGTTGCTGTTCAGCCTGTTGCTGCGCTAACTGCACCTGCCGTTGCTGTTCCGCCTGTTGCTCGGCTAACTGTGCCTGCCGTTGCTGTTCCGCCCACTGCGCTTGTCGTTGCTGTTCCGCCTGTTGCTCGGCTAACTGCGCTTGCCGTTGCTGTTCAGCCCACTGCTCCGCTAACTGCGCTTGCCGTTGCTGTTCAGCCCACTGCTCCGCTAACTGCGCCTGCCGTTGCTGTTCCGCCTGTTGCTCGGCTAACTGCGCCTGCTGAATTTCCGAAGTTTTGGTTTCCTCTGGGTCAAGCTCCTCATTGATTGCCTGAAAATCTTCTATTATACTTTGAAGGCTTTCTTCCCTGCCTAAGATTAACTCGTCGAACTCATCAGGCTCATCGGATTCATCGGGTTCTTCAAATTCATCAAATTCATCAAATTCGTCAAATTCTTCGAGCCCTTCAAACTCTTCCGATTCGTCCTGTTCATAACTTTCATCATCACTCATAATACCGAACGCATCCTCATCTGCCCCCGCACCGCCAAAGTCCCAATCTTCAGTTTCTTCCGATTCTTCAGTTTCTTCAAGCTCTTCCGGTTGGTCTGATTCATGGCTTTCATCATCGCTCATAATCCCAAACACTTCATCATCTGCCTCTGCGTCGTCAAAGTCCCATTCCTCGGATTCATCTTCGTATTCGTCTTTGAGTTCTTCGTAGTCTTCGATTATGGGTTCTGTTTCAGGAAGATGGGTTTGCGTTTCAGCTCTTCGCAATTCTTCTGTTTCTTCAGTTTGCTTATATTGCGGCTCTTCCGTGTTATATTTAACGTTGATGTTCTTGTTATCGTCAAAACCCGTTTCGTCTGCGCCATCACCGGTTTGACCAAGGGCTTCCCGTTCCTTTTTCAGCTTTAAATGCAGCAGACAAAACAGCGTAAACACAATCAATCCCGCGATGGTCATAAACATCGCAATAGGATACCCTGAAGGGGTAAATTTCATTTCCACAACATTATTTCCGGCAGGGAGCGTAACGGCAATCAGCGAGTCTAAAACCTCAAAGTACCGTGTTCTGACGCCATTTACAGTTACTGTCCAGCCCGGCTCTGCGGGAATAGTGGTAAACAGCAGTCTTTCAACGTCGGAAGACGTTTCTATTCTTAAACTTGTTGGAGAAGTCTTTGTGACCACCGTATCGGCGTTCATGGCGTGAAGCCTTTCAAGTGCGGGCAGGTAAACGCTCCTGTCTATATAGGCGAAAAACGCGTCTTTGTAGAATAAATCCCCTTTAGTAAGCGTCAACGTAACCGAAAATCGCTCGCCCCTTGAAAATTCGCCCAAGCTTTTTATGCAATAATCGTCAAACTCAAAGTAATTGCCTTTCCATTCGTTGACCTCGCGGTTGCCGACATTGCGGTTGACCCAAACATTGAGCCTTCTCTCGTAATCGGACGGCAACCACATAAAAATTTCGCCGTCGGCTTGCGCCATAATGTTATATCGAACCTTAGCGTCCGCGCCTGAGTTGGTTACGGTATAAGAATAATGACCGCCCGGTCCTGTTCCCTCGATTAAGTTCTCGGTTTCTTTTTGAATATATCTGCTTTCAATAAGCCTTATATAGTCAACGATTCTGTCCTCGCCCAACATAGCAGAAACCAAGCTGTTCTGATGATTAAAAACATTGATTTCATTCGTTGAATAATCGTTGGGGTCGTCCGCGAAACTGAGAAACTTCAGTGCGGGGTCGGTTAAATAAGCAAGCGGCATGGCGTCCTGGTTATTCTCAACTTCAAGGTTGCCTTCGCTGATTTTTCCGCCGAGCTCATAAACCTCGTGGGAGAAAATATACTTTACCCCGAACAGGTCGTCAATAATCGGGGTTGCACCGCTGTAACGGGTGTAATGACCTTTTGAGGTCATGCCGAGCTGTCCGAGTAAGGCTATAACCTTGTCGTTAAGCATACTGGAGCTGTGGGAAAGACCATACATATTAAGCGCCATCGGGTCGTTTACCGCGCGGAAAAAGTTTTTCTCCATACGGTAAAAGCCGTCGTCCTCGGTTCTTATTTCGGCTACCTTTTTCCTCAAGGGAATGACAAAATCAACGTAGGACTCACGGGTTGAATAGGTTATATCCACATTCTGCTTAATAATGGACGCATAGGTGCTGTAAAGCAGTTCGCTAAATACTATAACGCCGATAACAAGGCAGAAAACCCGTTTTTTATTACGCAACAGCTTATGGTCTTTGAGGATTAAGAGTATTGCAAAAACCGCTAAAAACAGTATGGCGGGAACAATCACCGTTACACCGTCAAGTAGCTCCCTGCCGTTGTCTCCGAGTTGAGGGGCAAAGGTATCCCTGCTTTCAAGCAGAATGAACAGCCCGAAAAACGCCAACGCCGAAAAACCGATTGCCCTGCGGGAATAGGCGCTTATTTTCTCAAAGACTTCCGCCCCCCACGCCATAAGCAAAAATGAAATTATAAAGCTGTAGCGGTAAGGCAACCAGTTGGGAACCTGACCGCCGTGCATAAGCGTGTCAATCGGCGTAATATACATGAAAAGAACCAAAGTCAACAGCAAAATCGCACCTGTTAGTCTTTTTTTCATTGATACGATTTTTTCCTTGCCCGCGAGGAAAAACAAAGGGGCTAAAATAACCGCCAAAACACCGCAGTAAAGGAACGGCAGACCGTCCCATCTTACGGTGTCATAACTGTTGGGGAGCAATTTCCCCCCTAAATCCAAAAGGTTAAAATTCGACTTTGTTAAAAAGCTCGAATCTTCAAAAGGGCTTGTAAATTCAAGTTTACCGAGTTGTAAAGAGCTGTAAACGGGAATCAGCATAAAACTTGACATAAGTACCGCGGCAGCCGTCGAAACAGAGAAAATCCCCACCCTTGCCATAACCCCGCTGCGGTCTAACTTTTCAGTAGAGCGACTTGAAATAAGATAACAGACAAAATATAAAGCCGTAAAAATTCCGAGCATGTACCCGATATAAAAACAGGTTATAAAACTATACGCAAGCCAGACCGTAAGCAGTCTGAACCGTCCGTGCCTGACCAATGATTCCACGCCGTATATGATGAGCGGCAAAGCCATTACGCCGTCTAACCACATAGGATTCATGGTTTGAACTATGGTGTAGGAGCAAAGAGCGTACATCATGGAGAAAATAATCGTAGTCCCCGTCGAAAGCCCGCGTCCCCGTTTCAAATATACCGCCGTAGTGACGCCGATTGCCCCGACTTTCACCAAAATCATGGTCAAAAGCCCCTCGGTTATGTATTCTCTCGGGAAAATCCATACGAGGAAATTAAACGGACTTGCCAAATAATAGCCGATGATTCCGAAAAACTCACCCGAAAGATTCCTGCTCCAGGAATAAAATAAGCTTTCCTGTCCTCTGAAAACATCGTGCATGTAGTCGAAATAATAAACATACTGCGCGTTCATGTCGAGCGCAAGCACCGACCTCTGCCCTACGGGGAAAATCCCGAAAATGATATAAGAGGTAAGCAAAATCCCCGCCGGCAGAAAAAACGCCGCCAAATAAAACGGGTTTTCTTTAAACAGCCAGTTTATGGGCTTGTTCAATAGTTTCTTCATAGATTTAGTTTTTCTGATTTGCCCGTTTTCCATAACAGGATTTCCTTTCACTCTTACTTGCCGCCGCTTTAATTTTCTATCTGTTTTTTAGTGTTATTGTTGTTCGGGGATTCCCCGACTTCATTGGTAATAATATATCGCGGTCTGAATTTTATTTCCTCGTAAATTTTGCTGATATAATAGCCTATTATGCCGAGACCAAACATAATGAACGCGCCGATAATCAAAATCAGCAGAATAACCGTCGAAAAACCCTCCTCCGACGTTCCGCTGAAGTAATTAACGAGGGTATTCGCACCCAAAACACAGGCGAAAACAAAAAACACAAGCCCCCCAACGGTCATTAACTGCATTGGAAAATTGGTGAAACTGGTGAGGTTTGAAAGGGCAAACGAGAATAATTTACCAAAGCTCCACTTGGTGTTGCCTTTTTCACGGGGACGCACATCAAACGCTATACATTCCCGCCGGAAACCTACCCAGCTTGACAGCGCCCTGAAAAAGGTAATCCGCTCCGGCATCGCAAGCAAAGCGTTTATAACCTTTCTGTCCAGCAACTTGAAATCGCTGGCGCGGTCAAGCTCCATATTATCGTCGGCGACCCGCATTGCTCTGTAAAACAACTTAGCGAACAGCTTGTAAAACAATCCCTCTTTGCCCCTGTTGCGCTTGACTGCTTCCACTACTTCAGCGCCGTTTTTCCATAACCTATACATTTCAGAAATAAGCTCGGGCGGGTGTTGCAGGTCGCAGTCTATGACTACGGCGACTTCTCCCCCTGCTTTTTGAAGTCCCGCGAAAATTGCCCCCTCTTTGCCGAAATTTCTGGAGAATCTTACCCCTCTTATTCCCTCTTCTTCCTCTGAAAGCAAAGAAATCTCCCGCCAGGTTATGTCGGTCGAACCATCATCAACAAAAATCAGCTCATAAGGGATTTTTTCAGCGGTTAAAAGAGAGCTTAAAACGCCGGCGATTCTTCTTATGTTCTCCCCCTCGTTAAAAGAGGGAATGATTACAGAGAGCATTTACACTCCTTCTAAACAGGTTTTACTCTGTGTTTTCTGTTCTTTTATGAAAATCAAGGTTTCCCGTGATAGTATTCACTGTAAACTGAATTGGGTTTTCACCTGTTGACAGGTATAAGTCCCCTTGGTGTCCGTCATATTCCCTGCGGAAAAAGTCAGAGGTGAATCTTCCCCGATATGTAAGGAAGTCAAGCTTAACGCCGTGGCTCTCATTCTCCGACATAATAATCCTCACGTCTCCCGAATCGGTCTCAATGAAAAAAGGCGCATTGAAATCAATAAACTCAACATAGACAGAACCCCGCAACGTTACGGCGTCGGTAATTCCCTCCGGTGCGAAAAGACTTATATCTCCGAGACGGGAAGTTACGATTAAAGAATCAGCTCTCACATTTCGGGCTGAAATATCCCCCGAAGCCGACATAAGCCTTATTTCCCTGTAGTTTACATCAGGAAGCCAAACCTGCATTTTATAATTCAGCTTGTCCCGGCTGAACAGCGAAAGCTTAAAATCTTCGTCGCGCCCTATTTTAAGCCCGTATTCGTCCCGCTCAATGACAAGCGCGTCCGCACCTGTGTATTCAATAATTATTTCAGCACCGTCGTAGGTGTAAACCTCAAGAGGTATATCGGCTGAATTTATGCTTAAATACAGCTCTGAAACAATCTCGCGCCGCTCTCTGTAAACCGTGGAAGTCCAACCGAATGTGTGAACCGCCAAATGCTGGCTGACTAAAGCCGCTCCACCGAAAATAAACGACAATAAAATAAAAAGCCATAAAAGCATAACAGCGCGGCTTTTGCCGTCCCGAATTTTTATATTTACACGTTTCATATAAATTTAACCGAAAATATTGTCCGTTACCGAGCTAAGGTATCTTACGCCTTTTGGGCAGAGTATATAAAGGGCAGTGCATATTGAAAGTGCCGCAAACACGAAAAAAAAGCCCGTAAAGAGCATTGCCGGCGGCGACAAATCAGATGCGACAGCGCCGAGCAGTCCTATTATAGAGCCGAGCGCCGCAAAAACCGACAGTAAGCCCGCCGAAATCAACACAACCGCAGTAAACGCCGCAGCCGCAATTAAAATCAAGGCAACCAATACAGCTATAACAATCGCGACAACCTTAAATGATTTACACCGCATAAACGCGTTCCTCTTAATAATATTGCTATCGGATAACTTCGACGCCGATATCCTCCGCCTATTTGAAACAGAATCTGTGCCGCTTGGGCGGTGAAAACGCTGTGCTTTTCGATTCTGTTATAATTATACTATATAATAACTGCATTTGTCAAGGGAAATTCTACTACAGGCACGCAATATATGGCATAACTACGAGCGCAATGCGTCTATGGGATTCATATTAGCCGCCTTCAGTGCGGGGTAAGCCCCGAAAACCCCTCCTAAAAACAAGGAAAACAGCACCGGCGACAAGAACCTCCCGAAACTGAACAAAAAGTCCAATCCCAAAATTCTGCAACCTGTAAACGAAACCAATAAAGCCATAAGCGAACCCGCCGCGCTCCCCATAAAGGATAAAAGTGCGCTTTCGGTTAAGAATTCCCGCATGATATCAAAATTCCCCGCGCCTACGGATTTTTTAATCCCTATTTCCCGTGTGCGCTCGTTTACGCTGACAAGCATGGTGGTCATAACAGTCAAGCCTGCAACAAACAGTGAAATCCCCGCGATTACAGAAAGGGCAAGGGTCACTGTCCCCATAATGCCTCTAAGTTGATTTTTCTGTTGCAAAAGATTCGACGCTATCAACTCCCCACTGTTTGCGCCTGTGTCCCCCGAACCGCCAAGCTTTAGCTCGATTCTCCCCGTAACGCCGTCGTCGGCATTATCGTTCAGCAAAACCGCTATTTTATCATAGGTTTTGCGCCCCGTAAGCTCCTGCATAGTGGAAAAAGGTATATAAACAAAATCGGGAATAATCCCCGCCAGCGCTGACTGAAGCACACTTAAACCCGAGCTTGCCACGCCGATTACCTCGAATTCACGGTACTCGCCGCCAATGAGCAGATTTATTTTTTTACCCACTATGTTACTTCTTCCGTAGGTTTTTCGGGCTATATCCTCATCAATTACACAAACCCGCGCCCCCGAAACTGTGTCCCGCGCATCAATCAGCCGCCCGTGCAAGGCTCTAAGCGAAATAATTTCCTTAGCCTCGCCGTTAATCCCCCACACAAGGCAGGACAGACTTTTTTGCAGAATCTCGGCTCTGGCGTTGGCAGACATTAACGGCATGGCTTGAGCCACTCCGTTAATTGCGTTCAGCGCGGTAATGTCACGGTCTGTCAGCCGCGCCGCCGCATTGGTTTGTTTTGACTGTACCAATACCGTGTTTATTCCCATGTTTTCAAGAAGTACCGAAACCTGTCCCGCCCCCGTTGCGCTGATTTGCGAAATGAGCGCAACCGCAAACGCCCCGACGGCGATTCCCGACATGGTCAGAATTGAGCGGGTTCTACTGCGGAATATATTCCGCCAAATATTCCGAAATATATTATTTTTTAACAAGCACATTCTCCCCATATAATTCAGGTTTCAGGATTAATTCATGATTTTCCCGAATCCCCGAAATTAATTCCGTGCCTTCCGCAAGCTCAATTCCGGTAATTATATCTCTGCGAATTGCAGTATTTCCGACAAGGACAAGCACGTATTCCCCTTTGTCGTCCTGATTAATCGCCTGATATGGAATCAGCAGGATTTCCCGCGGCTCGTCAACGCCGATTATTGCCTCCGCTGTATAACCCGAGCGTAGCAACTCCTTTGGGTTGTCAGAGGTTTTTATCCGTAAAATTACGTCTACGACCGTTTCGGAGACGCCGCCTACTTCCTGCTGTCTTGCAACAGACGCAATTTCCATAACCGTCGCGGCATAGTCACCATCGCCGATTGCAACACCGTAAATCTCTGCAGGTTGACCGATTTTCACGGCGTTAATATCTCTTTCCCGCACTGCCGCTCTAAGGAAAAAGCCGCCGCTTTCACTCCCGTAAATCACACCCGTCCCCCTTACGGTTTCGCGATAATCCCGCTTTTCAGGGAAAACCGTTTGGACTTCGGGGAGCATATTTTCGACAGCCCCCGGGGTTATTATGACCATGAACATTCCCGCAAAGACAAAAATTCCGAGCAAGAGCCATTTTATTTTCAATTAAGTTACTCCTTGTTTTGAATTTAAGCGACTATACAATAATATTGCCTGATTTTTCCCGAAATATAACAGCTTGAAATCCGAATAATAAAATTTTTACAGCTAATAATATAGTCATTCTACTTTATAAATAAAGAGGGCGATTTTATGAATCTTATTATCTGCAACGAAAGTTGCCGTCACCAAAGGGACGGCTACTGCTGTCTTGAGGGAAGCTCGCAAATCACCAATGCCTTGGCTTCACCTTGCTGTTATTATGAAGATATTCAGAGCGTTCCTGACAATGAAGAAAAGAACCCTTATTGGGATTGAGGAAAAGCTTATGATAAAAATTCGCAGACTTTACAAACAATATAAAATGGGCGAGAATTTAATTCCCGCCCTGATTAGTGTTAATTTAGACATAGAAAACGGAGAATTTGTTGCAATCACAGGCGCTTCAGGCTCGGGTAAAACCACCCTCATGAACATATTAGGCTGTCTTGACGCCCCTTCCGAAGGGGTATATACTTTAGACGGGGAAGATGTTTCGCGTCTTACGGGGCGAAGATTGGCAAATGTGCGGAACTTAAAAATAGGCTTTATCTTTCAGGGGTTCAACCTTATCCCCACCCTGACAGCACGGGAAAACATCATTCTGCCGCTTATTTACAGGAAAACGCCCGCAGGCTTGCGGGAAAAATTAACCGACAGCGCATTAAGGTTGGTCGGGCTTTCCGACAGGGCGTCACACCTCCCGTCGCAACTTTCGGGAGGGCAACAACAGCGTGTGGCAATTGCCCGCGCCATTGCCGCCGAGCCGTCCCTGATTCTCGCGGACGAACCTTGCGGGAGCTTAGACAGCAAATCAGGCGCGGAAATAATGCATATTTTGCACCAGCTAAACGCGGCGGGGCGCACTGTCGTGCTGATTACCCACGACGAAAAAGCGGCGCGAACGGCGGGCAGGGTTGTGAGAATTTCAGACGGAAGGGTTATATAATCGGTTATGCCGCAAAAATATAAATACCTATAAAAAAAGCGGGAGCGGGTTTGCCGCCCGCTCCCGTATCAGCAAAAGGGTTCATGCTGTTATCCATTTAATGGATGTTGGTATTAACACCCTTTTGTTTTGTTTTGCGTTTGTGTATTCTGTCGTTCAGACGAATTGGTCTGTTGCGGAGCGGGGTCGCGGTTTGACGAACCGGAAGAATTTTGCGCGTTCCTGTTATTATTGTTTTGTCCGCCTTTGTTTTTCTTACCCATGAAATTTCTCCTTAAATCTTAATCCATAAAAAAATAATTTCAGGCGTTTGTTTTCGATAAATCTGCCTGAAATTATTTTCTGCCATAAAGAGAAAAATATACATGAATAATGCCGCCGCACTCAAACTTAAAATATGTACAGGGACGCATCTGTTTAGAATAACAGGACATAAGCGATTGCCAAAATTAGCGGCAGGTCTGCATTTTCACTTATTAAAATAATAAGCAAAACCGCTAAGAGTATCATGTCTCTGTCGCTCAAAATAGTATCTATATTCAGTTTTTTTTGAAATTTTTCCATGAGTAGCCGCCGCTCTGATTTCCGTAAGTTCCTGAATTGTTACAGCCGCATGAGCGCATATTATGCTCGTTTATGAAATTATTGAAATTAGGGGGCGGGGAATTTTCGCAACGGTTGACCCTCGGTTTCTCCTCACATTCACAAGCCTTAAAATTTTCAAAAGGGGTCGAGGTAACTTCTTCGCAGATTTCTTCGCAGGTTTCTTCAAGCACTTCGGCTTTCACCTCTCCTATAACCTCGGCAGGGGGGGCTTCTTCTTTTGTTTCTTCAATGACAAGTTCAGGTGCGGGGGGCTTTTCTTTCGCCTTGACAAAAAGCGCGCCCGCATTTATGTTTACATCGGCGTTTATTTCTATATTTTTGCTTTGATTCAGGTGAATTTCAGGAGTTTTTTCTACTACCACGACTTCTTTCTCAACCCGAACTTCAGGTACTTTTTCTACAATAACCTCGGGAATCCGCTCTATGACCCGCTCAACCCTAACCTCGGGTACTTTCTCGACGATGACCTCCGGGACTCGCTCAATCACCCTTTCGGTTCTGATTTCAGGCGGGGGCGGAGCTACTGCTTCGGGAGGTTTTTCCTCAACAACTTCGGGCGGACGAGGGGGCTTTGCCACTACTTCGGGAACTGCCTCCGGAGGTTTTTCCTCAAAGACTTTTTTGTGCGGCTTTTCCTCGAAAGCTTTTTTCGGCGTTTCGGGTTTCTCCTCAAAGGCTTTCTTATGTGTTTCCGGTTTTTCCTCATAAGCTTTCTTTTTTGAAATATCCGGATTCACCGTAGAGCGTTTTGCCATATCCATAGCCATTTTCATATAGGTGCTCTGCTTTTTTTCAAGCTCGTTTTTGGGAATTTGTTCCTGTTTCCATTCCATAATAAAACCTCCAAATTGCGAAATGCGCGACAGTCCTTGGCGATTTCAGCCGTTAAATATTTCGGTCATAAGCGGCTGTTTTAAACCGAGGCGCTCGGTTAAAAAATTTTATCCATAAAGCCGCTTTCCCGCAAAAACGGCCACAACGCGACAATCCTCATTATTTTGATTGCGGTGTCTATTTTTTCCTTGTTTTCATCCCGCATGAGGGGCTTTAAAGCCCGCAGAAGTTCGGCGTTTTTGTCGGGGCGATTGAAAACGGCAAAAAGCTCGCCTATTTTTAAGAGCATGTCAATGTCAATTTTCTCAAAAAAACTACCGAAATCAAAGCCGCCAAAGTCAAAACCGTCATTTGCTGAATCGCTTTCGTTTGACGAAATATTTTCATCTTGCGAAACGCTTTCTTGCGAATCTTCGCTGTTAAGCGACGAAAGAAGCGATTGCAGCATTTCGCTTATGTTAACCGCTTGTGCCACAACTCACCTCACCGAACGGACAAAACCGCCGTTTGCATTGCAGGGCAAGAAGTCTGCCCCCTACTTTTTTTTCATCTGTTTCATCATTTCGGCAGCTCCCGGGGATTTCATAATGGTTTCCATAGCCGTTCCGCTTTCAAGAACCGACTTGATTTTCTGCTTGTCTGCCGGATTCATATTGGCTAAAATGTCGTTTACACTGCCTTTTTCAAGAGCTCCCATCAGCTTTTCGGGGCTCATGTTAAGTCTTGCGCCCGCAGTTTTGAGCAACTTTTCCATACCGTTCATAATAATTGCCTCCTTATAGTTTATTAATTGCAAAACAAAATTATGTTCTTCAAAAAGTTTTTCTATTATTAGATTGACTTTTTGAAAAATTTTGGTTATAATTATATTTAGGATTGCCCTATGTGCTTGTTTATGGCAACGCGTTTGTATATAATGCACAAAAACGTCGTATAAGCGTTGTGCTAATTGTGCATTTACTGTATATTGTCCGATTCTATGACGTTGTATAAAATCGGAAAGGAAGGTTTTTCAGTATGAAAATAACCGTAGTCGGCGACTCACACAAAGATTTTCACGGACTAAAAAGCATAGTTGAAGAAAACCTCGACGCCGATTTGTTTGTGCATCTCGGAGACGGACAGTATGAGCTTATAGACGTAGCGAATCTCTTTCCCGAGAAAAAGTTCGTTTTCGTAAAAGGTAACTCAGACCACGGAAATATAAAGGAAGAGCGGGTAATTACTGCGGGCGGTTATAAAATCTTTTGCGCCCACGGGCATACGCTTGACGTGCACGGAGGACCTGACAGGATACTCGATATGGCAATTTATCACGAGTGTAAAATCGCGCTTTACGCGCATACGCATCTTTATAAAACCGATTACATAAGCGGTGTATATGTAATGAACCCGGGAAGTATAAGTGAACCGAGAGGTAAAAACCCTCCCACCTACGGCATAGTTGAAATTGCCGACGACAAAACCATAAAAATGAATATCATAGAAATTCAGCGCTAAGTTTGTATGTTGCAAACACATGTTTATTTTATGCAAAGGAGACAGATTCCGTGAAAGGTGTAATGATTAACAACATTCTTGAAGAGGCGAGGGAACTGGGCGCCTCTGACTTACATTTTACGGCGGGATTGCCGCCGATGATACGCTTGCACGGACGAATTGCCAAGCTACCCGGCTATCCCGACAGTACAGAACCCATTATAGTCAGCGTCATAAACCAAATTACCACGCTCAAACACAAGCAAATCATTCAGCGCGGTGAGGACGCCGACTTTTCTTACGTGAGTGCGTCGGGGGAAAGGCACAGGGTCAATGTTTATCGTCAGCGCGGCTACCATGCCGTGGCTTTCAGGCTTTTGAGAAATGAAATTCCGACACTTCGGGACTTGATGATGCCGCCGCTGTTAGCTGATTTTGCCCTGCGTCCGAGAGGGCTTATACTTGTCACAGGTCCTACGGGTTCGGGAAAATCCACCACCCTCGCGGCTGTGATTGACCATATTAACCGTCACAAGAATTGTCATATCATAACCATAGAAGACCCGATAGAATACCTGCACACCCACAAGCAGTCTATGATAAATCAGCGTGAAGTAAACGTTGACGTGTCAAACTTTGCCATGGCGCTCAGAGCCGCATTGCGTGAAGACCCCGACGTAATATTGGTGGGGGAAATGCGCGACTTTGAAACCATAAGCGCGGCGGTTACAGCGGCAGAAACAGGACACCTTGTCCTTTCCACCCTGCATACCACAGGCGCGGCGGAAACCCTTGACCGCGTAATTGACACCTATCCCCCTCACGCGCAAGGTCAGTGCCGCTCACAGTTGGCGAATAATGTGGTGGGTGTAGTTTCGCAGACGTTAGTGCCCACGGCAGACGGAAAGGGGCGGGTAGCGGCTATGGAGCTGATGAACACCACCGACGCTATTTCTTCGCTAATCCGCGAGGGTAAAACATATCAGATACCCAGCGCCATTGCTACGGGGCGGGCAAGGGGCATGTTCACCCTTGACCAGGATTTGGCAAGGCTGACGGCGCAGGGCTTAATTACAAGGGACGAAGCCATGACCCGCTGTCAAGAGCCGGGCGAATTCGTCCGTTATCTTGAATCATCGCACAATCAAACAGCACAGGCGCAGGCACAGCTTATGCAACAGCAAAATCAAGCTGTTACGACTATTGGAGGTATGAAGACGGGTGCGCGCAAGACGCTTGATTCTTCTATTATGCCGCCAAATGTGACGTCGTAAAAATAAAAAACAAACCGCCCTGTTCAAAGTGGCGGTTTGTTTTTTTAATTAACTTAACAGTCAAAAGCTTATTTATTATCCTCGTCTAAACTTTTCAGAAATTCTTCATAAGAGGGTAATTGAAAACCCTCAACATTCGCAGCTCTGCGTACCGCGTTATAGGCTTCTTTCATGGTTTTTGCTCTTGCGATTTATTCAGCTAATAACATTAATATTACCTTTGTTTCATAAGCCACAAGCTCTGCCCCTACCCATTTACCCACCTCACAATTTGACATTTTTCCACATTTATGCTATAATAAACATGCGGTGAAAGCCGCGCAAAAGGGCGACTTAACGGTACGGCGGTTGGCTGAACCTCTGTGAAAGGAGGTGAAGCGTATGGAATTGATTGTAGTTTTTTTGATTCTCTATTTGCTATACATTATAATCAAGGAAATAAAAAAATAAACCGCCCCGTGTCAAGGTAAGCGGTCTATTATGTTTACATAAAGGCTAACCGTCTACCGGGGTCGCCTTTTTCTATATTTATTATAACATAAAAGAGCCCACATGTCAACCGTTTTTCGCAAAATCGTAGGGGCAGACCTCGTGTCTGCCCATTGAATTACCGAAACATTAAATTTTACATAAAACATTGGATTTTCGCGAAATTAAACGGGCAGACACAAGCTCTGCCCCTACAAAAGCTCCCCCCGCCTCGCGGCAGGGGGAGCTTCTTTATTAAAACTCGCGTCTTAATGCTTTTATTTGCTCGGGTGATTAAACACCGGCAGTACCAACGACAGTACCTACCTCAATAGAGCCTACTGCTGCAGTCAATCTGCCGTCTACTAAATTGGCATGAAAACCGCCGGCGGCAGGTATGAGCGAAAGCGCATCGGCAGCAGCTTGTGCTCCGGGAACCCACACCGCACGGTCGCAATATCCGTCAGTTACTCTAAACGCGAAAGTTCCGTTTCTCGCGTCGGGGAAAGCCTCTTCCAAGTTTGCTTTAATGAGGACATCTGCTGCAGGGTTAGTACCGCCATACCAAGAACTCCAACCGGTTCCCGTGGTCACGACAGTGAAAACGCCAGCATCGTTTACCGTGGCAGTTACCGTACCGTCAGTGGCGTTAATATAACCTCTGTTGTTCAAACTCTCTTCCTGTAAAAAGAAAGTCATGTTGTTTTTTCCTGCGGCGGCTGTTGAGTTTGCGCTTTGGATTCTCGAAGAGCGTAAGTAGTTGTTCATCAGCGGAATCAGTATAGCCGCCAAAACGCCGATAATGGCGATAACGACCAAAAGTTCAACCAATGTAAAGCCTTTTTTCGATTGTAAACGTTGTAATTTGCGAATCATGTGTGAGTTCCTCCTTAAAATTTCGCCGGTATTTATATAGTCTTGACATTACCGCTAAAGCGCTTAAAATTATGTAAAAAATTGTCTTAACTAATATTTCCGGATTGTATTTACAATTATATAACATAGTTATCACAAAATCAATAGCTTTATCAAATATTCTTCACGCGAAATGAGTTTTTCGTGCAAATGGAACTATAATCACGACGGGCGCTTGTGCGTTTTGTACAGTTTACGATTTCATGGGGGTTACGGTTTGGCGAAAGGCGGGCGTAGGGGCAGACCTCGCGTCTGCCCGCTGTACAAAACCGCGTTATTTCTGAAAAATGTAGGGGCAGACCTCGCGTCTGCCCGCTGAATTATGAAATATTGAATTTTCGGGCGGACACGAGGTCCGCCCCTACGTTTTTCATGAAATCTATTGACAACTTAAAACGCTCATGCTATAATATATATGTAATGAATGTGATGATGTACAAATTTTCACGCAAAAGCGAATACCCGGAAGTGTCGGCTTCCGGGTATTCTTTTGGGCTAATCGTTGGGCTTGCGGCGGTTTAGCCACTTGCTCACTCGGTCTCCGACCAAGCGTGCCGTTACCGCTAAAATGAATGTAATGACGTATGACAAATTTTCACCTCCCCTCTGTCGGGAGAGCCAACGACACTATAATTATACATTATTCTGCATTTTTTGTCAAAATTATGTCATTTCCGCAAAATGTAGGGGCAGACCTTGTGTCTGCCCGCTGAATTATGAAATATTGAATTTTCGGGCGGACACGAGGTCCGCCCCTATCTCTTGTTTACCCCGATGATTCCCCCCACCGAGCCGCAAATCACCGCCGCCGTCAGCCTCCCGAGTAAAAATTCCCCCGTCAAGCCCTCTGTTATAAGCGTCACCACGGCTAAAGCCAAAAGCAGGAGCAGGGCGGATTTTATACCGCTGATTAGCCCACCGCGGTTTTTCATTCTGCCCGCCGCGATTCCCGCCACAAGACAGGCAACCCCGAAAGCCAACAGCCCGAAAGTTTCGCCGAGTTCCACCCGCAGTTGCAAAAACCAAATGATAAACGAGAAAAGCGGCAGGGTCAGCCCCCCGGCAACCGCGCCTAAAACCGATGATATTATGTAGATTTTTAAATCACTTCTTGATTTCAAGGACATAAAAAAGCCCCTTTCGCATAAGTTCCTTTACTATACTTATGCAAAAAAGGACAATTTTATTTTTTATAATTTACGTTTTCGCCGTCATCGCCCGCTTACCCGTCAACCCCGAAAGCGCTTTGCCGCAGTCGGCGCAAAGCCTTGACGTGGGGTGGTTCTCAAAGCCGCATGAGCCGCACTTTTGCGTTTTTATAACCCGCTCCTTGCCAAAGGCGTAAATTTCCTCGTACTCGTGTATTACATAGACTGCTTTCAGACGGGTTATGTCTATTACCAAGCCAATCGCAAGCATAACAAGTAAAAATCCCAGCATAGGTAAAAACCAGTCTATTTCCCATAAGGCGTGCAGATTTTCATTTACAACCCGTCCCGCTCTGCCCGCGCCTACCACATACGACTGATTCGGAGAAACCAACAACAGCATTACCCCAACGTAAAGAACCGCCGTCAGGTTCATCATAACCGTGAAAATTCTGTAGGGCTTAGTTCCGCTTTTGTCGAACATATTAGCTAAAAAGCCGCTCCCGCCGCCCTCGGGCAACTTCTTGAAAACAAGCTGACGATAAAGTATTTTCCCGACCGAGGTGAAAAACTTTACGGCAAAAATACCGATAATGACAAGCATGGTGATAAATATAATCAGCTTAACGTTCCTATCGCTCGCGGGCAGACTTGTGTCGGAAATCATTGCGGGAAGCCTCGCAATAAACTTGAAATTAATAACCGTAAAGGTTAAAGCCGCACCCGAACACAGAGCCGCCAAAATATCACAAATAAACATAATTCTCCCCCGCACAAAATAATAATAGACTTCTTTTATTATACAAAAAAAACACCGCCGTGTCTATTAGCAAAAATGTACATTTATAAAGCGTAATTTTAGTATAATATACAAAATAAATTTTCGCACACCACATTATGGTCGGACTTGCAAGCCCAACCCGCAATTTTCGCGTTCGCGACAGAGCCGAAGCTTGGCGGCGGAATTGCCGCCAAGACCTTATGACCAGCCGTAATCGTCGTAGTCCTGCCACTTTTCACTGTAAACGCTCTGCTGTCCTAACTTGTAAAGCAGAAAAGCCGCCGCCGCCACAACCAAAAGTAACGCCGCCCCGCCGGAAATAACCCAGTGTTTTTTAAACATTTTTTACCTCCCGATTTAAATATTTTTTAAATATTCTTTATAAATTAATGATTTGGTCAGACCTGTTTCTTTTGCGATTATTTTACAAGCGTCGGCGGGTTTGTACCCGCTCGCCGTTAATTCCGCCACCTTTTTTGCGGCTTGTTCAATTGTAACCGCCTCGGCTTTGTCGGAATCGGGCGCTTCTAAAATTAAAACGAATTCCCCTCTCGGAGGCGTTTCGGGGTTTTCATAACGACGAAGAATTTCCGAGATTCTGCCGTCTAAAACCTCTTCGTGAATTTTTGTCATTTCACGACATAAGACAATTCTTCTGTCTCCGAGCACGTTTAGCAAATCGTTTAAGGTTTTTATAAGTTTGTGCGGCGCTTCATAAAAAATCAAAAGCCCACCATAATTCTTAACTTCAAGAAGTCTTTCCTTGCGTTGTTTTGGGTTTATGCTTAAAAACCCCTCAAAGGAGAATCTTTGACACATAAATCCGCTTAAAGCCAAGGCGGCGACAAGCGCACTTGCTCCCGGCACAACTACGGTTTGAACCCCTCTTGTGCGGCAAAGCTCCACTAATTCCGCTCCCGGGTCACTGATACAAGGCATACCCGCATCGGTAATAAGCGCGCAACTTTCGCCGTTTTGCAGTCGTTCAATGATTTTTTCCGAAACTTCTCTTATGTTATGCTTGCGGCAGGAGAGCATAGGTTTTTTTATACCGAATTTTGTTAATAATTTCAAGGAAACACGGGTATCCTCCGCCGCTATGAAATCGACGTTATTAAGCGTTTCGAGTGCACGGGAGGAAATATCCCCTAAGTTCCCTATCGGGGTGCCGGTGATGTAAAGACTTCCTGTTTTCATATATTTTTTATAATTGATTGTCTTTTCTTATTATTTGATTAAGATATTCCCTGAACTCCCCGCCGACGTCCTCGTTACTCAACGCTATTTCCGTCACAGCTTTAAGGAAACCGAGCTTGTTCCCCGCATCATATCTGACGCCCTCAAAGTCAACGCCGACCATGCCATCTTCACGGGCAAGGCGCTTCATGGCGTCGGTCAACCAAATTTCACCGCCGAGACCGGGTTTTGTTTCTTCAAGAATACCGAAAATCTTAGCGGGTAAAACACATCTGCCGAGAATACTGAAATTGGTGAAAACCTGCTCTTTTGTCGGTTTTTCAACCATGTCGGTAATTTTATAAACATTGTTTTCATTTTCGAGCATTTTCGCGTCAAGGGAGGAATACTTTACAATGTCCTCGTCGGAGAATTCTTTCATAGCCACCGCGCCGAGTCCGTGTTTCTCATAAGCCTTGCAAATCTGCGCCGTTACGGGCACATTCGCAACCATGATGTCGTCGGGATAGACCACCACAAAAGGCTCGTTTCCGACAAAGCCTTTACCGCAAAGCACGGCGTTGCCACTACCTTTCATTTCCTGCTGACGGACATAGGTTAGTTCGGCGATTTTCGAGGTGTAAATAAGTTGCTCATATAATTGTTTGTTTTTATCAATCAGCGCGGCTTCTAATTCGGGGGCACGGTCAAAATGTTCCTGAACCGCCGATTTACCTCGGCTTAAAACAATAAGAATATCCGTAACGCCCGAGGCAGCAAGCTCTTCAACGATATACTGAATGGCGGGCTTGTCTATAATATTCAGCATTTCTTTAGGTACAGCTTTTGTAGCGGGTAACATGCGGGTTCCGAAACCTGCGGCAAGTATCACTGCTTTTTTAACTTTCAAGATTTTCCCCCTCTTAATTTTAATTAGTTTTGGTTATAATTTACGGATAGCTCCGTTAATAAGTTCAATAATATCGTTTAGCGACTTTAATTCAACATGGGCTAATTTAGCCGTTTCAGGCGGAATCAGCGCCGTGTCCCTAATCAGTACGCAACGAAGCCCCGCAGCCGTAGCCGAAATAAGCCCCGTGGCAGAGTCTTCAACGGCAATGCAGTCGCTTGCATTTTCACCCGAACGCCTCAGCGCGGTCAAATAAGGCTCCGGGTCAGGCTTTCCGCGTGAATAATCTTCCCAACAGATAAAGCCCTCAAATCGCCCGTCAACCCCCGCCCGCTTTAAGTCGCTCATGGCAGGTTCTCGCGGAGTTGAGGTTACAATGTAGGATTTTATATTTTTTTTAAGAAGATAATCCGAAAGCGCGATAAATCCGCTCTTAGCTTCAACGCCGCGCTCGTTTTTATATTCCCGCGCAAGCCCCCAGGCTAAGTCCGAAAGACGGTCAAATTCGCGCTCATCGCCGACTTCCCCCACAAACAATTTCTTCATCGCAACGGAATTAAGCCCGATACAACGACCAAGGAAATTCACCTCGTCTTTTATATCAAGCCGCTTTAGGGCTTCCCCAAAAGCAAGGGCGTGAAGCGGCTCGGTGTCAAGAACCGTGCCGTCCATGTCGAAAAAAACAGTTTTTATTTTTAAATTATAATTTTCAAAATTACACATTATTGACATTATAGCATAGAAACAGCGGGAAGTCAAATGAAAAATTAGCGTTTATGCCGATTGTGAAAATACCGCATGTATGTTATTATATTATTATATGGATTAGTATTAAAAATAGGAGGAAAACACATGAAAAAGTTTTTATCATTAGCATTATCAATGGTTATTTTGATTTCGGCAATGCCGCTTATCGTTTCGGCGGAGGAGGTTGAAGAGCCTGATGTTGATACTTTCATCGAGGGCGGAGTGGTCGAAAACCTTTCGTTTGAAAGCGTGGAGGATTTGGAATATTGGCTGTTACATGCACGTAAAACCGGAGAAACCCGCGTGTCCGGTAAGGCGCTGTCTGATTTTATTATATCAATGGATTCGCTATACTTACCCAAAGGGGTTACTTTAGACGATGTAACTACTGTGTATATAAGTTCGGAACGAGTTTCGTCGTCCTTTGATTTCGGCGGTGAATCTTATGCTATGTATTATTACCAAAATAAAACCGCCGCAAGAAAACAGCTTGACTTAGCCAAAGAAAATGTGCAGAAAAAGCAAAACTCGGCAAGAAGTAAAAATATCGAGGGTCGCACGGTTTATTCTTATGATGTTTTATACGGCGCCCGTTGCTATACTTGGGTGCAGGACGGAAAAGTTTTTGAGCTTTACATAAACGGCGGGCACAAAGATAGCGTTTACGACCTTTGCTTTGCAGTAGAAAATAAGCTGTCGCTTGAAAAAACCATACCCGCAAAAGAAATCGTCCCGGTAATAACATTGCGAAAAGGAACGTCCGTGAGAATAGGCGCTCTTTTATCACCCTCTAACTCGACTGAAAAAGTCGTATGGAAAACCGGCAACAGCAGTATTGCTACCGTCACGCAAAGCGGAACTATCAAAGCCGTCGAGAAAGGAAACGTTACAATAACCCTTTCAACCGAAAGCGGAGCGAGAACCCGCCTTCGTATAAGAGTTATTGATTAGCGTTTTGACTTTTTATTAAAATTCGTGAAAAAATTAAAAAATTTGAAATTCGTGCAACCTTTTTAAGTTTGGCATGATGTTATATACAGCGCTACAAAAAAATAAAAACAAACAGAGGAATAAAACTATGAAAGCAAAAAAATTTTTCGCGATACTTATGGCTTTGGCGATGATTTTTACCTTTACGGTGCAGAGCGCGGCGGCAATGAGAACCCTTAACGGCGTAACCTACAGTGTAAATTCAGACGGCTCGCTCGGCGAAAAATACACAGGCTGGGCAACTTCGAGTTCAAGCGGCGCAAGATTTTATTTTGAAGACGGCGAGCGGGTTACAGGGGTTCAGGTAATCGGCGGCACGCGTCATGTTTTTGACGAAAAGGGCGTTTGGCTCTTAGGGCGCACTAACGCGAAAGAAGACTTCAGCGTTATCGTTGACAACGATTATACCATAGACTTAAAAGACGGCAGAATTTATTTTGACGTGAAAGTCAATAACGCCTACGGCAAGAGTGGCGAGAATTTTACCTCGGGCGAGCATTTTTCGCTTTTTATGTACAAGGACAGTAAATGGGTGCGGATTCCGTATGTTTCAGATTATGCTTTTACAGAAATGGCGATGTACGCGGGCGAAGATATGACTTTAAGTTATTCCAAGAGGCTTTCAAGCTTTGACCATGATTTTGAACCGGGGATATACAGGGTTTTGATAAGAGTTGGCGGTACGGACGTCAGAGGTGAATTCAATGCTGTCGGGACACCTCCGAAACCCGAAACACCCAAACCTCCCGTTGCAAATCCTGAAGAGGCTGTGAGCAATTCGGCAATGAGATAAATCATATATTAAATATAAAGAAACAGCGCGGCTTTCACCGCGTTTTTTCTTTTGTTACAGCTTTTTAAATGCAAAGGGGATTACAAAAGTGTGATAGCGGAAATGTAATCCCTGCACGGGCATTTAGCGGTATTGAATACATGTTCTAAAATCCCCCTTGTTTCTTTTTTGCTTTTATGCTATACTATATAATATCAGAAAAATTTCGGAGGGCGCAAAATGGAATCGAAATCAACCAGAACCGCCGGAAGCCTAAAGGTTTCGGAGCAGGTCGTGGGAAAAATAGCGAGATTGGCGGCGAGCGAAGTAAAAGGGGTCGCCCTTTGCGAAAAGGGTCAAAGACCGGCGCGGGCTGAAAAAAGTTTCTTGCCCCGCAAATTTTCCGCTCTTGCAAGCCCTGTAAAAGTGCGGTTTTCACAGGAGGCGGCTGAAATAGATATTTCTATTATCACCCTTCAAGGTCATAAGGCGGCAACAACCGGCGAAAATGTTCAGCAGGCAATCAAGAAAGCCGTGCAAAATATGACGGGAATCGCCGTTTCTAAGGTTAATGTCAAAATAGAAGGGGTTAGGCTGACGGAAAATGAGCGATAGTAATAATAACACCCCCAAAAATAAAAAATTAACCCGCCGTGAAATAAGAGAGGGCGCGTTCATTCTGTTATATCAGCTTGAACTTACGGGCGGTGGCAAAGCAGAACTTGCCGAAGTTTTAGCCGACTGTGCCGAAACTTTCGGCTTAGATACAAGCGCGGCGGCAATAAAAATGGTGGACGGCGTTTTGGAAAACAAAGGAACAATCGACGCTGTTATTTCAAAATACAGCGCCTCGCGTAAGATTGAACGTATTCCGAAAATCAGCCTTTCCATCATGAGGCTTGCGCTTTATGAAATGGATTACGTCCCCGAAAGCGAAACCCCCGACAAAGCGGCAATGAACGAAGCCATTGAACTTTCAAAGGAATATGCTTACGAACCCGACAGCAAATTCATAAGCGGGCTTTTAGGCGCTTATTATAAACAAAAAAATGGACAATAATGAATTTATAGCAACCGTTTCACAGGTCAACCGCCGCGTGGGACTAACCCTGAAGAAAGACGCCGCGCTTTCGGCTGTAAGCGTAAAAGGCGAGGTTTCAAACTTTGTGCGCCATTATAAGTCGGGGCATATTTATTTCACGCTGAAAGACAGCGAAAACTCGCTAAAATGCGTTATGTTCGCCCTTGAAGCCGAAAGCTTAAATTTCACCCCCGAAAACGGGCAAAGCGTAATAGCAAGGGGGAAAATTCAGGTTTACGAGCGGGACGGGGTTTATCAGCTTTACACCAACCGCCTTGAACCGGAGCGGCATGAACAGGAACAAAACCCCGACAGCATTTTTGCGTCGTTTTTGAAATTAAAAGAAAAGCTCCAAGCCGAGGGAGTTTTTTCAAACAGCAGAACACTCCCCCCTTACCCCCAAAAAATCTGCCTGATTACCGCTAAGGACGGCGCGGCGTTACAGGATATAATTTCGGTTTTTGAGCGACGTTATCCTGTCTTAGAGGTTTTGCTTATTCCCGTTACGGTACAGGGAAAAGGCGCGCCCGATTCTATTGTTAAAGCATTACGGCTTGCTAACGGGGAAAAGTGCGATATTATAATTTTAGCCCGTGGCGGCGGCTCTACCGAAGACCTTTGGGGATTTAATGACGAAGACTTGGCAAGGGCGGTTTACGCCTCCCGAGTCCCGGTTATTTCGGCAGTAGGGCATGAAACCGATTTTACCATAGCCGACTTTGCCGCCGATTTACGTGCTCCCACCCCTTCGGCGGCGGCAGAACTCGCCACCCCCGACCTGTCTGAAATCATTCCCGCTCTCGATAATTTAATGGCAAATCTTAAACGACGGGTTTCCGGAATCACCGAAAAAAAACTAAGCAAACTAAATTACTTAGTTGATATAATTAATTCCCGCGTGAATCATCTTATCTTACACCGAAAAAGGGAGCTTGAATCCGCCGAGCGCGTAATAAACGCCCTTAACCCCGAAAAGGTTTTTAAAAGGGGCTACGCGGCGGTTTTCGACAAGGACGGCAGAGCAATTAAAACCGCCGAAAACGTGGGAGTCGGCGACGAGCTTGATGTAAAATTAGCCTATGGAAAGCTTTCGGTAGTGGTTTTAGGGTGCGAAGCCCCCGCTCCGCCGGATTGAAAGGAAAATTATGAATACAAAAAAGACAAAACAAGGGGCGACTTCCGCCATTGAGCCCTCAATGAAAAGACTTCGCGAAATATCCGAGCTGATGAACGATGAGGACTTATCTTTAGAGGACGCTTTAAAACTTTACGGAGAGGCTTCGGAATTGGTTTCCTCCTGCAAGGCGCAAATGAAAGAAGCCCAGCTTGCCCTGCGCGAAATATTCATCGGAGCGGAATAAACAAAACCGCCGAAAATTTGCCGCAAACGGGTTCCCGAGGAGGTCTGGCATGAATTTTAAAGAAAAGTATGAAGAATACAAAAGGCATATTGAGCAAGCCCTGTTGTTTCCCGAGGTTGAAAATATACCGCTTGCCGATGTAATGCTCTACAGTCTCGGGGCGGGCGGTAAAAGAATAAGACCCGTTTTAGTATCAGCCTTTTGTGAGGCTTACGGGGGAGAGCCCCAAAACGCCCTTCCCATAGCGGCGGCGATTGAAATATTGCACACTTCTACACTGATTCAGGACGATTTACCCTGTATGGACGATGACGCTTTAAGGCGCGGTAAACCCGCCTGTCATGTAGCTTTTTCGGAAGCTAAGGCGGTCTTGGCGGCAAGCGCTATGACATACTTTGCCTTTGAAAAAATTGCCGAAACCAAACTTGCAAATACTCCGCGCATTATAATGGAAATATGCGGATATATGGGTATGAGAGGCGTTTACGGAGGTCAAGAGCTTGATTTGTTTTTTGAAAAAAATCCCGATGACGCATTGAAACATAATAATAATACAGCTTCGGGCGGTTCGCCGATTTTGAAAATGTACGGAATGAAAACCTGCGCGCTTTTGCAAGCTGCCTGTGTTTCGGGGTGTATAGCTGCAAACGCAGATGAGAACGCCGTTAAAAGCGCCGCCGAATACGCCTTTAATCTCGGGTTGGCGTTTCAAATCAACGATGATATTCTCGACCTGACAAGCGACCCCGAAACCCTCGGAAAACCCGTAAACAGTGATAATAAAAATCAAAAACTCACCTACGTTTCAGTCGCGGGACTTGAAAAGGGTAAAAAGGACGCTGAAAAATATACGCTTGAAGCGCTTAAAATATTGGAAAATATTCCCAACAGTGAATTTTTAAAAGAGTTAACGCGGGAATTATTAAACAGAAAAATGTAGGGAAACGGTTTAAGGGTATGGAGAACATTTATAATGCCCCTTTTGCGGCAGCGGTGGCAGCTTGGTTTATAGCCCAGATTGTCAAAAATTTAGGCTATTTTTTCCGTTATCGCAAAGTAAGGCTTGACAGATTTTTAGGTGCGGGCGGTATGCCCTCGTCACACTCTTCGGCGGTTTGCGCCTTAGCCTCCGCTGTTGCCATAACCGAGGGGATAGACTCTGCGTCGTTTGCTTTAGCGGCAATTTTGGCTATGGTGGTAATGTATGACGCTTCGGGGGTTCGCCGCGCAGCGGGTATGCACGCGAGAGAAATAAACCGAATCAAAAATATAGTAGAAGAATTGGAAACCGAAACCGCGACGACAAAGACAAGGGTTGATAATTCCGCTTTTGAGGAACAAGAAAAAGAAATCAGTATCAAGGAAAAGACGGCGCTGTTAAAAGAATTTTTGGGACATTCACCCTTGGAGGTTTTTTTAGGTGCGTTTTTAGGTATAACTGTGGGGATTTTGATGACGATTTTCATGTAGGAGGACGCGAAATTTGTATTTAACCCATGATATAACCCCCGAGCGCGTCAAAGCCTTGTCCTTTGCTGAAAAATCCGCGCTCTGCAATGAAATAAGAAAATTATTGATTTCCGTCGTTTCAACAAACGGCGGGCATTTGGCGTCCAATTTGGGAACGGTGGAATTAATCGTTGCCATGCACTCGGTTTTTAACTCCCCTGTTGATAAATTTATATTTGACGTGGGACATCAGGCGTATACCCATAAGATTTTAACCGGCAGACTTTCTGAGTTTGAAAAATTGCGGCAGGAGGGCGGGCTTTCAGGCTTTCCGCGACCATCCGAATCGGAGCATGACGCATTTATCGGCGGACATTCAAGCATATCGGTTTCGGCAGGGCTTGGAATCGCCGCCGCCAAGAGCCTAAAAGGCGAGGACGGAAACGTGGTGGTAGTGGCGGGTGACGGCGCTTTTACAGGCGGGGAAATTTACGAGGGTTTAAATAACGCCGGGAAAAATACCGCAAAACCCTGCAAAACCAACGGAAATTTAATAGTCATACTTAATGATAATCAAATGTGCATATCAAAAAGCTCGGGGGCTTTGGCGGCGTATCTGTCGCAAATCCGTACCAAAGGCTATTACGAAACTAAAAATCGCGTAAAAAAAGCGCTTAACAAAACCGCGCTCGGTAAAAAAGCCTCGGGGGCTATAGGCGAAACCAAGCGGATTATAAAAGGCGCGCTAATCAGCAACAACCTATTTGAAAACTTAGGTTTCAAATATTTCGGACCTATAGACGGGCATAATATTGAAGAGCTTGTTTATAATTTGGAGCTTGTAAAAACGATTGACGCCCCCTGCCTTGTTCACGTTAAAACCAAAAAGGGCAAAGGTTATATCCCCGCTGAGGAAAACGCAGGACATTATCACGGAATCGGCGCGAGCCGCGCCCCTGTTCCCGACTGCACCCCGAATACATGCACCTACTCCGAAGTCTTCGGGAAAGAAATCACAAGGCTCGGCGAGGAAAACGAAAAAATCTGCCTAATTACGGCGGCTATGAAATACGCTACAGGCAGTAATTATTTCGCCAAGCGTTTCCCCGAACGTTTCTTTGACACGGGAATAGCCGAAGCCCACTCGGCGACCTTCGCGGCGGGACTGGCAAGCGGCGGGCTTACGCCTGTTTTCGCAGTTTACAGCACTTTTATGCAACGCTGTTTTGACCAGTTTTTGCATGACGCTTCAATTGAAAAGTTACGCATGGTTTTGGCAATCGACCGCGCGGGGTTAAGCGGCGAAGATGGACCTACCCATCAGGGTACTTTCGACGTGGGATTGCTTTCGCTTGTTCCCGATACTACCATTTATTCGCCGCTGACGGCGGAAGAATTGCGGGTTTGTTTAAAAAAAGCAATTTATGATGACTCCGGCATTTCCGCCGTGCGCTACCCGCGAGGAATTGCTTATAACCACGACGAAAAAGCCGTTTCCGATTATGCCCTTTATAAAAACAGAAACAGAATAAAATCCGAAAAGCTGATTATAACCTACGGCAGAATCGCCAAAAACGCTCTTCGGCTCATTGAAAACGGCTACAACGCCGATGTTTTAAGATTAGTACGGATAAACCCGATTTCGGACATGGTTTGCGACATTATAAGTTGCTACAATGACGTTATATTTTTTGAAGAGGGCTCGCTCAAAGGCGGAATTGCCGAAAAGATTTCGGCTATGCTTGCGCGGGAGGGTGCAAAAATACGTTTTCGAGCGCGGGGAGTGGAGGGCTTTATGCGTCATGCCGATTTGGAACGGCAGTTAAAGCTCTGCGGATTTGACCTTGATGGCATGAGGGACTTCGTTTTTAATGGATAACGCTAATCATAAAAGGCTTGATATTCACGTTCACGAATTAGGTTTCACCGAAAGCCGAAACAAGGCGCGTGAGCTTATTTTAAACGGCAACGTTACAGTGAACGGAAAAATGATTAACAAACCGTCAATGATTGTACTAAATAACGCCGAAATTGAAATAATCGAAAACTTTAAATATGTAAGCCGTGCAGGCTATAAGCTTGAAACTGCCGTCTTGGCTTTCGGGCTTGACTTCACGGGCTTAACCTGCCTTGACGCGGGGGCGGCGGCGGGCGGATTCACCGACTTAATGCTGCAAAAAGGCGCAAAGAAAGTCTACGCGGCTGACGTGGGGGAAAATCAGCTTCACCAAAGCCTACGCGCAAATCCCCGGGTAATAAGCATGGAAAAACAGGATATAAGAACGCTGATTTTGCCTGAAAAAGTCGATTTTATTGCGGCGGATTTATCATTCATTTCACTGAAAGCGGTTATTCCCGTATTTGAAAGCCTGCTCAAACCTGACGGCGCTTGCGCCGTTTTAATAAAACCGCAATTTGAGGCGGGTAAAAGATATATAAAAAACGGCGTGCTGAAAGATAAACGGCTGATTGATAAAATCATTTCGGATACGGAAAATTTCATAAAAGAGCAAGGGTATCAAATAACAGGCATTAAAGAGGCTTTCCCACCGACGCTTAATCTCGGTCGGGAAGATAAAAACCGCGAATTTATAACTTATTTCAAACGGAGCGAAAAATGAAAGCCATAATATGCAAAAACATGAAAAGAACCGATGACCGCGTCATTATTGAAAAGGTAATAAACAAACTGCAAGATTTCGGAATAGAAGCCGATTTTTCGGATTTTGTGCGCGAAGATTGCGACGTTATAATCACCGTAGGAGGCGACGGCACGATTTTGCATCACGGTAAAGACGCCGCCCGCAAAGGATTGCCCTTGCTCGGAATCAACACGGGCAGATTAGGTTTTATGACCTCGATTGAATTAAGCGAACTTGATAAATTAAACCTGCTTAACAGGGGGGATTATCACATTTGTTCAAGAATGTTGCTTGAAGCTGAAGTCGGGAAAGACAGCTTTTTAGTGCTTAACGATGCGGTTATTTACAGAGGCGCCGATTCCAAGTTGCCTGAATTTAATGTTTCAATAAACAACCGCACCGTTTCGGAGTTTCGCGCCGACGGGCTTATTTTGAACACGCCTACAGGCTCTACGGCTTATGCCCTGTCGGCGGGAGGACCTATTATAGAGCCGTGGTTAGACTGTATCGGCTTTACGCCGATTTGCGCCCACTCTTTGTTAGGTAGACCTGCTGTTTTTTCAAGCGATTATCCTGTCACGGTAAAAGTTGGGGAAGAGCCCGAACGCAAGGTTTTGATTTCGGTTGACGGGGAAAAAGGCGTTGAATTACAAAAAAACCAAAACGTTATAATAAAAAAATCGGACTTGCGGTTCTCGCTTATAGACCTTAACGGCGGCAGTTTTCACAATGCAATAAGGGAAAAACTTATGAAACCGCGCTGATGTGGCAATTCCGATATAGGCGGCAAGCGTTGACGTTGACTTCACGTCAACGTCAAACAAAACCCGTTATAACGAAAGGATAATTTATGCGTAAAAAACGCCTTGCCGAAATCCTTAAAATCATACGCGAAAACGAAATAGAAAATCAAGACATGCTTATATCCGAGCTTAAATTACGCGGCTTTGAGGTCGCGCAGGCTACCGTTTCACGCGATATAAACGAGTTAGCCTTGGAAAAAAGCCCTTCGGAACACGGCGTAAGCCGCTATGTTCAAAAAAGCGAGGTAAAACATTCGGGTTCGGGTGGAATTTTCTCACAGGCGGTAATCAGCGTGGATTACGCCATAAACACCTTAGTGCTTAAATGCCGCTCAGGCTGGGCAGGAGCGGCTTGTGATGCGTTTGAGCGTATGAATTTTCCCCAGACCGTCGGTTCAATCGCAGGCGACGACACCATTTTTGTTTTAGCTCGAACCGAAAAAGACGCAAAAGACTTATATGAAAAAATATTTGCTATTCTCTAATCGCAAATACAAATGGCGGCAAACACTTGCCCCTCGAAAGAAGGTGAAATCTTGCTGAAAGAAATCTACATAGAAAATTTAGCCGTTATAGAAAAAGTCAATGTCGGATTTTGTGGCGGTTTCAATGTCTTTACGGGGGAAACCGGCGCGGGTAAGAGTATATTAATAAGCGCCGTTAAAGCAATTTTAGGCGAACGTGTTTCAAAGGACGCTGTGAGAAATGGCGCAGAAAAGGCGCAAATTACCGCGATTTTCACCGATATAAGCGAGAGGTCGATGCAAAAGCTGAAAGAATACGGCTTTGCAAGTGCTGAGGAGGCTGAAAGTTTAAGAGGTGAGGCGCTCCTCCTCAGCCGTGAAATAGGCGCGGACGGCAAAAGCTTTGCCCGAATAAACAACAAGCCCGCAACGGCGGCGGCGCTACGCGAAATTGCGGCAGAATTAATTGACATTCACGGTCAGCACGACAGTCATACCTTAACGGACAATTCCCGTCGGCGGGAATTGCTTGACAACTTTGGAGGGTTGACAAAAAGCGGGGGGATTTTAGAGGAATATGCCGCTGTTTTCAAAGACTTTTCTGAGCTTTCGAGAAAAATAAAAAAATTGCAAACCGACGAGGGACTGAAAGAAGAAAAAACCGCGCTGTTAAAGGAACGGCTTGATGATGTAAACTCGTATAAGTTGATACGTGGTGAGGAGAACGAAACAGCCGAAAAACTCCTGGCGCTACGCAACGCCAAAGAAATAAAACAAAACCTCGCAATTGCCCGCGCAAGCCTTTCAGGGGACAGTGATAATTCGGGGGCGGTGGATTTAATCGGACAATGCAAAGCCTGCCTTTTGCAAATAGCAGATTTTTTACCTAAGCTTTCTGAAAATTCCGAGCTTATAAAACGTCTTGAAAGCGCGGAAATCGAACTTGACGATATACGAGGGGAAATCGCGTCGCTTAACTCTGATGGTTTTGACCCTGAGCAAACGGCTAAACTTGAAGAGCGCATGGGCGATTTGCTCCACTTGAAACGAAAATACAAGCTTGAAACAGATGAACTTATAACCGAATCGGAGAAATGGCGCGACCAACTTGCCGAGCTTGAATATTCGGAAGACATGACCGAAAAACTTGTCGCAGAGCGCAAGGAGTTGGGTGACAAGCTTAAGAGGTTGGCGGGGGAAATTACCGCCCGCAGGAAAAAAGCCGCCGATGAACTGGCTTCTAAAATCACAGAAGAGCTGATTTTTCTCGACATGCCGAATCTGCGGTTGTTTTTTGACATAACACAGGAAAAAGTTACCGTCACGGGCATGGACGGAGTGGAAATAATGATTTCGGTCAACAAGGGTGAAGAACCAAAGGCGATTGGAAAAATCGCTTCGGGGGGCGAGCTTTCAAGGATTATGCTGGCTATTAAAGCCGTGCTTGCCGAAAGCGACAGTATTCCGACCATGATTTTTGATGAAATTGATACCGGAATCAGCGGACGCGCCGCGCAAAAAGTAGGCGCAAAACTTTCGGGAATCGCACAAAAAAGGCAGGTGCTTTGTGTGACCCACTTAGCCTCAATCGCTGCAAAAGCGGACAAGCACCTGCTGATTGAAAAAACCGACGACCAAAACAGAACCTATACAAATGTTACCGAACTTGATTTTGACGGACGTAAGCAGGAATTAGCGCGAATTATTTCAGGGGACGGGCAATTGATAATGGATAATGGACAGTTGACGATAAAATTAGATTTTTAAGTTTTTGTCAAGTGTTTCAGAAGATTTTATAAAAATCTTCCCGAAAGTGTTTTAATTATCCGCGCTGACAGTGGGTAGCGCGTTCAAATTGTTCATACCGCTGTCGTCTGGCAGGGACTTCAGGTATTCGTTACCCTTACGGGAGGAAATACCAACACCGCGAATACCGCCGCTACGCGCAAGCTCAATGGCTTCCGTCTTGCCTAAAATCCTGCCGCCCGACAATTGATAGCCCGAAACCCGTCCCCGCTCTTTTACAAGCCCGGTAATGCTTTCGGCGGTTGGGTTGGGCTGAGGGATTTCCCGCATTGCCCGCATGGGCAGATTTGCTAAGTTTCCGACATTGTTGTCGATATTATTTATTGAATTATCGTTAGTATACATAATTATACATTCCTTTCATTTTGCTTGTTTTGGTCAAAGTCCGGCGTATCAAGCGCACTGCGTCCCGTTGAGGTTTGCACGCTTTTGGCTCTGGCGCTTTCAGCCTGCGGGTCATGCTTGATTTTTTTGGAGCGGAATTTTCCGTCGTTTTTCTTATTGTTTTTGGTGCTTTGCATTTTATTATCGTTTGGCATAATTCTTATTCCTTTTTTAAAAATTGTTTCCGATAATTAAAATAATTATGCTGTAAAATTAATGAAAATTAAGATTTGTCCCCGCCCGTCACGGGCAAAAAAACAACGAGGTAAAAAATCATGAAATTATCATCATTATTCGGCAAAAACAAAACGGTTTTCTCATTCGAGGTTTTCCCCCCGAAAAAAGACAGCCCGGTTGAAACAGTCTACAACGCTTTGGCTGAACTTGCGGCGATGAAGCCCGAATTCATCAGCGTCACCTACAGCGCGGGCGGCTCGGGCGGTTCGGGAGAAATGACGGTAGAGCTTGCCTCTTACGTCAAAAATAAATTAGGTATCGAAACTGCCGCCCATTTAACCTGCCTGAATTCAGATACCAACGACGTCAGACGGGTTTTGGAAAACCTTTCAGAACATGGAATCGAGAACATATTAGCCCTGCGCGGCGACATAAATCCCGACGTTCCCCCGCACAATGATTTCAGTTACGCATCAGATTTAGTTAGTTTTATAAACAATCAGAGGTTTAACTTCGGCGTAATGGGCGCGTGTTGTCCCGAGGGACACCCCGAATCGGAAGACTTAATTGCCGATGTAAAAAACCTAAAGAAAAAAGTTGACGCAGGGGCGGAAGTTTTAGTTTCTCAGATGTTTTTTGATAATACAAAGTTCTATGATTTTAAGGAAATGCTTCGCCTTGCCGACATAAACGTACCCGTTTCGGCGGGAATCATGCCGGTTACCAATAAAAGGCAGTTTGAACGCATGATTATACTTTCGGGGGCAAGCCTTCCCGCGAAATTCACCAAGACCTTTTCCCGCTTTGAGGACAAGCCCGAAGCCCTTGCCGACGCGGGAATCGCCTACGCAATCGACCAAATTGTTGATTTGATTTCAAACGGTGTTGACGGCATACATCTTTATACTATGAATAAACCCGCCGTGGCAAGGAAAATTATGGACAGCGTGAGGTCGTTGTTGTGAAAAAAATAACGCCCGTATCTTTAATCCTCGGCATTATTTTACACGCGGTTTTTATATTGCTGTGTTTTCTAATTTACGGATTTTCAGCCGCCCCAACAGGCTATGAAGAGGCTATAGGTATCATTCTCCTAATGGGGCTCTGTCTATTTTTAAATGCATTTGTGCTGATTGCGCTGGCTTTGAGAACGCCGAACTTTTATATTCGCATAGGGACAATCGTCTGTGCCGTGGTAAATTTTGGTTTTCTTGCATTTGTTTTCATTTTTCCTATTATTATTTTGCTTTCCGCGGTTTATATTTTTTGGTCTTACGCGATGGTATACGAGCGAAAATCAATTACAGCAGGCGCAATCATAAGCACTTTATGCTCATGTCTTTCGGTTTTGGCGCTTTATAATTCTTTGTTTATTCCCGTATTTATTCCTGCATTTTTTATATCGTTTTTGATTTTTTACATATCGCTTGCCATCGGTAAAATTCATACAGTCCCCGATAAAGAGGAGGTAGTTTTGAAACTTGAAAAAATCGACCGCAAAACCGCCCTTGAATTTCTCGGCGTTAAGCGCGAAACGCCTGAAAATATAACCGCGCTTTTTAACAAATACGAACCCTTACTGCTTGGAAAAATGAGCCCGCGCTGCGTTTATAAGGGATATTCGCTTGCAGACTGTCCCGTCCCGCTTGACGGGGACGACATCAATGAGCATCTTGAAAATTGCGGCGGCGTCATATTATTTGCCGTAACTTTAGGGCTTGCCGCCGACGAGCTGTTCCGAAACGCCGAAGCTTCCAACATGTCGGGCGCGGTGGTTTTGGATGCGTTGGCAAGCGCGGCGACAGAGCAGCTCTGCGACTCAGCCGAAACCGAAATAAAGCGAAAATATAAAAACGTCACCACCCGCTATAGCCCTGGTTACGGTGATTTTCCCTTGAGCATACAGGAAAATTTGCTTTCGGCGTTGGACGCGAAAAAGCAAATCGGCCTTTACGCAACCTCGGACGGGTTGTTAATGCCGCGTAAATCCGTGACAGCGGTAATCGGCATAAAAAATTAAACAGGAGAAAAATATTTTGAATTTCAGAGAATTATTAAAAGCCAAAGATTTCATCATTGCCGACGGCGCGCAGGGGACTGAACTGCGCCGTTTAACCCAAGAACCCGTGGAATCGCCGCATTTGTTAAATTTCAGTCAGCCCGAATTGGTAAAGAAAGTTATTCGCTCATACGCCGACAACGGCTCGGATTTTGTTTGCGCCAACACATTCAGCATAAACCGCTTTAATGTTGAAAATGTTGAAAAAGAAATTAAACAGGCTGTACAAATTGCCGAAGAAGCGTTAGCGGGAACAAACGCGCTTGTCGCCCTTGACGTTTCGACTTTAGGGCGGCTTTTAGAACCGTCCGGTACGCTGAAATTCGAGGAGGCTTATGACTGCTACAAGGAAATAGTATCAGCCGGAGCAAAAGCCGATTTGGTCATTTTAGAAACTATGTCCGACCTGTACGAAACCAAAGCCGCGCTTTTGGCAATTAAGGAGAACAGCAGTCTTCCCGTAATTTGCAGTATGACCTTTGAGCAAAACGGCAGAACTTTTACGGGAACGCCCGTTTCCTGTATGGCGGCGACGTTGGAGGGGCTTGGCGCAGACGCGCTCGGCATAAATTGCTCACTCGGTCCCAAAGAAGCCGCGCCTTTAATCCGCGAACTGTTGGCTTGCACTGATTTGCCGGTTATGTTTAAACCGAATGCGGGACTGCCAAACCCCGAAACGGGCGAATTCCCGCTTGCAGCGGAAGAATTCGCCCGCTTCATGACGGAATTCGCCGACCTTGGGATAAAAATCCTCGGCGGCTGTTGCGGCACTACGCCGGAATTTATACGAAAATTGCGCGAATCCGCAGAAAACCGACCTAATAACCGCTCGGCGGAATTTTTAGGTCGAATACAGCCTGTCCCTACGATTTGCGGCGCAACGGTTTCGGTAGCAATCAACCGCCCCCTTATAATCGGCGAGCGAATTAACCCCACGGGCAAAAAGTTAATGAAACAGGCACTGCTCGAAAACGATATGGGGTATATTTTAAGGCAAGCGGCTGAACAGATAAATTCGGGCGCAAATATTCTCGACGTAAACGTAGGCGCGGCGGGAATTGATGAAACACTCATGTTGCCGCGTGTGGTTAAGGTGGTCCAAAGTGTTACGGGCGCGCCGCTTCAGCTTGACAGCGCCGACCCCAAAGCCTTAGAAGCCGCCCTGCGGGTCTGTAACGGCAAGCCTATAGTTAATTCTGTCAACGCCGACGACGAAAGCCTTGCCGCTATTCTGCCCCTTGTGAAAAAATACGGTGCGGCTGTTATCGGTTTAACCCTTGACAAACAGGGAATTCCCGAAAAAGCTGAAGACAGATTATCCTTAGCCGAAAAAATCCTAAACCGCGCCCTTGAAATCGGAATAAAAAAACAAGACGTTTTCATAGACTGTCTGACTTTAACCGTCGGAGCGGAGCAAAGTGGCGGCACTGAAACCTTAAAAGCTGTTGCTTTAGTAAAAGAAAGATTAGGTTTAAAGACCGTCTTAGGGGTTTCAAATATTTCTTTCGGACTTCCCGAACGAGGAATCATTAACAGGACATTTCTTGCCCTCGCACTTCAAAGCGGGCTTGATTTGCCCATTATAAACCCCGGCGACAAGGACATGACAGATACTGTAAGAGCTTTTAATGTTTTAGCGGGGATTGACAAAAACGCCGCCGAATATATTTCCGGCGCTAAAACAAGCCCCTCCGCTGTTGAAAACACCGAAATAACGCTTGAATACGCCGTACTTAACGGCTTAAAAGCCGAAGCCGTTGAAATAACCAAAAATCTGCTTAAAAATACGCCGAATTCCACCTCCCACGGCTCGCAGGCGGCTCTTGAAATTATAAATAATATATTAATCCCTGCCCTTGATAAAACAGGGGCTGAATTCGAGAGAGGAAAGCTTTTTCTACCTCAGCTTATGCTTTCGGCGGAATGTGCAAGCGCCTGCTTTGAAATAGTTAAAAGCGAGTTCAAAAATCAAAGTACCTCTGCTGAAAAAAAGGTTATCTTAGCCACCGTAAAAGGCGATATTCACGACATCGGCAAAAATATTGTGAAAACCCTGCTTGAAAGCTACGGTTATCATGTAATAGACCTCGGCAAAGACGTAGAACCCGAGCTTATTTTGGAGCAGGCTAAAAGGCAGAACGTAAAGCTTGTAGGGTTGAGCGCACTTATGACCCCTACGCTCCCCGCTATGGAGGAGACTACACGGCTTTTAAAAGCTGAATCTGACTGCGCTGTTATGGTCGGAGGAGCGGTTCTGACTGAGGATTACGCCGAGAAAATAGGCGCGGACTTTTACGGTAAGGATGCCAAAAACGCTGTCGATATAGCCGCAAAGGTGTTTAGAACCTGTATTCAATAAGCCGAAATGTATGACAAAACAGTGACAAAATAGCAAAACCTCTTGATTTAATGGAAAATTTATGATATTATATAACTTGAAAGAAATTAATGAATTTACTACGGAGGTCTTTATGGAAAACAATTTAAACCCGAATCCCGCTGATACAAATAACAACGTGAATCAACAGGAACAGTTTGTGCAACCCCAGCAACCTGTACAACAAGAGCAGTTTGTGCAACCCCAGCAACCTGTACAACAAGAGCAGTTTGTGCAACCCCAGCAACCTATACAACAGGAACAGTTTGTACAACCCCAGCAACCTGTACAACAAGAGCAATTTGTGCAACCCCAGCAACCTATACAACAGGAACAGTTTGTACAACCCCAACAACCTGTACAACAGGAGCAATTTGTGCAACCCCAGCAACCTGTATATCAACAACCCGGGCAACCAGTATATCAGCAACCGATGTATCAACAGCCGACACAACCCGTATATCAACAACCCGCGCAACCCGTATACCAACAGCCGATGCAACCCGACCCTTTTACAAATCCGGAGCAATTCGCGCAACCCGGTCAGTTTGGGCAACCCGACCCGTTCACCCAACCCGAACAGTTTGCCAATCCTTATCAAGCCCCTCAGAATAACCCGCAGGGTTTGGCTAATACTTATTATAATAACTACGAAGTCGGGGGCGAAGGCGTCGCGGCAGTCAAAAAAAATCGTGCGCCTTTGATTATAGCATTAGTTGTCGTATTAGTGGCGGTAGCCGTTGCGGCGGGCTTGTTCTTCTTTTTCGGATTGGGCGCGTCGGATTACGAAAAAGCTGAACGCAACTCTTTCAGCTCCATGACCGAAGATTTTTCATCGTTGCTTACAGACTCTTTTTCGGAAGAGGGCGTTATTACCATAACCCCATCAGGCGAGCTTTTGGCTATGGCGGGGCTTGGCAGTGCGGATTTAGGCAACATAGACATTAACTATGAGGCTGTAATAGACGGCAATGACGGTTATTTCTTAGTCGGTGCTGACGCTTTGGGGGTATCGCTCTCAATGGCGATGTGGGCATTTAACGACCAGGTTGTAATGCAGTTTCCCGAGGTTTCCGACTATTACATAATTCTAAGTGAATTGAGCGACCAAATGGGTTCTTTCACCATAGCAGACCAAGAAGCACTGGAAAAAGAACTCCTCAATATTCTTAAAGTTACCTCCGATAAATATTTTGAACTTACCAAAGATGTAAAATCTGTCGGTACGGAAACCGTAAGAGTCGGCAATTTAAGCAGTCAAGCCGAGCTTTATCAGATTCCTGTAGATAACAGATTTTTAGCAGAAATAGGCAAGGTTTTCATTGAAGGCGTTCTCGCAAGCCCTTATTTATTGCAGGCAGGCGAGGAATACATGGTTTTAGCGACGGAAGATTATTACTATTTCTTCACCGATGATTATCATGATTTCAAAAGCATGTGCGAATTCTTTCTCCGTGAAATTAACGACATGGAATTTGCCGAAGAGGGCGACTTAAGCGAATTGTTATTCCTCATGAACGTTTATGTAAACAAAAATCAGGTCATAAAGCGTGAATTCATCATAGGTGACCAGGTTACGGTTTCAAACGGCAGAATCAGCTACAACTCATTGGTTGACGGCGTTAATGTAAGCTACGCAAGCATAAAGGATAACGAAAATTACGCAAAAGCGTTTGAAATTGACGTAAAGTCACTATACAACGGCGGTAAAATCAGTTATCTCGACCAAGGCAGTAAAAACGACGGCGCGAGTACCGGCAAAATAGACGCTGCTTTTTCAGACGGCTACGACAAATACTCGGTTGCCATAAATTACGCCAACTTTAAAATCGAGTCTAACGGCTTATTTAGCGGTAATATTGAAATAACCATACCCATACCCGCTAACCCTCCCATTATAATTACCATTAATTCAAGTGTTTCGGGAGATTCGCAAAATATTACCGGCTCGGCTTCGGTATTCGGAATGAAAATTCTCGATATTGAAATAGCAAGCAGGGTAAATACCGGTAAAACAATAAGCAGACCAAATATTACAAGTGCAAACACGCTTGATATTAAAAACTTTGATGACTTGTATAAATTAGAACAGCTTTTTGAAGAATGGGCTGAAAATAATTTTGCCGATATTATAAGCGCGTTCGGAACAACGGTCGGTTACGAAGAAGTACTTGAGCCCGAACCTGAGCCTGTTCCCCAACAGTCCGACTCCGACGAACCCAATTACGACGAATGGACGGAAGAGGACTGGGAAAGACTGCTTGAAGAAATGCTCGGCGAAGACGACAGTCACAACCAATACCAAAGCAACGAACATTATGATTTTGAGAACGATTTCGCACTTACCGCTATGAAAGGGCTTTGGAAAGCGATTTTAGACGACCAATGGGACGACGACATTTGGGACACTGTTATCGAAGTTTTCGGTTATGAAGTAATTGAATGGGATATAGAAAACGACTGGTTAGTTGTCTGGGAAATCTTTGAATTAGATGTAGCCGAACGTGTTCTCGAAATTGACCGCATCATGGGCGAATCGGATTTTGAGGGTGAAGATATAGGCTTTGAGGCTTTCTCATGGGACGCAGACGATTGGGCTGAATATTGGATAAGGACGTTCAGAATGAACGGAATTATTATTTAACTTGTTTTAAAGTAGCTATAACATAAGGGCGGCAGTTTCGCCGCCCTATGTATACCAAAAACGCAAAACAAATTTCGGGAGGTTTTACCCTTTGCTCTCATATCCGGAAAACATTCGCAATTTCTGCATTGTAGCGCATATAGACCACGGCAAGTCCACCCTTGCCGACAGGCTTTTGGAGCTTACACAAACCGTAGCTCTGAGGGACATGGAGGAACAGCTCTTAGACAATATGGACTTGGAGCGCGAGCGGGGCATAACAATTAAAGCCCGCGCCGTCCGCATGAGCTATAAATCCGAAAGCGGCGAGGACTATATTTTTAACCTGATTGACACCCCAGGGCATGTTGACTTCGGCTATGAGGTCAGCCGTTCGCTAAACGCCTGCGAGGGGGCGGTGTTAATAGTTGACGCGTCGCAGGGAATTGAGGCGCAGACGCTTGCCAATGCCTATCTCGCGGTGGAGTCGAATTTGGAAATAGTTCCCGTTATAAACAAAATCGACCTGCCCGCCGCCGACCCCCAAATGTGCAAAGATGAAATCGAAAACGTAATAGGAATACCCGCCGAAGACGCGCCCTGCATTTCAGCCAAAAACGGCGTTAATATAGGCGCGGTATTGGAGCGGGTAATCGAACTTGTGCCATCTCCCGACGGGGACGTTGATTCACCTTTTAAGGCGTTGATTTTCGACAGCTTTTACGACCTTTACAAAGGCGTAATCATTTACGTTCGCGTAAAGACGGGCAAAATCGCTTTCGGTGAAAAAATAAAAATGATGGCAAGCGGCGCGCAGTTCCAAATTACTGAACTCGGATTTATGGGCGCGACGGGACTTGTTCCCGCGCAGGAACTCAAAGCAGGCGAGGTCGGCTATATAGCCGCGTCCATTAAGTCAATCGGGGACACACAGGTTGGCGACACGGTTACAAGCGTAGCCGCCCCCGCATTAGAGCCTTTGCCCGGCTACCGTCCGGTGAACCCTATGGTTTTCAGCGGAATTTACCCCGCCGACGGCTCAAAATACAACGACCTGAAAGAGGCTTTGGAGAAACTCCGCCTTAACGACGCCGCGCTTACGTTTGAAGCAGAAACCTCAAACGCGCTGGGCTTTGGTTTTCGGTGCGGTTTTTTGGGACTTTTGCACATGGAAATTATCGAGGAGCGGCTTGAACGGGAATATAATCTTGACCTGATTACCACCGCACCGTCGGTAGTTTATGAAATTGAGCTGACTAACGGCAAAAAAATCACGATTGACAACCCCGCGAATTATCCCGACCCCGCCGAAATTTCACAAGCGTTCGAGCCTATGACCGACGCCCATATCATAACCCCGTCGGACTATATCGGGGCAATAATGGAAATCAGTCAGGAGCGGCGCGGGATTTTCAAGGATATGAAATATCTTGACGAGAAAAGGGTGGATTTACACTATATTTTACCCTTGAACGAGATCGTCTATGACTTTTTCGACCTTTTGAAATCCAAAACGAGGGGCTACGCAAGTTTTGATTATGAAATATGCGGATTTGAGCCGTCAAAGCTTGTAAAGCTTGACGTATTGCTGAACGGTGAAACGGTTGATGCGTTATCATTTATCGTTCATACCGAAAAGGCTTATACCAGAGGGCGCAAAATCGCCGAAAAACTCAAGGATAATATCCCCCGCCAGTTGTTTGAAGTGCCGATTCAGGCGGCAATCGGCGGCAAAATAATCGCCCGCGAAACCGTCCGCGCCATGCGAAAGGACGTGCTTGCCAAGTGCTACGGCGGCGACATCACCCGTAAAAAGAAACTGCTTGAAAAGCAAAAAGAGGGTAAAAAGAAAATGCGGCAGTTAGGCTCTGTGGAAGTCCCACCCGAGGCGTTTATGGCGGTTTTAAAGCTTGATACCTAATCTTTGGTCATTTCCCGCATCATTTCGCAACCAATCCAAAAGCCTTTCTTGAAGTATTTAGCCGATAATATCTACTATGTCAAGGGGTTTTTATGTTTTCAAGAAAAATTTTTGGAGAACGACTAAAGCAACTTCGTATAGAAAAAAAAGCGCGGCAATTTAATTTAGCCGAGCTTTTAAATGTTACAAGAACGCAAATAAGCGACATCGAAAACGGAAAAACAACCACAACTATTGAAAAGTTGTGGCTTTTAGCCGATTATTTTGACGTAACTATAGATTATTTAGTCGGGCGTTCGGACGACCCGAAAAGGAGATAGTCATGACCGGTCTTTACATACATATACCTTTCTGCCTGCAAAAATGCCCCTACTGTGATTTTTATTCAATTCCCTACAATGACAGTACCGCTTACGGCTATGCCGATGCGGTGATTCGCAATGTTGAGCGGTATAACGAGCGATACGACACGGTGTATTTCGGGGGCGGAACGCCGTCGGCGGCGTGGTGGGATGTCTGCCGCATTATGGCAAAACTGCGATTTTCGGACGATGCTGAAATTACAGTTGAGGCAAATCCCAACACCCTTACCAAAGAATCGCTTTTGTCAATGAAAAACTGCGGTATAAACAGGATTTCAATCGGGGCGCAATCCTTTTCCAACGGCGAACTCAACGCCCTTGGTCGCTCGCATACATCCGAAGACGCGTCAAATTCTATAAAATTTGCTTATGAAAGCGGTTTTCATAATATTTCGGTTGACCTCATGCTGGGGATTCCAAACCAGAGCCCCGACAGTGTGCGCCGCAGTATAAAAATCCTCTCGGCGTTGAACGTTACCCATGTTTCGGCGTATATGCTGAAAGTAGAGCCGAATACGCCGCTTGCTTATTCCGGAAAAAAACTGCCCGACGAAAATTTAACCGCGCAGATTTATTTAGCGGCGGTTGAGGCACTTGAAAGTTACGGCTTTAATCAGTATGAAATCAGCAACTTCGCCAAAAAAGGTTTTGAGTGCCGCCATAACCTTAAATACTGGAAAAGCCTTGAATATCTCGGAATCGGCGCGGGCGCTCATTCTTTTTATGATAACAAGCGGTTTTTCGTAGCGCCCGATGTTAAAGCGTTTATGAAATCTTCGCTTCAAGAAGAGGTTATAACAGGCAAGGGCGGGGTAAGCTTTGAGGATTACGCCATGCTGAAACTTCGTCTTGTTGAGGGACTGACTTTCGCGGAGTGCGAATATTTCGGAGTTTCCAAAGCGGAAATTTTAAAAAGATGCAAGCTTGTGCCGACAAATGACCTGCATATAACCGACAAAGCCGTTTCAATGACGGCGGAGGGTTTTTTGGTGTCAAACAGGGTGATTGTAGAACTAACATCAGGTTTATCCCTGCAAAAATAAAACAATCGGGCTTGGCGTATTGCGCCAAGTCCGAGCTTGCAATTTATAGTCGATTAACTCCAAAACCGTTTCACCCTCGCGGTCTTTTTGAAGTTAAACGACTATACAAATATTATGCCGTAATCTTTTTTGCCAAACGGCTCTTAATCCGCGCCGCCTTATTTTTATGAACAAGACCTTTGGTAGCCGCACGGTCAATCTTTTTCATTGCCGCCATAATTGCCGCCTTGTCCGCGTTTTCCGCGTCGGCTTTTTTAAGGAGCGTTTTGAGTTCGGACTTTTTTGCCCTGTTACGCTCGCGTGCGGTCTCGGAAACCAAAACTCTTTTTTTAGCTGATTTAATATTAGGCACTCTTTTCTTCCCTCCTCGCAGGTAAAGTTAATTTTTCAGTGACAAAGATTATTATACCATATAAAATTTTGTTTTGCAATAGTTTTTTATAAAATTTAGGACAAAAAAGAGGAAAAATGAACATTAAAACAATAAAATCCCTGCTTCGGGAGCAAAACCTTGAGCTTTTTTACTTTGAAAAGGTAATTTCCACCAATCCCATAGCAAAAGAAAAAGCCGCCGAGCTGACTTGCGGAGGTGTGGTTTTCGCGGAAGAGCAGGCAGGCGGACGGGGAAGATTCGACAGGAGGTTTCATTCCCCGCCGGGTACGGGGATTTATATGAGTATAGTTTTGAAGGACGTTTTGAGAGACTCCGAAAATCCCTGCCATAGGGCGGTTGCAACCCTAATTACCCCCGGCGCCGCCGTTGCAGTTGCCCGCGCCGTCATAAAACTTGCGGGAAAAGAGCCTAAAATAAAATGGGTCAATGACCTGCTTATTGACAATAAAAAAATCTGCGGGATTTTAACCGAATCTTCGGGAAACGACGCAATCGTCGGAATCGGAATCAATTATACTACCGACTTTACCGATTTACCTGAACTCGGCGCAATTTCGATTTTCAGTCCAAGTGAAGCCCGCCCCTCCCGTGAGGAATTCGCGGCATGTGTAATCAATGAGCTTTTTACGCTGATTGAAAAGCCCGTGTTCATGGACGAATACAGGGAATTATCCTGTCTTACGGGTGAAAAAATTTCATATATGCAAAACAACGCAAAATATTTCGGGACAGTTACGGGCATAGATGATTCGGGGCAACTTTTAGTTAAAAATGATAAAGGGGAAATTACCGCTTTATGTTCGGGAGAGGTAATGATGATAAGGAAATCGGAAATCGCTCCCGAGGAATAATTTTCACAATATAATAAATAATAGTAGGGTACAGCGTTGTTGCTGTACCCTACTTTTTAATTTTTCACGGGGTAAAAACCTATGCTCTCAACCCAAGTTAAAAAAATACTGAAAGAAGCAAACGACATAATCTACCTTGACCTTTTCATAGGCAATGACAAAAACAATAAAAATACTTCCCCCAAACCCGCCACGCTGATTGCCGTAGACGGCATGGTAAATCTGCGCTCGGTAAATGAAGATATAATAAGACCGCTGTCACGGGGGGCTTTATGGCACTTAGCGCAAAAAGAGGCGACCGACGCCCGTGAAATAGCCACAAGCGTCCTGTCAGGCGACGCCGCACTGATTATCGACAGCGAAAATAAAGCTATACTTTTTGACGCTAAAGGCTTCGACAAGCGGGCTATTTCAGAGCCGGGCAGCGAGAACGTTATAAAAGGTCCTAAAGATTCCTTCATAGAAGCGTTAAGAACCAACACCGCGCTTATACGGCGCAGGATTAATTCCCCCGATTTGAGAATGATTGAAAGCAAAATCGGTACCGAAATAAAAACAGGCGTTGCGGTAGTGTATCTTGACGGGGTTGCCGAAAATGCAAAAGTAACTGAGGTTTTAAAAAGGCTGGCGCTGATTAGCGAAAAAATAATAAAATCCACCAGCCCCGTAGAGGACAGCCTGAAAGATAAACGCTGGTCTATTTTCCCACAGGTCATGTATACCGAACGCCCCGATAAGCTTTGCGCCAATATAGCGGAGGGCAAAATAGGGATTCTTGTGGACGGGTATCCGATTGCGTTTATAGTGCCCACGGTCTTTAATATGTTGTTTCAGTCGGGGGAGGATTATTCCCAAAACTACGCCCACGGCTCTTATGTCAGGATTTTAAGGTACTCGGGGGCTTTTTTATCGCTTATAATTCCCGCGTTTTATGTAGGAATTACCACTTTTCATCACGAAATGCTACCGACAAATTTAATGCTTGCCATTATAAAAAGCAAGCAGGCAGTTTCGTTTACCACGTTTTTAGAGGTAATTTCACTACTCATAGCCTTTGAAATCCTGATAGAAGCCGGGATAAGACTGCCGCGTTCAATCGGACAAGCGGTTTCAATAATCGGCGGTCTTGTAGTGGGGGAAGCAGCGGTATCCGCAAAGTTAATTTCTCCCGCAATCGTTGTGGTGGTCGCCGTTACAGGGATTTGCGGATTTGTAGTTTCTAACAGCGACCTTGCGAATTCGTTTCGGATTACACGGATTTTACTGTTGATTTGCTCAAGCATAGCGGGATTGTACGGGCTTTCATTGGGGCTGATTTTCATGCTTTATTACCTTTGCCAAATGAGTTCTCTCGGCGCACCGTATATGCGAGCTTACAGGAACGGCGACTGCGCGGTAAAGGACGGATTGCTGAGGTTGCCTGAATGAAACGTGCCGTAATAACCGCCGCAATAGTCCTTATAATAATAGCCGCCGTCAACCGGGGTAAAGCCCTGCCAAAAATGACCGAAATTACGCTTGCCGAGCCTGTTTTCGTTTTAGGGGTGGATAAAGTCGCCCACTTTGAAAATTCGGAATATTCGGAAAACATGGATGTGCGTTTCTCCGTAGTATACGAGAAAATAGAATCGAACGACGAAGGCGGCGATGATAATACAAACCGAAAATATACCCAAAGTGCCGAAGCGTCCTCCTCGGCGGCGGCGCTTGAAAGGTTAAAGAAACAGTTTCCGAGGGAAATCGCGGTCAGCACCGCCGATTATTTCCTTATAGGGGAAGAGGCGGCAAGGGATAATGTGCAAAAGTATGCCGATTTTCTTTCAAAAAACAGCAATTTGCGGCTTACCGCGTCTGTTTTTATCGTTCGCGGCTTGGGCGGGAGCGCATCGGAAGCGGCTGAAATACTAAATGAAAGCAAAACCCTTGATATACTGCGTAATTACGGCGAAAATTCGGGAATCAACGCCTTTTCGTCACAGATGAAGTTTTATGAATTATTAAGCGAGTTGGCTGTTAATACTCGGGCGGTCGCAGTCCCCGCACTTGTGATTAACGAATCGGCAGAGGGAAAAAATGTAGTGCCGAACGGCTACGCAATTATAAAAGACAGCGTTTTACAAGGCTTTTTAGACAATAACTCATCACGCGGTTATAATATAATGAAAAACAAATCGGTACACTCTATTATAGAAATAGATTATTTAGGTGCTGCCACAAGGCTTGAAACGGCTAAACGACAAGTTAAGTTCAATTTTGACGGAGACGTTTTAACCGATATAACGGTTAACGTTACCGTTACCGCGTCGGCGGTTGACAGCGGCGGCAAAGTGTTTAAACTGTCTGAACAAGATTTAAGCCGCGAGGACGTCACCCTCCTCATGGAAAAGGAGCAAGGAAGAATCATTTTCGACGAGCTTCAAAAAACCGTTGCCGCCTCTAAACGGTACAACAGCGATTTTATCGGATTCGGCGATTTATTACGAATTAGACACCCTTATAAATGGGAAAGAATGAAAAATAACTGGGACCAAATTTACAAACAAACCCCGGTGAAAATAAATATAAATTCACGAATTTTAAAATAACGGGGGCACAAAGATGTTCATATTTGTTATAGTTATGTTAGTTTTAGTTATAAGCGATATGCTTGAAATGAAAAAAAACGCAAAAAAGGCTGATTTTACTGTTTATTTTATATTAACCGCCATAGTTTTAACAGGCGCGGGATTCTATTACGCCTATCCGAGTGCGCCGAGTATTGCGGCGCGACTGTTAAGTCGTTATACCAATATCCATTAAATAGATAGCGCCTTTGAGCGCGGTGCGATGTCGCAACAGCGCAATCCCACCCTACTATAATTAATTAGGACTACAAAAATGGAAAACACATTTAAAATCACAACAAAGCAAGTCTATACCCTTTTCCTGTTAGCAAGTTTCTCACCTTTAATCCGCCTTGCGTCTGCGGCAGGGGCAAGGCTCGGCGGAGCGGCAGGCTGGGTTTCAATTTTTATATCCTGTGCGGTTTATTACGGTTTTACAGTTCTGCTAAGTTGCTATTTTAAGCGAATCTGTAATAATAATGCTGATTTATACTATATGTATAAATCAGCATTCGGTAAAATAATAGCGAAAATATTGGTTTTGCTTTATGCTTTATGGGTTTTCGCACTGACGGGGTTTTATCTGCGAGCATTCGCCGAAAGATTCGCGGGGGCAATTATGCCGGGCGTTCCCGTCGGATTTTTTACCGTTACCTTATTAGCGCTGATTTTTATAATTTTAAGCGGCAGGTTTCAAAGCTTTGCCATTCTCAGTGAAATCTTCTTTTATATAATTTTATCGGTAATAGCAGTGATTTTCGCCTTTCAACTATCGAAAATCCGTCCGGAAAACCTTTTGCCCGTAACCATTTACGACATCGAGAGGATTATAAACGGCACGCTCCCGACTATCGGGGTTTTCGCTTATATTACGCCTATGCTGTTCTTATTTGGAGAAGTGGGAGAGAAAAACCCTGAAAATTTCCGTAAATACGGACTTTACAGCGCGCTTGTGCTTTTAGGGGTTAATCTTGTGATTTTCGCCGTAACGGCGGGCATTTTCGGTAGCGATTTTACAGCGACTATGACACAGCCTTTTTTGACATCGGTTAAAACGATGGGCGTTTTAGATTCGCTTGAACGCTTAGAGTCGGTTTTTCTTTTACTTTGGGTTGTAACCGACCTTGCTTTAATCGTAATGCTTATATACGTTTTGCAGAGGCTTATAAATCTTCTTTGCTCTGACGCTCCCAAACCCGCAATTACGAGTATACCGCTCAAAACCCCTCTGCTCTGCGGTCTGTACATTTTTTCAATCTGTCTTATGCGCGGCGCAAATGAAACCCAGAGCCTCTCGGAAAAAGTCGGACTGCCGCTTAATATAGTGCTTGGTATTTTGATTCCGTGTCTGGCGTTAGGGGTGTGGCGGTTGCGAAAGGCAGGGGCGGATTAATTCCTACCGCCCCGCCCGATATATTTCAAAATCCCTTTCAGAACAGGATACCCCGCCGACAAACCCACTACCGTCAAAATCTGCCCAAAATCAAGCGGCGCGGTCTTGAAAACAGGTGACGCCACGCCCGAAAGCATAACGCACAGAATTACCGAAAACGAAATCAAAACGGCTATGATAAGCTTAGGGTTATTTTTGTAACATACACCGAACAGTCCCTTTTCGCAATCTCCCGGGTCGGAGGAAGACTCAGGTGCGGTTTCCGCCTTGCACTCAAATACAAATATAAGCTGTGAAAGCCCAAGCGTAGCCAACGCCGCAGTACGCGCCGCGGCAAGCGAACCCGTTTGTAAGACCGCGTAAAACGTTAGGAGGGTGAAAATCCCGATTCCAAGCCCTCTTGTTAATATTTTAAGCAGTAAGTTTCCAGCGAAAATGCTTTCATCGCTTTTTCGGGGAGGCTTTTTCATAACCCCCTCGTCGGGCGGCTCCATGCCGAGAGCGATTGCAGGCAGTCCGTCAGTGACAAGGTTTATTAAAAGTATCTGTATCGGCAAAAGCGCCGCCGGCATACCAAGCAACATGGCAAAGAGCATGGTGATAATTTCACCGATATTGCAGGAAAGCATGTACCGCACGAATTTTCGGATATTATTATAAATTGTGCGCCCCTGCTCCACCGCACTGACTAAAGTAGCGAAGTTGTCGTCAAGCAGTATGATTTGCGCCGCTTCTTTGGTAACATCTGTTCCTGTAATTCCCATAGCCGCACCGATTGAAGCCTCTTTTACGGCGGGCGCGTCATTTACCCCGTCCCCTGTCATTGCGACAACCGCACCGAGACTTTTAAAAGCCCGCACAATCCTCAGCTTATCCGAGGGAGAAACCCGTGCGAATACAGCCGTTTTCTGCACAGCGTTCCGAAGTTCCTCATCAGACATTTTTGCAATCTCCGTGCCTGTGCATACCCCCGAAACATTGCCGTTTAATCGGTTTTCAAAATCGAAAGATTCAGCGCCCCGGCGGATAAAGCTGTTTAGGAGCGGCGGGGATAAAATTCCCGCCTGTGAAGCTATTTCCGAGGCGGTGTTTTTGTGGTCGCCCGTGAGCATCACGACGCGGATTCCGGCGTTGCGGCACTTTTTGACCGCGCTTCTTACTTCAGGGCGCAAGGGGTCTTGCAGACCTTGAAGCCCTAAAAATATGTAATCAGAGTACCCCTCCGGCTTATAAGCAAACCCTAAAATCCGCAACGCCTTTGCCGCCATGTCCTCTACGGCGGCGAAAATGTTTCTTTTGTGCTTTTCGGTGAGTGGAACGGTTACATAGCCGGGGGTGGTTTCTGACTTTTGCATAATAAAGCCGCATTTATTAAAAACCGCATCGGGCGCGCCTTTCAGCCAGACGCTTGCTCCGTGTATTTGAGCATTGCCATTATCGGCGTCCGCCTTAACCGTCACCGCCATAAACCGCGCCGCGCTGTCGAACGGAATCTCGTGAATTCTTTTATAACCGTCGGTATGAACCCCCGCTTTAACCGCCGAAACCATGAGAGCAGTTTCGGTGGGGTCGCCTGTAAATGTCTTATCAGGCTGTTTTAAAGCGTTGTTGCAGAGCGCCCCGCAAAGGTATAAAAGCCGCTCGCGGTGGTTATCTGATTTATCAGGGGGGGCAATACGGTCGGTAAAAATCGCGGTAACGCTCATTTTATTCTGTGTTAATGTTCCTGTCTTATCGGTGCAAATCACATTAGTGCAACCCAATGTTTCTACCGCGTGTAGCTTATTTACCAATGCTTTTTGCTTATAAATTCTCCGTACTGCAAGCGCAAGGGAAATTGTCACGGTCGCGGGTAATCCCTCGGGAATCGCCGCCACGGCAAGGGAAATACCCGTGAAAATCATATCGAAAAGCCCGAAACCCCGCAGAATCCCGCAAAGGCTCACTAAAAAACAAACCGCAAGGCAGGAAATGCCCATTATTTTACCAAGCTCCGACAGGCGTTTTTGAAGCGGCGTTTTTTCAGGCTCAATATCAAGGAGCAGAGCCGAAATAAGCCCCATTTGTGTAGCTTTACCTGTGGCGATAATTTCGGCGGCGGCATGACCTTTTGTAACGATTGTCCCCATATAACAGACGTTAGGCTGATGAAGCGCGTTGCTTTGGCTTTGAGCGGCGACGGTTTTAGTAACGCTGACGCTTTCGCCTGTCAACATGGATTCGTCACATTCAAGCGCCGACAGCTCAATTACACGGCAATCGGCGGGAACACGCCCCCCCGCTTCAAGCTTTATTATATCGCCTTTCACTATTTTTTCGGCAGGTAGCGTAATTAAACTGCCGTCCCGAAAAACCCGTGCGGTGGGGGCGGCGATTTTCTTTAAGGCTTCGAGGGTTTTTTCGGTGCGGTATTCCTGAAAAAAGCCAAGACAAGCATTAAGAATGACTATTATTATAATTATTACCGCATCCCAAAGCTCGCCCATAATAAGGCTGAACGCCGTCGCCGCCAAAAGAATCAGCACCATTATATCCTTGAACTGTCCGAGAAAGACCGACAAAAGCCCTGCCTTTTTGCGCTCGGCTAATCTATTCGCGCCGTCGCGGAGGAGGATTTTTTCTGCCTCAAGCGAGGATAAACCTTTATAGTTTTGCAAAATTCAGTCCTCCCGATTTTACCCGCTGACAAGCAGGTAAAGGAATTAAGCCCGGCGGTACGTCGGCTTGTCTGATTATATGAGGGGGGTTGTCTTTTTATGAAAATATTGATATAATTAAAATGTGAAAAAACTAAAAACCGCCCTCATGGCGGTTTTTTTAATTTTAAAAATTTTTCAGAAAAATTTCAAAAAACCCTTGACAAACCAAAACTTTCCGATTATAATATAACTGTATTAGTTCATATAGTACAGGTAGATAATTTTTAATGATATATTAACAATACCCCCCATATAGGTTTTGAGCGGTATTAAACACAGGTACTAAATTAATTATGAAACGAGGTGAAATAATGTTCTCAATTAACATTAAAGGCGGCTTACCCATTTACGAACAGCTTTGCGGACGCATAACCGAGCTTATTTCCACGGGAGCTATGAAAAAAGACGAAAAGCTACCCGCTGTAAGGGAAGTCGCCAAACAGCTTGGCGTTAATCCCAACACGGTGCAAAAGGCGTATCAGCTTTTAGAACAACGGGGACTTATTTATTCCGTGCCGGCTAAAGGCAGTTATGTAAGCTCTTCAGAAGAGGCAGTAAACTATCTGCGGAAAAATGCGCTTAACGGCTTTACAAAAAGCGCCCGCTTTGCCCTTGACTGCGGAATCGGGCGGGAAACACTATCAACAACACTTGACAGCATTTAACAAAGAGGGGAGAAATTAATTATGATAAAGCTGCAAAACGTAGTCAAGACTTTCGACGGCTTTACCGCGCTTGAAGGAATTGACCTTGAAATACCCAAAGGTTGCGCCTATGGGCTCATCGGCTCGAACGGCGCGGGGAAATCCACCATTTTACGCATACTTTCGGGGGTGTACAGGATTGACGAGGGGGAAGTCACAATAGATGGCGAATCGGTTTTTGACAATCCCGAAACCAAAGAAAAAATCTTTTTTGTCAACGACGAAACAGTCCAATGGAACAACTATACTTTGAATGAAATGCGCGATTTCTTCAAGGTTTTTTATCCCGATTTCTCGGAGGAAAAATTCGAGGAAATGCGCGGCGTTTTAAACCTGCCGACCGACAGGAGATTATCCGCCTTTTCAAAAGGCATGAAAAGACAAGCGTTTGTAATATGTGCGATTTCCTGCCGTCCTGAATTTCTGTATCTTGACGAGGCTTTTGACGGGCTTGACCCCACTATGCGAATAGTAGTCAAGAAGATGTTGGTTGACGCTATGCTTGATAATCAGATGACGGTCATTATTTCATCGCATAATTTATTTGAAATAGATGAATTTTGCGACAGGGCGGGGCTTTTACACAAAGGAAAAATAGTCTTCGACCGCGAGCTTGACAATCTCAAAGGCGATATTTTGAAAATACAGGCAGCTTTTGATACTCATTATTATAAGGAAGATTTCAGCGAAATTGAGGTTTTACACTTTGAGCGCAGCGGAAGCTTGGTGTATATTATAGCGCGGGGCGAGGAGGAGGACTTAAAAGAAAAACTCTCGCTCAAACAGCCTAAAATTTTAGACATAGTTCCCCTCAGCCTTGAGGAAATATTTATTTACGAGCTGGAGGTATTGGGATATGATTTCAAGAATAACAAAGATTAACAGCAGTTTTCTAAAATATGCCGCCTACAGAATGTACACCATGCGGGCGCGGATTACCATTATGGGGTTTTGCGGTCTTTTGAGCTTTCCGCTAATTATATTAGCGACAGCGTTACAGGAAAATTACTACAGAAGCGGTCAGCACGGTAACGCTGAAGGCGTGGAAATATTCTTCACTATAAGTATCTGCCTTACCATGTTGTCTGTTACGGTATTTGCTCTTTTGACCTACAGTAACGGAGTAAATTGCTATGATTATTACAACAGGCGCGAAAAGGTAGACATGATTTGGTGTCTGCCCCTGAAAAACAAGCAAAAATTCTGGGGCGATTTTATTTCGGGGCTTCTGCCTATCGTTATAATTTACACCCTTTCGGCACTGCTCGGACTGATTGTTTTCCGCATATTTATGCCTGATTTGGAATATTACAGCTTCTATTCGGCATTAGTTATGTCGCTCATGGTTATAGGGCTTGTTACCGCCGTTTCGGTTTACATTCTCTCGGTTTTCTGTGCCTGCCTTTGCGGAAAGCCGTCCTCGTCAGTCATTTACCCCGCAATAATATGCATTATTATTCCCGCCATAATCACGTTAATTTCGCTTCTGCTTTTCGGCAGGGCGTGGCAGATGGAAGTTTATGAGCCGCTTAAAGTTCTTTTAGCCGCGACTTCCCCGGGCGGATTTGCCGTTTGTTCCATTAACGACCTTACAGCATCTATTCCGAATGATAATCTGGGTATGTACATGCTGTTTTTAAGACCGGAGGTTCTTATACCTTTTGTTTTAATCAACGCGGGGTTCTTAACAGGCGCGTATTACTTAAGTAAAAAGCGAAACGCCGAAAGTACAGGTAAGCCCTTTGCCGTAAAGCATGCGGCGTTAATACTTATTTCTCTTGTTATGTTTTGCATAACCGCATCTTTTGTCTACACTATGGACAATGCGTCCCCGGGTTCTGCCGGCGGTCTTTTCTTCGGGCTTTTTGTCAGTACGCTAATAGTGTTTTTGGTGTTAGACGCCATGGCGCATACGGGAAAATTCAACCCCAAAAAATTAGCGAATTTGGCTTTAAGATATGTCGCCATGGTGGGGGGCTCGTTCCTGATTTCATCTCTTTTGCTCACGGCAAACGGATTCGGTGCGGCTGAATATATACCGCCTGCCGACAAAATCCAAAGCGTAAGTATAAACTTATATCGGTTTGACGATGATTATGTATATGTTTTAACCGAATTCAGAGCAAGGGGGGCAAGCACCGGCTCTTACAGAAAGTGGGGAGATAATTCAGCAAATGAAACAACATTCACGGACAGTGAAAATATCGGGGTTCTACGCGGTATACACTACAGGAGCAACGCTGTAGGTGATTTTGTAAACCCGCCGTGGGACAGGTCTACCATAACCTATACTTTAAACAGCGGCAGAAAAATAACGCGATACATAAACCTTTTTGAAGACGACTACGAAATTCACAAGCTTACGGAAAGCGAAGAATATAAAAGAGGCGTTATTGAAAAAATGGAAATAATGTTTGAAAACGGTAACGTGCCGCTTGTGAGCTTCATCAACTTTGAAAACGACATCGTAATTTCGGATAGCCTGGCGAGCAACCGTGAAATACAAGACGAGGAAGTACGGCGGCTTTTCGAGGCGTTCAAATTGGATTACCTGTCCAACAGCGACGAACATTCGTGGATTGGCAGCTACGGGGTCATTTTATTTCGGCAGAATGATAATGAGCCGTTCTATATTGTCGCGCAAATGAATGTCCGCCCTCATTATACAAATTTGCTCGCCGAAATAGAGCGTATGGAACTTGAATCGTACACCGAGCCGACGTTAGTCGTTATGTATTGATGACAGGGGTTTTAAAGGCTTATAATCCCGTCGGGTAGAGCAAATCTTGTGTTTGCCCGAAAGAAAGGCGAAATATGAGCAAAATCAGGGCAATAATACCCCCGCTATGCGGGGGTTCTTTTTTTTGCCTTTAAGACATAGAATTAAACGGTGAATATTAAGTTTTAAAAAATCAGGTGTAAGAGGAAAAATATTTTACAGATTGTTGGCGCCGACAAGGTATGGTATTTAAAAATGATAAAAGCTAAAAAAAGACCGTTTGAACAAGCGGTCGAATTTCTTCCCGTGTTTAAAGACAAGCTAATGGCGCAAAACCCTTTAATACGCGAAAAAACAAGAGAAATACGACTGAGGGCGGGACAGCCCGTGACCCTTGAAACCGATTTAAATAATCGGCTGTACTTAGACGTTAGAGCTACGTCTGAAAACCTGCGGGATTTAATCGAGCTGTTCTGCGACTATTCGGTTCACAGCTACGCAAGACAACTTTCACAAGGCTTTATTACCCTTGAGGGGGGACACCGTGCGGGGTTTTGCGGAACGGCAGTGGTTCGAGAAAACAGGGTGGAAGCCATACGCGACATAACTTCAATCAATCTGCGTATAGCGCGGGAATTCATAGGCTGTTCCGATATTTTATTTAATTCATTGCCGATTGAAGATTTGCAAAGCTTGTTAATTTTAGGCAAGCCCATGAGCGCGAAAACGACGGTTTTACGCGATTTAGCGCGAAATTTATCACAAAATTATAAGGTCGCCGTCATAGACGAGCGCGGGGAATTGGCGGGTAAATCAGCCTTAAAACCGAGCGCGGGCGGTAACGGCTTAGACCTCGGTATTAACACAGACGTGCTCGACAGTTTCCCGAAAGGGGCGGGCTTTATGACGGCTTTACGGGCGTTGTCGCCCGATTTTATAGTCTGCGACGAGATAACAGGCGAGGGCGCGTCGGTTACCGAATGTTTCAACTGCGGCGTCGGGGTTATTATGACGGCGCATTGCGGAAGCCTTAAAGAAGCCCTCAACTCCCCCGCCCTTTCGGACATAATAAGCAGCGTTGATTATATAGCACTACTCGGAACAGGAAAAAATATAGGAAAGCTTCAAGGATTGTGGTGTAAAAATGAGGATGGTTTTAGCGGTTTTATGCCTGCTTGCGGGAACGGCGTTCGGCTTGTACCGCTCGGCGGAGCTTAAAAAGCGGGAAAAATTACTTTCGGAAATTTTGCAGTTGCTTGAAAAAATGGCGGTGCAAATCCGATACCGCGCACTTCCCCTTGGGGATTTGTTCATAGAATTGCAGGGCGGCGTTTTTATGGACGAGGTTTTAAAAAACAGCGATTCCAATTGGCGCAACTCGTGGAATAAGGCTGTAAGTCAATTCACGGAGCTTGACGATGGGGACAGGGAGCTACTCATTTCAATTGGAAATTCCCTCGGAGGAAGCGATGCGGCGGGACAGACGGCTATGCTGGAACTTAACAGGGAACTGCTTTCGGCAAGGTTGAAAACAGCCTCCGAAACAGCCGCCAAGAAAGGCGCAATGTACCGTTCGGTGGGGGTTATGGTCGGGCTTGGGTTAGCGGTAATGGTGATATGAATTAAACGACATTAATCGCAGGGACGAACTGCGTGTTGCGTAAATCTGTAAAGAGGAGCGGTTATTGCGGTTATGGAAATAGATTTAATCTTTAAAATAGCCGCAATCGGCATAATTGTGGCGGTGTTGGGACAGCTTTTGAAACATTCAGGCAGAGAGGAACAGGCTATGATGACCAATATCGCGGGGTTAATCGTGGTTTTGATGATGATTATAAATGAAATAGCGGTGCTTTTTGATACCATTAAAAATGTATTCGGTTTGTGGTAGGGGGCGAAAATTTGAATATTACCGCCCTTGTGGGCTTGGGTTTAGTCGCGGCGGTATTGTCGGTTATTTTAAGGCAGTACAAGCAGGAATTCGGTCTTTACATACCGCTTGCTGCAGGAGTAATTATTTTAGCCGTTGTAATAACCGCCATGCGCCCCGCCCTCGACGCCGTGAAAAACCTTATGGACGCGGTCGGCATGAACAACATTTACGGACAAACCCTGCTGAAAGCCCTTGCGGTCTGCTACCTTACCCAGCTTGCCACTGACGCTTGTAAGGACGCGGGCGAAACCGCCATAGCCGGAAAATTAGAGCTTTCGGGGAAAATCGCGATTGTGATTTTATCGTTGCCGCTATTCAGTAATTTAACGGGGTTAATTACAGGGTTAATTAATAATTAATGGGGGGGGCTTACCCGCGGCGAAAAAACATGTACGGTTCAGTTGAATCCCCGTTATAAAGGAATTTATAAATGAAAAGAATCATAATTTTTATCATTTTCTTAATTATATTTTCATTCGGAGCAAACGCCGAGTCGGAAGATACAAAAACGGCTTCCGACTTTGGTGGGGACGATTTGTTAAACGCCCTGCCCGATGAAACACGAAATCTTTTAAACGAGAGCGAAATCACACCCGACAATGCGGGCGCGCTCTCGATTACGCCGTTTACAGTTCTTAACGGCTTGTGGAGGGTTTTTGCCGACGAGGTTACAAAACCGCTAAAAATGCTTGCGGCGTTGACGGGTATTATTTTGCTGTGCGCCGTTTCGGAAACTTTAAGGGACGGCGCGGCGGGCTCGGGCAATCCCCGTATGGCTTCAGATGCTTTCGGAATCGTGGGGGTTTTAGCTGGGGCAGGCATGATGATTGTGTACATATCCGACAGCGTGGCGAGAGCGGTGCAAACTCTTGACGCAGCGGCGGTGTTTTTGATGACGTTTGTGCCGATTTTCGCGGGAATAATGGCGGTTTGCGGACAGTTGACCACCGCATCGGTTTTCGGCGCGTCGGTGGTTGTGGCGGGACAGGTCTTTGCTTATATAACGACGGGGCTTTTAGCACCGCTTGTAAGCTGTATTTTAGGGGTTTCAACGGCAGGCGCGGTCAACCCCGACCTGAAAATAGACAGGCTCGCCGAAACGGTCAAGAAAATCGTTGTTTGGACGCTCGGCTTATTGGTAACTGTATTTACGGGGCTTTTGTCACTGCAAAGTCTTGTCAGCTCCGCGGCGGATTCTGTGGCGTTAAAAGCTATGAAATTCACGGTGTCAAATTCTGTGCCGATTGTGGGCGGGGCGGTCAGCGACGCGTTATCTACCGTTAGGGGAAGCTTGAACCTGCTCAGGGGAAGTACGGGAACTTTCGGAATCATTGCAGGACTCGCCCTTATTGTACCTACGCTTGTTTCGGTTTTCTGTCATAAATTAGCGCTGTCGCTTGCAGCGGCAATCTGCGACATTTTCGGCGTAAACCGTCTTTCAACACTTTTAAAAAGCGGCGAAAACGTCATGACCATTATTTTTGCCATGCTTTTTTGCTTTACGCTGGTTTTAATAATTTCGGTGGCTATGATGCTTATCATTTGGAACGGCAATTTATAGGAGAAAATTAATAATGCGTGAAATTCTGTTAAATATCAGCTTAGTTGCTGTTGCCACAGCATTATTCAGACTGTTAGTCCCCGAAAACAATTTTAAAAAGCAAATCAGTTTTTTGATTTCCTGTTTTTTTATTACAGCGGTGATTTCGTTTATTACGGGCGGCGGTTTCGGGAATTTGGACGCGGCGGGGCTTGCGAATAATTTTGACAACTTAAAATTCAACGATGCAGAGCAGTTTGTGGACTTTACCGAGCAGACGGTTTCTCAAAGGAAAAGGGCGATTGCGGAGGAGCTTTCTGGACGGGTGAGGGAGCTACTGGCGGAAAATGATATTTACCCCTCTAAAATTTACGTGATTGTTAATATTTCAGGATTGTACAGCATATCTATTAATGAAATAAAGCTTGTTCTGCCGCCTGACGGCGATTTTACAAGGGCGTCAGCATTGGTCGAAAAGGAGGTAGGAACGGGAGTAAAAGTTACAATCGAGATAGAGGACGAGGTAGCCGTCCGATAAAAGGAAAATCATGAAAAAACTCAAAGACATAAAAAGCATATCGGCGCTGCTTAATAATGAAAAGGCGGTAAAACTGATTGTCGCCGTTGGTTTTGCCGTAATCGCGCTTATTCTGCTGTCCGACCTTTTCAGTTGGAGTGAAAAGTATGATAAGCATGAAAAATCAACGGAATCCGCCTTAACCCTTGACGCCGCAAGCTATACTGAACAACTTGAAATACAGCTTTGCGACATTATTTCACAAATCAGGGGAGTAGGCAGGGTAAAGGTAATGGTCACACTTGAAAACCTTGACGAAACCGTTCCGAGAGTGCGCGGCGCGGCAGTGGTTTGCGAGGGCGGCGATGATATATTTATAAAGCAAAAGGTGGTAGAAACCGTATCCAAGGTTTTGGGGATAAGTACGGCGCGGGTCAGCGTAACCTATTAGAGCGTACTCTTAATCATTATTTTTAAAGGAGAAAACCGATATGGCAAAAAGAAGAATAAGACTGCCCCGAATTAACATGATTGTAGGGAAAAAGCAAATCATAGTCGCCGGTCTGACGCTTTTACTCGGTGCGGCAATTTATGTCAACTACATTTATACTTCCTCGGGCAGAGCGTCGGCAGACAACCTCGCGCTACCATACGAAAGCGCGCAAAGCGACCTGCTTGAAGAAGCCGGCGGCTCTTATTACGGCGATGCGGCTTTTGTTTCGGGCGGCTCTGAAGTCGGCATGACGGAAGAAATCAGAGCTTATTTCGCGCAGGCGCGTATGGACTTACAGGAGAGCCGCGACGAGGCAAAGGAATTCTTGCAGGCAATGTATCACGGCGGCGATGCGAGAAGCGACGAACTTGAGGTTTTGGCGCGTAACGCGGAGCGTCTGAAAAGCTACATAGAAGTTGAAACAAAGGTCGAAAATCTGCTGAAAGCGCAAGGTTTCGCCGACGCGCTATGCTACATTTCGGATAGGGGTGCAAACATTATCGTCAAGACCCCGGGGCTTGACGCGGCGGGTGCGGCTATAATAAAAAATGCACTGCTTTCGGAAATAAGCGTGCCTGCGGAAAACATAACCATTGTGGAAATTAATTGAAAACTGAAAGGGCGGGAACTTGTCCCGTCCTTTTTACGCGCAAAGCGCATGTTTCACAGGAAAAGAGGATGTGACTTTCAAGCCCTGAATTTTTAACGTCCTCGCACTTGACATAAACAACCTTTTTCGGTATAATTATAATCGGGCGGATAAAAAATCCCGCCCGATATTTTTAATGTAAAATATAAAAAACAAAAGGACTGATTATATATGAACTTACGCGGCTCGGATATAATAATAGAATGTTTAATAGAGCAAGGTGTTGACGTGGTTTTCGGGTACCCCGGCGGCGCAGTGCTTAATATTTACGACAGCCTTTATAATTATCGCGACAAAATTCGCCATGTTCTGACCTCTCACGAACAGCACGCGGGGCACGCCGCCGACGGCTATGCAAGGGTTTCGGGAAAAACCGGCGTAGTCATAGCCACAAGCGGTCCGGGTGCGACAAATCTTGTCACCGCTCTCGCCACGGCAAACATGGACAGCACCCCTTTAGTAGCCATAACAGGCAACGTCAGCCTTGACTTGCTGGGGCTTGACAGCTTCCAGGAGGTTGACATAACAGGCATCACTATGCCTGTTACAAAGCATAACTTCTTAGTTCGCGATGTAAACGATTTAGCCGACACTATCCGCAAAGCCTTTAAAATAGCAAGTAGCGGTCGTAAAGGTCCTGTGCTTATTGATGTTCCGAAGGACATTACCGTAAACACCTGCGAATTTGAACCCGCCGCACACGAATCAATAATAACCGTTCCTAAAATTACCCCCGAGTCGGAATCGCAAATAAAAACCGCCCTCGAATTAATAAGCGCCTGCGAACGCCCCCTGATTTACGCGGGCGGCGGGGTAATCTCATCAGGCGCGGAAAAGGAACTCTCCCGTTTTGCCGAAATAATTGACGCACCCGTTTCCTGCTCGCTTATGGGGCAAGGCGGTTTTGACCAGTACGATTCCCGCTATATAGGTATGCTCGGTATGCACGGTACAAAAGCCGCCGCCGAAACCTTTAAAGACTGCGACCTTTTCATAGCTTTCGGTACAAGATTTTCCGACCGCGTGACAGGCAGTAAAAAAGATTTTTCAAATCAGACTAAAATTCTGCATTTTGATATAGACCACTCGGAACACTCAAAGAACATTCCCGCTTATGAAGTCTTGGGCGACATGAAGCAAACCCTCGCAATGTTAAATAAAACCTTATCCCAAAAGAATAATAAGGCTTGGGTGGAAAAAGCAGGCTCGCTTTATTCCTCCGCTAAAGTTCTGCAAACGGGTACTTCAAAGCTTCCCGTTACGCCTATGGATGTTATTGAAAAGCTTGATAATCTTACAGACGGCAGGGCTGTTATAACCACAGAAGTGGGGCAAAACCAAATGTGGGCTGCTATGTACTATCACAGCCGTGAAACCCGCACCTTTATTTCAAGCGGGGGGCTCGGTACAATGGGATTTGGTCTCGGCGCGGCTATAGGCGCAAAAATTGCCCGCCCTGAAAAGACCGTTGTAAACATAGCGGGTGACGGCTCTTTCGGTATGAATTTAAACGAGCTGATTACCCTTTCGGAGCATAATATCCCTGTAATTCAGCTTGTTCTTAACAACTCAGTACTCGGAATGGTCAGACAGTGGCAAAGACTTTTTTACGGCGCAAGATTTTCGGAAACCACCCTTGACAGAAAACTTGATTATATGAAACTTGCCGAAGCGTTCGGAATTAAAGGCTTTATTATAGAAAAAACAGAGGACGTAGAGCCTGTTCTGAAAACCGCTTTAGAGCTTGGTAAAAATCAACCTGTTTTAATAGAGTGCCGCGTTGACCGCGATTTGAATATTTTGCCTATGGTTCCGCCGGGTAAGAATATTATAGAGCCTATTACGGAAATTGATTTTAATTAACGGGTTGTTGCCCCGTAACATTATAAGGAGACAAAAAATATGACCTTATCCCAAGAATTAAAAACCCGCGGTTTAACCGCACAATTCAGCCATGAGGAAGAAATCTGCGAGCTTTTAGATAATCGGCAGGCTTTATTTTATATCGGCTTTGACGCAACGGCGGATTCGCTCCATGTCGGGCATTTGGTACAGTTAATATTAATGCGCCATTTACAGAAAGCGGGGCATAAGCCCTACGCCCTGCTCGGTACGGGTACAACGCTGATTGGCGACCCGTCGGGAAAATCAGACATGCGGCAATTGCTGACCGAAAAGGAAATCAACTACAACGCCGAAAGATTCAGAGAGCAGATGGGTAGCTTTGTGGATTTTTCCGATGATGTTGAAAACAAGGCTGAATTTGTCCGAAACGGCGACTGGTTGCTTGATTTAAAGTATCTTGAATTTATAAGAGACGTCGGCGTGCATTTTACGGTTAATCGTATGCTTGCCGCCGAGTGTTTCAAAAACCGTATGGAGCGGGGTTTAAGTTTTTTTGAATTTAACTATATGCTGATTCAAAGTTATGACTTTTTGCATCTTTTTAAGACAAAAGGCGTAACTTTACAGGTCGGCGGCGACGACCAGTGGTCAAATATTTTAGCCGGAGCCGACTTAATCCGCAGAAAAGAACAAAAGAACGCCTACGCCCTGACCACTTCCCTGCTTTTGACAAAAGACGGCAGAAAAATGGGCAAAACCCAAAAAGGCGCACTTTGGCTTTCGGCGGAAAAATGCCCGTCTTATGAATTTTATCAGTATTTCCGTAATGTTGACGACGCAGATGTAATCAATTGCTTAAATATGCTGACTTTCCTGCCTTTAGAAGAAATAAAGGAGCGCGAAAATTTTGTCCAAGACGGCGTCGGCGCGAAAATCAATGAAACCAAAGAACTTCTTGCTTATGAAATGACCGCCTTAGTTCACGGAAAAGAAGAAGCCGAAAAGGCGCAAAACGCTGCAAAAAGCGTGTTTTCAAAAGGCGGCTCGGGCGAAAGCGCCGATATGCCGACGACCATTCTGGCTGATGAAACCTTTGATTCCGACGGCAAAATCAGACTGCTTGACCTGCTTGTAAAAACTAAATTGTGTCCCTCGGGACGCGACGCAAAGACCAACATCGAGCAGGGCGGCGTAAGCATTAACGATGAGAAAATCACCGACGTAAATGCCATGATTGAAATAAAGGATTATGTAATAATAAAAAAGGGTAAGAAGACTTTCCATAAAGCAATGCGCTGACAATTGACAATTGGTGGTTATATATTGTATAATAATTTTTGTAGGGCGGCAAACTGACAGAGAGGTAAATTATGAACCGCAAAATAGAAATATTCGACTCTACCCTCCGCGATGGCGCGCAAGGTGAAGGTATAAGCTTTTCGCTTGAGGATAAGTTAAAAATATTAACCCGCCTTGACGGATTCGGGGTTGATTTCGTTGAAGCGGGGAATCCGGGTTCTAATCCAAAGGATTTGGAATTCTTTAAAAAAGCGAATTTATTAGGTCTCAAAACTAAGCTGACAGCTTTCGGTTCGACCAAACGTAAGGAAATTGCCCCTGAAGACGATGAGAATCTAAAGGCGCTTATAACCGCCGACACAGAATACATGGCGATTTTCGGGAAAAGTTGGGATATGCACGTGGATAAAATTCTGCGGGTTTCCCACGCCGAAAACCTTGATATGATAAAACGGACGATTGCCTATCTTATAAGTTTGGGCAAACAGGTAATTTTTGACGCGGAGCATTTCTTCGACGGATATAAAAACAATCCCGATTATGCTGTTGAAACCTTAAAAGCCGCCGCGGAAGCGGGTGCGCGGACGTTAGTTCTTTGCGACACCAACGGCGGGTGTTTCCCTGATGAAATTGAGCAAATTATAAAAAACGTGCAAAAAAGTGTAGCTACACCGATTGGCATACACTGCCACAATGACGGCGAATGTGCCGTTGCCAACAGTATGGCGGCAGTAAAGGCGGGGGCTGACCATGTTCAGGGGACTTTTATAGGAATAGGCGAGCGTTGCGGAAACGCTAATTTATCTGTACTGCTTGCGAACTTACAGCTTAAACAGAACTACAACTGCGTAGCTCCCGAAAGTCTGCCGCTCCTAAAAGAAACCGCTCATTATATAGCCGAAACGGCGAATATAGCTCTGTCAAACCAAATGCCTTATGTGGGCGGCTCGGCGTTCGCGCATAAAGGCGGTATGCACGTAGACGGCGTTAGCAAAGACCCTTCCACTTTTGAGCATATTCCTCCTGAACAGGTGGGAAATGAGCGTAATTTCCTGATTTCCGAGGTTTCGGGGCGGGCTACTATTATATCCAAGCTTAAAGAAATAGACTCAACGCTTGAAAAGAGCGACCCTATTGTACGAACGGTAACCGATAAAATCAAAGATTTGGAAAATCAGGGCTATCATTTCGAGGCGGCGGACGCAAGTTTTGAATTATTGGTTTTAAAAGAGCGTGGATGGGTGCCGTATTTTGAAATAGTTGATTATAAAATAATTTCTTCACAAACGCCGACAGGAGAAAATTTAAGCAAAGCGAGTGCCTTTATAAAAGTTCGGGTAGGCGATGACTTTGAAATCACCGCCGACGAGGGGGACGGTCCCGTAAACGCCATAGACAAAGCACTCCGAAAGGCTTTGGAGAAGTTTTATCCGAGCCTTACAAAAATGCGCCTCGTTGACTATAAGGTTAGAATTGTAGGCGGCGGCGACGACACTGCGGCAACTACCCGCGTACTGATTGAAAGCACAGACGGCAAAACAAGCTGGACAACGGTGGGCGCAAGCAAGGATATTATAAACGCGAGCATGATTGCGCTTTTGGATTCGATTGAATATATGTTGCATGTCAACGGGGAGAGGAATTTTAATTGAAGACCGAATGTATTTAGTGAAAATAGTGTCAGTGTTTTGGATTATCTTAACAGGGCGTTCGGACGAACCCAAAATAAAATAAAAGGGAGACAAAACTTATGCCAATGACAATGTCGCAAAAAATATTAGCCGGGAAAGCGGGACTTGATAGCGTATGTGCCGGACAGCTTATAATGGCAAAATTAGACATGGTTCTCGGGAACGACATCACCAGCCCAGTGGCTATAGGCGAATTTGAGAAAGCCGGGTTTTCAGGGGTTTTTGATAAGAAAAAGGTTTCTATGGTCATGGACCACTTCGCCCCGAATAAGGACATAAAAGCCGCCGAGCAGTGCAAACGTTGCCGAGATTTCGCGGGAAAGTACGAAATCGTGAACTTCTACGACACAGGGGAAATGGGGGTGGAGCATTGCCTGTTACCCGAAAGAGGGCTTGTAATGCCGGGCGATTTAATCATCGGTGCGGATTCACACACCTGCACCTACGGAGCGCTCGGCGCGTTTTCGACCGGCGTTGGCTCTACCGATATGGCGGTAGGCATGGCTACGGGCGAGGCGTGGTTTAAAGTTCCCGCTTCAATCAGATTTAATCTGACAGGTGAGCTTAATAAAAACATATCGGGCAAGGACGTAATTTTGCATATTATAGGCATGATTGGCGTTGACGGCGCACTATATCAGTCTATGGAATTTGGCGGAGAGGGCTTGAAAAACCTCACGATTGACGACAGGCTTTGCATGGCGAACATGGCGATTGAAGCGGGCGGCAAAAACGGAATCTTTGAGGTTGACAATATAACGCTCGACTATATTAAAGGGGTGAACCCCGATTACGCCCCCGGTGAATCGCCGATTTTCGCGCCTGACCCCGACGCGGAATATATAAAGGTGATTGACATTGATTTAAGTCAAATTAAATCCACTGTTTCTTTCCCGCATCTGCCCGAAAATACCAAGACTGTTGATGAAGTGGGCGAAGTAATAATCGACCAGGTAGTAATCGGTAGCTGTACCAACGGCAGACTTTCGGACATGAAAGTGGCGGCGGAAATCCTCAAAGGCAAAAAGGTGAAAAAAGGTGTGCGCTGTATCGTAATCCCCGGCACGCAGAAGATTTTCCTTGAGTGCATGGAACTTGGCTACGCGCAGATTTTTGTAGAATCGGGCTGTGTTTTTTCGACACCGACCTGCGGTCCCTGCCTCGGCGGACACATGGGTATTCTTGCGAAAGGCGAACGTGCCGTAGCGACGACAAACAGAAATTTTGTGGGCAGAATGGGACACCCCGAAAGCGAGGTTTATTTGGCAAGTCCGGAGGTGGCGGCGGCAAGTGCGCTGGCGGGGAAGATTGTCGCGCCCTTGAATTGATTAGGGGAGTATTAAAAAGGTCTTGAGGACGCAAGAGGAAAGCTATTTTTTGATTATATACAAATCCTAAACGCAAAGCGTCCTATTACGACAAGAACAGCTCTCTCTATTTTAAAATAAACTAAACACCGAAAGGAGAAACAATATGAAAGCACAAGGAACCGTCCACAAATACGGCGACAACGTTGATACCGACGTTATTATCCCGGCGCGTTATTTGAACATCAGCGATTTTAAGGAGCTTACCAAGCACTGCATGGAGGACATCGACGCTGATTTTGTGAACAAGGTGCAAAAAGGTGATATTATGGTGGGTGAAGCTAACTTCGGTTGCGGAAGCTCCCGCGAACACGCGCCGATAGTCATTAAGGAAAGCGGAATTTCCTGCGTGATTGCCGCATCTTTCGCGCGGATTTTCTACCGCAACTCCATTAATATAGGTCTGCCTATTTTAGAATGTCCCGAAGCCGCCCGCGCCATCAAAAACGGCGATAAAGTCAGCGTAAATTTTGACACGGGCGAAATCGTGAACGATACCACGGGCAGTAAATTTAAAGCCGAGCCGTTCCCTGAATTTATTAAGGATATTATAAATAAGGGCGGGTTGGTTAATGCGGTAAAGACGAGAAATTAAATGCAAGAGAAAAGTACACAAAACTTGAAAAAATAAAGAAAGGTGTGTGCCATGCCGCAATTTTCATTTATGTCTATGTAAGATATGGCGGCATGGAAAATAAAACATGACAAAAAAAATCGCAGTAATCGGCGGCGACGGCATCGGCGTGGAAATAACCGTTGAAGCCCGCAGAGTTTTAAACAAAATCGCTGAAAAATACGGGCATGAGTTCAAATACACAAATGTCCTTATGGGCGGCGTAGCTATTGACGAATTGGGAACACCCCTGCCCGAAGAAACGATAAACGTCTGCAAAGCAAGCGACGCTGTACTTCTCGGAGCAGTCGGCGGTCCTAAGTGGGACGTAGGTCCGGGTCATCTGCGCCCCGAGGCAGGTCTGCTCGGTATTCGCGGCGCATTGGGTTTGTTCGCAAATCTGCGCCCCGTCAAGCTTTTTGACGCTTTGGCAGACGAATGTCTGCTCAAAAACAGCAAAAAAATAGATATGGTAATCGTGAGAGAGTTAATCGGTGGAGCATACTTTGGCAAGCGCGAAACATACATTGACGAAAATGGTGCCAAAGCCGCTTATGACACCATGCTCTACCGTGACTGGGAAATCGAGAGAATCGCAAAAGTAGCTTTTAAGCTCGCCTTAAAGCGCACAGGGAACGTAGTTAGCGTTGATAAGGCAAACGTGCTTGACAGCTCGCGTTTATGGCGTGAGGTAGTGCATAACGTTTATGCCGGCAATGAAGATTACAAAAGAATTAACCTTTCAGACATGTTGGTTGACAACGCCGCCATGCAACTTGTACGCGAGCCGGGGCAATTTGACGTGATTGTCACTGAAAACCTTTTCGGCGATATTCTTTCAGATGAGGCAAGTGTCCTCACAGGCTCGCTCGGTATGTTGCCATCGGCAAGTCTGGCTGAAAACAGTGTGGGATTATTTGAGCCCTGCCACGGCTCTGCGCCCGACATTGCGGGACAGAATAAGGCAAACCCCATTGCCATGCTCCTTTCCTCAGCAATGATGCTCCGCCTGTCGTTTGATATGGAGCAGGAAGCCTTAGACATAGAAAACGCCGTCGAAAAGGTCTTGGCAAAAGGTTTCCGCACAGGCGACATTTACCGCGGGAACGACGGGACAAAACTTGTCGGCTGTACCGAAATGGGCGACGCGGTGATTGCGGAATTATAATAATATTAAAACCGCCTTTCGGCGGTTTTAATCATTTTCATAATCAAAAAATTTCATTTCAGGCACTTTTAATACTTGCGCTAATTTAAAAATATTATCCCAAGACATCGTTTTTATGCCGCACTCAACCTGACCTAAAAAAGTCGCGTTTATATCCGCCGCCTCTGCAAGAGTTTCTTGCGTATGCCCTCTTAGTTTTCTGTAATATGCAATCTTTAAAGGTTTTAATTCTACCTGAACCGAATCACATTCCATAAATTTTTAATATAATCCGCCCGCTCGTTTTTGTATTTGAGGTAATAGGCGTGTTCCCAAACGTCGAAAAGAATGACAGGTTCAAGCCCCTCGCACAAAAGCGTTTCTTGGTCTTTAATGTTGATGATGGATAAATTGCCGAATTGGTCTGACGCTAAAACCGTCCAGCCCGAGCCAAAGACTTCGGCGGCGCTTTTGCTGAATTCTTCCTTGAAATTCTCAAAAGAGCCGAAAAAGCCCTCAATAGCTTCCAAAAGCTCTCCCTCCGGCATGTGAACGTCCTCGGAGGCGGGGGCTAAACCATTGAAGAATAACGTGTGGTTATAAACCCCGCCGCCATTGTTTAAAATAGCCGTGCGGGATTCAGGCGGAAGACCGCGAACTGAGCATAAAATCTGCTCCAACGGCAAACGCTGTAAAAAGGGATAGGGTTTAAGCGCCTCGTTTAGATTTTTTATGTATGTCGCGAAGTGCTTGTCGTGGTGGTAGTGCATGGTTTCCTCATCGATAAAAGGCTCAAGCGCGTTATAAGCGTAAGGCAGGGGCGGCAGTGTAAAAGGGTATGTTCCGAACAATCCGAAATTTGTAGCCATGAGATTCCTCCTTGTTTTTGCATAATTTTGCATAATGGTTTATTGTATGCGGTTTGCGCGGTTGGTGTTCTCACGGAAAAATGCCGTTCCTTACATTTTTTTCATTAACATTTGCATTTTTCGTTTATCTGTGATAAAATAATATTGGCAGTTTATTGTGCAATCGCATGTTAAAGCATGAGGAAAGTCCGGGCATCACAGAGCAGGATAGCTGTTAACGGCAGCCGAAGGCGACTTTAGGGCAAGTGCAACAGAAATATACCGCGAACGGGCAATCGTTCGTAAGGGTGGAAAGGCGAGGTAAGAGCTCACCGGAACATGGGAGACCATGTTGCCATGTAAACCCTATCCGATGCAACGCTTAATGTTTGAGGGAAACGGTTTTTGCTCGAAACCCCCTTTAGTGAAAGCGGCTTGAACAGAGCGGCGACGCTTTGTCCAGATAGATGATTGTACATGACAGAACCCGGCTTACAGATAAACTGCCCCTCAAAACGAGGTGTTATACTCGATTAACTTAAAAAACATTTCTTGTTTCTTAAGTCAAAGGATTATACCCGCTGTTATATTTGGAAATATTTAAACAAAACGTTAAGGAAAAACCCATGACCGATTTTACAAACACAAATTGCCCTGTTTGCAAAGAAAAATTTTCAGAAACCTCGCGTCCCGTAATCTGTCCCGATTGCGGAGCGCCCTATCACCGTGCCTGTTGGGATATACACGGAAGTTGCATTTTTGAAGCCGAGCATAAAAACGGATTTGTCTGGAACCAAAGCCGGGAAAACGCCGAAAAACAGACTGAAGATTCTGTTGTCGGCGATTCATCAACCGAAAACAAGCCACCGGAGGACAGCTTTTTCGGTGAAATTAGGGAAACCCTCGAAAAAATGGGGTTTTTTGAACAAGCAAAGCAGACTTCACCAGAAGAGCGTTTTATTTACGGCGTTTCCGAAAAGGAAATAGCGCATTTTCAAGGTGCGATGAACCCCGTGCGCTTTTTAAAGTACCGCAGAATCGCTTCCGGACAAAAAGTTTCATTTAATATTTTCGCGGGGCTTTTTATACCCTATTATATTTTTTACTCTAGAATGAGGGCGGCGGGGGTAGTTGCCGCGCTGATTGCTTTTCTTTTGGGTTTACCCAATACCTTGGTTGCGTTCTTTTATGTTTCGGGGTTTGTTTCCCCGTTCTCTTCAGGTCAACTTGAGGCGGCGGCGTCCTCGCTGTGGTATATTTATTTCGCGCTGAGGATTGCACTTGCGCTTTTCTTTGATTATTTCTATTTGTTGTGGATGACCAACAGGATTAAGATGATTAGAAACCGTTTCGCGCTTGAGTTTGCAACTGAGCTTTCCCTTAAAATTAATTCGGATAAGCCTTTGGAAATATCGGATTTAGGGGAAAATTATTATAAGCACTTGCAGGATGCGGGAAAACCCAGTCTGCTTTATACATTGCTTGACAGTTTCGCCATTAACGCCGTGCTGATGCTTTTACTGTACGGAATTTTATATACATTTTTAGCGTAAAAATATGAAGAGTGAATTTTTTACCCTGCCGCAGGAGGTTTAATTTGGTTTCTTTAGGCATAAAATTTGACAATTTATACCGTAAAATCGGAGACCGCGGCTTATTATTTTTGATTTTTACCGCAGGCATTTTTTTGCATACAATTTTTTCGCTCGGTATGAACATACCGTCGATTTATCCCGATGAGTTAGCGGCGATGACCTGGAGTGCTTTTTTTTCAGGCTTTGACCAATCGGGCGCGGCAAGCAATTATGACGCGGCTTCAGGTTGGTTAGCCTCGGCTTTATACGCGCCTTTTTATTTCCTGATAAGCGAACCTGAAAATAGATATAAAGGTATGCTAATTTTAAACAGTTTAATAATCGCTCTGATACCTGTATTCACCTATAAGATTACAGCCTCTCTCGGACTTAAAAAAGCATGGCAGAGAACCCTTTGCGCTATTGCCGCAGGGTTTGGCGCGGCGGCTTTCGCCTATTCAAAATTTATCTGGAGCGAAACTCTTTGCGTGTTTTTACCGTTTTTGTTAGCTTTGCTGTTCATAAGGTCTTCGGAAGTGAAAAATAGGTTTTTGCGATTTATTCTGTCTGTTTTTGCGGCTTTTGTCTGCGCTTTCGCTCCCGCCGCTCACCCGCGCTTATGGCTGTTGGTTTTAGTGTTTATACTAACTGTAATATTCGCCACTTTTATCCTTCGGGTTAAGTCGATTTTGTTTGCCTCTTTCATACCGCTTTTTGTCATTTTAGCGGCATTTCAGGTTTACGTCGGCGAATATCTTACGGCAATAACGCGGGGACAACCGGTGTCTTCGCCGGATTTTTATATAAACTTCGGCGGTTTGGGGAACTTCTTCACAGTACTTACGGGACAGCTTTATTACTTAGCCGTTTCGACATGGGCGCTCGGCACTTTGGGGGTATGCCTTTGCGTTTCGGCGCTTTGGGAATACAGGGAAAACAGACGGCGCAAAGCTCCCTACCCCGATTCCCGCATGAGAAGATTCGGCAACGCCGATTCAAGCTTTACCGCTTTTGCGTTTTTTGTACTGGTCTATAATTTTTTCATGCTGATTTCTTCTGCGGCTTGGGGTTCGGCTCTTGATTTAACACTTTATCAGGATTCTTTTATATTCGGGCGTTATATTGACGGCGCGGCGCCGCTTTTGTTAGTCTTTACGCTTTGTTATATTTTTATAAAAGGACTTGATTTTAAAAAGCTTTTATACTCCACCATAATGCTCGGGGGGATTTTCGCGCTGTTTTTCACCTTCACCGCACCGAAATTAGTAACTGTTAAACAGCTCAGACCCGAATCAATTCAGGGCTTATCGCCTGTCCGTCTCGGCTCTGCCATTGACGCGCCGATAGACCTTGACGGTTTATTTTTCACCGTTTCGGCAATGTTTTGCTTTGTGGCGTTGCTGATTGTCTTTATCTGTTGCGCCAACCGCTATCGGGCGCATATAATTTCCGTATGTGTTTGCCTTACTGTGCTTTATTCCTGCATACATTCGGCAGTAATTTATCTCCCCTTTGAAGCGCGCCACGCCCAGATTCAAAACAGAGGAGCTTACGCCATTTCAGAATACATTTATAACTCGTCGGACGCGCCTCCCGCTTATGTTTTGGATTCTCTGACAGAGGCTCAAGGAGAAAATCCGAGCCTTGCGCCGATTTTGCGCTTTTTGAACCGTTACGCCTATATCGGAAACGTTGAAAATTACGGGAGCTTGCCCGAGGACTGCTTTATTATCGTAAAATCAGAACTGACAGCCCAATTCGGCGACGACGTTACCATACTTGCCGAAACAGAAGGGTTGGTTTTCGCGGCAAAGGGCGAAAAAGCGGCGGCGTTTGCGCTTTCACAGGAAATATATTAGTCTGCCGCGATAAAAGGATTATAATATGTGCAGAGGGTGAATTAAATGGATTTCAAACATATTATTTGGGACTTTGACGGGACGTTGTTCGACACCTATCCGCACACAGCGCGGGCTTTTCAGGTTACGCTTAAAAGAGAGTACGGTGTTCAAGAAAACTTGGGTGAAATTGAAAGTCAAATGCGTATTTCCATGCAAACTGCCTTTGATTTTTATAAAGAAAAATATGAAACAGACGATTATTTTTGTAAAAGTTTCAAAGAATTTCAAATTATCTACGAAAATCAAAACGCCCTGCCGCATATCAACGCGCACATGATTTGCAGATTTATTCATGAGCAGGAGGCGTTTAATTACCTTTTTACCCACAGGGATAAGTCGGTGGTGTCCTTAATGCAAAAGCACGGATTTTATGAACTTTTCAGAGAAATTATTACAAAAGAAAACGGTTTCCCACGTAAACCCGCCCCCGACGGTCTGAATCAACTTATAAAAAAATATAAAATGAACAAAAACGAAACGCTTTATATCGGCGACAGGGAAATTGACCTGAAATGCGCCGAGCGCGCGGGGGTTAGGTTCTGCCTGTTTGCAAGGGATATAAATTTTACTTTAAACGCAGATTTCAGAGTTCAGAATTTCAGCGATTTGTATTATATAATCAACTCGACTTTATCAACAAGGAAAAAACAACATTGACTGAAATATTAGATATTGGCGACTTAAAACTGTGCGTAAGCCGCGAGCACCGTTTCGGAACAGACGCCGTAAAGCTTGCTGAATTCACGGCTTCGGGATTGCGAAAATCAAAAAAAGCGAAGATTGTCTGCGACCTTTGCACGGGTTGCGGAATTATACCGTTTCTGCTTATAGCCGGTTTTGTGAAATCGGGCGATTTTCCCGCCGCCTGCCCAACTATATACGCCCTTGACATAAATGAGGACGCAATTATTTTACTTCGCGAAAGCGTAAAGATTAATTCACTTGACAAAGTCATTTTCCCGCTCCTCCAAGACCTGAAAAGCATATCGGCAATCCCCGCCGGAGGGGTTGATATAGTAACCGTAAATCCGCCTTATTACAAGGCTGACGACGGTTTTAAGCGCAAAGACGGCGGCACGGCACGGCATGAACTGCTCTGCGATATTGACGACGTGGCGGCGGCGGCGGCAAGGATTTTGAAATACGGCGGCAGGCTGAAAATGTGCCACATTCCCGAAAGGCTCACCGACGTTGTTTACGCGCTGAGAAAGCATAATTTAGAGCCGAAAATCATTGAATTTGTTGCGAATAATAAAAAAGAGCCGTGGCTTATGCTAATTGACGCTAAAAAGGGCGGAAAACCGGGAATGATTATAAAATTGACTATTGATGATTGAGCGTTTTTGCCCGCCATGAACGGCATAACTAAAATAACTTTAAAGAATTTAAAAAGGATTTAAAAATGCAGGAAATTTATATCAACCCGCCTTTCATAAAGCTTGAGCAGTTTTTAAAATTCTGCTCCCTTGTTTCGTCGGGCGGCGAAGCCAAGATGCTAATCCAAGGCGGCAAGGTTTTAGTCAACGGCGAAACTTGTCTAATGAGGGGTAAAAAACTGTTCGGCGGCGAAAAAGTTACGCTTGACGTCGAGGGGGAAAACCAAATCTTCAAGGTAGCCGTAAAATGATTATTAAGGGAATCCGCGCCGAAAACTTCCGTAATATAAAAAAAGCGGAATTGGAATTCCGCAAGGGCGTGAATATTTTTTACGGCGACAACGCACAAGGTAAAACCAATATGCTCGAAGCCCTTTCAGTCTGCCTCGGAAAAGGCTTTCGCCGTGCCCGACCGACAGCGTTTGCGCCATTCGCAAATAATGACGGCGAAACCTCGCTGACGCTTTTTTATGAAGCTGACGCTTTTCCCGGCAAGGAAAACACCGCAACTTATAAAATCAAGGATGGACGGGTTTCGGCAGAAATAAATAACATACCCCTTAAAAACGCCGCCGATTTATACGGAGAGTTAAAACATGTGGTTTTCGCGCCTGAGCATTTGGCGCTTGTCAAAGGCGCAGCGGAATTGCGGCGAGCTTTTATCGACAACACGGCAATCATGCAAAACAGAACCCATAAACGCGCCGTCTCCGATTACGCATTGGCACTCAAACAGCTTTCCGCACTTAATAATAACAATTTTGCAAGCCCCTATCCCCGTGATTCGGTGCGGGATATGCTGGGGGTTTGGCGAGATATTCTTATAAGACAGGGCATAAACCTAACCTACGGCAGGCTGAAATATTTCGGGTTTTTGCGGGAAACCGCAAAAAAATTATACAGCGAGTTGACTCTTGGTAATGAAATACTTGACATGGTTTATAAAAGCAATGTCTTCGGAGAAATAGAGGAAAATTTGCCCGATTTTTCAGACAAAAGCGGGCTTTACGGAATATACGCCGACGCACTTAATCGCGTTTGTATAAATCAGGGGCTTAGAACCCCTGATTCCCGCATAAGGGCGGGAGCGCACAGGGACGACATAATCTTCACCATAAATAATATAAACGCGAGAGAGTTCGGCTCGCAGGGTCAGGTTAAAAGCATTGCACTCATCATGAAGCTTGCCGAGGCAGAAATAATCAGAAACCATAATAACGAAACGCCCGTGATTTTGCTCGATGAGGTTTTGGGAGAACTTGACGGAAACAGACGCGATTTTATAATTAACAGGCTGGAAAACTCGCAGGTGTTTATTACTTCCTGCGATTATAAGGATTTTGAAGACAGGGAGGATTTACGTGTTTGGTTTGTCAAAGACGGTGAATTTCATACATCTGGGGGGTAACGTTTCGGTTTACTCCGACGACCTGCTCGGCGTTTTCGATATTGAACGGACTACGGTAAACCCTGCAGTCAATAAGTTTTTAGCCAAAGCCCAAAAAAGCGGAAAAATCTACTACTGCTCCCTTGATATGCCCAAAAGCTTTGTGCTGACCGAGGATACGGTTTTTGTGACCAATGTTGGGACGGGGACGATAAAGGATAGGGCGTTAATTCACACTATAAAGCATTTCCCCGTAAAGCGGCAGATTTAAATATCTTCTTCCGAGCATATTTTCAATTTCGTCCGCCGTCTGCCGTAACGCCGCCATGCTTCGGACAACCGTATTTTGATAATACCGCGCAACATCAAGCGGCTCGCCGTTTTTGAGGTCGGTTATATTTTTTTCGAGTTCCTCAAGGCGGTCGAGGAAAATAAACGAAATCCCCGCCAATTTGCCGAGTAATCTGTCTTCAAGCGCACAGTTAAAGCCGCCGCAAGCCTTTTTGTTTTTAATAAGTTTGGCTAAATCATTCTGGTAAGCTATGCTTGCGGGAATGATTTCTTTTTTCATGAGGTCAACCATTGTCAACGCCTCAATATGCAAGATTTTGCAGTAATTTTCAAGCATGACCTCATAGCGGGAATTAAGCTCGTTTTCAGAAAAAATACCCTGCCGCTTAAAAAGGGCTGTATTCTTTTCGGTAATGAAACAAGGCAAGGCGCAAACGGTGGTTTTAAGATTCAAAAGTCCGCGCTTTTCGGCTTCCTTTTCCCATTCTTCAGAATAATTATTGCCGTTGAATATTATACGCTTATGCTTTTTTATATTGGCTCTTATAAGTTTAGCTAAATCTTTTTTAAAATCGGCGCTTTTTTCAAGAATATCGGCAAATTCACCTATCGCATCAGCGACAATGGTGTTTATAATTACGGTGGAGTCGGCTACGGAAGCCGCCGAGCCGGGCATTCTGAACTCAAACTTGTTCCCCGTGAAAGCAAAAGGCGATGTTCTATTACGGTCGGTGGTATCTTTCGGGAAGTGCGGAAGAGCCGTCACACCTATTTCCATTAAGGTTTTTTCCCTGCCCTGATACGGCGCGTCGTTTTCAATGGCGGTAAGTATTTCAGTTAATTCGTCACCGAGAAAAATTGAAATAATAGCGGGCGGGGCTTCGTTCGCGCCGAGACGGTGGTCGTTACCCGCGCCTGCGACACTTACGCGAAGTAAATCCTGATTTTCGTCAACCGCCTTTATTACCGAAACTAAAAACAGCAAAAACTGGGCGTGAACAAAAGGGGTTTCGCCTTGTTCAATAAGGTTGATTCCCGTATCGGTACAAAGCGACCAATTTATATGCTTGCCGCTACCGTTGACCCCTTCAAAGGGTTTTTCATGCAGAAGGCAGGTTAAGCCGTGCTTATCCGCCACTGTTTTTAAAAGCTCCATAATAAGCTGATTGTGGTCGGCGGCAATGTTGACAATGCTGAAAACAGGTGCTAATTCATGCTGGGCGGGAGCGGTTTCGTTATGCTCGGTTTTAACGCAAATCCCGAGTTTCCAGAGTTCCTCGTCAAGCTCTTTCATAAATGCCGAAACCCGCGGCTTGATTGCGCCGAAGTAGTGGTCTTCAAGCTCCTGCCCTTTGGGCGGTTTTGCACCGAAAAGGGTTCGTCCGCAATAAATTAAATCAGGGCGCTTTTGATAGACTTCTTTGTCAATTAAAAAATATTCCTGCTCCGCGCCTATTGTCACGTTTACACGGCTTGCGGAATTGTTACCGAACAGCCGTAAAATACGTAACGCTTGTTTATCCACTGCCTGCACCGAACGCAAAAGCGGTGTTTTTTTATCCAGCGCGTCCCCGCCGTAAGAGCAAAACGCCGTAGGAATACAAAGGGTACGGTCCTTTATAAAGGCGTAGGAGGTGGGGTCCCACGCGGTATAACCCCGCGCCTCAAACGTAGCGCGAAGTCCGCCCGACGGAAAACTTGAAGCGTCGGGCTCGCCCCGCACAAGAGCTTTTCCCGAAAACTCCATAACGGCTTTCCCGTGATTTTGGTCGGCGGGCGAAACAAAACTTTCGTGTTTCTCGGCGGTTACGCCCGTCATAGGCTGAAACCAGTGTGAATAGTGGGTTGCGCCTTTTTCAATCGCCCAGTCTTTCATAGCGTCAGCGACAATATTTGCCACATCAAGCTCAAGGTGACTGCCCCGCGCAATGGTTTTTTGCAATGCGCGGTAGGTATCTTCAGGCAATCTTGTCTGCATTACATCGTCGTTAAAAACGAGAGTTCCGAATAATTCGGCGGTGTTCATAACATTAATCCTCCATCGGATATTTTAATCCCCAATTCTCCCTAAGGCTGTCCATGATTTCCATTACCCTTATAATTTCCTCGTGCGGCATTTCGGGACATTCTGTTTCCCCCGCAAGAATGGCTTTTTGACAGGCGCGAAATTGATATTCATAACCTGTAATTTGTTTCGGAACGTCAAAATGCACGGTGTTAGCACCGTCTATAAAAGCCCGAATCCATTCGCAATTGTTGATATTCTCGACTTCTATATAGCCATTTTCAGCTCGGATAAACGCCTTTCTGTCAGTGAATTCATCAAGAGCGGCGTATAACTCGGCGTACTTTTTTTTACCGTCGGCGGTTAGCTGTTTAAAATGAATCACAATTTTTTCCCGCAAATCAGTACCCGATTCATGCTTTTGCACACTGCTTTCAATCGAATCTATTTCCGTCCCGAAAGTCATAAGGGCAAAATTGATTACATAGACCCCCAAATCCAAAAGTGCGCCGCCCGCAAGTTCGGGTTTATACATGCGTTCCATGTGGATATTGTTATAACCCAAATTCGCCGTAAGCATATAGGGCTCTCCTATTATTTCAGATTCAAGCATTTTTTCAAGCGCGAAACGGGACGGCATATAGCGTGTCCATATCGCTTCGGCAAGGAGAAGCTTTTGAGCCCTTGCAATTTTTACAAGTTCACGCGCCTGTTTCGCATTTACGGTAAAGGCTTTTTCGATTAAGACGTTTCTGCCCTTTTCAAGACATAATTTAGCATGTTCATAATGGTGGGAATGTGGCGAGGCTATATAGATTAAATCAAGCGTATCGTCCGCCGCCAACTCTTCATAAGAACCGTAGGCTTTTTTTATTCCGAATTTTTCGGCGAATTCCTTAGCTTTTTCAATATTACGCGAACCTGCCGCCGCCGCGAAAATCCTTTCGTCCGTCATTGCCGAAAGGGTTTCGGCGGCTTTTTCAGCTATCCAGCCGGTGGCTAAAATCCCGACGTTCATACCAAAATACCATCCTCTCCAATGCTTGCGCTTTTTTTCAAACTAAAATCTCATTACCCGAATTATCAATCCTCTTAGCATTGTGTGCAAACAACGCAACAAAGAAAACCAAAACCATTATAACCTTAGTAACCACAACCGTTAATATAACGTCTACACTCATTGCCTCACCCGAGGCAATTTCAAGCGCCCTGATATGAAGCGTAAACGGATTATACATCTGAGCGTCAACCAGCGCAAAAAAGTTCGGCAGAAGCATTGAGGCGGCTATGCAGACGGCACTGCTCATTCCCGCCTTGCCCGTGGCTGTTCCGAGGCTCAAATGCAAGCAAACATAAAGCATAAGATAAACCCCTAAAAGCGCCCCGCTTATTATAAGGTTTGATATTACAATATCATTGTTTTCAAAAATATAAGCCGAAACCGCACCTGCCACAAGCGTACCCGCCACGGAAAAAATAAAAATCGCGAGGGGGTAAATTATAAATTTCGGGAAAAGATAGCTGAAAGCTGAAAGCCCCGAGCTTTGCGGAATCATTATGGAGCGTTTTTTCTGCTCCCCGCCGGCAAAACTGTTTATTAACAGCAAAAATACTAATATGCCTATGCCCGAAAGGTCTTGAACCGCCGACATTACCCCCGTTGAGGCGTTGGCGGTTATCCCGGCTATTTCACTCATGAACTGCTCGTTATATATTCCCTCTGCCAACACGTCAAGCCCCTTGATTAACAACGGGCTTAAAGCCGCCCAGCCTATGAAAACACAGGCTAATATTAAAAACCTTTTGGTTCTTGTAAAAGCTAAAATTTCTTTTTTAAAGCTTGCTTTAATTTGTGTGTTCATGCTTATCTCCTTTAAATATTTTACAACTGCCCTGTTGTAACGCCAATATAAATCTGCTCTAACGTCAGTCTTTTAAATTCGAGTCCCTCGGGCAAAATGTTATTTTCTGCAAGAGTAATAACCACTTTATTATATAATTCCTTTTCACTTACACCTTGTTTAGCGTAAAGGGTCACGCCGCCGGGGTCATTTGCCTCGCTCCTTGCCGCTAAATCAATTCCGCAAAGTGCGGTAATAGCCTCAGGTGTGTATTCGCGAAGTCGTATGTTTATAGCGTTGTTCCCGCCTAATTTTTCCTTGATTTCCCGAAGTCCGCTTTCAACCGCCATAACACCGTTTCGTAGAATCCCCACCTTGTTCGCCACTCTTTCAACGTCGTTTAAAATATGTGTGCATAACACAATGGTAGAGCCTGTACCCGCTAACTTTCTGATAATTTCCATAACCTCTGCCCTGCCCTCGGGGTCAAGCGCCGAGGTAGGCTCGTCAAGAATTAACAAATCGGGGTTATTGTAAAGGGCGGCAGCTATACCTATACGCTGATTCATACCCCGCGAATAACCCTTAATAAGTCTTTTCGCGCTGCCTGTCATGCCGGTTATTTCAAGAACTTCGGCTGTACGGGCGTTTAGATTACCCTCATACCGACAGCAAGCCCCAATAAAATCAAGGTATTCGTAACCGTTCATATAACCGTACAAGGCAGGGGCTTCAGGCAGGTAGCCTATTTTTAGACCCTCCCGCTCAAAAGCCACTTCCCCATAATCTTTCGGGATAATATTACAAATAATATTCATGGTGGTGGTTTTACCGCAACCGTTCGTTCCCAAAAAGCCGTAAACATCGCCTTTTTCAATGTTCATATTCAAACCGGCAAGCACGGGAAAGCCCTTATAACTTTTGGTAAGTCCTTTTATATGAAGCATATTAACCTCCTTGGTAAATTAAATTTACTTTTAAATAATATCATATATATTATAAGTTGTCAATAGGTTTTTATTGTCCGCTACGGGCAGTGATGGAGGCTTTCGCCCCATTATCTCCCATTAAACTCATTCATAGCCCTCTCAATATCCCCTTTAATCATCAGCCTTACGGCATCCGTCGCGTTTTCGAGGGCGGCTTCAAGCTTTGCCCCTTCATCTTTTTTAAAAGGCGATGTAACCCAATCTTTCATGGGGTAGTTGGGGTTAGGGGGCGAGCCGATTCCGATTTTAACGCGGGGAAAAGCGTCGCTACCCGATTGCAGAATTATATTTTTCATACCGTTATGCCCGCCGTCGCTTCCGTTGCGGCGAATTTTGAGCGTTCCGAGCGGCAGTGAAAAATCATCAAAAACTATTATAGTGCGCTCGGGCGGGATTTTATAAAACTCCATAGCAGGAATAAGCGCCGTCCCGCTTAAATTCATATAAGTGGTCGGTTTCATTATAAAGCATTTTACACCGTCGATTACTTCAAGGGCGGTAAGGGATTTGAATTTCAGTTTTTTCACCTTAAACCCGCCCTGCTCCGAAAGTAAATCCACCGTCATAAATCCGCAATTATGCCGCGTGTTCTCGTAAGCCGAGCCCGGATTTCCCAGTCCACAGATTATGTACTCCACCGAGCTTATGGCAGTGCTTGGTACTCCACCGGGAGGACCTTCTGCAAAAGCCATTATTTTTTTTAAAAAAGACATGTAGTTATTTTTCCTTGTATTAAAAATGTATCATTGTTTTTTATTATATAATAGTTTTTTATATTTTGCAAGCATTAACTTTAAGTATAATTTAATACGATGTATACTTTAGGGTTAATTTTCATTCGATTTTTTAAAAATTAATATTTATGACGGCGTTATTTTCTTTACAATAAATCAAATCACACCGTTTTTCTACCGTCTGTAAAAAACAATGTCGTGTTGCAATGATTCCGAAAAACGCGTTCAGTACAAGTCTTTTGCCCTTAATAAGAAATCACTGAATTATTACAGAAAAATAAACCCTTTTGATTAAAAAATCGTTTAATGTGATTTTTCTTGATTTCACCGATGTTTTTCGACTTTTTTGTTAGCGGGATTTTTTGCGTGTTCATACCGTCTTTAAAGGTGAAATATATGACTTTAAATGACATGTTCTTTTATTTATCAGGTAAAATAAAGATATTAAGTTTTTTTATACAAAAATTCTCCTTTGTCGTTTTTTTTACAAATAGGGCGAACTTTACCGCCTTTAAAAATAAATAACATGACATTATTTTCAGTATAAATAAATAATGTCATGTTATTTTCCCAAATCACTTGACGTAATACGACTAAAAGTGGTAAAATAACTATATGGGTGCAAAAAAATTGCCGCGTATTATTATAATATTATTAAAGGTATAATTTTTATGGATATACTTATATCTGCTTCTATATTAAATTCTGACCTTGCCAACCTCGGTAATGAAATTTTTCGAGCTGAAAAAGCGGGGGCTGACATGATTCACCTTGACGTTATGGACGGCGTTTTTACCGACAGCATAACTTTCGGGGATTATGTAGTGGGTAAACTTCGTAATTGCACCTCCCTGCCCCTTGACACACATCTTATGGTAAACGACCCGACAAAGCTTATTCCGCTTTTTGTGAATGCGGGTTCTGATATAATAACCATTCATGAGGAAAGTAAATGCGATGTGGCAGAGTGTCTTAAACTTATTCGCGGTTTCGGCAAACGCACAGGGCTTTCAATAAATCCCGAAACCGAGGCGGAAAGGGTTTTCCCCTACCTTGAATTATGCGATGTGGTTTTAATCATGAGCGTTAAGCCCGGCGCGGGCGGACAAAAGTTCAAGCAAGAATCCCTTTTAAAAATAAATGCTGTCCGCCGTGAAGCGGACAGGTTAGGGCTAAAACTTGATATAGAGGTTGACGGCGGCATTAACCAAACTACCGCCCCCCTTGTCTTTAGCGCGGGGGCGAATGTAGCGGTTGCGGGGACTTATTTATTTAAAGCCGATGATATGCGGGCGGCTATGGATTCTATACGCAACGTAGTTTAAGCGGTCGTCCTACAATAATTCGGCAATTCTCTCCGCCGCGTCTTCCTCAATGATTGCCTTATAATATTCTTTGGTATATATAAATTCCCGCTCACCGCAAATCAGCTCGCCGTATTCCTTGGCGATTCCCGAAATAAGCAATTGTTTTGAGCTGTCCTCTTTTATTAGCAGGCGGTATTTATTCCCCCCGTTTTCGCATAAATACAGCGAGCTTTCAAAATTAAGCCTTTCCCACCTCTTTTGCAAACACAGACTTCTGCAAACACCTCCGAGTTCTTTTGCACCTCGAGTTTCAAAAATAAGCAGGGTTTTTCGGCTCTCGCGCTTATAGGAATAAGGACTTTCAGGGCTTAAATGTGTGTCTCGCGCTTTTACTGGCACTTTTCTTCTCCTGCTGTTATCGGTTTCAAGACTGGAAACATAAAGCATACAGCCGCCGTCGGGACGTGGAAAAGCCTCGACAAAAATCCTGTCGCTGGAGAAATCAAACCCGAATTTTCTGTCAAGATTATCTAATCTGATTGTTTTCAGCACATGGGTTAAAAGCCGCTTAGTTTCAGGGTTTTTCCCCGAAAGACTCTCGTATTTTATATCAAGGTCAAACATATCCAATCTGCTGAGCGTTAGCTTTAAGGTATTTGACGACAATATGTCAATTTGCATGATAAAAAACCTCATTCATAAGGATTTAATATATGAACAACTATTCCGAAACTTTTGACAACACTACCGCGCAAAGACGCTCCTCCCTGTTAGGGAGAAAGCCGCTCCATTTATACGGCGACCAGTTACTTTTTTTACTAGTGCTTTTAGGCATGGCTGCAATAAAGAGCGGAACCCGCTCTTTCGGGTTAGCTTTTGTTGCTGTACTGACAGCGGTAATCGTGGATATGATTTGTTGCCGCCTCACCGGTAAGGTCTATAACCCCCGCGATTTGTCAACCATAACGTCGGGGCTGTGTCTGGCACTTATGTCGCCGGTTATATTGCCTTATCAGTTGCTTATTTTCGGGAGCGCACTGGCTATTGGCGTAAAGCATATTTTCGGCGGAAAAGATAATTATATTTTTAACCCGACGGCGGTTGCGTTTGCTTTCCTTATTATATGCTATCCCGGGAGGATGCTTCAATTCCCTGCCGCGGGAGAAACCATACCGCTTTTTCCTCTTGCGACAGAAGCCTCCTATACCCTTAATGCCGGACTTGAAAATCTGCTTTTAAGCCGAAGCGCGTTCCCTGTGATTACACCGCTTAATATTTTGCTGGGTAATTTCCCCGGTCCAATAGGCACAACCCATGTGCTTATCATTCTTGTCTGCGGCGTTTGCCTTTTATTGCGCCGTTCTGTTTCGCCTGTTGTAACTATTTCCACCCTGAGCGTTATAGTTATTTTCCGTTTATTGTTCCCAATTTATGATGATATAATCGGTGCGCTGGTAAGAGAACTTGTGGGCGGCTATCTTTTATTCGCGCTTTTATTCCTTGCAAACGACCCCCAAACCCTCCCAAAGACCGTGTTCGGCAAGCTTTATTATGGAATTTTACTGGGGATTTTTACAATAATATTCAGAGGTAGCTTTGACGGAATGTTCAGGGGCAGGGTTGAGGGCTGGTTTATTTTCGCTATTTTAGCTACAAACACATTCTCATACAGGCTTGATGCTTCCGCTGAAAAAACCCGTGCGGGCTTAAACCGTATAGCCGAAACTTTAAAGGACAGGCTGAGTGCTTATGAGCGTTTCAGCGAGGACGCAAAATCGGGAAAAACCCCCGAGCTTTCAGCCACACAGGAAATTATTATTGAGCCCTCAAATTATGATATGCCGCCGATTGACAATAAGGTCATTAAATTAAACCGAAAAAAGCGGAATGTTTTGACGTTTGTTATTGAAATACCAAGAAGCTTGAAAGAAAAAGCAAAATCAATCAAAAACCCGCCTGCAACCGACGTCGATTCTTTCGACAGTCCCGAAAAGTTCAAAGACTTTTTTGTGGCGGTGGCGTTTAAAACTTTGTACCAGAGTATTAAAAAATATTGCCTGAAGTTTATAAACATTTTCAGAAAAAAATCTAATCGTAAAGTTTCGGAAATTTCGGAAATTTCCGAAACTGCCGAAACCAAGGAAAAACCAACCAAAAAAGAACGCTCTTCAAGAAAAGATGATTCAAAAAACAACGTAAAAATAACCGACTTTGAGGAAATAGCCAAGGACATAGCCAAAATTGAGGCGGAAGAATCTGAAAACCAAACGGAGGAAAAGTCTTGAGTTCAAATATAAAAGGTCGCCCCTCTGACGGCTTGGTTCGTCAAAACATAGTATTGATGAGCGGATTGCTTACAGGTCCTGTAATTGCCGGCGCAAAGGATTTTGAAAGCGCGGCGGCTATTTCGGTTGTCTTCGCGCTGATTACTTTCTTTTCAGTGGCGTTATGCAGAATAGTTCCGAAAAAACTTGTTTATACTGTGCGTATAATTATATATGCAATTATCGCTTCGGCGATTTACATTCCCGCCTATCTAATCGCCCAAAGCCTTGTCGGTGACGGCGCAATCATTAAAGCGGGGATTTATCTGCCTGTTTTGGTCACAAACCACGTTATTTTATCCAAGACGGAAACGCGGTTTTTCCAGTTGTCCTACGGCTACATGTTGCTCGAAACTATAGGGTATATCGCCGGATTTGTGGCGGTCTGTATGATTACGGGGATTATAAGAGACATTTTTGTTAATTCTCAAATAGGCTCGATAAGAGTGGATATGGGTTTTGATGTTCCCGCCTTTGAGACCACTTTCGGCGGCTTTATAATTGTAGGGGTTTTGGCGGGGCTTTGCAGGGCATTATTCAACTTTTCACAAAAGTCTCAAAAATTGAAGAGCCAAGACGGTGAAAATAAGGAGGAAACTGAATAATGGAACTTTTCTCCTCGTTTTTAACCGCCGCGCTTTTGGCGATTCTTTTACAAAATTCAATTTTTGAGAGGGCTCTCGGCACTAATATTTTGATTTACGCATCGCGCAAGAAAGAGCATGTCATCGGCTTTTCTCTTGTTATTATTTATGTTACCTCCCTGTCGTCGGTAATTGTATGGCTTTTGGATTCAAACTTTTCACACTTTAAGCATTTCGGTATACTTATGCCTCTTTTATATATACTTGTAATAAGCATAATTTACATTTTAAGCCTTATATTGGTTTGGCGCTTTTTTCCGGGACTTTTCAGGAAAATCAGAACCTATGTTCATCTTTCAGTTTTCAACTGCTCGGTTTTGGGCGGGCTTTTTCTTAACTCCCTGCACGGCGGCAGTTTACCCGAATATATTGGTTTCGGAATCGGGACGGGCATTGGATTTTTTTTGGCGGGGTATCTGCTTTACATTGCCCATCCCCGTCTTAACAGCGACCTTGTTCCTGCGGCGTTTCGGGGACTGCCGATTACTTTAGTTTATGTGGGAATCATTTCGCTGGCACTTTATGCTTTTGTCGGATATGCGACAAGATGAGGGGTTTTGCCCGTGGCGTATATAAGGGCAAGCAAAAAGAACCTGCCCGAGCGGGCAGAAAATAAGAAATACAGGAACAACCCCGAATTACACAACAAGTTTAATTTTATTTTTATTATACGTTTTGTATAATTCAAGGTGAAGCTTATGGCAAAAAAATACAGAAAAGTTAAAAGGTCAAGAAATCTTTACAAAAAACGTAAAGGCTCTGCCCGCAAAGCCATAGAGATTATTTTGATGGTTGCATTGGTGGGCGGACTGGGACTTATCGGTTTTGCGGCGGGAAAGCCGCTGTTTGAGTTTTTGTTCAGCGACAGAGGCGAGGAGGAGGTTCTTGAATGGACGCCGCCCGAAGACGTTGAACCCGATGGGAGCGAAGATATTATAACTCAAACCGAAGACGAACCTGTTGATGAGGACGATGAACCGCCTGTTTCGGCGCCGTCACATAACGCTGTTTTTGCTCCCGCGTCGGTATTAGATAATTCTACCTCTCTTGCCGCTTATATCCAACAGGCAAAATCTAACGGCTACAACGCCGTAGTGCTTGATATGAAAGATACCACAGGAAATCTGTTCTACGCAAGTATGTACGAGCCTGTAAAAAACACCGAAATTATAAAGGGTACTCTGACCGCCGCACAGATTTTCGCTGTGTTTGAAGGAACAGAGGTTACGCCAATTGCGCGAATCAATACCCTGTTTGACCAGCTTTCACCGAGATATGTTGAAGATGTGTCTTATGCTTTCGCCGACGGAAGTTCCAAATGGATGGACAACCGACCCGATGCGGGGGGAAAGTTTTGGGCAAATCCCTTTTTACAGGGTACAAGAGATTATATTTCATTTTTGGTTGAAGAATTAGCCGAGGCGGGATTTCCAGAGATTATTTTAGCAAATAACATCTTCCCGTATTTCAGACCTTATGATGTTTCTATATTAAATCCCGAATTCACTAATATTAATACCCGCTATCAAGGACTTTTGGGGCTTGTTGACGCCTGTGCTGAGAAAAAAGGCTCAAGCAAACTGATTCTTGAGATGTCTCTTAAAGATGTAGTGGAAAATTACTCAGGGTTTAATAATAGCGCAGAAATACTAAGGGGCAAAAACAACTTAGGCGACGCCTCATTGCTTTTAGTCTTTACAAGAAGTGACTTCGGCGAGGAATTAATAACCGGTGAAAACAGTAGCGTTATTTTGCCCCGTGATATTTCGGGGCTTGTGAATATGCTTTATAAGCAGGCGCAAAATCAAATTCCGGGCTTATATACTATTCCTGGACTTGTTATAGCGGGTCTTACCGACGGTGAAATTACCGATATTTTAAGGACTTTTGGTGAATTAGAGTTTGAAAGCTATATGATTAAATAATTATTATAAATTTATAAATAATGCAAAAAGATGAAAATTTTCTACAGGTATTGAAATTTTGTGTAAAAAATTGTATAATAAAAAGGTATGCGGAATTAAAGCATATTTAATCAAAGAAAGGTTGAAAACAAATGAACATTATAAACTATTTAAATACCGCGTTTTTACTTACCCCCGCTCCGGCGGACGGTGCGCCTCCTGCAGGCGGCGGAATATTTTCGTTGCTTTTTCCTCTTGTGCTTATGGTGGGGGTAATTTACTTCTTGCTCATAAAACCGCAAAGTAAACGTCAAAAAACTGAAAAAAACATGCGGGACAACCTGCAAATTGCCGACGAAGTAGTAACAGTGGGCGGTATAATCGGACGGGTTTTGAGTATTAAGGACGATACTGTACTGATTGAAACAGGCGGCGACCGCACCAGAATCAGAGTTTTAAAGAGCGCAATTGCGGAAAATCGCACGGTTCATGATAATTAAATTTCGGAGAACTTTACATGAGAGTATTTTTAATCGACTTTGAAAACGTTCATTCCGAAGGAATGACGGGAGTAGACCATCTTTCCGAATTGGACGAGGTTGTTATTTTTTACAGCAACAATGCCGATTCGATCTCGTTTGACATTTTGCATAAGCTTATGTTTTGCAAGTCTAAGCTAAGTTACTATAAAATTAAGCGCGGCGGGAAAAATGCCCTTGATTTTCAGCTTTCCTGCTATTTGGGTTACCGTATTCGCAAAGACCCTGACGCTGAATTTTATATTATCAGCAAGGACAGCGGCTATGATTTTATTATGGACTTTTGGGATTGCGGTTATATTAACACCGAGCCTGTAATAAGGCGTTTTAATAATATTAAGACCCTTTTACAATGGGTAGACAGTCAAAAAAAGCAAAAAGAAAGAGCTATTAATTCACTGGACGCTCTTATTAAAAATTCGGAAGTACCTGAAACAGAATCCGAGTTTATCCCAAAAGAGGAAGAAGAGCCCTTAAATTTCACACCATCACCCGAGGAGGCTGAAACTGCCGCCTCTCTCATGTCAGATGCGAAAAACTCCCACGGGCTTTATATAAATATGGTAAAGCGTTTTGGACAGAAAAAAGGGCGGGAAATTTACGGATATTTTAAAAGCGAATATCAATCTATGTTGCGTAGCAAAAAAGAAGAAGAAAAAAATCAAATTTAATCGCACTTATGTTCAATATGTCCGCCGCTACGGACGCAATAATTATCAGTTGTCAATTATTTGCCAACTGTATATAAGAGGTGTTATAAAACTAAATGAATTCTTTTTCGGAGCTTTTTGAAGCGGTAAAGCTTAGACTTGACCTTACGGAAACAGCTATGAAGCTTTGGATTGACCCCATACAGCCGTTGAAAATGCACACTAATAAGGTTGTGCTGTATGTTAAATCTTCATACGGACGGCAGATTGTTGCTGAAAATTATACCGATATGTTTGAAAAGCATTTTTTAGACGTTTTGGGTTTTCCGGTAAAGGTAGAATTTCTTTGTGAGGACGATTTAACCCCTGAACAAAAGGTAAAACTTGACGGTCCTATTACCGAGCTTCAAGATGACGAAATCATGGTCAGCAAACTTGAAGAAGCTGTTACGGGAAGTATTTATCAGCATACTTTCGATACTTTTATAGTAGGAGAAAGTAATAAATTGGCATATTCGGCATGTAAAGCAGCGGCAAGCGGCGGTGAGGCGGTATACAATCCTCTTTACATATACAGCGAACCCGGTTTGGGAAAAACCCACCTTTTAAGTGCGGTAAGTCAGGAACTTTCGACTAACCGACCTGAGCTTAATATTATTTTCGTTCACGCGGAGAATTTTGTGAACGAATTTGTAGATTCGGTAAAATATTTCACAGGCGACGCTTTTAAGAAAAAATATCGCTCTGCTGATATTCTCTTAGTTGACGATGTGCAGTTTTTTGCAGGAAAAAAAGAATCACAGGTTGAACTTTTTCATACTTTTAACGAACTTCACAGCAAACATAAGCAAATCATTCTTACTTCGGACAGAGCGCCCAAAGAAATTATAAACATGGAGCCGCGTTTACGCACCCGCTTTGAGTGGGGGCTTTTAGCTGATATTTCAATTCCCGAATTTGAAACAAGGTTAGCAATCATTAAACGCAAGGCGGAACTTCTCAATCTGCATATTCCAAACAACGTTATGGAATATATGGCGGACAGGCTTAAAAATAATATTCGTCAGCTTGAGGGCGCGATTTTGAAAATGAACGCCTTAAAGCTTGTGACAGAATTCCCGCCTACTATTATCATGGCACAAAATGTAATCAGAGAAGTTTTAACCGACCAACAACCCGTACCTGTTACGGTTGAAAAGATTATAAACGAGGTTGCAGGAATTTACAATGTCACAGGCGATGAAATGCGCTCTCAAAGCCGTTCGGCGCAGATTTCAACAGCGCGGCAGGTCGCTATTTATGTTATTCATAAAATCACGGGATTAAGTTATACCGCAATCGGTCGCGAATTTGGCGGCAGAGACCATTCCACAATAGTTTATGCTATAAACAAAGTTAAAAATATAATTAAAAAAGATAATAATTACAGGGCTTCTATTGAGGATATTTTAAAGAATATGGGAAATATTTCTTGAACCTTACTTAATATTTTTCAACAGTTTTTTCATTTTCAACAGCGTAAAAAAAACTAAAAAGTTTAATCTCAGTTTTTTTAAACCTTTCAACAATTTATAAACATTCAGCCTGTTGATTAAAAAACAGCACTACAATTGAGGATTTACGCGTTTTCCACTCTTTCAACCCTACTAATACTATTACTATAAAATATATATTATTTTATTTATTTAAGTGCTTTTTTTATTCTTTATATAATTTTTTAAAGGGGATTTTAGTTTGACAAAAATATTAAACTTTAGAAGAAAAATATTTTATGGTGCATCAGTACCGGGAAAGGATAATATATAAAATGAAATTTTCAGCCGATAAAAATATTCTTGCTGAAGCGGTCATCAGCGCGTCAAAAGCCTGTGCCGTTAAAACTGCTTTCAGCGCTCTTGACGGAGTTTTATTAAATCTTAAAGGTAACGAGCTGACAGTAACCGGCTATGACCTTGAAACAGGCATTACGGTTAATATAAAAGTGGACGGAGAGCTTGACGGCGATATAATAGTAGAATCTCGTATTTTTTCCGATATGATAAGGAAAATGCCCGAGAACGCAAAAATAACCGTAGAGGTTAAGGAAAATGAGAAAGTCAGTGTATTTTACGGGAAAATAAAACTTAATATCCAGGGTACTAAGGCTGAAAATTTTCCTAATATAATAGAGTTAAGCGAAAACGTCAGTTTTACCATGAAAGAAAAAGTGCTTAAAAATATGCTTTCGCAAATAGACCACGCAATTGCGCGTAAGGATATAAATCCCGCTCTTATGGGGGCGCGGTTTGATATTGAAAACAATTTACTCTATATAGTAGCCAGCGACGCCGTTAGATTAGCTTTGAGAAAAGAGAAGTTAGAATTTGACGATATGGGGTTCATCGTTCCTGAAAAAACAGTTGTAGAACTGACCCGAAATTTATCCGACAGTGATGAGGACGATGTAAAAATAGTTATAGATAGAAATCAAATATGCTTTTCAAAAGAAAATTATGCAATATTCAGCAGATTGCTTGACGGTAAGTTTGTAGAATATAAAAAGTTAATCGAATCTAAGGGTAACAGAGAATTTACAATAAATGCGCGGGAATTTACAGATTCTCTTGAACGTTCTTTGTTATTTATTAACGACAGGTTTAAAAGTCCTGTAGTTTGTGAAATAGATGAAGCAAAAAGTTGTATTTTTCTTTCTTGCAGGACAGGTTTAGGAGAATTTGATGAAGAAATTTCTGTAACTAAAGCAAAGCTTCGTGAGGGATTCAGTCAAAATGCAGACGGCGCTCAAAAGAAGAATTTCAGCGTAGCTTTTAATCCGCGATTTATGATAGACGCACTTAGAAATTCTCATTGTGACGAGGTAAGGCTTGAATTCATGACCGAACTTGCTCCTATAAAGATTATGCCGCCTGATGACAGCAATGACGATGTTATGTTTATAGTTGTGCCTGTAAGGTTAAAATAATTTTAAATAATTAAAACCGCTCATTTTTTAAATTGAGCGGTTTTTTATTTTATTACAGTTTGGAAACAAGGTGGTTACAATTTGGTACATTGCTTGACATCAGTTTTTTTTATTTTTATAATTAAAATATAGCAACCTTTTTGATATTTATTTAGTGTTTTTATTAAGAAGAAATTTTTTAAGGAGGATTTAATGAAAAAGTTAATTACTGTAATATTAATAATAACGTTTATTTTTGTTCTTGCCGGTTGCGGAGCTAATTTTGAAGTAGACTCTGCTAACGCCTCCTCGCCTTTAGCTCAAATGAATGGTTACAGCAGTGTAAACAGAAGTGCAGGCGGCGAATCTGCTACAGTTTTAGCAGATGAAATTATGGAAACAAGTAACGCGGAAGTTTATGGCGAAACTAATTTTAATAATACCCAAAACCAACAAGTCGAACCCGAGCGTAAAATTATCCGCAACGCTTATATGGATATTGAGGCTGAGAATGCTAATGAATTATATGACGATTTGACGGTTTACGCTAAAACGTTAGGCGGGTTTGAATTTTCATGCAACAGGCGTAATTTTGATAATTTTTCGGTAGTAGACGCAGTTTTGAAAATCCCGCCCGAAAATCTTTCTCTTTTTATGAGTTATGCGGGCGAAAAAGGAAAAATAATAAATTCACGTGTTGATTCGGCAGATGTAACTGATGAATTCTATGATATTATCACCCGTCTTGAAACCAAACGCCGCTCCTTAGAAAGTTATTACGTCTTACTTGAAAGAGCTGTAACTGTTGAGGAAATCGTTTACCTTACGCGAACGATAGACGGTATTGTGGAGGAAATCGAAGCATTTGAGGGAAGACTAAGGGTTTTGAGAAATCTTGTGGATATGGCAACCGTAAATTTACATATAAAACAGGAAAATGACCCTAATCCCATTAGAAAAGATATAGACTGGAGTTCTCTCAGTAGCGATGATATGGGCTATTTTATAAGAACAGGTTTTGTTTCAGTCATAAATGTGATTGCGGCAGTTTTTCAATGGATTGCAATCGCGCTGATTGTAACTTTGCCGATTTGGTTTCCTACTCTTTTGATTTTATTTATTATATTTAAGCGGCGTAAAAAGAAAATGGCAGGATTTGCAGGGAATGTTCCGACTATTCACGATGTTCATAACCAAATTCCGAATGAAATAAATAATATTGATAATTCTCAAAATAATTTGAATGAAAACGGAAATAATAATCAATAATTAAATAAGTGTGTGTAACGTTGTTTAACGTTACACACATTAAATATAAAAAGTCAAAAGGACGGCAATAGCTGTCCTTTTGGTTTTATATTTATTTTTTAGGGAAGATTTGTGCTTTTCCGCCCATGTAAATTCTAAGCGGTTCGGGAATCTTAACACTGCCGTCGGGGTTAAGATTGTTTTCAAAGAAATAAATCAAAGCGCGAGGCGGTGCGACTACGGTATTGTTAAGAGTATGAGCAAAGTATTTGTCGGATTTAGAACCGGGAACTCTTACTCTGATTCCAAGACGTCTTGCCTGTGCGTCTCCTAAGTTAGAGCAGCTGCCTACTTCAAAGAATTGTGAAAGGCGGGGTGACCAGGCTTCAATGTCAACGCTCTTCACTTTCAGGTCTGCCAAGTCGCCTGAACAACATTCAAGTGCGCGAACGGGAATATCAAGCGACAGGAAAAAGTCAACTGCGGTTTTCCAAAGCTTGCCGAACCATTCGGGGCTGTCTTCGGGCTTGCAAATGACCACCATTTCCTGCTTTTCAAACTGATGTATACGATAAATTCCCCGCTCTTCTATTCCGTGTGCGCCTACTTCTTTACGAAAACAAGGGGAATAGCTGGTTAAGGATAAAGGAAGATTTTCTTCAGATATAATTTCATCTGTGAACATTCCAATCATGCTATGCTCGGAAGTGCCTATCAGGTAAAGGTCTTCTCCCTCAATTTTATACATCATATTTTCCATTTCGGAAAAGCTCATAACCCCTGAAACCACATTACCGCGAATCATAATAGGCGGAACATAATATTCAAATCCACGCTCAATCATAAAATCCCGCGCATAGCTTAAGATAGCCGAATGAACCCGCGCTACATCACCTTTAAGGTAATAAAAGCCGCTGCCGCTTGTTTTGCGGGCGCTGTCTATATTCAGTCCGTTAAAGCTTTCCATGACCTCAACATGATAAGGAATTTCGCTGACAGTATTTTTTGTAAAATCTCCGAATCGTTCTAATTCCACATTTTCACTGTCATCTTTTCCGAGTGGTACGTCGTCGGCTATGATTTGCGGTATTTTGAGCATGATATCGCGAATATTTAATTCAAGGGAGCGTACCTCTTCTTCCATTTTCGGAATGGATTTTTTTAATTCGGAAACACGAATTTTAGCTGAATCCGCTTTTTCAGTTTCCCCGCGGTTGATATATCCGCCGATTTCCTTAGCGGTGGCGTTCATGCTTGCCCTGTTATTTTCAAGCTCCTGAAGTTTAGTCCTGTAATCGGCGTCTAAGCTGATTACAAGGTCAACAAGAGGTAGCTTTTCGTCCTGAAATTTCTTTTTTATATTCTCGCGAACAAGGTTGGGGTTTTGACGCAGAAACTTTATGTCGAGCATATTAACATCCTTTTTTATAATTTTTTATTAAAATGAAAGATTAGAAAATTTATTCTCCCGCTAACCGTCTGACAACCTCCATAACCTCATCTTCCGAAAAAACGTCAATTTCAATTGTAACCTTATTATTACGCCCTTCGTTTATGCGGACGGTTTTACCGATTGAATTTTGGAGAGAAATTTCAGCCTCGGAGTAGAGAGGATTTTTCTTATAGCGGGGTTCTTGCTTAGTTGAGAGAGCTGAGGCTTCGCTTTTCATTAGTTTTTCAAGGGCGTGAACAGACAGTCCTCCGGCTATGGTTTTTTGCGCCAAGTTAATCATCTCTGAAATATCAGTCAAGCCGAGCAGAACTTTGCAGTGCCCTTTTGAAATATCGCCGTTTTTAACCTGCTCCTTTATTTCATCGGGGAGTGAAAGCAAACGCAGAGAGTTTGCGACGGAGGAACGCGCCTTGCCGACTTTTTTAGCAACATCTTCCTGTTTCATATCGAATTTTTCTATAAGTTCGCTGTAACCGTTAGCTTCTTCAAGGGGGTTCAGGTCTTCGCGCTGTAAATTTTCAATGAGGGCGATTTGCATGGTTTCGGAATCGGTCAGTTCAGTAATAAGCACGGGAACTTCTGAAAGTCCCGCCATTCTTGCGGCGCGCCAACGCCGTTCGCCCGCTACTATTTGATAACTTCCCTCGTAGGGTCGCACGGTAATCGGCTGAATAATTCCATGTACCGAAATAGAATCGGCAAGAGTCGCTAATTTTTCGTTATCAAAATGCTTTCTCGGCTGATTTCGGTTGGGTTCGATTTCATTGATTTTTAAGGTTGATATATTCTTCCCCACGGCGTCGTCGCCGGATAAGAAATTGTCGTCGAAAATGCTGTCCAAAACGTTTCCGAGACCGGATTTTTTAGCCATAATATTTTTGCCTTTCGTTAATATTTATGGGGCGTTGCCCGCAAATTTTATGCCATGGATAAAATTAAATCTTCTCCAAAACCTCTTTAGCCAACCTTAAATAAGCCGCCGCGCCTTTTGAAGAGCTGTCGTAATAAATAATAGGTTCTCCGTGGCTTGGTGCTTCGGCTATGCGGACGTTGCGGGGGATTTCGGTTTTGAAAATGATGTCCTCGGGAAATTTCTCGCGGATATTATTCATTACATCCCGATTGACCATAAGACGCTTGTCCAACATGGTGAAGATGATTCCTAAAACTTTAACATGGCGGTTGGAAGAACTTTTTACCCGCTTGACGGTAGTGAAAAGTTCTGCCACGCCCTCAAGGCTGTATGGTTCGCACTGCATGGGTATTACTATGCTGTCACAGGCTGAAATTCCGTTAAGGGCAAGCACCCCGAGAGACGGCAGACAGTCAACGATAACGATGTCGTAGCTGTCTTTAATCTGCACCAAAGCCTTACGGAGCTGTAAGGTTTTATTCTCGAATTGCAAGAGCCGAACCTCTGCCTCCGCCAAAAGCTGAGTAGCGGGGATAATGTCAACATTTTTAAAATCGGTTGAAACGACAGCCTCTATCGGACGAACCTCACCCATTAAAACCTCGTAGGTTGTATGCTCTAAAGCCCGCTTTGAAACTCCGTAGCCTGTGGTGGCATTTCCCTGCGGGTCAAGGTCTACCAATAAAACTTTTTTCCCGAGTTTTCCGAGAGATGCCGAAAGATTGATTGCCGTTGTGGTTTTGGCGACTCCGCCCTTTTGATTAACAATTGCTATTATTGTACCCAAAATAATGCTCCTATGTTTAATTGTTTTTTGTATAGTCAATTTTTAAAAGCTTGACTGGCCATTTGCGCCGTTTGTTTTTTGACGCCCTATATAGAATTATACCATAGAGAGAGGAAAAATGGAAGTGTAAAAATTAACGAAAATAAGAAAAAATAACAATCATTTACAGGCAGGAAGTAGATTTTGAGGATATAATATTAAACAGCTAAATGTTCCTCGTGGAACATAATGTGTTTGGCGCGACTTATTTGTCAATATGTTGACGCTTGTGTTCTACATGGAACATGGTACAAGATGTAGTGAGTGCTCTTTTCTGTTTCAGTCGGGAGGTTGTTAATTTGCGCGGGCAAAATGTAACCGACGGCTAAACCTTGTAAAAGCAAATAAACGAAACGGGATTTTGTGGACAACGCCCCTTTTAAAAAAATACCGCCCTTAAAAGGGCGGGGAATAAAAACAAAAAAGATTATTTTAGGGGGATTTTGACAATATATTCCATGAAGTCGTCGGTTCTGTTGCGGGTGGCTACACATTCAATGCCCGCATTTTTCATAGATTCAATGGTTTTATTAAAGGTGTTAATATAAAGTCCTACATGCTTAAACGCCCATACATGCTTTTTTCTTTCGAGCGGCTTTTCCCCGAGCATGTCACAGATGAACTTATCGGTCTGAGAAGTATTAAGTTGTAACGAACCTATTTTCTCAATCGCGGCAAGCCGTTTTTCGGGAGGAAGTTTCAGGAGCGCTCTTGCCTGTCTTTCGTTTAATCTGAACCGCAACGCTAAGGATTTTTCCTCGTCGGTGAGGCGCAGAAGCCTAAGTTTATTTGCGACTGTGGATTGGGCGATACCGAGACGAGCGGCGCAATCCTCTTGGGTTATTCCGTAGTGGTCAATCAGGCTTTTGATTGCAAGCGCTTCTTCAATATAATTGAGGTCGGAACGTTGGATGTTTTCCAGTATAGCGAAAATAGCTGAATTTTCGTTATCGGTGTCGATTATGATACAGGGAATGTGTTCCATATTTATGAGCTTGGCGGCACGAAGCCGTCTTTCGCCCGAAACTAATTCATAACCCGCACCGTCGGTTCTGCGGAGCGTAACAGGTTGGAGCATACCGTTTTGGCGTATGCTCACGGCAAGCTGTGAAAGTTCATAATCATCGAAAACCACTCTCGGCTGTGACGGGTTGGGTTTAATGGAGGCGATTGGAATTTCAACCACACGGTTCACGGGGTTTTCAATTGACGGGGGCTTTTGAAAAATAGGTTTAATTGTCATATTTGTATTTCCTTTCGCGGCGGCTTTTAACAACGCCGCCGTCTTTAAATAAGCGGATTTTAAAACATCTGTTCTTTAGAGGCATTTGTCCTGCCTATATCTCTAAATATAATCATAACAAAAACAAGCCCTTATTTCCATAAGAAAATATCGGCTTGTTGTTTTATAAAAGCTTATATAACTCCAATAGAGTAAAAGGTTCGATAGAAAAAAGCAAAAACGAAACAGAAGAAAGGAGAACGGTGACGAAAAATGCGATATTATTTTTCGCGAGGCTTTTACCTTACAACGGATTCTTCCCTATATTAATCCGCTGTCTTGGAAACTTTACAGGTGTTGACTTTGTCTTCCTAATTACAATCAGGGTTCTTTGGTCTCCGGACGGTAGTTTGTAGCTTTTGATTTCCTCTGTTTCTCCGCCGAGAAGTTCAAGGGCAGTGGAGGCGTTTTCATCATCCGAGTCTTGGGAATGGCTTTTGCCTTTCATGGCTAACATCAAACCGCCTACTTTTACAAAAGGCAGGCAAAATTCACAAAGCGCGGGAAGTTTCGCAACGGCGCGGGAAACGGCAACATCGTATTTTTCCCTGAAAGTAGGGTTTATAGAAAGCTCCTCACTGCGACCGTGAATGGTTTCAAAGCTCAAGCTTAGATATTCCCGCAACAGTTTCAAATAATCGACCCTCTTCCGCAGACTGTCAAGCAAGGTGATGTCAAGGTCGGGGCGGAAAATCTTCCAAACAACACCGGGAAAACCCGCGCCTGTTCCCACGTCTATGATTTTTGTTCCACATGGAACATTTATCAAATCCAACGGAAAGGCGCTGTCGATGAAATGTTTTTCACGGACTTGGGCGGGCTCTTTTATGGCGGTAAGATTAACCTTTTGATTATAATCGAGCATGAAATCGGTTATTTTTTCCAGTAGGATTTCCTGTTCATTTGTGAAATTTATCATAAAATCTCCTGAAGTATATTATACTAATAAGTGATTGGAGCTTGACCAATCATTTGTTAGCCGTCAGCCAAACCAACAGTACTGCAATATCTGCGGGATTAACTCCGGAAATTCTGCCTGCCTGTCCGATGTTGAGAGGCTTGTGCAGACTTAGCTTATCAGCCGCCTCAAAGCTTAGACCTTTTATGGTTTTATAATCTAAGTCGGCAGGAAGTTTTTTGTCTTCAAGTCCGGCGGTTTTCTTGACCTGCTCGTTTTGAAGTTTGATATACCCCTCATACTTAACCTCAATTTGAATCTTTGATTGAAGTTTTGGCGGCAATTCTTCATCGCCCAGCCCCGCTTTCAGCAAATCGTCGTAGCTGATTTGCGGGCGTTTCAGTAGCTCAAATAATTTCGCCCCGGTAATAATGGGCGCTGTTTGCTTTTCGGCGAGGATTTTGTTTAACTCCTCTGTTGGCTTTGCTGTGGTTTTCCTCAGACGTTTAATTTCGTTTTGTATTTTAGCTTTGGTTTCAAGGAAAAATTCATAACGCTCTTTACTTAAAAGCCCCGTTTCAAAACCCTGCTCTGCCAATCTTTCGGGCGCGTTATCCTGCCGCAGAATTAATCGGTACTCGGAGCGCGAGGTCATCATTCTATAGGGCTCGTTACAGCCTTTTGTCGCCAAATCGTCAATGAGCGTTCCAATGTAAGAAGACGAACGCGGGAGAATCAATTGCTGTTTCCCCTCTACTTTACGTGCGGCGTTAATCCCGGCGACAAGCCCCTGCGCCGCTGCCTCTTCATAACCCGAGGTTGAATTAAACTGTCCCGCTGAAAAAAGCCCGCTGATTCCCTTAAATTCTAACGTCGCGAAAAGGCAGAGCGGGTCGCAGCAGTCGTATTCTATAGCGTAACCGTGGCGCATGATTTCGGCGTTTTCAAGTCCATTTATTGTATGGATTAATTTTTCCTGAATCTCTGCGGGGAGCGACGACGACAAGCCCTGCAAATAAAATTCGTCGGTGTTAAGCCCCATAGGCTCGACAAAAATCTGATGCCTTTCTTTATCGGCGAAACGCACGATTTTGTCCTCAATGCTGGGGCAATTTCGCGGACCGCGCCCGTGTATTTTTCCGCCGTACATAGGCGAGCGGTGCAAATTATCTAAAATGAGGGAATGGGTTTTAGGGTTTGTATAGGTAATGTGGCAGAGTACTTTATTTTGTAATTCTATCCCGCAATCAAAGGAAAAAGGCGTTATAATTTTGTCGCCGCCTTGCTCTTGCATTTTTGAAAAATCTATTGAACGGCGGTTGATTCTCGCTGGAGTTCCTGTTTTGAAACGGCGCAACTTAACCCCTGCCGCCGTCAGTGATTTCCCCAAAGCGAAAGCCGGCAGAACTCCGTCCGCCCCGCTTGAAAAAAAAGCGTCCCCTACGTGAATTTTCGCGTCGAGATAAGTTCCCGAAGCAATCACTGCCGCCCTTGTTTCATAAAAAAAGCCAAGGCGGGTTTTTACCCCTTTGACAATGTTTTCCTCAATGATTATTTCAAGAACCTCGTCTTGTTTTATGTCAAGGTTCTTCTGCGATTCGAGAGCTTGTTTCATATAAATGTGGTACGCCATTTTGTCGCACTGCGCTCTCAGCGCCTGAACCGCCGCGCCCTTGCCTTGATTTAATGTCCGCGACTGAATAAGACAAGCGTCCGCCGCCCTGCCCATTTCGCCGCCGAGCGCGTCAATTTCAGAAACGAGTTGCCCTTTTGCCGAGCCGCCGATACTGGGGTTGCAGGGCAAATTCGCGATTGTATCAAGCGAAAGGCAAAAAACGGCTGTTTTCATTCCGAGCCGAGCCGCGGCAAGCGCGGCTTCACAGCCGGCATGACCGGCGCCGATGATTATGATGTCGTAGTTCGTAGCAAGCCCTCCTATACGATATATTGAGTTAGATTATAAAATATTTACAATATATAGGGCGCGATTAACGCGCCCTGCTTTTTTTATTATTCCTCTTCTTCGTCATCAACCTCATCACCCTCGGCAACCTCCGCCGCCTCTAAAGCCGCCGCCTCTGCCTCATCAGCGTCAATTTCAGCCGAATCTAACTCTTCAAAATCTTCGCCCTCGTCATGCTCGGTTCGGGTGAAAGTAACTACGCGGCTGTTTTCGCTTAACTTCATTACCCGAACCCCCCCTGCGTATCTGCCCATGACCCGTAGGTCGTTGGCGCGGATTCTGATAATTATGCCATCGTCATTGATTAAAATTACGTCATCGTCTTCATGCAGTGACTTAATTCCGCAAACATCGCCTCTTTCGGGAGTAACGCGGTAGTTCAACAGACCCTTGCCGCCGCGGTTTTGCTTTCGGTAGGAGGAAATCTCTGCTCGTCTGCCCATTCCTCGCTCTGTCACGGTCAGAATTGTACAATTTTCATCATAGACCTTTGCCGCGCCTACAACATAATCGCCCTCCCGAAGTCTGATTGAGCGAACCCCCCGCGCTGTTCTGCCCATTTCCCTTGACAGTGTTTCGTCAAAATGAATGGCAAATCCGTGTGCTGTGGCAATCAGTACCGAGCTGTCGCCCTCGGTTAAATGCGCCGCCGCGATTTCGTCCCCGTCATTTAGGGAAATTGCGCGAAGTCCGTTTTTCCGCACATTCTTATAATTGCTCAAAGCCGTTCTTTTAATCAAGCCCTGTCTTGTCACACAGACGAAATATTTATTTTCGGCAAAGTCGGAAGTCTTCATCATACCGGCTACCCGCTCGCCCTCCGAAAGGGTCAGCAGATTTACAATATTCGTTCCCCTGCTCTGTTTTGAGCCCTCGGGAATTTCGTAGCATTTCAATTTATACATATTTCCGAAGTTGGTGACAAACAAAATATTATCATGGGTAGAAGCTATGAATATGTCCTCCACAAAATCCTCTTCCCTTTGTTTCATGCCCGAAACACCTTTACCACCCCGTTTTTGCAGGTTGTAAACTTCGGTGAGTTGACGCTTGATATAACCCTTATTGGTATAGGTTAAGACACATTCTTCCACAGGAATTAAATCCTCGATGTCAACCTCTCCGCTGACTGCCTCAATATCGGTACGACGTTTGTCACCGTAACGTCTAGTAATGGCGCTGAGTTCTTCCGAAACGATTCCGAGGATTTTATTTCTGTCGGCGAGTATAGCCGACAGCTCCTCTATTTTAATATTTAATTCTGCAATTTCTTGCTCAATGTCTATGCGTCCGAGCTTTGTAAGCTGAATAATCCGCATTTGAGCAATTGCTTCGGCTTGTATTTCGGTAATTCCGAATCTTTCAATCAAACGGGATTTAGCGTGGGGCGGGTCGTCCGAAGAACGAATAATGGAAATTACTTCATCGGTGTTATCAACAACGATTAAAAGCCCTTCAAGAATATGGGCGCGTGCATTTGCTTTATTCAAGTCAAATTTAGTTCTGCGGGAAACAACGTCTTCCTGAAATGCCAAATAATGTTCAAGAATCTGCTTTAACGTCAGAATTTTGGGTACGCCGTCCACCAGCGCAAGCATAATAACTCCCACGGTATCCTGAAGTTGGGTGAACGTATAAAGCTTATTTAAAACCACGTTTGCGTTGGCGCCTCTGGTGAGTTCGATTACAATTTTCATGCCGTTGCGGTCGGATTCGTCCCGCAGGGCGGAAATGCCCTCAATTCGCTTATCCCGCATTAAGTTTCCTATATTTTCAAGCAGGCGGGATTTATTGACCATATAAGGTATTTCGTTGATGACAATGCGCTCGCCTTTATCTTTTTCAACGATTTCCGCGCGACCGCGCAGGGTGATTTTCCCTCTGCCGGTATAATAAGCCGAGCGTATACCCGAATGACCCATGATAATCCCACCCGTCGGGAAGTCAGGTCCTTTGATAGCCGTCATGAGGGTTTCGAGGCTTGCGTCCGGATTTTCAATCAAAATTTGAATGGCTTCGGCGACTTCATTAAGATTATGCGGCGGTATGTTAGTAGCCATACCTACTGCAATCCCTGTAGAGCCGTTCAGCAGTAAATTCGGAAAACGTGACGGCAGAACTGACGGTTCGGTAATACTGTCGTCATAGTTCGGCACAAAGTCTACCGTATCTTTATTTATGTCGCGCAACATTTCTTCCGAAATCCGCGCTAAACGCGCCTCGGTATATCTGTAAGCCGCGGGCGCGTCGCCGTCGATTGAGCCGAAGTTTCCGTGCCCGTCAATCAGCGGATAACGCAGAGAAAAATCCTGCGCCATTCTTACGAGTGTGTCATAAACTGCCTGGTCGCCGTGGGGGTGATGTTCAGCCAAAACCGCACCGACTGTACTTGCACATTTATGATAGGGCTTGTCATGGGTCAGCCCTTTTTTATGCTGGGTGTACAAAATCCGCCTGTGAACAGGCTTTAAGCCGTCACGCACGTCGGGCAAAGCCCGCGCCACAATGACCGACATGGAATAATCCATGAACGAGCGCCGCATTTCCTTTTCTATGTCTATTAATTTGATTTTTTCATTGGGGTGCATTAATCTGATGTCCATTTAATTGTTTCCTTAATTTTTTATTTTGAAGAATATAATTAAATCGCCTTATTCTTAAAATAATCCCTGATTTCCGCCGCCTGTTCATCCGTAAGGCAACGTTTGGGGAAAATATAAATCAGCGCTCTGTTGACAAAAAGGCAGAAAATTTCACCATCTTCAACCGAAAAAAGCTCCTCTGAAGTAATTCCGATTGTCGAGGTTTCCGGCTGAATGATTTGTTTTTCAGCTTGTTCTAAAACTTCGGGATTTTCCACCGTGTCAACGCCGTATTTTGTAATTGCAACGATTTCGGTCAGAGCACCGTCGTCGGGGATAATCTCTGTGTCAATTTCAATTCTGTCATCAAAAAACCGCGCTGTGTACCGCTCATCATTAAGTTCCGAAACGGTGTCAACAAGCTTTTTTTGCGCCATAATCGGGCGAGTCCAAAGTGAAACGCCCATTCCCACGGCGAGGGCGATTAGGATATAGCCGGTAAAGCTTGACGAGTTTCTGAAAACAAAATCAACCCCGAAGACAAGCACAATTAAAAAGGCGATTGTAAGCGGAATCATTCGCGGTAGGGCGTATTTACGCCGAAAAAGCGAGTAGGCGCGTTTTATTTCGGGGATAGTGTTGTTATAGTTTATTTGCGTCATTTAATTTTTAGTTCCAATCAATAGCGTTATGGTTAATTGTTTCACCGCGAAGATATTCGTTTTGTGCCGCAACTATATCTGCTAAATCTTCGGGAGTTGCAACATCATCGGGCAAAAAGCGTTTTACTGTTTCATAAATCAGCAATTGTTCTGACATCTGCAATCCTTTCAACTTAAAAACCCTTACACGTCTAAATTGGTAACATACCTCGCGTTTTTCTCAATAAAAACCCTGCGCGGTTCTACCTTGTCCCCCATAAGAATCGAGAAAATTTCGTCGGCGTTTGCCGCGTCCTCCATTTCAACCTTGACCATAGTGCGGGTTGAGGGGTCCATTGTAGTTTCCCAAAGTTGGTCGGGGTTCATTTCCCCAAGACCCTTGTAACGCTGAATATCAACCTTTGAACCGCTCTCGCCTGCCAATTCCCGCGTGAAAGCGTCCCGTTCATCGTCCGTAAAGGCGTAACGCACCTGCTTGCCGCGATAAACCTTGTAAAGCGGCGGCTGGGCGATATAAATATGCCCGTATTCGATTAACGGACGCATAAATCTGAAGAAAAAGGTCAGCAACAATGTTCTGATATGCGAGCCGTCAACGTCGGCGTCCGCCATGATAACTACCCTGCCGTAACGTAATTTTGATAAATCAAAATCTTCGCCCAAGCCCGTACCGAGCGCTTTTACCACGGGCAAAAGTTTGTCGTTGCCGTAAACTTTATCAATTCGCGCCTTTTCTACATTGAGCATCTTGCCCCAAAGGGGTAAAATCGCCTGAAATTCGCTGTTTCTGCCCTGCTTTGCCGAACCGCCTGCCGAGTCGCCCTCGACGATATAGACTTCGGTTTTGTTAGGGTCTTTGTTATAGCAATCGGCAAGCTTTCCCGGAAGTCCTGCCGCGTCAACGGCAGATTTGCGTTTGGCTTCCATCGCTTTTCTTGCCGCGTCACGCGCTGCTTGTGAATTTATGGACTTTTGCACGATTACCGCAATTGTTTCAGGGCTTTCCTCAAAGAAATAGGTCAGCTTTTCCGAAACGATTCTGTAAACGATAGGTCCGACTTCGGGGTTGCCGAGTTTAGTTTTGGTCTGCCCCTCGAATTCACACTCGGGCAGTTTAACGCTGATTACTGCGTTTATGGCCTCCCGAATCGCCTCGCCCGAAAGAGAAACAAACTCTTTCTCTTTATCATCTTTTTTAGGTTTGGCTCTGCGCGATGATTGCGACTTATTTCCTTTTTCTTTTTGAGAGGCGAGAACAAAATCGTTTATAACCTTACTCAAGGCTCGTTTAAAGCTGGTTTCGTGCGTGCCGCCCTCTACAGTATGGATATTATTGGCGAAAGAACGCACTGCCTCGCTGTTGAAATCGGTGTTATATTGAAACGCTACTTCTACCGTTATATCTTCCACCACGCCGCTGAAATAAACCACGTCGGGGTGCAAAACCTCGGCGCCGCGCTTTTTTTGAAGCCAGTTGACGTAGCTGACGATTCCGCCCTCATAGCAAAATTCATCACCCTTTATATCGTTTTGGTCGCGGCTGTCTGTGACGTTTAGTTTAAGTCCCGCATTTAAAAACGCCTGCTCGCGCATACGTTCAAGTATTGTTGGAAAATCGTAGTCAACTGAGGCAAAAATTTCCGAATCGGCTAAAAACCGCACGTTAGTCCAGGTTTCGCCAGGTCGTTTGGTTTTTTTAATGATTTTCATAGGCTCGGAATAATGTCCCCGTTCAAAACGCTGAAAATGTATGTTCTCGCCGTCGCAGATTCTAAGCTCCAGCCATTCTGACAAAGCGTTTACCACAGCCGCGCCTACTCCGTGCAAGCCCCCCGCGACCTTATAACCGCCTCCCCCGAACTTGCCCCCCGCGTGCAAAACAGTGTAAACAATCGTAGCTGCCGAAATACCCTCAGTCGTGTGAATTCCGGTTGGAATTCCCCGCCCGTTGTCGGTGATTTCGATAATATTGCCGGGGAGGACGTTAAGGCTGATTTCGTTGCAGTAGCCGGCTAAAGCCTCGTCCACCGAGTTATCAATGATTTCGTAGACAAGATGATGCAGACCCGACGCACCCGTCGAGCCTATATACATTCCGGGGCGTTTGCGAACCGCTTCCAACCCTTCCAACACCTGAATATCGTCTGCGCCGTATTCATGGGCTACCTGGGTTAATTCTTCTTTGTCTTTAATCTCGGGTAATTTTACAGCGGAAACCACCCCAACATCTAATGTTTCACTCACAAATCTATACCTTTCTTTTTCCATGTAATCAATTCGCCTTAAAATTCTATCAAAACACGGGTTGATTTTAAAGCAGAATTATTATAAATACCATATTATATAATAGTATACCATAATTTGCTTTGAATTTCAATAGAAAAACAAGAAAAAAACCCCGTTTCAGGGCGAAAAACGAGATTTTATGGTAGTGCTGAAAGGGTTTATTTGTAAGGGCGGCAATCTGCCCCCTTACAACAACATCTTCTCCCACCCGCTCGGGAAACCCAACTCCTGCAAATCAACCGCGTCTTCATATTCCTCGGACAGGGCGCTTAGTGCCGACAGCAGTTTTTCGCCGCCGTCAAGTCCGCGGGCGTTATCGTGCTTATCCATAAGCTTTATTACATAAATAAGACTGAATAAATTAGCACTCATTTTAAAAGGTGCGCAGTCAAGAGGTTTCGGCACAGGTTCAAGCTTGTTGGCGTAAAGGCGGCAGTAATGGGCGCAGTGATTCCGCAGTCCCACAAGACTTTCCAACCACGATTCAATATGGCTGGCGGAAAAACGCCCCCCGAAATGTTTAGCGGCAATTTCCTTTTTATCCTGCTTGTGCATACATTGAAAAAAGTGCGTGAGCATACCGAAACTGAAAAGTTCCATGATTACCCATAGCGGAAAAGAGCCCGAATATTTTCTGTTATGGTGGGATACGAAGCCCATGTCGGTATTGGTTTCGATTAACCTGTCTATTCTCGACATGAAACGGTTGTGGTTATGATTGTGATTAAAGGTGGAATCATTGAGATAACCGAGCGCGCCGTATTTCAGCGCGTGAAAGTTTGAGATTACAGCTCGCATGGAAATTTCGATTTCCTCAAGGAAAATCAGAAGATTACCCCGTAAGCGTCTGTCAAATTCGTAAAGCCTTACGACTTTATGAAAACTTGTTCCCTCGCGGTAGTTTTTACCCGCGCCGCCATCCTGAAAAACGGCAAAATAGTTCGCCAACCTATAATAGTTTACACGTTCGAGAACACCTTTAGCGTAGGTCATATCCTCAATTAAACAGCCGCGATGTTCTAACTTCGCAAGCTGGGCTTCAACGGTTGCGGGTTCTTTTACGTAACGGGAATGGTTCATTTAGTTTTCTCCTATCGAGCGGGTTTCCCCTTTACATATTATAGATTTTCGGCAGATTTCGCTTATGCTCGGTTTTGCTGTGATAATTTTCAATTAACTTTTTGTCTGTTTCGCTTGCCTTGTCGGAAAGTAGATAGTTGTCAATTTTTTTATAAGAAATTCCCATATCCGTTTCGTCGGTCTGCCCCTCGAAAAGTCCCGCCGACGGCGCTTTGGTTAAAATGTTTTCAGGGCAGCCGAGAAATTGCAAAAACTCAAAAACCTCGCTCACGGTTAAATCGGCGACAGGGTTAAAATCACAAGCGCCGTCCCCCCACTTTGTAAAATAGCCCATGTATATTTCACTGCGGTTGCCCGTACCTGCGACCAGGCGGTTTTCATTCATTGCAACGGCGTAAAGGGCGGTCATGCGAAGACGGGGGGCAATGTTTGAGCCGGCGGGTTGCGATATGTCACGACGCAAAGCTGAAACCAGGCTGTTTTTTACTTCCGTCAAATCTATGATTCGGGTTTCGATTGCGAATCTTGCGGCTAATTTTTCCGCGTCGCTTTTGTCCTCGCCGTAATTGCGTCCTGAACTGCAGGGCATAATGATTCCCACCGTATCGGAACAAGCCGCTTTGCAGAGAATTCCTACTAACGCGCTGTCCTTGCCGCCGCTATTTCCGAAAACTATGCCGTCCGCCCCTGCCTCTTCAACCGTTTGGCGAATGAATTTAACTCGATTATCGAATTCTTGTTGATAGTTTCTCATTTTTCCTCCGGAAGAGATGTTCTTATTCCGTCAAATCCCATATAAGTATTAGGGAAAATCTCCCGCGCCGCCGCTAAGTATTCGCGAGGGTTGATTAAAGCGGGGCTGTAATGTGTCAACCAAAGTCGGTTTACTTCAGCTAAGGCGGCGATTTTCGCGCTTTCCCGAATAAGCGAGTGCTTTTTGTCGTGGGTTTTCTCCCGCATTTCTTCATCGCCGTGCATACCTTCGGCAATCAGCAAATCAACCCCGCGTACAAACTCCGCGATTTGGTCAAACGCTCGAGTGTCGGTATAATACCCCACCCGAATGGGCGGGCGGATTCCGTCAAGCACCATATCGGGCGTAATGGTTCTGCCGTCGTCTAAAGTCACGCTTTCCCCACCGTGCAAAATCTTGTAAACCTGAACGGGTATACAGAGCGCGGCGGCTTTTTGCGGATTGAAAACAGGCTTTCTGAAAAGGGTAACTAAATAACCGAGGCAATTCATTCCGTGCCGCAATCGAAAGGCGTCAATCCGCAGATTACCTGACTCAAGGAAATCAAAGCCGTCTATTTCTTTCAGTTCAATCGGAAAAGGCAGATTGGGTGCGATTGTTAAAAGCGCGCCTACTACCCTTTCAAGTCCTTTCGGTCCTGCAATCAAAAGCGGCGAGGTTTTCCCGTAGTTTCCAAGGGAAAGCAAAAGCCCCGGAAGTCCTGAAATATGGTCGGCGTGGAAATGGGTTATGAGCAGGGTTTCAACATTGCCGAGCCGCAGATTCAATTTTTTAAGCGCAATCTGAGTGCCTTCGCCGCAGTCAATCAAAATAGCCCTGCCCTGACTTTCAAGCCAGCAACAGCTTAACCAGCGGGTATCGGACGGGAGCATACCGCCCGTACCGGGTAAAACAACGTCCAACATAAATTTATTTTCCTATAGTCCTGTAGTGTTATTGTTCTTTAAAATAAAATTTTTATTTTAAAGAACAATTTGCTCTATTGTATAATCGCGTTTTATAAACGCCGAAATTTCTTCCATTTTGGTAAGTAAGCCCGCTTTTTCACACTCAACCCTGAAAATTTCCGTAAGCTGTTTTTGATTAGGCGTTTCACATTCGTAAGCGTTACCGAAAGTTTTCATATAAATTTCTTTTTTACCCGGGAAATTTTCGTCAAGCCTCTTAAAAAACCAATCGCGCTGATTCTGCCTTAACGTCACACCAAAATTCGGGTAGACCGAAATCCATTTTGCTCCCGCTTGGGCGGCTCTGCGAATGATTTCGGTTATATTTTCATTGGTATCGTTTATAAAAGGCAAAATCGGCATAAGCAAAACGCCGCAATTAATCCCCTCTTTTGAAAGTCTTTCCAAAGCCGAAAATCTCGCGCTTGAAAGACAGACGTTACGCTCGATTTTTCGACACAGGTCGTCGTCGGCGCAGGTTATAGTAAAGTTTACGACAACGGGGGAGTTTTCCCGTATAGATTTTAAAAGAGCAATATCGCGCAAAACCAAATCCGATTTTGTGTCAATCACGACGCCAAAACCGTGTTTGGCAATCAGTTTCAGTACGCCTCGGGTTAGCAAAAGCTCTTTTTCAAGCGGGTTATAAGCGTCGCTCATAGAGCCTGTTATTATTATACCGCTTTTTCTCTTGGAGCGTAAATCTTTGTCGATTACGTCAAGGGCGTTTGCTTTCGGCTTTACAACATCGAAGTCCTGAATCTGATAGCACTCGCTTCTGCTGTCGCAGTAAATACAGTCGTGAGAACAGCCCTTGTAGATGTTCATGTTATAATTCGAGCCGAACCAACCGTTGTCGAAATAGGAGGAGACAATGGTTTTAGCAGGGATACAAGGATAATCGGGGTGATTCATTTTTATTTAACCTATAAAGTAAGAACATTTATTGAAGACAGGTTCTGATATTCAACCGCCGGACTGTAAGTTTAGCGTCACTGCATGAATTAGCCCTGTCTTTTGCTGATAGAGCTGTATCAAATCCTTAATAAAGCGCAAAAAACAATAAAGGAAGGAAAAGCGCCAAAATTATACTTAATCCGATACCAATCGCCATAATAATAAGTTGAGCCTTAAAAAAGTTCGACTTGCTTTTCGGCGCTGTGCCTGAAAACGCCCATACGAATATCAGCACTATATTTGCAATCGGAATTAATAATAATAAGAATGTAATCAGCCATTCCCCGACAGTAATAGGTTTTTCAAGAGCGTCTGTATTTACCTGATTGTTATAGCCGCCGTAATTTGTGTAACCGCCCTGATTATAATTATAACCTGTTTGTAAATTCTGGGTAGTTGCCGCAGACTTTTCAAGCAGGGCTTGACATTGAACGCAATAGTTGGATGCGGGTTCGTTTCTTGTTCCGCAGTTTGTACAAAACATGAGTTTTGTCCTCCCGATAAAGGTTTCAATTTTTAAGGGCGGCAGACTATCCGCACGGTAGGTTGCCGCCCTTTTATTTTATTTGCTTAAATTGCTTTCCCTGTAGCTGGTATGCAGTAACTCGTGGGACTTATGCCCCCCGGGCTCACCCAAAAATTCGGCGTAAATCTGCTTTATTTCAGGGTTTTCGTGGGACTTTCTTGCCGTTCTGCTTTCATCAAGACTGTATAAAGCCGCGGCGCGTTCGGCTCTTATGTCGGTGAAGTTCATAACATCCGACGATGCAATGATTTGACCGCCGCCGTTTACACAGCCGCCGGGGCAAGCCATCATTTCAATGAAATGCAACTTGACCTCACCTTTTTTCACCTTTTCCAAAAGCTCTCTCGCGTTGGCAAGTCCGCTTGCTACGGCTACCTTTATTTCCTTGCCGCCAACGTTATAGTCGGCAAACTTAATACCTTTCGTCCCTCTGACTTCTTTGAAATCAATTGGGGAATCGGGCGCTTCACCTGTTAATTTCCACACGGCGGTTCGGAGCGCCGCTTCCATAACGCCGCCGGTCGCACCGAAGATAATCGCCGCGCCTGTTCCCGCGCCGAGAGGCGAATCGAACTCGCCGTCGGGGAGGTCTTTGAACCTTATACCCGCTTTTTCAATCATTTTCGCAAGCTCGCGGGTGGAAATCGAAACATCAACGTCGGGCATATTGCTACCCGCCGCGTTTTGGTCAAGGCGGCTACGCTCGTGCTTTTTGGCGATGCAAGGCATAACCGAAACGCTGAATATATTCTTAGGCTCAATGTTGTTTTTCTCAGCCCAAAAAGTCTTGATAATCGCCCCCGTCATTTGTTGCGGTGATTTACAAGAGGATAGATTGGGAATAAACTCAGGGTAATAGGCTTCGCAGAACCTTACCCAACCGGGAGAACAGGAGGTAATTATTGGTAACGGAGAGCCTCCGCCCGCGTTATTTCCGCTATTCTTTTCAATTCGTTCAAGTAACTCGCTTGCTTCTTCCATAACGGTTAAGTCCGCCCCGAAGTTTGTATCAAATACATTGTCAAACCCAAGCATCCTGAGCGCAGTAACCATCTTGCCCTCTACCGAAACGCCGACAGGGAAACCGAAGTTTTCACCGAGGGACGCCCTTACTGACGGCGCAGTTTGGACTATAACGACTTTTTCGGGGTCGTTCAAAGCCTCCCAAACCTTGTCGGTATCGTCCTTTTCGGAAAGCGCGCCGGTGGGGCAGACATTTATGCACTGTCCGCAGGAAACGCAGGCGGTAGAAGCTAAATCCATACCGAACGCGCAAGCGATTTCGGTCTTAAATCCGCGCTCATTCGCGCCGATTACGCCTATACTCTGAACTGAATCGCACATTGCCACACAGCGGCGGCAACCTATACACTTATTATTGTCGCGGTACAGAGCGTTTGAGCTTTGGTCTATGTCATACATATTCTTAGAGCCCTCAAAACGTTCGGCGTTATCCACGCCAAGCTCCTTACAAAGGTCTTGCAATTCACAGTTTCCGCTTCTCGCGCAGGAAAGACAGCTTTTGTCGTGGTCGGAGAGCAGTAATTCCAAAGTGGTTTTTCTGCTTTCGAGAACTCTCGCAGTGTGGGTTTTTATTTCTCTGCCCTCGTCGGCTTTGGAAATGGGGTAAACGCAGGCGGCGACAAGACTTCTCGCGCCTGAAACCTCAACCACGCAAATCCGGCATGCGCCGATTTCGTTCACGCCCTTGAGCCAGCACAGCGTCGGTATACGGATATTGTTGGCGCGTGCCGCTTCAAGAATAGTCGTCCCCTCCGCGACCTGACAATCTGTACCGTTAATTTTTATATTAACCATAGGTAAAATATTATCCTTTCGTGTTATTTATTTGAATCTGCATTGTTGCTTTGCGTTGTTTTCGCAGAAACCTGTTATTCCTTTACAATAGCGTTGAATTTACATTTTTCTGCGCAAACGCCGCATTTTATACACTTTGCGCGGTCAATGGAGTGAGGCTGTTTAACCGCGCCGGTAATTGCGTCAACCGGGCAAACTCTAATGCAAGCGGTACAGCGTTTGCATTTTTCATCAACGATTACATAAGAAACCAAATCCTCGCAGACTCCCGCAGGGCATTTTTTATTAATGACATGGGAAATATACTCGTCCTTGAAAAAGCGCAGGGTTGACTTAACAGGGTTGGGGGCTGTCTGTCCCAATCCGCAGAGGGAGTTATTACAGATATAATTGCTTAATTCCTCTAACCTGTCCAAATCCGCCATTTCGCCTTTACCTGAGGTGATTCTTTCAAGAATTTCATAAAGCCTTTTTGTACCAACGCGGCAGGGGGTGCATTTTCCGCAGGATTCGTCAACCGTGAATTCAAGGAAGAACTTGGCTATATCCACCATACAGTTATCCTCGTCCATTACGATTAATCCGCCCGAACCCATCATTGAGCCTATTGCGATAAGGTTGTCATAATCAATGGGAATATCGATATGCTCCATAGGAATACAGCCGCCCGAAGGACCGCCGGTTTGCGCCGCTTTGAATTTCTTGCCGTTTGGAATACCGCCGCCTATTTCGTAAATAATATCACGCAAGGTTGTACCCATAGGTATTTCCACAAGCCCTGTGTTATTTATTTTTCCGCCGAGGGCGAAAACCTTAGTACCCTTTGACTTTTCGGTACCCATAGAGGCGAACCATTCAGCGCCTTTTAGAATAATGCGGGGTATATTGGCGTAGGTTTCAACGTTGTTTAAAACCGTGGGCTTGCCCCACAAGCCTTTTTCCGCAGGGAAAGGCGGACGGGGATTGGGTTCGCCGCGGCTTCCCTCAATTGAGGTCATCAGCGCGGTTTCCTCTCCGCAGACAAAAGCACCCGCGCCGAGACGAATGTGCATATCAAAGCAAAAGTCAGTGCCGAATATATTATTCCCGAGAAGTCCGTAGTTACGCGCCTGTTCAATGGCTATTTCAAGCCTGTTTACGGCAATCGGGTACTCGGCTCTTATATATACATACCCCTCGTTTGCGCCTATAGCATAACCCGCAATCGCCATAGCCTCAATCAATACATGAGGGTCGCCCTCTAAAACAGAACGGTCCATAAACGCGCCGGGGTCTCCCTCGTCGGCGTTACAGCAGACATATTTTTGGTCAGCGTTGGGGACAAGCCTTCTTGCCAAATCCCATTTTCTCCCCGTAGGGAAACCGCCGCCGCCACGTCCGCGAAGCCCTGAATCAAGCACAACCTTGATTACGTCTTCGGGACTCATTTCGGTGAGAACTTTTCCTAAAGCCTCATAACCGTCCGCGCCTATGTATTCATCAATTTCTTCAGGGTTAATAACGCCGCAGTTACGAAGCGCCACCCTTAATTGTTTGCGGTAAAATCCGGTGTCGTTGAGGGATTTTACGCCGTCGTTCGTGACGGTCTCCTGATAGAGCAGACGCTCAACCACGCGACCTTTGAGCAAGTGCTCATTTACTATTTCCGCAACGTCGGAGGGTTGCACCATAGAATAGAAACTGCCCTCGGGATAAACTATCATTATAGGACCTAAGGCGCAAAGCCCGAAACAACCTGTTTCAACCACCTTAACTTCCTTGTCTAAGCCGACTTTTAAAAGCTCGGCATTGAGCGCTTTGGTTACGGCAACGCAACCCGAAGAGGTACAGCCCGTTCCGGCGCAAATCAAAACATGAGAACGAAACATATTATAAATATTTCCTTTCCTGTATTTGTTATATAATTATTATTTTTTCTTACAGTTCTGAGCCGCCGACAGTATATTCGGCTACAGGCGTTCCGCGAACCAAGTGTTTTTCCACCACTTCGCGGGCTTTTTGCTCGGTCATGTTTATATAGGTGACTTTTTCCTCGCCGGGTCGGTAGACTTCTACAATCGGCTCATACTGGCATAAACCTATACAGCCTGTTTGGGTTACGTTTACGCCCTGAATGTTTTTTTCCTGAACCAAAGCCGACATGGTTTGCAGAATCGGGCGGGCTCCCGCCGCTATTCCGCAGGTCGCCATTCCGACTACTACGCGGGTTTCGGTTTCGTCATGATTTCTGATTCCCACCTGTCCCTGCATTTTTTCCTTTATTGCTTTAAGGTCTGCTAAACTTTTCATGTATAAATAATTCCTTTCTGAAATTTTTCTTTTTTCGGGCGGGTGTCGCCCTGTTATAAGCTGTTAAAACACCCTGCCTTTGTTTACTTCCGCTGTGTTTTCTTTAAGAAATTCGCTGATAAAGGCTTTTACATCGGGAGAATCCAAAGGCGCGCCCTCGAGAAGTTCCCTGATTTCACGCGTGTCAAGGGAGAAACTTTCGCCGTCAACACAATAACGGTAGAGAAAATCAATTCCCCCGTTGTAAAAAACCAACGTTTCTACAGTAGCGTTCATGTCGCCGAGTGGTACGCGGTCAATGTGCGAAAGCGTGAATACCGCTTTGACTTTTGTCCCCGTCCCGACTTCTGAAACTATAGAGAAATTTCCGCCCGTGCTTTCGGCGGCTTCTTTGAAAAAAGGTACGCCCAAACCGACTTTTCTTGTTTCGCGGGTGGTGAAAAAGGGGTCGGTTACGTTTTCGGTTTGCTCCTTTGTCATACCGCAACCGTTGTCGTTTATTTCGACAACAAGTCGGTCTTTCATTGTGTCAATTTCGACCAAAAGCTCAATAAGTTTTGCCTCTGCTTTTATGCTGTTTTGAGCTACGTCGAGTATGTTGAGGGATATTTCCTGCAAAATTTTACTCCTATGATGTGTATTTAGCGAGTATGCCGTCAAGCTCTTCTCCCGAGGGGGAAAGTCTGCCGTAAACGTCTTCGTTCACCGTGATTACGGGGGCAAGCCCACAAGCGCCTATACAGCGGCAGTCGTTTATGGAAAACAGTCCGTCGGGCGTGACCTCGCCGCCTGATATTTTAAGCTTGTCATAAAGTTTTTTCAAAATATCGCCCGCGCCCTTTACATAGCATGCCGTTCCCATGCAGACCGCTATGGTATATTTGCCTTTCGGGGTCAGCGAGAACTGTGAATAGAAAGTTACAACTCCGTAAATTTTTTCCAAAGGAACTTTCATCTCTCTTGCGATAATTGACTGCACTTCAATAGGCAGATACCCGTAAACGTCCTGCGCTTTCTGCAAAACGCTCATCAGTGCGCCCCTGTTGCCTTTGCTCTCGTGAATGATTCGCACTAACTGTTCTTCCTGCGCGGTTGTTCCCGCGAAAGGCGCGGCGGATTTTTTAGTTGCCATAAGCCTGTCCTCCTGTTTTTACTTTTTTGATAAAATCATAACAAATTAATTATAACATAATTTTAGCGGCTCGTCAACAAAATTATGCTTTTCAGTTAATAAACGATTTTTGAAAATTTGTGAAAAACTAATATTAAATATTTGACAATAGCCTTGAAAAATGTTAAAATTGTACTTAGAACCATTTGAACAGGCTTTTAAAGGTTAAAAAAGCCGAAAAATTTATATAAACGAGGTGTTTTTTTATGTCTTACTGGTTTGAAAACGCTGTAATTTATCACATTTATCCGTTCGGTTACTGCGGCTGTCCGCGAGCAAACAGTTTTTTGGAGCTTACGGACGGAGAAACCCCAAACGCTACGGAAACAAGCCCCATACTTCGCGTTATTAAACATATCCCTGTTTTGAAAAAGCAGGGATTTAACGCCCTTTATATAGGACCGGTGTTTGAGTCCACCCGCCACGGCTATGATACAGCGGATTATATGAAAATAGATTCCCGCCTCGGCACGAATGAAGATTTTGCGCTTGTTTGCAGGGAATTAAAACAAAACGGCATAAAGGTTGTTTTAGACGGCGTGTTTAACCACGTGGGGCGTGATTTTTGGGCGTTCAAGGACGTCCGTAAAAATGGTCTCGCAAGCAGATATTCCAACTGGTTTCATCTGCGGAGCGGCAATTCGGGATACAACGACGGTTTCTTCTACGAGGGATGGGAGGGGCATTACGATTTAGTCAAGCTGAATCTGCACAACCCCGAAGTCAAAGCCCACCTAAAAGAGGCTGTCACCAAATGGTATAACTGGTTTGGGATTGACGGACTGCGCCTTGACGTGGCGTATTGCCTTGACGCCAACTTTTTGAAAGAGTTGCGGGTTCACTGCAAGGCGTTAAAACCCGACTTTTGGCTCATGGGGGAAACCCTGCACGGCGATTATAATAAATGGCTTAACCCCGAAATGCTTGACAGCGTGACCAACTATGAGTGTTACAAGGGCTTGTTTTCAAGCTTTAATTCGCTCAATATGTTTGAAATCGCCCATTCGCTTAATCGGCAGTTCGGGAGCGAGCATTGGTGTCTTTACAGAGGAAAGCAGCTTTACTGCTTTGTTGATAACCATGACGTAAGCCGAATAGCCTCCGCACTGACCAATCCCAAGCACCTTACGGGAATATACACTTTGTTATTTACGATGCCGGGTATACCGGGGGTATATTACGGGAGCGAGTACGGTATAAAAGCCGATAAGAAACAGGGCGACGACGCACTCCGTCCCGAATTTGACATTGACGATTATTATATTGCAGGGGAGGAAACTTCCCGCTCGCACTCCTCCGAACCCGAACCCGACACGGGGGCGGCATCTCCCCCCTCACCTGAAAAAATTGAAGAATGGGAAGGTCCCGTCTGCCCTCACTGCGGAAAACATACTATTAAGAAAGTGAAAGATTCCGCCGCTAAAGACCTATTGTCCGATATAAAAACGGGAAATTTTGTCACAGGCGACTCGCCTGATATGGATTTACCCCAAGTTATATCCAAATTAGCAAAAGCCCACGCTACGCTGAAACCTCTTCAAACAGGGGACTACAAGCAGGTGGTCTTGCAAAATCAATATTACGCTTTTTCGCGTTCGTGTGGCGGTGAGACGGTTTACGCCCTTATAAACGCGGGAAGTTCGCCCGCAGGATTTAATTTGGGCGGTTCAGGAAAATACGCCGACGCTTTAAGCGGCGAGATTTTGTCTATTTCGGAGGAAATAAAGCTCCCGCCTTACGGCGCGGCGGTTTTGTTCAGGGCTAAATAGTTTCAGCTGTTGTTTCGTGTCCGAGCCAAAAGCCGAATTTAAAAGATTCAACTTATAGCACACTCGCGGTGGACTGTCAAGAGGTTTTTATGTTTTCACAAGAAAATTTTTCAAAACGTATTTTTGAATTGCGTAAACAGCATAATTTAAGTCAAGAAGCTTTTGGAAAAGCCGCCGGAATTAAAAAAAACGCTGTAGGCATGATTGAAAAAGGCAAAAGGGCGGCTTCGATTGAGGTAATTGTCGCGCTCGCCGACTATTTCGACGTGTCGGTTGATTATTTAATCGGGCGGTCGGATATACCCGAAAGGTGATAATATCTTAGGGCTGACAATAGGTCGCCCGCCTATAAGATAAAAATTTATAGCCCCGAGGCGGTCGTGAAATCCCGTGCCTGTTCGCAGAGTGTTTGCTTAAAGTCTACATAAGTATATTATAATCGACTTTCAGCAAATTGTCAAGAGGTTTTTATGTTTTTAAGAGAACATTTTTCAAAACGCGTTGTTGAATTACGTAAACAGAAAAGAATAAATCAAGAAACTTTAGGGGAAATAGCGGGAATAAAGAAATCCGCTGTTAGTTTGATGGAAAGAGGATTGCGGGGGGCTTCTATTGAGGTTATAGTGATTCTCGCCGATTATTTCGACGTGTCGGTTGATTATTTAATCGGGCGGTCGGACGACCCGAAAAGACATTGACAAAATATTACATATAATGCTATAATATACAAATCTCTTATATAAAATACAGCAACAGGAGATAAATTAATGAAAAAAACAATTCCCCTGCTTTTGACGTTCGCTATTGTTTTTTCGCTCTTTGCAATACCGGTTTCCGCAGAGGAAACAGGCATCGGCAAAATAATTAGCGCGTTTGAAAATCAAAAAAGTTACGCAGGCGCGTATGTTGCCCCGCCGGGCGTACATGCGTCTCAACAGGTTTTACATATCGCCACAACAGATGTCGCGGCTTTTGAAAGGCGCAAGGTATTTCTCGCCCAAAACCACGGCTTTAACGGAAAGGTTTTCGATGAAACGGTTTTTGTTGAGGCAAGGTATACGCTTGCGTTTTTGCAGGAGGTCACGCAGAAGATTTGGGAGGACGATGATTACAGGGTTGAATTTTCGGGTACCGACCAGTCGAGAAATATAGCGGAAATCGGAATCGTAAATCCTCCTGAGGGCGCGGAGGCGGCGCTCCGCAAAAAGTATAATTGCGATAACATTGAGGTTACGGTTATTCTTCGCGAATTTGTACAGCCCGGCGACGGGTGGGTGAAAGCGGTGCAAAAAACCCAATCAAGCGTGCGGGAGGATAAATATACAGGCTGGGCAAGCAATTCGGCAGGGCAAAGGGCTTATTTCAAAGACGGGGTAAGGCAGACAGGGGTTCACCGCATAGACGGCTTTAACTGCGTTTTCGACCAAAACGGAATATTTTTGGGCAGGCGCAGGGCTGGGGCAGATTTTAACACCGATTTCGGCGAAGATAACAGCGTAAGCATAGAGGACGGAAAAATTTCATTTGATATTAACTTTAAAAATGTTGACAGGGAAAATATAGGCGCGGGAACGTATTTCAAGTTATTTGTATACATGAGCGGTGCATGGAAAGAAATTCCCCACGATTTCAGCCTTTATAATGCCGAGGGCAACGGAATTAGCGATGAGGGCGTTATGCGTTTTTCAATGCCGACATCATCTTTCAGCGGCGAGCTTACGCCGGGGCTTTATCGCGTGAGGGCGGAAATCATAATAGGCAGAGGTTCGCCAAATCTGCCGAGGAGAACGGTTACGGGCGAATTTAATCTTATCCCATAACAGTATTATATAGTATAGCAAAATTAAAATAAAACAAAATTAACCGGAGGTAAAAAGCATGAGCAGATTCAAAGGCACAAAAACCGAGGAAAACTTAAAGGCGGCTTTCGCGGGAGAGTCACAAGCACGAAACAAATATACATATTATGCGTCAAGGGCAAAAAAGGACGGCTTTGAAGAAATTGCTAAAATCTTCCTTTTAACCGCCGACAATGAAAAAGAACACGCGAAAATATGGTTTAAACTGCTTAACGACGACGGTCAAATCCCTGAAACCGCGAAAAATTTGCTTGACGCGGCAAGCGGCGAAAATTACGAATGGACTGAAATGTACAAGGGCTTCGCCGTCACCGCTAAAGAAGAGGGTTTTGATGATGTTGCTAAACTGTTTGAGTTAGTGGGCAATATTGAAAAACGTCACGAGGAGCGTTACCGCGCTCTGCTGAAAAAAGTTGAGGGTAGCACGGCGTTCACCGCCGACAGCGACGTGACGTGGGAATGTGCCAACTGCGGTCACACGCACTTCGGTAAAAATGCGCCTGAATTATGTGTGGTGTGCAAGCATCCTAAGAGTTATTTTGCGAAAGTGTGAAAACGTACATATTTAGTGAATATAGGTTGTAATAATTGCAGGAGGACTAAAAGATGAAACTTGTTTTTAAAGGAAAAACCAAGGACGTTTATGATTTGGAAAACGGCAACTACTTAATGAAATTAAAAGATGATGCGACGGTGGGCGAGGACGGCAGGTTCGACCCCGGCGGGAATACCGTAGGAGTGACCATAGGCGGCTTGGGCGAGGCTAATTTAAAGCTTACCCAATATTTATTTGAGAAAATAAACGCCGCCGGTTTCCCTACCCACTTTGTCAGCGCGGATGTTGAAAAAGCTGAAATGACCGTGCGTCCTGCCGCGATATTCGGGAAAGGCGTTGAGTCGATTTGCCGTTTCCGTGCCGTCGGAAGCTTTATAAGACGTTACGGTATGTATGCGGAAGAGGGGCTTGCGCTTGACGCCTTGACCGAAATTACGCTCAAAGACGACCTGCGCGGCGACCCGCCGATTACTAAGGAAACTTTAGCTGTGTTGGGTATACTCACCGAAAATGAATATGATACGCTAACAGAGCTTACAAAGCAAATTTCAAGGCTGATAAAGGCGGAACTTGCCCAAAAAGGTTTGGAGCTTTACGACCTTAAACTTGAATTCGGGCGGGTTGACGGAAAGGTTACGCTTATAGACGAGATTGCCGGCGGAAGTATGCGGGTTTATAAAGACGGAAAGAGCGTTTCACCGCTGGAGCTTGTGAAATTGGTTACGGGGTGAGAATAAGCTTAAAAGCAATCGGGCAATTCACCCGATTGCTTTTTATTTGACATTTTTTTAAAAAGATTATATAATAAAAGTAGTCTGTGCTTTGGAGGGGAAAATGAATTGCTCAATTTGCGGTTACGGATACAGAACAAATGAAGTTTTTTGCGACGGATGTGGAGCTAAACTCAATAACGGCACAGAGATTCCGTTAGCGGACGAGATTCCGTCGGATATTTTTTGCAGTCAGTGTTATAGCCCGAAAGTCGATATAAAAGAAATCCGCGAGAAAAAAACCAGTAGCTTTCTTTTAACCCTTTTTGTGATAAATCTGCTTTGTTTTCCTATTTCGGCATTTTTCCTGATTTCCCCCACGGTAGGCGGCGAGTTGCTAAAGATTAATATTATAAGTGGTATGATACTGCTGTTCGCGGTGCTGTTTGCCAAAAGAACCACTAAAACCACTATAGCCTATTGCCAAAATTGTACCACTACATGGCAGGTCAAAGAGGTTAAAAAAAGTCGAAAAGAAAGGGCGCATGAAAAGAAAAAAGCCAAAAGGCGGGCTGAAATAAAAAAGAAAAAACATAAACGAAATAAGAAAGAAGCCAAAAAGAATAAGAAGAAAACAAAAAAGAGTTTAAATTAAAACGGTAAAAAGGCCTTTATAAAAATAAACCCGCAAGAACGCAATGTTCAACGCCTCGGCGGTGAAGTCGCTTTTTATTGGACCGTTATGTGGAGGATAACGAGGGTGACGACAAACCCGCCGATTAATGCGCCTTTTGAGGCGTTGCTTTCCTCTTCCGTTATTTTTTTATAGGTTTCAAGGCTTTCAAAGGGCGGTGTTTCCATGAGAGATATGTCAAGTCTGCCGTTATCATCAACCGCATCATCGGTCGCTACTCCGATTAAAAGCCCCGCCCATGCGCCAAATAACACAAGGACTAAATACCATAAAAACACGTATTTTGATTTCTCTCTTTTCATGCTTAATTCATATCCCCTATTTCCAAATTTTCTTTTATTTCCTCTCAAACAAAATCTTGACGGCACTGTTCGACGCTTCTAAAGCCGCTCTCACTTCGGATTCTCCCGCCATAATTACACCTGCTTTCTATTTTTATTTTGGTTGCCAACATTGGCAACGAATAATTGCTTGAAATAAAAAAGCCCGCTATTAAAGCGGGCTTTGCCGAACTGAAAAGAAAAATTATGTAGTCAATTCTTTTTCGGGGTCAATTGTTTTTTCTATATCGGGTAAATCTTGATTTTGCTCTGATTTGGCGATATTCGCCTCAAGAGTGTTTTGTTCGTATGCGTTGTCGAATATTTCATGGGCTTGACTTTCGGAGATATTGAAGTCTGCGGCTATTTTATCCGTTTGCGCTTTTATGTTGTCAGCACCGTCCGTCAGCTCGTATTGCTTTATGGTTTCGTTAAGCTTTACCGTGAACGTTTTGCCGAAGTCGCGGCAGATTTCAAAGTCTGTAAGTTTGGGCGGGGCGGTTTCTTTTTCAGGCGGGGAAAGTCGTTTCTTTTTCATTTCCTCAAAGTCATAAAGAACAACCCTTATGTTTTTGCTACGGTCAATTTTTTCGTTTTTCAAAAGTGTGTATTGGACTTGGTTCTTATCATAATTTTTATTGCTTAAAAAGAATGAAATAGCGCTTTCTTTTTTTATTTCATTAACTTTTAATTTTTTAGTTGCACCGAATATGCTTGATTTTTCCTTTAAAAAAACATACGCTTTATTTTCTGGTTTATCCTCTTTGAGCATATAATCGGCATTAATTTTTGAATATGTAGCATTTCTTAAATCCCACTTAAAAACAAGCATGTTGTTGTCAAGGTAATTTTCGAGATTTTTGAGGTTTTCGAGTCGTTCCGAAATCTGGTCAAAATAAATGCTTTCGTATAAATCTTTTTCCTTGAGTGCACCGCTCAATGATTCAATAAAGAATTCTTTTGGAGTTTTGTCGGATATATCAATATCTTTTAGGTAATGTATTCCTGTTAAGTGCTTGAAATTTACTGTTTCAAATACGATACTGAACTCTGTTGCTTTTCCTCTATGCCCGAGTTTAATTAGATATTCTTTATTTAATAACTGTTGGAACGCTTCAGCGCTTGCCTTTAATTTGTCCATGCCTTAATACCCCCAAACCAAAAGGGAGCATTTCTGCTCCCTTTGTGTTGTTAGTGTTTTCTTTCAGCATAGTCCAGTTCAACGCTATTAAGCCATTGTTCGATTAAACTATACCTATTCAAGCCGCGGTTTTCACAAAACCCCCGGTTAAAGCTCCACGCCCACCGTCTTGACCCGACGGAACGCTTCAACACTTACGCATACGTTCTAAGCCGTACACGGGATAGACGGCGTACCAATAGCCGCTTCTCCGAAACTGTCCGTTTCCTTAATTTTATTATACCCCAAAACACTGAATATGTCAATGCTTTTTAAAAATTTTTGGTTTCCAACATTGGCAATTATTGATAATTTTTAAATCCCGTTGCCAACATTGGCAACGTTTAAATTGCAGGGCTGAAAAGAAAATTAATTAAGTGTGAATTGTGCGCTGTCGCTTTCAAGCTTAAAACCTTTAGAGCTAAGTAATTCCTCTAAATTTGCGGGAGGTTCTATTGTTGCAAAACTCGATTGTCTGTAAGATGAGGGGTCATAAACCGCCCGCAAAGTGATTGTTTGTCCCTCTTGTACATCAAGACGATTATTCGGGTCTCCTGTTAAGAAATTCTTATTTGCCCGAATTTGCGTATTAACAGAATCATAAGTTGTTTCGGGTTCCGGAAACTCATCACAAACAAACTTTAACCCTTTATTTATATTAAGCGAAAAGAAAGTTTCTTCAAAATCCTCAGCAGGAGTAATCTGAATTGCTACCCCGCCCCCAAAAGCGCTTCCGATGCTAACTTCAATTACATCGCTCAATTTTACCTCTCTAAGCTCCTCCAACCCCTCAACCGTCACAAAAAATTTATTATTTGCCACCCTTATGCCGAGGGTTTCGGCTATATTCTCGTTATAATCAACTTGAATTTCTACCCTGTCACCGTTTTTTAGATTTTGATAGTTATTATATGTATATTTAACACTGTCAGCAAAATTTTCAATAACCACGGCATGGTTAAACGTTTCGTCCCAAACGAGGTCTTCGAGTGCTTTTGTTGAGAAACGCAATCTCAAATCGGCATATCCGTTGTATCCGGTTACTTCCGTATTTGTCAGGCTTTCGAAATCTATTGTTGTTTTAGCCGCTCCGCAACCCGCAAATAAAACAGAAGAAATAATAATTACGCTCATTGCTAAAATTAATGATTTTTTCATTTATACCCCTCCTTGCTGTCATTTCCCGTTGCCAACATTGGCAACACGCAAAAAAACGGCTCATGCGCCGCCGTCTGCCATAATGCGGGCAGGCACAACCCTGCCCGATAAAAAGCGCAAAAATGCGCTAAAATTACTTTTCCATTTTTCCCGCTACTTTTCCTTAATTTTGACGGAGTGGGTAAGACCCGCTACAAATTACGCGCAATACTGCACAACTTCCCCTGTCGCCCTTTTTCTTTCAGCCCTTGCTGTGCTTTTTTAAAAGCGGTCATGGCAAGGTTGCGTGAAAGACTTGTCCTCACGAGTGGCATATTCTATTGAAGCACCTTTTTGTCGCACGGTTTCAAGGCGTGACGAAAGGCGCACAGCCCGTTCCTGCGGATTTACGCCGTTACGGACAAATAAAAAAGTCTTTCAGAATTTTTTTCTGAAAGACTTTACAAGCTTGTTTATTTATGATATTATAATCTTAAACAACATTCTGCTAAGTCAATCAGGTAGTTCGTTATCTGATTTGGTTATGGAGAAAATGGAAGTTGGAGCTTCCGTTTTCTCTGCGGAGTGTTTTTTATACTATGTGTAATATATTAGCATAGAAAGAAAGACTTGTCAATAGTTTTTGCGAAATTTTTTAAAAAACACCAACAGGGCAAATCGCTTTACGCAATTTACCCTACTGATGTGAAACCGTTTCCGATTTTTTATCGAGCTTCGGCTTGCCCGTACAATAGAACATGCCTGCTGATTTTTTATAGAGCTTCGGCTTGCTCGGTTATAACATAACTTGTGTTTTGCGACTTGCGGAGGCAGGATTTGAACCTACGACCTTCGGGTTATGAGCCCGACGAGCTACCGGACTGCTCCACTCCGCGGAATATACGTCTTTACAGAACGCTTATATTATTCTAACACAATTCGTTCCTTTTGTCAATACTTCCGCGCCTATTTTTTAGCGACAAATTTCACTGTCGTATTATAACTCCTGCCCGCCCCCTTTTTCCGTCAAATCCCCGCCTGTTTATTAATATATTATTTATATATTAATAATAGTATAGCGCTCAAAAACCCGACCCGAATCGAAAACAAAGCAAATTAACCAAAAAGACATACAAAAAAATGGTAATTTTGGCATACATTACAAACATAATTAACAAAAAATAAAAAATTTTCCATTTTGGGGTTGACAACGCGTTATAAATATGGTAAACTTAACATGTATCACTATAAGTTTCAACATTTTAATAAAATATTAAACATTTTAACGAATTTTTAACAAGAAAACACGTCTTTTAAGTGTGTTCCTTTTCGTCCGACACAAGCACTCATGCGGAGGGAGTTTGCTATGAAGAAAGATATATTTGCTCAACAACCGGAAGAGGAGAAAAAAGATAGGCGAAAGCTTTTCTTGATATGGTTTCTCATTGCCTTTTTCTTATTCGGTTCAGGCGGTGCGATTGTTGCGCTCAAGCCTTGGGAAGATACGTCTTCCTCCGGACCGGCAGATGAATCAAATCGCCCCGACTTACATGAGGGTGGGTTTTTGCATGAGGAACAGGACGAAGACGGCGTAGAGGTAATCAGCGGCGAGGGTTGGCTCGACGGAAGAACGGGCGGTAATCCGCCCCGAACCACCTCAGGGACGCAAGAATTTAGCGACGGGGAGGGAGAAGGCACACGCGCCCAAACCACAACCGATTCGGGGACAGTCCAAGCCACCGCTCCTGTTACATCTTCAAGGGGGGGGGCAACTTTCTCGCCATCCACGGAGCAGTCAACTGATACAACCTCCGCTACTTCGGTAAGCGAGTCTTCGCAAATAACAATATCTGCCCCGTCGGAAAGCGATACCGATGTTTCAACTGAAGAACCGATAAGAGAACTTGCGGAGCAAGCGCCGCTTGTATTAAGCGCACCGGCAGAAAGCTTTGAATACGGTACCACGCCCGAATTGTTATCCCTTTACGGAGGGAGCGGCGTGGGTGTCGTTACGTTTACGAGCAGTAACCCCGATGTAATCAGCGTCAGCAGTTACGGCAGAATTATATTCAATGCTGTCGGAACGGCTACTATTTTCGCGGAAAAAACAGGGGACAATGATTTCCTCTCCGCCGTTTCTAATACTATTACTATAGTGGTAGCTCCGCGCAATATATCCAATGTTCAAAATATGATTGTCATCCCGATTAACCCCGAGTATAACGGCAGTCAGCATAAAGTCACCGTAACCGACGACGACCTGCTCAAAAAGAGCCGCGACTTAATTGTTACTTATGAACGGGCTGACGGCGATACCTCTAAAATCTCTAACGTAGACGCGGGAGAGGTTAGTTTTACTGTTTCCGCAAGGACGGGCGGTTTTTATGAGGGTGCGTTCACGGGTACTTTTGTAATTACCCCGAGAAACTTAGAAAATGCAGATATTAAAGTAAACGGCACTTATACATACAATTCACTCGCACACACACCAACCGCCACCGACTTATACGTAACTGACAATACGGGCGGCAGAAATATTATAATACCCGAAGACTGGGATGTTTCTGAACATGACAATAATATAAACGCCGGAGAGGCTACCGTGACCATAACCGCTGTAGACGGTTATAACTACCACGGCACGGCAACCCAAAAATTCACCATTGGAAAGGCGACGCGTGATTTTGAGTTTAATGACTCCCCGTCTGACGAAACTTTTAGGGATGGACTCACCCTTGGCGATATACCGCTCCCTCCAAATTACGAGTGGGCTGACCCCGACACGCCCGTTAATGCGGGAGACGGACAGGAATTTGAAGTTATTTGGAAAGACCCCGACAGCAACCATGAAGATGCTACGGGCGGTATTACAATTGATATAGCAAAAGCCGCTCCGCGTTTTGACGCCCACAACCCCGACCCGATTACCATAACCTTTAAGCCGGGGCTGACCCTTGCCGACGTGCCGATTAACGGCGACTACGCTTGGGTGGTTCCAACGACTCCCCTGACCGTTGCGGATAGCGGAAATTCGTTTGACGTTAATTTTACCCATCCGAGCGGGAACTATGAAACGGGAACAGGCACGATTAATGTAATCGTGAGCAAGGCAGACCGTGAATTTGTGCCGCCCGAAAACACGCCGGTCGGAACGTTTACAGACCTGCCGCCCCTCACCCTTGACGACATACCGCTCCCTCCGAATTACGAGTGGGTTAGCCCCGACACGCCTGTTTTTGCGGAAGATAACCGTGAATTTGAAGTTCGTTGGAGAGACCCCGACGGCAACTACAATGATGTTACAGACACGATTACAATTGATATAGCAAAAGGCGAGCAGTCCGATTTAACCTACACAGACCCCGGAACGGTAACATACGGAGACGTCCCCTTTGACCTTGACGCGAAAAGCGAGGGAAGCCACAGCACCGCGCCGCTACGCTACGAGGTTATAGAGGGTTCTGCAACCGTGAGTGTCGACGGCACTGTTATTATTAACGGTGCGGGTAGGGTCAGAATACGCATTTCCAGAGATGGCGACGATAACTGGGAAGCCGCAGACGATGTTATTGTTATTATAGATGTAGAACAACGCGAATTGTCAATTGCTGACGGTTCTGTTTCAGGTACTTTTGTATATAACGGAGAAAAACACCTGCCAATCCCCGGCTTAACAGACGATAATTTAATAGAATTAGGCGACTGGGAGATTGACAGAAGCCGTGGCGATAACGGCTATTCAAGCAATGTAAACGCGGGAACTGCGCATGTATACATCCGCGCCACAGATGGCGGAAACTATACTTGCGACGGCACTCTTTACATTCCATTTACTATTGACAAAGCCCAGCTGACGGTTAATATACTTGACATGCAACGCGATTTCGGCAACACAGCCCCTACGCAGGCTGAATATGCGAACTACTGGGAAATAGTTCAAAACGACTTTATAACAGGGGAAGACCGGACCTCGGCAGAAGTAACCGGCAGTCCGCTCTTTACCTTGTGGCAGGATTACGCTGTCGGAACACCGTGGAGTGACCTTCCGCTTTGGCAGGGCGAATTCATAATAACTGCCGAAACGGGTACGCTTTCTGCGCCTAACTATAACTTTACGTTTAACTCGGGGCGGCTTACGGTAGGTCAGTCCGACCAATTAGGCACACTTAAAATCTTTACCGCGACCTACGACCCCGCGGTAGGAGATACGCCCGACACAGACGGCGCGGGAAATACATTTACTTATAATACTAATCTAACGAAATTTTTAAGGGTTAAAACCACGACTACAGGCGTTGTTACGGGCGGCGATATTACCTTTAGCGTAACTGCAGGCAGCGACGTTATAACCATTGACAAAAATACAGGAGAAATCACAATCCTTAAAGCGGGAATAGCTACAATCGTAGCTACTATGGCGGGCGACGATGACTTCCGCTCGTTAGACAGCCTCCCGTTAGAGTTGACTATTGAAAGAAAGCCGATTGACCATGATGATATAATCGTATCGGTCAACTCTGTTGTTTATAATGGAGAAGAGCGTCGCCCTAGAATAAGCGTGTGGGATAACGGCTTGGAACCAACTGAATTGGTTCGCAACTCCGACTATCAGGTCACTCGTCCTAATTCTATGGTCAACGCGGATAGCTACGAAATAAAAATAACAGGCATAGGGAATTATGACGTAGATAACAGAGAAAATCTAAACGCCTTTGTCATACAGCCCAAAACCCTTACAATCACTGTAGGCAATAAAGACGTACAGTACGGATTGCCCGTGCAGAACAGCGACTTTACTATTACAGACGTTCAAGGCTTTGTTTCCGGCGAAGCTCTTTCAACGGCAGGATTTGAGCGTGCTGATGCTTTCTTTACCGATTGGAACGCTTTAACTTACACAACATTATCCTTGCCTGCGGAAGCAGACCCGAGGGTTGTATATCAGCCGAGAAACAGAGATGTAGGGGCAGTGTATCATATAATCCCCGAAATCGAGAACATTAAAACGCCTAACTATAGGTTAGAATTTGTACCCGGTATACTGACGGTGACCGAGAGGTCGCTTGAGGGCGGCGACGTAAATATTGAGATTCAGACTATTACGGGCGAGCCTGTAGACAGTTTTGTTTACAACGGATTGCATATCAGCTCGCAATTGTTGCACGATTCGTCAACGCATAAAATAATCGTTACCGTGGACGGTGAACCACTAACGCGGGGCAGAAAAGATTATCCTAACGAGGGTGACTTCCATGTAGAATTTTTCAACGACGTTGAAGCAAACATGCACTACGTTGACGGTAACCCTGTGCCCAAAGCCGAAGTAAGAATCGTGGGCAGGAATAACTACGCCTTAATGGGGACTTTATATTTCAACATCACCCCTGCTCCTCTTACCATAAAGGCGGAAGACAAGTCGGTTGAATTCCGTGCGGAAATACCGACGCTTACCGCTACCTACAACGGTCTTGTAAACATAGTCGAAACAGGTCCTGTTTACAGAGAAGACGTTATCGTAACAGGTTTAGAAGGTACATTAAAGATTAGCGCCGATTATACTGCGGGAGAAAGCGGCGTAGGTACTCCTATTACCATTAAAGTTGAGGGTTATGAAGAAACCACCAACTACAACATCACATTTGAATCCGGTACGCTTACCGTAACCCGCAGACCTCTGTCGTCAAGCGTCACCGAAATCAAGGTTACAAATGCGCCTTTCTATTATAACGCAAATGAGATTAAACCTTTGTTTGAAGTTTGGGACGACGATGTTCTCCTTGAGCGCGACAAAGATTACACCGTAGTGTTTATCGATAACACCGCTGCGGGAACTGCAAAAATCAGGGTAACAGGAACAAACAACTACATGAGCAGTGTAGAAGAAGAATTTGAAATACTGCAAGCCGACCCGAATGACTTCCCGAATCTTGAAGACAACGGAGAAACAAACGGTTTTAACGTGGCTTCTGCTACTAATACGATTGTATACGGCAACAGCTTAAACGCACTCAGCTTTACAGGCGGCTTAAACGACCACCTCGGAGGCGGTTCTTGGGCGTGGGGTAACGGCGCCACATTACCGCAAGTTCATAACACAGGGTTCACAGCCACCTTTACCCCAACAGACCAGCATAACTTTGACTGGACACAGATTGACGGTCATAAGTTCATAGACGTCCCCGACCCCGCCGACCCCGATGAAACAATACAAATAAGCGTAATAGAAAGAACCCTTTCCGTAGACGTTGAACAAGCCCCGCTTACTATTACGGCGAATGACAGGACGGTCACTTTCGGCGAAACTGAATTTAAGGATGCTTTAGGAACTGTCCGTTCCGTGACCCAATTTGACTTCCCGACGGATGTGACTTTCAGCGGCTTTGTTACCACCGACGACGAAAATGACCCCGAAAGTATTATCAGAAACCTTGTTATAGACACCGATTATGAGCGTTGGGATGACGCGGATGACTATGTCATTACGCTTGCGGACGGTGAGGCGGATAACTATGCCATAACGCATGCCCCCGGCACTTTAACCGTAAAGCGGAAATCTATAGAAGACGCGGATGTTACCGTTTTGGAACCGTCTGTAGTATTTAACGGACAGGAGCAAGAACCTGAATTTACCGTAACCGTAACCTTTGACGACGGCTATGAGAGGACTTTGTATTCCACCGAGACCGACCTCGCCTTTACCGTTGTCGGCACGGCGCGGACCGCGAGAAATGTCAATGTTTATGACATAACCATAACGGGTGTCGGCAACTACATCGAAACAGTAACGCCTAAACCGACGTTTGAAATTACGTCGGCGGGGCAAGAGGAACCCGACTACGATTTACCTGATGAAATAACCTACGGCGAGCCGAGTTTTGAGCTTGTTTTGGATAAGGGCGTCGGCAACCCTGTGATTACTGTTGAATCTGACGATGATGTTATTCAGGTAAGTCCCGACTTTACAGATAATGGCGACGGCACAATTACGGTTATAATCACGGTTGAAAACGCGGGCGACGCGACTGTAATCGTTGAGTGGTCGGGCGACGAAAACCACGACTCCATTACTGTAGAAATACCGATTATGATAAAGCCGCTACCTTTAAATAGCCTATTTTTTAAATCGATTCAGGATTTCACTTACAACAATACAGAACACCAGCCTGTTCCGGTATTGGAAAACGACTACACGCTTGAGCAAAACACTGACTGGACGCTCGTCGATTACCAAAACAACAAAAATGCAGGGCTTGCCAATGCCGCAAATCCGCCGACAGTAATTGTTGAGGGCACGGGCAACTATACAGGTAAGCTTGAAATTCCGTTTAACATTGCAAAAGCGATCCTGACGGTTACGCCGCACTCTGACAATATATCGTTCAGCGACAACATGCCTGAACTTGCCCCTGATTTCTTCGGCTATGAAATTACGGGATTTGTAAACGGCGAAAAATATGACAGTAAAGTAGCCAACACAGATGATTACATATCAAAAGCGTTTAACGGCGCACCTGTTCTTTCAAGTGATTACGACTATGAGAACACAGCCAACGGACAGCGCTATGACATAACCGCAAGTAACGGCAATTTGACAGCGGTCAATTATGATTTTGCTTTCGTTGACGGTGAGCTTTCTATTAACCAAGGCACACAAGTGCCATTGGTTGTCACGGCTGACGGAAAAACTGAAAACGCCTCATTCCCTTACGTCACGGGCGGCACAATAGCCCTCGGCACTACGGGCGGTAGCGGAACGGGCGCTGTTACCTATTCGGTTACAGCGGGTGACGCGATTTCCGTTAGCGGTAACACGGCTACAATTAGCGGTGTGGGTACGGTTACCGTCAGAGCCACCAAAGCAGGCGACGATAACTTTGCGCTGACTTTCGCTGAAATTGAGATTACAATAACCCCAAGAGCCTTTGAAACCGGCGATGGCGACGACTCGCCTTTCACGGTAACAATCAACACCTTGACTTATAACGCAGAAAAGCTTACGCCGACCATTACCGTTTTTGACAATGGCAGACCCGCCGGCGACAGAGAGCTGATAGAGGGCGTACATTATAGAATAGCGACCGACGACAACCTGTTCAACGCGGGCAACCACCGCATCAAAATAATCGGAATCGGCAATTATCTTGATGAAGATGAAAGCAACGCGCTTGAAGAGATCTTTGTTATAACCCCTGCAAGAGTAGTTGTAAGCGTTTCAGACCCTGCTCCCATATTATTCCGTGACCCTGACCCCGAGCATGGCGATTTCACGGCAAATTTCGACGAACTCAAAGGCGCGGACGCTGCAAATACCGTCTTGTTAGAGGCCCTCAGAAGGGCAATAGATTATCAACTGCCGAGCTTTGCCCCCGCCACTTACAGAGCCGTAGGCGAACACCCAATTACCCCGAACGTAGACAGATTGTCCAATGCGGCAAAGGATGTGTTAAACGCGGAAAACTATACCTTTGCTGTGGCTGACATTAATGGCAAACTTGTAGTCAACACAAGACCCATCCCCGACGACGAAAACGTTGAAATAAGCATCGGCGAGCTTGCTGTTGGTGAAGTTTTTGAAACCACCTACACAGGCGATGAAATAATGCCCCTTGTAACCGTTGCCATTACAGTCAACGGAACGAGCAGAGAATTGGTTGAAACAGTTGACTTTAGAGTTGAATATGACGACAACACTAACGTTACCCGTAACGCTTCGGACACGGTTATACCCGGCGGTAAAATCACCGTAGTCGGAATAGGTAACTACGAGGGCAGCAGCTTTGACAGAGAATTTAAAATCCTGCCAAAAACCCTCTTTGTCGATGCAATGCCTCAAGAGATAACCTACGGCAACCCATTGCCCGCATTTATGGCGGAGAGGGCTTTCATTGTAGACGACGATTCCGACCAATACAACATATTTAAGTTAAGCGGACTCACAGGTGACTTCGGCGTTCCGCTCGCAGATGAAGTCGTAATGATTAGTGGCGATGATTATGAGGTCGAAGACGGCTTTATCACAGGCGGCAGATACAAAATCAGAGGCTTTGTATCCGATGACAAGACCTACATAACCAGCGCGTTAAGCGGAAAGTTAAGCTTTGATGTCACCCAAGACAACGTAGCTTACGTGAGGGGTCATGAATTCGGCTCTGTCGGCGAATATGACATTACGCCGTGTATTGACGGCTTAACCGCTAACAACTACGCTCTTGAAGTAACAACAGCGGTATTGAGCGTAGAGCGGAAAGACATAGCCTCGACAGATTGGGTCACTACGACAGTACCCCTTAGCGTAACCTACAAAATGAACGATGACCAAACACCCTATAGGCATACGCCTGAAATAACCGTAACCGACTATGTTGACAACATGTCGGACAGAGGCAATCTCATAACCGAGAACGACTTCGAGGTTGTGTACGGTACCAACACGCAGGTAGGAGAGGCGACCTGGCAGGTCAGAGCCAAGAGAACAACCGTTGCGAATGACGGCGGCGACGGCTCTACTTTCGAGTACACAGGCAACTACTACGGCGAGAGAGAGCAAAAAACATTTGAGATTAAGCCCGCCGACCCCAATGACGTTCATGATAATACCAAGCCGTTTACGCCTCCTGAATTCGACGGTTCGCTTGACTATGGCGAATTGCTGTCAGAGATTGTCTTCAGCACGACCGACAATACCGATATGAATATTCCTATTAACTCCGACTTTGGCGGCGGCTCTTGGGAATGGTTAGAGCCGAATACAATCCCCACTGTCGAAAACAGCGGTTACACAGCGGTATTTACTCCTTATGACCAGTTTAATTTCAACTGGGCAAGTTTCAACCCAACCGGCTTTGAATATGTAGAAGTTGATGACAACGGCAAAATCACTCACACCATTCATACAACCGTAGATGTTACGGTCAACCCCAGAAACTTAAGCCTGAAAGACCAAGACGAAAACTTTGTAATCGGAATTTCGCTCGTATACGACAGAAACCCCATCTTCGACGGACTGGCGCATAACCCCACTGTAACGTTAAACGACCATGTTTGGGTAGACGGCGTGAATGTGCCGATTATAGACAACACAGACTACACCGTTACGATTGACAATAACACTAACCGCGGAACAGCCACCGTAAGCATAGCCGCTACTGCGGGCAACTATACGGGCGAGAGAACCACGACCTTTGTAATCATGCCGCAAAACATTAACAGCGTGAATATCACCGCAGCGTTCGGCGAAGCTGTTTATGACCACGGCAACCAGGTTGAACCGAGCGTAACCCTCAACAATACTGTACCTGTCGAAGAAATCAGCGGATTCACCCTTGCATTCGACAATAATGTCAACGTGGGTCCTGCAAGCGTAACCATAACCATGAACGAAACAGGAACCAACAACTACACAGGTACAAGAATTGAAGAGTTCCAAATCACCCCGTTTGTAGTTGATGACATTATCGAAACGGGTACGGGACAACTGACCTACGGCGAGCCGTTAAGCTTTATACCGTTATCGAGGACGACCAACTCCGACTTTGGCGGCGGCAGATGGTTCTGGGCGGCGCCTGCAACCAACCCGCAAGTAGCCGATAAAACCCACACTGCCCTCTTTATTCCTCACGACACCCATAACTATGACTGGAGCAATGTAGCGGGCTATAAAGCTAATACCACCTTTGTTGACCCTGAAGTTTCAGGCGAGACCGCAATCCCGCCCGTAGTCATAGAAAGAGCGCTCGAAATTACCGTAAACCGTGCTACACTCCATGTAGACGTAGAGGTTAAAGGTGAAGAAGTTGACCTTGACGGTGAAATAATAGCCGGCAGTGTCGAATACGGCATAGCCTTGCCGGACGATATGTTTAAAGCCGTTGTCAGCGGTTTCGTGCTGGACGATAAGGCAAATCAAGAAGCCCTCATTCCCGGAATAAGCTCCATTACATTTAACCACAGCTACCAGTGGCTGACTGAGCAGGGCGGCATAAGCCCTCCCACAGGCGGAGAAGTTGAGCCCATTGTCGTTACGCCGGACGTTGAGCATTTAGTGGCGGCGAACTACACCATTGTTCCCGGATTCGGAATAATGACAGTAACCAAGCGGGAATTGTCAAAAATTAACGTTACTCCGCTTGATGACGTAACTTACAGCGGCGACAGCTTTGAGTCGGCTATCAGAGCCAGCATAACCGACCGGGCAGGTCTGCTTGACATTAACCGCGACCTGAATATTACCTATGTCCACAAAGATATGGGCGGAAACACTATCGACCTGAGCGACCACGACAGAATGTTCATCGACGCGGGTACAATCGAATACACCATATCGGCGTCTGCGACGGGACGTTATCAGGGTATGCCGCTCGTGACCCAAACGCTCAAAATCAAACGCGCTGACCAGCAACCTTTAATTGTAGAAAATATAGAAGCAACCTACGGCGACACACTTATTTCGCTCTATACACCTGCGGGCGGTAGCGGAACAGGCGAAGTTACGTTTGTACGCACGGTCCAAACGCCAAGAGCGGGCGTTCCCGTCGGCTCTGATGTAATCGTAATCGATTCTGAAGACGACGAGCACGAAAGCCACTTCTTCACGGTTGAAAACGCGGGAACCGCCACCATCACCGTTACCAAAGCGGGCGACAACAACTTTAACTCGACCACGGCGACCATTACCGTTACCGTTTCGGCTATGGTGTTAGATTTGTCCATGGGATTTGAGCCGATTGAACCCTTTGTGTACACCGGAATGCAGAGAACCGTAACAACCGACCAAATCCAGCTAATCCAATCCGAAGACGGCACGGGCGGCTTGATTGGTGGTACAGACTTTGCCATTATGACATATCAACGTAATACAAATGCAAGGCTTTCTACCGACGCCAATCCCCCGAGCGTAACCATTGAGGGTAGGGGCAACTACAGCGGAACTGTCGTTCTGCCGTTCACCATTGAACAGCGCCCCGTATGGCTCCTGCCGAACCTGAATACAACCACGGGCATGCGCAAGACCTTTGGTGCAACCGAACCCACGTTCGGTACCAACTATACCCTGACCGCGGTTGACGGAATTGCGGAAAGCGGACTTGTATCAGGACACGCAAGAGCAAACAACATGAGCCGTGAAGCGGGCGAAGACGTAGGACATTACATGTTTGAAGTCGGCGGCGTCGGGATTAACAGCGGCATGACAAACGTAACCGCCAACTACATCATCACCATGCACCCCGACGCGAGCCTGCCCGCAAGACAGTTCGAGATTACCACGCGTAATGTAATCATCACCCCGAATAACCAAAGCAAGGACTTCGGTGACGGCGACCCTGAATTGACCTATACGTCGGGTACGGTAACCAGACCCGCAAGCGACGTCATCACAGGCAACCTCGGGCGTGTACCGGGCGAAGCAGTCGGCACTTATCAAATCAACCTGGGCAACCTCTCGTGGGGCGCAAACTATAACCTCACGCTTGCCACGACTGTTCGTAACCTCACCATCACCGCCAGAACCATAGAGGTAGACATAGACACAGACAGCCTCAGCCCGACCGGCAACGGTATACTTGACACCACCTTTACGCCTATACCGGGCGACGATATAGCCACGTTCGACATCACGGTTGGAAACTTCGCTTTTGCCGACGACCTGTTGAACCAAGAGCTTGTCATCACCTCGAAAAACCCCGATTTTGAAATCGTGCCGAGGGAACCCGATGAAGACGGCAACGTCGTATTCGGAACCGTAGAGGGCAACACCATTAGCGGCATCACCGTCAGATTCAAACTGGACGAAGAAAAGAGCTACAACCTTGCCAACAGCTTTGGTGTCACGGTCGAGGTCGAGGACAACGCCAACTACGCGAGCGCCACCAGCACCAACTCGTTCGGCGTAACCATACGGGACGGAAAAGAGCCGCACTCGCCAATCGGAACCGACAACCCCTCGAGCCAGCTAACCCGCGCAATCCCGCTCACGAATGACAACTGGGAAAAATTCTATGAGTATATGGAGGACGGGTGTCTGCTGAGTAACAACGGCGAAAACACTGCAAATTGGTTTGATGGTGTCTTCTGTGAGGAGAAGGATGAGGATGGCAATCCTGCCCCATGCGAATATAAGGACGCCGCAGGAAATCATATTCCTCCAATAGGACTAACACGCCACTATGTCTTAGTGGAAAATATCAACAACGTAGGAGAGAAAAACGGCATAGGCTGGAGATTTACAGGCTCGTTTGACGGTGCCGGACACGTAATCAGAAACCTCACCATAGAAGTGGCTTCAAGTGATACCTCGCCCGACGTGGGAATGTTCCGCTCTGTCGGTGAAAACGACTCTACAACCGCTTATGTCCGCAGGCTCGGACTTGTAAACGTTTACGTAAACGCGTCAAAAAACGGAGATAGGAGAGGTAACGCGGGCGTTATTGCAGGTAACAGCTACGGCATTATTGAAGATGTGTTTGTCCAAGGCAGAATAATTTCCGAACCCGGAGAGAAAAGAACCGACACGCAAAGAAACGTAGTCGGCGGTATCGCGGGACGTATGGGTGGCGGTCAAATCAGAAGAAGTGTAGTGCTGTTAAATGAGGTAATGGGGCAATCAAGCCAGACTCACCGTATAGTAGGCGAGCATGCCGGTACCTTGACCACTGAAAATATCCTGTCTGACAACTATGCTTTCAACGGTACGCGCACTACAGGTTTTGATTTTAATAATAGTATAGTCACCTTGACTCATAGTAGAAACAGAACAAACAGCCACCATGGTCGGACCATTCTCACGGGCTATGCCGGTGGAGAAGCAAACGAATGGACTGTACAACAAATGCTTGATAACGTATTCAACAATGTAATTGATTTATCGGGCAATTTCAGCAACAACGCCCCCGATTTACACGATTACGCAGATATTGAATTGACAGAAGTCCTCGGAGCAAACATCACAAGCGCGCCTGTATTCTTACACGCGAGAGTAATAAACAACAATACCGGCACCCCGCCAACGCCGAGAACCGGTAGCGGTAGCCTGGCTCTGACCTTTGATATCAGTAACGTTCTTAACGGGGTACCCGGCAATCCGCAGGTGATAGAATACGCAATTTCAGAGAATGTGAACGTTAGCAATGCGAATCTTTCAACCCTCACGTGGGTAGTGGCGCCGTCGGGTGCTGAACGCATAACGTTTGAAAACAACCTGTCCCATAATCGAACCTACTACCTCTATGCCCGTACAGCAACTATGAACCAACGTACAACCGTCACTTCATGGGACGCTGACGACAATGAAATTCAAGTCGATATGATTATCACTTACCTGCCGGGTGACGTTCAAAGAAGCGGCGCGGTCAGCCGTCCAAGCGCGGGCGGCGCAATGCACGGAACGCCGAACGTGTTGGATAACACCACAGACAGAACCCCAACCAGCCTCACAATAAACGCGAGCAGCCTCGCACCCGCAACGAGCGGAGCCCATACTACAGGACAGTCGTTACAGTTTGCAATCAGCACGCTCAACAACGCCCACCCCGACAGCTTGACATGGCGTACATGGGCAGGTCCGGAGGACAGAACGTTCAGCGGCTTAAACTCCAACACCCAGTACTTCATCTATGCGCGTACCGCTATGAATAACACCCACAGCGCGGGTGTAGCCGCCGTCAGCGCGGCAATCAGCACACGTGCAAACCAAACCGCCGGCGCAATCGCAAGCTTCGGCACAGTGGCAGTAGCGCAAAGCACGAGCGCAAACTCCATGACCCTGAACCAGAACGCCGTAACCCTAAGCAATAATACAGGAAATCAGGTAATCGAATACGCAATCAGTAGTACAACGCGTGTGAACAACCCGACCGTGGATAATCTGCCTGCAGACCTTACGGCTTGGCAGGAGGGGCGTGTTTTCGCAGGCTTACAGCCTGACACCCAGTACCATGTCTATGCCCGCTCAAAAGAAAACACTACCCGTTTCGCGGGCGCAATCGTCGTATCCCCGGCCGAAGCCATCTCAAACATAACCCTAAGCGACAGAGCGGCAGGGGCAACCCTCGCCCTGCCGACTACGGCAACATCGCTAAATAGTGGCGCACCCAGAATCAGCATCACACTGCCGGCAGGCGTAACCACCAACGCCGCAGGGGAAATCTTCCACTCGAACGGGCAACAGCTCCGATACGCAGTCGTAGCCACGCCGAGCGGAGGCAATCTCGCAAGCAACGCACCCGCCGCGAATTCCTCGCTGTGGATGGACGCAAGAGCCACTAATGTAAACTTAAACAGCGACGGTACCACCCTCAGATTTAACAACTTAGAGCCCGGCACGAGATACGTCGTCTTTGTAGAGGCACAGCAAAACGCAACCCGTAACCGCAGTGTCAGCGCGGGCAGAGAGCAGGTCGCGGAGAAACTCACCGGCGCGAATGTGACCGTTGGTGTTGGTGCAACCTTTATGTGGAATACTTCGGGCACTTTCATCACCTCTGCCGCACAAACAGACGATACCATTACGGTTACGTTGCCCCAAGCCACTCGACCGACGCAGATAGCGCAACCTACAAACCGGCAGAACATCCAGTACGCCTTCAACACAAGCAATTCAGCCCCGAGCGCTACTTCGACCAGGTGGCAGGACAGCAACGTGTTCACAGACTTGGAGCCGCACAGACAATATTTCTTCTTTGCCCGTACCGGAGAAAATGACACCTACAAAGCAGGCGAGGCAAGCTCAAGCAGAAGTCATACCACAGCCCGCCGCAACGCCGTAACGCCGCCCGCCCCCACACTCGCAACTCAGGCGGTCAACGCCGACAACACGGGAATCACCGTTACCCTGACCGAAGTTACCGCTCCGGCAGGTCATGCGGGCGTACAGTACGGCAGGAATACCGGGAACGACACTAACAATAATATTACTTGGCAAAATTCAAGAGTCTTTAACAACGTAACCGCAGGGGGAACGTTCAGATTCTACATTCGTTACACCCAAGGCACTACGGCGGGTACAGCCCGTGTGCAAAGCGGACAGAGCGCACATCTGGCGGTTGCAACCATAAGCCTCAACGCCGCGTCTGTCCCCGCACCGAGCCTCATTACGACCGGTAATAACGCGCCCACGCCGACCAACAGCGGTATTAACGTAAGACTCAGCGAAATAACCCCGCCGCCCGGACGGACGGTCCAGTATGCCGTCAGAGAAAGCAATTCAGCCCCGAGCGCTACTTCGACCAGGTGGCAGGACAGCAGAAACTTTAGCTTAGAGCCGAATACCGAGTATTTCTTCTTCGCACGCTATCCCGCAGTGGGCGCTACCCCCCAAGCTACAAGCGCGGGTACAGCCTATACCACAGGCAGAGCGGCGGGCGCGGCACTCCGAGAAAACCCGACAGGTACTTTAAGCGGCACGAGCCTTACCGTTGGAAACATCACAAACATGACGCCCATCAATGCAAACAACAACGGCGCTCAGAGCTTGCAATACGCGCTTGCGGCTTCGAGAAATGAAACCTCAGTACCGACCCTGACCCACAACTGGCAAGCAACCACAACATTCTCAAACCTAAACGCCGGGACGACCTACTTCATCTACGCCCGCACCGCCGCAAATACAACCCACAGCGCGGGAGCGCACAGGGTCAGCGCCGCGGGAGGCTTTACCGTCGCCTCGACGATTAACACCCCGACCTTCACATCGCAAACCATTTCTAACAGTGCCGTATCGGTTACCATCGGCGGCATAGCAGCCGCCCCGAGCGGAAGCGGACGGAGGATTGAGTACTCGAGAAGTAACGCGAACCAAACAACCACCAACGGCACATGGGGTACGAGCGCCACATTCACGGGCTTGCAGGGGAACACAACATATACATTCTTCGCACGCTATGCCCTGACTGCAACCCCCAATACTAACCCGATTGTAAGCAGTGGATTTACGTACACGACCCCCAGACGTACGGGTTCAACCATCAGCCGACCGGCAGGCACAGGCGGCGAAGGTACGATTACCGTCACCACCGCGTCCAGTATCTCGACCGGACAGCAAGCCGGACAGTCGATTGAATACGCTGTCAACACCTCCGGTACCATCACCAACGCAAACAGTCTTACCTGGCAGCCGGAAACGACATTCACGAACGTGGCCGCAGGCTCATACTTCATCTATGCCCGCACCGCCGAAAACAGCACCCACGCCGCGGGAGAGCTAAGGGTCAGCAGTAGCGCGGTGACGGTGACCGCACCGGATATAACGCTTAGAGTTGCCAACGCTTGGAGCGAAGGAGCTAACCAAGTCACCGCACAAATTGAAAATACCGGCATAACGAGCACACACACTGTACAGATAGCTATAACCACCGGCACGAGCACTACGGGAGCTACTTGGACTAACGCTACCCTTTCGGGTAATAATACGCCCCCAAACGCGACATTGCAATATAACGTAAGCATACCATCATCGGTGAAACCGAGCGGGCAAGGCATGTATTATGTACACGTCCGCATAAGGACTGGTAGTACCACCTTAGCTACAGCGTCCAGCAGTGTAGCAGTCTCGATTAACTAATTCCCGAATCCCGCAGGGGCAAATATATACGGGCGGACTTCGTGTCCGCCCGTATATTTAACGGGCAGACACAAGGTCTGCCCCTACAATTTCGCGAAAATCTATTGACAAATATAAAATTTATGTTATAATATAAATACAAAGGTCATACCGTGTTCGGCGGTTGACTGTCGGATTTATAGTTTAAAATAAACCGCTATCCTTGGTCGGGGGCGGTTTATTTCTTTATTTCCCTGATGATAAGTAATAGCGCGTAAAGCACTAAAAACAAAAAAACCAGTTCCATAAGGCATCACCTCCTTTCGGGAGGTTTAGCCAACCGCCTATGCCGCGTGTTGCGTGGTACAACCTTTGTGGCGTAATTATAGCATAAATGTAAAATAATGTCAAGTAGGGGCAGACCTTGTGTCTGCCCGTTTAATTTCGCGAAAATCTATTGACATGCGAGCTCTTTTATGTTATAATAAATATAGAAAAAGGCGAACCGGTATGCGGTCGCCCTCAATGATGCTTTAGAATTAGCCGTTCATTTTGGATGTGAGGCGGCTATTTCTTTTTTTTATAGCTATTCTGCATGATATGTATTACGTTGCAGGCAACGAGAGCTAAAGTTAAGAACTCCAACCACGTCATAGCATCACCCCCGTTTCCGAGGGAAGAATTGACCGCTTACCGCCGTTTTTCACGGTTTCGCCTTTTAGCGGCTTTCACCGCATGTTTATTATAGCATAAATGTGGAAAAATGTCAAATTAAAGGGGCAGACACAAGGTCTGTCCGCGTATGTCCCGCCCGGTGAATTACATGAAACATTGAATTTTCGGGCAGGCAAAAACAACGCCGGTGTGTTGACAATAGCGTTGAAAAATGCTATAATATAATAGCAAACCTAATTAAAATAAAGAGGTGATATTATGGCTACCGCAAAGGCAAGCTTGAATATTAGAATTGACAAAGATGTGAAAGAAACCGCCGCCGGGCTTTTGGCAAATATGGGTTTAGACCACACGACCGCCATTGAGATGTTTTACCGGCAGATTATAAAGGAGCGCCGCTTGCCGTTTCAGCCCACGGTCGCCCAAACTTACGGCGAACAACTGCTCGATATAATCAAGCGCAAGAATATTCCGCATAAGGCGGTCAATATAAACGCAGAGGGACATATAGTTGCTGATAAAGATAAAGACCCTGAACTTTACGACTGGGCGGTGAACGGGTGATGAACATATTTGATGTTTTTATCGCCTATGTTTCGTGGGACGGCGGCGGAAAAATGCGTCCGGTGCTGATTATTGAACATCAAGAAACAGTTGTGCTTGTGTTTAATATTACTACCCAATTTGAGAGTAAAAGTGAAACTGTTCGCAGTAAATACTTTAAAATAACCGATTGGCAACAAGCAGGTCTTGACAAGCCGTCATACGTTGATACTACTACCATTCGGGATTTACCTCCGAAAGTGCTGGAGGGCAAATCAGAAACAGGAAAATTAACCAAATTCGACGCACAACGATTAATTGAGTTTTTAGCCAAATAAGAAAGTAAAAGCATTTTAGCCTGCCCTGATAATTGACAATCTCTTACAAATATGGTAAAATATAAATAAGAAACAAAACTAAATTAATAAAAACAGGAGCAAAATATGGCTAAAGAGGAAAAAGTGAAGAAAAAAACCAAATCCGAGGGAACAAAATCAGCCAAAAAACCCGCAAAATCAAAGGAAACGACCAACGCTCACTTTTTTGCCAAAATTAAAAGCTTTGTGCAAGAACATAAGAAATTGTCAATCATTTCAGGGGCGGGGATTTTACTGATTTTGGTGGCGACGCTGATGTTTGTTTTTATGCCCGGTCTGTCGGACAATTTAAATGATTGGTTTGACGATACGGTCAGGGGGTATGAGCCGACCGAACTGCAATCGGTGGTAGTCCCCTGGAACCCCGGCGGCACGGCGGACTTAACGGCGCGGGCGCTTTTGAATCAAGCCGCCCCCGAGGTTAATATCCACAACATTCACGGCGCACTCGGCGCGAACGGACTGAATGAGGTTTTTGAAACCGTGACAGGGGGCGAGCGGGTTTTGTGCACCTCTCTGTCCTCAATGGTCGTGGCAAATCTGACAGGATTTACAAGAACCACCCACGAGGACTGGGAGTATTGGTTTGCGGCTTACTCGCCAAGCGTCATTGCGGTGAGGGCGGATTCGCCTTTCTTTACACTGGAAGAACTGATTACAGTAGCCACTTCGCAGACGCTTACCTGCGCCAACGCGGGTAACGGCAGTTTAGGGTTTGTGGCGGCGCACTTGTTTGAGAGCGGCGCGGGTATAAGCGTAGCTCACGTAGCCTTTTCAGGTACAAATCCGGCTGTAAGCGCGGTCAGGGTGGGAGAAGCTGATTTTATAATTGCGCTGTCTTCCGAACTTGCGGGCGTATTGCGGGGGGGCGAATTTCGCGCTTTAGCAACGCTTTCAGATGAAGTGGTAACTCTTGACGGCGTAGGTGAGATAAGACCCGCCCATGAAACCGTAGCGGGACTTGCGGCAATTGCGCCTTTTGGGGAATGGTTCGGCATGATGCTCCCTCACGATACGCCAAGCCGCGCATTACGCGATTATGACAGAATGTGGTCTGATGCGGCGGCAAGCAACGGATTCGGCGCTTTCACGGTGGAAAGGGGAATGGTTCGCATTGAGGTTGACAGAGCCGCCTCTGCGGCAACTGCCGAACGAATAGCGAGGCTTATAAAACAGACGTTTCTTAACACAGGTTATATTAAAGAATAAAACAAAGGCGGCTTTTTTGAAAGCCGCCTTGTTTTTTATTCTATTACAACCGCCACTACCCCAAGCCAAACATATACTCCTACAATTCTGTCGCTCGTTCCGGAAGCCAGGGCTTCCTCAAAAAGCGTTATGACAACATCTTCGTCCGAAACGTCGTAATCGGTGCGAATGACAAAGCTTTCACCGTCGCGCAAGCCTTCCGACAACCCGGTCTTTAATTCGCTCAAAGGATAATAGCTACCCTCAAGGCGGTAGAGTTCAAAGTCTTCCGCAGTTCCCGTTAAAGTATCCAAAACAGGCTTGAAAACGTAGTTGTCGTTCTCTATAAGTATGCCTGAAGCAATTCTGTCGGGAATGTTGAACAGTGCGTTTTCAACCACCCCATCGTTATTTGTCACGTCAACGGTCATCCAATGACCGTCTATGTTGACCCTGTTCCAGGCGTGGGGGAGCGTTCCGTCAAGGTAGCCCGTGACCACCACCGATTCAAGCTCGGCTTTGTCACACAGTAACTTGAACGCGCCCGCGTAAGACGCGCAAACCCCAACCTTGTTTATGAGAATCCCGTAAGGTGTAAATGAATGGATAAATTCTTTATCAACATATTCAAAATTATTTTTCTCGCCGTTTTCGAGCGCTGCCATATCATATTCCGCGCTTTGTATCAGATAATTGTTTATGGCAATTTGCTTTTCGAGGTCGCTCATGCCCGGTTTTATTATTTCGGAAATAACCCCGTCTACCTCTGCGATTACCGCCGTTTGCATAGACTTTAATTCCTCCGGGGTTAAAACGAGATAAATTGTAAGCACCCCTGTGGAATAATCGAATTCAAACCCGGTCATAGACCCCGCGAGAGGATTCTGGTAAAAGGCTTCATTCACGGCGTTTACGAGTACATTCCAGTTAAAAGCCTCTTTAAACGGGTTGACGTCTATTACATTTACGCCTTGAATCAGGTTTAAAGCTATGTATTCGCTGAGGGCGGTGTTGGCGTAAACTGTGAACTCTCCGTTTTGCGCCCTGAGTAAAGCGGCTTCCACAGCTTTAACATTCTGCGGAAGTAAATCTAAGTCGGAAACACCCTCATAAACCGTATCGACAGGCGGGGTGTGGCTGATATTGTTGTCGGGGGTAATACCGGAAGCATGTACAGTCAGCCTGTCCTGCCTTTCTATTAGAAAAGCGAGGGTTCGCAGATATTCCGCCTCGGCGTCGCCATATATGTCGTCAAGCCATAGGTATAATTCATCGGTAAAATCCGTACCGAGAATTTTAACACTCAGTTTAAGCGACGAGTCAAACGAAGAGGAGGTTTTTTCGTAAGTTGCCGTGCGGTAGTCGATAAGCCTTTGGGCGGTCTCGCCGTCGCACATTCTTATAACAGCGTGGGACGGCAGAGAAAAGGCGGTTTCAAAAAAGCTTGATTCGGTTTCTCCCCCTGTTCCGGCGTAAGAGTAATCACGCGAACTCGGCAGACGGTTACTGTATTCGTCAGCGAAAATAAAGTTGCTGATTGCCGAGCGTCCGACCGCATTTTCGGCTACCACGCAAAAAGCTGTTCTGTAATAGGCATATCCGGTGTAAAAATCCCCGTTCATACCATAGATTTCATCGCTAAATGAACTTACAGAACGCTGATTTTCAAATTCTACAAAAGAAACATTGGCAGTTTCGCCTGCTACCCATAAACTCGCGAAAGCCAAACCGTAGTCTTCGCTTATGGAAATTTCGTAAATTGAGTATTTTTCCGCGCCCTCAATTGGATTCCATTCAAAGCGGGCATATCCGTCGCTTGTAACGCTGAAACTTACGGTAGGGGTATCAAGCTCATTTTGAACCGTAAAGGCGGTGACTAAGGGTTTTTCGTATACTTCCCCCGTTACAATGTCGCGGCGTTGAACCAACCAGTACATAGGTGCGTTACCCCAATCGGCGTGGGGTTCGGGCTCTTCATTCCAAACGTCCAACGCAGGGGTGTATCCCGGACCTATAGTAACTATATGGGTGTTCCAGTCGTAATCTATATTAGAAAAATAGTCATATTCGGGGTTAAAAGCCGGGTCTTCCAAATAAACCGTGAAGTCGTCCCAAGGCCATTCGTCGGCTCGGTCGTAATATGTAGCCCCTTCAAAGACGAATACGTGGTCGCGGGCAACATTAAAGATGGGCGCGGTGTACTCAAAAGAAGCGGACGTAGCGTGTCTGTCCTGCATATTTTCCAAAAGGTTGTCAAGGTCAATATCCAAGTCCTGCCGTTCGGCGTCGCCTGTTTGCCGAACGCCCGTATTTGAGTCTTCAGCCGGACCGGCATCACGCATATCTACAACCTGGTCAGGTATAGTGTTGTCGGTACATGCCGATAAAACAAAAATCAAAGCGAGTGTAAGCGCGAAAAAACGAAAACAGCGGGAATAACCCAAACGCGTATTTTTCATAACAAAACCCCTTTCTTCCTTGTCTATTAATTTTACATAAAACAAAAAAATTTGTCAATATCTATTTATCTGAAATTACGACTGATTATTTGTGCAAAATTGCGTATATTTAAAGCCGTTTCAGTTTTCTCTTGACAACTCAAGCATTTAAAGCTATAATATAAACATATAATCATGATATTGTCATTTAAAATTAACTCTGATTTAATTTTAAACAGACTATACCTTAATTAATAAAGGAAAAGTGTAAAATGAAAACAAAATTCAGAATCTCAACATTATTACTGTCGCTTATTTTTCTCTGCCTTTCTTTGGGGGCTTTAAGCTCCTGCAAGTCTGAAACCTACGGAATCTATACATTGGTAGCGGATTTTTCCAACGGTTCACCCGAGCCGCTCCACAGATTTTACGAGGTGGAGCTGACCAAACCCCTTGACGACAAAAGCTTTACCGATATTTCCATGGAATTGGCGGGACATCTGTCAAGTTGGACAGGGCTTAACTTCACCCTTAACAGTGTTACGCTTGACGGGGATAAGTTAATCGTGGACTGGTCGGAAAACTCAACCCTTATGACCGGTATAGGCAGGGTAAGGAGAGAAGACTTTGATTTAGAAGACGCCGCAAGCGTTAACTGGTTCATGATGGACAGTTTAGCTTCCACTTTGAAACAAAATGCACCGTTTTTTGCCGGCATGGAGGTAACGGTTTATTATAACTCTGACGGAAAACCTTTGCAGTTTGCAAATTCGGAGGAAATGGCTTTAATCGGCATGTCCGGATTGCCTACAGACCAGCCTTATGAGGGTAGCGCTTTCTTTGTAGCTCTCGCTAACGGGGCGGGTAAAAACCCATTAAGCATTACATGGGGCGGCGTGTACATGAACGCTGATGAAACTATACGGTTAGGCATCGGCAGTTATGACGGAAAAAGTTTCGATTTCTTATTCACGGTGAACAACATAGTAAATTATGAGGGCGTTGCCGAACTCAATTACCAAAATCCTCTTTACGCCGATTATGAAGATTATGTTTTCAGTTTCGACGGCTCGGATACTATTACTATATCGGGAGAAGGATTTTTTGAGGGTGTTTATCAAAGGGAAAGCGAAAGCTTGGAATCGGCAGGTTAAATTTACCAACAAACACTCAAATGCACTAAACATAAAAGTACCCGTTCTTCTCGGAGCGGGTACTTTTTAATAACTCAAGAAAAAACCAAAGGTTCAATCTGCCGACCCTCTAACGCCGCCTTTACCGTTTCGGGAACAAGCCTGAAGTCCGAGACTAACGAGGTCGGCTTTTCCTTATAATCATCCTGTCGCAACGGCACAAAATAATAATTGCGGGTATTCATAAGCGCGCCTATGTTTTTCGCCGAACCCGCCAGCGCATCGTTTGTGGCAACACATAAAACGGCGGGGCGAAGATTGCGGAGGTGGGATTTGACAGCCATGGTTACGGGGGTATCGGTTATAGAATTCGCCAACTTCGCCATTGTATTCCCCGTACATGGGCATACCAACATAACGTCAAACAGCTTTGACGGACCGACAGGTTCTGCTCCGACCATGGTTTTAATCACTTCGGTGCTTTCCACCCCGCAGATTTGGCTTAGTTCTTCTGCGCGTTTTTTTGCGCCCCCGAAACGCGTGTCGGTGTTATGGGCGGTTTCGGACATGATTGGCACTAACTTCGCGCCTAATTCCCGCAGGATTTTTGCCTGCTCAAACGCCGCGTCAAAGGTGCAAAAAGAGCCGGTTACGGCAAAACCTATGGTGATTCCCAAGAAATCTAAAGAATTAAGCATTGTCATCACCTCCGGTTACTCTCGCAATTGTTGCGTCATCGCCGTTTTCAGCGAGAATATTTGCAATGGTATCGGCGATGATATTACCCGCCGTTACAGGCGCAATTTTCCCCGGCAAAGATAAAGCATGGATTACATGAACGCCCTCCCGTCTTGCAAGCTCTATGTCTGCTATACCCGTTTTTGACGCCAAATCAACAAACAGGCAATCGGTTTTAAGCTTTTTCAGGCGCTTGGGGTCGAAAATCTGTGCCGGAACGGTGTTTATAATAATGTCAAATTTTTCTAAGCGGTCGTCAAGCCGTGAAAAATGCACCGTTTCGCAACCCGCGATTTCCGCCCATGCCAAGTCGGCATATTTGCGAGCCGCCACCGTAACTCTTGCGCCGAGCGCGATAAGGTGTTTTGCCATAACCTTTGAGATTCTGCCGAAGCCGGTCAGGAGAATTGACGAGCCGAATATGGTTGAACCGCTCTCCCGCATTATAATTTCGAGACAACCCTCAGAGGTTGGCACGCTGTTCATAACCGCTAATTCCTCCCGCTTGAAGTAATCCACAAGTTTAAGGTTGTTTGCCTCACAGATTTTTTGAAGGGCGGGGCAGGATTTTCCGCAAAAAACCGTACCGCCTGAATATACCGCGTCGGGTATTACAGTAAGGGGAAGAGGCGTTTTAAAGTACGGCGCGTTTATATTCAGCCCGTCCCTGCAGGCGGGCAGAGGCAGAACAAGGCTTTTAAACTTGGTTATTTCGCGCAGAACAGGCATTTCAGGCACGGGCGGCGGCTCTGAAAAGCCGTAAATAAAGCAGTCGTAACGCTCACTTAGCCGTTTCGCGGCATAGACTGAGCGCATATCTCCGCCGAGAAAGAGAAAATTATTCATTATGTAGCTCCTTATTGTGGGCGGGGTTAAGTTCCGCCTCTTTTTGACGTGTAACGCGTGCTTGGCGCAAAAAGGGGCGGGACAAAACCCGTCGCCCCTACATTTGTTTATATATTTTATGACAAGAGAGTGTTTTTTGCCCTTGCCTTTTTTTCTAAATCGTGGTAAAATATTGTGTAAGGGTAGTTATCGGCAAACAGACACAGATAATTTTATATTAGGCGAGGTGTGAAATGCCAAGAATAATTTTAACCGGTGGTAATGAGGGAATCGGTTTCTATATGACCTCACAATTTCTAAAAGATGGTCACATGGTTGCGGTGCTTGATTTGAAATTAGGTCATCTAACTGCCTTGAAAGAAAAATATAATGATTCTCTCTTGTTGTTTGAATGTGATGTCAGCAATCCTCAAACAATCATTCAAAGTGTAGACGATACCGTTTGCGCTTTTGGAGGCATTGACTACGCCATCCATAATGCTTGTAAATGCCTGTTTACCGGACTTGAAGATACTACCGATGATGATTACAAGAGTGTTTTTAATGTGAATTATCACGGCGCAATAAATTTGACAAGAGCTGTTCTGCCCACTATGAAAAAGCAAGCCGGCGGGCGGATTTTTTACACTTCTTCCGGCGTTTGCGTTATGGGCTTTGTCAATATCAGCGCATATGCGTCAAGCAAAGGGGCGCTTGAAACACTTGCAAAATGTATGAACATCGAATACCAAAATACAGGCATAACATTCCATCTTATACACCCGCCCCTTACGAAGACAACATCGGCAAAACCGTTGCCTGTCCCGGAAGAATTTAAAGCTGACCCGCAAAAAGTAGGAATTGGGATTGCTAAGAATATCCATAAAAAAAGATTTATTATATGTCATTCATTTGCACAGCGATTACAAACCCGAATGGCGTATCTGTTTTCGCTCAAACTCGGAAAATTTATGAGCAAAATGACAGGGCAGTATAGCAAAAAATAAGCATGTCCCGACAAAACAAACATTTAATTAAAAGGAGCTGAAACTCTTGAAAAAATTCATGGACGAAAATTTTTTACTGCAAACTCCGACTGCCGAAAGGCTTTACGCTACCGTAAAAGACCTGCCGATTATCGACTGGCACTGTCACCTTGACCCGCGGGAAATCGCAGAAGCTCAAAAATTCAGCAACCTGACCGAATTATGGCTCGGCGGCGACCACTACAAATTCCGCGTAATGCGCGCCTGCGGTGTAGATGAAAAATACATAACGGGAAATGCGGGTGATTACGAAAAATTCGAGAAATGGGCGGCTACAATTGAGAATTGTATAGGTAGCCCGCTTTATCACTGGACTCACCTTGAATTAAAGCGGATTTTCGACTGCGATATTAACCTATCGGCAAAAACCGCAAAGCAGGTTTGGGAGCATTGCTCGTCCATTCTCGAAAAAGGTATGGACGTCAGCCAAATCATCAAAAAATTCAATGTTGAGATGATTTGCACCTCGGATAATCCTTTAGACTCGCTTGAGTTTCATAAAAAAATCAAGCAGAGCGGATTTGGCGCTAAAGTAAAACCAACTTTCCGTCCGTCTGATTTGCTGAATATAGAAAGCCCTAACTGGGGGGAATATATCGCTAAGTTATCGGAAACTACGGGAATAAACATAAATGACTACCAAAGCCTTAAAGAGGCGGCTTATAACCGCGTGGAATTCTTTCACGCCAACGGGTGCAATATGGCAGACCATGCCCTTGACCCGCCCGTTTTTGGCGAGATGCAAGAGGAAATGTTTGATGTACTTATAAAACAAGCCAAGGCGGGGGAAATCATATCGGAAAAAAGAGTTGCCGCCTATAAGAGCAAAATACAGACAGATTTAGCTGAAAAATACAAGGAAAAAGGTTGGTCCATGCAGCTCCATATAGGAGCGGCAAGAAATGTCAATACCGCTATGGTGGAGCTTGTCGGCACGGACAAGGGTTACGATTGCATGAGCGACGACGTCTACGCCGATTCCCTGTTGCGCTTATTAGACAGTATTGAAAAAAACAGCGGTCTGCCAAGAACCATACTTTTTTGCCTTAACCCAAGGGACAACGACCTGCTTGCCTGCATAGCCGGAAGTTTTCAGGGTGGCGGACAAAAGGGTAAAATCCAGTTCGGACCGGGCTGGTGGTTCAACGACCATAAGGACGGCATGGAAAAACAGATGATTGCGCTGGCAAACAACGGTGTATTGTCGCTTTTCGCAGGCATGCTGACTGATTCGCGTAGTTTTCTTTCTTATACAAGGCATGAATACTTCAGGCGCATTTTATGCAATCTGATTGGCAACTGGGTTGAAAACGGTGAATACCCCGCCGATTTTGATAAGCTTGAAGAAATGGTAAAGAATATATCGTATTTTAACGCAAAGGAGTATTTTGGGTAGCGGGGGCAGTTTATATTTTGCGGGGGGGTTAATTTTTACGCACTACCATAAATCAATAAAAAAGGAGAAAAAACCATGAAAATGACCTTTCGTTGGTTCGGAGAAAACTTCGACACTATTACGCCTGAACAAATCAGGCAAATTCCCGCCGTCGTCGGCGTAATTACCACTCTGTATGATACCCTGCCGGGTCAGGTCTGGGAAATTGATGCAATCAAAGCTATAAAAAGCCGTGTTGAACGGGCTGGTTTGGAAATTTCGGGCATCGAGAGCGTGAATATCCACGACGCAATCAAAGCCGCCACCCCCGAGCGTGATATGTACATAGAAAATTATATCAAAACCCTTGAACTTATCGGTCAGGAAGGTATTGATTTGGTTTGTTACAACTTTATGCCCGTGTTCGATTGGACTCGCTCGGATTTGGCAAAACCCCGTCCCGACGGCTCAACGGTTTTGTCCTATGATGCTGAAATTGTTGAAAACATGAATTTTGAGGACATGCTTGAAAGCCTTGGAAATAAAAGCGAGGGTTTTATTCTGCCCGGCTGGGAGCCTGAAAGAATGGCGCGTAACAAAGAACTTTTTGAGATTTATAAAGACATAGATGAAAACACCTTGCGCGGGAATTTGGGATATTTCCTGAAAGCCATTATGCCAACCTGTGAAAAATACGGTATAAAAATGGCAATCCACCCCGATGACCCTGCCTGGAGCGTCTTTGGTCTGCCGCGAATCGTCAAGAACAAGGAGGATTTGCACGCGCTTGTAAATTTAGCCCCCTCCCCCTGCAACGGTATTACGCTTTGCACGGGTTCTCTCGGCTCTAACCCCGATAACGATATACCCGAAATCATCCGCTCACTGAAAGGGAAAATCCACTTCACACATGTCAGGAACGTGAAATATCTCGGTTACAGGAAGTTCGATGAGGCGGCGCATTTGTCAAGCGACGGCTCTCTTGACATGTACGAGATTATGAAAGCGCTTGTGGATATAGGTTTTGACGGCGCGCTCCGCCCCGACCACGGCAGAATGGTGTGGGACGAAAAGTCCATGCCGGGCTACGGGTTGTATGACAGGGCAATGGGGATTTGTTATTTGAACGGGCTTTTAGAGGCAATCAGGAAAAATAATAAATAATTTTTGTAAAGCGGCTAACGTTTACGCAAAACAGCAATTCATTTATCAAAACGCACATAACCCACCACGAAAGGAGCAAAATTAAAAATGCAACTTAACAACCAAACCCTATTTTTTCCCGAAAACACCGAAAAGTGGCGCAAAGCGGGCATTGAGTCCGTAAACTATAATAGGTTGTCTGTGGTTGAAAAGACCAAAGCCGAGCCTGCTTGGGTTCATTTCGGCGCAGGAAATATTTTTCGCGCTTATTTAGCCCGCGCTTGTCAGGAGCTGATTGAAACAGGCTATGACAGGGGCGTTATTACCGCCGAGGGCTTTGATTATGAAATAATCGACAAAACCCTTGAACCTTTTGACAATCTGCTGATTTTAGTCACCCTGAAAAGTGATGGCAATGTTGACAAAAAAGCCGTTGCAAGTATAACCGAGGCGTTAAAAGCCGATGCGGCTCATAAAGATTTTGAGCGGTTGAAAGAAATTTTCCGCGCCCCCTCTTTGCAAATGGCAAGCTTTACCATAACCGAAAAAGGTTATTCTCTGCAAACGCCGACAGGCGAAATACCGCCTGATATAGCCTATGATTTCGCAAACGGTGCAGATTCGCCAAAGAGTTATATGGGACGGGTTACGGCACTCGTTTATGAACGTTATAAGCACTTGGCAAATACCGCCCGTGCCGGCTTGGCGCTTGTTAGTATGGATAACTGTTCTCATAACGGAGATAAGCTTAAAGCGGCGGTTAACGCCTTTGCAAACGAGTGGTGTAAACGAGATTTAGTTGACAAGGGTTTTGCCGATTACATCAATGAGCCCGAAAAAGTATCTTTCCCGTGGAGCATGATTGACAAAATCACCCCCGCGCCTCATAAGGACGTCAGGAAAATGTTGGAGGACGGCGGTTTAAGCGGTATGGAAACGATTGTTACCTCAAAAAATACCCATGCCGCGCCTTTTGTAAACGCCGAACAGGCGGAATATTTGGTCATTGAGGACGATTTCCCAAACGGCAGACCGCCCTTGGAGAAAACCGGCATCATCTTCACCACACGCGAAACAGTAGACAAAGCCGAGAAAATGAAAGTCTGCACCTGCCTGAATCCCCTGCATACGGCTTTGGCGGTTTTCGGTTGCCTGCTTGGATTTAATAAAATCAGCGAGGAAATGAAAGACCCCGACTTAAAAAAGTTAGTGGAAAAAATCGGTTATGAGGAAGGGTTGCCCTCGGTTATAAATCCGGGAATCATCAGCCCCGAAAAATTCATTGACGAGGTTATAAACGTAAGACTGCCCAATCCTTTCCTGCCTGACGCGCCGCAGAGAATCGCCACCGATACATCGCAAAAATTGCCGATTCGTTTCGGAGAAACCATAAAGGCGTATCTTGAGCGCGCAGACTTGAATATTGAAGACCTAAAGCTTATTCCTCTTGTATTCGCGGGATGGTTGAGATACCTTATGGGAATCGACGACAACGGAAATCCCATGGAAGTCAGCCCCGACCCGCTGTATTCAAGTCTTATGGCACATATAAAGCAGATAGACTTCTGTCAACCTAAACATGATTACAGTCAAAATATCCGCCCAATCTTAGAAGATTCCCGCATTTTCGGTGTGAATCTTTATGATGCGGGGCTGGGGGAAAAGGTTGAAAACATGTTCGGGGAATTAATTGCGGAAAAGGGAGCGGTGAGGAAAACCTTGCGTAAATATTTGAATTAGGGGGGATATTTTGGAAACGTTGCTCATATTATAAAGCGCCCCGCGCTGCTCGCGGTTACGGTAAGAATAATGTCGTTGCCGCTTATAGGGGAGTATTGTAGCTGTTATAGGGATAAAAAATAATTAATTGGGAGGAAAACAAATGCAAAATATTTTTGAGGAAATAAAAAAATGCGGGATTATTCCCGTCATAAAATTAGACGATGCTGACGACGCAGTGCCTTTGTGCAGGGCGCTTGCGGAGGGCGGGCTTTCCGCCGCCGAAATCACCTTCAGAACTGACGCGGCAGAGGAATCCATTAGGCGGATTAGTTCAGAATGTCCTGAAATGTTGCTCGGTGCGGGAACTGTCCTCAATGTCGAAACCGTAAAAAGAGCCGTTGACGCAGGCTCAAAATTCATCGTAAGCCCCGGGCTTAATCCCGTGGTGGTAAGCTACTGCGATAAAAAAGGTATAGCCATTGTACCCGGAGTATGCAACCCCACCGACATAGAAACGGGCTTGTCACTTGGTCTGAAGACGCTGAAATTCTTTCCTGCCGAGGCGGCGGGTGGCTTAAAAATGCTGAAAGCGTTAGCCGCGCCGTATACAATGATAAACTTTATGCCTACAGGTGGGATTGACAGGAGAAGTGTTGGGGATTATTTAAGTTTTAAACCCGTGATTGCCTGCGGCGGAAGCTGGATGGTTAAAGACGAGCTTATAAAAAATAAGAACTGGGCGGAAATTACGCGATTAAGCAAAGAAGCGGCGGAAATTAGGGATAAAATCAGGGGGGAAGCCTGACAACACTTTAAAGTTTACACCTTACTCGTTTGTATTACTATTCTTTCCCAATATTTTCTGCGTCGAAAATATCCTTTATCTCCATATAAATCCTACGTTATTATAAAACATCGATTCAGTTACTCTGTTCAAGCATGTCTTTAACTTCATCGATTGTGTAGATACCGCCGTTTTTGCTATGTAATACCATGTGACAATTAGGGCAGACAGGTCTTAAATCGTTTATCGGGTCAACAACATACTCGCTGCCAGATTCGCTGACCATTTTCAAATGATGAACATGAATCATGCCTTCACATTCCACGCCATAAACTTTGCCAAAATCGAAATCACAAATCAAACATTTTGCACCATAATGTTTGATGCAAGCTCGTCTGGCTCGAGGGTCGCGCTCGTGAACGTTTACGGCTACCGTTTTCTTCTTTCCTTCTCGATATTCTACAGAATCATCAGGTAAATCATCTGGGTATATTGCACCTGAAACAACCAATATTTGTTGCACTTTATTTGCTAACTCTTGAAATGAAAAACCTTTTAATTCTTGATGTATTCTCAAAACACCTGAAATAGGAGACCTGTTTCGTTGCCCCTTTCTATGACTATCTGTTAAAACATCAAATTCATCCCTTCGACGTTTAAGATAATTATTTCCTTTACCTAACGCTTTCGATATACTGGTCATAGCCTCGTCACGAGTGTTAAACCCTAAATATTTAACTGCCTGCATGTCATATTTTGATAAAAAATATGCGCAATACGACAACTTCAAGTTGATTTCAAAATTCTCTGGTTCTTTGTTTGTTGGTTGCTCAGCAAGTTGTGTTTGAATATTTGACAAAGTCATCTTGCGGTTTCTCCTTATACTGTGTTTTTTCTTTTGCATTGGTAAACTTTTTTTCGTTTTTCTAACAAAATATCTGAAATCTGCTCTTGACGAATCTTCAAAAAATTACTCCTGTCCATTATAACATAGCATCTTCGCGCTTTTCAAGTAGTATGCACGAATATTTTGTAAAATATTTTCTTCGACGAAAAAATCCGAACTTATGTTTTATCAATTGTAACACGTTAAGCACTGTATATTAAGTGTTTAAACTTGCACAAATAGATACTATACTAATAGTAGAGGTGATGTTTTGAAAAAGTTCAACATTGAGCGGGAAGAATATATAAATAAAACATTTAAAATCCCTGTTAATTTAGCGGATAAAATGAACAAAGTCTGTGACAGCAAAAATGTCAGTTTGAACAAACTTGTGGTAAAATGTATTGAGTATGCGTTTGATAATTCGGATATGGATATGTAAAAAGGCGGTTTTAGTAGCTTTTACTAAAACCGCCTTTGAAATCTTTAGGGCTGTACTAAATACGAACCACCGACTTCACAATTACTGCAACCTTTAGGGTCACTGAAATATTGCCCGCGGTGGCTCACCGCTGGAGACGATTGGACTTGAACCAACGACCTCTTGCATGTCAAGCAAGCGCTCTGACCAGCTGGGCTACGCCTCCGTACTTTTTAAATATAACATAATTTTGTTATATTGTCAACAGTTGCCTTTATACTGTAAATATGTTATTATTAAAAGTGAAGATTTAAGACGACAGACGACAGGAGAATAACTATGAAAGCTCGGGTTTCGCAAAACCAAAATCAAACAACATCCTATAATTATGACAAGAATATTGTTTTATCGGTCAGCATGATTGTAAAAAACGAGGAGAAAATGCTGAAAACCTGTCTTGATTGCCTAAAGCCTCTGCTCGATAACGTGAAGAGTGAACTTATTATTGTTGATACAGGTTCAACCGACCAAACAGTTGAAATAGCGCGGCAGTATACCGACAAAATTTTTCACTTCGACTGGATTAACGACTTCGGCGCAGCGAGAAACTTCGGACTTGAAAAATGTACAGGTCAGTGGTTTATGTTCCTTGACGCTGACGACCATTTTGTTGACGTGGGTGAAATGGTGGAATTTTTCAATAACGAGAATATAAGCAGGAATTATAACACCGCCTATTATATAACCCATAATTTTACTTCAGTGCCTTATGATAAATATTTCAGATTTTTCGCCCACAGGATTGCGAGGAAAACCGATAATCTTCGTTTTGAGGGGGCTATTCACGAGTATTTTATTCATTATTACAACCCCGGATATTATTTTAATTCCTACGCCAACCATTACGGCTACGCCTTTGAAACACAGGAGAAGTTAGAGGCAAAGTCCGAGCGTAATCTAACCCTGCTTGAAAAAGAGTTGCAAAAAAACCCTGATGATTTGCGAAACATACATCATTATGTGGCAAGTATGCTGAAAATCGACGACAGAAAGCGCGAACTGATTGAAAAAGGCATGAAATTAGCCGATAATTCTGAAGCTCCGGTTTTGTATACCGCCTATTTCAACGCCTATGAAATGCACGCAAAGGAAAATCAACACCAAAAAGCCATAAACGCCCTTGACAGAGCCATAAAAAAAGCAAACCCGGATAACGCCATTCTTGCCGACGCTTATGCTTATAAGGCGTTACAGCTTTTTGAACTTTGTGAATATGAAAAGTCGGAAGAAAATATAAAAAAATATTTTGAAGTTTATAGAAAGAAAGAAATGAACGCCCTTGACAATAGCGCCTTGGGTTTTGTAATTTCAAATTTCCTCATACCCGAAGGCTACGCCGAAATGAAAAACAAGCTTGTAAATTGCCTTGTTAAGCAGGAAAAGCACTGTGAATCCTTTAAGGTTTACAGTGATTTCGATTTTGATTTGAGCCCTGAAATTTACAAAAGTATAATCAATAATGTTATAGAAATCGCAAAAGACAAGTCGGCGCGGGAGGGATTAGCCGAATTTTACGAAAGAATAGTTGAACTTGGCGACCGTGAAAAAATTGCTTACTTTGAACGAAGACTTGAAGAGTTATATTATTACGATGAAAGTTTAGCGGCAAGCTTTAAATCGGGTAAGAGCGGGTTTGCCAAGCTTATGCAACTATGCCAAACCAATGACATCCTGGCGCTCGGAGCTTTTTTAAATAAAAGGGTAGAACCCCTCCCCGAAAGCTACTCGGAGGCAATTTTCCTTGCCTTGAAAAGCAACCTTGATTTAAGTCCCGCAATTGCAAAAATGGATTGCGAGCTTATGCTGACCCATCTTTTGACAATAGCCAAAGAGCGGGAAAGTCTGCCCTCTTTAGCGTTGCGGTACAAAAACGACGAGTTTTTCTTTTCGAGTATTAAGAATTTGCTATTTGGCGTTTTGCTTTTCGAGGCGTCGCTGAACGGCGCAAAAACCCTTAACAACGCTGAAAAGTCGATGATTTACGGGAATTATTCAAAATATTCGGCACTTTATATCGCTAACGCCTACAATCCCAACCTGCTTAATGATTCGGATATAGGGGTATTGCCCGAAACCCACCGTTTCGGTTATTACATGGGGGTGGCGCAAAAAGCCCTTGACGGCGGCGACAAGACCCAATATGTCAGAACGCTGAAAAAGGCGCTTGATTCCTGTAGCTCCATGAAAGATGTTGTGAGGTTTATTTTGGAGGAGTTCAGCAGTACGCTATAATTTTTTAAGGGCGGAAATTTTCCGCCCGTTTTTTGTGACAAAACAATGTTTTCAATTGTGTATATAACAGAACGTTCTATAATAAGGGCACTTCCAAAAACTCCTGTCGCACCTCGCGGCACATCTTTATCCGCCAGTTTACTCCAAAATGCTTGTTAATACACAAAGTATTGCCTGCGCTTTTTGTGTAAACTGACGAACAAATCTGCACCACGCTGATACACCGGAGGTTTTTGGAAGTGCCCATAAATAAAAAGGAGACAACGAGAAAGTGAGTCCAGATAAAACAGCGGAGCTGACCGCGGACGTTGCGGCATACCGCGGAATGATTTTTCGCTTGGCATTCGGTTGCACGGGCAGTAGGTTTGACGCGGATGATATGGCGCAGGAGGCGTTTTTGAGGCTTTACAATTATAATAAGCCTTTCACCGACGCCGAACATAAAAAAGCCTTTCTGATTCGGGTTACTGTCAACCTCTGCAAAAACCTGCAAAAATCTGCATGGCGCCAAAAACGCTCGGAACTCAGTGAGGATTGCTACGGGAATCAAGCCTGCACTTCGGCTTACAATGAAGACGAAAGCGTTTTGCGGGACTATATTTTAAAGCTGAAACCGAATTACCGAGCCGTAATCCATTTATTTTATTACGAGGGGTATTCGGCGGCGGAGACGGCAAAAATTCTCAAAATCTCTGAAACCGCAGTTACCACAAGGCTTCAGCGTGCGCGGAGTATGCTGAAAACACAATTAATCAATGACATGGAGGCTGTTTATGAATAAATATACTGAAATTTTAAACAATATCGAACCCGTTTCAAGCGATGAGGCGTTTGTGAACTCGGTTTTGAGAAGAGGCGAAAGTAAGCAAAGTCGGAAAAGTCCGTTTGCAAAACAACTTGTCCCCGTTATGCTGGCTTTGATTATTCTTTTTGGGGGGGGCGTGGCGGTTTTCGGCAACAGCGACAGATTTAATGCCGCACTTTCGTATCTTTTCGGGGAGCGGGAGGAAATTCGCAAAGTGCAGGAAGACGAATATAAAAATAAGGTGACGTCTTTTTTCAATAATTCAGCGGCGGCGGCAATTCTTGCGGGACAGCCCGAATACACCCTTGTAAGCAATGATTTTAAAAACTTTGATTTTGAAATTCTGGGCTTATACGCCGATGGCGGGATTATATCAATGGCGGTAGACGTTAAATCCAATAAAAAATCATTTTCAAAAGACGATAACAGCCATGCCGTCTATGCCGGTTTTCAAATTCAGCAGGACAAAAGCCCGAGCGAGGAGCAGCTCGCGAAAGGATTCAATCATCAAAGCGGCGGCGCTGATTTTATCAAAGTAAACGATAGGCAAATTATCGCGCTTTTTATATGGAACTATTTTGACGATTTGGTAATCGGCGAAGAAATGACATTATTAATACACAGCGTTGAAACCGACGAAGGGACTGTTTTCGGGGAGGCTTTGTTTAAATTTAACATAGACATGGAGTCGTTTAACAGAAAAATCGAGGTTTTCACGGGTTTATGGATGCCCGAACACGACCCCGATTCCGAAATCGGGGTAATAAACACCACGCCGGTGAAAATGACGCTCTCGCCTAACGTTTTACGTCTTGAGTCAAGTCAACGATTGATAAGCTTTGACTATGAGGATGTTTCGCTGAAATATAAAAACGGCGACGTAGTTTCGGTTATGGAAAACTTTTATGGTTCGGTTTCCGGTTCTAATATGCCTTATATTTATCATTTTATGTTTAAAGAGTCGATTGACATTGAACAGGTTGAATTTATAATTATAAACAGTCAAGAACTTTCTCTTGAGTCCGTTGACTTAGAACTAATTTTCCCTGTGGGAGGAAACGGCGGCTACATCAGCGAATACGGTCACTGGGACGGCGGTTACACGGGACATCAGGGTATTGATATATCTGCCGACTATGGCACAGAAATATTAGCCGCGGCTGACGGCGAGGTTATTTATGCGAATTGGAACGGCGGTTACGGAAACATTGTAATTATTAAGCATGATAACGGGTTAAGTACTGTTTATGCTCATTGCAGTGAGATTTTCGCGGAAGTCGGCGATGAAGTGACGCAAGGACAGGTAATAGCGGCGGTCGGAGCCACGGGTCAAGCACTTGGAAATCAATTGCATTTTGAGGTAAGACAGGGCGAAATTACGATGATTGAGGGAGATACAGGCTTAGTAATCGACCTTGGTCCGGCGCTTAACCCCATGGATTTCCTGCCTAAAGATGTACCCACAAACACAACCGTATCCAAGCCTGAACAGTCGGATGTAATTAATTTAAGTGATTTTGAAAAATTTGAAATTCCTGCGGGCGCTTTAAGAGAAAAGGACTTGATTTTCACAACAGACAGCACGGAAATTAATGTAACGATTTCAAGCGGCAACATTGACAACCTCACAATAACGTTCTATAACACCGAACCGGACCAACCGACTACTTCATTTATATGGGGAGCAGAGGCAATCGACCCCGAAGCAACCGATAAAAGCGGAACATTTGGTTCGGCAGGCACTAAGTTTTTGACAAAAGGAGAAAGCTATTACATTGTAGCAAGCGGGGATTTTGACGACGACCTAATGTTTACGATAACAGTATCTGATTAATAAATAAAAATGTCAAAAAACATTCCGTTTTTTGACATTTTTATTTTCGTGTGCTATAATTATTCCATGAAAAAAACAGATTTTTATTATGAGTTACCCGAAGAATTAATAGCACAGACCCCCGTTGAGCCTCGCGACTATTCTCGCCTGCTTGTATTAAACCGCGGGACGGGCGAGATTTCTCACAGGCGTTTTTATGATTTACCCGAATTTTTAAATGAGGGGGATTTATTGGTTTTAAACGATTCAAAAGTATTTCCTGCCAGGCTTCTCGGGAAAAAGCGGGGGAATTACATCAACGGCGGCTCGTCGGTTGATGTAGAATTTCTGCTTTTGGAGCAAAAAGGACAGGACTTGTGGGAGGCTATGGTTTACCCCGGCAGACGACTGAAAAAGGGTGTGGTCGTTGATTTCGGGCAGAGCCTATTGGCTGAAATTCTTGAAACCGCCGAGGGTGGGAACAGAATTGTAAAATTTAATTATGACGGGGAATTTTTCTCACTGCTTGAAAAAATCGGACAGACCCCCCTGCCCCCTTATATAACCGAAAAGCTTGACGACGCGGCGCGGTACAATACGATTTATTCCCGCGAAACAGGCTCGGCGGCGGCTCCCACGGCGGGACTGCACTTTACCGAGCGAGTTTTTGAAACTTTAAAGCAAAAGGGCGTGGATATAGCTTTCACGACTTTGCATGTGGGCTTGGGGACTTTTCGTCCTGTTAAAGCCGAGAATATTTTGGAACATAAAATGCACGCCGAGCGCTTTATAATTACGCCTGAGTTAATTGAAAAAATAAAAGTTTGTAAAAAACGCGGCGGGCGGATTATCGCGGTCGGCACGACCAGCTGTCGGGTCTTAGAGAGCGTGGGAGGGCAGGGATTTGATTTACTCGAAAGCGCGGCGCAACAAAACTGCGCGTTCGGGTTCTCAACCACCGATATTTTCATTTACCCCGGTCATGAGTTTAAGCTTATGGATTGCCTGCTGACTAATTTTCACCTGCCCGAAAGCACGCTGATTATGCTTGTGAGCGCGTTTGCGGGGCGGGAGCGAACACTTGCGGCGTACAACGAGGCGATAAGCGAGGGGTACAGATTTTTCAGTTTCGGAGATGCTATGTTGATTTTGTAGTTGACAAGCACCGCGATTTGTGTTATAATTTACTGGCAACTCTCGAAACCTTGAAATTTGCGCCGGTGTGTCGGAATGGCAGACGAGACGGACTCAAAATCCGTTGTGGGCAACCACGTGTGGGTTCAAGTCCCACCACCGGCAGAAAAAACTCCCATGTCCATAAGGGCACGGGTTTTTTATTTTTGGCGACCCAAAGCAAAACATGTAGACAACAGTAAAAAAATATGGTAAAATGATATAAAGTAATAACCGAGTATTTCTTCTGATTTTTGTCTTGTCGGCGTAAAATCCGCTCAAAGCTTAGGCAGAAAGCAGATTATTAACGAAAGGGGCTTAAACATGGAACACGAAATGATTAAGCAACAGGCTACAAAATTCAAAAACGCGAGAATAAATTTGCTGTTGGTAATAGCCTTTACCGCAATAAATTTAATGTTTATGATTATTGAAACCGACCTGTATTTTCTTTTTTCGGCGACTATGCCGCTGTTTTTCTACGGTCTCTTTGGTGTTCCCGGGCTTATTATAGCACTTGTCGGGATTGGGCTTTACTTGATGTGTTTTATTCTGTCAAAAAACATGCGCGTCTTTATTTTAGTCGCGCTGGTTATTTTTGGTGTTGACACGTTGATGTTTTTAACCATTGCGTTTGGCGTGGGGTTTGAAATTTCTTTTGTTATAGATTTAGCTTTTCACGCATGGGTTTTAGTCTGCTTGGTTAGCGGTACGATAGCGTGGGCAAAGTTGAAAAACGTCAACCCCGAATACATGGAGAATGTGTTTAAGGAAATCGATGTGAAAAAGGGCAAAGCAAATACTGTTCAGCAATACCCAAACCAGCAGTTCCCGAATCAGCAGTTTCCGAATCAGCAGTTTCCGAATCAGCAGTTTCCGAATCAGCAGTTTCCGAATCAGCAGTTTCCGAATCAGCAGTTCCCGAATCAGCAGTTTCCAAATCAGCAGTTTCCAAATCAGCAATATCCAAATCAGCAGTTCTCAACTCAACAAAATCCGATACCGCAACAGCCGAGCCAACAAATTCAGCAAAATCCCGTGCAACAGAATCCTGTTCCGCAAAATTCACTTGAACAGAACCAAAATCAACCGCCGCAGTAAGAATAACCCCGCCGTGTTTAATAACACGGCGGTTTTTATTGACTTATTTTCCTTTTAATGCTAAAATATATATAATAAACTTCAAGGAGCTGTTCATGAACTTAAAGCTTTCACCCTTTTTCTCTGACGGAATGGTATTGCAGCGCGGCGCGGATATAAAAATATCAGGCTCTTGCCTGCCCCTTGAATCGGTGCAAATAAGCTTTTTCGGTACAACATTCACCGCTAAAGCTTGTGATAACGGCAAATGGGTTTGCTCTGTCGGGAGATATACCGAAAATTCAACCCCCGCCGAAATGAAAATCAGCTCGTGCGGCGAAGAAATTATAATATGCAATATTTTAATCGGCGATGTTTGGCTCTGCTCGGGGCAGTCAAACATGGAGCTTATGTTAGACCGTGCCTGCCATAATTATCCTGATGAAATGAGCGTTACCAACCCTTTTATCAGACAGTGTAAAGTCCCGCAGGTTTACAACTTTGAGGGGGCGCAAAGCGAGATTACGTCATGCGGCTGGGAAAGCTTTTCCCCGCAAACCGCCTCCAATTTTACGGCGGCGGGCTACTTTTTTGCGAAAAAGCTTCATGAGCGTTACAAAGTCCCCATCGGGCTTTTCGCCTGTGCTGTGGGCGGTACGCCCGTCGCGGCATGGATGAGCGCAGATATGCTTAAAAACTTCCCCGAGGAATTAGCCAAGGCGGAAAAATGCAAAAATAATGATTATATAAAAAACACCCTGAGCCATTACGATGATTACGTGCAGGATTATCACAACAGATTAGACCAAGCCGACAAGGGTTTAAAACAAAATTGGGAAAGTACGGAATACGACGATTCGGACTGGGAGGAAATTTCGCTTTTTAAGTCGCTTGACAGGTCCGGTTCTTATTGGTATCGCAAAACCGTTCAAATTCCGCAGGAAATGCAGGGCAAAGAAGCGACGATTTTCCTCGGAACTGCTGTTGACATGGACGAGGTGTTCATAAACGCTCAGAAAATCGGTACGACTTTTTACCGCTATCCCCCGCGAGAGTATAAATTTACGTTACCGCAAAGCGAAAAACTCACGATTGCTGTAAGACTGTTCTGTTATAACGGTTTCGGCGGGTTTACGGCAGGGAAAAATTGCTTTATTGCTACGGAAACCCGTACTTTTGATATAGGTATAGGCGCGTGGAAACGCCGAGTTGGAACTGAATTTGAGAATCAAAAGCCGCAGACGTTTTTTCAGTATTGCCCGACAGGCTTGTTTAACGGCATGATTTCGCCTTTGGTCAGCGCGAATTACGTGCTCAAAGGGGTAATCTGGTATCAGGGCGAATCCGATACAGCCGTCCCCGAACGCTATGCCGAAAAGCTTGCGGCTATGATTAACGGTTGGCGCAGACTTTTTGAACATGCCAATTCAGCTCATGGGGAAATGCCGTTTTTGCTCACACAATTAGCGTATTTTCACGACACGCTCGGTACTGATTGGGATTTGCTTCGTGAACAGCAGAAAAAATGCCTTGAACTGCCCGGCACGGGACTTGCCGCTGCTTATGATTTAGGCGAACACAACGACCTCCACCCGCAAAATAAGCGGGATATTGGTGAAAGGTTGGCGCGGCTTGCCATGAGAATAGCTTACGGGGAGAAGTTAAAGCCGAATTTATTTGAGATGTATAATTGCTGAAAATTAATAAAACATTAAATAACCCCCAAAATATCGTCATTTCTCCTGTAAACACTACGCCGGGTGTTGCAACCGTCACGGCAAAGTTGAATACCAACATTAAAATAAAAGTTAATCAAAACAGGGCGGCAATATACCGCCCTGTTTTTATTATAATTACTTGGTTTTGCTTAAAACATCAGAAAGTGAAATTTGTCCCTGATAAGTCAATCGGAAAAACCCCAACCATAGTTCCGTCGGCTAAGGTATTCTCCCTGCTGAAAGTAAGCGTTGGAACAGGGAGAGGAGTGGGGGGGGAGGGAATTATTCGTGTGCGCGACATATAAACTCTTTCTACCCTGTAATTGCCGTCAACCACTAAATAATAAAACTCATTGTTATTGTCGTCCTGCAACAGGAAAGTGCGAAGCCTTCCGATAAAGTAATTCTCAAACCCCGCCTCCACCGTCCCGCCGAGAACGGTCGCGCTGTTTGCCGCCTTATCAACCTCAACAATTATTCTGCTTGTTAATTTTATATCGCTGTTTTCAGGTGACAGCCTTGCATCGGTCATAATTCCCTGTGCAGTGAAAAAGAAGTCACGCGCCTTTTCATTAACGGCACGGGTACTGCCGCGGGACATAAATACAAAGGGAACGGTTATAGATGTAAGCACCGCGATAATACCCACAACCACCAAAAGCTCAACCATTGTGAAACCGTGCCTGTTCTTTAAATTCCTGATATTGCCGCTTTTTATCATGATAACCTCTTTTCCGTTTCAAGAAATTTTTCACAGGTGTTAATCATATTCCATATACTATAATTATATACAAGAAGAGCCTTGTTGTCAAGAGGGAAAAAACGCGCCGTTACATGTATTGTGGTTGACAAATACTCATTTTTATGGTACATTTATTTTAAGATAAAAATGTTGGAGAGTGTTTTATATGTCACAAATAAAAAAACTTAATGTCGGTATAATAGGTGCGACGGGCATGGTAGGGCAAAGATTCGCGCTTTTGCTTCTTAATCATCCGTGGTTTGAAGTAACGGCTTTGGCGGCTTCGCCACGTTCGGCGGGTAAACCTTACGGCGAAGTGGTTAAAGACCGCTGGCTTATGAAAGAGCCTCTTCCCGAAAAATATAAAAATATGACGATTTTTGACGCCTCCGACGTAGAAACGGTAGTAAAGAACGTCGATTTCGTATTTTGTGCCGTTGATATGAAAAAAGAAGAAATCAAGGCGTTAGAAGAAGCCTACGCTAAGGCAGAGTGTCCGGTAGTGTCTAATAATTCCGCCCATCGCTTGACCCCGGACGTTCCTATGATTATTCCCGAGGTTAATCCGGAACATGCCGAAATCATAAAAGCCCAGCGTGCGCGTCTTGGAACAAAGAAAGGGTTTATCGCCGTAAAATCCAACTGCTCAATTCAAAGCTACGTCCCCGCCCTGCATCCGCTTATGAAATTCGGCTTGAAAGATGTATTGGTTTGCACATATCAGGCTATTTCGGGAGCCGGCAAAACTTTTGAAACATGGTCTGAAATGGTCGATAACGTAATTCCCTTTATCGGCGGTGAAGAAGAAAAATCCGAGAAAGAGCCGCTAAAGGTTTGGGGTAAAATAGAGGGCGGGAAAATCATTCACGCGGTTGCCCCCGATATAACGGCGCAGTGTATCCGTATTCCCGTATCGGACGGTCATTTTGCGGCGGTATTTGTCAGATTTGAGAACAAGCCGTCTGAAAAAGAAATCATTGAAATCTGGAACGGATTCGGCGGTATTGACTTACCGTCCGCGCCCGAAAAATTCCTGACTTATTATGAGGAAGAAAACTTTCCCCAGTCAAAACTTCACCGCGACCTGTACAACGGCATGGGCGTTTCCATCGGTCGGTTGCGGGAGGACGGGCAATATGATTATAAATTTGTCTGTCTTTCCCATAACACGCTGAGAGGCGCGGCGGGCGGAGCGGTGCTTATGGCGGAATTGTTGAGGGAGAAAGGGTATTTGGAATAGAGAGAGGAAGTTATTAGTACGGCAAGGCAGATTCTTACATTCCGTCAATTAAAAATGGTTTAGTATATTTATTTTTGAACAAGCATAAGCGTATTACAAAACAAGGAGATATCACACATGAAAAAAACCATCTTCACTGGCGCAGGCGTCGCCCTCGTTACCCCCATGAACGCCGATGGAAGTGTAAATTACACCCTGTTCGGGGAATTAATTGAACAGCAAATCAAGGGCGGCACTTCCGCCTTGGTTGTCTGTGGAACTACGGGCGAGGCAAGCACCCTGACCGACGATGAGCATATCGAACTCATTCGCTATGCCGCCGAAAAGGCGTCGGGGCGTATTCCCGTAATCGCGGGAACAGGCAGTAACGACACCGCCTATATGATTGAATTGTCTGTCGAAGCCGAAAAAGCGGGCGCGGATGCTTTACTGTTAGTTACTCCTTATTACAACAAAAGCTCTCAAAGAGGGCTTGTCAAAAACTTTGAAAAAGTAGCCGATTCTGTAAAAACACCTATAATGCTGTATAATATTCCGGGGCGCACAGGCGTTAATATGAGTATTGAAACCTTTAAAGAGCTTGCGAAACACCCGAATATCGTGGCGGTAAAAGAGTCGGGGGGGGACATTACATATTTAGCTAAAATCATCGACGCTTGCGGTGACCAAATCAACATTTACAGCGGGGATGACGTTATGACCGTACCGGCTATGTCACTCGGCGCGAAAGGCGTGGTTTCGGTACTATCGAATATAGCCCCTGAAATTATGGCTGAAATGTGTGCGTTATGCCTTAAAAACGACTTTAAGGCGGCGGGGGAAATTCAGATAAAATATTTAGGCTTTGCCAATGATTTGTTATCCCTTGACGTCAACCCTGTTCCCGTAAAAACAGCCCTTAACCTGATGGGTGTGAATGTGGGAAAATGCCGCCTGCCGCTTTATGAGCCCGACGGCGATGTAACCGAAAAATTAAAGCTTAGTTTGGAGCGGGCGGGGTTGTTAAAAAAGTGATGAAAACAAACAGAAGTAAAAAAATAAAAATAGCCCTATCCGGTGCCTGCGGGAAAATGGGGCGGGTGGTCTCCGACTTAGCGGCTGAATTTCCGATTTGCAGTATTTATGCCGGAATTGACGTAGCGGGTGAAAAATACGCCGACTTTGAAATATACCGTAAAGTAAGCGACCTTGAGGAAACGCCCGATGTAATTATAGACTTTTCGCACCCGTTGGCGCTTTCCGATATGCTGTCCTTTTGCAGAATGAGAGGCGTCCCCGTCGTCATAGCTACGACGGGCTACTCCGACGACGACATAGCCGAAATCAAAGCCGCCTCGGCACTTATACCCGTGTTTTTCACTTTTAACATGTCGCTTGGAATTAATCTGCTTGCGGATTTGGCGCGCCGCGCCACGCGGGTTTTAGGCGGCAGGTTTGACGTGGAAATCATTGACAAGCACCATAATTATAAAAAGGACGCGCCCTCGGGGACAGCGATTATGCTTGCCGAAACGGTCAATAAGGAACGCAACAGCGCCCTTAAATACGTCTACAGCCGCAACAGCGTCCGCAAATCCCGTGAAAAGGACGAGCTTGGAATTCATTCGATTCGGGGTGGTACAATTGTAGGCGAGCATGAAATAATCTTCGCGGGACACGATGAAATTATTTCTCTTTCACATTCAGCATTGTCTAAAGAGGTTTTTGCCTCAGGGGCAATCAACGCCGCGCTGTTCCTTGCCAAACGCGAAAAAGGGCTTTATGATATGTCGGATTTACTCAGTTATACGATTTAATTTTTAACAGGTTATTAAGAAAGGCAGGTTTTTATGTCAACAGAAATTATCGTAACCCCCGGCGTTTCGATTGTTACGTTTAACAACGTGCCGAGTGATTTACAAAACATTTTCATTCATGAGGTGTTTGAAAAATCAGCAAATGCCGAAATAAACATCGACATGATTTCGCAATCCCCCGCAACATCGGATAAAATCAGTTTCGGGTTCACTTTTCGCGACGAAGATATGATGAAACTGCTCTCGATTTTAAACCACATTTCGTCAAGAAGAGAGCTTATGCCTATGATAAACGTGGGCAACGTCAAGGTCACGGTGAAGTCGGACGACATGGTGACAGGCACGGGCTTTGCCTCCCGGGTGTTCGGAGCGTTGAGGGAATTAGACTGTCTGCCGCTTTTGCTGACGACGGGGCTTGATGAAATCTCGCTCTTAGTTTATGAAAGCGACGTTGCTGATTTGGAAAACAAGTTAAAAGACGCGTTTACTTAATACTAACCGCTAATTAAAACAGAGATAGAGAAAAAAGCTCTAATCGCTATTTTGATTGTATGTTAGTATAATAAAAATATTGGAGGTCAAATGACCAGAGACATGACGAAGGGCAAACCATTGCCAATAATAATCAAGTTTTGCATCCCGATTTTACTTGGAGCTCTTTTTCAGCAATTTTACAACGCGACAGACGCCATAATTATAGGTCGTTTTTTAGGAGCGAACGCTTTGGCGGCGGTTGGAACTACGTCGGCGCTCGCTTTTTTGATTTTAGGCTTTGTAATGGGGCTTTGCAACGGCTTTGGTGTACATATTTCACAGCGTTTCGGGGCGGGCGACGAAAGGGAAATGAGGCGTTTCGCGGGTAACGCGATTTATCTCGGTGCAGTTTTTGCTATTGTGCTTACTTCGGTAACAATTATTTTCGCACGCCCCCTTTTAAGGCTGATTGAAGTCCCTGAAGATATAATTGACCTTTCCTACTCCTATATGATTTTCATATTTGCCGGCATACCCTTTACTATGTCTTATAACTTTCTGACCTGCCTCCTTCGCGCTATGGGGGACAGCAAGTCGGCGCTTTATTTCCTTGCCATAGCCTCGGTGGTGAATATCGGGCTTGACCTGCTTTTTATAGTTGTTTTTGATATGGGGGTAGGGGGCGCCGGTTTAGCGACTGTTATTTCGCAAGTTGTCGCCGTTTTGTTTTGTTTTACATATATCAGGCGCAATTACCCTATTTTACGCCTTACTAAAGAGGATATGAAGTATTCTTTAAATCACTGTAAAAAGCTTTTTTCAACCGGCGTACCTATGGGGCTTGAATTTTCAATAGTTGCAATAGGCGCGCTGATTTTACAAAGAGCGGTAAACGGTTTAGGGACGTTGTATATCGCATCTATTACTACAGGCAACAGGATTTCGCTTATGCTTTATCAGCCGCTTGAAGCCGTGGGGCTTGCTATGGCGACATTCTGCGGGCAGAATTTAGGGGCAAAAAAGCTTGCCCGAATCAAATCGGGAATACGCTCCGCCATGTTCGTACAATTATGCTACAGCGTTTTTATCGGTGTTGTGGCGTGGACTTTGGGAAAGTATTTCGCTCAGGCATTTGTCGGCTCTGATGAACCGGAAATCATCGCAAACGTGCAATTCCAACTTCGCGTAGCGGGTTCGTCTTATATGTTAATCGGCATACTTTTTGTATTACGCAATTCACTGCAAGGTTTAGGCTACAGCTTTATGGCTATGGCGGGCGGCTCGGCGGAGCTTGTGGGGCGGATTTTAGTCGCGTTAATATTAGTGCCGCGGTTTGGGTTTTACGGCGCGGTTTTCGCGGGAGCGCTTGCATGGCTGTTGTCCGACTCGGTGCTGATTCCGTGCTATTTCGTGGCTATGAGAAAACTGCGAAAAACGCTGTTCAAGCCGTCTGATAACGGCTCAAAAGCGGTTGAGACGATGTAGGAAAATAAAACAGTGCGGGGAAATTAAATCCCCCGCATTGTTTTTATACCCTTGAAAAACAGGTGCTACTTTGTAAAAAATCGCGAAAAACATACAAAGTAGCACTCGTTTTGATACAAAGCAGTCCTTTTTGTTGACAGGGCGACGTCTAATAATGAATAAAAAAATCCAAAAAATGTTGGCAATATGCCATTTATTATACTTTTAATAACATAATGCAAAAAGGCGGGACTTAAGCCCGCCCTTTTTTATTATATCATTTAATCATAACTACACTGTATATGTAGCCCTCACCAATTCGTCCAAGGTCGTCTTGCCCGAACGCACCATTTCCGCGACGTTGTGACGGAGAAGTCTTGTGCCGTCTTCAATCGCTCGCTTTTCGATTTGCTCCGCCGTACCGTTGTGGGAAATAATTTCCTTTAAGGCGTTGGTGGAAACCACGATTTCATGAATCGCCGTTCTGCCCTTGAATCCTGTGTTACGGCAATCGCGGCAACCGCCCGCATGTTGCTTGAATATATTTACGGGCGCGGTAGCTCCGATAAGGCGCAAATCGTCAGGGTCGTTGACCAAAACCTGCTCCTTACATTTTTCACAAAGAACCTTAACCAGACGCTGTGCGATAACCCCGACAAGGGAGCTTGCCACCATGTAGGGCGCAACGCCCATATCCACAAGGCGCAAAATAGTACTTGCGGCGTCGTTAGTGTGCAGGGTAGAAAGTACAAGGTGTCCCGTTATAGCGGCGCGAATCGCAATGTCGGCAGTTTCATTATCACGGATTTCCCCCACCATTACGATGTCGGGGTCCTGACGCAGGATTGAGCGAAGCGCGGCGGCAAAGGTCATCCCCGCCTTGGTGTTAATCTGAACCTGATTAATGCCGTCGATTTTCTTTTCCACGGGGTCTTCAACGGTAACTATATTAACATTGGGTTTCGAGAGGTCGGAAAGGGTGGCGTAAAGCGTAGTGGATTTACCCGAACCGGTCGGTCCTGTAACCATCATGACGCCGTGGGGACAGCGTATAATCTGTCTGAACATTTCGTAGTTATATGTGGTCATACCAAGTTCTGTAACCCTAAGTGTTTTTTCATTGCCTGTAGCCAAAAGACGTATAACCACTTTTTCACCGAAAACAGTAGGAATACTTGAAACGCGCACGTCAAGGCTGGTATTGTCAATAATCATACCAAAACGCCCGTCAAGAGGTACTCGCCGCTCGGCTATGTTCATGCCGCCGAGGATTTTAAGGCGTGTGACCAAGGAGTTATGCACAGCCGGCTTAACCGCCATCTGTTCAATCAAGTCGCCGTCAATACGAAGTCTTACGCGGGTTCTGTCCTTAAAAGGTTCAATATGTATGTCAGAGGCTTTGCGCCTGAAAGCGGTTTCAACTAACGAGTTTACAAGCTTTACAATAGGCGCGTTGTCCACGCGTTCGGAGGAATCGTCAGCGGCGGTAGCCGCAGGAGAATCTTCGCCCGAAGAATATTCCTTATCAAGGTCGCTAATCACGCCCGAAACCGTAGACTGCGAATACATGCGGCTTATGGTATCCATAATTGACGAGCGGGTCGCTAACATCGGGTGGATTTCCATTCCGGTGGTAACGCGCAGTTCGTCAAATATGAAGAAGTTGATGGGGTCGTTTGTGGCGACGTAAAGACGTCCCGCGCCGATTCTGTAGGCAACGCAGACATGCTTGCGTGCTACGGCTTCAGGTATTTTTTTGACCGCCTCAATATCTACTTTTGTGGTGGTGAGGTCTACAAATGGTACTTTCAGTCGCGTAGAAAGCGCGTGAACCAGTTGCGTTTCCGAAACGTATCCAAGCTTCAGCACCATATCCCCGAGTTTTAACCCCTCGGGGTTTTCGTTTTTATCCTTTTGTTTTTTTAGCGCGGCGTCAAGTTGCTGGTCGGTTATGAACCCGCTCTCCACTAAAAGTTGTCCGATTGGAATATTTTTCATAAAAATGAAGGCATTGATTTTTCAGTTATAATGTAATGACTAAAAAATCGCCCGTTTCACCACCCTTTTGAAAATTTAATTGACAATTATCAATTTATATTTTATTATTAAATAAAACAAACCCTTAAAAATAATATAACGGAGAAATACTATGGACTTTATACTTGCGCTTTTAATTTGCCTTGTCATTTTCATGCTCGGCGCTTCGCTCGGAAGCTTTTTAAATGTAGTGCTTTGCCGAAAGCCGAAAAAAGAAGACTTTATCAAAAAACGCTCTTACTGCCCCGAATGTAATCATACTCTGAAATGGTACGAGCTTATTCCCGTCTTTAGCTTTTTGCTCCAAAAGGGGCGTTGCCGAAACTGTCAAACCCGCATAAGAGCGCAGTACTTAATTATGGAAATCTTTTGCGGTGGGGCTAACGTCTGGGCGTTTTTGGCTATGGGGTTTAATATTGAAACGGTTTTCGCTTTTATACTGTTTCCGGTTTTGGTTGCCCTCAGCATTGAGGACATAAAGAAGACTGAAATCCCTTACTGGTGTACCGGAACAATAACGGTTTTAGGGCTTGCCGCGACACTTATTTCGGTCTTTCACCCCACTAAGGTGATGTGGTATGAGCATTTAATTGGCTTGGTGATTATTTCCCTGCCCTTTGCGGTTTTTTGCTACCTTGGCGCTATGGGGGGGGGGGACGTTCAGTTGACTGCCGCCGCCGGGCTCTTGATTGGTTGGGCAATTGTGCCGTCTGTACTGGTTGCCATGATTGTAGGCGGAATTTTCGGATTGTTCGTCAAGCTTTCCAAAAAGCGCGCCACTATATGTTTCGGACCGTTTTTGGCTATAGGAATCGCGGCGGGGTATATTTACGGCTACGACATCATTCAGTGGTATTCGGGTATATTCAGATAACACCTGAAAGGTTCAGGTTTAGCTAAAACCGCTCATATTCTGCATACTGTATAAAATCAAAACCCCTGTGGTTTGATTGGTTATAAAATCTTCAGCACCCATTGAAACGGGGTCAAGACTGATTGCCGAAAGCATTGGATTTATAAGATTAAAACTTGTAACCCTGTGACCTGCGGCGTTGGTGAAATCCCCGAATGTTACCTGCTCGCCGCCGCGTAGCGCCATTGACCAAACCTGCAAGCCACCCTGCAAACCGCCCTCGCCGAAGACATAAAACCTATGGCGTAAAGTACAGCCGTTGTAATAAGGGGGGAGAAAAACGCGGTTATTATCGTTTATACGCGTCCTTATAGCGGAAACATCCAAGCTTGTAATCGGGGTCAAATTGTCCTCAATGGCATAAAGCTGCCCATTTGGGTCTATGTACAGCGCGTAGGTTTCAAAATCAGCGCCTCGGCTTGAAAAATCGGTCAAAGCGGCATTAACTGCGGGGTCAAGCGTAGTGTTTGCAGTTTCGGTAAAATTAAAGATTTCCAACCTCTCGGCTGTATCGACGTTTCTTCTGATGAAATCAACGTAATTTTCAAGCATTGTATCCATGTGGGCGTCGCGTCGTGAGCTTGTAATCATTCGGTTAATCGGGTTGAACAAAACCATCATCATAAGCATTAAAATCCCGAGTATGCCGACAGACACTATAAGCTCCACCAAAGTAAAGCCTTTTTTATTTAAAAGCCTTTTAAAGCGTTTCATTCCGAAAGCCTCCCTTTTCATTAAAAGCTAATAGTGTAAAATGCCGTTACGGATTAGTTGTAGTTATTGTTATCGGGAGCGGCAGGGGTGAGCGATACGCTACTGCCCGCGCCGCTGAAATGCGTTGCTAATGTAGTCGTGCTGTTAAAAGTAATGTCAAGGCTTGAATTTCCGCTGTCAAGATTGATGATTCTCACGACGGTGAAGTTATTGGCAACTCCGCTTATAACCCTTGCCGAACATTCATTCAGGTTCCCGACTGAAACGTCGTTTCGGTGTACGCCGGGCGGCATGACCACGTAAACCACGTAGTTCATGTTCACGGGGGTGTATACAAGATTTACGCTCCACGTTCTTTCATTGCCGACGCTTGTTTCACTAATTTGCACGGAAGACGTTTCAAGGCTTGAATAAAACTTGTAGGTATTCGGGGTTGCCCCCCAGTCGGCTACAATGGTATCAAATTCGTTAAAACTTGTAGTCTGAAATTCGGGCGCGGTAACCCGCAATGTGCCGTTCGCGTCGAAATGCCCGATTACGTTACCTTCAATCTTCGCGACTTCCGCACTCATTATCGGGTCGCCCGAGGCGTCGGCTTCATAAAAAACGAGGTCGCCGCCTGTCGGGTTAAGGTTTTGGTTACTAAGCCCTCTGAAATCCCCCGAGGCTATAACTTCCACCTGACTGTTCATATCGGTTAGGTTATCGCTGTTGCGTTTCCTTTGGGTCACGCTGAACGCCATAACCTGCATTAAAATCATTAAAAGAACAGCGAAAACCGCCAACCCCACAATACATTCGCTAAGGGAGAAACCGCTGTTTTTCTTTAAGCGGGAAAATTTATTTATTTCAAACTTCATATCAATTCCCCCTTATCGGAATCCCACGGTTGAAAATCTGCCGGGCATTTTTATTTCATACCCGGGCGGTTGGATAGGCTGATTGCTCCAGAAAGACATTCCTTTGAAAGCCTCGCCAACCATAGCGTGGACAACCCCCCTGGTGGTACGCCCTGTCGGGACGCCGTTCAAATCTGTGTTGCGGTAATAATCAAGCGGCATAATGTGAACCACCTGTATCTTTTGACCGATGTAGTTGGGATTCATGGAGAAGTCGCCGTATATATATCCTCCCGCCGCGATTGAGTATTGGGAGGGCGGGTCGTCAATAACGGTACGCCCAAACGGCGCGTCCGCGAAATTAATACTAAAAGATGTTCTGCTACCCGGCGCGTATGTATAGCCGAAAATCACATTGCTTATACCATAAAAATTTGCGTGGAGGAGACCGCCGTCATCGTCATTTACAAAGAATATGTTGTTATGTATATAGCGTCCGTCTGCCGACCTGCGGCTGAAGTCAGTAACAACATTAACTCCCCCGTCCTGCCTTAAAGCATGACGACCGAAGAAATCGGAATAATCTTTTCCGCTTGCGCCCTCGGGCTTGTTTTCAGGTCGGCAGTATTCGCAGGTCGCCTTATGCGGAAGTATTTCGGTATCAAGCTGAACGCCAAGCTCAAGAAGTCCGTTTACGCGTATAGCCTCCCAGTCCGCGGCGGTTCTGTTTTCTTCGTCCTTTGCTTCGGCGACAGCCGCGTTCGCGGCAATTGCGGCGGCGTTACTGCCGATTTCCGAGGGGTTATAGCAGTCGTAAAGAGGGTGGATTAAGTTTCTGATTTCACCGCCCGAAAGTATACCGCCTCCGCCCGAGGGAATCCCCATAAAGTCTGTAGAATTTCTGAAACTAAGCGCCAAATTCTCATCATAATTCACTTCCGTCAGACCTTGCGATAACCGCCAAAGGTTAAATTCATCAACCCAACCCATGTGACCAACAAAAAGGTTTGACGTCTGCCCGTAACCTCCTGTAGTGTCATTAATCAGAAAGTTCGAATCCCCTGTTCCCGTACCTACGGGGCTTCCGAGGTCATAATGCTGGGCGGCGGTGGTAATGGTTTCGTTATTCATAACAAAAATAACATTCCCCGCGCCTTTTACTAAAATATTCAAAAAAGAGGCTTCGTTTTCAGCGTTACTTTCGGTAAACACATTACGCGCTGAAGAAACAAACGGGTTTTGAGTATTAAGAACGATAAATATATTTTCGTGCAAATGGGGGTCGGCGTTCCCCTTTGTGGTGTCTACTATAATGGTTGAAACCGGAGAACTGCTCGCGTTAGGGAAATTACCCGTGGCAATCGGTGCGGTTATATAACCGCTGTCGGTTATAACCAATGTCCTGTCAAGGGTGGGGTGAGGTTGTTGCAAGCCCGGTTTCGTGACAAGAGCTAATTCTATATGATTGGTTTGCATTTTGATTCTGTTATCATTACCCGAGGGGGTGTAAACCGAATGTGGCTCGTAAAAGTTAGTTTCGTGGTTTTTCTGATGACCCTCGGTCGAGGGGTTGGTCTGCGGTCTCCATTTGGGAGCCCACTTAGCTTGAAAATCTGTCGTGACATGGGCGGGAGCGCCCGGATTTATTACAGGCAACTGACGTATTTTTCCGTCTGTGCCGACATAGGTGTGTACGGTAATGTCTCCCGGGTCGTCGTCGTGATATTTCCAGGTAATACATTCCGAACCGGTAAGCTGCTGTGCGTGAACCGTGCCGCAAGCCTGCATTTCTTCACGAAAGCCCTCGTAGGTATAGTAGCCTACGCTTTGTTGCAACTCTAAATATTGTGCAATCATACCGTCACCAACGCCAAGGGTGGAAGTCGGCAAATCCGCCGCCCAAGGAAACGGGTCTACATAACTAACGTCTATGCCGGCGGGGACAGAAGGAACAGGACTGCCCTGCCTTACGAATAAGCGAACGTTACTCCCTACAGCCGCGCCACTTGGTATTGTGGCAGTTCCGTTGACGTACATGGTAACGTTATCACCTATTGCGTTATTCGAGATAGTTAAATCTCCTGCTACGTATAAGGTAGCCCCACCCTCGGGACCACCGACTAAACCGTCGTTAGTAATCGTCATGTCTCCGAAGACATAAACGGTATTATTTGCAGAGATACTTTTAGGGCTTAAAAAATCTCCGCCCACCCGAATTGTGCCGCCGTTTGGCATAAAGCCCACAGTTGCATCAGAGGTCATCCCACCGTCAAGGGTAAAGTCTCCGTAAAAATTCAAACGTACGGGTATTGCCGCGTCAAAATACGCACCCGAAAGAAAGACAGCATTATCGAACACATCCATGTCCTGACGGACGCGAATATTATCAAAGCTAATAAGACCCGTAGGTTGATTACGACCAATTGTGGAATTATAAACACCGTGACCGCCGAAATACGAACGCCCTACAACGTGCAGACCATCAAAACTGGGTTCGTAAAGTGCGATATTTCTCATTCCCCGATAAGAGGCAGGCACGTTGAAAAAGCCGTCGTCGTCCCCCGCCGCGCCCGAGCCGGGTATGGCAGGAGGCGTGAAAAAATCCGAGCCCTCCGTAAACCGCATGATTCGGGCATATCTCACAACATCTAAGCCGTTGTCCACAACGGTTTCGATTTCAAAGATTTTGTCGTCGCCGTCGTCGTTTAGGCGGCTGACGATTATTTTATAATTGCCTATGTTGGGGTTAGCGGCAGAAACGGGCATTTGGGCTGTGGTCATGCTGTCGCCCACACCCAAATCTAACATAGCGTTAATAAAATCATCTTCCAAATCGTCGGGGTCTACGCCGCTAAAAGTTCCGGTATAGCTAATCAGAAAATCAGCCACCCAGTCGTTCACCGATACTGCCGTTTGATAAAGTTGCTCACTGCGCGCGGTTTCGTATATTTCGCCGCGTTCACTGTTAATGGTGAGGAAAAGCGCGCTCGCAAGCATAATTAACAAGGTCATGGTAACAAGCACGGTAAACAAAACAGCACCGTCCCGTTTCATGAGGTTTTTAAAACATTTTTTTGCCAACATGAAATTTACCTCCCGTCGTAAAGTCAAAAATTACTTTTCGGCTTGCTTTTCCTTTGAATTTTAACCGAGTGCCTCGGACGCTATGCCACGCCTTTGCCTCACAAAGGCAGACCTTATCAGGAGGCGGGGTTCTTCTAAGCGGCGCATCCCAAATCGTCCGTTTCTGTTTTATAGGTTTAACCGAGTATTTCTTCTGTGGTTTGGTCTGTTTCTGTCGATTGCTCGTCTGATGTTGTGGCGGGAGCCGTCGCTTTAAGGGGATTAACTGAAACTTCGACAATTTCCATAGGCATCATCACGTGAAGTTGCAACTCGAAACTGTATCCGCGTAATTCATTACCCGCCGCCGCAGGACTTTCCCATAAAATTGCGGTGTTTACCGATGAAAGCTCAGGGAGCACCAACAGGTATTCAAGGAAAGCGGCATATTGGGCGTAGTTCATTTCAAGCTCAAAGCTCGCGGTAATAAGCCCTACTCCCACATCTTCAGCCGAAAGGAGAACCCGCATTAAATCAAGGAACTTATCCCTGTTTTCATCTGAAAGGGCGCCGGGTTCACTGAGCATTTCGGTTATTTCTTTCATGAGAAGTACGCGTGAAGATGTTATTCCCGCTATGACAGCGTCAATTTCCGAGGCGTCATATTTTGTCAGCAGATAAACAGCAAGCTCCGCGAAATAATCCCAGTTTTCCTCCGTAACAGTAACGGAAGAGGGGGTGAATTCGGCTTCCTCTCCCTCTATGGGAGCGTCAAGCCCCTCCATCATGCTGTCGAAAAGGAAAGCATATTCTCTCAGTTGGTAGTTTATATCACTTTCACCGCTGTAAACCTGCAAAGATAATCTTTTCTCCTCAATGTCGGTTACGGTTATTCCGTCGAGGGGGGTCACGCTTGCCGCTGTTAATATATTGGTCGCAGTGGCGGCTCTGGCGAGTATGCTTTGAACCATTGTGACGGCTTCGGTGGTGGTCATTTCTTCATAAAAACCAACATGAACGCTTTCGGCTCTTTGGCGTTTAACGTCATAAACAGCTTCTATTTCGGCGGCGCGCGCTATAAGGTCGTCGGCTCTTTCTATGTCGGCTTGCCGCTGGGCTATTTTTTGGTCTACCACCCCTATTTTTTCATAAGAGGGTTTTACTATGAAGAAACCTCCGGCGGCTAAAATCGCCCCTACTATAACGACTAAAATTATAATTTTTTCAAGTTTACTTATATTACGACTCAAAGATATTCCCTCCCTTTATTCTCATATTCAGATAAAAAGTATATCCGCCATCTTCCGAGCTGCTATATCCGTAAAACCTTACGTCCTCAAAATATCCGCTCTCTATAAGTCTTTCGGTAAATACGGCAGGGTGGGATTCGTCAGTACATCGGAAGCGTACGAAAAGGGTATATTCATCAACCGTGAAATCTTCTAAGATTGCCATTCCGGGCAAAAAGTCCCGCGTGATATGCTCAACAATTTCGCTTGTCATTTTCGGCTGAAATTCAAACAAAATCTTAGCCGTATCCACCATGTCGGCATAAGTTTCAAACTTGCCGACGGCGGCTTCCATTTCCGCGACATAAATCGTCATTTCGTTGGAGCGCTTGCTCTCATAAGTCGCGTCAAGAATGGCAAGCTCGCTTTCCTTTGTGTTGGTTATAATATTGGTGAAAAGCCACGCTCCCAAAACCACGCCGCCGCAAACCCCCGCCGTCACTAAAGCCGTGACAGCAAACTTCAGGTTCATCGACTTGATTCTCTGGCTTTTGGTATTAAGTAGATTTATGTTTTCGGTTTTGAGGTCAACCTTCAAAAGCGAGCCTATCACGTTTGCAAATTCACCGAACGCAAAGCTTTTCTTCTTTATGATGTCGACGGGGAACGCGAGTTCCCGCGCTGTAAGGTTAAGCTGTTGGAGGGTCAACTGCAAAGCTTTAGCGTCCTTAACCGCGCCGAAATAGTGAATATCCTTTATTTGGTCGGCAAGCTCGTTTTGCTCCAATAAATGCATGGTTCTGAAAACGTTGTCGAAAATGGCAAGATTGACATAATCGGGGTTGTTTTCATAGTCGGAAGCGTCAATTTTGGTATGACGCGAGAAGATGAGCGCACCTTTATTATAAAGGCTTATGTTTATAAAGTTTTTATCCACCTGTAATAAAAGCAGGGGCGACAAATCTTTATAAACCGTTGATTTCATAATCAGGCGGGTTATACAGCTATTGCTTACTACAATTAATTTGCACTTCAAACCCACCTGCCGCGCAAGTTCGAGATAAATGTCTATCATGGTTTGAGGGCAGGCGGCGGCAATAACTTTAAGCTTATATCCCTCGTCGGTGTAAATTTCTTCGGAGATGGTGTATGTAATATTGTATTCGTCCCCGAGAGACATTTCGTTTTGAATAATGGATTGCACCACGAAAGTTTCGCTTCCCGCTTTGGGCTTGGGAATTTCTATTTCCTTATAGAGAATCAAGCCGGAGTTTATACAAATAACCGCTTCCCTGTCGGAAATACCCTCAGTAACGAGAATATCCGTGATTTCCCCCGCGACTATGTGCATGTCGATAATGCGACCGTTTTCAATACAACCCGTAGGTAGGTCTCTTGAAGCAGCCCTTTTAACTGTAATTTTTCCGCTGACTACAGCTTCAACAAGTTTTATCTGGGTATCGGTAATGTCGATTGATAACAAATCAGTCCACCTGCCTTTTTATTTTATAAATTTTAATTTTTAACCGTCCGCTAATCCCTCGAAAGAACCGTACATAAGCGGGAATATAGAAGCGAGCACCAACGCTACGGCTGCCCCCATGAAGACTATCATCAGCGGCTCTATCATGGAGGTGAGCTTTGCGAGCGCGGTCTCGGATTCTTCATCGTAGAAGTCGGCGGATTTAGATAAAATCTCGTCAAGTCTTCCCGATTCCTCTCCTATATATATAGTAGAGGTAAACATGCCGTCGAACACATTCAGCTTGGCAATCGCTCCCGAAAGAGGTTCGCCCCGCTTTACGTCTTCTATAACGTCGTCAAACCGCATAAGCAGATATTTATTGTTAAGAGTTCCGACAGATTTTTCTATACATTCTACCATTTGCATTCCCGAGCTAAAAAGATTTGCCATTGTTCTGCCGAAACGCGCCGTGTATATTGTACGCACCAATTTGCCTATTTTAGGCATTTCACACTTCGCCTTGTCGATTTGCAGTCTGACGGAGGGGATGCGGAGTAACGCCCTGATTCCCACCGCAATAACAAAAACGATTATGGCGACTACATACCACCTTGTGGTTAAAAAGTCGCTTATACCCATCATCACAGCGCTAAGTCCCGGTAAATCCTGCCCCTCGGGATACATACCTATGAACATGGGCAAAACGAAAACGAACAGACCAATCACGATTACCACCATCAGCACACCGAGAATAATGGGATATGTAAGCGATTTCTTAACGGTGTTCATCAATTTGTTTTCTTTGGCGTAGTGGTCGGCTACCCTGTCTACAATCATGTCAAGATTTCCCGAAATTTCCCCCGCCGCCATCATTCCCACAAAAAGGTCGGGGAAAGCGCCCTCCTGCATCTCAAGCGCCTCGGTAAAGGATTTCCCGCGTTGAAGCTCCTCATAGATTTCCAGCAGAATTTTTTTCGCCCTTTTGTCTTCTTCCTGCAACATGAGAATATGCAGTGCGCGCACTAAGTTTATACCCGAAAAAAGCATAGCACTGAGCTGACGGCAGAAAATCGAAAGCTTGGCTGTTTTGAACCTGTAGTTTACGAAATTCTTAGATTGATGCTGAACCTCTTCAACCTTGGTTACGAAAAGCTCCCGCTCTCGTAAACGGTCAACCAACTGTTGATTATTTTCCGCCGTTTCTGTGCCCTTCTTGACTTTTCCCGCCAAGTCGGTAGCAACATAAGAATATAAAGCCATAGAACCTCCGTTCAATTTACCGCCCTTTAAAAAAGGCGGTAAAACCCCACTATTATTGAGATTATAATGAGATTGTAATGCCTCTCTAAAAAATTATATCATAAAATAAAGGTGTTTTCAAGGGATTTTAAAAATTATTTCATAAAAATAAACAAAAAAGTTTATTAGAGGCGGATAAAATTGGTAATTTCAGAGGAATATATTTACACAAAACTCACACGTTTAACACAAATATTTCACAATTCGACAAAATCGCATAATTTACACGGAAGTTAAAAATTTTCGGGGAGCTTGTCAAGCGTTATTGTTAGCTCGTGGTTATAGATTCGGTTTAGTCTTTCCTTTTGATTGTATAAGCTGGCGACTCTCCCTCTGTTATCAACTAAATAATCCCCGCGGTAAAGCGCTGTCCAAAGCCATAAAGCGCGGTCGCGGTTAAGCAGGTCGGGGGACGGCAGCAGACCGCACTCGGTCATAGCTGTCATTTTTTTGCGCTCTGAATAGTCTCCCGCCTGAACAAATCGCGGTGCACTCGAAACATCGTCCATATTATAAATATCCTCGGCAATAATATCAACAAAGCTGTCGCCGGGGTAATAATCATAGTCCTGTCCCGCCCAGACCCAAATCAAATTATCAAGCTCGTGGAAATCGCTGAAACGCTCAAACATAAGCCGCCAGAGCCATTTATAGGCTTCGGGCTCGCAGTTGCCCCACCAAAACCATTTGGTGGAAGCCTGGTGCATGGGTCGCCACAGTACGGGAACATCGGCATCGCGAAGCCGCTTTAAATTTTCCGCCATGTAGTCAATCTCTAATACAAGCTCATAGCAACTTTGAGAAATTGCGTCCATTTCCCAAAGGGATTCTATACTGCCTATATCAAGGTCTGAAATCTTAGAAATCGTGAAAGCGTCATTTAGGTTAAGACTGCTTGCCCCTGCATAATAATGGCTGTCTCCGCCGTTAATCGGGGGGGAATACCAAGTCCAGCCGTAACTTACAATTCCGCCGTTTTCAGCCCATTCGACAGCAAGTTCTATGTCGTCGTTTTTAGGTTTTTGCCCGTCTTCAGGAAAAGAACGGGCATACGCCATAAGGTCGGACACCCTAATCGCCGGAAATCTGCCCGTAGCGTCATAAATCGCCCTGATTTCTGTGTTTGTGCCGGGGGTGACGTGCTGTGCCAGCAATACTTTTTTCCCGAAAACCTCTCCGAAATAATCAAGCAACAGCCTGACCGAATCGGAGGCTTTGGGGTTGGCGGGCGAACGCGAAGTGTTGAACCTGCTATCGGAAAGCTCGAAGTTTTCGATTGTAATATAATCTATAAAGGCACTGCCCCTGACTTGGGTTAAAGATATTCTGTTTGCCCCTGCTTCAAGATATATGCCGTGAAGTTTTATTTCATTAAAGCTTTCGGAGTTTCTTAAAGAAAACGCCCCCTGCTGTTTACCGCCGACCGAAAGGGTTATTACGGCGTTTTCATAATTTGCGGTTGCAAGATTCAGTCCGATTGAATAATGCTGAGGCGTAGGTACGTTAAGCACAAAGTCGGCGCTGCGGTTTTCCTCAAGCTTTATATATCCCTCTCCCTCAAAGCCGTAAAGCGCGGTTAAATTCTCATAGGAAATCAAATCCTCCATTTGGCGCTTTTCCGAAAAAACCCGCCGCGTTATGGGGAATGAAAGACTTTGGTTATCACCGAAACCGGCTTGATTGGTTTCGGTCTGTATGTTTTCGGAATCCGATTCCGAATTAGGGCGGAGCGGCTCTCTCGGTTTGTCATAATCTATAACGGAACAGCCTGTCAAAAACGCCATTACCAAAAGCCCCGCCGTAAAACCTTTTATTCTATTCATTAACCGCTATTTTTTCCTGTTCCGGAATTTCCTCCCGCTCTGTAACTTCTTCCGGCATTGTTATTTCTTCGGGAATTTTTTCCTGCTCCATAGTTATAACCGCGACGTCACCGTTTTTGATGGGGTCGCTGAAACTTACTTCCTTGTCGTTTAAAAGCAGGGTGTAGCCTTTTATAGGGTTGTCGGGGTCAAAATCGGCGTGATTTAAAAGTTCAAGGAACATGTGAGGAGAGCGGTCGGGAGTGGGTTCGAGAGTAAGCTCACCGCCGTTGAGGGTTATGGTAATTTTTCCGTATTCCTCTTCTTTGGCATCGGTATAAACTTCAGCGGTTTGGGTTTCATCGTTTTCATTTTCGGAGGCGTTTTGTTCATTTGGCTCATCTTCAAAAGCTATTTCTATTCTGTCAAAGGAGCATATTTCATAATCGGCGCTTTTTAACTCGCCGTTCACGCGTATGACAATATTGTTGTCCGGGCTGTCAGAATCGTCAAAATCAGCCGAATTGAAAAGTTCTGAATAACCGCAAGCCTCCGAAAGTGTAATTTTGGCGTTTTCGCCGCTTACGGCGGGAGAAAATTCCACCCGGTCGCCCTGGGTTACAAAGGTATTGAGGGAGGCTGTTTTGCCGTTCACCCTGACTTCGGCGGGGGTAAAACTCCCCCCTTTTATTATCCTGCGCTTACCGTTCAGGGCAAAGTTAAGAGAGCGCCCCGAACGCCCCATTATGTCGGTTGTTTTATAACCCGCAAGGGTTAAAAGCTCAAAAATCGACAATTTCTTAGTGTCAAAAACCCTTATTTTTTCATCATTCAAGGTTATGACAGAGAAATCATAGCCGCGGTTCAGAATGGCTGTAAGCGCGATTCCGACAGGGGTTACAAATTCCGCGCCTACCTCCCTTCCCCGCGTGTCAACAGAGCGGAGGGTATTGTGATTTCCGATTGCAACGCGGTTTTCATCAAGCCCTAATTTTGTCGCGACTTTTTTATTTAATCCGCCGATTAAAGAACCGCCCCCCACCAAAAACACGGCGGCGGGAGAAGCCTTGTTGGCGGTCTGAATATGCTCGCAGACCGCGTTTGCCAAGTTTTCAACGGCGGCGTCTATTTTTTCGTTAAAGTCTTTTGTGGTGACTTTTTGGGTAATTCCGAAAATATCTCGGTATTCAAAGTCTTTTTTACCCGAAGTACTGTTGATTTTCATTTCTTCGGCTGTGGAAAAATCGACAAAAAAAGTCTTGATTATTTCCTCGGTAATTTCGTCGCCTGCCGTCGTCGCCATTGCATAAGCCACAACGCTCCCGTCGCGGGAAACGGCAATATCGGAAGTTCCCGCGCCGATGTCCACAAGGGCAATGTTTATGGCTCTGATTTCGGGCGGGACAATAACATTCATGGCGGCAATAGGCTCTAAGGTCATTCCCGCGACTTCAAGCCCGTTCATGCTCATAACCGAATAAAGTCCGTCCACAACTATGCTCGGGAGAAAGGTCGCAATCAGCTCAATTGCCGCCGAATCACCTTTGTGGGCTTCAAGGTTTAGCATTTTATATCCGTCAAGCTGATAATGAAGCACCGAATAGCCCACGCAATAAAAGACGGTTTTTTCTTTCAGTTGCTCGTCAAGCTCTTTTTGGGCTTTTTGAATGGTTTCTATTTCCATAGATTTTACCATATCAGCCGTTATATATTCACGCTCGGAAATGTCAAAATCAAGTCTGGTTTTATGGGTTCTGAGCGCACGTCCCGCCGCCGCTATTGAGACCTTTGTAAGCTTTATACCGGTTATTTCCTCAAGCGCGGTTTTTACCTTGGAAACTATTTTTGAGACCTGCTTAATGTCCTCGATTTGACCGTCAATCATGGCACGCTTATTATGCGGCTCGACAACATATTCGGTCAGCACAAATTCCTCACTGTCGGAATTTCGCTCCCCGACAATTCCCACGACGGTTCGCGTTCCGATGTCCAGCGCGAAAATCCTGTCGCCCTGTTCTTCTAAAATTTTGTGTTTTCTTGCGTTGTTTTGCATAATTAAACTTCCTTGTGAATGTATTGTAGGATTTTACCTACGTTTTGGGTTTCCTAATATTCCTTAAATAGTCAGCAAAATTTTTCATAAAAATTCACCAAAACAGATTGACAATACTAAAAAGTACTGCTATAATACACCACAATACTTTTTAGTATTGTTTCAACCGAATTTATGCAGTTTCAGTTTTTCCTTTACAAGCTCGGTAATGTTCCCGAAAACGTCCTGATAAGCGCAAGGGAGCCCGTCGTTACAGGAGCAGTCGTAATCCTTGTCAAGGCAGCGGCTGAATTTATAGCCGCCTTCCATTATTTCCACTACGTCATAAAGTGAGATTTCCTCCGGCTTTTTCAAAAGTTCGTAGCCGCCGTAAATACCTTTATAACTTTTAACGATTTCCCCCGCCACTAACTTTCGCAGGATTTTCAGCGCGTAGCGATGTGAAACCCCGGTGCTTTCTGAAATGGTTTTGCCGTCAATGTGGGTTTGTTCTTTGTTTTTCGCCAATAAATCTACTATTCTTATAGCGTAGTCGGTTTCAAGGGTGATATGCATAATTATTAAACCATTATTAAACCTTGTAAATTTTTTATATGTACTTAATCAATTAAAGCTACTCCGCCTTGTCGTCGGCGATTTTTTCAGATTTAATTTCCCAGTGGATTAGAAAAGAAATAGCGGCTCTCAGAACTATAATTGTGCCTAAAATAGCAAGCTCGTTCCAGGTTCGCACGGTTACGGTGCGTAAAACCTCTCCCGCTAACTTAAAATCAAGGGCTAAAGCGATTCCGCGGTCAAGCAAAACCTTTGTACGGCTGTCGTGACGGAAATATTTTATTAAGCTTTTAGTTACGGCGACCAAAAGAATAGAAGCCCCGATAAAATCACAAAAGAAAGTCGCAAGCTCTACAAATGTCGTCTGAACTTCATTCAGTATTTCAATAAAATGTACCATATAACCTCTCTTGTGTTTAGTTTGGGGGGTTCCAATCCCGCCCCATTAAATAATCCACAGAAACGTCAAAAAAATCAGCAAGCGCCCAAAGTTTGTCAAACGAAGGTTTTCCTGCGCCGCGTTCGTATCTTATAATAATTCTTTCGGCTATTTTAGTTCCCTCAGCAACCTGTCTTTGCGTAAAACCTTTAGACGTTCTTATATATTTTAAATGTTCCGCAAAATTTTTCATATAATCACCAAAAAGCATTTACGTTTTGGGTTTCCAATCCCGCCCGAATAAATCGTCCAATGACACGTCAAAAAAATCAGCAAGCGCCCAAAGTTTGTCAAACGAAGGTTTTCCCGCGCCGCGTTCGTATCTTTGATAAAGGCTTTCGCCGACGTCTATAGCGACTGCAACCTGTCTTTGTGTAAAACCTTTAGACGTTCTTATATATTTTAAATGTTCCGCAAAATTTTTCATAAAACCTCTTGACACCGTATAAATTACGTGTTATAATATTGTTGAAGATTAATGGGTGTTTAAAACAATCAGAAAGGACAAAAAACCATGAAAGAAGACCATCTCGAAATGCTTTTCAGTAAATCAATCGGCGCGTCAAAGATAGACGAGTACTATAAAAATCTTTTTAACGAAATTGAAAGCGAACTGCGAAAAACCCTAAATGAAGAAGAAGGCGAAATCTTTCTTGATTATATAGACGCGCATCATCAGTACATCATTTATTGCTCAATGGATTTTTTTAAACGGGGATTTTGGGTAGGACACGAAATGATGAGGGAATTGAATGAAATGTAGGGTCGGGTTTACGTCAAATCCAAAAAATCTTTTAACTTCTTACTCCTTGACGGATGCCTTAGTTTTCTGAGCGCCTTTGCCTCAATCTGCCTGATTCGCTCTCTTGTGACATTAAATTCCCTGCCGACCTCCTCAAGCGTTCTTTGTCTGCCGTCGGTTAAGCCGAAACGCAAGCGCAGAACCTTTTCTTCGCGGTCTGTAAGGGTAGACAAAACATCTGAAAGCTGTTCTTTTAAAAGGGTCAGAGATGCGGCTTCGGCAGGTGCGGGCGCGTCTTCGTCGGGGATAAAGTCACCGAGGTGCGAATCTTCTTCTTCGCCGATGGGCGTTTCAAGGGAAACGGGGTCTTGCGAAATTCTGATGATTTCCCGCACTCTTTCGACAGGAAGATTTATTTCCTTTGCAATATCGTCGGCGGTAGGTTCGTGACCGTTTTTATGCAAAAGCTGACTGGAAATTTTTTTGACCTTTGTAATGGTTTCCACCATGTGTACAGGTATGCGGATTGTGCGTGCCTGGTCGGCTATAGCGCGGGTAATCGCCTGCCGAATCCACCATGTAGCATAGGTCGAGAATTTATAACCCTTGGTATAATCGAATTTTTCGACGGCTTTAATCAGACCTAAATTACCCTCCTGAATCAAATCCAAAAACTGCATACCCCGCCCGACATATTTTTTCGCAATGCTTACAACAAGGCGCAGATTCGCCTCCGAAAGCCGTCTTCTGGCGTAAGAGTCGCCCTGCGACATTCTGGAGGCAAGGTCGATTTCCTCCTCGGCGGAAAGCAGAGGGAAACGCCCGATTTCTTTAAGATAAATCTTAACAGGGTCGCTTGACATGCCCTCGGAGGATATGTTTATGTCGAACTCGTCCTCGGTCGCGAATTCCAGCGCCGAATCCAAATCCTCGTCCATCGTATAATCGTCAACGATTTCTATATTATAGCTTTCAAAATCCTCGTAAAGCTTGTCGATTTGCTCCACATTAAAGTCAAGGTCTTCAAGCACGTCGGTTATTTCCTTGGTGGTAAGTTTTCCTTGGCTTTTGCCGTGGTCAAGCAACTCGGTCAATACGCTTTTTGTGTTTTCCGCCATGATTAATTCCCCTAAAATTTATTTTTATCTGTAGGGGCAGACCTTGTGTCTGCCCTATAATGGTTTTGCGTTATCCGCGGGCAAACACAAGGTTTGCCCCTACCAGTATTTTAATTTCTTGCTATAATCTAACGCTTCTTGGTCAGTCATATCTGCGCCGATTTTCTTATCTTTTAAAGCCTTTAATTCTTCTATTTTCTTTATGTAGTCCAAAAGTCTGTCGTTTGTATAAGGCACGTCCGAATATCTAAGCTTGATTGATTCTATTCTGCCCACTTCACCTGTTGAAAATTCGCTCCCGAGAGCGGCTATGTCGGTAGAAAGCCCCTTTTTAAGCCTTAAAACGAGTATTTCGAATACCTTGCGTAAAAAATCATTCGGAAAATCAACGGGTGAAAGTCTTGAAAGTATTATGGGGAGCTTGTCCGGAGAGTGAAAAATATAGGCGATGATGCCCTCTTCGGGGCTTATTTCCCCCCTGCTTTTCCCGTACCTCGAATTACCTTTTATAATCTTGCTTTTTTCGGATTTTTCCTCCCGCCGCAGGTCATATTTTATGCGCTCGTTCACGTTTGCCCTCAGCGCATCTTCCTGTACTCCGCAAACCCTTGCGGTTTCGCTGATATAAACCTCGCGCTCGATTTTATTGTTTATGCCGGCTAATATTACAACGGCTCTTTTGAGGTATTCGGCGCGTGCCTCGGGATTATCGGGTTGCTCTAAATTTAAGCCGTCGGATGCTTTTTTAAGTTCAAACGAAATAACCGAGCGGGATTTTTCCGCAAGAGCGGCGAACGCCTCTTTGCCGTATCTTTTTATGTAATCGTCGGGGTCTTTTACGTCTGAGCCTGAAAAATCCAGTACTTTAGCTGAAATACCCGCCTCACCCAAAAGATTCATAGCTTTTTCGGCGGCTTTTTGCCCTGCTTTGTCGGCGTCGTAGGCGATTATGACCTGTTCGCAATATTGCCGCATAAGCCGCACCTGTTCCGCTGTTATTGCCGTTCCCAAAGTAGCCACGGCGTTATGAAAACCGGCTTGATTCAGCGCGATTACGTCCATGTAGCCCTCGCAGAGAAACATATATTTCTCGGAGGAATTCTTAGCGAAACCGATTGAAAAAAGGTTATAACGTTTCTGAAATACGGGGGTTTCAGACGAATTGAGGTATTTCGGCTCGTCGTCAGGATTGATTGCCCTGCCGCCGAAACCTATGACATTGCCTCTGCGGTCGATAATAGGGAATATCACCCGATTTCTGAATTTATCATAAGTGTTGTTATTTCTGCCCCTTGACAAAAGCGACGCTTCAACCAAATCGTCCTCATTGTAGCCTTTTCCCAAGCTCCGCAGATGATTCTTCAGTAAATCCCAGCCTGGGGGGGCGAATCCCAAGCCGTATTTTCTTAATGTATTCGGAGAAAGCTCTCTTGAAATAAGATAGTCCAATCCTGAAGCCCCTTGCGGCAGGTACAGCATATCGCGGTAAAATCGCGCTGCTTCGCGGTTCATTTCAAGGATGAGGGCTTTTTTATTGGCGGTTTCATTGCCTTTTTCGTCTTCGGGGACGGTAAGTCCCGCCCTTTCGGCTAAAAAGCGCACCGCCTCGGGGTAATCAAGGTTTTCAATCAGCCGTATAAATGTAATGGCATCCCCGCCCGCCCCACACCCGAAACAGTAAAAGCTTTGCGAGTCGGCGTAGACATGGCAGGACGGTGTTTTTTCCGAATGGAACGGACAAAGGCAGACCTGACCGCGCCCCGCCCGTTTTAAAACCGTGTAGGGGGTTATGACGCTTTCTATGTCTATGGTTTGTTTAAGACGTTCGATGAAAGATTCGGGAATCATGTAAATCCCCCCAAGATTTTGTTGACATAGCCGATTTAATTTATGGTATATTTATAGTATGTTGAAATATGTAAATTAGGCGAAGAAACTAAATGTTGTGAGGAATAATGGGGCTTTTCGACAATGCGTTAATTGTCAACCACCCACTTTTTAGGTACGCACAGCTCGGTAAACATATAAATAGCGTAATCGTCCGTCATTCCCGAAATAAAATCTGCCGCTGCGCGGTCATTACCGTCTTTTTCGGCAATTTTTTGATATTGCTCAGGCATTTTTTCAGGGTGTTTTTCAAAGTTTTTGAATAACACTTCAATCACAAACCTTGCCTTTTCCTTTTCAGCGTTAATCTGTGATTTAAAATAAACATGATTAAACATAAACCGTCGTAACTCGTCATGGGCTTTTTGGGTTTCGGGGTCATATCTGATTTGAACGCATTGTTCTTCAAGCAGGGAATTTTCAAGAACCGAGTTAATAAGCTTGGTTATGCGCTTTGACTTTGAATCCCCTAAAATTTTTAAGGGGAATTCGGGTAAATCACTCTGACTTAAAACCCCTGCGCGAATCGCGTCCTCAATGTCGTGGTTAATGTAGGCTATTTTATCGGAAAATCGCACAATCTGCCCCTCAAGAGTTCGGGCAATTCCTTTTGTAGTATGGTTAAATATGCCGTCGCGCACCTCGTCTGTGAGGTTTAAGCCTATATTTTCGCCGTTTTTTTCAATAATGTCCGCGACCCGTAAGCTTTGCTCGTTATGTCGAAACCCTTTACTGAAAATAGCGTTAAGCGCCCTTTCGCCGTCATGTCCGAAAGGGGTGTGCCCCAAATCGTGTCCCAGTGCAATCGCCTCGGTTAAATCTTCGTTAAGCCTTAATGCTCGCGCGATAGTTCGGGCAATCTGCGAAACTTCAAGGGTGTGGGTCAGCCGCGTGCGGTAATGCTCCGACTGCGGCATTAAAAAAACCTGCGTCTTATGCTTCAAACGCCGAAAAGAGTTACAATGGATTATTCTGTCCCTGTCCCGCTGAAAGTCGGTTCTCAGTGGGCAGGGAGGCTCGGGTTTCGCCCGCCCTGCGCTGTTTTCGCAGAGAAAGGCGTGTTCGGAAAGCTGATTTTTCTCATACTGCAGGGTTAATTCACGTGGGCTTTTTTTCTCCATAGCATTTACCCTATTTCGGGCGGGAATATTCCGCCCCTAAATTTTAATCTACTTATTACTACAAAAAAACGCGCTCGGCAACCTTTTTTTATTGCGAAAATCGTCAAATCAACTAAAATAACGAGGTTGGCTTTGTAAACATTGCACAAAAGCCGCAACGTTGATTAGTTTGCCGCCACGGAAGAAAACCGCTCGTCTGTTGTCGAGCGGTTAATTTTTCACAACTGCAAATTCTTTATTTTTCATCAAGATTATATTTCTTGTTGAACTTGGAAACGCGTCCGCCGCTGTCAACCAGCTTTTGCTTGCCCGTAAAGAACGGGTGGCATCTTGAACATATTTCAACCTTTAAGTCTTTTCTGGTAGAGCGGGTTGGAATCACCTCGCCGCACAAGCACTTTATGGTCGTTTCCTCATAATTTGGATGTATGTCTTGTTTCATTCTTTTTTCACCGCCTTTTCGTAAACCGTTACAGAGCTTCAGCTACCTGCACAGTTTCCTGTGCAACGCTCTGCAAACCCAATTCGGTCTGAACACTTGCTTGTTTTACCGCCCTCGTAACCTTATCCGAACGCAAACATCTTGTGCAGGCGTGAACACGGCACGGTGTGCCGTCTACAATAGCTCTTACCTTTTGAACGTTGGGTTTGAAGGCTCTGTTGGTGCGTCTGTGGGAGTGAGAAAGCTTGATTCCGAATGAAACGCCTTTCCCGCAAATCGCGCATTTTGCCATTGTCCCCACCTCCTTTTTACTTTAGTATTTTTTCTTTAATTCTCACTATAACTTTTGCATACCATAACATTATAGCAGACTTTTTTCAGTTAGTCAAGGTTTTTTTGATAAAAATGAAAAATTTCTTAAAAATTAAATAATCTTAAAAACACTTGCATTTTTCTTTTATATATGTTAAAATGTATAGGCAATTTGCTGAAAACGAGGAAACCACATGACCTATAAAGAACAGTTCATAAAATTCATGGCTGACTGCGGCGTATTGACTTTTGGTGATTTCACGCTTAAAAGCGGCAGAAAATCCCCTTATTTTCTCAACGCGGGGAATTATAACACCGGCGCAGCTCTTGCGCGGCTCGGCGAGTTTTACGCCGAGTGTTTTATGGAAAATAAAATAGAGGCGGAAACCCTTTTTGGACCGGCTTATAAAGGCATACCGCTTGTGGTTTCAACTGCTGTCGCCCTTAAAAACAAGTTTGACGTAGATATAAACTACTGCTTTGACCGCAAGGAGGAAAAAGACCACGGCGAGGGCGGTTGGTTTGTCGGGAAACAGCCCGCAAATCGGGAGAAAATCGCAATTATCGATGATGTTTCAACCTCGGGTAAGGCAATCAGGGAAGTTCTCCCAAAGCTGAAAAAAGCCGCCGATGTAAACGTAACCTCTTTTGTAATTACCGCCGACCGCATGGAAAAAACGGCGGGCGGAGAGCTTTCCGCTGTGCAGGAAATTGAGCGGGAATTCGGGATTCGGGTTTATTCTATTATTAATATAAGGGATATTATTGCCGCGTTGGAGAAAAACGTTATAGCGGGCGTGGAATATTTGCCCAAGATGAAAGAATATATTGACGAATTCGGAGCGAAGTATTAATATTTTACATATAATGTAAGCTAAGTTTTTTCAAGTATTACAGCCCGTTTCAATGAATTTATTATTTTTCCGCTCATTGGAAACGGGGAATAGCGAGGTGTGGCTCAGTTTGGTAGAGCGCTGCGTTCGGGACGCAGAGGCCGCAGGTTCAAATCCTGTCACCTCGAGTCGAGTGCCTCGACACGCAATATTTTAGCAAACCTAAAGATTGCGGAAATTTTGGTGTCGATGGTTCGTATTTAGAACAGTATCCTCGAGCCGTGAGCCACGGCGGGCAATATTCAGCAAATCTAAGGATTGCGGAAGTTTCGGTGTCGATGGTTCGTATTTTGAACATTATGTTCAAGAGGCGCCCCTTGCAACTACATCAACAAAGATTAAGTTCTGAAATAATTTTTAGCGGCAGTTTTCTGCCGCTAAAAATTTTCTTGAATCATTGACAAAACCCACGTTTTCTGTTACAATATACAAGACGGTAAGAGTAAAAATTGTCAATATATGGGGAAAGTAGAGATTTCGGGCTTTTGCCATAAGAAGAAAGGTGGGGGAATAAACAATATGAGCGAAAACATAAGCTGTTGCGGGCGCGACTGCTATGAGTGCAAGCATTTCCCCCACGATTGTGTGGGGTGCAACGATGAGGCGGGACGGGTTTTTTGGCTTCAGTACGTTGACGAGGTGATTTGCCCTATTTATAATTGTTGCCGCAACGACAAACAGTTTATTGACTGCGGGTTGTGTGCAAAGCACCCCTGCTGGCGGTACGAGGAAGAAAAAATCGTGCCGGACGAGCTCCCGATGCTCGAAACCATTCATCCTAAATGGATAGAAGTAAAAGTAGGTTGAAAATTAAAATTTAACCGCCCTTACAAGGGGCGGTTTTTGCATTTACAAATATTCCATAGTGGCGAACCTTGAGGTCTTGCCACTACGTTTATTCGCCTTCTTCAAGTATTATCTCGCCATGCTCTTTTTCGTAGCAGATGATGTGCTTTTTGCAGAGATGTTCTAATAAATTACTGAGACTTCTCGTTTCCTCTTTCGCGATAAATCTCATCTTTTCCAAATATTCTTCCTTTAAATGGAAATTAAACGGTGGTTTGTTTGTAGGCATAATATCCTCCACATATAACTGTATAGTAACTGTTGATTATATGTTATAGGATAACAAAATTTTTGTATATATTTACGGTTATATATATTTTATATAACTGTTGTATTTATATAGAAAGTATGTTATAATTATTAAAAAAACAAGGCAGACAAAAAATGAAAAATAAAAATCTTGCAATATTAGTCATTCCTGTTGAAAAATTTGTAAAATATTCGCTTGAGCCGTTGCAGCGAGCCGATAAGGCGCGGGCGTTCAGATTAGCCCTCGGGTATGATAAAACAAATTATAAATTATTGATAGACCAAATCGTGTCAAAGTTAAAGCGTTATGACCCAAAGCCAAAAGGAAACGATGGTTTTGGCATGCGCTATGAAACGGTAGTGCGGATTAAGGGCGCAAACGGAAAAACCGCGAGCGTCCGGACTGTATGGAATTACGACAAATCGAGCGGAGAAACCATAATGACCAACGCCTACGTCGAAAACGTGAAAGGGGGAAAATCAATGAGCGGCATTGTAGCCACAGGGAACAAAGTGCGCCTTACAAACGGACTTATCGCATGGATTATAGAGGAGCTTGACCAATCTGTCTTTCTTGCTGAAATTCTCGGTACAAACGGGACAATTGAACAAACGTCGGAAATAAAAACATCGGACATTAAAAGCGTGTTTGTAGAATATGAAGAACCGTACCAAATAGAAATGTAAATAAAAACAATATTTTTTAATTTTTTGTACAAAGGGGCGGACACAATGTCCGCCCCTACGGTTGTTAAATACATTTATATGGCTTTAACCCCGATTTTTCTTGCCTCTGTCGGATATATTCTTTGATTTTTGGAACTCACGGGGATTGATATATCTGAGTAAATTGTAAATTTTGTATTTAAAAATTACAAAATTTAAATTTACCTCTTGTTTTTGGCTGAAATTTCCTTTATAATAGATAGTATGTAGAGGCGGCTTGTTGTCGCCTTAATATTTACAATCGGAGGCGTTTATGAAATACGGTTTTTTCGACGACGCGAACAGGGAATATGTAATAACTTCCCCTAAAACCCCTTACCCGTGGATTAACTACCTTGGGAGCGAAGGCTTTTTCTCGCTGATTTCCAATACGGCGGGCGGCTACTGCTTCTATAAGGACGCGAGACTTCGCAGAATTCTACGCTACCGCTACAACAACGTGCCTATTGATATGGGCGGACGCTATTTCTACATCAATGACGGGGGGACTGTCTGGAATCCGGGCTGGTCGCCCGTAAAGACCGAACTTGACAGCTACGAGTGCCGCCACGGAATGGGTTACACCCGTATAACGGGCGAGAAGAACGGTGTGAAAGCCTCGGTTTTATTCTTTGTGCCGGTGGGAATCGACGCCGAGGTGCAAAAAGTCACCCTTACCAACACGTCCAATCAGAGCAAGAAGTTTAAGCTTTTCAGCTTTTTAGAATGGTGTCTGTGGGACGCACAGGACGATTCAACCAACTTTCAGCGTAATTACAATATCGGCGAGCTTGAAGTTGACGCCTCAACAATTTATCACAAAACCGAATACAAAGAAAGACGCGACCATTACGCCTTTTATTCGGTAAACTGTGATATAGACGGTTTCGAAACCTCCCGTGATGAATTCCTCGGCATGTATGACGGATTTTCCGCGCCGCAGGCGGTTTTTGCTGGCGCTCCCAAAAGCACCGTTGCCGATGGTTGGGCGCCTATAGCCTCACATTACATAGAGGTTGAATTAGCGGCGGGTGAAAGCAAGGATTTAGTTTTTGTTTTAGGTTATGTTGAAAACACTTTCGCTGAGAAATTCGCGCCCGATTTAGCCCCCGACAGCAAAATAAAAACCAGCGGAAATTCCAAAAAGAATATAGTAAACAAAACCAAAGCCCATGATATAATCTCAAAATGCGATACAAGCAAAAAAGCCGATGAATTATTCGATGAGCTTAAAGCCCACTGGGACGGTTTGCTTTCACGCTACACGGTTGACGCGCCCGATGAAAGACTTAACCGCATGGTTAATATTTGGAATCAGTACCAGTGTATGGTGACATTTAACCTTTCGCGCTCGGCTTCTTACTTTGAATCGGGAATAGGCAGAGGAATGGGTTTCCGCGACTCCAATCAGGATATTTTAGGCTTTGTGCATCAGATTCCCGCAAGGGCAAGACAGAGAATCTTAGATTTAGCGGCAACCATGCTCCGCGACGGCGGTGCCTATCACCAATATCAGCCGCTTACCAAAAAAGGCAATCACGAGCTTGGCTCTAACTTTAACGACGACCCGCTGTGGATGATTCTGTCTACTGCCGCTTATATTAAGGAAACCGGCGATGTGGGTATTCTTGACGAAATTGTGCCTTATGAGAATAAGGACGAGCTTGCCGATACCATGCTTGACCACATGAAACGGGCGTTCAACCATGTCTGCACCAAAACAGGTCCTCACGGACTGCCGCTTATCGGGCGCGCCGACTGGAACGACTGCTTGAATCTTAACTGTTTCTCCGCAATATCGGGACAATCTTTCCAGGTAACCGAGGGCAAGGACGGAAAGGTCGCCGAAAGCGTGATGATAGGCGCGATGTTCGCCTTTATAGCTCCTGAATATGTGAAAATGTGCAGAATCAAGGGCGACGAAACCGAGGCTAAACGCGCAGAAGCTGAGATTGAAAAAATGAGCAAGGTAATGCTTGAACACGGTTTTGACGGAGAGTGGTTCTTGCGGGCTTATGACGACTTCGGCAAGAAATTGGGCTCTAACGAGAATGAGGAAGGCAAAATCTTCATAGAGTCTCAAGGTTTCGCTGTTTTGGCGGGGCTTGGCAAAGAGCAGGGTTATGACCTTAAAACCCTTGACAGCGTGGACAAGTGGCTTAATTCCGCTCACGGTTTGGTGTTGAATCAGCCGGCTTTCACAAGATACATAATAGAATACGGCGAAATTTCGACCTATCCCCCCGGCTACAAGGAAAACGCGGGTGTTTTCTGCCATAACAATGCTTGGGTAATTTGTGCGGCGGCGCATGTGGGCAGGGGTGACAAGGCGTATGAGTATTATTCCAAGATTGCCCCCGCGTTCAGGGAGGATTTCTCCGACCTTAACAGAACTGAGCCTTATGTTTACGCCCAGATGATAGCGGGCAAGGACGCGTCCCGCCACGGTGAGGCTAAGAACTCCTGGCTGACGGGTACGGCGGCGTGGAACTTCGCGGCGGCTTCGCAGTACATACTCGGTGTTAAGCCCGATTATGACGGGCTTGTAATTGACCCGTCAATTCCGGCAGACTGGGGCGGCTTTACAATAACAAGGCTTTTCAGGGGCGCAAGGTATAAAATCACTGTCAAAAACCCCAATAAAGTCAGCAAAGGCGTAAAATCCCTCACAGTAGACGGAAAAGCGGTCGAGGGCAACAAAATCCCCGCTTTCCAAAACGGCGAGCATGAGGTTGAAGTGGTTATGGGATAGGAATTAATATTAAGGCGAATCCCCTGGGAGGTAACAACTCTCGGGGATTCTTTTTGGGCTAATCGTTAGGCTTTTTATGACGGCTTTGCGTATTTGAAACTTTAAAAGGAAAATGATGGACTACCTATATGGAACTTAAAAATTCGCGAAAAGCTTGCGGTTTTTTGCAACCTTTTATGCTTTTCGGCAGTTTTAATAATAGACCTGTTCGCGAGTGGGTCTGGTATAATGCGGCAAAACCGCAATAACGGAGGAAGACAACATGAAAAAACTAACGGCGGCGCTGACCATTTTAGCGCTTTTACTTAGCTTGGCTACATTTACCGCATTTGCGGAAGACGATGGCGGGAATACCGAGCAATCGCCTGAAAATTCGGAAAATAGCGGCGAGAATGGTGAAAATGCTGAAGAAAACGGCGAAAATCCTGAAGAGCCCGAAATGTTTGAAGAAGAACTTGGTGCTGATGAGGAGGGTTGTATTCCTTTTTCGTTAGTTAAAGCGGCGCTTGAGGACGAGAACCCTTTTATAATGCTTGATTCAGGCACGGGTAGCGTTTTAACGGGGAATTCGATTATCGCTATATATGACAGCGGGAAAGTAACAAGGTTTGAGCTTGAAAACGGCGCAGTTGTTTTTATAGACCCCGCGACAATAAAGACAAGCGGTGGCGACGACGGAACTGAATTAGGGATTCACACGAGAAATTATGTTGATTTAAACGTAAAAATCACGCCAATCAATGAAAGCGCGGGTTCTTTCGGGGATTGGGATGCAGAAGATGAAGAAGAAGATGTTTACGACGAGCCGATGGAGGGGCATTACACAGAGGAGCCTACTGTTGCGATTCATTTATATTTTTTTGACGACGCCCCTCATAGCGTGGGACCATGGAATATGGAATGGGGTCCCGACCCATATGGTCCTGACGCAGATATTCCTTACGGCGCTATTGGATATTCTGTTTCCGGAGATGGCATGTTTGAGTGGATTTCCGAAACCGCTCCCGAAACCGTTAACCGACCTGCCCGCGATATTACCCCTTATGTTCCTAAATACAGCCTCGAGAGATGGTATGAGGTTGACGAGCAAAAGGGAGTCAGTTGGATAGAAAAGCGCATTGTCAACGAAACCGGCGAGGTGGAAGCCGAATACGGGTTCTGGATGGAAAGTATAGTTTTCATATCTGCGGCAGAGGAGGGGGATTACGGGTTTGAACTCGGTATTGAAATTCCCGAAAGCATACTTTTGCAGGCGGGGTTAGAGCCGTGGAATGAAAAGACATGGTTTAATTGGGATTATGCTGCGCTTACACGGGTTGAAGACGGTAGCGGTGAGCTTGAAGAACAGCTTTTCCCTGTGAGCGGCGACGCCCGTACAATTACCGTAGGCTTGAATCAGGGCGGGCATTATTTCCTGAAAGGGGGCTATGATTACGATGGCTGGGGCGAAGACGACGCACTCGAGGCTGATTTTGAAATGGTTGATATGTCTGTACTTGCCCGGGGAGCTTTGGGGGACTATGATAATCCCGCGACAGGCGCGGCGACCCTGCCGTTTCTCGCGATTGCTATATCGGCAAGCGCGGTGGTGGTTGTAAGTTACAGGAAGAGGAAATAAATACTTGCAAAATTAAATGTATTGTGCTATAGTACTTTTAGAAAAATGAAAAGGAAGATATGCCATGAACAAAATTCTTGTAATCGGCGGCGGCGGTCGCGAACACGCTATTTGTGCCGCTTTGAAAAAATCCCCCAAACCCTTGACGCTATACTGTGCGCCCGGAAATGGCGGAATTTCGCAAATTGCCGAATGTTTCCCCTCTGTTAAAGCCACAGATATTGATGGTGCGGTGGATTTAGCCAAACGAATCGGTGCGGATTACGTCTTTGTCGCGCCCGACGACCCCTTAACCCTCGGCATGGTTGACGCTATGGAGGCGGCGGGCATAAAAGCTTTCGGAGCAAGAAAAAATGCTGCCGTGATTGAGGGGAGCAAGTCTTTCTCCAAAGCTCTTATGAAAAAATATAATATTCCGACTGCCGAATATGCGGAATTTGATTCTGAAAGTATTGAAAGTGCGCTGAATTACATAAAAACCCAAAATAAATATCCCGCCGTCATAAAGTGCGATGGCTTGGCGCTTGGAAAAGGCGTTATAATTGCCAAAGATTTTGCCCAAGCCGAAACAGCGGTAAAAGATATTTTGCTTAACGGGAAATTCGGCGTGTCGGGCAAAAAAATAATTATAGAGGAATACATGACAGGTCCTGAAGTGACGGTTTTAGCTTTCAGCGACGGACAGACCGTAGTGCCTATGGTTTCCGCGACCGACCACAAACGCGCCCTTGACGACGACAAAGGCTTAAACACGGGCGGAATGGGGGCAATCGCGCCTACACCTTATTATACAAAGCAATGGGAAAATGAATGTCTTGAAAAAATAATACGCCCGACCATTAATGCAATGCGGGCAGAGGGGCGGGCGTTTAAAGGCGTTTTATACTTCCAGATTATGCTAACTGATAATGGCGCAAGGGTCATAGAGTACAACTGTCGGTTCGGCGACCCGGAGGCGCAGACGGTTTTGCCGCTTTTGAAAACCGATTTATTTGATATTATGACGGCGGTGATTGAGGAACGGCTTGACGGTATAAAAATCGAGTTTTCCAAAGAATACAGTGCCTGTGTTGTTATGGCAAGCGGAGGATACCCCGAAAATTATAATACGGGGTTTGAAATCAAAGGCTTGGAAAAAGTTTCCGACGCAATAATTTACAGTAGCGGGACTAAAACCCGCGGCGAAGAATTAATAACAGCGGGCGGGCGGGTACTCAGTGTAACGGCTTTAGGTGAAACTCTTGACAAAGCCATTGAAAAGGCATACACAGAAATTGGCAAAATCAGTTTTGAGGGCGGGTTTTACCGCAAAGACATAGGTAAAAAAGCGCAAAACTATGTAAGAGCCTGAAAGGTTGCACAAAAAAGACTAAATATTTTTCAATTTACTATTGCAAACTTTGGCGAAAGCATGTATAATTATAAATAGTCATTTAAGAACATATTCGTTTTTAAATGACTTAAAACAAAAAACATTCATTTTATGGAGGAATGAAAATGAAACTAAAAAAATTAACGGCGCTTTTATTGGCTCTGACATTCACGCTCAGTATGGCTGTTTTTCCGGCGGCAGCGGACGGAACGTTGCAGGTTCGACCGGGCGGCGGCGCATCAAATTATGAAATCAGGGTTTCGGGTTCTGTAACCGGAGCGGTCAATTTTACCATTGGGCAAACCTTTACGCTTGACCCTTTGTTTGTACCGCAAACCTATACTTCGTCTTACCCGATTATAAGGTCGTTGGAAAACGGAGTTTCGGCTAACGTAAAACAGGTCAAAGACGTAAGACTGAATAACGCGCAGGTAACCCAACAGACGATAAGCATTGGCGCGTTTGAATCCACAAATACAATTGTAGCGGGAACCCAAACCTTTACATGGTCGGCAACCATTGTGCTTTTTGACGGGGACCAGCATCCGGTAGACAGCCTTGGTTTAAACACAAACTTAGGGGGAATTACTTATTTAAACGCTACCGGTAATGAGCCGACAATCAATTTCGGTACGTACGGTAACATCTCTTTGGGAAACTATCGCATTAACGAGGTAAGAAACGCTTCGTCTACCTCGACTCTCCCTTTAAATCAAAACCTAACCACTGCATCATACTTAGGTAACGGCACGAGAATGGATTCTAACGCGGCTGTAGCCGTAAGAGATTCCTCAAAATTCGACGTGACATTGCATTTTAACAGGGCGGCGACAGGCGTTGAAGCTTTCGGTTTCAGCACCGACCTCAGCAGTACAATACATACCGGCATAGCCACCAGCGGTTCGCGCTCCATGACTATACCTAATGTGCCGAAAAGCACTTTCTTCAATGAGGCTGAATTTGCGATACTCGGCAATATGCTGCCAATTTTTGAATATACCTTTAAATGGATGAGAATCACCAATATAAGCGCGGGCAATCTCGGCATAACGGGGATTGACATAGCTTATTCGGGTACGGCAAGTCCGTCCACAGGCACTAATAATCAAACCTCTACAGGCGACCTAAAACTCAACTTTAACAGCATAACCCTGAACGTAGGCGCTGACCAGGCAAGAATCAGAGCCGAAGGCTACTCGGCAAACGACCTCAAGTTCAGCGTTGCGTCCCCCGGCAGGAACAACGATATTGTTACAATATATACCTCCGGCAGAATTTGGGCAAGAAGAGCCGGCACGGCAACTATTAATGTAAGAGATAACGCCGGAGCGCTGGCAACTGTGCGCGTAACCGTAAGAGCCAATCCCTCGCGCCCGATTACCCGCTTTGAATTTTCGGGTAGCGGCGGCACAGTCTACGAGGGCTCAAGATACAACCTCTTAGCCTCAAACAACGCTACGGTGAACCCAACGAACCACAACGACACCATCAACTGGTACACCAGCGACAGAACCGTAGCAACCATTGACAACGGCAGAATGACCGTAGTAGGAACCGGTCGCGTCACCATAACCGCCGTTACGGGTAGCGGTATACAGCGCACTCGCACATTCACGTCTCATGCACCCGATGTAAGCTTTTCGCCTACAAGCGCCAATGTGCGCGTGGGACAGACTGCCCGCATTAACGCTACTGCGCGTCCCTCTTCGGACGTTGTACTGTACAGGTCTTTGAACCAGTCTGTGGCTACCGTAAGCTCCACGGGCGTAGTTACGGGCGTTTCAGCCGGCAGTACTACCATTGAGGTTTATACCAACAGAGGCGCACTCAAAACATTTTCGGTAACGGTCAGAAATTAGCACTGTAATAAACATAAAATCCCCCTTTTCAAAAAGGGGGATTTTATGTTTATTATTTTACTTTAACAATTTTCTTCCATTTCCGCCTTAGCCTCTTCAAAGGGCTTGAGAATAACGCCCTCCGCGTTTGCCATTTTTGCAATCGTCCTGTAGACCTCTTTGGCGTTAGTCCGGCAGGCTATATCGGCAAGCGCGATTAACAACGCTTTGGTTTCATACGCCATAAATCTGACCTCCCCTCGGCATAGCCTTTATACCTATATTATAATATAATTTTTTAAATTTGTCAAGGTTTTCGCGAAATGTAGGGGCAGACCTCGTGTCTGCCCGAAAATTTAATATTTCATGTAATTCGTCGGGCAAACATACGCGGGCGGACACGAGGTCCGCCCCTACAATTTGACATTTTCTTGCATTTATGGTATCATTAATGGGGGCGAAAGCCCGCAAAGGCAGACATTAACTATAACGGTTAAATAGGCGGTTAGCCGAACCTCCACGCGAATACTTAATGAAAGGGGGTGAGGCAATGTCGTGGAACGAGTTTTTCAGCCTTGTCATTGCAGTTTCAAGCGTACCGCTGACATATTCGGCGTTCCGGCAAAACGGCAAAAAAAAGTAACCGCCCCCCAGCCAAAGGTGTCGGTTACTAACCACTCTGTAGGCTAACCGTCTAAAGGTCTGCCTTTTTCTATTTATATTATAATATAATTTTTTAAATTTGTCAATAGGTTTTCGCGAAATGTAGGGGCAGACCTCGTGTCTGCCCGAAAATTTAATATTTCATGTAATTCGTCGGGCAAACATACGCGGGTGGACACGAGGTCCGCCGTACCGCTTGCATACCCCGGGATGTTGGATGACCGCAAACATACGCGGGCGGACACGAGGTCCGCCCCTACAATTTGACATTTTCTTGCATTTATGGTATAATTACGCCACAAAGGTTGTACCACGCAACACGCGGCATAGGCGGTTGGCGGAATCTCCCGAAAGGGGGTGACCGCGTATGGATTTGATTATTACTTTCTTAATACTTTACTTACTATATTGTATAATCGAAGAAATAAATAACCGCCCCCGGCTAAGGTAGCGGTTATTTTCAAATAACTCAAACTAAACGTCAACCGCTTATCGGTATGACCTTTGTTATTTATATTATAATATAATTTTTTAAATTTGTCAATAGGTTTTTTCCGCCGCGGGCGGGACGGGGTTCGCCCATGGCGACGGGCAACGGGGGCTTATTACTTTTGCTTGTGCAAAAGTAACCAAAACACACTCGCTCAAGCGCCGCGAGGGGCTTGCCAATGCGCTACCCCTTTCCCTCACATTGAGCAAAAGGACAGACATGATTTTTCACCCGCAGGGTAATTTCAGTAAACTTATAAGGTAATACTATAAATAGCTGACTTTAAAATTATTTCCCGTAAGTCTGCTCAATGTGAGGGAATCGGGCAATACTTATGCAAGCCCCCGCCCGCTGATTTACATAAAACATTGAATTTTCGGGCAGACACAAGGTCTGCCCCTACATTTTTCGCGGAATTTTCAAAAATTTCAAAAAATTTTGAAATCACCTGAAACTTTTCCGGCAAACCTCATGACTACCAATATGTAAACGGTCAAGAATCGGAACCCCTACCCTGCGTGACCAGACGTTTCGGTGCGAATTAAGTGAGAAATCAGTTCGACTGCCCTAAAAGTCACAAATTCATGAAAAATATCTGAAATTTTTATGAAACCTTGTTAATTCTGACTATTGCTTTTTTCCGCAGAATAGGCTATAATGCAATAGGGCGATGAAAAATCGACCAATTACCAAAAAAATTAAAAATTTATGGAGGACAAACAATTATGAAACTCAGAAAAATTCTTGCAAGCGTAGTTGCTGTAGCAATGGTTGCTTCCGTAGCTATCTCTGCAAGTGCTGCTTCTAAAGTGTTAGCGGGCGAACCCAGCAACACAAAAGAAATTACTTACACCGGTGCTATGGCTGTATCTTCGGGTTCTGCTACAATAAGTGCTGATGCCGTTAATTATGACCTCGGTATTGACGTTCAAGCAAAGATTAAAGAAGTAAGAATCAACAACGTTCTTCCCGATTCTAGCGGTAACTGGACCATTACTTCCGGTGGCTTCTCTGCTGCTGGTACTATCGTAGTTGCAAGCGGAACTAACTTAAATGCACAAGTTCGCGTTGTTTTTGAAGCTGTAACAGGCGAAGACGACTTCGGTCAAATCGTTGAAAAAGACGACCTTGACGACACTACTTTAAAATTAACAGCGGCTCCCGGCGGTGCTGTTGAAGTTGGTCTTACACCTTCTTCTGTAAAAGCTGAAACCGGTAAAATCGGCACAGACATTTTCGGCGGATTCAGCACTTCTGAATTAGTAAGCATCGCACGTGCTGGCGGCGCTACTCTTGAAATCGGCGTAACCGGTCACAACGACCAGACAATAGCTCTCCGTCAAGACGGTAAAACCGTTTCGATTGAAGTTATAAAAGACAACAAAGCTACATTAACTGTACCTGCAAGCGTATTCGCTGAAACTTGGGACGGCGGCGCTGCTCCTAACAGAGATAACGTAGACATTCGCATCAACGGCGCGGCTGCTACAGTAAACACTGCGACCCTTTCATGGGGACCTGCTGACGAACCCGGCGCAGGCGAAGCTGAAGAAGAAGGCGGCGAAACTGAAGGCGAAGGCGAAGAAGGTTGGGATGACGGCGAAGGCGACCTCGTACCCGGTGAAGAAGTTCCTGGTAACGACTTCGGCGGCGAAGGCGGAGAAACTGGCGGCGAAGACACCACTTATGGTTCTTTCGGTAGCCTTGAAGAACTCAACGCTTACCTCGCAGCTAACAACATAACTCCTGCAATGGGCGCAACCGCTTTAATCAACGGTGTTGTATACACTTGGAACGGCACAGCTTGGGCTGCCGGCGGTACTAACCCTCCTACAGGCGTTGCTCTTGCAATCGTTCCTGCTCTCATAGCTGGCGCGGCTGTAGCAGTAGCTCGCAAAAGAAAATAAGAATTGACCCTATAAAGGTTGATGAATAAAAGCAAGCCCCCATAAAGGGGGTTTGTTTTTTTGTTATGTTTTTTGTGTTAAATGTCAATAGACAAATCGGGAGCAATCGTGTATAATGGTCATATAAAGAGGGGTGACAAGATGAACAATGAAGAAAAGATTTTAAATATTTTAATGGAAATGCAGGGTAATTTTGCAGAAATGCAGGGTGATTTTGCAGAAATGCAGGGTAGTGTTGCAGAAATGCAGGGCAGTGTTGCAGAAATGCAGGGTAGTATTACAGAAATGCAGGGCAGTATCAAAAGCATAGACCGAAGATTGGAGGTTATAGAAACAGACGTTGAATTTATGAAAGAAGACATTGAATTCATGAAAGAAAGCAACGAATACGTAAAAGAAAAACTTGATGAGGTATACGTCAGTACAAATCATTTGTTAGAATGGGCTGATGAAGTAGCCACTATTGAGCAAATCCCGGTAATTAAAGGATAGCAGGGCGAAAAATTTTCATAATTTTACATATTATAAATTAATTCTGTCGGCGTACAATAAAACCGACAGGATTTTTATATTTAAAATTCTTGTCCATAACCAAATGAAAGGTACGAACTTATTTATGAAGAAGTTTGTTATATGCTTAATTACAGTCGCGGCTGTATTCACGCTTGCCATATCCGTTTCGGCGGCAGTCGTGAATAATGGTGCGGGAACAACTGTTCGCGGTAACGGCGCGACCGGCGCAACCGGCGCGACCGACGCTGTCGGCGGCGTCGTCGGTGCGGCTGAAAATGTAGTCGGCGGCGTCGTGCAAGGCGCGGAAAACGTAGTAGGCGGCGTTGTAAACGGCGCGGAGAATATAGTCGGCGGCGCTAACCATAATATCGCCCCCGGTAACAACAATCACGGAATCGCACACGGAAATAACGCCCTCACAGCGGCTGAACGTGACGCGCTTGAACGCGCTAACCGTGAGCGCAACCCCGCTACCGGCGTAGGACTGGGTTTAGTTGAGTTTGCGGCAATCGGTACAACCATGCTCGGTACTGCGGCTTTAGCTAAAAAACGTCGTTAGTTGCAGGATTCCAAAACAAAAATCAAGGTGGTTAAAAACCACCTTGATTTTTTAAGTTTCTTTACGCGTAGCCATAATTACGCCCTGGATTTTCTTCAGTTTTGTCAGTATGCTGTTAAGTTGTTCGATATTGGCGATTTCCATAGAGGCTTCAATGCAGACGTTGCCGTTCTTTAATTTTTTACCCAAAAAATCGCTGATGTGAAGTTTGTTGGCTGAAATTACAGTGGTTACGTCGGCTAAAAGTCCGGTTCTGTCCTCGGCAATGACTTCAATTGCCGCACGGTAATAAATATTGCCGTGATGCGCCCACCAAACGTTAATCCAACGTTCAAGGTTTTGCTCGGTGTTTACGTTGGAGCAATCCTTTTTATGCACCGAAACGCCGTACCCGCGTGTAATAAAGCCAATAATGTCATCTCCGGGCAGCGGCGTGCAACACTGTGCAAACCGTACCAAACAATTGTCTATGCCCTCAACTACAACGCCTTTGGATTGCTTTTTCGCAATAATTTCCGAAAGGTCGGTAATTGGCTCGGCAGGGCTTTTTGAGTCGTGTTTGGCTAAATAGAGGTCTTTGATTTTTTGCACGGCTCTCGTAAGCGGAACTCCGCCGTATCCGATTGCCGCCAAAAAGTCATCGGTTGCATCATAGCGAAGTTCGGTCGCCGCCTGACTGAGTAATTCATCTTCATGAGGTACATTGTTACGTCTTAATTCACGCTCCAGGTTTTCTTTCCCGTGAGAAATATTTTCAGAACGCCGCTCGCGTCTGAACCACGCACGAATTTTCACCTTAGCCTGATTGGTTTTAACCACGTCTAACCAGTTTCGGTTAGGAGCGTAGGCAGGGGAATTTGTGGTCATAATTTCCACAATATCTCCGGTTTCAAGGGTGTATTCAAAATTTACTATGCGCCCGCCTACTTTAGCCCCGGTCATTTTATTACCGACTTCAGAGTGAATCATGTAGGCGAAATCTATAACCGTAGCACCAAGCGGTAAAGTAATCACGTCACCTTTAGGGGTAAAAACGTATACGTCATAGGGGGCGAGGTCGGTTTTTATGGCTTCCGTAATTTGCTGTACGTCGTCGGCTTCCTGTTGTTGCTCCAAAATATGGCGAATCCATTCGAGCTTGTTTTCTCCGGCTGACTTTAATTTGCCTTTTATCCCCGCTTTATACTTCCAGTGGGCGGCAACGCCGTATTCGGCGGTATTGTGCATATCAAGCGTGCGGATTTGCACCTCGAAAGGGATTCCCTCCTTGCATAAAACCGTAGTGTGAAGCGACTGATAGCGGTTATTTTTAGGGGTGGCGATATAATCCTTAAACCGAAACGGTATGGGGTGAAATAAATCATGGATTATACCGAGAATATTATAACATTCAATAACCGATTGCACAATAATGCGTACCGCGTATATGTCATAAATCTCCTCGAAATTCTTGCCGTCAACAAAAATTTTCTTATAAATACTGTAAGTGCTTTTTACCCGCCCCTCTATAATCGGGTCGGGTTTTATATTATTAATCCGCTCCATAATGGTATCGGTTATGCGGTCAATAAAACAGTCGCGCTGTTCTTTGCGTAAATTAACCTGCTCCTCTACAGAATCAAAGGCGTAAGGGTCAAGGAAACGTAGCGATATGTCTTCCATTTCCTCTTTTATGTTATTCATGCCCAGACGGTGTGCAATCGGCGCGTAAAAGCTCATGGTTTCAAAAGAAGTATCAAGCTGTTTTGCAATGGGGCGAAAGTCAAGGGTTCGCATATTGTGAAGACGGTCGGCAAGCTTTATTAAAATAACGCGAATATCTTTCGCCATAAATATCAGGATTTTACGGATATTTTCGGCGTGCTGTTCCTCCTTGGTAGTAAGGGGAACCTGCCCCATCTTGGTTACGCCGTCCACCAAAAGCGCAACATCGCCCCCGAATTTTTTCTCCAACAGCGAGAGCGTGATTCCCGTATCTTCCACTACGTCGTGTAAAATCGCGGCGACAATGGTATCGGTATCCATATTGTATTCAAGCAGAATACAGGCAACCGCTATAGGGTGGGATATGAAAGGGTCGCCGGAACTGCGCTTTTGCCCTGCGTGCGCGTTTTCGGCAATTTTATAGGCTTCGGTGATTTTGTCAAGGTCATAACTTGTTTTACCGTCGCTTAAAATTTTTGACAGTAATGAATCTATTGTGTGAACCATAAAAGTCCTCCTTGACATATATTTTTTGCTTGTGTGAGTTTTATCTGCCGTGGGCGAAAAAACCCCGCTCTGCAGATTTTTTCTTACAAAACAGCTAAAGCCTTAAACCTGCCGAGGATTTCAGAACTCTCCAAATCGGCTTTTTCGGAAACGGGCAGAAGTTTTATTAAATCGTCCGTCAGCTTATATTCAATAAGCCTGAATTCGCTGAGTACGTCAAGAATAATTCTGAACTTACAGTAATTTACGCCTGTTTTAGAGGCTTCGGCAAAAACACGTTCCGCAACCGTAACCCGATTTGAATTAACCGAGTTACGCAAAATATCATAAATTATTTTTATATCGTTTTTTTGAGGGAAAGCGCGTTCGGCAAGCCTTTGGTTGATTTCTTCGCCGCGAATAAGATTTTCATAAGCGTCCAGCGCCGCGAAATGCCTGTCCTGATTGAATCCCGCGTGCCGAATATCTTTTAACTGCGCCGAAACGCTTCTGACGTTATTATATTCGTTTATATCAAGGCTCACCAAAATGTCTACAGCTTCGCCGTTTTCATATCCGAAGTTATCATAAGTGCAGGAAAAATTCAATATTTTCTGTACCACGCTACCTACGCGAACGTTAAAGGTTAGAAACTTACCTTCTTTAAGCGGCTTTTTTGAAAGTATTATACAATTTTGCAGTAAAAATACAGGTACTGGATTGCACTCCCCGAAAGGTTGCAGGGCTTTTAGATTTTCGACATTCTCAAGGTTTAAATCCTCGGGGGCAAGAATTTTGTCAATGTTTATTACATCGCGGGGCATCTGCGGGAAATGAATTTTGCTGTAGCTTTTTATTTTATCGGCAATAACGGGGAAGTTCTCTGCTTTGGCAGTGAAACCCGCCGCCTTGACATGTCCGCCGAATTTTTCAAGCTCCTCCCCGCAATGCTCCAAAAGCGGAACTAACGGGAAACCCTCAACGCTTCGCGCACTGCCGCGAACAAGTTCGCCGTTATCATTGTTGCCGCAACTTGAAATAACTATATTAGGTTTGCCCCATTTGTTCAAAAGGCGGGAGCTTACGATTCCTATAACACCGTTATGCCAGTCTTGACCGTGTAAAATTAATACCCGCTCCGAAAGCTCTTTCGGGTTTTCCGAAAAATAATTGTCAGCGTGGTTCAATATTTCATTTTCCACCTCGCGGCGGTTGTTATTAAGGGTTGTGAGTTCATGACTTCTTAATTCTGCTAAATCTTCACTTTCGGCAAGTAAAAGCTCGGCAGACTTGCCCGCATGGGCAAAACGTCCCGCCGCATTAATTCGGGGGCAGACGGTGAACGAAAGCGATGTGGCGGTTATACTGTTATCCTTATCCTCATTTAAAAACCCGCATTGCCGCAAAAGCTTATATAAGCCCACATTTTCGGTATATGGCATAATTTCCAAGCCGCGGCGGACAATCACCCTGTTTTCGCTCGAAAGCGGAACTACGTCGCCGATTGTACCTATAGCCGCCAAATCCGCGAACTGCTCCAAGACGCCCTCTATATCGTCTTCCATAGCCATAATAAGCTTTAAAACCACGCCGCACCCCGCAAGTTCTTTGAACGGCGAGGGGTCGTCGGCACGCTTGGGGTTAATGACAGCGTCGGCGGGCGGCAGGGATTCGGGAGCGGTATGGTGGTCGGTGACTATAAGCTTTATACCTTTTTCCTTTATGTAAGCCGCCTCGTCAACAGATGTCGTACCGTTGTCAACAGTTATAATCAGCTTTGCCCCTTTTTCGGCAAGGTTGTCGATTGCCGAAAAATTCAGCCCGTAACCCTCGTCGCGGGAGGGAATATACCAATTAACTTCCCCGCCCTGCGCCGCAAGATACTGATAAAGAATGACGGTCGAGGTCACACCGTCACAGTCGTAATCCCCGAAAATAAATATTTTTTCACCGTTATGTAAAGCCTCTTTTATAATTTTCACGGCTTTTTTCATATCCGCGATTAGAAAAGGGTCGGAAATCTCCCCCGCATTAAGAAATTCTGCCGCCTCTTGCGGGGTTTTTATACCTCTTGACGCTAAAACATGCGAAACTAATCCGCCGATTCCGAGTTCTTCCGAAATGGCGCGCGCCGAATCCGTTTCCGGTTGCCTGATGTTCCAGCGTTTCATATTCTCTCCTACAATATGTTTTAAAATAATTATAGCACTTTTAAAGAGAAATGTAAAGAGCGGAGACCGACATGTTTTTGCTGAATTTTTGCTCAAGGGTTACAAAGCCGCCCCCCTTTCACATATTTGCATTTTTCAGAATGTCGCCGGACAGACTTTTCTTGACAACCTCGCCAAAATTTGCTATTATTTAGAAAAACACCTTGAAAGGCAGGAACTTATAATGAAACAAACAGTAACCTTCGGAGAAATAATGTTAAGGCTGAAATCGCCGAATTATGAGCGTTTTTTTCAAACCCCCGTACTTGAAGCGACTTTCGGAGGAGGGGAGGCAAACGTAGCGGCTTCGCTGTCAAACTTTGGACTTCCCGCGAAATTTGTAAGCGTACTGCCCGATAACGATATAGGTGACGCCTGCGCGGGCGAGCTCCAGCGTTTCGGCGTAGATACAAGCTCTATTGCCCGCAAAGATGGAAGAATCGGCATATATTATCTTGAAACAGGTTCAAATCAGCGCGCATCTAATGTTATATACGACCGTGAAAATTCGCTGATTTCTCTCATTAAACCCGGTGATATAAACTGGCGGGAGATTCTGAAGGACGCTGATTGGTTTCATATTACGGGAATAACCCCCGCTCTCAGTCAAGGCGCGGCGGACGCGTCAATAGAGGCGGTAAAAATCGCCAATGAAATGGGGCTGACCGTTTCCTGTGACCTGAATTTTCGCGCCAAGCTTTGGAAATACGGCAAAACCGCACAGGAAGTCATGCGGGAGCTTTTCAAATATGTACATGTAGGGATTGCAAACGAGGAGGACTGCCAAAAATCGCTCGGCATAAAATCCTCCGAGAGTGTTACCAAAGGCGAGCTTAACACCGATTCTTACAAGGAACTCGGTAGTCTTGTCATGCGGGAATTCCCAGCTCTCAAATACTTAGCCATAACTCTGCGTGAGAGTAAGAGCGCCAGCATTAACAACTGGGCGGCGTGTCTCAACGACGGTAAGAATTTTTATCTCAGCAGAAAGTATGAGCTTACCGATATAGTAGACCGTGTGGGCGGAGGAGACTCGTTTGGCGCTGGGCTTATTTACGGTCTTAAAACCTACGGAGAACCTCAAAAGGCGCTTGAATACGCCGTAGCGGCAAGTTGTCTTAAACACACCATTATGGGCGATATAAACCGTGTGAAAAAAGGCGAGGTTGAAAAGCTGATGGGCGGCGACGGCTCGGGACGGGTGCAAAGATAGGTTGGGTTTAATAGAAGTAAGAAAAAGAGCGGAACTTGTTCCGCTCTTTTTGCGAATATTCCCCCCCTTTTTATCTAAGCTAATAATAAAAAGGAGAACGCCTTTTGAGAAAAATAAACATACCTCCAATTTTAATTCACCTTGCTCTTTTTGCAGTAATCGTCGGGTTTGCCGCGTTTTTCGGTGAAGTTGTAATGGGTTTCGTCTTGGCGGCGGTTTTATTGCTGTTGAATTTAACGCTACGCGGCGCGGGAAAGCTTATAAGCGGTAACCCCTACCCCCAAAAATGGTTTAAGGCGCTCCTGATTTTAATTAACACCCTCGTTTTAATTTGCGGTCTATTATATATAGTACAGGACGGATTCTTTTTCTTTAATATCAGCGATGACCAAAGCCGCAACTTTCTACGAGAGTTGCCCAACAATCATGAAATTTATTTTACCGCCGGTAATGGTAAAACCTACCACGGTATGATGTACCGCGAGGAAAGTCAAAATCAATCGGGGGAGCAAAAAGTTCCGCTTATTATATATTTCGGCGGTAACGGCGAGTGCGCCTCGGGGCATTTCGGTGGCAATCACAGGCAAAGCCGATGGTCTCACTTCGCGGGGTACAATTATCTTTATGTTGATTATGAGGGCTATGGGCTTAACGACGGGAACCCCTGCCATTTGAATATATACGAGCAGGTTTTAGCTGTTTACGACTGGGCGGTAATGCTCCCTTACGTTGATGGTGAACGTATTGCCGTAATGGGTTACAGCCTCGGAACGGGCGGTGCGGTATACCTTGCGGCTAATCGCCCTGTCACGGGGTTAATTCTCGTTGCGCCTTACGCCAACGGTTATGATTTATACAATAACGCGCTCCCGATTTTTCACGGAGCTTTAAAAATTTTAGCGCGTCATAAATTTGTATCCGACAAGCACGCCCCGAATGTTGATTGCCCCATTTTGGTCATAGCGTCGAAAGCTGACGAAATTGTACCTTTTGAGTCGTCAAAGCGTTTAGCCAAGCTGTTTCCCGGTGGTTTGGAGGCGGTAGAATTCTTTGAAATTGAAAATGTTTTACACAATGATATTTTCAGCTTATATGGCGTTTATGACAGTATTCAAGCCTTTTTAGAGCGCATAAACAGCGCGGAAACAAGGTAAAATTAATTTTATGACAAAATTGTATAATTTTTACAAAAGCGGTTGGTTAATATAGACAAAATTCCCCTCGAATTGTTAATAACTCTTAAAATCCGACAAAGGTTACAAAGCGGTAACAAAGCCTTTTCGGATTTTCGTTGTGCAATTTCTACAAGTTTCCACGCTTCATTCTATTTGACTTTCACAAAAAACAGGGGTATAATGGATTTACCGGTTAAGGTTTTCTCTCCGGTTATCCAAAAACAGAAAACAAATATTACAAAAATTTTTATAGAACAGGAGGATAGTTCTTATGCTTATGGGTGATATAATATCTCCTTTTTTCGCAAAAGTGGGCGAAATGTTCGCCTTGACGATAACAGCACGTTTCAAAGTAAAAAGCGTAAGAAACATCTTGCAGAACCGCACGGCAATTTCCTTAGCGTCAATTTTTACGACCTGCACCGTTATATTTATGCTGACAGGCGCTTTATATTTTCGTAATGAGGTGACAATTACCGACGGAGTCGATACATACACCGTTTATACCATGAAAAACAGCCCTGACGATATATTGTCGGAGCAGGGAATCACCTTAGAGGGATTAGATTATTACGATTTCAGCGGTTTTGAAGGTGATAAAAACGGCAAATCTGCAACACTTTCACTTATTCGTTCATTCCCCGTCACAATAACGGCGGACGGCAACAGGGTTAAAACCGAGGCTTTTGAGGGTGAAACCGTCGAGGAAGCGTTAAACCGCGCAGGTATAAAGGCTAATGAACACGACCTGATTGTTCCGTCTTTGGAGCAACCCCTTTACGGAAATGACGCTATTAAGGTTTCAAGGGCTTTTGACGTTACCCTTTACATTGACGGCGACGAGATGATAGTCCCCGTAACCCCCGACGGCAAAACCACCGTGGAAGACGTACTTCTTCGCGAGGGCATAAACCTGAAAAACGCCGAGGTAGTTTCCGACAATCTGCAATATTTAGCCTATCCCAATATGGAAACGCAAGTAAGTACAATCAGATATGTTGACAAGGTGAAGATTAACCAACTCCCTTATAATACTGTAGAGCAGTCCTCAAATCTTGTGCCTATGGGCGTAAGCAAGGTCACTGTTCCGGGTGAGGTCGGCTCAGAGAAGGTTGTAATACGTGAAAAGCTTGTGAATGGAATAATTGTAGAAGAGCAGGTTATTGACACCGAGATTATTTCCGAACCTACAGACGAAGTAATAAGCGTAGGAAAGGCTTTGGCTACTCCTTACAGCCCCCGCGATTTTTCTGAAATAGAATTGGTTGACGGACTTCCCGCAAGCTATGAATATAAGATTTCCGGTAAGTCCACCGCATACACAGCAGGACCTAACGCGGGAACTGCCAGCGGGCGTAAGTTACAGGTCGGAACAATTGCGGTTAATCCGAATGTAATACCCTACGGCTCTTTGGTGTACATAGTTACCCAGGACGGCAGACGGGTTTACGGCGCGGCTGTAGCGGCTGATACCGGCGGATTTGCAAGCAGAGGCGATATATTGGTTGACCTTTATATGGGGCTTTCAAGCGACGCTTATTCCACCGCCTGCGAATGGGGCGTGCGTAACGTAGATGTTTATGTAATAAGCACCGGAGCTTATTGATTTGGTAAATTAAGAAATACGCATTTTGTAGGGCAGACCTTGTGTCTGCCCGCAAATTTTATAGATTTTAGGGCGAACATGAGGTTCGCCTCTACATTTGCTACGAGAATCCGACTATCCGATTTGACTTTTGTGTTTTTTTTTGGTATAATTTTGTCATGTGTAATAAAATATCGGACAAGCCGGATAATTTACCGCTGATTTGCGGCAAAAACGCCGTCTTAGAATATCTTTCAGCCGGGAAGCCCGCAGATACCCTCTATGTTTTGAAAGGCTCGCGAGACCTCAGCAAGCATGTCGCGTTGGCTAAAGAACAGGGGGCTGTTATAAAGGACTGTGACGCCGCGAAACTCAACTCCTTAACCAATAATATGCGTCACGGCGGGGTGGCGGTTATGATTCCTGAGGTGGAATACGCCTCTCTTGAGGACGTTTTAAACGTTTCAAGTGAAAAAGGTAAAAATCCTTTTATTATAATAGCTGATGAAATAACCGACCCGCACAACCTTGGCGCACTGATTCGCACGGCGGAGGCGGCGGGGGCGGACGGTTTGATTATTCCCAAGCGCAGGAGCGCTAACGTCAACGCTACCGTACACTCGGTTTCTGCAGGGGCGGCAAGCCACCTCAAAATATGCAGGGAGGGCAGTCTGACCGACGTTATAAATAAACTGAAAAAGCTTAATATATGGGTTTACGGCGCGGAAGCCGACGGCGTTCCCTATTATGAGCAGGATTTTAAAGGCGGCGTCTGCCTTGTCATAGGCTCGGAGGGAAACGGATTAAGAAGACTGACTAAAGAAACCTGCGACGTTATAATTGCCGTTGATATGCACGGGAAAATAAATTCTCTCAACGCTTCGGTCTGCGGCGGAATTTTAATGTATGAGGTTGTAAGACAGCGAAGAATTAAATAATTATTAATTAACTAAAAGTGTGGTGATTTTAATTGAGCGGATTTTCAATAGATGATATTCTTGCCGAGGTGGATAAAAAACGCGGGGTCAGTCAACCAATCAGCGACGGCAAAACATCGGAAATAGATGAAATTTTAAATAAAAAAACTGAAAAGCCGGAAAAATCTGAGGACGCGGAAAAACAAAGAGTTTCAAGATTTTCGGCAGTTTCAAAACCTCCGCAGGTTTTTGAAACGCCTGAAATTCCGGATTTTCCGCAAATTCAAAAAGTCAAAGAAGTTACGAAAACTCCCGAGGTGGTGCCTCCCCCCTTAATTGAAGAATACCGTGAAGTACGGGAAACAATAAAGAAACCCGAAAGAACGGATTTCCGTTCCGTCCCCGCTCCCAAAAGGAAACGGGAAAAACGGGTTAAAACCGAATTTAAAACAGCCGACATAGTTTTCAAGAAGGCGATGGTAGTCCCAAAGCCGGTCATTGACGACGGCTTAGAGGAAATTGAACAAATCCCCGAAACACCTGAAGTTCAGGAAGTCGTTACCGAATCTAAGCTTGCCGAACCCTCAACAGCTCCGAAAATTGCCGAAATTACAGGGGAATCGGAAACCGCGGAAACCGCGGAAACTGCTGATTCCGAAAAGCGCGAAAAATCCAATCGCGGCGCATCGGTTTCAATTGGAGCTAAGGACGGCGATTCGGAAAGCTCTGACACAAGCATTTTTGATTTTCCGAAACTTGAAATTACGCAGGTTTTGGAAAAATTAAGACCTTCGGCGGCTGACGGGGTTTTGGACGAGGCGCTTAAAAAGCGGGGCGAGGCGCTATTGGAACGCGATTTGTCGTTAGAGCAACCCTTGGAACAAATAGACGCGCTGAATCCTTACGATATGCTTGACGCGGTGAGCGGTGAATCTGAGGATTCTGAAAATCCCGAAAAAAACCTTTCTATTACAGATGACTTTTTCGGGAACGCAAAATTCACTTCCCTGCTTTCGGGAGATACAAAAGGGATTGCCGATGGCGATTTAAAGGAAATGCAGGCAAAGTCGGCTGAAAATATCGAAACCTCTAAAACTGCCGAGATAGAACAACCCGAGCCTGATTCAGAGTCTGTCAGAACCTACATGCCGGGCGAGGCGACGGCGTCACTGTTAGCGGAAAGCGTAGGCGCTACCATCGTTTTAAGCGAGAAAGCCAAACGCAGTAACACCGCTCTTGTTGAATCCCTGAATAACGCGCTCAGAAAAAAGAGAGAGAGTGACGTCAATGCCTACCGCACCCTTACGGTTGAGGGCGGGTTCGTTGATTCGGAGCTTGGGGCTGAGTCCTTTGAAAACAGAGTAACCCACGGGTTAAATATTGACTATAAAAAGCAAATTATAAGCGATACCGCCATTTCTTTGAGCGAAGACCCCATGCTTGCCGAGCAAAGACTGCGCGACCTCGCGGGCAAGCGTAAGCGCAAAATCCGTGATTTCGTACTTGAAGATATAGAGGACGAAAAAGACCCCAATTATTACGAAGAAGAGCAGGAATCGGACGAATTTGATGATTACGACACTTCGGGGCAAATCTGGAGCGACCTTTGCGAAACTCATAAGGGGCTGAAAATTCGTTTTGCCATACTTTTTATACTTACGGGCTTTACGTTATTCCTGACTTTCATGAATGATTTCGGCTTTAGTATGGCATATAATATATTCGGCACTGATTTACTGTTGTTTGATAAGAGTTATGAGCCTACAGGCTTTTTAATTCTTAATCTTGTTTTGGGGATTACAGGCACGCTTGTATGTTCTACGGTGGTCAGGGGCGGTCTCGCCAAACTTTTCTCAGGGCGGGGCGACTGTGACAGTCTTTGCGCCGTTCCGGCTGTTTTAAGCGTTTTGTGCGTTCTGCCGCACCTTTCGGGTGAAAGCTACTTTATGCAAGGTTTCACCAACATTTTCGTAGCGGCGGGACTTAGCGGGCTTTTGTTTAACACTGTCGGGAAACTCATGATGATGTCCCGCGCCAAGCGCAACTTCCGTTTCGTTAGCGGAGACAGCCCTAAGTATTATGCCGAAATAATAGAAGACGAGCAAATTTCCCGCGCTTTCACAAAAGGAACCTTGCACGAATTACCGGTACTTTGCGGAATGAGGAAAACCGAATTTCTTACCGATTTCCTTAAAAACAGCTATTGCAACGACAGAGCCGACCTACTCAGCCGTTTTCTGACCCCTGCTGCATTTGCGGCGTCTGTAATCGTCGGTCTCGCCGCGCTGTTTATACCTTATGAGAATCCTTTGTATGACAACAATATTTTCTGGGCGCTGACGGCGGCAAACGCGACTTTATGTCTGCTTTCGCCAATTTCAATCATGTTTCTTGTAAACAACCCGCTTCTGCGCGCCTCTAAGGCGCTCTCTAAGAATGACGCAGTAGTTTTAGGGTATAACTCCGCAGAACGGTTTTCACGCGTAAACTCGGTGCTTGTGGACGCCTCCTCGCTGTTCCCCGCGGGCAGCGTGGATTTCAGAAACCTCAAGCGCTGTCAGCAGGAGAATTCGCTAAACCGTTTTGCCATTGACGATGCGATTATCACCGCCGCCAGTCTTGCAATAAAAAGCGGCTCTATTTTGACCTCTATGTTCTACGACATGATAGCGGGTAAAAGCGAACTGCTTTACGAAATTGACAACTGTATTTATGAAGTCAACATGGGGATTTCAGGCTGGCTTGGCAACAAGCGGGTCATGCTCGGCAACCGCGAGCAAATGAAACACCACGGCATAAAAGTTCCCGACATAAAAAAAGAACAGCAATATTCCACCAAATTCGGCGAAGTGGTTTACCTTGCCGTCGGCGGCGAAACTATAGCCATGTTTTTCCTAAAAATAGTGCCTAACGAGCAGATTAAGCAATCTTTGCAATCACTTCAAAGGTGCGGCGTTTCAGTAATTGTGCGTACTCGCGACTCGCTTGTCACCGTACATTCGCTTGCGGAAACCTTTGAACTCGCGCCCGAAAGCCTTAAAGTCATTCCTTTCGATTTGCACTCCTCGTTTGATGATTGCACAAAATACACTTCACGCGGCGACGGTAATGTGGCTTGCAACGGTACCTTCTCCTCTTTCGCCGGCGCGCTTGCCGCCGCTAAGAAAGTAACCCACAATATAATCCTTTCATCGTCTTCGCTGTTCATCGGTCTTTTGCTTGCCGTCATATTAAGCGTTATATTCACGATTTTTGCAAACGTTTCAATGCTCTCCCCCACAAACGTTGTGTTGTACAACGGGATTTTCTTTGTACTGCTTATGTTAATGCAGGGATTTAAAAGGTATTAGCACAGATTTCGATTAAACTTATATATTCATAATTAAATTCCCTGCCGGAACTTAATCCGGCAGGGAATTTAATTATGAATTTTGCAATTTTTAATTATTTAGATTTTTTGCCTTTAACACTTTTTACAGCAACAACCGCGCCCGCAGTAGCCACAAGACCTATACCTGCTGCAACAGCAACACCGGGAAGCCCTGTGTCAGCGCCTTTGTCTTCGCCTGGGTCGCCTGTACCTGCGTTATTGTCTTCATCAGTTTCAGTGTTTTCTTCATTTGTGTTAGTTTCATCTTCGCCTTCGCCTTCTTCTTCGCCGACTTCTTCTTCTGTAGATTCAGCACCGAAATCTTCATTGCCTTCTTCGTCGATTTCGCCCTCGCCCTCTTCTTCGCCGAGTTCTTCAGTTACGCCTTCGGTTTCGTTTTCATCAGTTGCAGCGTCGTCTTCTGCGAATGCAGGAACGGAAAGAGCAGCAACCATGCAAAGTGCCGCAAAACCGGCAAGTGCTTTTTTAAACATTGTTTTTTCCTCCAAAATTTTTTACTTTTTTAATTTCTATATAGACTTTACTCTATACTATAAGTAATTATACACCCTTTTTTTCTCAATTGCAATAGCAAATATGCACAATGATAAATGAAAAATCCCCCGCTTTTTGGTTAAACGGGGGAAATTAACTTGAATTATATGTATTTAATTATTTTCTTTTTCCGCCTTTTACAGAAACGAGAACGCCTGCGGTAGCTACAACAGCAATACCTGCAACGGTAGCGATTCCGGCAACACCGGTGTCAGCGCCGTCAGAACCTTTGTCTTCAACGCCTGTGTTTTCTAACTGAGCGTCTTCTTCTTCAGTAGTTTCTTCTTCAGTAGTTTCTTCTTCAGTAGTTTCTTCTTCGGTAGTTTCTTCTTCAGTAGTTTCTTCTTCGGTTGTTTCTTCACCGACTTCTTCAACTAACTCGTCATTGGTTTCGTCGTTTTCGTCTTCTGCGAATGCGGGAACTGCAAGTGCAGCCATCATGCAAACAGCCGCAAAAATAGCAAGTGTCTTTTTTAACATTGTTTTTTCCTCCAAAAATTTATGACTTTTATTTTTATGATATAGCCTCGTGCTATACTATAAGTAATTATACACTCTTTTTTGCATAATTGCAATAGCAAAAATGCACAATGTTTACATTATTTCTGCGGTTAAATGCAACAATAACCTATAAAAGAGGTGCGATTTTTGTCAAATTTCTTTGATTTCAGGCGTTTTTGCAGTTTCGCTTTCCTCGCCCAAAAACTTTGGTAAATCCATTCCCGCCTGTTTGAAAACTTCGCCCAAGGGCGGCACGGATTTCATGAGTCCGCTTATAAAATCAGAGGTTGCCGTTTTGCCGTCGTTTGCGGAACTTCCCGAATCCCAAACCGTCACCTTATCAATCTTAATGTTCTTAATCGCCTCAACCTGAATTCTCGTCAGTTCTTCAAGCTTATCTGCAATCAGCAATTTAACCGCGCTGTCGGCGTTTCCGTCTGCCGCCGAAACAAGCTCGCGAATACCGTCGGCTTGCTTGATTAAAATTTCTTTCGCGCCGCGCGCTTGAGCGTCTAACTTAGCGAAAATAGCGTCAGCCTCGCCCTTTGCGTGTCTTCTGATTACTTCGGCTTGGGCTTCGGCGTCTATTTCAAGCTGGCTTTTCTGAATTTGGGCTCTTACGATAATATCCGCCTGCTGGGTAGCGCGTTCAAGCTCGGCTCTTGCGGTTTCGGCGATTTTTTGCGCCGCGTAGGCTTCTTCCTTTGCTTTAGCTGCCTGAACCGCCTCTGCCGCCACGGCAAGCTTTAAGGCTTCAGCTTCTCTTTCGCGCCTGTTCGCATCAGAGCGGGCAATTTCTATTTTAGCGTCGTTCTCACCCTGTATAGCCAAAGCATCAGCCGCCGCCACCTGAATACGCTGGTCGCGGTGAGCATGTGCCTGACCGATTTCACCGTCGCGGTCTTTTTCGGCTACGGATTTTTTAGCGTCGTTGATTGCCTTTGCCGCCGCCTCTTTACCGAGCGCCTCAATATAACCCGACTCGTCGTTAATGTCGGTAACGTTTACGTTAATGAGCCTTAGCCCGATTTTTTTAAGCTCAATTTCCACGTTGTTAGACACCGCGAGCAGGAACTTGTCGCGGTCTGTATTGATTTCCTCAATTTCCATTGTGGCGATAACAAGACGGAGCTGACCTAAAATTATATCTTTTGATAAATCTTGCACTTCATTAAGCTTTAATCCCAAAAGCCTTTCAGCGGCGTTTTGCATAACGCCGGGCTCGGTGGAAATACCAACCATGAACCTTGACGGCACGTCAACGCGGATATTCTGTTTCGACAGTGCGCTTTTCAGGTCAACGGTAATGGAAATAGGCGTAAGGTCTAAATACTGAAACGACTGGAAAACAGGTATGATAAACGCCGCGCCGCCGTGTATACATTTTGCGCTCCTTGCCTGTCCGCCCTTGTCCGAGCCTACTTTACCGTAAATTACAAGAATTTTGTCTGACGGGCATTTTCTGTAGCGGGACAAAATCCCCATAAACAGCGCAAAGAAAATGATTACCGCTACGGATATTAAGATGATGATATTTTGGTTCATTGATTAAGCCTCCTGATTAATTTATTAATTCTATACTTAAAATTTTATATTTCCCGTCTTCGGGAATAAAGGTGTATTTGACAACGCCGAGGGTTTCAAAAACGCCGTCATTAAATGAATAGTATGAAAAATCTCCCCCTTCATAATATCCACTGTGACCGATTACAGGGTTGTTTTCCGTTATATCTGTCGGGGTTGCCGCAGGCTCATAGTGAGCAGGGCTTTTCAGGTAAATATTTTCGCCGTTCAAATAAAAATAATAAAAATAAAGGTCAACAACCTCTTCACCTATCGTCTGTTCTTTTAAAATAAGAGTATAGCCGCTCGTAATGCCAAACGCACCTATTGAAATTATGCCGTCGTCATCGGCGTAATCACTATATCCGGGTTTGAATTGCACGGCTTCCTTTGAAAAAAGATAGTTGAATATAAAGTCGAGATTTTCAACCTTTAAGACATGGTCGGCTCCGTATTTTTGATGAATTTGAATAACGTCTTCTTCAGTCGGGGCGAGAGGTTCAAGTTTACCCTCCCTAATATAAAAATTGTTAAAATTAATTAAATTCCTTGCGTTTATTATTATTTCGCTTTCATTGTCCTCGGGAATCAGGGTGAAATAGAACATATTGACGATTCTTTTAAGCTCTGACGTAAGCTCTGTTTCTTCCTCCGTGATTATAGAAGCCCCGTCTTCATCATATTTAATCCAAACTTCCAACGGCGGTTTGTTTTCGTACATATCCGGCGGTTCGGGATTTCCCGGTAGCGGTGGTTCAGGATACTCAAGCGTAACCAAGGGTTCGCCCAGCACATCGGATTCGCTGCCCTTGGGGGTTATTTGCATGTTTTCACAGGCAGTCAACCCCCAAACCGAGATTATGATAATCAGCGCTGTAATTTTAAATTTCATAAAAAAGTTCCTTTAAGCGTCAAGCTTTTCCACTACAAGCACATTTCCCGCCAATATATCTGTAACCCGAACGGGTGTGTTTATTGTAAGCGGACCGCTTTCACTGATTGCGTCGCACTCGACCTGCCGTTCCGACATAAGCACCGTGACCTTGCCGCGCTTTGTTTTATCTTCCGGAATAGATATGTAGACCGTGCCGGTTTCCCCGATTAGCGTTTTCATGTTGAGCGTGCCGCTTTGGGTTAATTTCCCTGAAAACCGTATAATTTTCGCCACGCCGTACATAGCAAAAAAGCCTAATACAAACGCCAAAAGAAGCGCGAGCGCAACATTTTCAAAAGCGTCCATGAATAAAATTCCGCTCCACCCGAAAACGCAGAAAAACGCCACGATTCCCTGAAATGAGAATAAGCCCATTACTCTGAAATCCCCGGGAGCGCCGCCGTCAAGGTTTCCCGCCCCTGCGCCCTCGCCTACGTCCCCGTCAAAGCCGTCAAATGCTGAAGTATCCGAAAAATCCACCCCCTCGGACGCACCACCAAATCCTATTATGATTAAGATTGACTGAATAATCAGCAAGAGCGTCGCCGGTATGGCTACGCAGTAAAGGATTTGCCGCACAACGTCAAGCGCCGCCCACCAATCTGAAAACCATTCCATAAAAATCCCTCCTTTTTATGTAAATTAAATTTACCTTAATTCTATTATAAAGCTTTTTCGACATAATGTCAAGATGTTCGATAAAAAATATTTGCCTGTGTAAACTTTACCTGTCCCGGTCGCCCGCCTAAACAAATAAAATTTGCAAAAGCAAATAAATTAAGTGATGGTTTAGTCGGCAACGCCCCCTAATTTATATTTTAATGAACAATTTCGTAAAAAAGACTTGATTTTTATGAAATATAATGCTAAAATATAAGTAAATCAAATTTACCGCGTTGTAAGGAAAACGGAGTGCTTACATGAACAATACACTTCTCGGAAAAAAAATCAAGGAAGCCCGCCTCGCCAAAAAGATGACCCAATCGGATGTGGTGGGCGGCTACATAACCCGAAATATGTTGAGCCAGATTGAAAGCGGCGCGGCGTTTCCCTCTATTCGCACGCTCGAATACCTTTCGGGGGTGTTAGAAGTTCCCATGTCAGAATTAGTTTCAGATGAGTTTTCTGAAAATCAGAACATGACCGACCTCCAGTTTAAGGCTCTTATGTCCCTGGTTCGGGATATTCTTGACAGAAGCAAAGATATTGAGGAGGCAAAAGAAAAGTTAGACAAGTACGTTGAGAGCAGATTTGTAAAACAGGAAAAAAACCAAACAAACATTGACAATTCTTAAAAAACATGCTATATTTTATACGACAAATATAATTTTCAAAAAGGAGACAAAATCATGTCAAAATATTTATTCACATCAGAAAGCGTAACCGAGGGGCATCCCGATAAAATCTGCGACCAGATTTCCGACGCGGTATTAGACGCGCTTTTTGAGCAAGACCCCTATTCCCGCGTGGCGTGCGAAACCTGCACTACTACAGGTATGGTTTTAGTAATGGGGGAAATTACCACAAAGGCTTATGTAGATATTCCCAAATTAGTGCGCGGCGTGGTCAAAGATATTGGCTACGACAACGCTACTTACGGTTTCGACTGCAACACCTGCGCCGTGCTTTCCACTATAGACGAGCAATCCTGCGATATAGCAATGGGCGTAAACGATTCTTTAGAAACTAAAAACGCGGCAGAAAATGACATAGGTGCAGGCGACCAGGGTATGATGTTCGGTTTTGCATGTGACGAAACCCCCGAACTTATGCCGCTCCCGATTTCGTTAGCTCACAAGCTTGCAAGAAAGCTTACCGCCGTTCGTAAAAGCGGAGAACTTGATTATCTTCTCCCCGACGGAAAATCGCAGGTTACTGTCGAATACGACCAAAACCGCAAACCTGTGCGAGTTGATGCGGTGGTGATTTCCTCACAGCATAAGGTTTCGGCTTCTTTAGAGCAAATACGCGCCGATATTATAGAAAAGGTTATTAAAACCACCGTTCCCTCGGAACTGCTTGACCAAAACACAAAGTATTACGTCAATCCTACCGGCAGATTCGTAATTGGCGGACCGCAAGGGGATTCAGGGCTTACCGGCAGAAAAATAATTGTTGACACCTACGGCGGTTATTCCCGTCACGGCGGCGGCGCTTTTTCGGGCAAAGACCCGACCAAGGTTGACCGTAGCGCGGCTTATATGGCGCGTTATGCTGCTAAAAACATAGTAGCCGCAGGGCTTGCCTCAAAGTGTGAGGTTCAGCTTGCCTACGCGATTGGCGTGGCGTGTCCCGTTTCGGTTTTGGTTGACACTTTCGGCACGGGAAAGGTCAGCGATGACAGATTAGCCGATGCGCTTTCGGAAGTTTTTGACTTCCGTCCCGCAGCTATAATCGAAACGCTTGACCTTCGCAAGCCCATTTACAGAAACCTTGCCGCTTACGGGCATTTAGGCAGAGAAGATTTGGGTGTTAATTGGGAAAAAACCGATAAGGCAGATGCGTTGAAAAAGGTTTTAGGTTAGAATTAATAAAAGGGTGGGGACTTGTCCCGCCCTTTTTTGCGTATAACGTTCGCTTCGCGAGAAAAAAGTGCGGGACTTGACGTCTACTCGAGCAAGAATATAATCGCATAACAAGAAAGCGGCTACTTTTTGAATAAGTAAACCGCTTTTTTATGGGCAAAGTGAAACACTACCTGAAATGCTTATACTCCGAGATGATTCATTACTTTTTTCTTTGAAAGGTTACTACTATGCTAAACAATAGCGGTTGCGCCATTGTTTCTAAGATACCAAGGTTCATACTAACAGGCATATCCTCAATAGGGGCAAGATAAATTAACCCTTGGATGGAGCCGTGAGCAGGTCCATAAGTATTGAAGATACCAAGTATTACAAGAATAGCCCAAAGTTTAAGCCATGCCAACTTTTTCCCGATAATGCTGTCTTTAATCCACCAAATTACTATTCCCAGCATAAGTCCTCTGATAATTTGAGCAATCAATACCGCCCCCATACTGATTTCGCCCAAGGGTCTAAAACCCATGAGTTCTACTGCACTATCTGCGTAATTAAAAGTTAGGGGCATAGCAATTAAAGTGACAATCGTGTAAGTAATAACGTGTACCGCTATTACTTTCGTAAAAAATCTGAATTTTTCATTTGAAAATAGTTTGTGCATGGCTTTCATTATCCTTTCTGCGGTTTTTTTCTAACTTTTATGGAAACCACATAAAGGCATAAGGCTATATATACCAACCAAAAAGCAATAAATGCAATGAAAGGCTCTAAAATCAAAGGATAGGGTGCGAGAACCCTGCCAAGTAATGCATTGTAGATTAAGGAAAGGGGTATAAAAGACAATAACCAAATATTTACTATCCAAAACGCTCGTTTTCCTTTTTCGACATTCTTAGTCGCGTTAGCTACCCCAATACCAAAATTCAAACAACCCATTGCCATAAGAGTCAATCCCACAGCAAGTGCCGTGGTTGTTTGTTTTTCGTGCCATATAGTACATGCCAAAATAAGCCCGATGGCAATAAGAAAAGTGGCGGAAGATAAAAATACGTTCGCATCTAAAGCGTTCTTTTCCCTCGCCTGTTCTTTTGTTTGTATCCCTTTAAGGATATAATCCGTTGTAACCTCAAAATAATCGCTCATTATGATTACTTTTTCGATTTCAGGTAAGCTTTGCTCGCTTTCCCATTTCGATACAGCCTGTCGAGACACCCCGATTTGAGCCGCAAATTCTTCTTGGGATATACCTTTAGCTTTTCTTAAGTCATGTATTCTGTTCGCTATATTCATTTTATGACACTCCTTTCATAAAGTAATGTCATTATAACAAAAATATCGGTTGCGAAGCCACCAACCATGATTGGATTTTTGTCAACCTATGGTTGCATGATATAAATTATATCCTGTAAGCTTCGCCACTTTTTATTCAAACAACGTAGGTTTCAAGCCGTTATTAATCCAAAATTCAATCAGACGCGGCAGAATCTCGGCGTTTGTCTCCGAAACGGCGTGTAACAATATAACAGCGCCCGGGTGGGAAGCGGCAGTTATTTTTCCGAATGATTCTTCCTGCGGCGGCTGATTGTCAGTCTGCCAGTCGGCGTAAGCGAATGACCAGAAAACACTCCTGTAGCCGAGTTCTTTTGCGATAGAAAGGGTTTCACTGCTGAATTCGCCTTTCGGGAAACGAACCAGACGCATTTCATAGTTAAAATTCTCTTTTACATAGTCGTGTAGCTTTTGGATTTCCTCCTTTACCCTGTCCGTCGGAACGTCCGGGAAAGACGGGTGAGAATATGAGTGGTTGCCTACCTCGTGACCTTCGTTAATCATACGCCGAATAAGTTCGGGCTGGTCTTTGCAGTAATCGTAGGTCACGAAAAAAGTGGCTTTAACCCCGGTCGCTTTAAGCGCGTCAAGGATTTTCGGGGTAAAACCATTCTCGTAACCCTCGTCAAAGGTCAGATAAATACGATTCTCAGTCTTATCGTCAATGAAAATCGCGCCGAGTTCCCCGTATTTCTTTTGCGCCGCGAGAGCGTCAACAGGGCGGTTTTTTCCGTCTGTTTCTTTCCCGAGCCCCCAACCTATTTTAGGCGAGCCGTTGGCGTAAGTTTGAACTTGCGCCAAAAGCGCGGGTTTTATGCTCATGGCTGTAAATTGAAAGGCAGTCGGGGTCATTTCCCCAACTGCCGTGCCTTCATTTGTTTCTTGGTTCTCCGGAGCGGTCGTTTGCGACGTCGTGGTGGTCGCGGGAGAGGTTCTCGGGGTGGTCATTATAGATGTAGTTCCCGCCGCTTCATTGTTGACATTAGGTTCACAGCCCGTAAAAAGCAAAAGACAGCTTGCCGTTATAAAAATCGTGCAGATTATTAAAGTCTTCTTTAAAGTCTTTTTTGATTTCATTTTCACAATATTCCTTTTTTGTTGTTTTCGGCGGCTTTTAATATTTGCGCCGTCAACCGTAGTATAAGCAATTTTAACAAGGTTTATTAAATGAAAATTTTAGCAAAAAACGTCGGACGGCATTGTTTCGCTTTTTTTACGTGTAACGCACGCTTTGCGAAAGTACATTAATTACTCCGCTAAATAATTCTTGACTAACATCTGTAAAAGCTCGTCTCTGTCAATGTGACGTATAAGACTTCTGGCGTTGTTATACGTCGTTATGTAGGTCGGGTCTTCCGACAGAATATAACCGACAAGCTGGTTTATCGGATTATAGCCTTTTTCCCGCAAAGCTTCATAAACCGTTACAAGTATTTCTTTCATTTCGCCTTCGCGGTCATCGTGTACGGAAAAGGTCATTGTTTTATCAACCATTAGAATCACTCCTGAAAATACGGAATTTGTCTTTTAATATGACTTCTATATAATTATACAATAAATCTTTGGATTTTGCAAGCCTTTTTGAATATTTTGATAAAATGCCAAAAGCTGTTAATATTTTGCCAAAAAAATATATTATTATTTATAAATAATTACTATTGCAAATCACACAAAAAATTGATATAATGTTAAGAGGTATATATATAGTTGCAACAAATTAAAATTTTTTGCCGAAATAGGAGTCGTTATGGTGACCCAACCGAAAAAAGCGTCGGGGAAACCCGAACCCAAACCAACGCATGAAAACGTTTCTTTCAAAAAAATCGCTTTCGGGTTTAGTCCTGATGAAGTGAATATTTACATAAGCTCTCTCAGGAAGAAAAATCTTGAGCTTCAATCCATGTATGATAAACTTGCCGAAAGCATCAACCCCGAAAACGTGGAGAGAATGGAAATTCTCCAAAGGCAGGCAAGAGAAGCCGAAGATAGGTTTTTCAAGGAAAAAGAGCTGACCACCGTACTCGGAGCGGAATGTGCACAGTTGAAATCAGAAATCGACCAGTTGAACCAGCAGATTTCCGAATTGTCCGCCGCTGTTCAAATGCAGGCAATTGCAGTAGAAACCGCTACAACAGCCCCTGTTTTCAATGAAGTTGATGAATCAGAAACGCCCGCAGTTGAAGAAACAACGCTCGCCGAGGCGGCTTTGGTTGTTGAACAACAGACGATTGCAGAAGAAGTACCTGTAGCTGAAGAACCCGTGGCAGACCAACAACCCGACCCCGAACCTGTTGCAGATGAAGAAGAATCTGCTTACACGTTTAGCATTGACCCGGATTTTGCGGCATTTCAGGTTTCCGAGCCTGCTACGGCTGATGAACAAGAGCCTGAAAATCAAGAACCCGAAATTGAGGAAGAGTCCGATTACACACTTAATATAGACCCTGACTTTGCGGCATTTCAGGTTTCTGAACCTGCTCCTGCTTATGAACAGGAGGCGGAATCAGAAGAACCCGAGGTCGAGGATGAGTCCGCTTATACATTTAACATTGACCCCGACTTTGCGGCGTTTCAAGTCCCTGTATCGGCGGCTGTTGCCGAACCCGAATCTGAACCGGAGCCTGAATCCGAACTTGAACCCGAGCCGGTATTTGTTCCGCCTCCGGGGCTTGAGTTTATTCCCGAGCCTGAACCTGCTTCCGAGCCTGAACCTGCTCCCGAGCCTGAACCTGCTCCCGAGCCTGAACCTGCTCCCGAGCCTGAACCTGCTCCCGAGCCTGAACCTGCTCCCGAGCCTGAACCTGTTCCCGAGCCCGAGCCGGTCTCAACCTTAGAAACTTTTTCTTTCCCTGAAGTTGACGAAACCGATTCAGACCTTACAGATTTTCGTATGCCCTCGATTTCAACTCCGACCCCTGCCGAACCCGCAATCAGGCTTGATTTCGAGCCGATTCCGGAGTCGGAAATAAAACCTGTTGCGGCTAATGTTGCCGAAGATGAGGGCACAAAGGGTAGTAGATTCATAAAAATAAAATCGTTTTTATCCGGAACGAAGGAAGAAGCTCCCGCTCCGCCAATTGAGGTTGTCCCTAAACTTTCTCCGGAGCCTGAACCCATTCTCGAGCCCGAACCCATTTCCGAGCCCGAACCTATTCCGGAGCCCGAAATCTTAAACATAATTCCCGATGAATTTATGCAGATGATAGCCGATGCGGAGGAAGAAGACCTCGACAACGATTTTTCTTATCGTATGACCGACCCGTCTCCTAATCCCCCCCCCGTTAAGAAAGCCGTTAAAAAAACTGCGAAAAAACCCGTAACGCCCCCCAAATCGGCAGAGCCGATTGAACCGATACAAGCAAGCGCTATAAACAAAGCTGTTTCACCTACAAATATAGAGGGAATCCCCGGTTATGAAGACGCCTCCGAAATAACAAAAAAACTTTCGGACAATTTTAAGGGCATAAAGATTGAGCCTTGCGAAGCGCCTGCCGTTTCAAAATGGCAGGTAGACCAAATCGGACGCGGAGTTAGTGAACAGCCTGTCCGAAAGCCCGTGCCGACCGAAGATTCTCCTGCGTCAAGGGCGTCAAGGATTGACTTTATGAGTACCCCCGCCAAAAAGCCTTTTTGGGCTGAAAACACTAAAGGCTCTGCCACCAACCCCGGAAATTCCCTCATGAAGGCTAACGACACCCAGCACGACCCGCGCTTTGCGGAAACGCTTAAATCGGTTAAAACCGTGCATAGGGGTGACGACCTTATAGCCAAAAATCCCTACTCTGTCGAAAAAGGCGAGGACTTAATCCCCAAAAATCCTCTGCACAAGGAAAAAGGTCCGGATTTAAGCGAGGAGCTTTATCAGGTGGGGGTAGAGGCTCTTTCAACGCTTAAAGAGCCGCAAACGCCTGAAGAACCTGACGGCGCTTATATCCCAAACTTTGCCGATTTCTCCTCCTTTATGGTGGAGGAAGAAGACGACGATATGAGTACAGCCCGTTTCTAAACCATTTATAAAGATTTACACTTGATTAACTTAAAATTTAATAAATTTTAAGTTAAAGGGACTATAATGCCGGATGTTTCCGGTTAGGATTATCCGGCATTTTCTTATAATTATATGTTATTATTACAATTTTTTTGCGTTTTTTGGAGATTTTTACTTTTTTCTGTTGACAAATCAGCATTTTAATGATATATTTTTTGATAGCGGGTGAAATTTATGTCTGATTTGTCAAAACTTTCAATTGTATCTGAATTGGCAAAGCAGAGCGACGAGAGGTTGCTTGTTATGGCGCAACAATTCGGCGAACCCGAAAGCCGCCAAAGCGATGTTATGTCGGAGCTTATTACCCGTTATGTAAACATAATAGTTATAAAAGCTAATAAAATTGCACGCGGTTTCGGTCTTTTGAATCGGCAGGACGCGGAAGACTTTATTTCGGAGGGTTTTTTGGCGTTTTTAAATGCCATTCGCACTTACGATGAACAAAAAGGCGCATTTTCCGCCTACGCCAACGCCTGTATCGACAACCGCATGAAAAACGCCCTCGGAAAAGCACGGCGTACAATTATATTAAGCGAAGAATTCGACCCCGCTTTAATAAAAGAGCAAAGCCCCGGCGCTGATGACCTTGTAATAGAAAAGGAAACAAGGGAGGAGATTCTCAAAAAAATAAGCAAAGCACTGTCCCGTCGGGAATTTGAGGTTTTTGAAATGTATCTTAATTCCTTTTCTTATAAGCAAATCGCCGCAAGTATGAGCATAAGCGTAAAATCTGTCGATAACGCCCTGTCCCGCGCCCGCGCAAAACTAAAGGAGCAGGGAATTTAAAAATCTGTCGCCGCGAACGGCGTCAAAATTGTTAATTATTATATGTGACCCAAGTAGCTTAATTTCAGAGCGTTGTTTTACAAAGGTGTCGGTGTAAGTCCGTCCAAGGTCAAATTTTAAAAAGTGTGAGGTATCACAAAAATGTTTGAAGACAAAACCCTTCAATGCAAGGATTGCGGAGCAGACTTCGTATTCACAGTAGGCGAGCAGGAATTCTACGCCGAAAAAGGCTTCGTAAACGAACCACAGCGCTGCAAAGTTTGCCGCGACGCAAAAAAGAGCGCCGCGAGAAACAAGGAAACCTTTATCGCTACCTGCGCCGACTGCGGCGGAGAAGCAAAGATTCCTTTCAACCCCCGCGACGACAGACCTGTATATTGCAGTGAGTGTTTCGCAAAACAAAGAGCATAATATCCTTGTACCGCAAGAAGTCTAATACTAATTTAATTAGTATAAATGGGTTTTACTGCATCGGACGCTGTTTCTCTGTAAACAACAACGCATAGGTATTCCTGTAAAGACTTGAGCAAAAAGAATACGCCCTGCCCCGAAAGGGGGAGGGCGGTTTTCTTTATATTATAATAACATAAAATTCACTTAGAATAGGTTTTACAATATATAGCAAGACGACGGACAAAAAAGCGTCGTCTTTTTATTTTCTAAATTTTTACAAAACACCCCATTCTTTCCCCCTTCCTTTCAGCAAATTCCGCACGGCTTGTCCAATATAATAAAAGAAAACGGCGTGCCGTTCTTCCAAAAAGGAAAGGAATTATAAAGAAAATGAAATCGGATATAGAATTAAACTTAAAACAAAAATTGCCCCAAATGCCCACGCGGGACAGCCTTGTCCGATGCCCGTTTGTAATCGCGGGCGGACTGATTTTGGGCTTGACCTCGCTTTTCGGTGAAGCTTCGCCGTTTGCGGCGGTATTTTTAAGCGCGTTGTCGGGTTTCGACTGCGTTTACGCTTTAGCGGGGGCTTTAGCGGGATTTTTAATCAGCGGAAAATTCACCGAAAGCCTGAATATAATCACCGTCATGGTTGTCCTTGTAGCTTTCAGGTTTTTTGTCGGACGCTTTAAAAAGCATACACAAAAACACGCCGCTTTTGCGGACATGGCAACGGCTGTTTTAGCCGGCGCGGGCATATTTTTAACCACGCTGATTTTGTCGGACGGCTCGGGATTGCTTACAGCGCCGGCGATTGGCTTAGTGACGGGGTTCGGCTCTTACGCATTAGCCCAAAGCCGTAACTGCATACTCTCGGGCAAAAACCTTTCGGCGTTGCGTCCATCGGGTTTTGCGGCGCTCGGTTTTACATACATATTAATAATCGCCGCCCTCTCGAATTTTGAAATAAGTATGCTCAACATGGGAATCCTTGCGTCTTCAATCTGCGCCATTACTTTTTCTTATAAATTCCGTTATTCGGGCGGCGCTGTCTGCGGGGTTCTCGGCGCGTTCGGAGTCGCCATGATTAGACCCGAATACATGGGCGGTGCCTTAGCCGTCTGCATAGCGGGAATGTCGAGCGCACTTTTCGCAAGGCTTGGTAAATATACCCAAATGGCAGGTTTTGTCTTGCCGGCTGGGCTTTTTGTCGCTTTTTCGGGAATCGACAATTTTACATTTTCTGAAATTAATTCTTTAATAGCGGGGGCAATTCTCTTTCTTTTTGTGCCTGTAGAGCTTGTCACCAAAAGATTCAGACGGGAAACGATTTCAAAAGGCAAAGGAGGCGCCGAGGTTTCCGAAATTTTTGCCCGCCGTCTGCGCCTTACGGGAGAAGCTATGGGCGACGTAGGTACGGCTATTGAAAAAACCGCTGAAATTCTTGACCGCACGGGAAGTAAAGAGGTATCGTGGGTTTATAACACCGCCTGCGGGGACGTCTGCCGCCGTTGCCGCCACAACATGACCTGTTGGGGTAGCGAGTACGACCAAACCGTGAAAGTTATGGCAGATTTGACAAGTATATTGCAAAAAGGAAAGTTTATAAAACCTGAACATATTCACGGTACTTTGGCTTATCGCTGCGGGAAACGGGAACAGTTGGCAAGCGCGTTAAATTCTCAATACAGGGAATACACCTCAATTAACGCCGCCAACCGCAAAATAGCGCAAATGAGGACAATACTGTTGTCTCAAATTTCAGCTACCCAAACCATGATGCTCAAGATGTCAGGGGAATTCGGCTCGCTTTCGGACTTTGACCGCCATCTTGCCGCGGCGGCTGAAACCGTGCTTTTTGAAAACGGTATTTCAGAACCCAAGGCGGCAGTCACCGTAACCGATGGTCGTGCTACCGTAGAGGCTTACGGCAAAGGCAGAATAAGGTGTAACGCCGAAAGACTCTGTGACCTACTCTCGGCGGCTTTACGCCGCGAGTTTGACCTACCCGAAATAGTTCAGGCGGGGGGCGAATTCCTCATGACCATGTTTGAGCGGGCGGCTTATTCCATAGAATACGGCGTTTATCAGGTTTCACGTGGTAAGGAGAAAAACTGCGGCGATTATTTTGACAGCTTTATCGATAAGAAGGGTTTCGCCTATATTATCCTCTCGGACGGAATGGGGAGCGGCGGACGGGCGCGAATAGATTCAGCGTTTGCCTGTGGTATGCTGATTAAACTGCTGAGAGCCGGGGTTGACATAAACGCCGCAATTGAAATAATCAACAACTCACTGCTTGTTAAGTCTGCCGACGAGAGTTTCGCTACTCTTGACGTTTGCAGGATTGACCTTAACAGCGGGGACGTAGAGCTATTCAAAGCGGGAAGTGCCCCGACCTATATAAGCTGTAACCGCCGCGTGGTAAAAGCGGGCGGCAAAGGGCTTCCGGTTGGAATAGGCAACCACCCCGTTTATGAAAGGCAAAGTTTTACAATCGGACATTCCGACCTTATTATAATGGCAAGCGATGGCGCGGAGCTTTCGGAACGCTGGCTCGAACATGAGCTGTGTAAATCCGAGTGGGGAAAGGAAGATATGGATGCTTTCGCCCGCACGATTGCCACTGCCGCCAAGTATTCATCGGATAAGGAGAGGGAGGACGATATTTCGGTGATAGCGGTAAAGCTTATAAGATAGAGGCTGAACTTCAAAAACAGGTTATGCATTATAAAAAACAGGTGCTACTTTGTATTAAAACGCGAAAAACATACAAAGTAGTCCTTTTTGTTTACACCGAAGTTAAGCGGGTTTGGGGTGCAACCCTAACAAGCAATTCAAGTGGCTTGCCATTTGAATTGCTTGCAGTTTAGCGGAAACTTTGAAATGGTGCGGGTTTGAGGGGGTTGTTCCTAGATGTTTTTCGCCAAATATTGACTTTTTATATTTAATATAGTATAATGAGCGGAAACACAGAAAGCGAGGACGCTCTATGCTTCAATTTTATCTGCTTATGGTCGAAAGTGTCGAAGACATTGATAAATTTACCGAAATATATAACAAGTATAAGCATATGATGTACCGTGTTGCCTTATCCATTTTAAAGAAGCCGCAGGACGCGGAGGACGCCGTTCAAGAGGCTTTTTTTAGGCTTGCAAAAAATATTTCTAAAATAGATGAGGTTTCCTGTAAGAAAACCGAAGCTTTCCTTGTTATATTAAGTAGGAGTGTTTCTATTAATATTTACAACAAGAACCGTAAAGAGAAAGGCAAGGTAGACTTGGGCGAAGAAGTCGGCATGGACAGCGTTGTTTTTGGGATAACGCCGGACGCTCTTAATGAAGTCCTTTCAAAAGAGGGGTACAGCCAACTCAAGGAACTTATTGAAGAGCTCGATGATACATATAAAGATACGCTGAAGTTGAGATTTATTTTTGAATGGTCGAATGAGGAAATCGCGAATTTTTTAGGAATATCTAAAAATACCGTTGAGGTTCGCATAAATCGCGGCAGGGCAAAAATTATTAAGGCACTCGAAAAGGAGGGTTATTATGCTGACAAACAGTAAAAACACGTATGATAAAATTTTTGATTTAATTCTTGCCGAAGCGTTATGGGAAGATTGTGAGCGGGAAATTGCGTTGTTTGAGCGCAAAGAAGCTACTGAAGTTGAGTATACATTCAGTGAAAAATTTGAAAAGAACGTAAAACTTGCCGGAAAACAACTTAAAAGAAAGCAGAATATCATTAAGCTAAGGAAAGCCGCTCCTAAATTCGCGGCAAGTGCCGCCGCTGTAATTGTCTGCGTGGCTCTTGCTTTCAATCCTACGGTCAGTGCATTTTTTAAGGATATAATCACTAAAATAACAGGCGGGTACAATCAATATGAGTTTATTGACGATGTTGATATAACGTCTGAAAACTTCAATCATGAGCTACGCCCTGAATACCTGCCGGAGGGATACAGGATAACGAATGTTTATTACGGCTTAGACTTTATAATTATAGATTATACCGATAATGATGACAGGATTATTACATTAGAATATATTTCCGCCAATCATGGAGAAATAGGGGTCGATAACGAAAACTCCGAAACGTATACGGTATTGGTAAACGGCAAAGAGGCGATATTCCATGAAAGCAATGCAGACGACAGACCAAATTATCTGATATGGGAAAATAGCGGATATGCTTTTGTGCTTTTCGCACAAATCGAGTCGAACGAACTTGTTCAAACTGCCGAAAGTATAAAAATTTCATAGAATCCTGTAAGTTTTTCATTTTATTTTTGTTTATCGTTATAGAGGCGGCAATAAGCCCGCTCAATAAATTTGGAGGACAAAAGAAATGAAACGACTTTTAAAATTACTGGTACTCGGGATTTCAATCATGTGCTTTTCTATAGGCGCAACGGCGGCGACAGACGGGATTTACTTTGCGGACGTGAATAATTATGCGATTACTTTAAGTTTTTCGGGTAGCACAGCGAATTGCGGTTTAACAATTGACGGAGCTAATGGAACAACTAAGATTGACAACTGCACGGTTACGCTGAAAGAGAGTAACGGCTCGGTTGTGAAGCAATGGACAGAACAGTCCGCTACAGGCACAAGACTGACTTTCAGCAAAACCGCAAGCACCGTCAGTTCGGGAAAGACATATACGCTGAGTTTTTCGGCTACGGTTCACAGAAACGGGAATACCGAAACGGTGAGCGGCTCTACGACGAAGACGTATAACTGACCGCTGCGGAAAGGTGAAAAACTATGTTAAAAAAGGGACGCCTTTTTTATAAATCAAAGGGAATTATAGGTAATTTGATTGTACATAGAATTATTGGTAATTCACCGGTGTAGAAATTTACTAAGCAAAAATTAAAACAAAAAAATTTTAACGCCTTAAAAAAGGCAGGAGGAAAAAAACAATGCAAAAATTAAAAAAATTATTGGCAATGGTGATTGCCGGAGTTATGGTAGTAGCAATGACGACAATTGCGGCGAGTGCCCAAAGTGTTGAACCCATGCAAAGTATTAGCGCAAGAGCCGTACCTGTTAGAGGTATTTCTCCGCTTTCTGATTACAGTGCTACAACAACACTTACTTCAAGCTCATCAAGCGGCTATGCAACGAGTACCGCATCAAAAAACGCTTATATGGTCAAAGCTAAATGTGATGTAAACAATAACGGGCAATCTGTATTAACATCAGGATGGACTACGCAAAACAATACAAGTAAAGCAACGTCAGGCACCGTTAAAGCAACAACAAAGGTTTGCACATATACTGCGTATGGCGAATCACAGGAAACGGCTACATCGGTATTGTATGGAAGCGAAATTTCAAAAAGCTACTCTTAATGAAACTACCGCTACTTGGTTTAATACCTTGTAGCGGTAAATTCGTTTAACTTAGAATGAGGAGAAAATTTATGTATAGAAAACATAAACTTATAAATATAATATTGTTTTTATTTGTATTTATAAGTTTATTAACATCTTGCGGCAATCAAGATGATTTTATGAAACAAGAAATTAAAAAATCTCTTGAAGAGTTGGAAAGACTTCCCGATTATATGGCGAATATAATCGGTGTAAACTTATTAAACGGGAAAACGCCTACAGAACACGGCGTCGTCTACATTGATGATAAAAATGACACGCTTAATATTCTTTTCAACTGCATGATGGAGCGTGAATTAAATTATATATTAAAGATTTTTATAAATTATGCAGAAGCACAATTTATCATAGATAAAGAATTATATAATAAATATGAATTTACTGCGGATGAGGAAGATTCAATTGTCATTCCCTTTACTTTACATGATGAAATAGATTTAAGTTATTCAAACATAATAACAATAGCTATTTTTGTAGATGATGATTTGATTGAAAGAAGCGTATGCTTAGATTTTGAATTAGCAAAAACGGGTAATGACAGGATAATTGAGAATGTGCAAAGAGAAAAGGGAGAATATGAATTTGTAAATTTGCTTTTTCAAGGTATTATGTTAAATGAAGATTTTGATTTTTCAGAAAAAGGTGAAGTGTTTTTCCCGCCGGAAGAAATAGCAGTAAAAGCAAATGAAAAAATTACTTTGGCTTTTCGTGCAGGTAATTACAGTGATACCGATGATGTTTTGTTTTTACTATTAGTTGGTTGGGAGCAAGTAGAAATTAACGAAAAACAATATGAGTATGTGTCGAATAAAGAAGGTTACATTTCATGCGGTACGATTAAATTCTATGCGCCAAGCACCCCGGGCAGATATGAAGTTTTAAGTTTTATCTCAGCTGATCCTTTTCAATTAAGAACCGCAAACAATTTTTTTACGAATGAAACATCAAGAAGATTTACATTGGTTGTAACAGATTAAATAATAATTTATTAAAATCCGAGGAAGAAAGTAATGAACCTAAAAATCAGAAGAAAGAAGGAGATATATGAAACGTGTAATTCTGTTAATGCTGTTTATCCTTTTACTATTGACTATGGTTGCCTGCGCCAAAACACCTCCCGCCATAGATGAAAATAGCAATATTGAAATAAACTCGAACTTGCTTGACGATTTAGACTTGACTTATTCAGAGCTGACTGAAAAGCACGGAGAGTTACTTCAAGTCGGCGGAATCGGAGCCGGTTTTTGGTATGCATTTGAAAACGGTTATGGTCATTATTTTTGGAGTGGTGACACAGGTGCTGGTTCTCAGATAGAGTGGAATGGGCATCAAGTGTTGATGGATGAAAACGGCGATATAATTCTTGAATCGGCTCCGAAACCAAAACAAGGTGAAATCTGCCTTTTCATTGATAAAATCCCTATAGACAAAATGTTTATAGGCTTGACCTTGCCTACGGACGTTTCCGGAATTGAAGAAGCATACCTTATCGCGCATATCGGCTCATCGTGGAATGGGCATGATGATGTATTTAATTCGAGTTTTTCATACAAGAATGGAATCATTACCATTTCTACAAGCAATGCAAAAGAAGGAATTGACGTTGATTATATTTCAGGAGTTATAAATGACGAAACTCTGCTTATATTCGACAAAGAATCAACTGTAAGTATTAGGATTCGTTACGAATCCTAACAAAGAAAGGAAATATTATGAAAAAGACATTTAAATTTTTCTCGGCTATTTTAGTTTTGGCACTCTTTGTTTCGTGCTTGCCAATAACTTCCAACGCACAGCCATTAAGCGAAGAAAGCATTAACTCTGAAACTTTAACAGATCAGATTGATTTCAACAGTATGTTGGTTGAATTAGGTCATCAAGCGGAATGTGTGGAAGAGTTAATTCAAAATACACTTACCTACAGTAGAACAACAGATATTTTAGTTTTTAGAAATTTGTCAGACTTTGAAGAGGGAATAGAAGTTTTTGAAGGCGACGTGCAAAACGGAATGGTTGTAAAAATATTCTATGACGCTGAATCGTGGATAGAATATTTAATAATGCCTTCAGAATCCGAATTGAATCCTGGCAACATTATTAAACCAATACAGACCGATACTGAATTGGAAGCATCGATTCAGAACAACGATGAATTAGGTATTATTACACAAATCAACGATGACGACATGGTTATGCAGACCGCCACCCAATTTGCTTTGCCCGTTGATAATATTGTACTATCTGCCCAAATGGAAGGGAACATTAGTCAGTATTACAGTTCGTCACACGGTGGTATAGACATCGCATATGGCGGCACACATTATCCTTCGACAATTTACAATGCACCGATTCGAGCGGTAATGACTGGAACTGCCGTAACTGTTGCTAACGATTCCAGCGGATACGGTTATTATGTAGTGGTAAGTCACGACGATGGCTCACGTACACTTTACGCTCATATGACTAATCTAAATTCCGCTTCACTAAATGCATATGTCAGTCAGGGACAAGTTATCGGACATGTCGGGAGTAGTGGCAATTCCACGGGAAATCATCTCCATTTTGAAGTATGGGCTGGTTCGTCAAGCAGCACACGAGTTGACCCGTTGACATACTTAACTGGTGCGCCGACATGGGGTGGACCATGGACTGTTGCCCCTCGAACTCTTGCCGCAGGAGTGCCGGTTACATATGCGCGTGAAATGTATATGCGTCCCGGAGACACTATAACTTTCCAAATGGCAAAAAATCCAACCAACAGTACTGTTAGTTTCGGACTCGCTGAGCCAGACGGTGGTTTTAATTCCTCTACCAGAAATACTGACACAATCACAGCAAGGAAAGAGGGCATACATAAATTCAGAGTAAGGAACGAATCCACGGGTTCTGTTGAATTTGGCGGGTCGTGGATATGTAAAACAAATTAGCAGAGAGAATTTTAATAAATTAAAAGAAAAAGGTGAATACAGGTAATTTGATTGTATATAGGATTATTTGTAATTCGCTACAGTAGAAATCTACTAAGCAAAAAAATCTTAAAAACTTGCAGAAATATTTGCAAACATTTCTGCACCTAATGAAAGTGAGGACAACCCTAATGAAAAACAGCAAATTTAAAAGGTTTACATCGGTAATGGTTATGGCAACATTGGTGCTTTCAATGACATTTGCCATAGGCGCGTCAGCTCAAGCTAATGCAATTGACCCGTACAGCCTACCATTTGATGTTGAGAGTGGCAAAATGTTTGAAAACAGCATTGACGCGCCTATAAGCGGCGGTCTTGCACGAACGACCCTTGGTACAGGCACGCTTTATCATTCTAATCCTTTGTTTGGCAAACCGGAAGCGTATGCTTATACAGAAGCAAATAGTACTTCTTATTCGGTCAGAGCGAAATGCGATGTAAATAACAATGGCACCGGAACTAACAGCACGGGTTGGAAATCGGTATCTAATTCAAAAGCGGCTAATTCAGGAACTATTAAAGCAACTACTTCTAAGTGCATTTTCGATGGATTTCATGAAATCCAATCAACTTCAACTTCTGCAAAGGCATCAACACAAACTACGGCTTCATACAACTAAGTAAATGAACAAAGAAACATAGTGCGTCTTGCAGGGCGTTGCTATGTTTCTTTGTCATATAAGTAAGGGGAAGAATTATGATGAAAAGAAAATTGCCGACAGTAAAGTCCGGTTTAGTGATTATGCTGGTTCTTGTTATTTGTTCTGCGTGTAATAATCATAATAAAATAGAGAAAGATTTTACAAAAGAATATGAAACGTTATCAGGGGAATATTTGGTGTTGGGGTTGGTAAATGATACTGATTTAACAGAACACGGTGTAGTTTATCTTAATAGCATAACCGATAATCTCAACATTCAATTTGCAAATTTAACTGATTCTGATACCGAATACATATTAAAACTCTTTTTAAATTATGTTGAGATACCGTTTTTTATGGATGGGAACTACATGGATAGCTATGTCTTCACTGCAAAATCAAAGGAGTCGCTGATTATTCCTGTTTCTCTTGATGAAAATATATCTTTTGAAAACTCTCATATCTTAACCGTTGCTGTATTAACTTACCCCGGCAAATATGCGTATAAATCTGAAGTTATGAGTAATTCATACGGCTTAGTAATGAGCTATGAATTGGCAAACAAAAATGGGGGCAGATATTTAGCAGAAAAAACGAAGGCAAAAGAGCCAATGGAATACTTGAGATTGGAATATCAAGGATTGATGTTGAATATGGATTTTGCTACCGAAGAAAACGTTCCGGTTAATTTTCCGCCATATCAAATAAAAGCAAAACCAAACGACACGGTAAATGTTGCTTACAGGGCGGGTAACTACGAAAATGCTGAAGATGTTATAATCATTGTGTTGGTGGAGTGGGAACAGAAAGAAATAAACAACGAAAATTTTCTGCATATTGTTAATAAAACGGGATTTATGAGTTTCGGGCACATTGAATTTATTACCCCTCTGGAAAAGGGAGAGTATGAAATTACTGCGTTTATTGTAGAATCACCATATGACATAAAAAATTCAGATAACTTTCATTTCCATGATAAAGCGCATAGGTTTACATTGATAGTTGAATGAATATAACGCCAATATTATAGTATATGTTTGAATACATTTACAAGGCAGGTGGAGAACACATGAAAGTGTTGAACGAACTTGTTCAAACTGCCGAAAGTATAAAAATTTCATAGAATCCTGTAAGTTTTTCATTTTATTTTTGTTTATCGTTATAGAGGCGGCAATAAGCCCGTTCAATAAATTTGGAGGACAAAAGAAATGAAACGACTTTTAAAATTACTGGTACTCGGGATTTCAATCATGTGCTTTTCTATAGGCGCAACGGCGGCGACAGACGGGATTTACTTTGCGGACGTGAATAATTATGCGATTACTTTAAGTTTTTCGGGTAGCACAGCGAATTGCGGTTTAACAATTGACGGAGCTGCCGGAACAACTTTTTTATAAATCAAGGGGAATTATAGGTAATTTGATTGTACATAGAATTATTGGTAATTCACCGGTGTAGAAATTTACTAAGCAAAAATTAAAACAAAAAAATTTTAACGCCTTAAAAAAGGTAGGAGGAAAAAAGTAATGCAAAAATTTAAAAAATTATTGGCAATGGTGATTGCCGGAGTTATGACGGTCGCGTTGGCGACCACTGCAAGCGCAAACAGCCAAGCTACCGGGATAAAAGGTGACATCAATGGATATGCCGGATATAATTATTATGCGTGGAATGCAATACAGGGGTTAAAAATTGATGGTAAATACTATGCTGATGGTTGGACGGTTATTCAAACTCAAAATTTAGGTAATGTCCCCTCAGGCTACTGTGCGGGTTTGGCGCGAACTTATAATTACGATACAGGAGCGCTTTTAAAGGAACGGGGATGGACTTATAACACAACGGGGACTAATGGCGTTTCTATCGCATCATCGGCGGAGGTAAAAGACAAAACAACTTGCTATTCATCCGGTCTCGTGAGAGTTTTTGATGGGAGTAATTATACTGATTTCTCAACATATAACTCACCGAATATTAACACATATGTTTAAGGAGGATTCATATTATGAAAATTAAAAAAATAGCTATTGCGGTTGCGTTTATTGTTGGTATGTTTGCGGGAGTGAATGTCTTTTTGAGTTCTTGGGCAGATGCAGACAACATAAATACAAGAGAACATATTGAGCCCGCTTACGAACTTAATGTGTTCGGACAAACTTATGGTTCGGCAATGTATGCGATAACTGTAGATGACGAACCTGATTTGATTTTAGTAGTAGGAGATAGCGGAATCGAGGGTTATGTATATAAAACTGATTTAGATGAAGATATGCCCGATTCCCCCGAAGAAGCAATTCAAAAACAAGAGGAACTTGTAAAGGAAGGGGTATTTTCGAGAACGATACCAGTTTACAATAAAAATGGTATTACAAAAATTGACACATTTACAATTGATATGGGATATGAGGATGTAGAATTTACATCTCATTTAGGCGAAATCATGAGCGGCGAAGATTATGTTGACGATTTATTAAACGGAGATAATGTTGATTTACCATAGCGCATAAACCTATAATGCAAAAAGACTAAAGAGAAGAATATTATTATGCCTATCCAAACATATAATGATAAGTGATTTCAAAAGCTCGAATTGGTAATTCACCGGTGTAGAAATTTACTAAGCAAAAATTAAAACAAAAAAATTTTAACGCCTTAAAAAAGGCAGGAGGAAAAAAACAATGCAAAAAAACATTATCAGCGTACTTTTAGTTTTTAGTCTACTTGTTAGTTCCGTTATACCCGCTTACGCTAACAGTGATACCCCCCTTATTTCTGAGATGATTTATATTGAGGAAACAGGAGAAACGGTTTCGTATAAGCTTTTGACCGATACAGATGATATTCGTGTTGTTGAAACTTCTGATGAAAATTATACATATCACGTTGTGTATAATAAGAACGAGAGAAGTATGGACGTGGTTATTTCAGATGCAAAACCTAAAAATGTAGCTTTCAGCACATTGAAAGATTCTCAACAGTCTATACATATCGACTTAAATCAAGCTAATGATTTGTACAACTTTTCGGAAGATAGTCTTTATGAAGACAATTTGATTGCTCCTTTAGCAACAACAATTAAGCAAAAAACTTTTACAAATTTTGAATATTTCAAAACTATTGGTACTACCAATTCTTGGGAATTAAGGCGTCCTGACCCGAGTAATCCGCTTTTTAGTTATTATTATTTTAACACAAACGAAACCAACCAAAATAGAAGTTATTTGAATAGCTTTATGGACTATGTAGAAAAAATAAACTCGCAGGAGTTTGTCATATTGGGTCTAATTACAGCGAGTGTTTTTTCAGACATATTGGTTGGTTTGTCTGGAATTTCAACCGTTTTTTCCGGTGGTGCTCTGACACCCGCAATGGTTATGGCTGTAGCCGGAGCGGTTACGGCAAACGCGGCGGTTATTAATTCTATTGTCACATGGGGGTCATATTGCCAATACGCCTATAATTACTACGCTGAGGCTTATTATGCGAGGGCATAATAATGAGGATTTCTCTAACTATCATATTTGCAGTAGTCGCGGTATATTTTTTATTTCACACATTTGCTACAAGAAATAAAACTATTTCACATTTGTTTTTTAAAAATGAGACTGTTATAAACAAAAAAGAAAATATAAAAAAATATCTTTTAGTTAAAAACTTATTCGGCATATCGCAGTTTATATTTTTGAGTCTTATTAGTTTTTTTTTATGGATAGCATACGATTCAATAAAGAATTATTATTTCATTTTTTTCTTCTTTGATTTCTTTTTTTGCTATATCATTCAAAGAAAATTGAATGATATAGCAAAATTGTAAAGCATTAAACCCCGCGACTATAAAAACCGCGGTTTTTTCTTCTTTTCATATTCCCGGGAATATTGGCAAACACCCCACTTACGAGGAGAGGGAGGGCGATATTTCGGTGATTATAGAATTATTGGTAATTCACGGTGTAGAAATTTACTAAGCAAAAATTAAAACAAAAAAATTTTAACGCCTTAAAAAAGGCAGGAGGAAGAAAACAATGCAAAAATTTAAAAAATTATTGGCAATGGTGATTGCCGGAGTTATGACGGTCGCGTTGGCGACAGCTACAGCGAGTGCGGAAGATGTATTAGTAGAATCCGACGAGACGGATATTCAATTTAGCACGGAGTCCGGCACTCAATTTAATGCGGAAACAGAAATTCAGTTTAACGCGGCAAATCTTTCTGATGAAGAGCTTATAGCTTTAGACGCCGGTTACATACAAGTTATGGAGCATGCTTCACAAATCGGTATATCATTAGGATTGGAGCGCGATGTTTTTATTGACCAGTATATAGTAGGTCAATATCCGGACGTGCAGTCTTACGTTGGTGTTTATGATTCCTTGTTGGTGGCAATGGATAATCCGGAAAGCATAATTGCGCCATACAGCAGCAGTAGTAGCGGTAGTGATGCGTATTACTATAACATAGGCACGTCCTTGCCAAGTAATGTTACGCCAAAATACAGCAAATACAAAATTCTTGACAATGTAAAAAAAGGCGATATTATTTTTGAGGCTAATGGTGGTTTCGGAATTACCGGACATATCGCAATCGTTGAGGGGAAATATACTAATTCCGCACGGGGTATAAGCTATATTCGATTAATGGAGGCAATTGACATCGGTGTTGTTCGTAGTTTGTTAGACGATACAAGGGTAGACGATAAAGATGTCACCGTTGTACGCGTAAGTAGCGCAACTACTGCACAAAAAGATAACGCAGTAAGTTTTTGTGTAGATCAATTAGGAAAAAAATACAGTCTTGACCTTGCAAAAAACACATCAACAAACGAAACCAGTTGGTATTGTTCTGAAATGGTTTGGGCGGCTTATAAAAACCAAGGATATGATTTAGAGGGTCCGGGATTAGGCGGTATTAACGAGCCGGGTGTAACGCCTCGCGAAATCAGGAACAGTAGCCTTGTTATCACGGTGTCATTTAAATAATACACTAAAAACTTAATAGTTACTATCTAAACAATACACAATAAGAAGTTCTGATGAAATGTTGAATTAATTCAATTTCTTCAGAATTTCTCCTTTGTGCGTCTAATCGGAGGAGAACACATGAAAAAAATTAATATTACTAAATCTAAGATTTCGTTGTTTATAGCTTTGCTAATGACGATAATAGGGGTGGTGTTTGTTTTAATTGCAGTAAATAACCCGCAATTATCATGGCGTATGCCGTTGGAACAAGTATTCATGATATATAAGATTTATTTAATTATAATGGGATTGCTATACATTGCAGCTTTTGTTTTTCGCGTATTGAAAAAGTAATTCTTTCGATTATTAACATAAAATTACGGGCGGTTTTCACCGCTCGCTTTTTCTTCTTTTCAATATTCCCGAATATTGCCGGAAAAATAGGGCAAACTACCCCCATGCCTGTCATTTTGATTCGTACTGTTTTATTACACGCTCTCGTCATTTTCGCCGTAAGGCTCATGGGGAAAAAACAGTTAGGCGAGCTACAGCCGTCTGAGCTTGTTACCACAATATTGATTTCAAACGTAGCCACGCTGGCGCTTGAAGACCCCGACATACCTATGTTGTCGGGGGTGATTCCGATTTTGGTAATAGTCTGTCTTGACGTGTTCGTCACCGTCATTTCGTTAAAATCCGATAAAATCCGCCGTATGGTTACAGGTAACCCGCGTATTCTCATAAAAAACGGAGAAATAGACCAATATGAAATGAAGAACCTACGCTACACTATTCAGGACTTAATGGAGGCTATGCGCGACTCGGGGATTTTCGATATTTCAAGTGTTCAGTACGCCATTGCAGAAACCACGGGGAAAATAAACTTTTTTGAGAAGAAGCCTGAAAATAATTTAAACCCGCCTGTTTTAGCCGTCAGCGACGGCGTAACCGATTACAACGCTTTAAAAGAGGCGGGGTTGGACGAAAAATGGCTGAGAAAAATTCTTTTTGAAAAAAATGTCCCACTTTCGCGGGTTTTTCTGCTTACCGCCGACCAAAACGGGAACTATTATCTTATAGAGAAAAATATTTAGGGAAAAGCCGAAAAGGAGCAAAATCATGAAACGTGCAATATTATGCCTTATTTTAATAGTTGCGCTTTGCGCTGTCGCGGCGGGTAGTTATTTTTACATTGTCGGAACGACGACAAATCTTTTGAATAAGGTGGAGCTGGTAGCTCACAACTTCTCTTACGGCGATTTTGAGGCGGCTTCCGACACTGCGGGGAAAGCTTTTGAAACCTGGACAGATTTCAGACGGCGCAGATTTCTCATCGTTGACCGCGACAACGTAGCTGAAATAACGTCAACCCTTGCGCGTATAAAATCAATTGCATACGAAAATAAAGGAACAAACGAAAAAAGCCATGAGCTTTTAACCGAATGTGCGGTGGCTACCGCTTTGCTACGTCAGTATACTGAAAAGCAGAAAATAAATGTTTATAATATATTTTAGAACCTGTATTAAATTCCTCAATACAGGTTCTAAAAATTCTATGACAACGAATCTTTCAGCGCGTTATAAACGTCACAATAGATTTCGTCCGCTGTTTCAAGCAATCTTTCTATGTCTTCCACGCATGTGACCTTGTACAGCGAGTTTAAATCGTCAATGATTTTTTTCGGCAGATGCTCGGACAACAGCATATACCCGTATTCATAATGGCGCGGTGTATAAACTAACCTGAGCATACAAATAATGGGGAATCTCACATATTCCTCGAAAGAGTTGAGAGCCTCCATAAATCTTTCGTGCTTTATATGTTTCATGAGCGTGGGGCGGCGGTTATATTTTGACACACACCTTTCAAAAACAGGTTTAATTTGGGCTTTGGACATTTGCTCAGGCGGTAAAATGCTTACCACATTGGATTTGTCGAAAAGCACTAACGGGAATTCGGCTATGTCGTCGGCGTAGAAAGTACTGCTGACGCTTCCCCTGCTGTGGCTTTGCACATAAAAATCAATTAAAAAGAATTCAGAGGTATCTTTTATATGCAGGGTCTTTTTGAAAATTTTTGGATAAGGCTGTTCTTCAGAAATATAATCAAGCTCCCCGAATTCCGCAATCAACTTTTCACACTTGTCTAAAATCACATGCTCGTAGCCGTCCTTTACGTCAAGCCAAAAGTCCAAATCCGAGAAATCATCGGCGCGGTTAAGCGCGTCCCCGCCCTCTAACCACAGCGCGTAAACGTTAGCGTTTTGGTTTAAGTTTTCTTTTACCCTTTCTATGATTTCACGGCGCTGATTTGGCTTGAGCGGCTTGATTTTCGTGGGTTTGTCCGCTCGGACAGTTTTAAATTGTAAAAACCCTACTTTCTCCCTGACTTGAAACAACGTCTTACCCGCCGCTTCCGAAGCTTTTTCGGCGGCTTTTTTCATACATAATTCAAGCCATGCACCGTCGTTTTTAATTTTCTCATATTCTTGCTGTATAGGAATAAGCACAGCCGCTACGCTTTCGCCGACTGCAGTTTTAAAATCGCCGTAACCCTTCCCATCGAATTCTTTTTGAATTTCCTCAAAGCTTTTACCCGTAACCGCCCCGTAAACTGACATAAGATTATTTATACCCGCCTTGGATTGGTCGCCCTCGCGGTATTCGACTTTAGCCTCGCTGTCCGTTACCGCACGCTTGAACTTTTTGATAACCGTATCCTTGCTGTCAAGCAAAAGCACCGTGGCGTTAGGGTTCTCGTCCGATTTCGACATTTTTTTGAGCGGCTCTGAAAGGGACATGATTTTTGCGGTGTTGCCCGTAATATAAGGCTCGGGCATTTTAAAGGTTTCGCCGTAAGCGTGGTTAAATCTTCCTGCGATATTCCGCGCTAATTCAAGATGCTGTTTTTGGTCTTTTCCCACGGGTACGCAATCGGCTTGATAAATCAAAATATCAGCCGCCTGAAGTACAGGGTAACTGAAAAGCCCGATATTCGCCTCGCCCTCTTTTTGCTTTTCGGATTTTTCTTTGAACTGGGTCATTCTCGAAAGCTCGCCAAACTGGGCGTAACAACCTAAAATCCACGATAATTCGGAATGTTCGGGCACGTGGCTTTGCACGAACAGGGTGGATTTCAAGGGCTCTAAGCCCATCGCCAAAAATAAGGCGTAGCAGTCTAACACCTGTTTTTCAAATTCCTTTGGGTTTTGCCTTACGGTTATGGCATGCAAATCGGCAAGAAAATAAAACGATTCAAGCTCGTCGCTGTTTTGCGAATCGACCCAGTTTTTGATTGCCCCGAAGTAATTGCCTATATGGGGTATATTGGTCGGCTGTATGCCGCTTAGGAACGTTTTTTTGACGGACATTAAAAAATTACCTCCTGTCGAATTTGTTATTTTGCAGAAAACGCTTATTTTGTAATATTTTACCCCTTGCTGTTTATGGTAGGTTTCAGATTTTGATTAAGCATGTCAACTATTTTTTCAAAATCTTTTTGCCGAGTATCTTCTTTCTTAAATGACAAATATCTTCTCACATACGCAACCTTAGCGGAGCGTGGCATTTTTATGAAATTTTCATATGCAAGCGACAAGCCAGATAAATTATCCGCAACCTTTAAAAGCACTTGCCAACAACTCCACGCCTTTTTCGATTTGCTCATCGGTCGGGGTAGCGTAGGTCATTCTGAATGAAAGACTTTTCTCGCTCTCGTCTATGGAAAAGGCGTTGCCGGGTACTACCGCGACCTTGTTTTGGAGCGCCTTGCGGACAAATTCGCTCACGTCTTCCCCGCCGTACCCTATAGGCAAAGTCCCCCAAATAAACAGCCCGCCTTCCGGCTCTGTGAACTTAACCTCTACGGGAAAACTGAATTTTAAGCTGTTTAACATTAAATCGCGCTTGCGCTTATAGGTTTGTCTCAAACCGTCAAGATATTCCTCCATATTCGTTTCTGTGACAAATCTGTAGGCAATCATCTGCGCCAATATATTAGTATGCACGGTAGAACATTGCATTGCCGCTATGCTTTTTTGCACTATTCCCTCGGGAGCGCACATATAGCCCACCCTAAGTCCCGGTGCAATGGTCTTTGAAAAAGTCCCCGCGTATATAACATGCCCTTTTTTGTCCATTGATTTAATTGAGGGTACGTCCGCCCCTGCAAATCTTATATCGCCGTAAGGGTTGTCCTCTAAAATAATCACGTTATACTTATAGGCAAGGGCAAGAATATCTTTCCTGCGTTGCAAGGAAGTGGTTTTGCCCGTGGGGTTGTGAAAGTTCGGTATGATATAAATGAACGCCGTGCGGGGATTGGATTTGAGGGCAGCTTCTAACTTTTCGGGCAACATACCCTCGTCGTCCATGTCAATGCCGACAAGCTTTGCGTTATAAGAGCGGAAACTGTTCAGAGAGCCGATAAAAGAGGGGTTCTCGCAGATTATGGTTTCGCCCTCGTTACAAATTACTTTAGTTGAAAGCTCCATAACCTGCTGTGCCCCCGCGGTTACAATAAGGTCGTCGTTGCTTGGAACAAATACGCCTTTTTCTTCCAAATCTTTTTTAAGTAGCTCGCGAAGCTTGGGGCAACCCTCGGTTACGGAATATTGCAGGGCAAAAATAGGGTTCTCATGAAAAATATCGGCAGTAATTCGGGCTATTTTTTCCACCGGAAATACTTCGGGCGACGGATTCCCCGCCGAAAAGGCAATCACGGTGGGGTCGGCGGTGAATTTAAAGATTTCTCTTATAGCGGAAGGCTTGAGATTTTTTATCCTGTCGGAATATACGTTCATCATAAGCTCCTTAAATTTTAAAATAACAGACATAATCCTTTAAATTAAAAACCTGTGTTTTTTAATTTAAACGACAATATGACTATATTTTACCATAAAACAGTCGCCCTTGCAATAGGCTATTCACCTGTCGTGCTTAATTATTTGTTAATTTTTTGTTTTTTATTTGTTATTTTTAATAAAATAGCTTGATTTTATTAAAAGTTTGTTGTATAATTATACATGATATGAAATAAATCGGAAAGGACTCAGGGCAGGAAAGTATGGATAAAGAAATTGTATTTGATAATACTACAAACGAGTTGCAGCTTCTTGAATTTTTAGTCGGGGACGAATTCTTCGGTATAAACATCGCAAAGGTCAGCGAAATCATAAGGTTTACGGAGCTTACGCCTGTTCCGTCCTCTCCCGACGCCATTGAAGGCGTCTTCACCCATCGCGATAAGTTAGTTACGGTTATTGACCTGCATGTGGTGCTGAATTTACCTATCAATAAAGAAGAATACGGCAACGGACTTTTCGTTGTTTGCGACTTTGAGCAAATCAGCGTGGCTTTTCACGTTTCAACCGTACTCGGTATTCAAAAACTCACATGGTCTACAATCGAAAAACCCCCGTCGGTCAGCAAAGATTCTCAGGACAGCATTACTACCGGTATGGCGAAGTTTGAAGATAAGATTATCATGATTCTTGACTTTGAGAAGATTATCTGTGATTTAAGTTTTAGTATGGAGTTCGAGCCGGATGATATTGAAAGCATAGAGATTCCAAACACTATTGACTTTTCAAGGCACATAGTAATCGCGGAAGACAGTCCTTTCCTGTGTAAGGTTCTGATTGACGCACTTAAGAACGTAGGATTCAAGAATATTCATTCTTTCTACAACGGATTAGAGGCGTGGGATTATGTCAAAGCCCGTAAAGGCTCTTCCGCCCGAATAAAGCAGGAGGTCGCCGCTGTTATAAGCGACATAGAAATGCCTCAAATGGACGGTCATACCCTCACAAAACTAATAAAGGAAGACAAAGAGCTGAAAAGTATCCCCGTTTTCCTGTTCTCGTCGCTGATTCACGAAAACATACGCGGACGGGGCGATTCGGCGGGCGTGGACGGGCAATTCGCGAGAAGTCAGCTTACTGATTTAATCACAACGCTAAACGAACATCTTTCAAAATAAAAAGAAAGCGGAGCAAAAGCTCCGCTTTCTTTTTATTTTGTCTTATCCAACCAACTGTACGCCACCTCTAACGCCTCGTAAAGGCTGTTCCTGTCGCTGTTTTTGACAATCATTCTGCTGACATCTATATCTTCCGCAGTCTGCATCAGCACCACCTTAACCTTGTCGGCAACCTCAAGGTCTTTTACCATACGGGTCTGCATGATGGTTATCATACAGACGTAATCGCTCGACATATTACCGTAATAAATCTGTTTGCCCTTTCTGACTAAAGGATACCCCTTGTAAGTGAAAAAAGCCATTTTAGTTCTCTCCTTTTTATATAAATATATTAAATGCACCAAGCAGACCGCCTACCAAGCCATAATTAGCGGCTCATCGCTAAAAAACGCCTCGATATTCTGCTCAAGCCTTGTTATAAACATTAAACGCCCGACAAACATGGGTACATCATTTTTTGTGATAATCAGCCGTCTGTCACCCGAATCGTAGAATTCAATAACATCAACTGTACGCGCCTCGTTTCGGTATTTGTAGGTGAAACGGGCTAAAAATTCCATACCCTCCACAGAATCGCCCTCAAAAAGCGACTCCGCACGTGCGCCTATGCAGAATTGATAAAGATTTTTAAAGCTTTGGGCGTCGATTTTTTCACCGTCAAGGAAAAATTCCTCCTCAGCGTTTGAACTGCCTGTAAGCGTAAAGCTTAAAGTATGCTCGTTTGTTTCTACGATAAACTCTTCAACGCTGTAAATATAGGGGAGGTGGAACATTCTTGCCATTATTTGCTCAATATCAATGTCCAAGAACGGCAACGCAAAAGCATAAGGCTCAAAAATATACAAGACTTCGGGGATTTCACTGTAGGCTACGTAGTAGCCTTTTACAACCTCTCCCGCTACATTTCCGTCATTGTCGTAAAAAGGCTCCCAAATTGCGTTGCCGACTGTAAGGGTTGTTTTTTCACCGTCCGCAGTCATTTCTACAAAGACATAAGGCTCATCGAAACCTGTTATTTCATTCCCCGGCATGTCTTCGGCAGGTCCGACACAAGCCACTTCCTTGGCAATCAGTCCGAACATTCCGTAAACCACGCTTTCACTCAACCCGAAGTCTAAATAAAGCTCCATAGGTTCAGTTAATCTATACAGGTTAAGCGAAGTAACCGCATCGGTTTCATCACCGAGTACGGGAACTTTTTCAATCACATAATGCCCCGTTACTTTATGCTCTATTTCAAGTCTTTCTATAGACGGCGAGCCCGATTCAAAATAATCGTCTGTTAAAATTAAAGAAACATAAAAGCGGCGGTCTTCCTTGAACTGATTTACGAAGTAAGACCAAACGATATAAATCGTATCTTCATCATCGCCCCCCGCCTTGCGTATATAAGTCATAGGCTCGGAGGTTGGGGTTTCATCGCCTATATAAATGTCAAGGATTTCGCCGTTTGTGAAGACGGCAGTCATTCTCGCCAAGCCCTCGGAATCCTCAGCCAAGCCGTATTTCGCAAAGTCGGTCTCATTTTCACTGACAATCTGCCTCGCACTAAGCCCCGAAGCGTAACGCCCTGCGTTATTAAGTTTTGTGAAGTCCCTGGGTGCGCCGAGCAGTTCCGTTATATCGAAAACACTTTCCCCGTTATAATAAAAATGCTCTATAACATATTCGTCAAGCTGATTTTTTACGCTTATACTTACCACGTCTTCGGGGGCAAGGTTGCTTAAAATTAAGCGCGAGTCGTCAACTTCAAGAGGCTCGTCAAGACCGTTATCCGAATCGGGCTGTTCGGGCGTATGCGTCAGCATAAGAATTAAAACAACAGCAATTAAAGCCGCTAATCCTATTACGGAATATATTAAAATTTTGGTGCTTTTGGATAGTTTTTTCATTTTACACACCATCCCTTTCCGGCATCAAAGTACCATGAAATGTTTTTACTCTTACGCTTGATTGGTTTTTCAAATTTTACGCCTCTGTAATTATTTATACCGCCTCTTGAAAAACACTGCTAATCCCGCCGCAATTATAACCATAGGCAGAATAATGACGAAAACCAAAGCAATGGAGTTTGCCTGTCTTGCGGTGATTTCAAACCCGGTCATTCTGAAAGATTTTGGCATAATCATAACCGTATTTTCTTCTCTGCCGCTCAGGTCACCGAAAACGTTCAAAAGGAAACGTGCATTTGAAAATCTGTCGGTTTCAAGTATAAAAGGATTGAAGATTTCAGGCGAGCCAAAGACTATTATGTTGCTTGAAAGTTGTTCAAACCCCTCATAACGTTGTTTTTGGCTCATTACGCCTACATCGAAAACCTGCGGAGCCGAAAGCAGTCCGAGTCTTTCCTCGTCTTCAAGAGCTTCATCAAAGAATTCAAAAGGTATAAAAATCGTTCCCTCAAAGGTGGTAAGCAGTACGGAAGTCGCAAAGCCCGTGGAAGTCTCAAAAAGCAGGCTCAACGGACGCATATAAGCCCCCAATAAGGGATTTTCTTCAACGCCGTCGGTGAAGTCCACAGCCCTTATAAGTTGCTCGTAGCTATCGGCGGCGCTTGCGTAACGGTTGTCACGCTGAGAAACGTATCCCTGCTCTACCCTTATGCCCCATTCGGATAAAAAAGAATCAAGATTAGGGGTAGGGCGTATTTCATAACCGATAATCGGGATATAAATCAGGGTTTTCCCGTACATTCCGTCGTTATCAAGCCATACGTCTATTTTATCAAGCGCGTTAAGTGTATAATCGTACATGGGGGTATGAATTACAAGAAAGTCGATTTCAGGGTCAATATCCTCACCGCTCATCATGTTGACTGTTTCAATTATATAAGAATTTTTATATAATAAGTCCTCCATTCCCGCGTAAGCCGCGCCGTTCCCGCCGCCCTCGCCGAATCCTTCGGCAAAAGCCACCACCACAGGCGTAATATCGTTTACCGACATTACAGCCGATAAAAACGCCTGCTCCGCACTTGAGCTTATGCTGGTTTGTGGCGGGTAGCCAAATTGGGCGTAAATCATTGCCTCTGACTCGGATACCGGCTGTCCGCCGACGAAATACTCAATTACAAGGTATTCGGAGTAACCGACCACCCTGTAGCGCCCTGTTTTCTCCGATTCTATTACAACATCGGTGTCTGTAAGGTTTCCGCCGAATCTTACCGAAAACATGGGGTCGGCTAATCTGTCAACGAAAGATATGGTGAAATTCGGGTTGGACTCAACAAACCTTTCGGCTATTTCGACAACCTGCCCGATACGGGTTCTTAAAAAATCCTCGCTTGCACAAAAGTAAAAGTTAATGGGAGAGTCAATAGCAGCAAGGTAATCCGCCGTGCTTTTTTCAATACTGTAAAGCCCCTGCTCGGTAAGGTCAAGCCGAACGTCAAAACGGGCTAAAAGGGTATTAACGATTACATTTACCAAAATCACCGCAGCGATAAAGATTAAAGTTATCGCTACCGAGAATCCGCCCCGTTTCAGCTTTCGCGAAACGGGTATTCCGGATGGCTGAGATTTTTCGCCCTCTGCTTCTTTTATTTCTGTTTCGGTTTCGGTCTTGGTTTCGGAAAACTCCTCCGAAACATCGGAAACATTTTCCTCAACGTCAATCTCGTTATTTAAGTTTTTATTTTCTTCTGACATTTTCTACACCCTTTAAGTTAAGATTAGTTATTAATTGCTATGTCAAGCCCATCTTCGCTTTTCTAAAACTCTCACGGTTAAAAACAGGAAAATCGCCATAATCGAGAGGAAGAACAGCGCGTTGGATAATTCAAAAATACCCAACGTAAACTGAAAATAGCGGTCGTAAACCGATAAATTCTGAACCGCCTCAGCTACAACCTTAACCGGAATAACCGAGCCGAGCGCGTTAAAAAGAAAGATTACTATATTCAGGAATATACTACCCACAGCTGCTATCATTTGGTTTTCGGTAAGGGAGGATATAAACAACCCAAGCGAAATATAAACGCCGCCGAGGAAAACGATTCCCGCTACGTTACCCCAAAGTGTAAGCCATGAAATCTTAACAAAAAACGACAGCACCAAGCCGTAAACAGGCATTACCGAAATTGCAATCAGAAAAACCGCGAAAGCTGACAAAAATTTCCCGATTACAAGACCTGAAAGGCTTACGGGGGCGGTTAAAAGCAACTGGTCGGCTTTCTGGCGTTTTTCCTCCGACATAAGGCGCATGGTTAAAATCGGCACGAAAATCATCAATACAAAAAACATAAGCTGAAAAACAGGCGATAAGTCAGTACTTCCGGCCGAAAGTGCGGTCAAGTAAAAGAAAAGCCCCGACGTTAATATGCAGACCGCCACAAAAACATATCCCACAGGAGCGGTAAAGTAGGCGCTTATTTCTCTTTTTAAAATAGCCGACATTATAACGCCTCCTTTTGGTCAGTTTTTTTGTTTTGCATGTTTCCGTAAATATCGCCTGTCACAAGTTTTAAGAAAACCTCTTCCAACGTAAGCTCGTTCGACTTCATCATTAAAAGGGGATAATTCCTTGAAGACAGCTTTTTAAAAATATCACGGCGCACATCCTCGCCTTTTTTCGGCTCTATTTCATACTCAAAAACGCCAGCCGATGGGGATTCTCCTTTTTCGGCTTCTCGCAGAGTAGCCACCCGCTTAATCAGTGGAATTGAACTTAAAAGCTTTTTGACTTCTTCCTCCTTACCTTCTACGCGGATTCTCAAGGTAAGATTTTCGGAAAGCCCCGCCGCAAGGGTCGCGGCATTTTCGTTGGCGACTATTTTGCCTTTGTTTATAACGACAATTCTGTCGCAGACCGCCTGAATTTCCGGCAGAATATGCGACGAAAGTATAACCGTATGGTTTTTACCGAGTTTCTTAATCAGCGAGCGTATTTCTATAATCTGTTTCGGGTCAAGCCCTACGGTGGGTTCGTCAAGGATTAAAGTTCCCGGATTTCCGATTAGAGCCTGCGCCAATCCTACCCTTTGCCGGTAGCCTTTGGATAGGTTACGGATTGCACGCCCGCGAACATCTGAAATTTTCACCAAATCGCAGATTTCACCGATATGTGAGTTTCGCGGCATTTTGCACTTTTTCAAATTATAAGCGAATTTAAGATACTCGTCAACCGTCATATCGGTATAAAGCGGCGGGTATTCGGGCAGGTATCCGATATTCCTTTTAGCGGCGATGGGTTCTTCAAGAATATCAATGCCGTCGATTAAAGCCCGCCCCGAATTTGAGGAAATATAGCCTGTGAGAATATTCATAGTAGTGCTTTTTCCCGCGCCGTTAGGACCTAAAAAGCCTAAGATTTCCCCCTCTTCAGCTTTGAAAGAAATGTTATCGACCGCTTTGTTGTTTCCGTAAAACTTGGTAAGGTTTTCTACTTCTATCATTATAAAAGCCTTTCGTTTTGTTTAGTTATTAGCAGCCGCTTAAAATTAAAACGGCAATATATATAAATTAACCATACAATAGTGAAATCAGCGTGATAGGTTTACGACAATTTCACTATCGCTTTTTCAATTCGTCTTAAACTTTCATCTTTACCGAGCATAACACATATATCGAGTCCGCCGCCGGGAGCGGCGGGTTTACCCGTCAGGGCTACTTGTAAGGGGTAAAGATAGTAACCGATTTTAACGCCGTTTTTTTCAGATAAGGCTTTAAAAGCGTCATAAATTTCATCACGGCTGAAACCGTCTGTATTTATAATCTTCAGCGAATCTTTTAACGCCGAAAATGCCGTTTCGGGCGAGGTTTTCATTTTTTTATTATTATATAAATCGGCTTGGTAATCCCTTACTTCAAAAATAAAGTCAACTTGTGGGGTTATGTCGGTTAAGACTTCGGTGCGCGGCTGTAATGCCGCGCAGAGAATGTCGTAGTCAATAGCGGGCGGCTCTGATTCGGGCGCGGACGCGCAGATATACGGCATAGCCAACAGCTTGAACTCTTCAAGCGGCAAGGTGCGAATATAGTGGGCGTTAATCGCCCGCATTTTAACCTCGTCAAAAATAGCAGGGGATTTTGAAATTCCGCTTATGTCAAATTCGGAGGAAAGCTCTTCAAGGCTGAAAATTTCATTTTCTCCCTTTGGCGACCAGCCGAGAAGGGCAATGTAATTGACTATAGCACGGGTAAGATAGCCCTTTGCCTTAAAATCGCTGAAATAGGCGTCGCCGTCCCGCTTTGAAAGCTTGTGGCTCGCGTCCCGCATAATGGGCGCGGCATGGATATAAACGGGCGGCTCCCAACCGAAAGCCTTATATAACAGTACATGCTTGGGGGTGGATGACAAAAACTCATTGCCTCGAATCACATGGGTAATATTCATGGTGTGGTCGTCTATAACATTGGCGAAATTATAGGTCGGCATACCGTCGGATTTAATCAAAATCTGGTCTTCAATCTCGGAATTATCAACCTTTATTTCTCCGTAAACCTCGTCTTTGAAAGCGGTCGTCCCCCCGCACGGAATCCTTTGTCTTATGACAAAAGGGATGTCGGGTTTTCGGATTTTTGAATTTTTACAGTCGCACGTTTCGGCTTCGGGCAGGCAGTAGCAATAATACGCCTCATATTTTTCAATTAGCTCCAAGGCGTATTTCATGTACAAGCCGTCTTTCATGCGCTCGCTTTGGATGTAAGGCGCGTAACCCCCGCCTTTATCAGAGCCCTCGTCCCAGTTTAAGCCGCACTCTCGCAAGGTTTCATATATAACCTCGGTTGCCCCCTCAACATAGCGCGCCCTGTCGGTATCTTCTATACGCAAAATAAAGTTTCCGCCATGCTTTCTCGCGAATATAAACGCGTAAAGCGCGGTACGCAACCCCCCTAAGTGCATAAAACCGGTAGGACTGGGGGCGAATCTGGTACGTACTTTCATAATCATATCCTTTCGCGGGCGAAGAACGCCCCTACAGATGTTTCAAATCTAAATGAATCTGCTCTTTCAATTCTTCAAACGAAGCGAATTTTTTTTCTTCACGTATAAAATCCAAAAGGCAAAATTTTATTATTCTGCCGTATAAATCTTCATTAAAATTTATTATATGGGTTTCAGCCGTAATTTTTTTATATTCGCCTGCGGTGGGTTTAAAGCCGATGTTCGTAATGCCGTCAAAGGTTTTACCCTTTAAAAAAACGCAACTTTTGTAAACGCCGAGGCGGGGTATTACGCAGTCTTCGGGCATATTTTGGTTGATTGTGGGGAAACCGATAGTGCGCCCGAGCATGTTCCCGCCTACGACTTTAAGGTTGTATGAAATCGGGTAGCCGAGAAATTTGTTGGCGGTTTTTATGTCGCCCGCGGAAATAAATTCACGAATCAGGGTGGAACTTACGGTTACGCCGTCAATTTTTACAGGGGGGACTACAATAGTATTAAGTCCGTGGTTTTTGCAAATACGGGACAAATCGTCCGCGCCTGCCTTACCGCCCTCCCCGAAGTGAAAATCATAACCGCAGGAAACCACCTTAGCGTTAAGGGCTTTTATTAGAATTTCCAAAACGAAATCTTCGGGTGAAAGCCCCTTGATTGAATGGAATTCATAGGAATGAATATGTTTTACGCCGAGGTTTAAAAGCATTTTTCGTTTTTGCCCCGCCGAAATTATGTTAAGGTTATTGCCGCCTGAATTTGAAAGCGCCACAAGCTTAGGGAGCGGCGAGCGGCTTTTAAATGTAAAAACCGCAGGCTCATATTCGCGGGTTGCAGCCGCCCTGATTACTGCGGCGTGTCCGAGATGTACACCGTCAAAATAACCGAGAGCGACCGAAGTCGGATTTTTTGTCATGGCTTTATACCTGAAAACGCTGAATTATTTTCAGCGCATTATTTTCGTCTATTTTGGCTAAAGCAACCAAGGCTGATTCGTAATTGTAAACAGTGTATAAACTATCACAGACTTTGTCAAAATCAATTCTGTCGGCAGAAAGCGTTACGCCGTTTTTAAAAAGCCGCGTCTGTTCTTCGTCAAGCCTTGCTTTAGGATAGGCTGAATAAAGCTTGTCCGTCGGTATTAAAAGATTCTGCATAAATTCGGGATTTTCCGAATTTTCTTCTGCAAATTTACGCAAACAGTCAAGGTTGTAGCAATCTTCAAGGGTGAAAACCCCTGATTTTGTACGCGTGAGTCGAGTCATAACGCCGCCTGTCCCCAAATCCTGACCTATATCATGTATGATTGTACGGATATAAGTGCCTTTGGAGCAGCTTATACGCATTATGCCCTCATTCTCGCGGTATTCTTCTATTTCAAGGTTGTTAATGTTTATTTTCTTAGGCTTACGTTCAATTTCCTTGCCTTTTCGCGCTAAGTCGTAAAGCCTTACGCCGTTCACCTGAACCGCCGAGTACATGGGCGGGATTTGCTCCGTTTCGCCTATGTAACACTGCGCCGCTACGGAAAGCTTTTCAATTGGGACAGAAAGCTTACTTTCTGAAATTACTCTGCCGGTTATATCCTGTGTGTCGGTGGTTATTCCCAGTTTAAAGCCTGCTCGGTACTCCTTATCTTGACAGGGCTGAAAATCGGCGGCTTTGGTTGCACCGCCTATAAAAATCGGCAAAACGCCTTCCGCCATTGGGTCGAGGGTGCCGCCGTGTCCTACTTTTTTGGTTTTGAAAAGACGGCGCATTATTGCAACAATGTCGAAGGAGGTGTGGTCTTTTGGTTTATTAATGCAGATTATGCCGTTCATAAATTATAAATCCTGAGTTTGCTTTATATGAAGTCCGATTTCTCTCAAAAGCTTATCCTTACATTCCCGTTCACTTCCCGTTACCCTGCACCCCGCTGCACGTTTATGACCGCCGCCGCCTAAGTTAGAGCAAATAAGCCTTGCGTCAACATAATCGTTTGAACGGAGTGAAACTTTCCAGATATTCGGCTCTTTTTCCTTTAAGGTAACGCCGAGCTCCACGCCCTCAATCTGTCGTGAAATCGAGCTTATACCGTTTAAGTCTTCCTGGTCGGCGTCTTTGAGCATTTCAATTGAGAGGGTAATCATGGCACATTTACCGCCGAAAGCGAATTCAACATTTTCGAGGGCTTGTTTTTCAAGTTTTAAACGTTCTTTAGTACGCATTTCAAAAAGCAGATAGTTGATTCCCGCGTAATCGAAGTCGTGCGCCATTAGTTCAGCCGTCAGCCTGTGAGAATTAAGAGTGGTGTTTGAAAAGCGAAAACACCCCGTATCCGTTGCTATGCCTGTATAAAGACAGGCGGCGATAGCGGGGTTCATTATAGTTTTACCGTGTATACCCTCAAGTTGCTTAATCAGCTCAAAAACAATCTCACAAGCCGCCGCCGCGTTGCTGTCGAGCAAAGTCAACTCAGCAAAGTCGGTGTTGGAAACATGATGGTCTATACATAAATCTATCCTGCCGCCGTATTCTTTCTCGCAGTTGCCCAAAAGGGTTGTATCGGCGACGTCTACGGTAATGACAATTTCCCGAGCCGAATTTTGCGAAACACCTAAATCCTGCTCACTGACAGCATTTTTCAAATAATCAAACCGCACCGACGGTATTTCGGGGGTGATTATTCGGGCGTTTTTCCCGAGCTTTTGCAAAGCGCCGCAGAGCGCGAAAGTGCCGCCCAGCGTGTCGCCGTCGGGGGAGGCGTGGCAGATAAGCGTAAAACGGTCGTTTTCCGACAAGAATTCAGCCGTTTGTTTTATATCAATACCCGTCTTACTCATCATTTACCATACCGCCTGTCCCGCTTTTGGCATCCTTGGTTTCGTCAAGTATGCTTTGTATTTTGTCGTAATAATCCAAAGAGTTATCGGGCAGAAATTTCAAATCGGGGATTTTACGCATTTTTATACGCTCGTTTATCCTTCTTTTGAAAAAACCTGCCGCGTTTTGCAAAACGCTTACGATTTCCTTGGTTTTTTCAGCTCCGCCCCGCGCCGCGATATAGACCTTGCAACGGGACAAATCAGAGCTGACCTCGCAGTGAGAAACCGTCGCAAAACCTCCGTCAAGGCGCTCGTCGCCCAAATCCCGAATGGAAACAGAAATTTCGCGTTTTATATCCTCGGATAGTCTTTGGGTGTTGTGTGGCATTTTTTAAAAACCTCCGGTTTTAACAGTTGATAATTTGCTCGTCAGTCGCGGTATTCTTCTACTATAAACGCCTCGAATACATCGCCCTCTTTAACGTCGCTGAAGTTTTGAAGACTGATTCCGCACTCGTAGCCCTGGGCGACTTCTTTGGCGTCGTCCTTGAAACGTTTGAGGCTGTCGATTTTATCAACGTTTACGACTATGCCGTCGCGTACTACTCGGATTTCATTATGACGTGAAACCTTGCCGTCCAAAACATAACAGCCCGCAACAGCTCCGACGCCTGTAATTTTGAATACGTTCCTGACTTCAATCCGTGCCTGCTCGACCTCTCTGTATTTGGGGGCAAGCATACCTTTCATAGCGGTTTCAACTTCCTCAATCGCATCGTATATAATCCTGTAGGTTCTTATTTCAACTTCATTACGTGCCGCGCTTTCTGAGGCGGCGGGGTTAGGTCGAACGTTAAATCCTATTATAATAGCACCAGACGCGCCCGCGAGCATTACATCGCTTTCGCTTACAGCGCCTACCGCTCCGTGAATCACTCTGACGCGAACTTCCTGGCTTGAAAGCTTTTCAAGCGATTGCCTTACCGCCTCCACCGAGCCGTGAACATCGGCTTTTACGATAATCGGCAATTCCTTGACCGTGCCGCTCTCGATATGAGAGAAAAGATTGTCGAGCGTTACTTTTTGGTACATGTTGAATTTTTCTTCTTTAGCCTCATGCTTACGCTTGTCAACTAACTCACGGGCTAATTTTTCGTCGGCTACAACAGCAAAATTGTCACCGGCATTGGGAACTTCCGCAAGCCCCATGATTTCAACCGGTACGCACGGTCCGGCGTCTTTTATAGCTTTGCCCTTATCGTCGCGCATTACACGTACCCGTCCGACAGAAGTGCCCGCAATCAGAATATCGCCGGCATGAAGTGTACCGTTTTGCACCAAAACAGTGGCGACAGGACCCTTGCCTTTGTCAAGGCGGGCTTCTATAACTGTTCCGACAGCCTGACGGTCGGGGTTGGCTTTAAGCTCCATTACGTCGGCGGTAAGGCTAATCATTTCAAGAAGTTGCTCTATATTAATGCCCTTTTTCGCCGAAACGGGAACGCAGATTACATCGCCGCCCCATTCTTCAATCACAAGACCATGCTCGGTAAGTTCCTGTTTAATTTTGTCGGGGTTGGCGGCTTCCTTGTCGATTTTATTAATGGCTACTATTATAGTAACCCCCGCCGCCTTGGCATGGTTTATGGCTTCTATGGTTTGCGGCATTATGCCGTCGTCGGCGGCAACCACCAATATTGCTATATCGGTAACGCCCGCGCCGCGCGCCCTCATGGCTGTGAAAGCCTCGTGTCCCGGAGTGTCAAGGAAAGTTATATCCTTGCCGCCTGCCGAAACTCTGTACGCGCCTATATGCTGGGTAATTCCGCCCGCTTCACCTGCAGTAACGTTAGCATTACGGATTCTGTCAAGCAGGGAGGTTTTTCCGTGGTCAACGTGACCCATAACCACCACAACGGGGGAACGGGGCAAAAGCTTTTCATCGGTGTCTTCTACAGCCTCAAAAAGACGTTCTTCTATTGTAACGATTTTTTCTTTTTCTACCTTTGCACCCATTTCTTCAGCTACTAAAGACGCGGTATCAAAATCTATGGTTTGGCTTACGGTCGCCATAATGCCGAGTCCCATAAGTTTCTTTATAACAATCGAGGCGGTGGCTTTAAGTCTTGCCGCGAGTTCGCCCACATTTATTTCATCAGGAATCAGAACTTTAAGCTGTTGTTTACGGGCGCGTTCAAGTTCAAGCCTTTTAAGCTTTTGCGCCTCGGTTTCCCGCTTGCCGAATTGTTGTTTTCTGTTTTGTTGGGACTTTTGATTGATTTTCTGCTTGTTTTTGAAATCGCTGCCTTTACCCTTGCCCTTAAATCCGTCCTGCGGTGCGATTTTTTCATAACGTTCGTTATACTTGTCAAGCTCTACATAACTTCCGCGGGTATCTACGCGCTTTGTAACCTGCTCTCCGCGCTGAACCGCCTCTCCCTTTTGTCTTGCCTTTGGAGGCTCGTTTACCTTCAGTGTGGTTATGTCAACCGCCGCTTTAATAGGCTTGGGGGTAAGCCTTGACTTTTCTTTTTTAACGGCGGGCTTTGCAACAGCTTCGGTTTGGGCTGTTTTAACCGGCTTTGCGGGCTTGGGAGGAATAAGCTTTCTGGGCTTTTCCGTCGCGCCTGTTCTGAGCGCAGTTTTAGACACGGGGGGCTTAACTGCCGCCTCGCTTTCAGTCGCGGAAGGCTTTTTGGGTTTTTCGACTTTGGGTTTTGCTTTCTTACGCAAAGCAAAAAACGCATCAAAGTTCTCAACCTCATGCTTTTGCGATATACTTTCTAAAACGACGTCAATCTCCTCGACGGTGAGTACAGCGCCGGGCGCTTTTTTATCAACGTCAAGATAGGTCTTGATAATCTCGGCAATATCCTGCGGTGCGGTATTCAAATCCTTTGCCGCCTCGCGAAGCTTATATTTTGTTTGTTCCATTCACTTTCCCCCAGTAAGTAATTAGCAATTAATAATTTATAAAGTTGCTACATGATGATTTCCCGATAACTGACTAACCGTGAACTGTTATTCACTGTTAATGATTACTCTCAACAGCCCATCGTCAGTAACTGCCATAACGCCCGCCTGTTTGCCTGTTATTTTTTTTATTTGGCTCATGGTTATTTCTTCGGGCAGGACACAGATTTCGGTTTTGAATTTTTCGGCGTAGAAATTTATTTCTTTCAGCGTTTTTTCCGAAAGGTCGCGTGTGGTTAAAACCCCTTTGGCTTTTCCTTTTTCCGCCGCCTCAATAACGGCGTCGAAACCTATAATTAAAGCCCCGGCTTTTCTGCAAAGACTTATATTATTTAAAACATTTTTCAAGATTTTGTTTCCCTCGGATTTTATTTAAATTGGTTTTCCGTCCCGATTTCCCGCTCAATTTTTTCGTAGATTTCGTGCGGTACTTCACCTTTTAACTTTAACGCCCGTTCAAAACCTCTCTTTTTGCGCGCTTTTGCAAGACACTGCATATTCCTGCATATATAAGCTCCCCGCCCCGGGTTTTTACCCGAAAGGTCAAAGGATATTTCACCGTCCTTGTTTTTTGCCAAACGGAGAAGTTCTTTTTTGTCCGAGTGTTCCATACAGCCCGCGCATCTGCGAACGGGTATTCTTTTTTCAATCATCATTAGACTTCCTCTGAAAACCGTTCGGGGCAAAAAATTTGCTTGCTCAGAGTTTCCGAGAAAGGCTATTAATTGCCCGTTATCCGTCATTCGCTTTCAAAAAATCCGCTTTCGGGTTTAATGTCGATTTTATAACCCGTGAGCCGCGCTGCTAATTTTGCGTTTTGCCCTTTATTACCAATCGCAAGCGAAAGCTGATTATCCGGAACTGTGACGGTGCAGGCGCGGACGTTTTCATCGGGAATGTCTACATCTACAACATCGGCGGGACGCAGGGCTTGCTTTATGAACTCTTTCAGGTCTTCCGAATAGGTGATAATATCTATTTTTTCCCCGCAAAGCTCGTTACATATACCGGAAATTCTGCTCCTTGACGGACCTATGCAGGAACCCACCGCGTCAACGTTAGGGTCGTTGCTTGTGACCGCCATTTTACTTCTCGAACCGGGTTCGCGGCTGACGGCTTTGACTTCCACTACTCCATCGTGAATTTCAGGCACTTCAAGCTCGAAAAGGCGCTTGACCAACTCTTTATGTGTGCGAGAAATTTTAAGCGTGGGACGGCGGTCATTTGCGGAAACCCCTGAAACGTAAACCTTTACTATGTCGCCGGCGTATATTTCTTCACCGGGGATTTGGTCGCCTTTGAACAAGGTGACTTCGCTTCCGTTTATTTCAAGAGTGGCGTTGCCGGACTCAGGCTCGACTTTCAGCACGTTGGCGGAAATGGCTTCGTTTTGCAGACTGCCCCATTGCTCGACAAGCTGGGCGCGCTCAACCTCTTTTATCCCCTGCTTTATAACCTGCTTGGCGGTTTGGGCGGCAATACGCCCGAAGTGCTTGGTATTAAGTTTTACCACACACTGTCCGCCGAGCTTTGAGCGTTTGGAATATTTCATGGCTTCTTCAAGGGTAATCTGATTGGCGTCGTCTTCAACGTCCTCTACGATTTCCTTTAAAATAGAAACGTCAAATTTCCCCTTAGCTATATCTATGTCAAAGTCAATGTTTTCGCTCCTCGGATAATCCCTTTTTATGGCAATCACCAAAGCGGCGCGTATTTTTTCCAAAAGCAAATCCGGCTCTATGCCTTTTTCCTTTGCCAAAAGCGAAAGCGCGTCAAATAACTCTATATTATTCATTACGGTAGAGTTCCTTTCAGTTAATAGTATATTTATAAGTCAAGATTAATTCTGAGGCAATTTTTTACGTTTAAAACAACCTTTTCGGTAGCGGTTTGAAGTGAAAATTCATTCGTTTTGGGTTCATAGTCGCAAAGCGTTCCGCAAAACGCATTGGTTTTTCCTTTTTCTCCGCGCTTCACAACACGAACGGGTTTGCCTAAATTTTGCGTAAAATGTTCAGGACGGCGTAATTTTCGGGTGAGCCCGGGAGAGCCTATCTCAAGAATATCCACATGCTTTATGAAGTCCTGCTTATCCATAAGCTCGTTCAATGGGGTGGTCATAAGTGCACAGTCCTCGTCTGTTACGCTTTCGTTTTCGCTATCTTTATGGAACAGAATCCGAAGATAATTCATAGCTCCCTCTTTTTCAAAAATCACGTCCCAGAGGGTAAAGCCGGCTTGTGAAATTAAGGGTTCCGAAAGAGCCCGCGCCTTGGTTTCAATATTTTGGTTTTTTTCCATTTTTTATAAAATCCTGTTTAAAAAATATCCTTATACATTCCTTACAAACACTGAAGACTGAGGATTCCTCAGTCTTCAGCCTACTTTTACTTTAATAATATAACACATTAATTCGGATTTGTCAACACTTTTATCAACAAAGTTTGAAAAATCGCTTCATCTTAATTTATTTTACATAACCCCCAAATAAATAAGATGAAGCGATTTATTTTTGCGAAAAAATAACACGAGATGAATTTTAATAAAATAAAGCCTGAAAAATAAGCTCATGCTATTTAGGCTCTGACAAAGGTTTTGATGATGTTTTTTTATTAAAAAAATAACGTCATTTCCCGGAAAATAAGATGATGTTATTTTATTTTCCTGAAAATAAAATAATCGGTTGATATGATTTTTTCAAAAAAGCTCGTTTTTGCCGGAAATTCGGGCAAAAGCTTGCAAAAGCGACGGCGTTGTGGTATGATTATACTTATTGCGGCATAAAAAGACGGCGGGTTTTTCACCCGATACTCCGACTTTTAAGCATATTGACTAAAATAAAGATGAAACTATTATTGCTTTTCACTAAAAAACCAAATAATCGAAAGGACTTATTTTTATGGACAGTTTTGTAGAACAAATGATTGCAAAAAAGAGCGAAACAAAGGATAAACTAAAACGCTTGGGTCTGGTTTTCGGCGGCTCGGTTTTGTGCTTTGTTTTTCTGACGGCGGCAAGATTATTCCCCTTTGCTTCTATGCTTTTGATTTTTCTGGGAATCGGCGTTATTTGGCTGACATGGATTATGATTCAAAACACGTTTATTGAGTATGAATATATAATCACCAATGACGAATTGGATATAGACAAAATCATGGCAAAGAAAAAGCGCAAACGTCTTATTACAATCAAAATTAACAAAACCGAGGAATGGGGCGAATACTCTGACGGCAAAACAATAGACGTGACAGTTACGGTGGAGGCGCACGACTGCGGTTATAAAAATTTGTGGTACATTGTAACCCGTCATGAAAAATACGGAAAAACAGCCCTGCTTTTCTCGCCTAACAGGAACGTATTATCAGCAATTAACAAAAGCGTGCCGTACTCGCTCAGAAAAAAGGAATTGAAAGAAGACAACAGCGATGCGTAGAGGCGGGGGAGTTTTGGGGTTGCAAATCTTGTTTATAATTAAATAAAAGGGGTGGGACTTGTCCCACCCCTTTTTCTCGCGAAGCGTGCGTTACACGGTAAAAAGGGCGGGACTACCCCACCCTTTTTATTATTTAATCAGCATAATTTTCAAAATACCCTTGAATCAGCACAATCGGCGTACCCTTATCCCCGCTCCCTGAAGTAAGGTCGGCAAGCGAGCCTAACAGGTCGGGGAGGCGGCGGGGGGTTGTGCCCTCCGATTCCATGTTGCCCTTTAGGTCGCCGCTCTTCTGTTTGATTTTATTAAAAATAGCGCTTTTAAGTTCTTCACCCTGCAAGTGAGAGAATTCGTTATCGGCGATATATTTTATTTTGATTTCGTTCGGCGTACCCTCCAACCCTTCTGTATAAGCGGGTGAAACTACAGGGTCTGCAAGCTCCCAGATAAAGCCTACCGGGTCTTTAAACGCGCCGTCGCCGTAAATCATGACTTCTATGCGTTTTCCTGTTTTCTCTAAAAATTTCGCGGCGGTTTCAGCCACAAAGGCGTGGCAGTCCTTTGGGAAAAGCTTTACCCTGTCTTCCCCCGCCTTGTTAGAGCCGAGCAAGCCGTAATCGGGATTAAATCCCGAACTGCCTACCGAAGTGCATAAAATTTCGTCTAAACCGACGACTTTCAGCGCACCGTTTTTAAGCAGTTTTTCCTTGGTCAGCTTTCTTGTGTGTATGTCGGCGCAGATTACGTTTTTGGTGAAATCAAGTATGGTCAGCGGGTTGTTTGCGAAAATCACCTCGGCTTCAGCGCCCGCACTCTCGATGATTTCTTTGTAATAATCAATATAATCAATGCCTGTGAATATGTGCTTGTTATAGCCGAAAAGCTCCCTGAATTGCTTTTCGGAAAGTATGTCGGTATAGGGGTTCACACCTTTTTCTTCAAGCTGTTCAACGGTTATAAGACGATTGCCGACCTCGTCGGAGGGGTAGCTTAACATGAGGCAAATTTTTTCAGCGGCGTTTGCTATACCTTTAAGGCAGACAGCAAACCTGTTCCTCGATAATATAGGGAAAATAACGCCTATTTCGCCAGCGGAATTTTTTCCGTCACGGAATTTATTCCTCACATCTTCGGCTATGTGAGAAACGTCGGCGTAATTGCCCTGTGCGCGGGCAAGGACGGCTTCCGTAACGGCTACAACGTCCCTGTCACGGAATTCAATCCCGTTTTCACGGGCGGCGGTGATTACGCTTTCCGTTACTATTCCGGAGAGGTTGTCGCCCTCCTTTATCATGGGGGCTTTTATTCCCCTTGAGATAGTACCTAAGGTGTTTGACATGCTTTTTTCTCCTTTATTTTTTCGATTTATAAATGCTAAAAATAAAAATTATTAATCCTAAAATCGCCAGTGCCGCGCCGACCCGGGTAATTATATAAGCAATACTGTAACGTTGAACAATGCGCCCCGGCGCTGTTATCGGCGTCATTTGCGAGGGCGTTTCGATTGTTGTGGTTGTCGTGGTTGTAATGGTTTGCAGAATTTCGGATTCCTGCGGTGAAACGGCTGAATCGTCCACCGCATTTCCAATAACCTCTAAAGCTCCGAAATAATTCCTAAGTTCAGCCCTGTCCCCTCTGTGGTCGAAAGACAAAGCCAAAGGCGAAATATCAAAATGTTTCATCACGGGGGGCTTAGACTTGTATTCGCCGTTTTCAAAAATACCGCGCCTGTCCCATGTAGGGTCGGCGTAAACCCAGCGGTTTTCTTTTTCGTACCAAAAAGCCACCCATTCATGTACCGCGCCTCTTTTGGTCAGTTCCTCATAAGGATAGCCCTCTGCAGGGGAAACAACACCGCCTTTTATGTTCAGCGCTTTAATTTCCGCGGCTTCGAGCAGGGCGGCGTAAAGGTTGCCTATACCTATGCAGACGCTACGATTAAGCGCTAAAGTAGTGGCAATTGAAACCGTATCTTCTGTAACCTCATTATCCCGCGCATCGTAGTCGTAATAAAAATGATTGGCTACCCACTGATTTAACGCCTTGGCTTTTTGATAATCGTCGTCAAGCCCAAAAGTCACCTCGTCAACTATTTCACGAAGCTTGTCCAGTGTTTGACTTATTTCATCAGGCTCAAGGGTCGCGCTGATGTAATAGGCGCTTATTTCAGGTGGAATTACATGATAGTTTTCAAGAACCGCTAAGCCCTTGTCGGACAGCCCGTTGTCGCCGAAAAACCAACCCACATCAGGACTGTATTCAACGCGATAGCTCATGACGCTCCCGTCGGAAAACCTTAAATAGACGCGGGCGTTTTCCTCGGCGGGAATACCGCTGAAGTGGGCGCTGAAAGAACCCTTAACACCGTCGTTATGGTTTGTGAAGACGTTCCTTACGCCGCTCATGGTCGCTCCGCTTATGTAAAATTCCACAATTTCCGGCTCATTAAAACGCCCCTCGGCATAAATAGTGTTTCCGTCCGCCGTTAAGCGGGCGTAGCGGTCGGGGTCGCGGGTGGTTTCAAGGACAAACACCCGTTCTAAAGAATCCTGAAAATCGGCGTAGCTTGCAAAGCCCGCCGCTGTATTAAGCATAACGGCGCATATAATCGTTATTACTGAAAATTTTTTAAAAATTTTTATTTTTTTCATCACTAAGTAATTATAACATTTTTAATTATCAGTTGTCAATTATCAATTATGCGTCAGTCCGTCAAAGCTTGTCATAAACCCCTCGACCGCAAAAGAGCATATATCTCCGCCTATTATTCTGCCTCTCGATACCAAAACGTTGGCAAATACGTCGTTGTCAGTGCCGACGGGGTGGTTCAAAACCCTAAAGGTGTAGCTTTCGACAATATCGGCGCGGGAGCGCGACAGGTCAAACCCTTGTTTTTTCTGTAATTCATTATACCTCTCATATACAGGAGAGAACTTTGCCGGGATTTGCACGTTTTTGGTGGTTACGGGTTCAGGTTCGACCTCCCAACCAAAGCTTGACAAAAAAATCACAATATCGGGAATTCCCGTAACTTTTGGCAGACCGCTTCCCCTTACTACGGCAGAGCGGATTATAAACAGCGTAGCTAAGGAGAAAAGCAGGATTAGCAGAATAAGTTTATTGTTAATGCGAGAGGTTTTACGCATATAATCACCGACCTTTTTAATTTTAAATTAACAAGCGGAAACCGGCGTGCAATTCTTATAACCGCAGGTTCTTATAAAATTATATGGTACAACTTTACACAAAATTCACACTGTTATATTGTCACATTCGCTGAAAATGTTTGTCTTACCCCTTATTATGATTAGTTTCGGGCGTTTTTTTGTAGATAAGTAACAACAAAAACGACAAAGACCGATTAAGCTTTGTGACGATTAGGCAATATACATAAAGCATTTTCACAAAATTTAGTTAATTAGGTACTTTACATTTTCCTGTTATATCTGCTATGATTATATGAGTAATCTTGTATAAGTTTATTTCATTTATAAGCAGGAGGATTTTTTGAAATGGCAAGTTTATCACTAAAAGGTATTTATAAGCGCTATCCGGGAGGCGTAACCGCCGTAACAGATTTCACAATGAACATTAAGGACAAGGAATTCATAATCCTTGTAGGTCCGTCGGGTTGCGGTAAGTCTACAACGCTTCGTATGGTTGCGGGGCTTGAGGAAATTACCGAGGGCGAGCTTTTTATCGGTGACCGTTTGGTAAATGACGTCGCGCCCAAAGACAGAGACATAGCGATGGTGTTCCAGAACTACGCGCTTTATCCCCACATGACGGTGTTTGAAAACATGGCATTCGGGCTCAAACTCAGAAAAGTCCCCAAAGATGAAATCAGAAAGTTAGTGGACGAAGCCGCAAGAATTCTCGACATTACTCACCTTTTAGACCGTAAGCCCAAAGCTCTTTCGGGCGGTCAGAGACAGCGTGTGGCACTTGGACGTGCTATAGTTCGCGACCCTCAGGTATTCCTGCTTGACGAGCCGCTCTCAAACCTTGACGCTAAATTAAGGGCGCAGATGAGAACCGAGTTATCAAAGCTTCATAAGAAATTGGGTACAACGTTTATTTATGTTACCCATGACCAAATCGAGGCTATGACAATGGGCGACAGAATTGTGGTTATGAAAGACGGCTACATTCAGCAAATCGACAGCCCGATTAACCTTTATTCTAACCCTGTCAACAAGTTCGTGGCGGGCTTTATTGGCTCTCCGCAGATGAACTTTATAGAATCCAAGTTGCTTAAAACCGACGGGAAATACATGGTGGAATTCGGCTCTGAAGACGGCAAGAACGCAAGAGGTCGTAAGTTCTACGTTGAAATTCCCTCAAGCAAGGTTGACAGCGCGGTACTTGATAATTATGTAAATAAGGAAGTAATTTTCGGCGTGCGCCCCGAAAACATTCACGATGAAGAGCTTTTCCTCTCCACCGCTAAAACAGGCGTGATTGAAGCTACTGTTGACGTTGCGGAAATGATGGGCGCCGAAACCTATCTGTACCTCACCTGCGAAGGTATTCCGTTGACCGTAAGGGTTTCAAGCCGCTCGACCGTGCGTCCTCAGGACGTGGTGAAATTGGCGATTGACCCCAAGCATGTTCATATTTTTGACAAGGACACTGAACAGGCTGTTTTACTGACGTCGCTATAGACTGCAAAAAACCAAAATAAAAAATCTCCCCGTTCGGCTAAAAACCGAACGGGGAATTTATTCACTTTCTTTTTTATAATGACATCTTGTGGGTGTCATCGTTTGTTGTATTATAACACATACTTTAATAAATTGAGCTTTGCGCCATAGCAAAGTGTTTAAATATCGGCGTTCAGGATTTATTATAGTGTTTTTATGCTTTTCCTGCTAAAAGCGCGTTAAAACGGGCAGACACACAAATCCGCCCGATAAATTATTCTGCACTGCTGTAAACCACGCCCGCCTCAATTGCCCTGTCGGAGTAGTGCATAAGCTCAGAAATAGTAACAATCTGATACCCCTGTGCAATCAGGTCGGGTATTATCCGTTCCATGGCGTCGGCAGTTGTACCGAGGCGGTCGTGAGAAAGAATGATTCCGCGGTCTTTCACCACGCTCATGATTGAGTTGTAAATCTCGTCCGCACTTTTATTGCTCCAGTCGCGGGGGTCTACCGACCAGGTCATAATGGCAAGCCCAAGCTCGCGCGATACGCTTTTAAGTGTGTCGTTGACATTGCCGTAAGGCGGGCGGAACATCATAGATTGTGTACCGATGACCGATTCGATTTTTTCATTCGTTTGTAAAAGGTCCTGCCTGATTTCTTCCGCCGAAAGCTTTGTAAGGTCGTCGTGCGCCCACGAGTGACCAATGATTTCGCAACCGAGGTCGAAAGCGCGTTTGACTGTATCCTGCCTATCTTCTATATAAATTCCGACCACGCAGAAAGTAGCGCGGCTGTTATATTTTTCCAACGTATCCAAAATGCGCTCGGTATGCACGCTCGGTCCGTCGTCAAAAGTCAGAGCAATCATTGGCTTTGATGGGTCAATATCATCCCTCTGAGGTAAAACCCCGACAACCTCCGTGACGTCGGGTAGCGAATCAGGCTCTGTAACTTCCGACAGGTCGTCCTCAGCGTCGGTTCTGCTCGGAAAGCTTTGCGTTTCCACCGACTGAAAAGACAAAGCCAGAAACAGCGATATTCCCGCGAGGGTGAGAACGGCGGCGGTGAGAATAAGTTTTTTCATATCATTTACCCATATATTTGCAAATATTGTAGAATTTAAGATTATTATGTCCCTTCATACATTATAAGTCGCGGCGTCGGCGTTGTCAAGAGAGAAGAATAAAAAAGGTGGGACTTGTCCCACCCTTTAATTATCATCACCGCGTTTCAATCATTAGTCAAATTAAAAAACGCCTTTATTAATTGGTACTTATTTCCACCTTACCGCTTACCAAATTAACATTAACCTGCTGTCTGTTATTCCCGCCTACAGACGCTGTACCCGACCTTGTTGTAATCTTGCCCTCGTCGCCGTCCATGCTGTAACGCAATGAACCGCTGGCCCTTGAAAATGACAAGTCTGCGCCGCTTCCTGCGGGAACATTTATATAAGCGCTGCCGCTTATTAAATTTACGTCAAGACTGCCGTTCCATTCGGAAAAATCAAGGTTAGCTCTACCCGAAGTAAGGCTTACTTTACCGCTACCCGAAAGCTCGGTTGCGGTCACGTTCCCCGAAACGGCTGAAATATCAAATCTTTCCGGACTAAAGCCGTTGAGCGTAATGTGCCCGCTTGTGGAACTGCTGATTAAGGAATTCATTTTTCCGACTTCCGAATTCGCCCCCGCGCTGTTAAGCGTTACATGTCCGCTCACGGTGTTGGCATTAAGGTTGGCGGTTTGGGGCAGACGGGCGTTTATACTGCCGCTTACGGTATCTATGCTGATTGCGTCATAAACGCCCCCGGGGATTTCTATATCAAGGGACGATTGCCTGTTATTGTCCCAGCCCCACGAAAAGAAACCAAAGCTACCTCTCCATTTTTCCCTTACAACCAGCGTGTCGTCCCTTATCTCCCAGCCGAATTCAACGTTCGGATTATTATTTCTGTAATTTACCCGCGTTTTACCGTCGCTTGATATTTTCACGTCAACCCTTGACGCGATTACCCCGATTTCAATCTTTTCGTATTCTTCCTCAAAGGTCTCCGAAATGTTTAAGGGTTCTCCCTTTCCGATATAATACCCAATTCCAAAGCCTTTTTCCGTTGAAACCCCCGTAATCGCCGCCGTAACGATAAAGCCGATTAATGAAACAAAAAAGACAGAACCTAAAATAATGGCTAAAACTTTCATTTTTATATACCCTCTCTTTTCGGCATAAGATAGCCGTGAAATATTTTCCCTTTTATACTTGTTCTTTTTTCAAACCGCTCTTTCCCTTTTCTTTTTATCCTCAAAAACAGGTCTGCCCACGACCATTTTACCGTGCCAGTTTATTACGGCGCGGATTAATTTTACAAAGAGCTTTATCAGGGCGATTCCCGCCAGAACCAAAAGCCCGCCCGCCGCAAGTAGCGCCGCCCCCGCGAATATGGTGCTTATTGTCGAAAAGGGGGAGAAAAAGCCGCTGAGGTTAAACGCGCCGCCTGCGATAATCCCGATTCCCGAGCCTATAAGCGCAACCGGAATCGACAGCAAAGCGATTATGAGCGAGAACAGCACGGGGAGAGCCCAACTCAGCACAAAAATATCAACGAGTATTACCGTAATTAAGCCGCCTACTTTTATGCCGCCGTTGTCAAGCCTAATCCCGCTGTTTTCATACGGCGTGCCGCCGCCCAAGCCGTTTCCGCCATTCCAATGATGGGAATCAGCGTTTTGGTTAGTGTGCGGGGGCGGTGTACCGCCGTTTGAGTTTCCGCCGAAATTCAGCTTGATTCCGCTTTTCTCGTAAGGCGTAGGTTCGGGCGTGGACTCAGTTGAGAACTCTGTTTCGGATTTAGCGTCGCTGACTATTGCTTGCGTCGTAATTTTTTCGGGTTCTACCGCCACAACGGGGAAAATCTCCGCCTCGGCATATTGCTTGGCTATTTCGGAAATATCGCCTAATTTCTCACAGATTTCGGCTTCGCCTGTACCGAGCGCCAAGCTGTCAGTGAAATGCTGTTCAAAATCCGCAATTATTTCACTTTTATCCACCACGCCGAAACGCGCTAACTCTTTTTCGAGTTTTTCTAAAAACTCCTGTTTTGTTCTGTACATAATGTAATTATTCCCCCTCACCGCTGATTAATTTCTCGACACTGTCCGAAAAATCGCGCCATTCTTTTTCCTGTCGCTCTTTTTCTTCTTTGCCGATGTCTGTAATTTGATAATATTTTCGGGGAGGTCCCTCCTGCGATTCAACTATATAGGAAGAAATACTCCCGTTGTCCTTGAGTCTTTTTAACAGGGGATAAATTGTCCCCTCGGTTATGTGCATACTGGCGGAAATACGGTTGACCAATTCGTACCCGTAGCAGTCTCCGCGGCAGACTAACGCCAAAACGCACAGCTCAAGCGTTCCTCTTTTTAATTGCGGGTTAATAGCGCATACCCCCTTTTTGATAATTGACAATACAATTAATCATCAACCGAACTAACCTTTACATTAGTTATCATAGACCTTTCCGGTGCGTCTTCTGTCAGTGCATTTGCGTAGTCGCCCGTCCCGTATATAAATGTATGTATAATCTCGCCGACTACAATATCATCGCCAACTTCAATATCCGTCGAATAAATAACCCTGTTATCCCAGCACAGACTGCCCTCAATAAGCAGATAATAAATGCCGTCGGGGACAGTGTTTCCCTGCGAGTCTTTCAAGTTCCATATATATGACAATTGGCTCGCTTTCGGCGTTGCGCCGGTGTAATTATTAAAATGCATCTGCTTTTTTTCATAAATTACCTCATTTAAGTTGCAATTTTTTCCTTTATCTATATTGTAGCATATTGTACTATACAATGCAAGGTACTATGTTCACAAATATATAGGACGAATTATATTGTTTTTTTATATAAAATTGACAAAAACAGATTCGGAGGTATTCTCAAAACCCAAAAATAAAATCCCCAAACCCGCTTAGACGGCGGGTTTGGGGAGCGATTACAAATCGAGCTATAACGCCTGCACAACAAAACTCATAAGAAACACTCCGGCAGAAATCGCTAAAATAGGGTGAATTTCCTTGAATTTGCGGGTGCAAATTTTTATAACGCAATAAAAGATAAATCCTGCGGCAATGCCGCCGGCTATGGAAAAACCAAGCGCCATAACCGCCACCGTCAAAAACGCCGGCAACGCATCCTCAAAGTTAGTCCAGTTGACCCGGGCGAAAGAGTTCGCCATCAGAACGCCCACAACAATAAGGACAGGTGCGGTTGCCTCCGTCGGGACAATCCCGAAAAGTGAAGCAAACGGAATACAAAGCAGAAAAAGAATTCCGGTAACTAACGAGGTCATTCCTGTACGCCCGCCTGCGCTAATGCCCGCGGCAGATTCAACGTAAGTGGTAACATTAGACGTGCCCGACAGCGAACCGATACAGGTGGCGGACATATCGGCAAACAGCGCCCGCTCAATACGGGTTTTGGCGACGCCCTTTGAGGAGCGCAGAGCTTCGGCATCGGCGTCGGTGAATATGCCGCTGGCACGACCCGCACCGATAAAAGAGCCGATTGCGTTAAAAACATCGGTGAGTGAAAAGGCAAATATAGCGGTAACTGCCATAAGCGTTTTTTGCGGACTGTTGAACATACTTCCGAATCCGCTCTCACCGAAAAAAGCAAAGGAGACCTCTTTTATGTCGCCGACGGCGGACATGTCGAACAGTTTAAGCCCTGCTATATCGGTAACGCCCATAGGGATTCCGATAACCGTAGCCGCCGCAACCCCGATTAACAAAGCTCCCGGAATTTTCAAGAGCATAAGCGCCGTGATGATTACAAGACCGATTAACGCTAACTGCGCTCCGCGTGTTGAAAAATCGGACAGTGCGGGAACAACTAAGTTTCCCGGTATAACATTATCTGAAATTTCACCGTTTAAACCGAATTGCAGAAAACCGGCGTTGGTCATGCCGATATAAGCAATAAAAAACCCTATGCCGCCGCCGATGGCATTTTGCAGAGAACGGGGAATGGCGAGAATCAGCGATTTACGTACGCTTGTAACCGTGAGAATCATGGTGATTACAGAGCAGAGAAAGACCATTGCCAACGCCTCCTGCCATGTAAAGCCCATTGCGCCGCAGACGGTGAAAGAGAAAAATGTGTTGATTCCCATACCGGGGGCTTGCGCGTAGGGCATATTAGCGTAAATAGCCATAATCAAAGTGCCTGTTGCCGCTGCTATGCAGGTGGCGACAAAAACCCCGTTACGGTTCATACCCGCGCCAAGCTCGTGGGATAATATGTTCGGGTTTACAAAAACAATATAAACCATGGTGGCAAAGGTGGTGACGCCCGCTATAATCTCTTTGCCCGGCGCTGTGCCGTAATGTTTAAGCTTAAAAAGTTTTTCCAAGTTTTTTCTCCTTTATTGTAAAATAGTCCTTGCGGTAATCATTGTTAATTATACAAAAAAAATATGAAAATTGCAATACCCCCAAAAGAATAAACAGGTTGACGGGTAAACAAATATATGCTATACTTAAAAAAATGTAAATTCGCTTTCCGCCGCTATCGGCGGCGAGCGTTTTAGCGGACTTTACGTTTGCAAAACGCAATTTGCTATAGGGGACTAAAAGCATGTTTTTTAACAGCCGCCGAAAAAATCAAAGCGCTGAAAATGAATCCGGCGCACAGGATAAGCAAATCAAAAAGAATAAGCGAAGCAATAAAGATGAACATAGTATAGAATTTAAGTTCCGTAACTTGAATGTTGCTTTTTTTGTGGCTATGTCCATTATTATGATAATGGTTTCGAGTCTTATTTCCAATTCTATAGTCCAAACGGTTTCAAGGGATTACGCGCGTTTTTATTCAAACGAAACGGTCAATGCTTTCAACGCCTACATAAACAGGGAATTAGCTTTAGTTACTAAGTTTGCCCGCTCAAAAAACTTAGTTGAATGGTTTGCAGACGAGTCAAACAAATTGAAAAGATACGCGGCTTACGAAGGAATGATAAATTACGCCGACATGCTTTACAGCACTGAGCTGTATTTTGTCATAAACGAGTCCCTGAATGAGTATGTCATTAAAGAAGGGGCGGCTTTTTGGGAATTCAAGCCATTTGACGTGATTAGTCCTTATGTTGAATATGACGGCTGGTATTACAGAAGTATAGAGTCTGAAAACGACTATACTTTTAATATTGACGTTGACAAGGTGAGCGGTCAGCGGCGGCTCTGGATTAACCATAAGGTTATGCGAAACGGGGAGTTACTGGGCGTTTTTTGTTCCGGCTTGCTTTTTGATTCCGTAATAGAGGATATTTTCGCCGACTACGTCAGCAACAATGTGACAGGCTTTGTAATAAACGGCAACGGATTCATTCAGATGGACAGCACGCTTGCGGGTAACCCGAATATTGAAGCGCACGACCAAAATTTACATATACGCCATAAGATTGACAGCCCTCTTTTGTTAGCGGAAATAAATGATTTTCTCATGGGTATAAGCGGACACTTCACTTCGAGCGACGTGCCGATTATCGTTGAGCTGAAAAGGGGAGAACACAGTTTTGCGTCTTTAGCTCCCATTGCAGGAACAGACTGGGCTGTCGTGACGCTTTTTAACTCGGATTCGCTTTTCAGCATTGCCGCCCTTTATCCGCTTATATTTGCGATGTTGGGGGCACTTGTAATCCATACTTTCAGCATTACGTTACTCAGCCGCAGATTGATTTTCGCCCCGTTGCAAAAACTGATTGCCAGCATTGACCGTAGCCAAGCCGGTCAGGCAGAGCGCATTTACGGCTATGATTTTGATAATGAATTAGGCGATGTATCGCGGAATGTACAACACATGCGCGACAGGCTTGCTATGCAAAACAGAGAGTTGCATATTGCCATGAAAAACGCCGAAAAGGCGAGCGAAGTAAAATCAATATTCCTCTCCAACATGAGCCATGAAATACGCACCCCCATGAACAGCATAATGGGATTTGCAGAGCTTGCGTTAGACAGCGACGTTCACCCCGATGTAAGGGATTTCTTAGTTAAAATTTCAGATAATACAAAATGGCTATTAAATATAGTAAATGATATTTTAGATATTTCAAAAATAGAGTCGGGTAAAATGCACTTGGAGTACATACCCTTCGATATGCACGATGTAGTTGCACGCTGTCAGTATATCATGCAGCATACCGCCAAACAAAAGGGACTTGAGCTTAACACCTATGCCGAACCGTTAGTCGGCAAAAGATTGCTCGGCGACCCTGTAAGGCTCTATCAGGCACTCGCGAATCTTTTATCCAACGCCGTAAAGTTTACCGACACAGGTTCTGTCGGGCTTTCCGCTACCGTAAAAAGTGCTGATTATAACAATCAGGCGGTGGTTCATTTTGAAGTTAAAGACACCGGTATCGGTATGAACGCGAAACAGATTGAAAAAATCTTCAAGCCTTTTATTCAAGCCGACTCCAGTACTACCCGAAATTACGGTGGTACGGGATTGGGACTGTCAATCGTTAAGGATATAGTCGAGCTTATGGGCGGGAACCTGACGGTTGAAAGTGCGCCCGGTAGGGGCAGTAAATTCAGTTTTGAAATCGTATTCGGAACTATTGACATAATTTCATCCTCGAAATCAGGAAACGCTAAAAATACAGTCGCTCAAATAGAAAACGACGTGTTTGAAAAACCGTGTTTTAAAGGTTTGGTTTTAGTTTGTGACGATAACTTTATGAACAGGGAAGTGGTTTGTGAGCATCTTGCGCGGGTAGGGCTTGAAAACGTTACGGCAGAAGATGGTAAAATAGCGGTGGATATGGTTCGGGAACGGGTGGAAAGCAACCTGCCGCCTTTTGAGCTCATTTTCATGGATATATTTATGCCCGTCATGGACGGAAACGAAGCCGCCGCGCTAATCACCGAGCTTGAAACAGGAACGCCCATTGTGGCAGTTACCGCAAACGTAATGGTGGGTGAACGTGAAAAATACAAAGAACACGGAATGCATGACTGCCTTGGAAAGCCCTTTACCTCGCAGGAGCTGTGGCGGGTTTTATTAAAGTATCTGACCCCCGTAAGCAGTTTCATGACAAGCGCGGGTGAAGAGGAGCAGGACACAGACCAACTTCAAAGACGGCTTCGCCTGAACTTCGTAAAAAGTAATCAAACCAAATATGTTGAAATCGTTGAGGCAATGGGCGCGGGCGATGTGAAGTTAGCCCACAGATTGGCGCACACCTTAAAAGGTAATGCGGGGCTGATTGGCAAACCGGAACTGCAAAGCGCCGCCGCAGAGGTTGAAGCTACGCTTAAAGAGGGTATTATATCGGTGAGGGGCAGAAAAATGAACCGTCTCAAAGCCGAATTAACATCGGTTCTTGAAGAATTAAGACCGCTGTTGATTCTTTATGACGAGCAGAATTCAAGGCAAAATCCGCCACTAGACCCCCGAGAAACTCTGGAATTATTTGAAAAGTTAGAATCCTTACTTGAAAATATAAATCCCGATATAGCAAATTATGTTGATGAAGTCCGTGCCATTCCGGGTACGGAGGAGCTTGCGCGTTATATAGAAGAGTATCATTTTGAGGGCGCACTCAAAGTCCTTGAAAAATTGCGCGCCGAGATTAATTCCAATAAAGAAGAGGAAAAAGCGGAAGTATGAAAAGCAATTCAGCTCAAAAACAAGATAAAAAACCATTTAAGCCGGGATTAATCCCCAAACTTCTTACAGCAATAGCAATCGGAATCCTGCTTGGCAGTTTAGCTCCGGAAGCTGTCAACAGGGTTCTCGTCACCTTGTCAACATTGTTCGGCTCTTTTTTAATGTTCATAATACCTATGATGATTTTGGCTTTTGTGACGACGGGCATAGCCGACTTAAATCAAGGGGCGGGAAAACTGCTCGGCATGACGGTTGGTCTTTCTTACCTGTCAACGCTGATAGCGGGAAGTGCCGCTTATATCGTGGCTTCGAACCTATTCCCGTATTTTATGAATTCAGTCGTTACAGGTTCAATCCCCGTACCTGAAGAGGGTATGTTGAGCCCTTACTTTATCATAGAAATAAAACCTTTGCTTGACGTTACTTCGGCAATTATACTTGCCTTTATTTTAGGCTTATGTATAAGCGTCATGAGAAACGGAAAAGGGCAAAACAAAGACGGAAATTGCGGCGTATTGCACAGTTTTTTCAATGAATTCGCGCAGGTGATTTTTTTGGTACTGCATAAAGTAATTATCCCGCTTTTACCGCTTTATATTTGCGGAACTTTTGCTAATCTGACGTCAAGCGGGGCGGCTTTTATCATTCTCGGCGTTTTGTGGAAGGTGTTTCTAACGGTTATTGTCCTGCATGTAATCTATTTGTTTATATTGTTTTTCATAAGCGCCGCCATTGGTAAGAAGAACCCTTTTACAATGCTTAAAAATCAAATCCCCGCCTATATTTCGGCAATAGGGACGCAATCCTCTGCGGCGACTATTCCGATAAATTTAAGCTGTGCAGAGAAGAATGGGGTTTCCAAAGAAATCCGCAATTTTACCATACCGCTCTGTTCCAACATACATTTACCCGGCTCTATGATTACAATAACCTGCTGTGTTACAGCGGTTTTGCTTATGTATGAAATGCCGCACAGCCTTAATATAATAGTGTCATTCATAATGACGTTGGGATTTGCTATGGTTGCCGCCCCGGGCGCTCCCGGCGGGGCGATTATGTCGGCGTTGCCTTTTCTGCCTATGGTGGGAATCGCCTCTGACGGTGCTGTGGCAAGTCTGCTTATGGCTTTATATATCACGCAGGACAGCTTCGGCACTGCTTGCAACGTTTCGGGCGACAACGCCATGTCGGTAATTGTGGATAAGGTTTATCGAAAGTATTTGAAGAAGGATGCCGCGTAAGAAACCGCCCTATGATTAGGGCGGTTTTACTTTTATTCCGACTCTTGTTCGTCCTGTTCTTCCGAATTTTCTGAATTCTCTTCTGTTATTTCGCCGTCATATTCGTTCTGCTTATTTTGCTCTTCCTGCTCTTCTAAGTTTTTCATGTATTCAAAATACTCTGTGATTAAGATAACTTCGCCTGTTTCCGGATTGGTCGCTAATCCTGTTTCATGGTTAAACAACCACCCGCTGATAACGTCATACCCTAAAGATTCATTTTTATAGCTTATTAACCCGAAATCTTCAACCGAACTGCCGACAATCCACAAATTACCTATAATAAATTCTCTGTCGTTGACTATCAAATCGGAAAACTCCCTGTCGCCTATTATGGCAGTAATACTTCTGATTTTACAGCCGTAAAAATAAGAGTGGTCGTCAATGTTATTAATCAATGCCGTTTCTATCTCGCAATCCTCTGCCTTAATATTTCCCTGCATAAGCGAGCCTATTTTACAGCGTCTGGCATTGACCGTTGCGTTATCGGCATTTACAAAAATTCTACAGATTTCAGAATCTTCAAAATCTAACAGCCGTTTTTTGTTAGCCCATATATTTTCGTAGCTGAATCCTACCGGCAAACCGTTCTTTGTGGTAATTCCGTTATTTAGAAAATCGCAATCTTTCACGAAAACATCTGCGTCGGCGTCAATACTAACCAGGTCGAAACTGTTGTTTTCCAAAACAACCATTAAATATCCTCTGTCCTTTTCCGGCTTGGTCACGTTATTTTCAAGCACGTAAAAACCGACGGGGTTTTTTATTGACAAATCCTTAATATAGCAGTTTTCGACTAACACGTTGTTTTGAGTTTTTACAGAAAGCCTCTCAAGCGGAAAGTCTGCCGGCAATGTGACGTATATGACCGAAGTAACTTCGTCGCGTTCGGTTTTTTCGCCGCCGTGGGCGGAGCGGTGACCGAAGTATACATAAGGATTTGTATCAAACCGAATGTCGGTTTGATATTGCTCGTAATAGTCCTGTGAACGCTTTTCATCGTAGAACGAAATTTCAACTTCCTCATTATGCCACATCGAAACCACTACTATATCGTTCAAAGCAGCGATTTCAAGGTTTTCCACGCCGCTATAGCTTACTGTGTGCATAGCGCTTCCATCAGGTATAAGCGCCTGACCTACAAATCTGCCGCTCAGCGAATATACATCTATATCATCAGGATTTCTTGTTTGCTCTTCTGCCGATGAATTATTGCGATTTGCCGCCAGCGCTATTCCCGCCGCCGCTGTTCCGCCGACTAAAAGCACAAACGCTGCCATTAAGGGTATTAAACGTTTTACGACAGGATTTCTTCTTTGATTTTTCGCGGAAGATTCATTGCGGGTTAAGATTTGGCTTAACATTTTATGTTTTTCCGTTTCGTTTGGTTCAATCGCCTCAAATGCCTGTTTTAAATTATTACATTCCATTACAAAAAGCCTCCGTTTCAAGTTGTTTTCTCAGTGCGCCCCGCCCTCTGTGGAGATAGCCCCTGATTGTCGCGGAGGGCTTTCCCATAATCTTGGCTATATCCTCTGAGCTGTACCCTTCGTAATAGTACAGATATAACGTCGTTTTCAGTTTTGGCGGTAGTGCCATGACCTTTTGGAGCGTTTGGTCGGGTTCGGGGATAAATTCGTATTTCCCGGAAGAATCAATTCCCTCGTCAAATGCCACTGTTTTATTGTTCCAAAACGATTTCAGCGAATTTTTGCACAAATTCACCGCGGCGCGAATCAGCCACGCTTTTTCGTGTTCGGGGTTTTCAAAGAGCGTGCCACTTGAAATAAGCCGCAAAAAAGTATTTTGGAGCATATCCTCGGTATCCGCCTTGTTTTTCATGTACATAAAACAGACGCGGTAAACCGATTTGTAATTGCGGTTATAAATCTCGGTGATTTGGCTGTTTGTGTAGTTTTCATCATGAGACTGCAATTTTATCGCCTCTTTCCTTTTTATAGTCATTTAACTTTAAAATCGACTATATATTGCTTTGAAACATGTTTCACTATGTATACAACTGAGAAAGGCGAAACGTTTAAACGTTTCGCCAATAATATACTGCTAACTGGGTTCTGTCCCTTAAATTTAATTTTTCCAAAATCACCGAAACTGAATTTCTTACCGTCCCCTGCGAAAGAAAGAGCTTGCCCGCGATTTCGTTATTAGACAGCCCTGTAGCGACTAATGAAAGTATTTCGTTTTCCCGCACCGTTAATTCCGAAAAGCCGGAAAAATGAGCAGGGTTTCCCGGTTTTTCATTGCCACCGAGCGCTGAAAAGCGCCCCGATGCAATCGGGTTGACCCCTTTGTCAAAAACCATTGCGCCTTTTTCTACGGCGCGGATTCGCTCGATTATGCCGTCGGCGGAGGTGCTTTTCAGCAGATACCCTTCCGCTCCCGCATTTATGGCGGAGGCGATATAACCGTCGTCGGCAAAGGTGGTCAGTATGATGATTTTCACATCGGGGAATTCGGTCTTGATTTTTTTGGTCGCCTCCACACCGTCGCAAACAGGCATACGTATATCCATTAATACAATATCGGGCAATTCTTCCCTGCAAAGTTCTAAAGCAACCAATCCGTTTTCAGCCACCCGCGCCGAAAACTCCCCGTTTGAACTGCTCTCGAACAGTATTTTTAAGCTGTCACGGATTAATCCGTCATCGTCTACGATTAAAAGTTTCATATTCCCTCCTGTGATTTTTTGGGCAAAATGCAGATTATTTTAAAGCCGTTTTCATAAATTACCGTAAGGGTTCCTCCCGCCGCGCGAATCCGCTCTTTCATTCCTGAAAGGCCCATTCCTGATTTGGATTTCAGGGTTTTAAGCTTTGTCCCGTTATCCGAAACTGTCATACGGATATAATCGGCGTTCCCGTCAAGTCGTACAGTCACGCTGTCCGCGTTTGAATGACGGGAAACGTTGGTCAGCGCTTCTTTTAAATTCGCGGCTAAAAGTTCAAAGTGGGTTATATTATTCAAATCGCCCGAAACCTCAAAACGTGCCTCGCAAAATTTAAACGAATCGCATATTTCTTCTAAGTAAGAAAGTGCCGTGCCTTTTGCGGGCTTTAAGTTATGCACTGTTTCGCGCAAATTTTCCGAAGCCGATTCAAGGCACTTAATAGTCTGCCCGAGCAGTTCTCCCGCTCTCCCGTCACCGCTTTCGTATAGTTTTGCCGCTGTCTGTAAAGCAATCAGCGCGCCGGTGATTTCGTGTCCCACATGGTCGTGAATGTCCTGCGCTATGCGGGAACGTTCGTTTATTTCGGCGACCCGTGCCGCATATCTAAGTTCCATCGAGGCGTTTTCACGTTTCTTTTCAAGTTTTAGCCGCTCCGCCCTGTCCTCGAAATCTTTAAGCAGTAAGTCACGCTCCCATCCTTGCCATTTGTCCTCGATAAAACCGATTACGGGAAGCCATAGCCCGAGTAATGCCGGAAACCAAAGGAAAGCGAATCCGATACAGGCGACAATTTCCAACGTGCCGGTTACCGCGAAACGGCTTAAAGCCTTAAACCTGTATCGCGCCGCTGAAACTGCCGTTAAAATCAGCAAAAACGCCACGCCCGAAAGGGGGCTGTCTGTCAGCCCCCATACAGCTATTAACATTACCCCTACAAGACTTCGGGCAAAGATTGCATAGTATTTCATTTACTCGTCCATTTTCTGCACTTTCTTCAAGCCGCCTATTAACAGCGTAATTACCGTAAATCCGAAAAGGAACAACAACGGCATAACAAACCCCTCAAATGTTATTTCATTTATATTCCTAAGCCCTTCGGCGAACCAGTATCCGGGGGTAAACCAGGCGACTTTCTGCATGAACTCGGGAACTAATGCCATAGGCCAGAACAAGCCGCCGAGCATTGCCGACAGGGTCGCAATCATGGTCATAGCTACCGACGCCGCGCCGAGGTCTTTGGCGAATGAGGTAATTGAAAGCACAAGGCTTACCGAGAATAAGTTATACAGGCTTAACAGCAGGAACAAAAACCATATATTTGAAATTCCGCTGTAAAGAATCTCCAAAACCGCAAGCGACAGACCTACGGTTAATTCGGTCACTACAAACGCCGCCAATGAGCCTTGAGTTAAATATGTCCTCGTTGAAATCGGTAAGACCCCCACCCTGTCGGGCATACCGCCGCGCTTGTCGTCAAGCAGTGTTTTAATTATGAAATAGGCTGTAAATATTGATATAAAACCGAACATTGCAAGCCATTGGGCAATAGCCGCCCAGTGGTCGTTTAAGTTAGTCAGCTGTATTTCAACCTGCGACGTTTCCTCCCACGCTGAAATAACCGTTTGGTCGTTAGTCCCGAGGAGCATTAAAGCCCGCGTTATATTTTCAGCCATTGCCGCGCCGATAGCGGAGGTGTCGGTAACAGTCAGCGAGTAGCCCTCAAGGCTTGTTAAATCAAAATTTCTCTCAAGTACGTCTTGTTCATATCCCTCGTTGATTAACAGCACCCACGGAATACTCCCATCCGTCAGCACGGCGGTTACGTCAGCTTCTTCCACCTCAATTATATTATAACGCAATCCAAGCTGATTTGCAAGCGCTCTTGAAAGTAGGGTGTCATCGTTGTCCGCAACGCCAAAATATACGCTTATCTCGGCAATGTCTTGTTGAGGTTTTTCAGCCGCGGAAATTGAAATAAGAATAAATGATACAATCGGAAAAATCATAATAAACACCCAGTTAAGCGGTTGTTTCAGTATACGTTTAACGGTGGTTGTAAAAACAATCATGCCAGCCTCCTCCTTCCGAGTAGGAACGCTACTATAAATAATACTGTTCCGTAAGCAAACAGCAGTAATAAATCAGACGTCATTTTTGATTCGTTCCCGCCATAAACCGCCCCGAATATTACGGTGTGGGCTAAGGAGTTCGGCGAGTATTGAAAGATTTTTTCAGCCGCGCCGAAATTGATTTTAGTATATCCGCCTGCGACAAAGGTCATGGTGAAAATCGAAACCTGCATTGCTCCCATAGCCGCGTTGATGTTATTTAAAAGTATAGTTAAAAAGATGGCGAACGCCTGCGAAAACAACGTAATTCCGAACAGCGTCAGCAATACCAAGGGAATCCGCTCCCCCCAGTAAACTCCGTAAACCACACCGCTGAATACGAATGTTACCATTCCTTGCAAATAACTCGTCACGGTTGAGGCGGCGAGCAATCCGCCAATAAGGGCAGGCTTGGACACAGGGGTAATCAGCACCCTTTCCCCCGTTTCTGAAAACATACTTTTCTTGAATAATTCAAGTCCGTTCATACCCGTGAAAAGCAAAATCATCACAAGCATAGTCACCGCGTAGTAGTCAATTGCACTCGGTACGCGCCCGCCAATGGGCGAATCTGTTACCGTTATATCGGATTCGAGTATTTTTAATAATTCGGATAGTTCAGATAAGTCAGCCGCGCCCATAATCGCAATTTCCATAGCAGTGCTGACTTGCTTATAGGAATCAATGATTGAAACGGCAATCTGCGTGTCATGCCTCGCAACCTGCGGTCTTGTTACCGCGATTTCGCCGTCTTTTTCTTCGACAACTAAGCTTACGTTATTGTCATTTAACAATAGGAGCGCGTTTTCCTTATATGTGAAATTCACCTCCAAAAACTGTGAAATCTCCTCGCTTTGCAAAAATAAGCCAAAGTTGCCGTCAGTTTCAACAACGGCGGCGACCGGGATAGGCTCAAAATCGTAGTCGGGCGAAATGAAAGAGCTTAGGGCGTTTCCGAGCACGAAAATTATTAAAATCGGAAAGCCTATTAAAACCGCCACGCTTACGGGATTACGCCAACAATACTTAAAGCCGGTTATAAATACAGTTGAAAAGTTTCTCACTACGCGTCACCCTCTCTCAGTTTTTTGCCTGTCAGTGCAAGGAATGCGTCCTCCAAAGTTATCCTCTGCGCTGAAACCCCGAGGATTACATAAGGCGCGGCAACTTCTAAGATTCGCGATAAATTTCCTGAACCCGCAGAGCTTGTAACGGTGACGGCGCGGTTTTCCACATTGCAGCTTGTAACCCCTTGGATTTTCTTGATTTTTTCCGGCAAAGACGGTGCGGGCTCTTTGACCTCGAGGGTAATAGTTTCCTCGAAAATTACCGAGCGGGTCAATTCTTCCACGCTGCCATCGGCTATAACCCTGCCGGCGTCCATTATGCAGACGCGGGAGCAAATCCGCTCAACCTCTTCCATGTAATGCGACGTATAAAGAACAGTCGTACCCTGCCTGTTTATTTCACACAAAAAGTCCAAGATATGATTCCTTGACTGGGGGTCAACCCCTACGGTAGGTTCGTCAAGAATTAACAATTCAGGCTTATGTATAATAGCGCAACCTATATTTAAGCGCCGTTTCATACCGCCGGAGAATTTTTTGGGCGATTTTCCGGCGACGTCGGTCAACCCCAAAACCTCTAATGTTTCATCGGTTCTTTTTTTCAGCACAGCGCCGCGAACGCCGTATAATTTCCCGAAATATTCAAGGTTTTCCCGTGCCGAGAGCGTCTCGTACAGCGCCAAATCCTGCGGTACAACGCCTATGCGCCGTCTTATGTCGGTGATAGCCGATTTGCCGTTTTTAGCGTTTTTATTGAATAGTTGAATCTCCCCCGCGTCGGCTTTGGTAAGTCCTGTCAAAACCCGAATGGTGGTGGTTTTTCCCGAACCGTTAGGACCTAAAAGCCCTAACATTTCACCTTTTTGCACGGCAAGGTGTAAGTGGTCGAGGGCTGTTAAAGCGCGGTAACGCTTTACAGTGTCTTTCATTGTAAACAGCATAATTTTTCTCCTTTTTATTACTTGTGCACTCAGAAACTATATTTGGCATCGCTCAACGCCCATATTTGGGCGGATTTTGCACCATATTTCGTTAAATTTCCTTGTAATGCATAAAGTGTCGCAGTAATATTGTTTCTTATGTTTATATTATAATAAAGAACTCACGGCAATAAAAGTGCCGTGAGACATTATTTTATATTACATTTGTCACTATTTTGCAGGGTTTAATTTTTTTACTATGGTCAATATATTCTTTTCGTTCTCGCGTCTGTATTCCACTGTATCCATAAGCTTTTTCAGCATGAAGATTCCAAGCCCGCCGATTTTCCTTTGTCCTACGGGTAATGAAATATCGGGTTCGGGAGTTTCAAGAGGGTTAAACGCTGTACCGCTGTCCTCAAACTCAAGGCTTAAATGAGCGTTATCGGATATAACCCTTACCGTGACTTCCCCCGTTTCTGCCCCGTAAGCAAACTTCACTATATTTGAAAAAACCTCGTCAATGGCTATGTTGATTTTATTTTTTATTTTAGGGGGGCAACCCGGAATTCGTTCTTGTGCAAAATCTATAATTGTGTGCAGATTATCTGTTTTTGCCTGAACGGTGATGCTGTCATGCGCCGATTTTGAACCCTTATAGTGCAGAGCTAACATAGTGATGTCGTCGGCTTGCTCTACGCCGCTGGCGTAGCCGTCTATTTCCCGCTTGATTAAATTTATTAATTCCAACGGGGGCAAACCGATGTTGTCGTTTGCGATTTTCAGCAGACGCTTTTCCCTGAACAGCTCTTCTTCACCGTTCACGGCTTCGGTCACGCCGTCGGTGTATAAAAACAACTTGTTGCCCGGTTTCAGTTCTATTTGGTCCTGCGTATACTTTATACCCTCTTTTATTCCGAGGACTAACTCTTTTCTGAGTTTTAATTTTTCATAACGGTTGTTTAAGCAAACAAGCGGCGGATTATGCCCTGCGTTTACATAAACGAATTTTCCGCTTTTAATATTCAAATAACCCATAAACGCCGTAACGAACATATGCGCCCGATTTCCCTCGCAGAGCAGGGTATTGATGTTTTCAAAAACCTTTTCGGGGACCATCCCCTGTTTTCCGTACCTTGCGATATTTTTAACAAGGGTTTTGGCAATTGCCATAAACATTGCCGAATGGATTCCCTTGTCTGAAACATCTGCAATCACGACTGCCAGCGTGTCTGCGTCTACAAAAAAGAAATCATAAAAGTCTCCGCCGACCTTTCTTGCGGGAAACATGGAGGCGAAAATATCAAATTCATCATTATCGGGAAAAGGCGGGAATATACAGGGTAACATATTTGCCTGTATCATTGCGGCGACCGAAAGCTCTGCGCCGAGCCTGGCGTTTGCGGCTTGTTCTCTGGTATTTTGCTCAATGGATTCTTTCAGTTTGTCCGTCATTTCGTTAAACGCCGTCGCAAGCAACCCTACCTCGTCCTTGGAATTTATGTCAATTTTTTTGTCAAGGTCGCTTATTCCAATCATAAGCACCCCCTGGGTTAATTTTTTCAAGGGGGCGTTGACATATTTTGACGTTAAATAAAAAATAATCAACAGTAGCAAAACCGACGACACACCCATAATAGTGGCGTATCGGACGTTAAATGAATCAACCGCGGAGAAAAATTCCTTTACCGGAATCTGCATTGAAAGCAACCAACCGTTTTCAAAGGGATAGCTGTAAGAAACATACTGAACCCCATCAAAAACAAAGTAGTTTTCAATTAAACCGTTAATGTTGTTATAGTATCCGCTTAAATCAAGCTCCTTGTACCACGGTAGCGTATATAACGATTTGCCGACGTTTCTGTCGTCAGAATCATAAGTATTGGATATTATATAATCGTCCTTGGGGCAGGCTAATAAAACGAAACTGTTTTCAGTCGGAACTACCGCGGAAAGTCTGTTCTTAACATCTTGAATTTGCCAGTCAACAGTGGCAATACCGACTAAATTATCGTCGTCGTCATAAATTCCCACGCCCACCGTGGTCATAAGGCTCGTCACGCCGTGTTCGTCCGAATAAGGCTCAGTCCAAACCGTCCAGACCGTGCTTTTGGGACCTTTAAGCTCTTTTCGGATTGCAACATACCACGGCTGTGAGTGATAGTCGTATTCTTCGTTTTCGTATTCGTGGACAAAACTTATTTCATTAGTTTCAGGGTCATTATACAGATACAGATACACTCTCGGGGCGTTTTCTATTATTGTATAAGGCTCAAACCAAATGCCGCTGCCTGTTGCCTCATTAAAACCTATGGCATTAATAGTATCAAGTGAAACATAGCTACCGAAATCATCATGAGTTCTGCCTGAACGGTACGCCTGCCCCGCTAAAAGTGAGATGAATAATGCGCTTTGCTCTATTTGGTAAATAGACCTGCCGACCGTTTCTCTTTCATATTTGATTATAAAGGACGCTTCTTCGGAGCGAAGTTGGCGATAATTGACGGAAATAACACCCAAATAATAAACGAACACCGCGCTGACAGCCGTAAAAAAGCCCAGTACAATAATCAGTATTTTAAGCCGTATGGAAATAGCGCCCGCCTCCCTTTATATACTATTTGCTGCCGACAAGTCGCAACATTTAAACGACTGCTTTCTCAGAATTTATTCTTCACTTGCCTGTTTTGAAAACTTTTTTAGTTTTCGGCGGGGTATAGCTGTACCTATAAAAGCCGCAAGGGTCAAAACTATAATGTTCTTGAAAGGGAAGAAAATCATCATTACTAATATAACGGCTATAGGCTTATGTAAAACCGTGCCGACCATAACTGTGGCTATTGTCGCAACTGCGAATACCGAATCCGCACCTGTAAGAATCGCCATGCCGTACCCTATGCAAGTCCCCGCGAATATAACCGGAATGATATGTCCTCCCCGCCAGCCGGAATGAACGCATACATTAATCAACAAAAGTTTTACAATGCCCATCGCAAAAAGCATAATCGGAGCAGTAACAGTCCAACTTTCCATAATTTCCACCATTTGCGTTTCCCCTGAAAAAATAGCAAGCGGTAAAATCATGCCGCAAGCCCCGAGTACCAGACCGCCGAACAAAGAAACTGCAACAGGAAAACGCTTTAACGGGTTTGCAATCACGCCGATTATTTTTCCGAAAAAATGAAAAAGCAAGCCTCCGGCAAGCCCCGCTAAAGCCAACGGCACAAACATTATATATTCCCGTTGTTCAATCGTATTTTCGCCAAACCTTTCTACATGCAGTCCTCCGCCGAAATGCGAAACCAACAGCGCATTAGCGCCAAGTCCGCTTAAAATAGCCGCGAAATAAATGATGATTTTGGTTCTGCCGGGGAAACAATTGTTATCCTCCTCGCCTTCAACCTGAGCCATAAACCCGAATAAAGGCGCTCTGAATAAAATACTCAAAGACGCTGACAAGCCTATCTCGGTCAGTTCCTTCATTTCCTTAAATATGTACTTAAATCTGTCGCCCACCCAGGTGCAAACTCCTGCAATGATTCCCGAAATCCCCGCCTCGGGTCCTACGCTTCCGCCGAACATCAGCGGCATTACAGCCGAGGCAAACAGCACCGAAATGTTACAGGGGGAATACCTCCCCGTTTTCTTAACAACCTCTAAAACTTCCTCAAAATCATCGGGATAATCCCCGAATTTTTTGCGCCACAAGCCTATTAAGATTCCTCCCGTCGCGCAGATTGCCAAAGGATAATAAGCAAAGTCCAAACGAGCGGGTATTATTTCCCAAAAGAAAACAATCCCCAGTTCAAGCAGTTTTAAAAACAGCCATATAACCACCCCTGCCAACGCCCCTAAAATCATGGCGGCGGGTATAAACCATATTCTGGTTTCGGAGGATTTTCTGACAGGTTTTTCTGTAGCCATATAATTTACCTCTCAATTTTATTTTCTCAGAACCTGTTTGGGAAATTGAACAGGTTCTTATATGAAATTACTCAGTTGCAAAAGCTTTTCTCTGTCGTCACTTGCAAGCGTCAGAGAATCGTCCTGCATGATTACAGTAGAATCAGAGGGTACTATATATCTGCCCTCCCGTTTAATCATAACGATATACAAACCTTTCGGCAACCGAAGCTCCTGCACGCTCTTGCCGCAAACAATCGACCCAAACGGCACGTTATAATCAAGCATCTCGCCGTCGGTTTCTTTAACGTAGTCCGCAATCGGTTTCAGTATTTTTTCCTCATTGTCAACCAAATCCCAACGCTTGGCAAGCGGGGCTAAGAATGCCCCTTGACATATAACCGACAGCAAGCAAACGAAAAACACAACGCTGAAAACAATTTCGGCATAAGGCAGTCCCGCCGAAAGCAGATAGGTGGCGAACACGATTGAAGACGCGCCGCGAAAGCCCGACCATGATACCATAGCGATTTCCTTAATACGGTAGCCGAACGGTTTCATAAGCAAAAACATTACAAGCGGTCGCGCTATAAAGAATAAAAACAGCGCGAACAAAACGCCTATTCCCGCCACGACCCTGAATGTTCCCGGAATGAAAAGCAAGCCCAGCACAATAAACAGCATAATCTCCATAATCATTGAAACTGAGTTGAACAACCGCGATAAGAGCTTTTTATAAACCAATTTCCCGTTACCGAGAAGCATACCGCATATATACACTGCTAAGAACCCGTTACCTCCGAATAGTCCCGCAAATCCGTAAGTAAGCAGTGCCACCCCGCAGAGTAAAACAGCGTAAAGCCCGTCAATGTCTAAATTAAGCTTGTTCATCATTCGCCGTCCAAGCATTGCGACCACAAATCCTACAGCCGCACCTATTAAGACCTGCATAAGCAGAAGAACAGGAACATTTTGTGACGCCCCTTGAGCCAGCCCGATGAAAACCACCGTCAGCATATAGGCAATCGGGTCGTTGAAACCGCTCTCCATTTCCAAAATCGAGCCGAGGTTATTTTTAAAAGTGATGTTCTTAGAGCTTAGTATGGAAAAAACCGATGCGGCGTCGGTACATGAAATTACCGCGCCGAGTAACATTGCCTGATAAAGCTCAAATTTCAAAATAAAATAAGCGAAAGCCGCCCCCGCCCCCGCTGTGAGAACCGTACCTAAAGTAGGCAGTAACACCGAAACACCCAGTACCGGCTTTGCTTTCTTAAAATCCGTCTGGAATCCGCCGGTGAAAAGAATAAACATCAGTGACAAATTACATAAAGCCTCTGCATGCTCCACTTGCTCAAAAGAAAATCTTGTACCCATTAACACACCGAGCGCAATAAAACCCACAAGAACAGGCAAGCCGACCTTGCTTGTCAGCTTGCACGACAACACGCTTATAATAATTATAATTCCTACGATTAACGCACCGCTCATAAAATTATGCTCCTTATTATTTTTTATTATTTTTTGATAAAGCAACCGAGTTGCGTAGTGAGGATTGTTTCAATATGGCGCAGGAACGTCAACGCCGGGTTATATTTAATATATCGCTGAATCCCGTCATATCAAAGACTTCCATAATTTCATCGCAGACATTAACCAAACTGAACGAGCCGCCTGCTTCTTCGGCTCTCTGTTCAGCTGAGAGCATGGCGCGAACGCCTGCCGACGATATATATATAAGCTCGTCGCAATCAAGCTCAACATGCCTTGCATCGTCAAAGCCGTTTATCAAGGTTTTTTGAAATTCCGAGGCGGTGAAAGAATCTAATCTTCCACCGATTTTAAGCACCGTTTTTTCACCGGTTTGGATTTTATCAATTTTCATGTCAATCTCTCCTTGCGATAACTCATAGTCCTTGGCGATTTTATCAAAATCATCGGAAACCTCAAGAAACACATCGACCAAAGCAGGTTCAAACTGTATGCCGCTACCCTCCCTGATAATCTCCACTGCTTTATAATGGCTAAAGGCTTTTTTATAAGGTCTTACGGAAATCAGCGCGTCATATACGTCGGCTATAGCCATAAGCCGCCCGAGGAGTGGGATTTCATACCCTTTCAGCCCTCGGGGGTATCCGCTTCCGTCCCATTTTTCATGATGGGTGGCGGCTAAAATTTTAGCGTAATGTAAAAATTCCTGCTCGTCTGAGCCTTTCTCAATTTTTTCAATAATGCTTTCGCCGAAAGTAGCGTGCGATTTGACTTCTTCAAACTCTTCTTCGGAAAGCTTTTCGGCGTTTCGTAAAATGCTGTCTTTTATGGCAATTTTGCCTATATCATGAAGCTGGGCGGAATTCAAAACAAGCCAAATATCCCATGTATCAACCTCGTCGGCGTAGATGCCTTTTTTCATCAGCGCGCCGAGCAACACGCCTAAGTATCCCCGGGTTCTTTCTATATGTCCCCCGGTAACACCATCGCGAAATTCCACAAGCTCCGCCATAGTTTTCAAAACAGCTCTTTGCAGTTTCAGGGCTTCTTTGGCTTTAACAAGTTCGGTAATGTGGGCATCATCATCCGAAAAAACGTTTTTGTCTGTACTCATTTTCCCTCCTGAAACAGCGGGCGTTAAGATTCGCGGATAAGTTAGTGGAATATGACGGTATTAAGCGCATATTCTTCAATATATTATACCATATATAAACAAAAAAGCAAAGATATGCCCGCGCAGGAAATTGTTCCTGACGGGCTCATCGGCTGCCGCTGAACGGACTTGAACCGTTACGGTATTGCTACCGAGGGATTTTAAGTCCCTTGTGTCTGCCGATTCCACCACAGCGGCAAAAATATATTTTACTAAATAATTATACTAAAAAAAAAAGCGTTTGTCAACCGTAAATTTTTTATTTGACAAGAGGCGTATTATATGATATAATTTAAAAGTCTGTTTGAGGAATTTTTACTCATGCGGAAAGGTGGCTGAGCTGGTCTAAGGCGCACGATTGGAAATCGTGTGTGGGCTAATACCCCACCGAGGGTTCGAATCCCTCCCTTTCCGGCGGTGAGCCACTGTGGGCAATATCACAGCTTCACTACAGGAAGTAAAGATATTGACGTTGGTGGTTCGCATTTAGAACATCAGACCCCGGTCGAGAGCCTCGACACGCAATATTCTCACACGACTATAAGTTCGTTGAGAGTTGAGTGTCGGGGTTCGCATTTATTTTTCGTTTGACTGACCTGTTTTAGTATGGTATAATGGGTTTACGCACTCGGTAAGGCGGAGTGTTTATATTAGGAGGTATAGGCGGTGGATTATATTAAAAGCAACAAGGCGGCGTGGGAAGAAGCGTTTGACCACCGCCGTACAGGGTGGAGCAATCACAATGATTTGCATCTCAAAAAAGAAAAATTCGCCTTCTTTGACTCCGACTTAAAGAAAATTCTTGAAAGCATAGACTTTAAGGGCAAAACAGTGGCTCAATTTTGTTGTAACGATGGCAGAGAGCTACTTTCGCTAATGGATGGCGGCGCAACGCATGGCGTTGGGTTTGATATTGCTGAAAATATGATAGAATACGCAATTGAAACCGCAGAAAAAGCAGATATTACTAATTGCTCATTTCATGCGTGTGATATTTTGAAAATCCCTGAAAACTACTACAATCAATTCGACTTCATTTTTTTCACAATCGGCGGTATCATTTGGTTTGAGGATTTATCGCTGTTATTTGAAAAAGTGTCAAAATGTCTGAAAGACGGCGGTATGTTACTGATCAATGACTTTCATCCAATTGTCAACATGTTGGCATTGCCGGGCGAGCCCGAATACCAACCCGATAACTTGAATCGGGTGGCACATTCCTATTTTAACAGAACACCGTGGGTTAGTAACAGCGGCATGGAGTATATGTCAACATTAAAAGAATCCAAAACATTTACGAGTTATAGGCACAAAATGTCAGACATTATTAACGCTTTAATCAAAAATGGATTTAGTATTGCAAATTTTGAAGAATATGATTATGACATCATGCTCGAAACCAAAGTATATGAGGGCATAGGCTTTCCGCTTTCTTATACTTTGATTGCCGAGAAACGTAGCTATTAAGCATTTCCTACAAGCAAACAACACCGCAGACCAACATAAAAAAGGGCGGAACTTGTCCCGCCCTCTTGAAATTAAAATCCTTTTATGCTATACTATATATTGTGATAATTCAACCACATATTTCTTTAAGGTGATTTTAATGAAAAACGATAAAAACATAACATACGTAGATTTAAATAACCCAAAGTCTGCCCCTGTTACGCCCTCAGGAGGCAAACCGCAGGCGAAAAACGGTAAGCCGCCGCAAGCGCAAAGCAAAGCGAGTGGTAAGCTTACCGCACCGCAAAAAACCAAGAGTGCGCTGGCGGTAGTGGGGACGACTTTCCTCTCGATTTTTCTTATAGCGGTTATAACAGTGTGTATCGTGGCGGTTGCGCTGACGGTATACGTAATGCAGTTTGCCGAAAACTCTTTTGACATTGACTTAAAAGAGGCGGAACTCAGTCTTACGAGCGCGATTAGGGCTTATGACCCGAACGAGGGGGAGTGGGTTGAGGTAAAACGCTTACACGGCGACGTAATGCGCTTTTGGGTGGATATTGATGATATTCCGCAACATTTGGTTGATGCGGTTGTGGCGAATGAAGACAACCGTTTCTTCGAGCATGAGGGGGTAGACTGGTACGCTACCACCGGCGTAATGGTTCATGCCTTGATGGGCGGCGATGTCAGAGGCGGCTCTACGATTACGCAACAGCTTGTAAAGAATGTTACGGGTGATGATAGAGTAAGCGTGGGGCGCAAACTTCGCGAGATTTTCCGTGCAATCGGTCTTGAACATAAATACACCAAAATAGATATTTTGGAGAGCTATTTAAATAGGGTAAGTTTCGGTGGTAATTCAAGCGGCGTGGGTTCGGCGGCATGGTATTATTTTGATAAGGATGTCGGAGAACTCACAATTGCCGAAGCGGCTCTTATGGCGGCTGTGTTGCCCTCGCCCCATTTTTACAATCCTTATAACAACCCCGAACTGGCAAGAGACCGTCAGGAGGTCGCATTACAACAAATGTACTATTACGGCTTTATCACCTCCGACGAATACGATGCGGCTTTAGCTGAGCAAATCCATTTTCGCCGCCCTATAGCGGGGGATTATTTCGGCTATGTGGACGAGCGATATAACGAATATGCCGGTTTGCTTGATGAAGACCAGGATGATGCCAATCTTTATTATGAAGATACGCCGTGGGACGAATTGCGTACCGACATACCTTACAAGTGGAACGGCGATTACGAAGTAACCCAAAACTGGTACGTAGACGCGGCGATTTGGCAGGTGGCTACCCACCTTGCCGAGCAACGCGGGGTTTCCTATGAGCGTGCCCTTGATATTATAAGAAGCGGCGGGTTTACCATTGACCTTAATGTTGACGTAGCGATGCAGGCAAAATTAGAGGAAAAATTCCTTGACCCATATACTGCTTTGAGTTTTTATGACCAAAACGCACAGAGAGCCGACCTGATTCAGGGCGCATTTGTAATAATGGATTACAACGGCAGGATATTGGCACTTGTGGGTGGTTTCGGCGAGAAAGAGGGAGACGACGTCTTTAACAGGGCTACGCAGGCGGTAAGGTCAATAGGTTCTACAATCAAGCCGATTTCGGTCTACGCCCCTGCCATTGATATGAACATAATAACCTATTCCACAATGCAAAGGGACGCCGCCGGTTATACTCCCGACGAGAACGACCCGTCGAAAGACGTTTTATGGCCCGCTAACTACAACGAAAGACCGGGCGGCACGATGAATTATTATCCCACATGGTATGCAATTCAGCAGTCTACCAACACCATAGCGGTTAGAACCCTTCAAAGAATCGGGATAAACACCGCTTACACCATGATGGAGGATAAGCTCGGTTTCACTACCCTTGTCCCTTCGGACAGGGACTGGTCGCCTTTAGCTTTGGGTGCGCTTACCGAAGGGGCAAGACTGCATGAGCTTACGGCGGCGTTTGCGATTTTCGGGAACGGCGGGGTTTATTATGAGCCTTATCTTTATGAAAAAGTAGTTGACCATAACGGCAGAATAATATTAGAGCAGAATCTTACCGGAACACAGGCTATTGAAAAGGATAGCTCGTGGGTTGTAAATCGTATGCTGAAAAAGGTTGTTGACGACCCGTCAGGCACGGGACGCTACGCGCAGGTGCCGAATATAGAGGTAGTGGGCAAAACCGGTACCTCCAACGATATGCAGAACATTGTATTTGCTGCTTTAACCCCCGAATATGTGGCTTCCTACAGATTCGGGTTTGACCACAGCAGAGCGCTGAGGAGTGCCGGCGCTGATGGTTGGCGTTCTCCCGCAAGAGTCTGCGGCGACGTTTTGGCTTATGTCAGCGATACTTCAATCCCTAAATCTTTCACGCCTGAACCCACGGTGCTGGAGCGGCGTTATTGCAGGGAGACGGGACTGTTGGCTACTCCAAATTGCCCCAGTACCGAAATAGGATATTACCGCGCCTCAAATTTGCCTAACGCCTGCACCTCGGCGCATGACGGCACATACTGGGCGACCCACGGCGATTCGGCAAGACCGCGATATGATTAACATTACCCGACAAAGAACAGGAAAATTTTATGATAAAATTACAAATGAGCGCGCCCTGTCATTTTGGGTTGGAGAAGACGTTGGCGTTTGAACTTAGGCGGGCGGGCGGTGAAAACATTCAGGTGGCCGACGGTAGGGTTTGCTTTGAGGGGGATGCGGAGGTTCTTGCCCGCGCTAATATAAGTTGCTCTGTCGCTGAGAGAATCGGAGTGGTTTTGGCGCGTTTTAAAGCCGAAAGCTTTGACGACGTTTTTGACAATATAAAAACAATTCCGCTCGGAGATTATTTAGGCAAGGACGCGAAATTCCCCGTCGTTAAGGGGCAATCGGTGAATTCAAAGCTGTCCAGTATTCCCGCCCTGCAAAGAACTGTGAAAAAAGCCCTTGCCGAAGCTATGTGCAAACATTATAAAACAAATACGCTCCCGGAAACGGGAGCGCTTTATCCTGTGCGGTTCTTTCTTTTGAAAGACGAAATGACTGTTTTTCTTGATTCATCGGGAGAGGGTCTGCATAAGCGTGGTTACCGTGAAAAGTCGGGCGTTGCGCCCATTAAGGAAACCTTGGCGGCGGGAATTATAGACATTGCCAAGGTCAGACAGAAACTGCCAACGGGAGAAAGCGAAATAATAATTGACCCTTTTTGCGGGAGCGGAACACTTTTGATTGAGGCGGCGTTTAAGGCGCTTAATATCCCGCCCTGCTTGAACAGAAAATTCGCGGCTGAAAGGTGGGAATTTATTCCCAAAGAAATCTGGGAAAAACAGCGCGAGGAACTCCGCGCCAATATGATTAAGGACTCGGAATTTAGAGCTTTAGGCTATGACATTGACTCAGATTGCGTCAAGCTTACGCTTGAAAACGCCGAAAAAGCGGGGGTGGAAAAATATATAAGCGCGCAAAAGCGAGAAATAAAGGATTTTCTCTACCCTGAAATTTCCGCAAAAATTATAACCAACCCGCCTTATGCCGAGCGTATGCTTGAAAAAAGCGATGTCGAGCGGATTTATCGCCAAATGGGCGAAAGATTACTGCCGCTTGGCGAAAATAAGCTTTTTGTAATAACATCGGACGAAGAGTTTGAGGGTTATTTCGGGGATAAAGCAAAAAAGAACAGGAAATTGTATAACGGTATGTTGATGTGTAGGTTGTTTATGTATTAATTAAGGGCAAAGTGTTATTATATTAATAGAGTTAAAATTTGTTTATGTAAAGGTCATTATAGGGATAAATAAAAGAGCTCTCGCCAACTCATTCAACCTCTCGGTATCCCCCATTTTTCATGCGCTGTCAATCCCCATATACTGCTCCGACGGCTTGTTTGCGGATATAAGACTTATCGCCTTTTGGGGGCAGAGATTCACGCATCTGTAGCAAAGAGTGCAATTGTTATATGTATCTATGTCTTTGCCGGTGATTTTTATGTTTTTCATAGGACAGCAATCGGCGCATTTACTGCAATAAGAACAAAGACTGCTGTTGATTTTGAGCTTTTTTCGCAACAGTTTTTCAATAAACCTGAAATAAAATCTTTGAGTGAAAAAGCCTAAAAACCAGGCGCTCAATCCTGCGCCGTCCTTTACTTTTTTACCGCTCAAAATCATATTGGCAGAATTTTTAATTTTTAACTCGGCTTTTTTTATTTTAGCGGCGTTTAATTCACCGTTTTTGAGCTCTATAAACCTCGTCGAATCGGAAAGGTTGGTGGGTAGATTTACATGAATTCCCGCTATGTGTTTCAATTGCGCCTTTTTGCGTTTAATCAGCCTTGCCGCCAAGCGCCCGCCATCACCCGAAAAGGAGTGTTGCGTGACGAGGGTTATTAAATCCCTGTTCCCGAAAATTCTGATATTCGCCACAATAAATTCTTTCATAATTCTCGGCATATCGCTACCGTAAATGGGATAGCCAATTAAAACCGTGTCGGGATTAAAATCCGTAGCTTGTTTTTGCTGAAAATCTTCTATACTGTAAATTTTGCAGTCAATTCCCGCCGCCGAAAGCCGTGAGCAGAGCCGCTCAACCGCCCAAGCGGTGTTGCCCGTGCCTGAAAAGTACAGCGCTAATAGTTTTTCCATGTGTTTTCCTCTGTTTTATATTTATAATATGATTTCAACCGCCAAAGGCGGTTGAAACGTTTTTACTGTAGTTGGCGCGTATGCGCCAAAACATTTTAAAAATTAAATAGCATTTTCGGCTCAAGCGGCGAGCCACCGCTGGCAGTTCCGTTAGCCCGCAAGCGAACTTAACCTTGAAACTTGTTTGACTGACGGGGTCAAAAGCGGTTTGTATTTTGTACAGAATCCTTGAGGATATCGTTCTAAACATGAACTATCGACACCGCAATTTCCACAACCTTTAGATTTGCTGAAATATTGCGTGCCGAGGTTCTCGGCTCGAGGATACTGTTCTAAATACGAACCATCGACACCAAAATTTCCGCAATCTTTAGGTTTGCTAAAATAGTGCGTGTCGAGGCACTCGACTCGCACTATCGACACTCGATGACAACAAATGCGATGCTATAATAAGGTTTAAGCAAACCATATCAACAGGGAGCGTGCAGACAATTTCCCCTGTAAATAGTTTATCACCTCCGGCGCGGAAAGTCAATAGATTTGGCGATATGGAAGTCAAAAAAATTATACACCAGCAAAAGCATTTGAATGAAGACGAGATTGACTTGCTTGTTATCGGCTACGAGGAGGGCAAAACTACCGCCGAACTCGCCGAGCAGTTGGGCTGCCACAGGAATACGGTCAGCGTGGCTTTAAAAAAGCGCGGAACCAAAGTATCCAAAAGTACGGCGCAGAAGAAACTGAACGCCGAGGAAGTGGCGGAAATGTATAAGAGCGGGCAGACCACTTACAAAATAGCGGCAAAATTCGGCGTGAGCCGTCAGGCGGTGACAAGCTGTCTTAAGGCGAACGGGATTGATATTAGGGGCAGGTGGGGGGATTAAGTGTATGGGGCTTATGAAGTTTCAGAGCATATATTGACAAGAGTGCTTGAATATGGTATACTAAACGCAGGTGGTGAGGAAATGGCGAGTATAGAAAACACAGAAAACATCACCCCCACTAAAAGTATAAGAATTACCGAGAAATCCATTGCCCGAAACAGCTACGAAACGGCTATTGTTTACGACAAAGAAAATAATGAGCTTTTCAGAGTGAGCCAAGGAGACGCAAGTGCCGTTGAATTAACGCAAAAGCAATGGGCACAAGCCTACGGAATGACATTAACGCATAATCATCCGTTTGACCTCACAATGGAACGGTATGGTTTTGAGAATACTTCGGCGTTTTCAAGCAAAGATATACTTAGGGGAATGCAATATGGAATAGCAGAAATGCGAATGGTTATCGGCAACGAAAGATATTCATTTTGTTGGGTAACCCCCAATTATGAAAAAACGATTCAATTTATTGAAGGGCTTCAAAAAATCGAGGCTTCGGCAAGCGCGGTCATAACCGACACTAAAGAAGCAGTAGATAAAGCGGTAAATATTTCCATAAATAATCAAACCACGGAAAACAAGAATAGAGCTTATAATGCGATATTAGAGCACTATTCGACCGTTGTAACGGAAACGAACAAGATAAATCAATTCATCGCAGACAATCAAAATGCAGGGTATATTTTCAAGAAAGAGGTGCTATAATGAGCAAGTTAGAAAAAATGATTAAGGAAGCTACAAAGCCAAACGCTAATGGGACTGTATCTTTTGGCGAGCCCGCTTTGAAAAACACCGATATAAGCGGTTTGGTGAAAAAGTTTGAAGAATCTCAATCAGTACCAAAGATTAAGTTCAGGAAAGCAATCTAAACAGAATATCTTAAACGCTCCGAAAGGGGCGTTTATATTGTAAAGGGTGTTAATCTGCTGTTATCAATTATATCGAATAAACGGCTCGGTGGATGCAGAATTCGCCGAGTCTTTCGGGTCTATGATGTCGGGTTTACAAAAGTTTAGCATAAAAAGCCCAAACCACCCCGTAAATTTTTTTAGGGGTGGTTTGAATAAGGGTCAAATGCTCGAGGCGACAGGACTCGAACCTGCGGCATCTTGGTCCCAAACCAAGCACTCTACCAAACTGAGCTACGCCTCGCTAATTTTATTATAGCATAAAATACTTGATTTAGCAAGTATTTTATGCTATAATAATTTATACGCTCACAACATCACACAAGGAGGCAATATGGACGACCAAACATTTAAAGCTTTATGCGATGCTTCGTATTTATCTTTTAACGCCGAGGAAAAAGAAGAATTCACCCGAAATTTAGAGTCAATAATTGATTTTGCAAGCACTGTTAAGCAATACGACTGCGCTTATGACGAAACCGAGGATATGGAATATGTTTCTTTGAGCGATTTGCGGGAGGACGTTATGCTTGATTCTTATCCTCCGGAGAAACTTCTCGAAAATACCGAGCCTTTCTTAAACTGCTATGTTATACCCAAATTAATGGATAATTAATGTAATAAAAGGTGGCATAAATGGAATTAATGAACCAGACCGTCAAGAACCTGCGTCAAAGTCTCGACAGGCGCGAAATAAGCGCGAGAGAGCTTGCCCTTGAATATCTTGACTTAATAGGGGAGTTGAACCCTGCCTTGCAGGCGCTCGCCGGAGTTTATGACGAGGGGGAAGTTCTTGCCTGCGCCGAAAACGCCCAAAAGCTTATAGACAAAGGCAACGCAAGTGCGCTGACGGGAATTCCCGCAGCGATTTCCGACAATATTTTAACAAGCGGACGGGCTACTTCCTGTGCGTCAAAAATGCTTGAGAATTTTATACCGCCATTTGATGCGGATGTAATAGAAACCCTCAAAGAAACCGAGTGTGTGATTTTGGGCAAAACCGTTATGGATGAGTTTGGCATCGGTCATTCGCCTAAGTCGGGCGCGGCGGTTGGCGCGGGACTTGCCGTCTTTGCACTCGGCACGGATACCGGCGGTGCATTGGGGCAGTCGGCGGCTTTTAACGGCTTGACGGGACTTCGTCCCACATACGGGCGGGTTTCAAGGTTCGGGTTGGCGTCATTCGCGAGTTCGCTTGACCAAATTGGTCCGATTGCCCAAACTGCCGAAGACTGCGCCATGATACTCAATGTTATTTCAAACCCCGATAAGCGCGACGCTGTCTGTTTCGGGCGTAATAACCGCGGACAAGCCGAGGATTTCACCGCTAAAATCGGCGCGGGGGTTAAAGGCTTAAAAATAGCCGTGCCTGAACAATTCCTTAATCATCAAACCATATCCGAGCAAACCAAAAACGCCGTCCTTGACGCCGCGAAAGAATTTGAAAATCAAGGCGCGGTGTTAATAAACAGCGCTTTTGAAAGAGCCTCCAAAACCGAAATGTTTGATTACGCCGTCCCCGCCTATTATATAATTTCAAGTGCGGAAGCTTCCAGCAATCTTTCGCGTTATGACGGTGTCAACTACGGGCTGCGGGGAGTAGGCGAAACTTATTACGAGCAAATCGCCGATTCGAGAGGCAGAGGTTTCGGAGATGAAGTCAAGCGCAGAATACTGTTCGGAAATTTTGTGCTTTCGGATAATAATTATAACAATTATTTTAAAAAAGCGCTTGCTTTGCGTCAAAAAATAAAAGCCGAATATGATGAAATTTTCAAAACCGTTGATATAATACTTACCCCGACGCTACCTAAAATTTCCGAAACTTTTGATTATAGCGACCCCGCGAGCATGTATCACACCGACATTTGCACTATTCCGCCTGCTTTGGCAGGGCTTCCGTCGGCGTCAACCACTTGCGGTTATACCACCTGCGGGCTCCCCATAGGAATGACCTTGACGGGAAAAAAATCAGACGAGCAAACTGTTTTGCAGGTTGCCGACTGCTTTGAAAGAATATTTAACCCCGACCTATGAGGCAGAGGCTAAATATAACAAGGAAGACTGCCGCCATATTAGGGGCAGTGAAACAATTACAGACATTACGGACAAAGAAACGATGAACCTTGTAAAATTCCGTCCGAATGTTATTTAGTAAGGGAGAATGATGATGGCTATTATAAAATGTCCTAATTGCGGTAAGCGTGTTTCAAATAAAGGAACAGAATGCATTAAGTGCGGCTGTCCTGTTGACGTTGAACCAACGACTGAAATTGCCGATATGCCTAAGCGTAAAATAAAAAAAGGCAACGTATTCCTTATTGTGTTAGGGTGTGTGATTGTGTTGGGTTCGGCTTTAATCGCTTATGCGGAATTAAACGGAGCCTCTTTGACGCAAGCAAAAGCGCCCGAAAGCACAGATGAAATAAGTGATGAAATTGAAGATGCGGACAATTCATCACCTGACGCTCCGACTACAACCCCAACAGCTACCGAAATCGCGGCGGAAACAACCGAAACTCCCGAAACCGCTCCGACTACTTCTTCTTCTACAACCACCCCGCCAACCACTACAACGCCGCCAACCACAACGCCCCCGCCAACCACTACAACGCCTCCCGCTACTAACCCCGAGCCGACAAATAGCGAAACATATCAATCCGTCTTAGACGATTATTCCCAAAGACTGAGAAATACCTCGCCGGGTCTTGTAATAGAATTTAATACAGAATCCGCCGGATTGTCGGGTGATATAATGGCGCTTGCCGAATTAAGTTTGGAAAAAATTGATAAACTTGCCGAAATGTCAATGGAAGGCATTGAAAAAATGGCAGAACTGTATTTATCGGGCGTAGGAAGTTATTCTGATTATGAGTTATATGCGGGAAAACTTATCGAAGTGTATAATGCCGAATGTGAAAAGATAACTGACGCTTATTTAGCCGCTGTTTCAGGGTGAAATAAGTTTAGAACATATATTCAATATCTGAAATGTTCAGATATTGAGCGAAGTTTGTGCCGAATATAAGGCTGGGCAAAACGCGTAAAAATATAGCCCCCCCTTGCGGTAATTGAATAAAGATTCTTATTTAAATTTGAGGTGCAACATGAAACTGATTCCTACTATCGGACTTGAAATACACGCTGAACTTATGACAAACTCTAAGGTTTTCTGTTCCTGTTCAGCGGCTTACGGCGGAGGTCCGAACAGCCGTTGCTGTCCGGGCTGTTCGGCTTTTCCGGGCACTTTGCCCGCACTTAATAAAAAAGCCGTTGAGCTTATCATAAAAGCCGGCGCGGTTATGAACTGCGAAATTTCACGCTTTACAAGGTGGGACAGGAAGAATTATTTCTACCCTGATTTGCCGAGGGCTTATCAGATTTCACAGTTGTTTCGTCCCGTCTGCAAAAACGGCTATGTTGACATAGAAACCCCGCAGGGTAAAACGAGAATAAAGATTACCCAAATTCATCTTGAAGAAGACGCGGGCAAGCTTATTCATGACCGCTCGCCCAAATACAGCCTTGCCGATTATAACCGTAGCGGCATGGCTCTGATTGAAATTGTAACAGCCCCCGATTTTCACAGCGCGGAGGAGGCGTGCGCTTTTGTGGAGAAAATCCGCAATATGCTTAGATACGCCGATATATGCGATGGTAGAATGGAGCAGGGTTCTTTAAGATGCGACGTGAATATTTCATTAGCCCCCGAGGGTGCGCCTTTAGGTGTTCGCGCTGAAATCAAGAATCTTAACTCAATTCGCTCAATTTCAAGGGCAATAGAATACGAGATTTACCGCCACACCCAAGCGATTAATAATAATCAGCCTTTATATCAGCAGACCCGCCGTTTCTCCGATGCGACGGGCGAGACCGAAGCCCTGCGGGATAAGGAGAACGCCCACGATTATCGCTATCTGCCCGACCCGAATATTCCTCCGATAGTCTTGGCGGAAAGCGAAATAGAGGCTATTATCGCCGCCATTCCTGAAATGCCTGAAAAACGCTTTGCGCGTTATACCGAAGAAATGGGAATAACTAAAAGCGATGCGGAAATTCTTTTAGAAAGCAAAACTTTAAGCGACTTATTTGAAAACGCGCTTAAAGAGTATGACAACCCTAAAAGCATGTGCGCCTTTATCCTGACCGAATTACTGCGCCGTGTGAATTTAGGTGAAATAGAGCTTGAAAATCTGCCCTTTTCGGCAAGCGACATAGGCAGACTTGTAAAATATGGCTACACCGACAAAATCAGCCGCGGCGACATGAAAGAAATTCTGCGCGGCATGATTGAAAAAAATAAAACCCCTGAGGAAATCTGCGACGACGGCGGGTATTGGATTAAGGAAGATTTAAGTCTTGTAGAAAGCGTAATCGACGAGGTAATCAAAAATAACCCCAACCCCGTAGCCCAGTATAAAAACGGCGAACAGAAGGTTTTCGGTTTCCTTATGGGACAGGCGAGCAAGGCGCTTAAAGGCAAGGCTACGCCGGTTGCAATCAAGGAAATGTTGGAGAGCAAATTAAAAGGTTAATCCAATTGGTTTGCGGAAATTAATTTATGGGATAAACTTACAGCAATCAGTCTTGGCGCAATAGTATTGTCATCTGCGTTTTTATTTTATTTTTACCGTAAAAAAAGATAGAAAATTTAATAAGCATTTTCTGAAAGCAAAAAATCAAAACGAAAGGACAAACAACCTATGAAATTCAGAAAAAACCAGTATCGCACCCACACTACAATTATGTTAAGCGAAAAAAATATAGGAGAGCAAGTCCGCGCATCGGGCTGGGTTGAAAATATTCGCGACCACGGCGGGATTCAGTTCGTGGATTTGCGCGACCACTACGGCGTGGTGCAGATTACCTTTAAAGGGGACGCTGAACTTTTGCGCGGTATTCACCGCGAATGTTGCGTGTCGGTAGGCGGCGAGGTAATCAAACGCGCCGAAGATACAATAAATGAAAAAATCGCCACCGGAACGATTGAAATCATGGCGCAAACCCTTGAAATTCTCGGTAGCGTAAGTGAGAATTTACCTTTTGAAGTTCCCGCTTCAAAGGAAACAGGGGAGGAAATACGTCTGCGTTACAGATTTTTAGATTTAAGAAATACGGCGGTTCACAGCGGAATTGTTTACCGTAGCCATGTAATTTCTTATATGCGTAAAATTATGGAGGAAATGGGCTTTTTGGATTTACAGACCCCTATACTTTCGGCTTCTTCGCCCGAGGGTGCGCGGGATTTTTTAGTACCGAGCAGAAAGCACCACGGAAAATTCTACGCTCTGCCGCAAGCGCCGCAGATTTTCAAGCAATTATATATAATCAGCGGTTTTGACAGATATTATCAAATTGCCCCTTGTTTCCGCGACGAGGATGCGCGGGCGGACAGGACGGCGGGAGAATTCTATCAGCTTGATATTGAGCTTGCTTTTGCCGAGCAGGGGGACGTTTTTGAGGCGGGCGAAACTGTTTTAAGTAAAACGTTAGAGCATTTCGGGATTAAGGCTAACGCCGCGCCTTATCCGAGAATAACCTACGCCGATGTTATGCTGAAATATGGGACAGACAAGCCCGACCTGCGTAATCCGCTGTTTATTATAGATTTGTCGGACATGTTCATAGCAAGCGGTTTTAAGCCCTTTGCCGATAAAACCGTCAGAGGTATGCGTGTACCCGGCATGGCGGAAAAGTCAAAATCCTTTTTCAAGAATATGGAAGAATTCGCGCTTTCAATTGGCATGGGTGGATTGGGATATGTTGAGGTTCAGGAAGACATGAGCTTGAAAGGACCTATTGATAAATTTTTAACAGATGAGCAACGCGCCGAGTTAAAATCACGCGCAGGGCTTGAAGTCGGCGATGTGCTTTATTTCATTGCCGATACTGAGAAAAATGCCGCTGTATACGCAGGGCAGATTCGCGCCGAACTTGGAAACAGGCTTGATTTAATTGACAAAAACAGGTTTGAAATCTGCTGGATTTACGATTTTCCCATGTACGAGGAGGACGAACGCGGAAAGCCCGCTTTCTCCCACAACCCCTTTTCAATGCCGCAGGGCGGGCTGAAAGCTTTGGAGGGCGACCCGTTAAGTGTTCTCGCTTACCAGTACGATTTAGTCATTAACGGCGTGGAGCTTGCTTCAGGTGCGGTCAGGAATCATGATAATGAAATAATGAAAAAAGCTTTTGAAATCGCGGGCTATACCGAGGACGACCTTAAAGAGCGTTTCGGCGCGCTTTACGGTGCGTTCAAGTTCGGCGCTCCGCCTCACGCGGGCATGGCGTTTGGTGTTGATAGGTTGCTTATGCTTATGCTGAACGAAGAAAGCGTGCGGGAAGTTATAGCTTTCCCCATGAACGGAAGCGCACAGGATTTACTTCTCGGCGCACCGTCGGAGGCAACCGAACAGCAGCTTAGAGAGGTGCATATAAAGGTGAGGGAAAAGCATTAGAATTCAATAAAAAAAGCCGCTTTTTAAAAAGCGGCTTTAATATTTTCATATTTCAGGAGTTTTTTCTGTTTACTTGGTTTTCTCGGGTTCTTGTTCGGGTGTGCCGTATTTTTCCTGAACACTCTTTTCCGCTTTTTCCTGCATCGCTTTAAGCTCGGCGTTTATTTTATCTGCGACTGACGGCGAAGATTGTTTCGCTTTTGGGGTTTCTAACGACTTGTTTATGTTGTTGCTGAGGTTTTTGTCCATGATTGAAAGGTTGGAGGTAAGATTTGAGAGCTGTTCTCTTTTGGCGCTGGTGTCAATGCCGCGCACATTGTCCATTCTTATTTCGGACATAAGTGTTCTTGCCCGATTTTCAATTCCAATCCGTGCAGAGTTCATGGCTTTAAGCGAAGACATTGACGCGTTAGCTCCGAAGAATATGCCGAAACCGGTTTGGTTTGAATCGGAGTTGAATCCTCCGAAAATCCCCGCTATGCTGTTTTGAGCGGCGGCAATCTGCGCGTTTCGTCCGGATTCAAGCTGTTCGTTAAGCTCGTCAATCTTATCCTTATATTCTTTTTGCTTTTCCTTTTTCTCCTCTGCCGTCAGTGAAGAATTTTTACTGAGTTCACCCATTTTTTTACGCAGTTCGGTTATTTCATTTTTTACCGAGTTGCCGGAAGATGTGAAACCCGATGAAACCATTCTGTTTATAGTAGACATAATTATTCCTTTCCATAAGCCAAAGCTGTCATTTACACTCATATATATTATCGGAGGAAATCTGAAAAACTTTAGCGATTTTTAAAATTATTTTATTTTTTTAAAGTTTTTGCAACCTTTCGGGTTCAAATATAGTTTTAATATCAGAAAGGCGTAATACGCGTAATGCGCCTTTTTAACCTTATAGCGGGATTCGCCTATGTTGCGTGCAGGCAGCGGCGAAACCCGCTATGTTTCTTTTTCAACATTATAACCCCTCATAAACGCCAGCAATAGTACCGCTGCTACGAACGACATTATTGCCCCGAATATGAAAGGCATGGCAGAGCCAAAAGCGTTCCAGAGAAAACCGGCTATAATACTTGCGGGGAGCAGGGCAATCCCCGATAATGTGGAGTGAAGCCCAAGCATTGTTCCTTTTATTTCACGCGGCGATATTTCCGCTACAAAAGCCCTCTCCACACCTGTAATCATGGCGGTATACACGCCGTACAACATAAACAGCCCGTAAATAAAAGTTTTAGAAAAAGCTAACGCAAATCCGAGATATACCGCTACGAAAACGAAATGTCCCGCAACTAAAAGGCTTTTTCTGCCTATTTTATCTGACAGTCTGCCCATAGGCATTGAAAAAATCGAAGCCGTTATGCTGTAAATAAAATATAATAATATAACCGAAACATCGTCAAAACCCACGTCCTTTGCCTTTAAAAGCAGAAAGGCATTGGAGGAGTTGCCGAGGGTAAACAAAAATACGACTAAAAGATATAACTTCAGCCGTCCGTCTATTTTTTTAATACTGTGCCATAACGGCTCGTCTTTTTGGGCTTTTTTATCTTTCTTTAAAGGCGTCGTCGGTTTATTTTCTTTTATAAACAAAAACATGCCAAGACCGAAAAGCCCGGGAATTATTGAAACAAGAAATAATCGCCTGTAATTAAATTCGCCTCCGCCCGCATTTTTCAATAAATAATAGGTGAACGCTACCCCAAGCGCCACCCCCGCCATGTCAAGTGCCTTGTGCATCCCGAAAGCGCGCCCCATTTCTTTTTTGTCGGCACTTTCGCTGACCAAAACGTCACGAGGGGAGGTTCTGATTCCTTTTCCGAGACGGTCAACTATTCTCCCGAGCAAAACGCCCGTCCACGAAGAGGCAAAAATTAAAATAATTTTATAAAATATGCCGGTTGAATATCCTGAAAAAGCCAGCGCTTTTTTCTTTTTAAACTTATCGGTTATATAGCCGCTGAAAACCCTAAGCAAACTTGCAAGGCTTTCGGCTATGCCTTCAATTATGCCGATTAACGCAGGGCTTGCCCCGAACACCGAGGTAAGGTATAATGGTATAACAGGATAAATCATCTCGGTGCTTACGTCGGTGAAAAAACTGACCAAGCCTATGAAAAATACATTTAGCATTAAACGTCCTTTCGGCGAGCCGCCGTTAAACCCATAAGGCAAAAACGGGCGATTGGGACGCGCCGCTTAGAGGCGGGGCATAGCGTCCGAGTCACTCGGTTAAACTATCTTTGAATTATTGATAACAAGCCTGAATTTGATTCCCAGTGTTTCCGCCGAAAGGCGGCAAAGTGACATTCTGTGTAGGAAGATTTCAAAATATTCCATAATCGAGCTTATTTCAAGGTCTATTATTAAATCCAAAAACAACTCGGATTTATCCTCGGAAAAATAATACCTTGACTGCACGCAGGCGTAATTAACCCTGTCGTGTACGTCTCTGATGAATTCGGACGGCGCGGGTCTGTTGGGCGGGCGCACACGGGAACGGCGCACGTCCATTTTGTCGGCTAAAATCAGCGCGGCAGCGACGGGGTTTACGGGTGCGGCGGTAAGCTCGTCGTGGTTGCCGATTGCAGAAATTATGACTGCTATTTCCTCTGCCGGCATGGCAAGCCTTGACAGCAGATTAAACGCCATCATAGCCCCCGTTTCGGCGTGATTACTTCGGTTGACGCAGTTGCCTATGTCGTGCATATAGCCTGCGATTTGCGCGAGTTCGCATTCCCGTTCCGAAAACTTCAGCGTCTGCAAAATATTGTAAGCCGTTTCGGCTGTCTTTTCAACATGCGCGTTGGAATGTTCGGTGTAACCCCTTGATTCCAAAGCCTTGTCGGCGTGTTTTATGTAGGTCTGTACGTCGCTGTTTTGTTTGATGTAGCGGTAGGTGATATTGCTCATGGTTTTTACCCTAAATCCCTTTTTTCTTTTTTACGCTTTCCCATATTTCTCTATATGTACCTTTCATATCATCCACCCTGAAAATTTTAATCCATATGATTATCGTTGCAACTAATAATGCTATCGCAAAACCCAACAGAGCGCATAAGATTACATTATATTCTCCGGTCAATTGTTTTCTTTCAAAAAAATATACTGAAATAAAAATAATCGGTATAACGCTCAGGACAATATAAGGTAAAGTCGAAAAACCGCGAACTCTTGCAAGGTTGCTAATCTTTTTGTTTTTTCTGTGTTCTTTATCAAAGTCAATCCGTAAGTCTTCAAAAATAAACTCCGTGTCTTTATAAAAAACAATCATATACGCTTGGATTTTCCAAATTCCCAATATTTGATGTAACTGAATGAGCATAACGGGTATTGTTATGAAATAAGACAATAGAAACAGCCATGCTGTATCCGCTTTTATCGCAAACGCTAAAACGGCGACAATGGTGGTATATGTAAAATTCCATGTACTGTGAGAAGTTTTTGTACGGGTGATTATTTTTTCGTTAAGAATTTTGTATTCTTCAACGCTTGGTTTATGCTCCATAATTATTAATATCCTTATAATATTATATAAATCCGACAGATTGGGCGAACATTGTCCGCCTCCCGAATATCCCGCCGTTGGCCCTGACCGGGATTCCTATTTACTTAAAAGCTCCGTAACCCTCTTCATTGCCTCAATGGTGTTTTCCCTTGTCCCGAACGCCGTGAGGCGGAACATGCCCTCGCCGTTTTTACCGAAACCCGAGCCCGGCGTTCCGACAATCTGCTTTTGGGAAAGCAGTAAATCGAAGAAATCCCAGCTCGGCATATTACACTTGAACCAAATATACGGCGAGTTTTTACCGCCTGTGTAGCTTATACCGAGCGCGTCAAAGGTTTCGGTCATTATTCTCGCATTTTCCATGTAATAGTCAATGGACTCCTTGGTCTGACGCAATCCCTCGGGGGTGAAAACCGCCTCCGCTCCGCGCTGAACTATATATGGCACGCCGTTGAATTTACTGCCCTGCCGCCTTGACCAATACTTTAAAACGCTGTAACTGTTGCCTTTGTCGTCATAAAATTCAAGCTCTTTCGGCACAATTGTATAACCGCAACGCGTTCCGGTAAAGCCGGCGGTTTTGGAAAGCGAGCCGATTTCAACGGCGCATTTCCGCGCACCCTCTATGCTGAAGATACTACGCGGTAAACGAGCATCGGAAATAAAGGCCTCGTAAGCCGAATCGTAAATAATCACAGCATTATTAGAAAGTGCGAAGTCAACCCATTCCTTTAATTGCTCTTTTGTGAAAACCGAGCCTGTAGGGTTATTGGGGGAGCATAGATAAATTATATCCGCTTTTGCGTTTTGCGGGATAACGGGAGCGAACCCTGTTTGTTCAGTCGCATCGGCGTAAATGATTTTTTTACCGTTCATAATACTGCTGTCAACATAAACGGGATAAACGGGGTCGCTGACCATGACCACGCTGTCAGTTGAGAAAATATCGGTTATATTTCCGCAGTCGGATTTCGCGCCGTCGCTGATTAAAATTTCATCAGGTTCAAGATTAACGCCGAAACCTTTAAAATATCCCGCGATAGCCTCCCTTAAAAAGGGGTAGCCTCGCCCCGAATCCTCATATCCCCTGAAAGTTTCCTTTACCCCCATTTCGGCGGCGGCTTTTTCCATAGCCTCTACCACTATGGGGGCAAGGGGCAGGGTAACGTCGCCGATTCCCATGCGGATAATCGGCTTGTCGGGGTTCTTCTCAATATATTCCCGTACCTTTCTGCCAATTTCAATAAAGAGATAATTTTCTTTCAGGTTTAAGAAACCGCCGTTGATTTTAGCCATAAAATATATCCTCCGTGGTTTATTTTAAATGTGGGAAATTTATAATGTAATGCACCTTTGTCCGTAGAAGCAAACCTTGTGTTTGCCCTAAAATAATACGTGGTATTGGATTTTTCGGACAGACATAAGGTCTGCCCCTATTTTTCTCCCTCTAAAAAATATGTCGCCTCCATATCCGCCACTGTCAGGGCGAAAGCAAGCGGGTATTTTTCAAGGGCGTTTCCGATGGTGTTTTTGTCCTCGATTCCCGAAAAGCCCATGTGCCAGCGGATTGCCATAGCCTCTTCACGAGTCAGACGCATGAATCCGCTAATCATGTAAACCGACTTTTCGCCGTGACCGTAAGGCAGATTATCCTCAAAGTTATAGCAGGGTATTTTTTCCCATATTCCCGTGTCGTCGTTTTTAACATTGCGGAAAGATTTCCTGTAAACATCTATTTTACAAATATCATGCAAAAGCGCCGCAATAGCCACGCTCTCTTCGGAGTAATCCATTTTGTAGACCTCGCGAGTCCGCTCTCTTTCAAGATAATCGGTAAGGCAACGGTAGACATTGACGCTGTGGGTAACCAACCCGCCTTCATAAGAGCCGTGGTAACGTGTACTGGCGGGCGCGGTGAAAAAATCGCTACCGTTTAAAAAATCCAGCATTTTGTCGGCTCCGGGTCTGGTTATATTGGTGTTGTAAATTTCGATGAACTCGGTTTTTATATTTTCCATTTTATATCCCATCACTGCTCCGCGCCAACAAGCGGCGGAATATTTTTCCTCTTTTACATGAGCTTTTTAAACTAATTTTTTATTATTAAATCAGAATAATGTAAATCGGCTTCGGTAAGCGGCGGCGACATATTTTCCTCTCTGACGACAATATTGGTAATCCAGCGAATTCCGAAAATTTGCTGAGGCTGTAAGACTTCACCTTTTTCTACCTGAAGAACTTCGTTTCTGTCGCGGATTTCACCGCTGAAAACAGGCGAGCGTTCTTCGGCAACGTGTCCGAGAAGCGCGTCGGCTAAAGTCCTTGTACCATCTTTTACCAAATCCTCGTTAAGCATAACTATGCCCACCGTGCCGTGGTTAAGCCCCCTGCGGGCAAGTCCGCCGAAAGAACCCGTGTTGCCGTACATGACATTGCGTACCTTGTCGATTATGAAGGTGTTAAGGTTCATATACATTCCCGTAAGGTAGTTTTCGGGAGCAAGTTCAGGCATATTGTAAGCGAATCCGATTACCTTTACACCGAGTTCCTCACAGCGCTTTATTGCGTATTCCTCCGACTGGTATACAAAAATAATATCACAACCATAAGCTATGAGGTCGTCAATGGCGGCTCTCGTATCGGCGTATCTGTCCGACAGCGCCCAGTTTAAAGCTACGTCAATCTGCGCATTCGGAAGCTCTCTCACACCCAATGCAAAAGCGTTGGCTATCCCGTAAGCGTTGTAAAGGTTATTATCCACCACCATTCCGATTTTGTTTGTTTCGGTGTTGAACGCCGCGACAAAGCCGTTGATGTTTGCCGCCTGATAAAGCAAGGGTTGTATTGACGCAAGGTTTATCCCTTGGTCAATACCGCCGAAACTTATAAAATACAGGTCGTAGTGTTTATCTGCCTCTATTACAATTGCGGAATTGAAATGATTGGACGCTGAAACAATTACCTTGCAACCATCTTCTTTCAGCTTTTCAACCGCGTCGCCGAATTGTTGCACCCGCACGTTTTCAATGTAACAAGTCTCAGCCCCGAGGGTTCGCTCAACCTCAACCCTCGCCGCCTCAAAAACCGCCGCCATAGGGTCTGAAACCACTGAGCCGCTGTAAATAAAACCTACTTTTATATCAAGCGGATAGGGGTCTTCATACTCATTTGTTGCGAACAGGTCGGATATGTCAAGCGGTTCTTCCGGTTCAGAATCGCCGCACCCCCCAAGAAAAAACAATCCGAACATTGCACATAACAGTCCCGCAAAAACCTTTTTGTATAATCTCATAAAATTAACCTCGTAAAAAATAAATCCTACAAATAATTATATCATATAATTAATATTAGTTCAATACACGTATTTTTTCCACCCCGAAATTTTCAAGAATCTCCGTTTCAGCCTCTCCGATTAATTCGCCCGGCATAATAACGGGAATTCCGGGCGGGCAGGGCGCTGTAATTTCGGCGCAAATTTTGCCCTTGGCTTGTCGAGGTTGCAAAAAAGCGCAATCTGAATCGGGGGTAAAAAGCGCGTCACGCATATTCATTTCCTGCTTAGGTTTGACAACCAAAAAGGTTAAAGGCTTTAAGGGGGCTTTTTTATGTATTTTGTTAAAAGCGGTTCTGACCGCTTCGGTTTCTCGACCGTCTGTAATAGTCGAAAAAAGCAAAACGGTATAATTTTTGTCGGCATATTCACATTCAACGCGGTTTTCCCGTAATGCGGCGGCAAGCTCAATCCCCGTAAAGCCGCAGGCACGGGCGTTTACCGTAATTCTTAAAGAATCGCTTTGGTGAAGCTCGAACCCGGTTGAAAGAAGGTTTTGTTTCAGGTTTGCGACAAGCCCGAAAGCTTCTGTTTTGGATTTGGATTTTTCCCCTGCAATATGCTTATTACATAAATCAAGGCTTTCTAAAATCAAATATGAGGGACTCGACGTTCCGAAAAGGGCGGTCGCCGCCTTAGTATTTTGCGCGAATTTTTGAGTTCCAATATGCAGATACGCCGCGCCTGTCAGCGCGGGGAGGGTTTTATGTGCGCTGTCGGCGGACATTGCCGCTCCGAGTGAAATGGGGTGATTGCCCGTAAGCACCGAATATGCTCCGTGGGCGTTATCGGTCAAAAGAGGTATTTCAGACTGCTTGCAGACTTTTGCAATGCTTTCAATATCACATGTTCCGCCATAGTAGTCTAAACCGTTTACAAAAACCGCCGCTGTATCGGGGGTTACGGCTTGCTTTATTTCTTCGGGTATAAGAGCCGCGCTCAGAAATTCCCCGGGATAAATCCAGTCTACCTCAAAACCCAATAACGCCGCCGTCGAAACAAAGCTCCTGTGGGCGTATCTGAAAGCGATTACTTTGTTTTTTCGGGAAGCTGTTTTCAGAATGGTCAGCATAGCCTGAATTGCCAGCGTACCGCCGGAGCAGGAGTAAAGCGTTTTTTTCGCACCGAAAAGCGCCGCCGCAAAGCGTTCGCTTTCGGCGATGATTCCCGTATTTTCAGAAATTCCGGCATATAAGCTGTCGGCTCCGTTTATTTCGGTTATGTCATGAGCCGGATTTAAAACTCCTCGCCCTTTTAAGCCGGGCGTATGACAGCGGGTGAGGTTTTTCCTGCTGTAATTTGTCAGGAAATCGTGGATTGGGGTTTTTATGTTCATATTTTTATATGTTTATTCTCACTTCCCAAGCAATTCGGGCAGAGGGTACGGCAGTTGTGGCATTTGATATTTAATTCTTCTGCAGGTTCGGTTTTAAAGGCGTGCATAAAACATGCGCCTTGTTTCATTTCGGGTTCGCCGAGAGCGGTTGCGGGACAATTGTCTATGCAAATTGAGCAGTTTTCCTCGCAGGGACTTCCGCCCAAAATCTCGTCAGGCTCTAATTCAGCATCGGTAAGAACGGCGTTTAGCCAAACCATGTTACCGTATTCGGGCGTGACGAGCAGGGTGTTTTTCCCGATTCTGCCGAGTCCTGCATTTGACGCGCAGTGCTTGGCGGACACGATTGAACGATGTCTGCCCGTTTTTGAATCAAGCCGGGTGTTGCTTATAGTTCCCGTGGGAACTGCAGTGATTCCACATTCCTCCATAAGCCCGCAGAATTTAACCGACATTATATCCATTTCGGTGCATAGCGTATTTCTGGTAATGGTATACGGTATGTTTGTATTACATCGGGTCGTTCCCGCGGGGAATTTCTTTGCAAATACCACAACCGATTTGCAGGATGGTAAAACGTCAAGGGGATGAAAGCCTTCAGGCGCGTCGTCAAAGCGGTCAATTGATGCTATTTTGCACAAATCCGCCCCCATATCAAAAAGTAATTGCTTAACCTCGGCTGATGTTATCATTCAGTGTTTTCCTTTCTGCATTTTCTACTTTGTGAGCGGCAAATACGCCAAAATTCCGTCGGCGTCTTTGCCTATCATGATTTTTGATAAATTGCGGTCAACGATTAACAATTCTGTACCTATGCGTACAATTACGCCGGGCCATATTTGCTTATTAACAACGACGTATTGGTCGTGGGCACTTCCGAGCTCTTTTTCTATTTCCTTGATTCTCAGCGAAAGTTGCTTTACCTCCCTCTGAAACGTGAAACGGGAGCGTATGGAGGTTGTAAGCATGGCTTCGCGGTCAGCCGAAAGCTGACCGAAATTCTTCTTATGCTCCTGAAGAATTTCAGCTACCTGAAGCAGTTTTTTAGTACGTTCCTCAAGGTCTTTGATTTTGTTGCTGAGTTCAAGCTTTTCTTCTGTTAAAACTGCGCTGTTTCCGAGGGTGATTTGGGTTTTTGTGTAGCTCTCCGTACCTATAATGTTAGCCACAAAACCTGAAAGGGCGGTATGCTTGCCCCCAAAAACCACGCCTCTGCCCGCCGTTGCGCTAAACGTACCCCCACAGTAGACCTCGCCGCCTATGACCGACTGACTGCTGAAATCGCCCTGACATTCCACCTTTGAGCTTTCGCAGAAACTGAGCTTTACATTGCCTTGCGCCACTACGTCGGAATTTATACTGCCGAGGTTTATTGTGATGTCGCCGTCGGCAATAATAGTGGCGTTGGTGACAGAGCCGTTTATGGTTATGTTCTTTTTGGATTTTACGGTAAAGTTTTCCATTACGTTGCCTTTTACCAAAACACTGCCGATAAAGTCTATATTACCGGTGGCGGCGTCTACACTTTCTTTAATTACCAGCGTTTCCTCAACCGCGAAACGGTCTTTTTGCCAGACTAAATTTCCGCTTATTGCGGCGTAAATCTCGGTTTCTTCCTCTGACAAAGCGGTGCCGGGTCCTGCACCGTATTTGGCGGGTTTGCCGTTTATTGCGTTAATATCCTGCCCGAAAACATTCTCTCCCGGTTCGCCCTCAGTCGGGTGGGTGATTTTGGCAATAATTTCCCCCATTGTTATGTTACGGACAAGCCCTAAGTCCTTATAATCCACATCGCCTGATTTCCCTTTTTTGGGGACTAACTCATTACTGGTCTCAAAAAAGTATTCGATTTTTCCGTCAACGCCGTTTATGGGCATACGACCTTTTGATACGCAGATTTTAAAGGCGTAACGCTTGCTGTCTATAAGCGCCCTCACCGCGTCTAAATCCGCGTTGACTATACCACGGCTGTTTAATTCTTCCATAACGTCTTCAAAAGTTACGGGTTCTCCGCCGTCGCGGTCTTCTGTAATGGAAAGATAGGCGTTAAGCTTGTTTTCCGACACGTCAATAATGACCATGCCATCCACAGGTAAGCGCATGGATTCCGAAGCGGTTCTCTGTATGTTGTTGTTCTCTGTCATAGACGCCGCCATCCTTTCGCGATTTTTCATTTTCCTCTTTTTATTTAATAATAACATATTATAACATAAAATTCTATAGTTTTTTGTAAATTATTTTTATTTTTTACTCTATGTCAACAAATTTTAATTAAAAGAATCCACCCTTAAGGTGGATTCTTTTGTCTTTTATGAACAGGTCAAAGATTTTGACGGTAGGTTAAGGTTCTCGACAGCGGGTCGAGGCTCTCGACTACCACCAACCGCGGCGACCGCACCAAGGGGTAAAAGGACCGCAGCCCACGCCCCACCACGGATTAAAACGACCTCTGGGGAAAAAACGCATTTTATGTTCCTCCTTTAAAGAATTTGACGATTTATGTCGTATTACAGAATATGCAATTAACCCGGAAAGTGACACCGACTTTTTTAAAAAAGCATAGTATAAAGCATATCATATTTATTGAAAGGAAAAAGCTTATGGATTATAATATGAGAAATCCGGGCATGTTTTGGGAGTCTGCCGTTGAGCCGAGGGTCGGCTACGCTTTTGTCAAGCCACAGCGCCTCGGCAAGGTCTATCCGCCTAAAAGAGCGCTCGCCGAGGGGACAATTTTCCCCGAGTTGAACATAACAATGCACGAGTACACAAGGGGGATTCGCGATGGAAAGTAGAAAGATTAGTTCGGGCTGTAACTGTCCGCCTATCCCGCAAAACTGCTCATCTTTGATGGACAGTTTATGCGAGGCGCATTTTTTTGCCCATGATTTAAAGCTTTATTTAGACACCCACCCCGACGACGAGACGGCGCTTGAAATGTTCAGGGAGGCATGTAAGCAATACTGCGCCTGCTTTGACGCGTTTGAACGTTGCTGTTATCCGTTGCGCGAGTGCGGCGCGGGGCAAAACGGCGAATGGGACTGGCTTTGCGGCGCATGGCCTTCGGAAAGGATATAGGTGTAACTTGAAAAAAATAATGAGCATAAGAGGAAAAACATTTTATGGTTTATTGACACCGGGAAGGGATGGTGCTTAGTTTGAAAAAAAGAACGAGCATAAGAGGAAAAACATTTTATGGTTTATTGACACCGGAAAGGGATGGTATATAATATGTTTATTTTCGAGAAAAGAACCCAGATGCCGGTAAGGATACATAATAAAAACCCCAAGCTTGCGGGTTATATTTTAACGCAGTACGGCGGTCTATATTCCAATTTGTGATATTAAAAAACATACAAATCATTAGCGGAAGCGGTTGCTCTGCTAATGATTCTCTTTACCAATTGATTGAACACTCGCAAAGATTTATGTACTCATTCGGTCGCCGAGAATAATATAGGGATAATTCCGCACTTAACTTATGGTGTATTTTTAATACTAAATCGGAGCGTTCGTTTTGAGACAAATCCGAGAACGGTCGCGCTGTGCCGTCCGGTAATGATACGAAGCTTTTTGCCGTTAAGGGTTTGGGCATTACGCGTCCCTCCTTTTCATTAATATTTTTCAAAACGCTTACATATAAAGATATATTCCGGACGTCCTCAAGAATATTAAAGAAAAAATTAAAGGACAAAGGCATATTTCGCCCCTACAAAAATCATTTTTGCAAACCGCGTTTTTGCGTCGGGCGGTTAATCCAATCCGTTATTCATTCTCGGCGGAAGAACGGATGCAACGAAAACGCCGTAAATTAACCGCTAAACACGGTGCGAGGATATGCCCCTCTTAATTTAGAAACACATTCTTGTGATATATTTAATTGTTTTATATCAACCCCAAAGGCGGGGGAGATAACGTTTTATGAAAATATGAAAGGGGAGACCGTCTTCATTATTTCCGAAAGCTCTTGACAATATGGGATAAATCATATATAATGAATATAAGGTAGAAAATAAGGCGGTATAATATGCAAAAAGACAAAAGGGCATTTGATGTAGAATACTATGATAAACCGGACGGAACATTTCCCGCAAAAGAGTTTATTGAATCGCAAGACCTTAAAATGGAAGCGAAGTTATATAAACTACTTGGACTCTTAGAAAGAAACGGCAATGATTTAAGAGAACCGTATTCAAAGTTTTTGGAGGACGGAATTTTTGAAATACGGGCGAAGCAAGGCTCAAATATAACGAGAGTATTATATTTCTTTGTGGTCGGGCGAAAAATAATACTCACCCACGGCTTTACAAAGAAAACTTCAAAAACACCTCTGCCGGAAATTGCAACGGCGAAAAAATATAGAAACGAGTATATAAATCGAAAGGAGTGGAATTAAAATGGGCAAAAATTTTAGAGAAACTCTTAACGAGCGGTTAAAAGACCCGCAATTTAAGAGAGAATACGACGCATTAGAGCCGGAATTTCAAATAATACAGGCTCTAATAGACGGCAGAAAAGAGAAAAACCTCACACAAAAGCAGTTATCGGAGCTTACGGGAATTAACCAAGCCGATATAAGCAAACTTGAAAAAGGTAACGCCAATCCGTCTATTAGGACGCTTCAACGCCTTGCCGCCGGAATGGATATGAGCGTTAAAATTGAATTTATTCCTAATCATAATTCTTTAATATAGCGTGGTTTTTATTGTACCATATCCTCAAAGAACCTCGTCCAGTCGAAGTCTAAGACTTCGGCTATTTTTTTTGCGGTTTCAACGGAGGGGTTTCGGCTTCCTTTTTCAATGTTCGTATAATAAGCTCTGGCGATACCCACAAATAACGCTATTTTTTCTTGCGTAATGCCCTTTTCTTGTCTTTTTTGCCTTAACCATTCAATCATTTTTAGTCTCCGAACATAAATAGTATCTATATGCCACGTTCACATTGTACCATATAGACACAATAATGTCAATACATTTTTTAAAAAATTCTATTAACATTATTAACGTGCCTTTTAGGTACTATTTCTTGACCTTGTTATTTTGCCACGGTATACTTAAATGGGGATTTTTACAATGTTTAAAAATAAATTAAAAAAACTGCGTAAAGACAATGGTCATACGCAAGAATATATGGCGTTACAACTCAACATAAGCCGTCCAACATATACGCGATATGAAACTGGAGAGCGTGAGCCGGATTATCTGATGTTGAAACAGATAGCCATTTTTTTTAACGTTTCGCTTGATTACCTGCTTGATGTTACGGACACACCGACCCCCTTGACGGCGGAAATTGAGTCTAACCCCGAATCTATTCGAGAAAAGACGCTTAAAGAGACCATACAAAGCACCGATGAGCTTTCCGAGGAAAGCAAAGCGGACATGCTTCGGCAGTTGTCTTTGGTGAAACTCCGCGATAAGTCAGGGCTTGTTGAGACCGCTGCTGAATTTCATGTTAATCCTGTCGAAACGTAAAATTTATGTTGTAGAATGGTTGAAGTGCTTTATCGGTATGCAATAAATTAAATTTCTCTTGCAATTCTAAAGAAATAATGGTATAATATCTTTAGAATCAAAAAATAAGGAGAAATTTTATTATGCCGAGAATTCAATCGAGTACTGACCTTCGCAATAATTATAACGACATATCTAATTTCTGTCGCGAAAGTCGCGAGCCTGTGTTCATAACAAAAAACGGTCAAGGAGACTTGGCTGTTATGAGTATGGAAATGTTTGAAATGCTAAGTGGTAAGCTTGAGTTATATAATCTGCTCGATGAAGGACGCGTAGCCGCCAAAGCAGGTCGCAAGCGACCTTACGCCGATGTGTTTTCTGACATTGAACAAGAGCTTGCTGGTGGTAATAATGGAAAAATTTAATGTCGATTTAACCGAACCGGCTGAAAATGACCTGCGAGATATTGCAAATTATATTTCCACGCAATTAAACACTCCGATAAGCGCACTCAATGTAATAAAAGCTATTAAGACAAAAATTGAAACGCTTGAAACCATGGCTATGGTCTATCCGTTAGTCAGAGATGACCGGTTAGCCTCGTTGGGGTATCGCAGTATAACCGTCAAGAATTACACTTCGTTTTATATAGCCGATGAAAAAACTAAGCAAGTTGACGTTGACCGAATTTTATGGGCTCGCCGCGATTGGCAGAATATTTTGTAGTAAAAACGAAAAGAAAAAGGCAACCAGACTTAAAAAGCTTTTTTATAAAACACTTGACTTTTTTCAAAATTTTGAGTATAATATAAATATACCGATAAGGGTATTGAAAATTTAAGCCGCAGACCTGAGCGGGGTATAAAAAATGGCTCGTCAAATTTAAGCCGCAGACCTGAGCGGGGTATAAAAAATGGCTTGAAAATTAACCCCGTCGCTTGTCGGCGGGGTTTTTAACGTTGAAAAGGAAACAAAATAATGAAAGAAAACAGTATAAAGCCCGGGTATGTATATCATATAACAGATTCATATTTTGAAAAAGCAAAAGATGATAAACTTATGCGAAACCATGAGGGTGGTGCATATCGCCCTACATATTTATGTGTCAAAGATGAAAAAACTCAGCTTTTATGGGTAGTCCCTATGAGTAGTCAAACAGAAAAATACGAAGAACATATTAAAAAAGACATAGAAAAACACGGAAAGTGCTTGAAAATCGTTATTGGTAAGTATTTAGGAAAGCGCTCTGCTTTTTTGCTTCAAAATATGTTTCCCATAATACCAAAATATATTAGTCACGCTCACGTGATAAAAAATATTCCGGTGCCTGTGGATAAAAACTTGCAGAAAACTATAAAAAGGAATTTCAGAGAATTATTGCATTTGCACCGAAACCGAATAAAAATAATTTTCCCCGATATTACACGACTTGAAAAGCTAATGATAGACGAACTTGCTGATTATAATGAAAACGAATGAAAATATTTAGTCTTAGGCTGGAATTGAAAAACGAAAAGAAAAATTCGATTTTTTAGAATCATTTTAAGGTTTTTCAAATAATCGAATTTTATAAGGGCAAAGAATATACTTAGAAATTTATTTATTTTTCTCATTCGTCATTCAAAGGGCATTAAACAGCCTGAGCTGAATGCTCTTGGCTGTATTTTTTCGCTATACCTTTTTGTTTTTATATATTAGAGGAAAATTCGAGTACTACCCCCTAATTAAAAAGGAAAGCCCTCAAAAAGCGCCTTATAGCGGGATTCATCACGCTTATACAACGTTTCTTGCGACATTGGAATCAGCAGTTGCTCACTTTTAATCTCCTCCAAGCGCAATAGGGCTACGGAAATCTCATATTCAAGATTTTTTTCATAAAGAGCTTGACTTTTATGGGGATTTGCGCTATACTTTAAACTGGAGATTTGTTTCATTATTTTTGTTTTCATTTTTCTACAAAAAACAAAAAACGAAAACATTTGGCGGTCAAATAATTGACCGTCCTTTTTTTCGGAAAAAAATAAAAGCCATACAACGCTATAGGCGTTGTCAACGTAACGCACTCCTTTTCCGCGCTCCTGCATTAGTCTGCGTTTTTTAGTTATGTACCCAGCGCACTCGAGTGTCTTTATAAGTTTAATAATCTTGCCGCGATTCATGCGTAATCGCCGTGCTATGTCGCTGTAGCTATTCCATGAGCGGCAGTATTCGTGATTTTGAGCATGGCATAGGAAAAAGTAGACTAATAATAGATTAGGCGATAACCCTTTTTTGAATATCCGGCGCGGAACATAAAAAAAGCCGCCGCTTAAATCAAACAACGGCTCACCAATGACGTAGACGTTTGATTGTCGTCCACCATGCCATTGGTCGCTGAAAATTCGTATGAAGCCCATGCCGGATAGGCTTTTAAGTATATTACCGACTGTACGCGCACAGATACCGCACCTTAATGATATGCGCTCCCGCGACACCTGAACGCCGTTGAATCCGTTTACCGCCTTGCTTGCCGATTGAAGACTTAACAAATACGCGCAAACGGTTAGCGCGTTACTGGAAATCATACCGTCCTGTTTCATATCAAGCAGGGCGGAGGGGATTTTGACATAGCTATTTCCTTTAAATGGTTTTTTTGAAACTCTTTTTTTCATTTTTTACTCTTTAAATATTTTATTTTTTCTGTTTAGTATTGACACCGATTGAAAAGTATTGTATAATAAAAAAAGAGGGCATACCTATTTCGACATACCGTATACTTTCCGTATACCTAATACCTATCGTATACCTTGTTTTTCGATTTTCGGGCTGCTCTTATTGTGTATTTAAAAACAACCGTCTTATTTGGTCGTGAGGCGGTTGTTTCCTTTTATGTATTTGGTTGATTGGATTCTTCAAGCGCGTTTTCCGCAAATCCTGAGTAAAGATTCTCAAATATCTTGTCGTTCTCTGGAGCGTTAAAAAGAGAAGGGGAAAACGGCATGACAACATAGCTTTTAAGATTGTGTTTCAATAATTCGTCATAGTTTCGGCAAATTTGTTCATACGAATAATTAATTGCGAGCGTATAATTATAGCCGATAAGTTTTTTTTCAACTTCGGTCTGCCGACCGAGTTCGTTCCAACTTACGCCGCCGCACAAGGTTATTTGGTTTGCTGATTCAAGCAAATTACCCACGTCCTCAACATTACAACCTAAGTCGTAAATCACAAGGTTATATTTATCCCGCGCAGGCATTTCACTCTCGATGTAAAAATCAACGCCCCGTGCCGAAAAGCCGCTACCCATTTCAACGCCACCCAGATACATACTAAGCATTTTATACTGTAACGCGCCGGAATCTCCAAACATTACGAACGCCGCGCTTCCGCCATGCCTGATAAAATAATCGCAAAGATGTATTCCGTACGTTGTGGCACCGATACGGCTCATTGTACCGACGACAGCCACGGAAATTCGGCAATCTTTATAGGAAATTGCGTCCTCAATTACCGTTTCCAGCATTGCGTGCTTAATAAAGCGGTTGTATTTTTTAGGCGGCAGACCTTTTGGAGAAAAACAATCCCGCAGGTCGTCAAGCATAAGCTCAGAATTCTTCAGTTCGTTTGTTGTGCCGTACCCGGCGATAATATTTTTATAACCGTTTTTTACGAGATTTTCGGTAAACTCATCGCCCGCTTTGAATTCGCTTGCGAAAATAATGATTCTCGCGTTTTCATTTTGATATTGTATCCCCTCGAGAAGCGAAATAAACTCGTCGCCTTGCTCCTCAAAGGCTGATATATCGAAAACAAAATGAGTTTGCAGTTTGAAGTTTTTCAAGTCGGATTGCAGAAATGTTTTCAGACTCCACTCATTACCAATTTGTTTGCGCGGCGTGGCAATGTTTGGCTCGTCGCTAAAGATTTTAAGAATATCTGCGTTTTCCTTTCTTGCGATTAATAAAGGGTTTATCATAAATTTTCCTCCAAAAAATAACGCCGTAAGGCGTTAAAATAGATTAATCCTTGTTATAGAAACCAAACGGGTTGACCGGGATACCGTTCACACGCGCCTCAAAGTGCAGGTGGGGAGCTGTGGACCACCCTGTATTACCAACATACGCGATTATGTCTCCCCGCCGGACGGTTGCTCCCTCTTTTACAATAACAGAGTCCGCATGTGCATAAAGCGTCGAAATGCCATCGCTGTGTTCGATAATTAAGTAATTCCCGTAACCTCCGTTCCAATCCCCGTCATTTAACGCCCTCACTACGATGCCGTCCTTAACAGCGTAAATATTTGCGCTGTTAATGCCAGCGTTTCCTATGTCAATACCATAGTGCATACCGTCACGCCACGGGTCATAGCCGAAATATGTAGTAATCAGCGTAAATCTCTCGTCAACTGCCCAAATAAAATCAGCCCGATAATTAATCGGGCGAATAGGCGACAGACCTTTTACTTCCGCGTCAAACTGTAGCAAAAGACGCGGGTCTAAAAATTTGCCGTTGTCCTCGCATTGCATGGATATTTTCAAATGATTTTCATGAGAAACACCGAGCGGAATAGGCTCGGCAAAATCATAAAGTGACGCCTCCGGAGCGAAGCTTGAAAGCGATTCAAGGCAACCGTATGAAAGAATTACAGTTTGTTCTTTTTTACCGCTTCCAGTAATTGACGACAGAGGAAAACCATAGTTTCTTTCAAATAACTCGCTATCAATAACGTACATTATCGAAACTGTGCCATCATCAAAAGCGTTACTTTGGCGGTCAGTTTTCAATTCTTGTTTTGTTTCTAAAACCTTCACATCAAGGACGCAGCCGTTTTCGGGCGGCAATGTGAGGTTAAGTTTTTCAAAGGCTATGCCGATATTGATTGTCATGCTGTATTCGTGTAAATCTTGAAAATGTGAACCGATATAAATATCGTGGAAAACGCCATCCTGCCCGTATGCGGACGCTATTCCCGAAAACTCTGTAGGTAGCGCAAAAAGACCGGAGAAATACGAAAACGGAGAAAAGTTGAATATCTCGTCAAGACTTAAATATTTTTCACTTTCCGTTATTCCGGCTTGGTTCAATGCCACATTGATTGCGATTAAATACTCGTCAGCATAACGCCTGTATTCGGGCGGTATTTCAAAGATTTCACACCATTCTTCGGCAGTAGGGACATTAATCGTTATTGTTAATTTATTTCCTGCTTGCGCTATGCCCGCGCGGATAAAGCCGTTATCAATACTTCGCTCAAGGATTCTGTAAAGCGCGTTTTTATCGAGAAAATCAAGGGAATTTCCCTTGCCAGAATTGCTTTTGAAAATCACGGGAATAATTCCGGCGCCGGAATAGTCAAAAGAGTTAAATACGGTGACAATATCACTTTCAAGCCGTGCGGCGGCGCTTTTATCGCCAGTCAAAGCCATTGTTTCCATCGTTTGCTTGAGCTGAAACATTGCGAGGAATTCCGGTATATATAATCCGTTGCGTCCTACTGTGATAAGCTCTACCTCTTTTATACCGTCCTCGCTTTTAACCGTCAGCGTTTCAATTCTCGCGCCATCGGTTTTGCGCGATGTAAAGGTATGGGATTGCATTTTTTGCCCGACTACCGCAAGAAGTTTGCTTTTACTGCTTTGTCTATATTTCCTGAAATCGTTCCCGTTATTAAATTCTTCATCATAGTAAAAAGTTGCGATTATAATTCTAACATCGCCTATATAAAAGTACGCTTCCGGGTCTTCCTCAAAAAGATGATAACGCTCCTTTATATTGTTTGAAATTTCAGCTATTAAACTATCGACAAATTGAATGTCTTCCGGTGTGTAAATTGGCGGGTAGCCTGATGTGACAGCGGTTTCAAGCCGCGCTTTGGTAACGTTTAAAGTGAAATCGGGCATAAATTCTTCGGCGCGTTCCCGTACTTCGCGGGATACGGTTATTCTAAGCCCTGAGAAAGTTTCGCTTAGGCAATCCCTAAGAGCAAGATAGTTTGCCTTTATTTTTTCAGGCGATTCGGCGAATAACGAAAAAGAACCGGACGTGACGCTTGTAAACATGTAAATCGGGACAATTATTATGCCGATTATTACTAATATTACCGTAAGAACGGCTTTTCTTAGTCTTTTGTCTTTTAAGATTATCGTCGCCGCTTTTGCCGCTACTGGTGCTGCCATACTAAACCTCCTGTTATTTTCCCCCGCCTTTTCCGAAGGATTTAAGCCGTCCGTCACTGAACCTGAAATCTATTCTGATCGACTGCGCCCCTACTCTCATGAGCGCGGTACCTTTCCGTTTAGAACTGATTAAATCGCTTTGAGCCTTGTTTAAATTGAAAATATCAACTACTTCCTCAAAACTTTTACCGTCGAACCCGAAGATAATCTTCGTACTCGGCATGTCAATGATTTCCTGCCCGCAACGCTTTACCGCTGGGTCAAGAAAGTCAATTATATTTTGTGAACTTACCACTACGCTTGCTTCATATTTACGCGCCCTTTTCTCCGCGTTGCGTAAAAATTCAAGTGACTGCGGACAGCTCGGGTCTATCATCAGCCAGCACTCGTCGGCGACAAGCATAACGCGCTCGTTGCGGTCGCGGCTCATCTGCTCCCAGCACCATGAAAGCACGTTGAAATATTGCGCCGATGTTATATTTCTGCCCATTTGCACAACCCGCATAGTGTCAAGACAAATAAAATTACTTTTACCACTTAATGTTGTATGACCATTCCAAAGTCCCTTGTCAGCGCCGTTCGCCGCCGACTCCAACAGAAGTTCTAAATCATCGTAAATGTCTGCATGAGCTTTAGCGGTTGCTTTTTCTCTTTTCACTGTTTCTAATAAATCTGACATTACAGGATACTCTTCGCTTCGCTTTTTCGACAAGTCTGTTCCCATTTCAAAACCCATATTGTTATACATGCGAAGCAAACTTTTGTTAAGAACCGCCACATGACGGTCTGTGAGTGACGGTATATAGAGTTTAAAAAACACTTCAAGGGTTTTCAGGTGCATTTCAAGGTCGCCAATGCTGTCAAGGTTACCGTCCTTTTGTTCTTCATCTTTATCATCTCGTGGGGCAGGGCGTACTTCTAAAGGATTTATCATACCACCTCGCCCTCCGGCGACGTCAATCCATTCGCCGTTTATGTCTTTATGTTTACAAATCTCCCAGAATTCGCTCTCCGGGTCAATAACTATGATTTTTGTCCCTCGTGCATATTCAGACATCATTATGTGCTTGAGCGCGGTGGATTTCCCCATGCCCGAAGCGCCGATAATGGTTATATTACTGTTTCCCCGCACGTCCTTTTGCCACGGGTCAAACAAGATGATCCCGCCGTTTGCGTTTTTCCCCAAATAGAAACCCGTTTCATCGCAGAAACCAGACGATGAAAAAGGGAAACCGCCTATGAAAGTGGAAATTAAATAGGGGCGGTTAGCGATTTCAGCGATACTTTTTACACATTGATATGTGGGGCAGATGTGCTGATAGGCTTCCTTTTGTTGTCCCGATAAAATACGAACTTTACATCCGATTGTGTTTGTGATACTCTCAACCCGGTTACATTTTTCTTTAAAGTCCGTTTCATCGCGGCTAAGCACCATAATCAATGTACAAAAATCTCCTACAACCTCATTTGACTGGTCGATTTGCTGCATAATACGCTCCGCGTCGTCGGCTGATTTATTCTTGCGTTGTTTTTCAAGCGGGTCTTTGGTGCTGTCGGCAATGCCGCGATAAGTGTTGATAGTCCGGCTCAAATTTGCTATAAATTCGCCGTTATCCAGAGGTGTATAGCCGATAGATACCACCGTGCCGGGTATGTTGGTGAGCCGTCCGTACCAACCGTAATCCACTTCGTTCGGGTATTTGACTATCGCGTAAATTCTTGATAAATTTTCGCCGAGTATTACATCGTTACGCCGGAACTCCAGTCCCATTGGCGTTATGCTTGCCTGTAAAGCGGTGTTGGCTGTTACCTGCCGAATAGTTTCTTTCTTAGCCATATTTATTTCTCCTCTCTCCTCATTCATTTAACAGCGCAGTTATTGCCACGTCAATATCTGTTGATTCAATATGTACATAAGCGGGGATGTTTACTAAATTGCAAAGTGTCACAATACCCCTTTTATCTAAAATTTCAGCGCCAATAAAACAATCTCTAAAGCATTTAGACAACTCCTCAATTCTGCCGGTCAAAATTCTTTCATCTTCGCTTTTAATCCGCCAAATAGCGATATAATGCTGACGCTCAAGAGTTTCTCCTGACATTACCAAATTTGTAAGCTCTGCCATATCGCTTTTCAAGAGATTGCGTCTGCCTCCCTCTGCTGTTTCGTGCATATCTGAATATTCGCGCATGGTTTTTGAAACATCAACCGGACGCGATACCGATATGTATTTAAATGGAAAATGGAATTTAGAGAGAGAAGATGAAAGTTGTTTGCAGAGTTGCTTTAGTTCATCGTCACTGTAAAGCTCAAGGCTGATGCCCTCTATTTTTACAAAGGCAAAGATATTGCCGTCTAAGGTATAAAGGAAATTCCCTAATATATCCTTAGCGTTTACAAACTCTTGAGCAGTTTTTTCACGTAACTGCTCGGGGTTGGTTTCTTTCTTTTTCTTTTCGCTTTTCTTCAAATAAAAATACGCCGTACCCGCTAACACGAGTACGACGGCTAATACTATAAATTGCATAAAATTTTATCCTCCGTGATTTTTTTATAAAAAATAAGGCTTTTATAGTTCTAACTCATCTTCATATTCATATTCATTTTGCAACGGGTTGTCTATATAATATAATGATATTTCAAAATCACAAAAGGCAGAGATTTTCGGGATTTAATCTTTCATTGAATTCTATGCGACTTTTATGTTTACGCATTGATAATCATGTGCACATTTATTCCAGAATGTTTTAAGACCAGCCCAATTCACCTTTTCTTTGCTTTTTTCCTTGTAATCTTCAGATAAATGAGTTGTAAGCTCCCCGATTTGCAATAAAGTCATCATCCCTGTTCTCGGTTGCTTCGTCACGAGCGTATGAGCCGAAAAGACATATTTTTTCAAACCCGTGCATTTTAGCTACAGGTTTCACCAATTCCTTAATTTGATCAATCGTATAAACGCTCACGGAAACGCCTCCTTTTACAATAATTATACCAAAAAACATTTATGAAGTCAATACTTATTAGAACATCATGCGCCATTCAGATTTAACATTAACCTTATACCTTATAGGTGGCAAATTACGCCAAGCAAATGAATACGGGATATTAACGGTAAGCTGACCCTCAATATTAAACCTTTGCGCGTTTTTATCGCCCGGCGCGGGTGTTACGGACTCTACCGTGAAATCAATACCTGTAACGGTAATTTGTGAACTCTCGCCGTCGGTAAAATCGTCAAGTACCGTCCTTAAAATCTTATTCCTCGTGACCGTGTTGCACTCCTCCCATGAAAAGCCACTGAATTCATAACTCGCGGCGTAACCCTCACGGACAGTCTGATACATGCTTTTATAATTTTCTACAGAGGCGGTTATAATCGCTCCCTGATATTTGTCACGGACGCTTGCGGCGATAATATTAATTCTTATTATCTCAAAAAGTGCGAAAGCAAACAACAAAAACACCATCATCATAGCGCCGATGAAAACATGGCTAAATCCCCTGTTCGACCTTAATTTGCCTTTAATTGCAATAACTATTTCCATAAAACTTCCGACACCCCCGACGCCTCGGAAACAATCTCAACCGGAAAGCTACCGAATGTAAAAAAGCCCATATCTACAACGCTTGAAACGGTTACGGTTATTTCCTCTCCAATTTGAACTCTTCCGTTTCTGTTCCATGACACGTTAGGATTGAGACCTTTTAATTCATTCAGCCTATTCAGGCGGCGAGTGGTTTCCGCGTCTACCCTTCCTGCGATTTCGGCTTCGCGTATTAGTTCATGGGCGTAATTATCAAGTGAGAGCTTTGTAAAAAACACCGGCGTCACACTAAGAAAAAAAGACATAACCAAAATGACCACCCAACAAAAAATAGCCGTTTCAACATAGCTTTCACCTTTTTCACATTTTAATCGATGAAACAAGCGGATTTTAATTCTACCGTTTATTTTCGCAAAAAACAAATTCAACTTTTTCATTTTACGACCTCCTGCTAAAAAAGAGTTTTTATACCTTCATACATTGCTGTCCCCAAAACCACCATATATATTGCGATAATAGTAAATAACAGAAAGCCCGACAGCCTTTTTATTCTGGCAGGTACTTTTTGAGCTGTTTTCCGAAGTTCTTGTTTTTGCATTTCAGAAAATTTAAAGGACAGCGTTTCCCAGTAGATATGGGTATCATTGCCCTTTACCATTTCAATAAGCCCACGTACAACCTCGGACAAATCGGCGCTTCCTACTCGTGCTTCAAGGCGCGTTAAAGCCGCCTCATAGTTGCCTGTTCGCATATCGGCAACGGTTATAGAGAGTTCTTTCCCAAATGTTACTGAATAACTTTCAATATGTTTTTCCATGATTACAAGAGGGTCGTGAGTTGCGGATAGCTCGTAAACAATGGTATTTACAAACCTGGGTAAATCAAGTTCAACTTCTCTGCGTTTTTCCTTAATGTTTTCGGAAATCCGTTGCTTAGACTTCAAATACATCAAAGCCGCGAGAGCAAAAATAGGTGGGGAAACTAACGGGAATATAAGCAAAAATATTACAGCGACAAACGACCATATTAAAAGCTGAATGATTGCCTTTGCTTGAAACACCTCTGGAGTTTCAGCTATTTCGGCGCTTTTTAAATCCGCAACAAGCTTTGCGCGTTTAAACTCGTTAATCTGTATAAACCGGGCAATAAATTGCGCTGCGCTTTCCAAATAGCCATAGCCTTTATTTATGCGTTCTCTCTGCCTTTGCAAAACTGCTTTTATTGTTTTTGTGGTTTTGGCAGACGGTGCTTTTGAAAACATAAAGATAAGCTGATATACGCCGAAAGAAAAAAGAATGCCGATGATGATAAAAGCAAACATAAATAAATTTTCCATATCTACCTCTTGAATTCAACCGACAAGCCGCCGGAAGTAAAATTTGTGCTTGGCTTTTAAGTTAGCGATTTCAAAGCGAGTGAAAAACACGATTATCTCTTAAACTCTATAGGTTGCGTTGCTTGGAACATTTTGACAGTAGTTACCACCCAAATAAAAACACATACGCCAAGGGTAATATTACCCTGTATTGTATTAATCAGAACGTTGAACCAGTCCCGGTTCAAAAAGAAAAGAAGGGGAAGGCTCGATACAGACATAATAAGCAGGGTTAAAAACTCTTTTCTCGGATTCTGTAGCATGGTATCCAGCTCCGCATTTACTATTCGTATATCGGAAAGTCGTGTAGCTATCGGCTGTAGTGTGTGTTTCAAAGTGATACTGTCCTGGCAGTCCACTAAGTTATCGCACCATTCATGAAAAACATGGTTGTTAATGCGGTCTTTCATTTGCAATATTGTGCCGCGGACATTAGATGTAATTAGCTTGTTTTTACCCAGAAATTCTTTAAATACATTTTGAATTGGCGGGTTTATATATTCAACACTGTTTTCAACAGCGAAGATTATATCGTCATTACTCATATATGAAGTGGTGATAATCGAAAGAGCCGTTTCCAGTTCGGCGGCAACTTGCTTGTTATAAGTCGCGGAGAGGGACTTTGCGTATCCGACCGGCAAGGCGACAGACAGTATAGCGATGACCGGGAATATAAGTAGATAACCTGCAAGCAAAGAGAGTAAAAGCCCCCCAATTATTCCGAAAAAAGCGATTGTTACAAGCCCTGTTAATTTGTTCTCGGAGCCTGTGGTTTCAAGCGCCGCTTGTATTTCAAGAAGCGACATTTTTATTTTGGAGCGTTTTACCTTGCCCTGCGCTCGGGCAGATTTAACTCTAAGACTTTCCTTTTTGTGTATAGCGTTCATAAGGTCTTTCCCTATCCGCTGTGGCGTAAGTCGGAGTAGAATAAAAGCGCCGACAATCATAAAGAACAGGCTTAAAAAATTAATTATTGTCATTTTATATCCTTTCTCAAGCGTATTTTTTAAGTAATTCACGTGGCATGCCACCCTCAAGCAAAAGCGTGTGCAATCGTTGCGAAACATTATTTTTCTTAACAAAACTGCCGTCAATAGTAACTTTACCGGTTTCTTCTCTTTTTTCATCCCGAACTTCATAAACCCAAAGCGGCATTATATCATACTTGTCATCTTCTAAGTACACACATTCGGCAATTTCCATTAAGTGCCTTTTTCCGTCCTCAAGCTGTTTTGTGAAAATAGCTAAAGGGAAGGCTTCGCAAACAAGACGAATTATAATGCTGAAGGGTACATGCGAGTATTTTTGCAGACAAAGCGTAGCAAGGCGAGTATATATACCTTCGGTTGAACTGGCATGTGTAGTCGTCAAAACTGTATGCCCAGTTCGGGCAGCTTCCTGCGCTTCCCACGCCTCCTCGTTTTTCATTTCTGCAACGCACATCGCGTCCGGATGCATGGTGAGACAGACGGTTACAAGGTCAAGAATAGTTACGTTTCTGTTAATGTCGTCGCAATCCCGTGTTACCATGTGGATTACATTGTTTAATACGTTCCCGGTTTCGTCGAATTTTCGTAAATCAAACTCCCTGACCGACTTTTCAATGGTAATTAACCTCATGTGGTCGGGGTAATAACTCATAATATCAGCCATGAATGTAGTCTTACCGCTCCCCGTGCCGCCGGCGTAACATTGCGAAATCCCGTAAATAAAGCAGTCTTTCAAAAACGAGTGCATTTCTTCAGTGCAGGTTTCATTTTCTATAAACTGCTCTCTTGTTATTTTCTGCGGGTTGACAAGCCTGATTGACGCGCTGATGCCTGTATTAAAACCAACGATAATAGGGTGAGTTGCCGTGATTCGTACATTGCTACCGAGGTAGCCTGTAACAATTGGTCGGCTCTCATCGAATACAAGCTTATTGTTATGTAAAAGCCTGCGTATAATATCAATAGCGTGTTGCGGCGACGAAAAGTGTTCTTTTAATTTATACGGCTTTCCGTTGCAGGGGTGGACTGCAATATCGTTCCATGCGTTCAGATTTATCTCCTCAATGTCGGTTCGGTGGAGGTAAGGCGTCAGGAATGAATATTCAGCCATTTCAACATAAAGTTTTTCAACGATGTCGGAAAGTAACATTCCGTCAACAAAATAGTTTTTCTCCGTAATAAAGTGTTTAATGTACTGCTTTATCATGTCTTTTTGCTCGCCGTCATATAACGTAGATGCATAGTTTTTCGACATATATTCCTGCGTTTCCTTTAGCAACGCTTTCATAGAAATTAAAACTCTTTTTTTATGTTGTTCTTCAGGCGTCGGCGAATCGCCGGGGGGGTGGGTTTTATTATTATATTTTTCCTGTTTCTTATTAAAAAACATATCACTCCTCCAATATCTTTTTTGCCAAAGCAGCTATTTCTTTTTCGTATTTCTTTTCTCGTGGGCTTTGAAAGGCGTTTCCGCCGTTCCAAAGTTTCGCAATATCCTTAGCATAAGGAATTACGCCCGCAATGTTTCTAAGTGCGTTTTTCATTCCATCTACATCAGGAACGAATGTGTTTTTTAATGTAAGATAAATTTTAAAACACGAGAACCCGTATTGTTCACTTATGAGGATAGATTCTTGCGAACCGTGCCATACCAAACCGTTAATATCACAGGATATTAATAGCACTACTTCATCGGCGTTTATGACGGCTTTAGCGGTTAGTTTATTAGCTAAAATGTCTGATGTACAGTCAACAATAACATAGTTTACAGTGTGACGGAGTTGCATAAAAAAGTCGTCTATACGATTGTTGACCGGGCTTGCGTGACTATTGAAGTTTTCGGCGGCTGCATATCCGACAACTCCGATTTTTCCGTTCATTTGAATATGTTCGTAAATTCTGTCCTGGTCAAAATATTCAACGCTCAAAAGTTTGCCAAGGGAGCAATTTGTCTTGGTTTTCGGAAATAAAACAGGCAACAGAGGCTTTGTGTTATCTAACCCTACAATTACAATATCGGCGCTACCGTCAAGGTCTGAAATTGCCTTTGCAAGCATTACCGACGTAACCGTTTTATAACTACCGCTGTTGCCATAGACGGCAATTATTTTATGGGCGTTACTCATTATCAATCACCTCCATCTCGACTATAACAACACCTGAATTATCTGCGGCGGGTGTATTAGAGATGATATTTGGCTCGAAAACCGAAGGCACGACTGTGCTTTCGTTTTCTTTATATAAAGTTTCGGATTGAACTTTAAGGAGGTGATCGGATTTATCTCGGTCGCGGCAAACAAATACAGCGTGGAGGTTGGTTTTTTCACATTCTGCTAACCTTAACGCCTGTAAGTTATCCTGTAAAATTAATGTAATAGTTACAGGCAAGTCCGTTTCAACTCCCGTTTCCCTTGCCGCGTTTCCTTCTGTATGGGTGCCGTCTTTGGTTGTTGTGGTTAAAATCTCGATATACATAAGCTCATCATAAATTACCGCCGTTTTATCCTCTTTCACAGACACTATCATTATTATATCTCCCGGCAACAGCTTACCTGAGAAACCTTCAGCAAAGCTCTTAATTGTGACAGCCATTGCCAATTCGTTATCCTTTAAGGCTCTTAGCCTATTGTCAGAGTTGTCGGCTTCGTCGGCTAACATGTCGGGAATTACTATGCTCCCCCTGTAAAGATTGGATTTCGCGTATTTTCCGACAACATCTTTAGGGGTTTTCAATACCGCTTGCGGCATATTGTATGCCCCCATACTGACGACAGCTATATGGTTTTCAGACAGCATCTCCCCTTGTTTGACAGGCGATTTAAGTATTACGACTTCTATTTTATCTTCCATCGCCCTTGTGAAAAGAGGCGATATTCCAAAGCAAATTATAAGAGCCGCCGCAATTGCCAGTATTCCCAGAAAAGTTCTGTTTTTGAGCATGTTCTTAACTCCTTTTAAATAAATATTACAACAACAATAAACCCGACACATAAAAAGGGCGCAAGGGCGACAGGCTTTTTCGTCCTTTTTAAGAATTGGTGTGTACCCGCCGTGCAGAGCATTATTAATAAGCCGATTATAGCCGCGAATACACACGTAGTACCTATCATAAAACCGAAAGACATTAAGAGCTTTGCGTCGCCCATGCCCATCTTTCCGGTGGTGAGAGCCGCAACAAAAAACGGAATGAATCCGACAGCCGCCCCTATAAGCCGTCCGGTTAGCGGAATATCGAAAACAAAAAATGAAATAGCCATAATAACTGGGTGTACAAAGTTATCAATTTTGTGAAAGCGCATGTCGCGAACGGATATAAAAACTAAGAATCCAAGTATTACAGCTTTTGCCGCAATTTCAGTCGGCGTAAAACCGCCTTGTAAGCTTATAAGTCCCATTGTCTGTATATGTAATTGAATTTCTGTTGCGATTTGCTGAATTTAATAAGATTTGCGATTTGGTCAACTACCGAAACGTTATACTGGTCGCGAATAGTGAACATTACAGAGCCGAAAATACCTGTAATGATTAAGAGTATAAGTATGGCAAGCGCTCCGGTAACTCCGTATATAAAACCGCCAATAATGGCGCAAATCAACGTGCCTGCAACGGTTTGCCTTAATTGCTTTTTTCCAAAACCCGGAAAAATTTCTTTGTCAGTTTTTAAACCGTATGGAATGTATAACTTTTCCTTTTCCATAAATAACGTCCTTTCTTTAATAAGCCTTAATAATACGAAACAACAATATCTTTTATTACAAAAGCCAATTGTGAAAAAATTAAAAACATAATGGCGTGTTTTATTCGTTTTTTATATAACTCGCGTTCTTCCTCCGCTGACTGTAGCCGTACAAAACAGAAAATCACCCGCAACGTAACTCCGAGAAGTATTAAACCTTGAAGATATCTGCTTATTTCATTCAATCTTTCCACTACTTCAACAGCCCCTTCGCCAAATTTGCCACATAAATCACACTCATAGCCCGGTGTGAACCTCCGCCGCTTGACGGCAATAAGAACTCCGCCATCAATTTGGGAGTCTTTACCGCTAATATAACACAGGCGATTCCCAATGATAAATTGAATAAATTCCCCTCTTGAAAAAACATAATTGAGGAGCCTAATTTTGCAAGAATCAGTTGTATTATTGTTGTTAAAAACAATTTCACAAACTGCATAAAGTATGCTTTAAACACACCTCGGTCATTGTCAAGCAAGCCAACGCAGGCTAAAGGGACGCCGACTTTAAGGATTAGCAGTTCAATTCCACGCATTAACAGAGAGAAAAACAAAATAATATAGGCTATCGCAAAAGCGAGAATGCCTAAACTAAAGGGTCCTGAAGCGTTCGGCAATAAAGCATCACTTAAAGCGTATTCGCTTATATCGCCCATAACCAAACTTAGCACTTCTTCGCAAATATCCACAAATAACCTGAAAAGATAAGGGAAACAGGAGGCTGTGATTATTGCTTTTACAAAATTTAATAGATAAGCTGATGGCTCAACGTCCGGGTCTCCGTCCTGCCAAAGCACATATACGCCAAACCCCTTTTTAAGAAACATCATAATCATTAACGCTATGCCGAGTATATACAGCGTTGGAGCAATATTCGAGAAAAAAATGCCGGTGATTAAATCTTCCGTCCTGAAAACCAAATCAAATTGAATATTTAGCACAAGGGTATATGTTTCGTCCAATGATTTTATAAGCGATTGCACAAAAGAGTCCAAAATATAATTCATTTCCCCTCCAAAAATGCATACGGGTAACGCCTTTCGTTACCCGTGAAGACAATATGCCGATATTACACGTTAAACATTTCGTTTACTTCATTACCGAGCCTCGGCATGATTACATTCTCCCAAAGCGCATAAACTCCGGCTAACACAAGAGCACCTATGACTACCCCAATAATTATCTTTACAGCAAGCCCTATTTGTATATCTCCGGTTTCGTCTGAGAGGACTGTCATCGCGTTTTGTTTCGCGCATATAATTTTTGTATATGCGCGGTCAACACTTTCTTTTGCTTTGCAAGTTTTGGTTTTTACCCTTTTAATCATGAGAATTCCCCGCTTTCTTTAATTTAATAATCGCTGTCGCTACCGTCATGGGTCGCGACATTGTTTTTTTGTTTTTCGTATTCCGTAAGAATCAAATCGCTAATAAGTTCTTTGGTTTTCTTGGTAAGCACATAAACCCTGTCGTGATACTCGCCATTGGAGTCCCTATACTGCGGCATGGAAACAAAAACCCCTTTCGCGCCGCTAACGACTTGTAACCCTGTAATGACGAGTTCCCCGTCAATTGTTAAAGCCGCGTTAGCAAGCGTTTTGTTTTCCGGTTTTCTTTTAACGCTTACCCTTACTGCCGTAATGTTCATAAAACGCCTCCGTGTAATAATTGTAATACTTAATCAGTTTCAAAATTATTAAGGTGGAATCCCTGAATGTATCATAAGAAATGCCCTTTCTATGTATAATAACCCGTAACTAAGCTGATGATAGACGCCGCTAAAACAGCGCCTATAGTAGACACAATCGCTACAACTATACGGTTATTCCATTTTCTTTGGTCTTGTTCATCAGCCGCTCCGCGCCTTACGAAAAAATAGAGCGTGCAAAGACCACCTATTAACGGCACGATAACCAGCGCCCATGTTGTAACGTCTTGTATAAGCCGCCGTGTTCCGGTCGCTATAGTACTTGACGCAAAATCTCCGGATGCGTATACGGTTTGCGATAACAAGATAAATATAGTTATCGCGCTTGGGATTCTTGTTATTTTTTTGCTCATGACGTCCTCCGTTTAATTATGATTTTTATATTTGTCTAAACTGAAATTTTTCCAAACTCCCCAAAGGGGGATTTCCTCAGTAGCGAGTTTTTCCGGACGGCTTAAATTATGTAACATAATAAATTTTTCATTATGCTTTCTATCGCCCAAGCCAAGCATTTTATTAAAATTCCATTCGCTTAAATCTGGGCAGGTTGTTACCGCCGGGAGATTATTTGTCAAAACCAACTGGTAAGGGCGGTTAATTTTCCCTATTTCCTCCGCTTTAAGTAGACTGCGACCGTGTAAATTTACATTTTGGTTGGAACTGGGCATAGAATATTTTTGACTGTTAGAGCCTAATGAATAACTGGTGGTTGTGTACTCTCCAAGCCTTTTTTCTATTTCCTTTAAGGTATCGGTATCGCTTGATTGCAAGTAAACCCAGGCTTGACAGTTACCGCGAATTATGGCGGCAACTTCGTTAGAATATTTGCTTTTTAGCTGATTGAAGTCCTGTAAAAACAAATGAAAACGAAGACCGTATCCGCCGCCCACCGTCAGTTTAGCCTCAAAATCGGATATGGCGGTAAAATTGCCGAATTCGTCGAGGACAAAATTTACGCGGCTCGGCAGACGGTTTCCCAATTGTCGGGCATAACTAATCAGTCGTTCATAAATCTGTGCCACAATCAAAGTAACTATTGGGTAATAGGTGGTTTTCTCATCCGGCAAAATAAAAAACAAAGCGGATTTTTGAGAGCTTAACGATTGAACGGTAAAGTCGGTACTTTTTGTTATGCCGTAAATTTCGTTTGATATAAAAAGTCGCAAAGTAGCCAACGCAGAAGTATAAAAACTTCCGGCGGTCTTTTCTGGGGCGACTTTGGAAATACCTAAAAGCGGTTTTGCTGGGTGGTTATCATCTAACATTTTTACATATTCCACGATAGGCTTAATTGTTTTTCTGTGCAGTAAAACATCGCTACACATTTCGGCGATAAACCAATAGACGTTAGTCAGATTTTGATATTCGGGCTTATCCATATTGTCGTATACCACGCAAAGTATAGCCGCTGACATAACCGACATTTCGCCGTTTTGCCATATAGGTTCTGTCTTACTGCTCCTCTCGACAAGAAAACAAGTTAAATCCCACGCCGACCTTTGCGCAAGGTCGATATTCCGGTCATTAACCGCGTCAATAATCGGTTGCAAAGGATTATAACAATCTGATTTTGGGGGATTTTGAAAGTCCAAAACGTGAACCGCGTAACCCAGAGACTTTAAAAATCGGCTTGTATAAGCGTGGATCTCGCCTTTCGGGTCGTTGATTATAAGCCCTTCCCCGGCAAGTGCAATACAGCAGACAGAAGGGATAACCAAAGTGCGCGATTTGCCACAACGCGTAGCCCCTATAATCTGAGAATGGCAATCCTCACTTATTACTGATATTATTTCAGTATCATTCAGCTTTTCATAATTTACGACCAATCCGCCGACAGAAAAACTTTCGGGTACTTTAACTTCACAATTATTTTCCGGCGTTTCGCCGTTTTCCACCGCTTTATACAACTTCTTGCCGTTATTAATGAGCTTTTTTATCGTGTCGTTCCCCGGCGTAAGCTCAAAACGCGGAAAGGCTTTGCTTATTTCTTTATTCGTCATAAACCGCGCCGAACCGTATTGCCCCTGTCCAGCAGAAGCTGGAATCGTAATATCTGGAGTAATTTTTATTTCACGGCTTTGATAAGGCTTTTGAACGGTTAAGATTAACGCTAAAGACGCCAACCCTACCCCGCCCAACAACAAAAGAAACAGCATGAGGTGAGTTTCGCTCTCCTTTAAGCTGTTAAGGCAGTATTCAAAGCTTTGTAACTGCACGGTATCTTCGCCCCTTAAGGCTAAATGAATTACGGTTGAGAAAAATATACAGCCGATACCGCCGAGAACAAAAATCACTCCTCCTAAAATTAGCTTTCGCTTTAATCGCATGGTGTGTTTTCTCCTTATTTCTAAATCCTACCCCGGTCTGACCGGACTCACTCGCCAATCGTCATATAAATTTCCCTCTATTAAAATACCGGAACTTTCCACGCCCATATATAATCTCCCTGCGGGCGTGTACGCAAAATCAATCCGTGTTACTATTATATAATTCTGATTGTCCGGAAACCACCAGGGCGTAAAATGACTTCTGTCAAGATATGCGCTGTAGTTGTTCTGCTTAAACCGCCATGTATGCGGCGTTTTTTCCAGAAATCTATTATAAGTTTTATAATTAAATTCCGGGAAATATGATACGACATATTGAGGCGCGGAAGCAAACGTTGTACTTAAAGGGTCGTAATATGTGCTTGCCACTCCGTCAATGGTTACGGACAAAGGTGTTTCGGTTTCCGCGTTTATTCCGTACCCGCTTTTCATAACCGTTTGAAAATTCCTTACAAAGCTTGTAGGTACATGTTCGCTCGGCGAAATTACTAAATTCGCGTTTCCAAGCCGCGCATTGTAACTAATGCCTGAAAAACTGTAATTGTAAGTAAAAATATCATATTGTACGGTATAGCGAGTATAGTAACGCTCCTCGTCTATCGGTACGCGGGTTGACCAAGTGTTAGTCACGCTATATCGGTAATAAAGTCCCGTTTCCGCGTCATATTCATCGTCGGGCGGGTATCTGTAGCTACTGCTACTTGTATTTGAACTTGATGTTATTGATTGCAGGAAATAATCACAATCCCAAACAAGCCAGGAATTTGATGCAACCCCTGATGATAATATACGGTTTTTATTTTCAGCCGCTTGACTTTCGGAAAAACCAATACTATCCCCCGTGTCGTTTATTGTGGGGTCGGGTGGCGTTGCCTCCTGAAACGCGTCTACTATATTGGCTGTAATATACCCGGTAGATATATATCTGTCGCTGTCGCGCGAGCTTTGCGGATTATGAAAAAGCCCGTTCGAGGCGGTCGCTGTGATATAAATGGTTTGCGCCGCGGACGGCGTTCTCCATTTCACCCAGATAAGCTGTTCACTGCCGGACGGGATATATATGTTCGGGATTGTAACGCTTGTAATGCCGCCAACCGTTATAACCGCCTCTGCCGGGCGCATGGAGGTGATTGGCTGTCCGCCGCTCCAAACGTCGCCGTTTCGCTGAACATTGCAGAGCCGGAACGGCGTCACAACCCATGTATCAGTCGGATAAGTATAAGGTTCATTATCAAAGCGTTCAAAAACCCCTTCCCCCATAGGTTGAGGTCTGACATGATTTCCTCCTTGGGCGTCAAGGTCACCTTCCGGTATCGCCTCTCCCGACGGCGCAAAGGAAATATATCCGATTCCGAGTTGATTTATAATATCCGCGTCTTCGGCGTTTGAGGTTCTCGAACCGGTCCAGGCGTATACGGGCGTACCGGAAACTCCAAATTCCGAATTCTCAAGGAAAATAGAAAGGGGCAGATTTTTATGCGTAAGCGGAGCCATGAACGCGTGTAAGTTGTTACCCGCCGGCTCCATTTGGTTTAACAGCGCGGCTTCTGTCGCGGTCATGGCATAATCAAAGCCTTTATATCTGAAATAGGCGACAGGTTCAATAGCAAGTTTATAGCCGTTCGACCGCGCCTCGTCAGTGTTTGAACCTAATTGTGCAAGACACCAATCTGCGTTACTTTTTTCGCGAAACCAATTTTTAATAGCGTTAATCCTCGCCGTGCTACTGCCCTCATTCCACGGAATAATCTGCGGTAGTTTTGTTGCGGGAGCGGTTATTAGTTTTTTGTCATAACCCTCTTTCGGAATTAACGCACTATCATTAAATCTATAATCATGTTTCGTTTTGCCTTTGCCATTAAACATATTAGTCTCAGAAACATTTGCGTTCGTAATATCCACCGCGCGGCTGATGGGCGCTCCTGTCGCGCCGCTGACCAAATAAATTCTAAGCCCCTCGCCGTCATAAATCAGGTTTCCGTTCGCGCCTCTGACCGCCCACATATTGGAAGCTGTTCCCGTCCCTCCACCGCCGCCGCCCCCTCCGTCTATGTTAGGATCAGGGGTAGCGTATGCATTACATGTTAATGCGATTAACATAATTGCCGTCATAAATATTGCCAATACTTTTCGTGTTTTCAAAATAATACCTCCTAAAATATTAAAAAAACGTCGCTAAGGACGGAAAATTCTCGCTTGACAAATACCGCTACTTGATGTATTTAGAAGAATGTGAGGACATTCTGCCCCACTGAAATAAAGCCGCTCTTTTAGGGGCGGCTTTAGCATTTATAAAAAAGCCACTCCTGAAAGAGTGGCTAAATATAAAGATTATTGTTGCTCTTAAACTTCAATATCGGCTTTTGCTTTTTCTATTGCCTTTTTTATTTTTTTTATCAATACAGTATCAGCTTTTGTTTTCTCCGCAATTTCTAACATATCTTCATACTCCTCTAATTGTTGCCGACGATATGATGCAAATTGTTTATCGGTCATTCCCATGTTCTCACCCCCTTTAACACTCATCAAAATTAACCCCAACCGCCTCAGTACATAAAGTCGTAATACTCTCCCGATGGTGGCGTATCATAAATTTCAGTGCTTCCTTCTCCACTTTCTACCCAGCCGAATATTGGATGCCATACATATTTCACGCCGTCAATGTATGTTGTTTCCATTGGTTCTCTTTGTGCTTCCGGCGGTGGTGTTGTCTGCTGTGTAGCCTCTGTTTGGCGAACATCTATATTGTTTTCCTCCATAACCTCGCGCCGCTCTTGGCTTAATGTACTGACCGGGGCTAAGGTTTCGACTACGTCTTTTTCTGTGGCGGGGGGCGGTGTTGTTGTTGCCGCGGTGGTCGTGGTCGCAGGAGGCGTGGTTGTTTCGGGCGGCGTGGTCGTGATTGGCGGGGGCGCTGTCGTCGTGGGCGGCTCGGTTGTCGTAAATCTTAAATTTTCGGATATTTCATTAGCCTCAGGTTCGCCTGAATCGCCGCTCACACCAAAAGACGCGTTGATAAAAATAACTAATCCTATAGCAAGCGCGACTGTCACAGCCGCACTCAAGGCGATTACAGCGTTTTGTTTGCTCTTTTTCATGATGTCTTCTCCGTTTCTGTCAGTAAGTTAATCCGGTTATCACATCGGCATAATTAAGGCGTTTATTACCTTGTATACTTCTTGGAGTATATCCTTTGGTGCTGTTTCAATTACTCGATAGGAGCGTTCTCTTAAATCTATTATACGAACCTGCTCACAAAGTATATCCCCTTGTGTTTCTGTTCGTTCATCGAGCTGAATCCGAACATTCATGGGTTTTATGGTGCTTGTTATTGGGCAAGCCAATATAAAGCCGCTTTTTTTGTTATACTTTGTATTACTGATTACAAGCGCAGGGCGTTCTCCTGTTTGTTCACGACCCTTTGTGGGAGCGAAGTTGACGGAGATTATATCGCCTTGATTTACCATTCTTCGCGCCCTCCGGATTCAATGTGTTCCCAACCGTCTTCAGGTCTTTCATAATCTTCAAGATACCAGTCAATACCATGAGTCGGCTTTATAATAATTTCATCACCGTTTTTAGAAATTTCTACCATATCGCCGATACACAAGCCTAAACTTTTTAAAACTCGCTTTTCCATGCGAATCCCTTGACTATTACCCCATTTTGCAATCTGTGAAATCATAAAAATCACCTCATATTAAATATAACACATTGTATTACGTTTGTCAATGCCTTTTATGAATTTTTAAAACTTTTCAATTAATCCGGCAAAAACTCCGTTTCTTTCATATACATCATATTTTCCTCCGGCGGATTAAGTTTATGCTCAAGCCCAACCTTATACATTATCTCGCCCAGCCCTTGCGCTATTTCTTTCGATGATTCGCTGTTGGAAAGGATTAAGCCGTCCCACAATTTACCGTTTAACCCCTTGTGGTTTATATTATTGCGGCATTTTATTCCCACGCCGCCGTCCCGCTCCCATTGCTCAAGCGATACGTTATAATCATCATATAAAAAGTCGTTTCTGCCGATTCCTCCGGAAACGTACCCAGATTTAGGCTCTCCGATTTTTGTAAAAATCATGTGTTCGACGTCAATATCAGGCAAATGCCGAGTAAGCCATTCTTGCTTTTCGACACGGCAATAAGGCGGTTCGCCATCAACTGCGCCGGAAAGAATAAACACCTCTGTGTTCGGGTTGTCTTTTATAAATTGGTTCACACCGTCTACGGCTTCTTGAAACGGCTCTAAGTCTTTGAAAAAGTTTTCCTCGAACATTCTTTCAAGATAATTAGCCTCATCGTGAAAACGCGCCAACGTGCCGTCCATATCGACGAAAAGACGGGGGCTTTTGTTACCCTGCGCCTCACAAACAGTCATGCGGCATTCATCTAATTCCTCCAAGTTGCCAATCAAAGCGGAGTAATTATCTGCTACGTCTGCGTTTATGTCCTCGTTTACGAGTTCCATTTCTTTGTCTAATCTCACAAGCAAATTGCTTAATTGCGCATTGGATAATTGACTTAAATCCGCCTCCCTTATAGCGTAAAGGTTTCTTGATAAGGTTTCGTGTAAGCTCTTTCCCTGATTTTCTGCCATAATTCTTTCCTCCATAAAAACATTTAATTTATTGAACTTCTCAATAATCAACGGAACAGCATTTCTTATATTCAACTTAGAGAATGTATCAAATTTATTAATTGCTTCCCTCAAGCTGTTTAATTCGTTATTGGAAAGTGTGCTGATGTCAGCGTACGGTATTTCGTAGGGGCTTTTGTTGTTTAGTTCACTATAAACTAAATCACGACAATCTTGCAAATCGTCAAGTGAAAGCAAACTGTTATAGCTTTCATAATTTGTACCGTTATCCGCTTCTATTCCTTTAGCATCCGCTTCTTTGTTAATCGCTTCAAGTAGCTTGTTTAATTCATTGTTTGTACAACCGCTTAAATCCGCGCCCTTTATGGCGTAGGGGTTTTTCAACAAGGTTTCATATAAGCTCTTTTCTTGATTATCTGCCATAATTCTTTCCTCCGTAAAAAGATTTAATCCATTGAACTTTTCAATAATCAACGGAACAGCAGTTCGTATATTCAATTTGGAGAACGTATCAAAACGAATATTATTCTCATTTAAAATATCCCGAATATTTCCGTCTAAGCTTTTACTTTCCTCGAGCGATTGCGTTCTCCCTCTTGTTTCATACGCCGCTTTTGTGCGCTCGATGAAAATATTTATGTTGTCATATGATTTAAATTTATCAACAACATATTTCTTATGATTGTCCGAATCAATACCGCCGTCTTTGAGGTAGATGTTATTGAGAAGAAGTGGCGCATCGGTTACAATGACATCTACCTTTCCGATTAGCCTATCCATTCTTCTGCATTGCTCATCGAAAATTGTTTTTTGGTTCTCAAGAGAACCATTTAACAGTTCCCAATTTTCGTCATATACCAATTCTTTTGCATACTCCGGAACATATTCGGCGTTTAATCCTTTAAGCTTAAATTCTGCCGCAATTTCCCATGATGATGTACTTTTACCTGCACCCGGTCCGGCGAACATATTTATTACTATGGTTTGTGTTTGCTGTTGGTCGCTTTTTTTCAAATCAATACCCCCTTGATTTTTTAATATTTCTTGACTTAAACCCTTGACAGATTTCAAAGAATATGCTATACTGTTATCAAAGCTCACGAATTCTTCGCCCTCAGGCAATTGTAGCCCGGTAGGACGAAGAAAATTCGGAGCTTTTTCTATGTTTATTGCGAGTAAGTTTCCCTCTGTTATCATTCTTGGAACAAAGCCCTGCACTTTTTTTCCGTTCTTAGCTATAAAGCTTTCAAATGCCCGCTCTCTACCGTGCATTGTCGCAACGCGGTTTACGAAATATTCGTCTTGCGCTCGATTTAATTCTACACCGATAACAAATGGATTACCGATTTTATCAAACATATCGGTAACTACCGTTATATTATTGGTTTTCGGGTCTTTCAAAACCATTGCAGGATTTTCAAGCAATTCAGGCAACGTTCCCAACTCCTTAGTTGTCAAGTCATGGGAGTTTTTATTTTTGTTCGCCGTCTGCCCCGCAAGGCACTTATCAATATCGTTTGGATTCATAACCACGGGGAGCGGCTTTGCTCCAATCGTGAGCAGGGCGTTAGGCGTTTCGCAAACGTCTATCGGGCTATGCCTGTTTTGGGGATTTAATATGTATGCATTTAAGTTATCGCTGAAACTCAAATTTTTAATTCCTCCGTCCTTTTTTACATTTCATGTCCCTTATCCTGTTTTTCTTGTATGGCGTCTTTCAGCGCCGTTTTTGATAAATCAGCGTTTTTCAGATAGGCGTCGGTTTCGGGCAGATGGGGCGTATCTTCACGCGGGGTAAGAGATTTTAATAATCTTAAAATTTGATTTGCCATTTTGTTTTCATCAAACTTAGCGTGATTTTTACAATTCTTATCCTTGACCTGTGAAGTATTTTTTAATTCGCGCAATATTTTATTCCCCGCTTTTGCGTAAAACTTGTCCTGCATTTTTCCTAAATATGTGGCTATGTTCAACTTGCCGTAATTAGTACTACCACTGTTAAGTGCAAACGCGATTGTTTCATGGCTTGACATCATTCGGTCATATTCCGCTTTTAAGGACGGATTGCTTTCAATTAATATATTCGTAAATTTATTTAATTTCAATTTGTATTCTCGAGACATAAATGAATAATAATTTCTGCCTGTTCGCGGTCGGTTTTTAAGTAACAAATTAAATTGTTCCGCTATTAAAGCGGGGAAATTGGTTTCTCCGGTTAAATTTTTTCCTAAAATGTCAGATATGTTTTCCGCTGAAGACTTTTGGATTTTATATTCCTCGCTAAATGCGTTTTTAAATGAATTCTTGATTAAAGTGCGTCGGACATTATCGTTTGTTTCCCAATTCTGAAAATAGCCTTCGGGGAACTCCGATATAATTTCTTTGGCGGCGCGTTCCTCCAATTCGTTTCTGATTTTGTCGCCGATAAGAGGGTTTACGAAATTCTTGCCGACTTCCTGTGCTTTATCCCAAAATACAACATGAAAGTGCGGTTGCCCCTCTTTGTCATGCACAGCCGCCAAATATTCAAAATTTTTTGTTTCTATTCCGTTATGTTTTGACATGCTGTATATGTGGGATTTAATATAATACTCAAAGCTACGTTTATCCTCAAGATGTAATGTTTGCGCGATTTCCGGTGTAAACGATACCATGCTTCTGAAAATCGTATGTCCGTTTTCGGAAAGCTTTCGGACATATTTCATCGCCCTGTCCATGTCAATTTTATAACCGAATCTTTGTTCATCAAACACGCCGAAAAGCCCGTTTTCACAATTTTCGGATTTCATTACATGGGAGCGTTCGCCTATATATTTAACATGCGCCGCGTTACTTGCTGGTGTATTTTTAATATTCGGCTGTCTGTGCCACTGCTTGTAAATTAAAAGTGCCATAAATTAACCTACATATCATTTATATTTTTTATCTCTCTTGCAAAACCGTGAAATTTTTTCGCTTGGGAAACATAGTCTTCAAATGGAAGTTCTTTTTGTTTCATGTAAATGTGCGCCTGCCTTATAGCATTAGCAAGAAGGTTTTCAAAATCCGCTTCATCAGCGCAAGAGTCCGATAAAACGCTGATACAGGCATACATACATATCGCCGCTGATTGCGTTGCCTTTAATTGCAATCTGATTAATCTGTCCGTAGAATTGCCTATAGAGGCATCTACTGCTTCGCGGATATACCCTTGTATTAAATCCTGTTCATTTGCATAAGACTCAAGCGATAGTCCTTTATTTACCAACCTGCGTATAAGCTCGGACTGAGTAATATGTTTGCTCGCCGCAAGTTTTTTAAGGTTTTCAAACGTTCTGTCTGATAATGTTACAGAAAATTTGTGAGTAGTTTTCTTATCCATAATTTATACCTACCTTGTAATTTAAATTACCGCTGGTTTTACCTTTAATTTAACTTATGGACTATTAGTCCCGAAGTTGAACTATCCTTGTATTTATCGGAGTTTGAGAGCGATTTTTTGCCGTTATAAATTCAAATTTCTGTGCCTCTTTTTATCGCGTTTCCGCCGTAAAAACGCGCTGAGCGCGGAGAGAACCCCGTTTGCGGAAGCGGTGCTTCCGAGAACCCCCGTTGAAGCCTTTGGCTTCAAGCTGTTTTGTAGAGGGGGTCACCCCTCTATTCTTGCCCTCAGCACCCCGCTCGCTACGCTCGCGGATTCGGAATCCCCTAAAACACCCTTCTGGAATAACGAAAGAAAAATCGAGGGAGATGTCCTCTGCAGTTTTAAAAATGAATTACATCCTTTTATTTATAAAATAAAATATAGTCCTGTTGCAATCTATTACAGTTGAATAGGAAGTCAGACGGGAAAAAACAAAAATTTCGGAAAAATATGCGTCTTTTAAGAACACTTCTTAAAAACAGTTCTTATATTTATAATTAGCAATGGCGAAATTTTTTGTTTTTCTCGGCGTGACGGGCAGACGGAGCAGAAGAACGAGTTAAAAAGTTTCACCAAGGAAAGAAAAGACGGGAGAAAACTCCGCAGAGTTTTCCTCGGCTTTTAGAGACAGGAGGAGTAGTTTTTGAATCTTCGTGAAAAAGTTTGTTCTGCTGTCAACTCTACGCATTTCGCCGACAGTTGATTATTGCTCCCGATAGGTTCACCTGTTTTCCAAGAGTTTAAAACGACTTGAAACGCACAACCGCGCTCGTTCATCAAGCTTTTGGCTTCGATAAGGTCATCGTTAAAATCCTTATTGCGCGGAAGCTTTATTTTTAAATTGTATTCATCGCCAAACATCTCTTTGATTCGGTTTGCGGTTTTTATCCCTGCTTCATCGTTGTTGAGGCAAATCCAAATTTCACTATACCCGGGGCGGTCTGCCAAATGTTGCTCAAGCGCCAAAGTAACGCACCCGCCTAAGCTTAGGCGGGTGTCTGCTTTCCAATCTTTACCTGACATTTTCGCAAGTGTAGCGTGACTTAGAGCTTCTATTGGGCTTTCAAATATTTTCAAAACACTTGAATTACCGTTGATTGCAAAGCCGAATCTCTTATCGGAGCCGCTCGCCTCTCCACGATATTGGGCGTCACCCGTGCCGCGCATAGCGCAATATTTTGCTTCGCCTTGCTTATCAAAACCAACAAAACAGACATTTCGGTTTTTTGAATCCTGAAAAATACTGCCTTCGTTAAAAAGAGCGGACACTATTTCTTTATCCAAACCGCGACGCTGAAGCAGATAGGCGTAAGCGTTAGAGGGTCTTGTCTTTTCCGGTAATTTGAAATCCGCTTTTTCCTGCGTTTTATGCGAATCTGTGAAATAAGTTTGCTGTTGCGTCTTGAATTCGCCATTTAAAACATTGCCGTTAATCCAGTCAAGCGCCTCGCCGTATTTGATTCCCAGCGTTTTCATAACAAGGTCAACCGCTCTGCCTTTATCTCCGGAGCTGAATTGTAAAAATCCGCTACCGTTTTTCCAAACATAAAACCCGCCATTGTCTTTAATGTGAAACGCTTTCTTATCCTTACAGTTTTCATCAATTTGAAATCCTAACGCTAAAGCAGTATTGACGCAATTTGCGTTTGTGATTACTTTCCATTGCTCGTCGGTGTATTTACCCATTGCTTATTCTCCCGTTTGTGAAAAATAAAGCTCCAACGCCTTATCAATAATATTCTCCCGCTCCTCTGCGGAAACGCTGTCATCAAAATACTTTGAATAAACCGTATGCTTGATTTTTAGGGGCGGAGGAGTCTTGGGTTTAGGTTTTTTGTTGTATTTGCCCGACAAAACTGCCACCATTTTATCTGCAGTCAGTTTTTTATTGGCGGAAAGCTCGCGTAATAATTCCGCTTTTTTCATGTCGATTTTTTTATACGCGGCATTGCCGAAAAACGAATCAAGCTCTTTTTGTTCTTCGGCGGTGAGATACGAGAGGGAAACAGCAGGGTAAAGTCCGATTTCGCCGTTATCAACACGCTTTAAAATATGTTCTTCAAGTTCTGCAAGCCTTAAATATCTGCTTACGCTCCGCGCGTCTAAACCGTATTTTTCAGCCGCTTTATCTCTTGATTCCAACTTCGGGACTAATAGTCCTGAAGTTGGATATCCCCTGTTTTCATCGACATTTAAGAGCGAGTTTACCTCGTTAATTATATCGCTTCTTTTGCCCTGCGCTTTAATCGCGCTCATGTGCGTTTTAAGCGCAACCGCCCTTTCGCTGTGCGATAAATCCGAAAATGAACGCTGAATTAAATTCGTTTCGGTGACAATCAGCGCCGCGTCCTCGTCGTTTAAATCCTCTTTTAAAACCGCCGGCACTTCATCAAGTCCGGCGGTTTTAGCGGCGTTAACACGGTTGTGTCCGCTTAAAATTTCGTACTTGGAATTTCCAAGCGCTCTTACAATAACAGGCATGACGACGCCCAAAGCCTTGATACTTTCGACAAGAGCGTCAAACCTTTCCCCGGTGTATAGTTTAAAGGGGTGGTCGCGATAGGGCTGTAAACGCTCTATTGGTAGTGTAAGTTGTTCATCGTCAGTCTGGATATAGCTCGCTAATGCGCTTTTGGCTTGTGCGGCGCCTTTATTTTTCACGTTTTTTTCTTGTTCTTGTGCTTTTTCTAGTTTTTTCTCCTGCGCGGAAAGTTTGGTAAGTTCTTCATAATTCATAATATAATATAGTTCCTTCCTCTACCTGTGCAGTTTGTTTTTCAATTCCAACGCCAACGCCATATATGCTTGTCCGGCTTTGTTGTCCGGACTAAACTCAATTATGCTTTGTTTATTAAGATTCGCTTCGCCGACTTTTGTGGAGTAGGGAATATACGTTTTAAAAATAGAAAGATGTTCGCTGTAAAAAACCTCCAACGCCTCTCGTATATCTTTATATAAATTTGTGCGCGGGTCGCACATGGTTAATAAAATCCCAAGTATTTCGAGTCTGGCGTTTACACGCTTTCGGGTTTTATTAATGGTTTTTATAAGCGCCTCCAGTCCTAACGCCGATAAAAATTGAGGACTGACGGTGATTATTACGCCGTCGCTCGTGGATAGCGCGTTTATTAAAAGCAAACCCAAAGATGGAGATGTGTCGTATATGATGTAATCGTATTTACCGATTAAAGGTCGCAAAATTTCCGACAAGGTCATTTCAGAGCCGACTTCGTTTCTGAGTCTGTCTTCAATTTGGGCAAGTCCGATATTGCAGGGTATAATGTTTATATTTTCGTTGGTTGCATGGGAATGAATACAACTGAAAATATCTTCCTGTTCTAACTTTTCGCTTAAAACATTTTCAAAAAGCCTGACTGCCGTATTTTTTTCTTTTTCATGGTTTACCACCCCGAAACAAACTGAAAGTGAAGCTTGCGGGTCAAGGTCGATAAGTAAGACTTTCGCGCCGTTACGACTTAGAGCATAGCCTAAATTCAAAACTGTTGATGATTTACCAACGCCGCCTTTTTGATTTGCTATGGTGTAAATTACTGTACTTTTCATTGTTAGCCTCTTTCTGTTAGCCTGATTAATTTATTGCATAGAAAAGGACGGCGGGCTAACATCACCGTCCTCAAGAGAGCTACTCTTGTCTATGCGCTTGTTAAAGCCTTAAGGCGTTTAACCACGACTCTGCTATGTTAATAATCAATATCCCTTTTTTTTATTTTATTATTCATGGTTTCAGCCCTCCTCAATATTCTCCAATATTCGTCATTGACTTTTATTTTGTTATATGGTAAAATTATATGATATTGATTGCAAAAATAAGAGGTTAAATAATGATTTTAGAAAAAACCGGTAGCGCTTATATCCGGGTATCTACCGAGGAGCAGACCGAGCTTAGCCCCGACAGTCAATTGAAAGAAATTCGTAAATATGCAAAACAAAATAACATAGAGTTGCTTGATGAACACATATATATAGACGCAGGAATCAGCGGCAGAAGCACTGTAAAGCGCCCCGAATTCAACAAAATGATAGGCGCGGCAAAATCAACCCCTAAACCCTTTGATGTAATTCTTCTTTGGAAATTTTCCCGATTTGCGAGAAATCGGGAGGATAGCATTGTCTATAAATCAATGCTACGAAAAGACGGAATAGAGGTCATTTCAATAAGTGAATCTCTCGGAGATGATAAAACGTCAATCTTAATTGAAGCTCTTATCGAAGCGATGGATGAGTATTACAGCATAAATTTAAGCGGAGAGGTTAAGCGAGGAATGAAAGAAAAAGCCGAACGCGGGGGAGTTGTATCCATTCCCGCATTCGGTTATAAAATTGAGAATGGAAATTACGTTACTGATGAAGAAAAAAGCCGAATAATCCGTTTTCTTTTTGACGAATATTTAAAAGGTGTTGGTGTTAGGGAGCTTGCTGTAAGGCTTAATGAAAAGGGCATTTTAACATCTCGCGGCGGCGTTTGGGAAAATCGAACTGTTGAATATATTTTGCGTAACCCCGTCTATATCGGCAAAATACGCTGGAATCCGGAGCGCAAGACACGGCGAAATTACGACGACAAAGATATTATGATAGCGCAGGGTAGTCACGAACCGATTATCGACGAACACATATTTAACGAAGCACAGAAAAGGCTCGCCAAAATAAAGGCGGCGCACAAAAAAGGAGAACACCAAGGTGTTCTCCAGTCGGATTTTATGCTTCGCGGTTTAGTTAAATGTAGTAATTGCGGTGCGACATTGGTCCAAGCTGTAAAAGGCGTCAGTTTACAATGCCACGCCTACGCTCACGGTAAATGCCCTGTTTCGCATAGCGTAGTAATCCATTTAATAACCGAAACGGTTATTGAGCAAATCCGAAAGGACGTAGGTATCGGCACGTTTTTGGTAAGCCCTGTTCAAAAATCAACCTCCGACAAAGACGACAGTAAAGAACTAACTGAAAGGCTTCGGGGAAAGTTGAGTCGAGTAATGGACGCTTATGAAAATGGTGTGTATGGAATCGAGGAATTTAAAGAGCGAAAAACAAAAATAGAAATCGAAATGAAAAAAATGGAAGAAAGAGCTAAACCTAATTTCGCAACCTCTGCGGATATTGGAGCGCAAGCGAGAAAAAACAGCGTTTCGGCAAGCCTCAAAATCCTAACCAACCCCAAAATCTCTGAAACAGAAAAAAACCTACTGCTTCGGCAAATAGTTGAAAAGATTATTTTTAACAGAGGGAAGAACGAAATATCAATTTACTACCTGTAATTTTAAGTCTAACTATCACAAAATGGCATATGGCGGTCCGGACGGAGAACTTGGAGCTTCGCTACGCTACCTCTCGCAGAGGTTTACAATGCCGGATAAGAGGGGGATGGGGTTGCTGACGGATATAGGAACCGAAGAACTCGGACATCTTGAAATGGTAGGCTCAATTGTCACTCAGCTTACCAAGGGTGAGGGTGCAAAGTCTTTTGATAAGTGGGGTCGCGGCGATTATTATGTAGACCACTCAAACGCGGTTTTTCCCGCTTCGGCAAGCGGCGTACCGTGGACGGCGGCTGGGATTCAAAGCAAGGGCGATCCGATCGCGGATATAATGGAGGATATGGCGGCAGAGGGGGCTACCGCCTAAGAACAACATTTTAACTTCTGCTTAAAAATTCCAGTATATGTCTATAGGTACTTGCTTAGTTTCCGGGTCTCGCTTGCCGACAGAGATGAAGTCTATTAGCCGCTCCACCATTACACGGTCAAGGCGTTCTACCCTGCTGTATTCTGCTATTATTTGCTTCCTATCTTTTGCCCGCACGGCTTTAAGCTCAAGGTTGTTAATGTCACGCTCTATTCCGTTGACAAGTGCCTCAAGTTTTTCCTTGTCTTTGGTGAAATCACGGGAAAGCTCAATAAATTCGCTCTCGTCAATAAGCCCCTTAACCTTGTCCTTGTAAAGCTCTTGCCTCGACTTTGAAAACCCTGCAATTTCTTTTTCGTAGGCTTCCTTTGACGATTTCAATTTTGCTATTCTGTCGGCAAAATCTTGCGTAGGCATTAAACGCTCTTCGACTTTAGCCTTGTCAAAATATTTTTCAAACAAGCTTTTAAGCTCCGATAAAACAGCTTGCTCCAACTGTGTAACGGGGATAAAAGAGCCTTCGCAAGCATCCTTCGCCGTGTGCTTTGTGGCACATTTCAAGTAATAGCGGTCACGATTTTTTGAAGAACGTAAGGTATAATTACAATACATACACTTTGCTTTTTTGGCAAACAGACCGATTTCGCCCGTGCTGAAAGGTTTCGCCCTCTGTCTTATCAGCTCTTGCGACTGCTCCCACATTGCCGTGCTGATTATAGGCTCGTGTGTGTTTTGAACTCGAATCCAGTTACCTTTTGGCTTAGGCTTGTTTATTTTGGACTTATAAGACACCGAGCCGTACCGCCCCTGCACCATTGTACCGACATACATTTCATTCTTCAGCATATCGGAAATAGTATAATCGCGCCAAAGAGTGCCTATTTTACTCTTAGACGGCTTGTAGGTTATCCCTTTAATGCGCTTGTATTCCGTGGGATTTGGAACGCCTTTAGCATTAAGAGCCTTAGCAATGGCGGTACGCCCGTAGCCGCTGACAAATAGGGCGAAAACCTCTCTAACCACCGCCGCCGCCTCCTCGTCAACTATCAGCCGCCCTTTATTTTGGGGGTCTTTTAAATAACCGTAAAGGGCGAATGAACCTATGTGATACCCCTGCTCACGGCGGTTAGTCAGCGTTTTCTTGATATTGTCGGACATATCCTCGATATACCATTCATTTACCAGACCGTTTATTTGCCGTGATTTCTTATTGCCCTTATCGTCGGAATCGGCATAGTCAATAAGCCCAATAAAGCGAATCCCCCACAATGGGAGCAAGTAATGTATGTACTTTTCCACCATTTCCATTTCACGGGTAAAGCGAGACTGGCTTTTGCATAAAATTACATCGAATTTTTTCTGCTCGGCATCGGATAAAAGCTTGTTCCATTCCGGGCGGTTTCGGTCAGCCCCCGCAAAATCATCGTCGCTGTAAATGCCGTAGACCTCAAAACCTTTTTCCATAGCGTACTGTAACAACATGGATTTCTGATTTTGTATGCTTTCGCTTTCGTCGGTGCGGTTCTTTTTGTTTCTATCCTCCTCGCTTAATCTGCAATAAATTGCTGTTTTTTTCATGGCTGTCTCACCCCTTCCACGGGGTTTGGACAGCTTTGCACGTCTTTATTATACCCGGTATTATCGCAAATTTCAAGACTTTCAGCATTAAAATTTTTATAAACCTTAAAGTTTATTATATCAGCCCATAAAGCATTAAATGAAGCTTTGATATTCCCCTCGCCCTTAAAAATGTTCCTGCACTCCACGCTCTTAATTTTCCCTTTGCCCACGCCTCCGCCCCCTTGCACGCTCTCATTAGCAATGCTTATGGCGTTGAAACCTTGTCCTATGCCTTTTGTGGTAATTTTTGCCTCGCTCATATCTCTACCTTCCCGTTTTGTTTTGGTAGATTTCTGCATAGGCACATATTTGATTTTAAGATTTTTATTTGATATAATAGAGAAAGTTAATAAAATGATATGAAGAAAGACTTAAACAGAAATGACAAATGCTGAAAAAAGAGAAAAAATAAAAGAGCGGCTTCTCGCCGCTCCGAATTTATCAAATAGAGAACTCGCCCGCGCCGTAGGCTGTAGTCATACAAGCGTAGCCGCTATGAGGCGAATTTTAGAAGAAAGCGGCAAACTTTGCCACGGGGACACAACAGAAAGCAACTGGTTAAATCACCCTTTAATAAAAGGCGGCGTTATAGATTTAAGTGCCTACAACGTAAAAAACTTACAGGCACTTAAAACTCCCGGTGTCTTAGATAAAATGATGCGTGAAAACTTGACTTCCCCTGTCTACGCCCAACGCAAACTTAGACAGGAAGCCAAACAGGCACGCAAAAACACGCCCATAGGACGTGTTGCGGAAAATATAAAAATCTTTAAAGCCGATATACATAACGGCTTGCCGGAAGTTGAGAGCGAAAGCGTGACACTTCTAATAACCGACCCACCTTATCAAAAATCCGCTCTGTCTCTATATAAAAGCCTCGGCATGGTTGCAGGCAGGGTTTTGCGTGAAGGCGGCAGTCTGCTTTGCATGACAGGGAGCAGTCACCTACCCGAAGTCATACAGGCACTACAAAAAAACGACAGGCTCAAATGGCATTGGCTCATAGCCTACCACACGCCCGCAAGCGCGCCGATGCTTGAATGGAAAAGGGTTTCGCCTTTTGTGAAATACTTCTTATGGTTCACAAAAGGCGAATATCGTGGCGATTGGCAGAGCGACTATATACGCGCCCCCGGCGATAAAAGCGGCGATAAAACCTATCATGTATGGGGGCAAAACGTGGCGGTTCAAAAAACGCTAATCGAAAAATTTTCCGACCCGGGCGAACTCGTTTTAGACTGTTTCCTCGGCGGCGGTAGCTCCGCTGTCGCGGCGGCGCAGCTCGGCACGCGCCGCTTTTTAGGCACAGATATTGACCCCGTTTGCGTACGCAAGTCAAAGCAGAGGGTTGAGGAAACGCTCACAAACAACTACGAATAAAGCGTTTTTCCGTTCGTACTCCCATAAACTCCAACTCCAATTCGCCGAAAACCCAACTCCCAAACCTCCCCACCATAAAATATTTAGGTAAGGCACAGGTTTCACATAAAACCGCCCCCTCGAATCTCGAAGGGGCGGTTTGGTTTATTTCTGAATTGTTCACCAGTATGTTGTAATTTTGCGAACGTGCTTTTGGCACTATTATAACAAAGCAAATCAAAATAGGTGTAGTGCAAGAATTAATAATATAATACGTTTTTCATTGTTTGTTACCTTCCTTTTTTATTAATAATCAATTTTTAATTAACTCCCCAATAGTCAAAAACCGCATTCCAACCATCACCTTTTTCAATTGAATCAACAATCCGTTTACGCTGATTGTAATGTTCAAGGCACCACGGCTTCCCTTCAAACGACTCTGTCGCTACTTCTCTGCAATTAACACAAAGGTCGGGAACCTGAATTGAAGCATTGCTTGTGCTACTGTCGCCGCCGCCGAGTAAAGCGATAATTAAAATGACAATTACAACTAAACTAAAAATAACCGAAACGACTATTATAGCCTTTTTTCTGTTAGAGGATAAAGCAACTGCCTGCCCCGATGGTTGCGTTGACGTATGTGGAACAATTCCCTGTTCCTGCGAATTTTGATTGAGGTTTACCCCACACTTTTGGCAAACGGTTGCCCCTTCTACATGTTCGGACAAATCATGCCCACAATTAAAACAAATTTTCATAATCTTTACCCCCCGAAAATTCCGTCAATAATACTATTGGCACCGTCTTTTATCCCGTCCACGGTGTCCATAGTCTTTTGGTGTGATTTGCAATAGTCTTTGAATAGTGCCGCATTTTCCTTGCAACCGAAAAACTCACATTCCTTTGTACAGCCCGATAACAGGGTCATAATAAAAATCAACCCCGTTACGATAAATACAACTCGTTTCTTCATGTCACAACCTCCTTCATTTTCCTGCTTGTAATCGCAGGGCATATTATTATAACCTATGAGGTTATATATATACTTATTATATACGATACTGATTTTAATGTCAACCCTTTATAATTAAATAGGGGGTGAAAATGCCGTGGATAACAATAATCTGTCGTTAGATTTTAAGAAGTTAGGGCTAAAAATAGCCTATTATCGTAAATTAAATGGATTAACGCAAGAGAAATTAGCTGAATTGTTGGAAGTGTCTACAAGCTATATAGGAGCTATTGAAGCGCCCAACATGGATAAACCTATCAGTTTAACGACTCTGTTTAGAATTGCGGCTATACTTAACACTCCTGCGTGGAAATTCTTAAAGTTTGATTAAAACATAGAAGAGCGTCAGGGTCTTTCGACCCTGACGCTCTTCACATTAAACCCCTTAAACTTATTTTTGCCGCAAGCCCTCCGCCGCTTCGTCCGCACTCTAAACCCCCAACCCTAAAATCTGTCTTTTTATACCTCTCATATCATATTTATAGAAAGACACACCTATGTTTGTATTTAGCTTTTTTCGAGAATTGCGTTACATATCCCGCATATCAAACACACCTCTTTTGTCGCCCGTACAATTATATCACAGTTATGACAGATATACCTATACGACTTGACTCTTTGGGTAGCGGTTGCTTTGATTTTCTTCTCCCTATAAAGTGTAAAGCCGGTATCATTAGGAAACTCGCACTTTAACCATTCTGCAGTTTCGGGCGTCAATGTGGTTTTGCTCCAACCGTTTTTAGTTTTTTCAACCGTCAACCCGTGTGTTTCGGCCATTAGTTTAAATTTTTTGTTGTGGAAATAGCCGTTTCGGCTTGTATCTTGAACATTGCCCTGTAGGTTTTTAAGGTGAACCATTTCATGCAACAGCGTACCGCAAACTTGCTCAAAGGGTCTGGTCAGATATTCGGCACACACGTTAATCTCAAAGAAACCGCTACCGTCCGTGTCTTTCCAAGCTTTCCAACTCGTACACCAACCATAGGCACCGCGAGTTGTGTCGGGTGCAATAGTTATAACAGGGGTTTCGAGTTCGCCATTAAAAATATGAGCATTGAATGTTTTAAATAACTGCTCTAATTTGCCTAAAACCACTTGCAGACCCATAACTTTTGATTTTCCCATAAATAAATACCGTCCTTTCAATGTTGAATATTAATATTCAATAACCACAGGCACAGCAAAAAAGCTTTTAGGCGTACTTTGTTTTGCTTGCTTTTCCCCCGCTAAAACCGAAAGCTTCCCTCGAAGCGTAAAAATATTTCTGAAAATAGCCCCGTTCACTACGCGTCTATCAGCCAAATTTGGTCTGCCGTTTAGGTCTGAACACACAATAAAATCACCGCCACCATGAGAGCAATGCGGCTGATTTACAAAACACACCTTGCCGTCTGTGCCAATAAAATTGAACTTCTCTCTTTCCGGTATAAACAAGACGTGGTATCTCGCAACGGGAGGAACGAATTTTACGGGCAACCAATCGAAAATAAGCGGCTTGTTCTTGAAGGTGCGCGTTAAGTAATTATATAACGAAGTTCCGTCTGTCATGGCGTAGGCTGATAAAACTTTCCGCAAAGACAATACGCTTATCTCGCCTACCGTGCCACTCAAAACGATTTCTTTGCCTTCTCCTATTACGCTCTTCTCACCGGTTAAATGATTTTTCAAAACCGTACCCCTGCGTGGTGCACAGATAAAAGAATTATGCTCTTTTAGATTTGTCGGTCTGTAGGCGCACGGGTTGTTTAAATGCTTCGCACCATACAATAATGGAGTAGTTACTTTTTTTGCCATATTCCTAATCCCCCTTTGAATTTTTCTATATACTTTAATATCTCGAAGGCATATAACACTTTGCTAAAAAAAATAAAATACGGTATGCCGTAAAACATACCGTATTCAGATAAAAGCTTATTATTACTGAATTTTCAAGCCTTGTGCAAAGCCGCCGCCCCCCCGTTTGGTTGTTCTTACCCTGTAGCACCAGAACAAAAAGCCCGTGCCACCTACGACAACATACTTCGACTTTCCGACGACCCTGACGTCAACAAAATCATTAAGTTTCTCCGCGCACGGGAGGTTGTGCATTTTCAGCGTTTCGGCGAACTCTTAAACTATTATCAGGAAATGATTCCAAGACACAGTGAATGTGATAATTAATTTAAACCTCCATTTTATTCCCTCCGTAATGTTTATTGCGGGGGGAATTTTCGGGCGGGCATTGGGTGTATTTGTCAACTCGAAATCGGTTGCATAAGTTGCAGGATCAAGGCGTAGCCGTACCCGCAAAATCAACGGTTGACATTTTATGACATTTGTGTTAAAATAAACACAAATACTTTAAATAAGGGGTAAAATTAATATGTTATCAAAAAGATTTTTTGCAGTATTGCTTTCTTTCATGCTTGTGTTGGGCTTGGCAACAGCTTGTGACAGCAATACTTCTGAACCCGCCGCCACTGCGGATTCCGAAACCGAAGACACCACGGTTTCCGGCGACGGTACGGTGTTTTACCTGAACTTCAAGCCCGAACAGGACGCAGAATGGCAAGCTTTGGCAAAGAAATATACCGAGCTTACCGGAGTTAAGGTTGACGTTATCACCGCCGCTTCCGGTCAGTATGAAACCACTTTGAAGTCAGAAATGGCAAAAAGAGAACCGCCTACCCTCTTTCAGGTCAATGGACCTGTAGGTCTGGCAAGTTGGCAGGAATATTGCTATGATTTGTCCGGCAGTGCGGTTTACGGCGAATTAAGTAGCAATGAATTCGCTCTGATGAGCGGCTCTGAGGTTATGGGTATCGCTTACGTTGTTGAAACCTACGGAATTATCTATAACAAAGCTCTGCTCGAAAAAGCCGGCTACACTCAAGACGACATCAAAAATTTTGAAGACTTGAAAACTGTTGCCGAAGATATTACAGCCCGCTCGGACGAGTTAGGATTTTCTGCATTTACTTCAGCGGGAATGGATCCTTCTTCCGACTGGCGTTTCAAGACCCACTTAGCTAACATTCCCATCTATTATGAATACAAAGCCGACGGCATAGGCTCAACCGACGCGATAAAAGGCACTTTCTTAGATAATTATAAGATGATTTGGGATTTGTACATTAACAACTCCACCACCAGCCCCGCTCTGTTGGGCACAAAAACCGGCGACGACTCGGTAGCGGAATTCGTGACCGAACAGGCTGTCTTCTATCAGAACGGTACCTGGGCTTATGGCGATGTTTCGGTTTTAGGTGATGAAAATCTGGGCATGTTACCTATTTACATAGGTGCGCCGGGCGAAGAACAGCAAGGACTTTGCACAGGTACTGAGAATTACTGGTGTGTAAACAAAAACGCTTCTCCTGAAGATATACAGGCGACACTTGATTTCTTGTACTGGTGCGTAACCTCCGATGAAGGCGTTAAAGCTTTATGTGAAGACATGGGCTTTGTAATTCCCTTTAAAGGAAATCTCCCCGCCGCAAACCCATTGGTGAATATTGCAAACGATTATGTAGCAAACGGCTATAAGCCCGTTTCGTGGAACTTCCCGACAATGCCTTCAGAGGCATGGAAAAATGACCTTGGCTCTGCGCTCACGGCTTACGCCGCCGATACGGGTAGCTGGGACGATGTAGTAACCGCTTTCGTTGATGGTTGGGCGAAAGAATACGCCGCGGTCAATGCCGGTTAATATAGTCGTTTTTAACGACTATGGATGTGACGGGGTCACGTCCCGCCGCGTAGCTGGATTCATTCCAATCTAAATTTAAATAACTGTAGTTAAACTTGCTATTAAATTTTAGTTGGGCGGTGGTTTTACCCACCGCCCACACAATAATTAAGAGGTAATTTATATGAATAAGGCTCTGAAACGATATTTCCCGCTGTTTATTTTACCGACACTGGCAGCTTTTATTATAGGCTTTATCGCCCCGTTTATTATGGGTTTGTGGCTTTCCTTTTGCGAATTCACCACTGTGCAGAACGCTACATTTGTGGGCTTTAAAAACTATGCCCGTGCCTTTTCAGACCCGACTTTTCTATACTCTTTGGGTTTTACCGCCCTGTTTGCCGTCACCAGCCTGGTAATTATCAACATAGCCGCTTTCGCGCTGGCTACTGTTCTAACCAGAAAGCTTAAAGGAACTAATATTTTCCGTACAATTTTTTTCATGCCAAACCTGATTGGCGGCATTGTTTTAGGTTATATCTGGCAACTTATTCTTAATGGTATCCTCATTAACTTTAACGTCGCTCTTAACCTTAGCGCTAAATACGGATTTTGGGGACTTATCGTCCTAACCTGCTGGCAACAAATCGGTTATATGATGGTAATCTATATTGCAGGCCTGCAAACCATACCCGGTGAACTGAATGAGGCGGCTGATATTGACGGTGCTACCGGTCGTCAGCGTCTATTCAGCATTACAATTCCGATGATGAAGCCTTCAATCACCATTTGCACATTCTTAACAATTATTAACGGCTTTAAGCTGTTTGACCAAAACCTTGCCCTCACTGCCGGAGAACCCGCCCGCGCTACGGAAATGCTCGCGCTGAACATATTTAACACTTTTTACGGACGAGTAGGCTTTGAAGGCGTTGGACAGGCAAAAGCGGTAATGTTCTTTATTCTTGTAGTGAGCATCGGTTTAATACAACTTCGCGTCACACGTGGAAAGGAGGCTCGATAATGAGCGGTAAAAAAATAACACGCGGAGTCGCGTCGGTTTTTCTGGCTGTTCTCAGCCTGGTTTATGTCTACCCGCTTTTCATCATTCTGATTAACTCCTTTAAGTTAAAAACTTTTATAAACCTTGAGCCTTTTAAGTTTCCCAACGAAAATACCTGGGTAGGCGTTGAAAACTATCAGTCCGGTATTGACAACTACGGTCTGCTTTCGGGTGTTGGCTGGACGCTTATGATTACCATAGGCTCGGTTATTGTCATACTGCTTTTCTGTTCAATGTTCGCGTGGTTTATAACCAGAGTTAATTCGGTTTTTTCAAAAATTCTCTACATTCTTTGCGTTTTCTCTATGGTGGTCCCTTTTCAAATGGTTATGTTCACTCTGTCCAAAACGGCAGATACACTTAAACTGAACACCCCTTGGGGAATTATCATAATCTATCTGGGATTCGGCACCGGACTGGCGGTGTTTTTGTTCAGCGGATTTGTTAAAGGCATACCTCTCGAAATAGAAGAAGCCGCAACAATAGACGGTTGCAGTCCACCCGTCATCTTTTTCAGAATAGTGCTACCCATAATGCAGCCCACCTACATATCCATAGGAATACTGCAAACCATGTGGATATGGAACGATTTTCTTCTGCCTTACCTTGTCTTGGACCAGAGAAGATACAGAACAATTTCAATGATTATACAAAGCATGAGAGGTAGCTATGGTCGTGTGGATATGGGTGCGATTATGGCTTGCTTGGTAATGGCGGTTATTCCTATGATTGTGTTTTACTTGTGCGCCCAAAAGCACATTATCGAAGGCGTTGCCGCAGGCGCGGTAAAAGGATAAACCACATAAACCCTGCGAAAGGGCGTTATAATCCCCGTAGTAAAAGGACGGCATCTGGTCTTGCCGCCCTTTTATTTTTTATCCGTTAAGCCATTCAACAATATCGGCAAGCGGCTTATATGACACGCTTGAACCGGCTATATAATCCTCTGTAGTGGGGTTTTCCATTGTGGAAATGGTGAACAGATGATTAAGATTATCATAAAGCCTGAATTCAAAATTACTGCGCCCCGACGTTATTTCCTTATACAGGTTAAAATCAGCCTCGGTATAAACCTGAAAATCTTTATCGCCGTGCAAAATCAAAAACGGCTTATCTGTTTCCAAAAGATAGTCGGCGGCAGGGTGAGCGTCCATTTCAAGAATATAAACTTCAGGCAGGGTGAAGTAAATTTCACGTGCTTCCTCAACTTGCTTGTATAATTCATCGCGCTCGTCGTCGTTTATGTCCATTAAGGGGATAAGATACATGTTTTGGTCATAGATAATGTCAAGTAAACTCCTCGGACTGCCCGCCATAATAATCCCGCCTGCGAAACCGCCCTCGCTGACAATGCGCGGCGCTAACATACCGCCGAGACTGTGACCTAAAACATAAATACGCTCGGGGTCTATTTGCTCGTTTTGTAAAAGCAGTTCTTTGGCTAAAATTGCGTCTTCTATAGTTTCTTCCCATACGGTGACCTCATCGCCGAATTCGGCGATGAATTTTTGACCGTGGGCTAACGTCCGCTTATCATAGCGCAAAACAGCTACGTTGTTCAGCACTAAATAATCCGCAATATTTTTAAAAACAGAAATGCCGAAAACCGTGCTGTTCATATCCTGTGGACCTGAGCCGTGGACAAGCACGACGGCGGGGAACTTTTCTATATTTTTATTATCGGGTACGGATAAAATCCCGTTCAAGGGATAATCTGTGCCCTCGCCTATTATTACCGGAGTATCAGAATATCCGTCAACGCCCTCCGCGGGGGTTACGCTGTCGGTATGAACAACTTGACCCGCGTGGCTACTGTCAATATCAACAAAAGTGAAAAACAGCCCCGCTATTAAATTATCCTGCGAGAAAACTATTCGTGAATTTATTCCCGAATTTTCGTGGTATGAAACTATGTTGTAAATATCGTATTCGTCATGCGCCTCAGCTTCAACCTCTATGTAGTCAATAGATTCCCCCGCTACTTTTATCATGTCTTCCCAAGCTTTTTTAAGCTCGTCAACGCCGAGCGCCTCGCTCATAGTTTCGTCAAAGCTTTCCGCCGCTGTAGCGTAATCGCCGTTTATAAGTGCCATGACAAACTGTTCGGCGCGTTCTATGTTTTGATTATTCGGCTCTATAACGCTTATTTCGGAATCGGACTGATTATCTGCGCTGTTGCTGTCGCAACCTAAAACCGCCGACAATATAAAAATTGCCGCCAGAGTCAATGCGATGATTTTCTTTAATTTCATTCTTTAAAAGCTCCTTTTTATAATAGTAAATTATATTTACTATTATAGCACGCTTTTTATTTTTTGTCAACTAAAATTTATATTAAATTTAAAACATATAGAAACCCCGTTTAAACAGCAGGTTCTGTGCAAATAGTGGATAACGGTAAATCTTCTCGAAAATACAGGCGCGGGTGGTGTAGAACCTAAAATTTCAAAATCCCCCCCCAATAAACCCCAAAAAGAAAAAGCTCCAAAAATAAAAACTTGTAAAGCCGCATTATCATTGTGACTTTACAAGTTTTATGAGGAACAGGGGCGAGAGGACTTGAACCCCCAACTTACGGTTTTGGAGACCGTTGCTCTACCAATTGAACTACACCCCTATTTACGAACAAACACATTCGCATTAAATATTTTAACATAAAAAAAAACTTTTGTCAAGTGATAGGGTCGTTGAAAATTTTTTTGATTTTTTCAGGGACGGCACGCTCTCGGCAATAAATTAAAAGGCGTTTGAAAAGGTGCGTAAAGCTGTTAAAAACTTGACAAACTAGACTGATTCATGCTATATTATTTAAAGTATACTCAAAAAGTAAACCCAATGCTCCGTTGGGGACGGCGGGCAAACCGCACAGCAGGATGAACAACGGAAAATTCAAGGAGAAAAAAATGTCCGAACAAAAAAAAATAGCCGCGATTCATGACCTTTCGGGTTTCGGGAGATGCTCCCTGACGGTGATTATACCTGTGCTTTCGGCAATGGGGATACAGGTTTGTCCTGTGCCGACGGCGGTTTTGGCTACCCATACGGGCGGCTTCGGTAAGGTTATAATGCGGGATTTAACCGATTTTATTCCCGACTGCCTTGAAAGGTATAAGGCGTTGGGAATAAGTTTCGACGCGGTTTACAGCGGTTTTTTGGCGTCCGAGAGTCAAATCGACCACTGCCTTGATTTTTTCGGGAATTATAAAAACGCTCTTAAAATTGTAGACCCTGTTATGGGCGACCACGGTAGAATTTACAGTACCTATACCGAAGAGCTTTGCAGGAGAATGGGCGAACTGGCGGGCGCGGCGGACGTAATCACGCCGAATTTGACCGAAGCGGCTATTTTGCTTGGCGAAGAGTATGCGCCGGTGGTATCCGTAGATAAGGCGCGGGAATGGCTTTCGCGTCTTAGAGAATTTGCCGATACGGTGGTTTTGACAGGCGTTACTTTATCAGACGAGCCAGACGGCATTTTAGTTAATATAAGCGCCGGCAAGGACGGCTTTTGGCGCGCCGAATGTGATTACGTACCGGAACATTATCCCGGTACGGGCGACCTATTCACGGCTGTTTTAACCGGAGGGCTACTTAAAAAAGACAGCCTTTCCGTTGCGGTAAGTCGTGCCACTGCATTCACCCAAACGGCGGTTAAGACTACTTTTGAGTGCCGAACAACGCCCCGAAACGGGGTTGCTTTTGAAGAAATTCTGCATCTTTTAGTTTCGGACAGTATTTTTTCTGCCCACGGAAAATTTTAGCTTGTAATTTTTTTAATAATATGATACAATATGTAGTGATAATTTTAATGCAGTTGTCAATGGTCAATTGTGTCGTCAGGGGTGGTCAAATCACTTTAAACATTGTTCTTGTAGAGCCGCAAATTCCGCAAAATACCGGAAACATTGCCCGAACCTGCGCGGCGACAGGTGCAAGGCTTCATCTTGTAAAGCCGCTCGGCTTTGTGATTGACAACGCGAAACTAAAGCGCGCGGGGTTGGATTACTGGGATTTATTAGACATTACTTATTACAACGGGCTGGAGGACTTCTTGGCAAAGGTAAAAAGCACGGAAGGTAATTGCTTTTACTTTTCAACCAAGTCACCGAAGCCTCATACAGAGGTAAAATATCCGGATAACTCTTACATCGTTTTCGGCAGGGAGGATAAAGGGCTTCCCGAAAGCCTTTTGTGCGGGAACTTGGATTCATGCGTGAGAATTCCCATGATTAGCCAAGCCAGAAGCCTCAACCTTTCAAACAGCGTCGCCGTGGGAGTTTATGAGGTTTTAAGACAGTGGGATTACCCCGAATTGCAAAATTTCGGTAAATTTAAATTTTGAAAACAAAGGAGAAAGATAAACCTATGAGCAATATCGGCAATCAGAAAAAAATATGGCTTATAACCGACAGCGGTTGTGATATTCCCGAGGGGTGGGAGCAAAAATATAATATTGACATAATGCCGTTCAGCATTATGATTGACGACAAGGAGTACTGGGAGCGGGTGGAATTAAAACCCGAGCTGTTTTATGAATTGGCAAGAAATTCTCCCGGCATACCCAAAACAAATCAGATTACGGTCAGCCGTTTCGAGGAGAAGTTCCTTGAATGTCTCGGTGAGGGCGTCACTGATGTGATTTTTGTTTCAATCAACTCTGCCGGTTCAAAAACGCACGAAAACGCTGTGTTGGCAAGGAAAAACTTAACCGAATCGGGCAGGCTCGGCGGTATGAAGGTGCATATTATTGACAGCCATTGCTATTCGATAGGCTACGGATACCCTATTGTGGAGGCTTCAAAGAAAATAAACGCGGGGCAAAGCGCCGAAAGTGTTGCGGCATATCTTGAAGACTGGTTTTCCTGCGTTGAAATTTATCTGCTGGCATTTGACCTGCGCCACGCACGAAAATCGGGAAGAATCACTGCGGCGGCGGGATTTTTGGGCGAGATGATGGGGATTAAGCCGATTATTTCCATGATTGATGAAAAAACCACCATTGTAAAAAAATCAAGAGGTGAAAAACCAGCCATTGATGAAGCCGTGGCTTTAGCTTTGGAACGCAGAATTCCAGAAACGCCGTATTGCATAGTTCGTTCCACCTGTACCGAATTAGAGGAATATGCGATAAGCGAAATGACCAAAAAGTCGGGTATGCCCCCTGTCATGGAAACCGTATGCGGCGCGGCGGTGGCTTCTAACGCCGGAGTAAAATTCATGGGGCTGATTATTCGCGGTCAGCCGAGGCGATAACTAATTTTTATAAATATTTACCAAAAAGTACTTGAAATTATTTCTGTAAAGTGGTAAAATAGTAAAGAAAGCCCTAAAATATTAAAAAGTATTAAAATATAAACGAAAAGGAAAAAGAATATGCAAAAGAAAAATGTAAACGATTTAAACGTAAAAGGCAGAAAGGTACTGGTACGCTGTGATTTTAACGTGCCGTTAAAGGACGGCGTAATCACAAGCGATAAAAGAATAGTTGCCGCGCTCCCGACAATAAACAAGCTGATTGAGGGCGGCGGCAGGATTATTCTCTGCTCGCATCTCGGCAAGCCTAAAAACGGCTTTGAAGAAAAATTCTCGCTTGCGCCTGTGGCAAAGCGCCTTTCAGAGTTTTTAGGTAAGGAAGTTTCTTTTGTCAGTGATGAAAAAGTCGCGGGGGAAACTGCTAAAGCGGCGGTTTCTAAAATGAACGACGGCGATGTGATTTTGCTTGAAAACACCCGTTTCCGCGCCGAGGAGACCAAAAACCTTCCCGAATTCAGCAAGGATTTAGCGGCGCTTTGCGACGATTATGTAAACGATGCGTTCGGCTCGGCTCACCGCGCCCATTGCTCAACGGTCGGTGTTACCGAGTATGTAGGGGGCAAAACAGCCGTAGGGTATCTTATGGAAAAGGAAATTGAATTTTTGGGCAACGCTGTTGAAAAGCCCGAAAGACCTTTCGTGGCGATTTTGGGCGGTGCAAAGGTTGCGGATAAGCTCAACGTTATTTCTAACCTACTTGAAAAATGCGATACCTTAGTAATAGGCGGCGGTATGGCATACACTTTCCTGAAAGCGCAGGGTAAGGAAGTCGGGAAATCTTTAGTTGACGACGAAAAAATTGATTATTGCAGACAAATGCTTGAAAAAGCGGAAAAGCTCGGGAAAAACCTGCTTTTACCCGTTGATGATATAGTTACCGAAAACTTCCCGAATCCTATAGACGCGGTTGTAGATGCGAAAAACGTTTCTGTTGACGACATTCCCGCCGACTGCATGGGTCTTGACATAGGCGTGGAATCGAGGAAATTATTTGTTGAAGCTGTTAAATCGGCTAAAACCGTGGTCTGGAACGGACCTATGGGGGTGTTTGAAAACCCGCAGCTTGCAGAAGGGACTTTAGAGGTTGCCAAGGCTTTAGCTCAAATAGACGCAATCACGGTTATAGGTGGCGGCGACAGTGTGGCGGCTGTAACTCAGCTTGGCTTTGCCGAAAAGATGAGCCATATTTCCACGGGCGGCGGCGCGTCTCTCGAATACCTTGAGGGTAAGGTTCTACCCGGAATACAGGCAATTCAGGATAAGTAGACAAACATTTTAACTCAAAACTAAAGCCGCCTTTGCGGAAACAGGAGAAATGCCATGATTGATGACAAACGTTTTTATAAGCGCGACGCTTACTTTTGCTCGGATACCAAAGTCAGCCTTGACGGTAACATTTGGCATGACGTTTTGGTTTTTGATATTTCAGCGGGGGGGCTTGGTTTTCAATCCAATATTATTTTTGATGTAGGAGAGACTTTATGGTTTGACCTTACCATACCCGAATTTTTGTCTAATAACGAGGTTCGACTCAGAGGTGAAATAAACCGTGTGGAACACGAGGAAGGCAAGTTTTTCTACGGGGTTGCTTTCGTGGATGTAAGCGACGACGTCCGCATCGGAATAGACGAAAACATAAATCTCAGAAACCGGATTCAAAGACGAAAAGAGAGTTTCAAGGATTAGTCTTTCTGCTGAAAATGAAAATATGCTGGTGGAGGCTTTGATTTATATGGACGGTTTATTCGGATTTTTAAAATCAGCATGTGCGCGTTGTGGAGCTAATGCCTATTTGTACAAAATAAGCGACCATAAATGGCTCTGCCTTGACTGCCTGAAAGAGGGCGAGTATAAGTCTTCGTGGACGGATATAAAAACCGGCATTACCCAAAAATACGACGCCGATGGAAAGGATAACGATGCGGTTTATGCAAAGCTTATAAAAGACGCCGACGAACTTTTTAAGTCTAAAATTTTACTCGAAAGTGGAAAAATTACCAAGGAGGAGTATGACGAAAAGCTGAAAAGCTTTTTCGCCGATTAAATGATTATGAAAAAAGAATTAAGAAAAGCAATTATAGCGGGAAACTGGAAAATGAATAAAACGCCGGGCGAAACAGGGGCGTTAATAAAGGAAATTATACCCTTGGCGATGAACGCCGATTGTACAGTCGTAGTCTGCGTGCCGTTTACGTCAATCGCCGTTGCTGCGGAGAGCGTAAAAAGCTCGCCGGTCAAGGTAGGTGCGCAAAATGTGCATTTTGAGGCAAGCGGCGCGTTCACGGGTGAAATATCGGCGGCTATGCTTAAAGAAGCGGGCGCTGAATATGTCATTATCGGTCACTCTGAAAGAAGACAATACTTCGGGGAAACCGATGAAACGGTTAATAAAAGAACCAAAGCGGCACTGGAGGCGGGCTTGACCCCTATTGTTTGTGTGGGCGAGCTTTTGTGGGAGCGTGAGGCTGATATTACCGACGAGGTGGTGTCAAGGCAGATTAAGCTTGATTTCGCGGGAATCAGCGCCGCCGACGCATCTAAAATAGTAGTAGCTTACGAGCCTGTTTGGGCGATTGGAACAGGAAAAACCGCGACTTCGGAACAGGCGCAGGAAGCCTGTAAGCTTATACGCGACAGGTTAGCGGCGCTTTATGGCAGAAAGACTGCCGATTCTGTTACCATTCAATACGGCGGCTCTATGAACGCGGGTAATGCGGCAGAGCTTGTTGCCAAAGAAGACGTAGACGGCGGATTAATCGGCGGCGCATCACTGAAAGCCGCTGACTTCGGTGAGATTATTAAGGCGGCGTCTAAATAGGTAAAACAAAATGTTTCATTTAAAAAGGGTTATTTTTTGTTTAATTCTTTTTCTTCCAGCCAATGCTCCGTTGATAATAAGTTCGCTGAAACTGAATCTGTTTCTGACAATACTCCTTTATTTTTCGCTGTATAACCTTTACATATTATCCAATGTCTTTCCAATTAATAAAAAATCGCCGAACAATCGGCATCATTATCGGCTTTCAGCCTTGTCCAAAGGTTTCGAGCTTATATTGGCGGGCTTTGTTTGTTTTACGGCGGAAATGTTGGCTTACGCGTTATTTTTTATAAATTACGGCGTGGGTTGGTTTTGGCTTTTGTTTTTGAACGCGCTGCACTGCGCTTTATTACTGTTTATTACTACAGTAAACGGTTCGGCGCGTGTAATATTCAGTTCAAAACAGGTCGGTTTAGCGTTGAAGATTTTGCTGATTGCTTTTTGGTGGTTTCCTGTATTGAATTTAATTCTGCTCTTCAAAATATCCGAAAAAGCAAGTAAGGAATTTGAGTTTTCAGTTTACAGGTATAACCTTAACCAAAACAGAAAAGAACGAAATCTATGTAGTACAAGGTATCCGCTCCTTTTGGTTCACGGGGTGTTTTTCAGGGACTGGGAGAATTTTAATTACTGGGGACGGATTCCGGAGGAGCTTGTCGGCAACGGCGCTGTGGTTTATTACGGGAATCATCAGTCGGCGGCGGCAGTAGAGCAGAGCGCCGAAGAGCTTAAACAAAGCATATTAAAAATCATAGAGGAAACAAATTGCGAAAAAGTTAATATAATAGCCCACTCAAAAGGTGGAATCGACTCCCGCTACGCTATAAGCCTGCTCGGAATGGGGCGGTATGTGGCGTCACTGACCACTATTAATACCCCGCACAGAGGTTGTAATTTCGTCAGGCGGATTCTTGATATGACCCCTGAAAAAGCCATTTCGGCAATCGGCGACAAATATGAAAAGCTGTTTTTGAAATTAGGAGATGAAAACCCCGGATTTTACGATAGTCTGGCGTTGCTTACTGATGAAAATTGCGCCAATCTTAACCATATAATGACAAATGACCCGAATGTCTTATACCAAAGCGCAGGCTCTATGATGGCGACGCCATTGAGTGCGATTTTTCCGCTTTCGGTGGGGCATGTTATTATAAAAAAGTGCGAGGGCGACAATGACGGCTTGGTTGCCGTGAGTTCTATGAAATGGGGAGAATTTTTAGGTCTTGTGACCCCTAAAGGTAAAAAAGGCATTTCTCACGGCGATATGATTGACTTGACGCGGAAGAATATAGACGGATTCGATGTTTGCGAGTTTTATGTGGATTTGGTAAACGGCTTAAAATTACGGGGATTATAACCAACAATTATATCCTTTCTCACTTAGGCGGCGGTACCACTTCGCCGGGACGCCTGCGATGCGAGGAGCGGGTAACGGTTGCGGTTCTTATTTAACTTAATAAATAAAACTTCTAAGGAGATATAACACAATGGCAAAAATCAAACCGATTTTACTCGTAGTAATGGATGGGATAGGTTTCAGTCAGACCGGAATAGGCGATGCTGTGGAAATGGCAAAAACGCCGACCTTGGATTATCTGTTGGCGAATTGTCCGAATGGACAGCTAAAAGCACACGGGGCGGCAGTCGGACTTCCGAGCGACGATGATATGGGCAACAGCGAGGTCGGGCATAACGCCCTTGGTTGCGGGCAGGTTTATTCACAGGGGGCAAAGCTTGTAAACGAAGCCATTGAAAGCGGAAAAATGTTCAAAGGCGCGGCTTGGAACGAGCTTGTTGACAACTGCAAGGCTCAAAACACCCTGCATTTTATCGGGCTTTTGTCGGACGGTAACGTTCACTCGAATATTGCCCATTTATTTGATATGTTAAAACAGGCAAAGCACGGCGGCGTGAAAAAGGCGCGGATTCATATATTGCTGGACGGTCGTGACGTGCCTGCGACCAGTGCCCTGGATTATGTGGAAAAGCTCGAAAATGTTTTAGTGGAGCTTAACGACGGTAATTTTGACGGCAGAATCGCATCGGGCGGCGGCAGAATGAAGGTCACAATGGACAGATACCAAGCCGACTGGGCAATGGTAGAGCGCGGCTGGAAAACCCATGTTTGGGGCGAGGGGAGAATTTTCGGCTCGGTCAAACAAGCCATTGAAACTTACAGAGGTGAAAAAGAGGGCATCATAGACCAGGATTTACCCGCCTTTGTTATAGGGGAAAATGATGCGCCGATTGGCAAAATAACAGACGGCGACAGCGTTATATTATTTAATTTCAGGGGTGACAGGGCTATTGAAATTTCAATGGCATTTGATTATGACGAGTTCGATTATTTTGAAAGAGGGAAAAAACCGGATGTCTGCTATGCGGGAATGTTACAGTACGACGGCGACCTCGAACTTCCCGTGCGGTATTTGGTAAACCCGCCCGAAATTAAAGAAACTCTTTCAGAACTTTTGGTTGCAAATAATATTAACCAGTACGCCATTTCCGAAACTCAAAAGTTCGGGCATGTGACCTATTTCTGGAATGGAAATAAAAGCGGTAAATTCAGTGAGGAGCTTGAAACCTACAAGGAAATCCCATCGGATAAAATCCGATTCGACAAAAAGCCCGAAATGAAATCCAAGGAAATCACCGAAGATTTAATTGAGGTTATAAAGTCGGGTAAATATGATTTCATACGCTGTAATTTCCCTAACGGCGACATGGTGGGGCATACGGGAAATCTTGAGGCGGCGATTGTCGGTGTTGAATCGGTAGACGCCTCCCTTGAAAAGTTAGTTGCTGTCTGTAAGGAAAACGGCGTTACCCTGATTGTTACCGCCGACCACGGCAACGCAGACGAAATGCTCGAAAAGGATAAAAAAGGCAATATTGCCGTCCGCACGGCACATTCTCTTAACAAAGTACCTTTTATTATATACGACGAGGAAATTGATTATAAAATCATAGACGGCGATTATGGGCTTGCCAATGTTGCGCCCACGGTAGCAAAAATGTTCGGTTTGACGCCGCCCGCGAGTTGGGAGAAATCTATGATTTAGCAGGTTGGAAAAGGGAATTTATATTTGAAAGGGGTAATACAATGAAAAAGAAAGTTATAAGTATTATTTTGGTTTTGGCGGTTATATTACCGTTATTTGCACTACCCGTTTCGGCACAAGCGACGCAATCGACAGCGAGGTTCAATGTTTCAGCCGTAACCCTCGGCGTGGGTGAAAAATTCTATCTTTGGCTGATTCAACGCCCTGAAAATATGACACAAAGACCCACGCGGCGTTCAAGCGACCCCAAAGTTGTAACCGTCAGCGATGGGGGTCTGATGATTACTGCAGTAGCCGAAGGAACGGCGACAGTCACGGAATATATCGACGGCGTTGCAGTAGCGAGCGTTAGGGTAACTGTTAGACCTGCTCCGGAAAGGGTCAGGGTGGAAGACATAACCATTGCGGCGGGGGAAACTCAAAGATTAAGAATTTTTTATCCACGCGGAACAGCGAGAAGCATGGGCGGGCTATTTGTAAGCAAGGACAACAAAGTCGCACAGGTTAGTAACGGCGTTCTTATGGGGTTAGGCGAAGGAACGACTACAGTCACCCTGACGCTTTATAACGGCGTAAAAACAACCTTTAATGTAACGGTTACTGCTCCGTCAAAAGACAAACCGGTTGTCCCCGACTTTATAGTTGGAAAATGGATTATGACGACTTATGTGTCTAACCACACCCGCGGCGGTAGCATGACTTTCTATGCGGACGGGACAGGAGAAGGTACAAGACCTGTAACTGAAACTAAATACAACTTCACATATACCGTCAATGGCAACGACCTTATCATATACTCGAGTGCTGAAATCGGCGGCGAGATGCGCGTAGAGGGTCGCGGTTGGACTATCACTAATGACAGAACTCAAATTTTCAACCAAACCAGTTTTATAGCATATACAAAGCAGCGGTGAGGCTTACGAAACCTGCGCGTTACGTTAATATATTCACAGTATACAAGCATTTTCCCCATTCGCATTATTCATTATTTATAAGGAGCGTATTTATGAGCAACATAGAATGGCTTTGGTTTAAAGATTTCGGGTTTGACCCGTATGCCCTGTCTGTCCCCGAAAAGCTTTCCAAACATGGTTACGCGCTTATTCTGAACCGTATGGAGGCGGGAAAGGCGCAGGCGGCGGAGCTTTGTATCCACGACGTACTTATTCAAAACGCCAAACCGAATATTGTGATTATATGTCCCGAATACCTGATTAAAAGCTGGTATACCTCCCTGCTTTGGGACATGGGTGCAGAATTTAAGTATTTCGGAGTGGGTGAAAAGTCGCTGAACCTTTTCTCGGAAACAATATCCAACTGTTGTCTTGTTACGGTTGAGTCGTTAGCAAGGGACGGTGAGAATTCGCTGTTGGCGACAGCCGAAAATATGAACCATGTCTGGGATTTGATGGTCATTGACATTCCGATTTCATGCCCCGAGGCGTTTCATATTAAAACCTACTTGGACGCCGTAAAAACCAAATCCAAAAAAGTACTGATAAACGCGCACATGACTGAGGAGTATTCCCGTCCTGATGATTTTGACCGAAAGTATGAGGCTCTGTCCGAGCTTGTTAAAAACCTGCTTTATGTCGGTGACAAAAAGACAAAGAAATTTCGCTTTCCTGACTTCGCCGCTAAAGACGCCGACCAGGTGGTTATCGCGGGCAGGAACATGTCAGGAAATTATAACGTAAAAACTATTGACTACTCCATTGACGACGGGCTGATTGCCAAGGCAAAGCGCATAGACGGCGCACGTTCGGATATTCCGCTTTATAAGTATGGCGGAAATATATTTGAGGAATATAGTTTTGAGGAAAGAAAGATTTACCTGAATGAAAAATATTCCGAAAAACAGCTTAACGCGCTGATTACGGCGGACGGGAAATTAAAGGCTTTCTTAAAAGAATTAAGCGTGCTTTTCTCCAACCCGAAAAACCGCGTGGTGGTTTACTGCATGACCCCTAACACCGTGAATTATATCGGTAAGGTTTTAAGGACGCGTTACGGCGAGAAAAACGTTGTTTGTGTTTATGACGGCAACGCCTCCGATTCTGAATTTATAATCGGGGAATTCAGCGGAAGTCCCGATAACGAGCCGAGGGTGATTATTACCGACGATACGGCGGGTAATAAATTCATAAGTGTGGGTGAAGTCACCCACATTATAAACTACGAGTACCCCGAAAATGCCGCTATTTTGGAACAGCGTTACACCCGAGGGGGAAGAAAACAAGGGAATCCGGTATTTTATATCTTCTGTGACGACAAATACCGGTATGACGGCAGAATACTTTTAAAAATCGTTTTAGCTAATCTGAATAAGGCTTTTTGCGGCAGAATCCCAGATAAGTGTCTGCTTTTCAGTATTAACAACATAGAAGAGCATATAACTGCGCTTATTCTCGATTTAAAATTTACCTGCGAAAACACGGCTGGGGGCGGCGCTTCTTTAGAAACGGTTGAAAATTTCCGTGTCGAGTACGACATACCCGAAGCCGATACAGCCGCCAAAACCAACGAAATATCCGAAATGATGCTTAAAAGATTAGCTGTTATGTTTGACATAGGCTATATTTTAGAGCAGTCGGAAATAGAGGGTGAACAGCTTTTCGCCGAGGTTACGAAAAAAATTGAGGCTTTCCGTTCTCAGCGGGTTTACCTTGACAAGCGCACGGTTATACGTGTGGCAGATGAAAAAACAGCGCCGTTACCGCATGTTGAAAGTATTGAACCTCCTGCTGAGGTTCAAAAAGCGGCTCAGTTCGCCGAGAAACTTACCGGGGACTCGGGCGACTACCTGTTTATAAAAAAGGAAACGGGGCAGCTATCGGATAACCTGAAGTTTTCAGCCCTTATCAGTATATGGAAGCATTATAAATATGAAATGAAAATCCCAAGGTCGTATAAAGAGTTTATAAAACTCTACAATAAAGGGGGGATTTAAGAGTGTCCGATATTATTGAAAAGTCTGTAACGGCGCTGATTGGCGATTTTTATGAGGGTCACGCCGACCGAGATTATTACAAAATGTCTTCTTCCCTTGAGCGCATTGACAAGCAGCTCGCATCGGGAGAAACGGCGCACGTGGAATTCATGGAATATTTCAACGAGCTGTTCAGCGGGCGTACTGCTTTTAACACATTGCTCAACGTCAAGGATTATCCCGTGGAAAGCGTAATAAGAGAGCTTTTTCAAAACGCGTTCGACTGTGATTATGAAGAAGAGGACGTTAAAATCGCCGTGAATTTCAAAAGCGATGACACCATCTCCATATCCTACAATGAGGCGGGATTCACCTTAGAGCAGTTTATGTTTTATTTAAGTTTCGGGCGCAATACCGGAAACGAGTTGCGCGAGGGGCGTTTTGGCGTTGGTGCTAAGAGTGTGTTCATGAACGTTGAGTGGCTTTCCATGCGCTCGAACAATTTCAGTTTTTGCATAACCAATAATCAGGGCTTGCTGAAAATAGCCGACATAAGTTTAAGGCGTCCGGTTTTCAAAGGTACCGAAATGGTGATAAAGGTGAACGCCGAACAATACGCCAAAATAAAGGATAACTTCATCAGCCTTACCGAAAAGAAGAGCGAGTATATAAGCCTCATGGAGCTTTGCTTTGCTTTCAACAGGAAAAAGGTTTTGAGCAGTAAAGAGCCTGATAAAATCAGCGATAAGCGCACTTTCAACATAGCTGTAATGGAGGAAGGCAAGCTTATTGACTTTTACAAGGTTTATAATCACACAAACAAGGCTGTGAATGTAAATGTAATACGCTTTACCCAAGGCGGAAAAAGCGCGGTTGACTTTATATGTCACGAGGACGACGGCTTTGTCTACCTTATTCCGTTTGCGGTGGCTATGAGCAAGCGGGAGGGTCTTGTAAGACTGCTGACCGACAAGTACAATTATTTTTCCACTTATGAGCTGACGGGGCTTATAAAGGATACCCAGAGCTCCTTTGCCAATCAAAAACTTTCGGCGTTTTTCATAAGCGTGCCGAATCGTAACATTACAACCTTCCGCACGGGAGTGCGTCCCGACAAGGAGCAGGAGGTTCTTTCCCATGTTGAAAAAAGCGTTCTCAAGATTATTGAGGATTTCGGAAGGTTCTTTGTACTTGAGCTGACTGAAAATCCCGACGAAAGCGGGCTGTATCACCTCCGCCCCGAATCATACGCCTTTGAGTTCATCAAGAACTTTATTCTGTCGGGACACATAAACAGCGATATTAAGAAAGACTTTCTGCGTAGTATTTCCTTACGTTACGCAAGGGAAGAAACTCCTTTGCATTACTCCGAAATACAAAAAAACGCCTTTTACAGTACCGTTAAAGACGTTTCGGAGGAGCGCCGTCTGAACGGCTCGGCGAATGAAGAGTTATTGGTCAACAAACTAATTAAAATGAACCAAAAGCTGTCGGATATAAAAGACAGAATCCTTTACGTCGGGTATGAATGGAAAAGCGAAACTTCAGGAAAAAGCGAAACCGCGTATGTTTATGAATTCCATAAAAACGGAAACGTAATGGCTATGAGTTCCGAAAATAACCCTGTCGGGACAGATTATGACATGTATGACGGGTTTACAAGTCTTACCAAGCGACTTTTGGAGCAGGCGCTTGGGTGTTATCGGATTTTAGACGAGGAACGGCTTGAAAAGATGTTCGCTGAACTCGGCGACGTCTACGGCGAAGAATACCGCGTCGCCCTGAAAGACAATAAATTCTACATTGAGCCTGCGGGCGAGCAATGCCCCATTGAGATTTCCGGCATGAAAATCGGAAATATTATAAAGCTCATGAATTGCCTCGAACAGCATAAAAAACTGTTTTTGACCTATCAGGACTACTGCGATACGGTGAAAAAATTCCTCGAAATTTTTGCCAACGGACGCGAGCCTATTGAATTCCTGCTCGAAATTAAGAAGCAGGGTGGGGAAGTGGTTCTGAAACAGGGCGCGAATCGCGAATACTTCTTTATGGCTTACGACGCAGAATTTCCGATTAATTCAAAGGTTACATTTACCGATTTGATTGAAATAGTCGGAGACTTAAACGTCCTTATAAAGCACGGCGTATTGGAAGGCAAGCGGTTTGACTTTGACCACGGACTTAGTCGTTACAGCTTTGAGCCGCAAAAGGTTGCGGACGCGCTTGTTTCGGAAAATCTCCCGAAAGAGCAAATCGCCGATTTAGCCGGCAGGGTTTATGTATGCAATCTCAAAACAGATAAAATCGCGCTTTTGGGTGAAGACGATGTTTTAATTGAAATAATTGACCACCGCAACGGTATAGATGCTGGCGGGCGGGCACTCACAAAAAAATATATTGTCCTGCGCGATGATGATACCAAGGAAGAATTTGCGGATAAAATCGAGGCGATTGTCACAGGGCAGGTGAGAAACCTTATACGCAGACGTTACATGGGTGCAAAGGCGGCAAAAATCGTAATCCCTGACCAACTGCCTTTCTACATGAAACCCATGCCCAACCTCAATCAGGAGGAACTAAACTTCCTGCGCGGCGTTGTGCGCGAAATAAAGGACAACAGTCTTGGTTCAAGGAACTTTTACGCCAAGGATGTGAATTTTAAATTGTTCGGCTACGGTGCTGTTTGCTCGCTCTGCCGTTATGAAACCGACGCGCTAAACGGTTTTTCAATTAAGAGCTTCGAGGCTAATCTCATGAACGGCGACGTCGAGCAAACTTTCAAGTTTTCCCTTTACCTTTGCGCTAACGATGCTGTGGTTTGCGACAGTTGGGTTATAGATGATTTGAGAATTGGCGGAGATTCCCCGTTTGTATGGTTGGAGGAAATCACCCGCGCGGCGTCGGTTTCCACTAAACATCTGCTCTGCACCCTTGTCTATCGTGAACAAATCACCTACGATATGTCAAAAACTGAAGGTGATGAAAGAAAAGCAATCATGTCGGCACAACGGAAAAATACCGACATAGTCTTAACTCCGCTGATGGCGGCGAATTGGGTCGAAGAAAACATAAATATACTGAAAAACAACAATATGTAGTATCAAACTCGACATTGTAAGCACAATATGTAGGATTGTTTTTGTGAAGAACCCTCAAAACGAGGGTTCTTTTTTTGTGCAATAGTTACAAAAAAAGGTGTTAAAATTCTATAAAGAATTAAAAAATAGTAATTGCTTTTTGGAGCTGAAAAGTGTATAATATTCTTAACAAGTGGTGAAAAGTGGTTTGAAGTGGCTCAAAGTGGTGGAAAACTTCGTGGAAAATGTTGAAAACTACTTTATCGCGGTAAAGCGCGTAGCCGAAATCATAATAAACAAACGGCTTGCCGCGTCGCAGGCGAGGTTTGTCTGCCGGCACGGCAGAGGGAGGTGAAAGCTATTCTCGGACAACATAAATCTGCAGTTGACGTCAAGGGCAGAATGAATTTTCCGTCCAAACTGCGCGAAGAATTGGGAGAAGCTTTCATCATCGCCAAAACTTTGGGCGCGAAATGTATTAAGGTATATTCAAAAGAAGACTGGAAAGCCTTAGTAGAAAAAATAAGGGAAATGCCCCAGACCCAAACCGCCGATATTCAGCGTTTTCTGTTCGGGAGCGCACAGGAAGCCGAACCGGACAAGCAGGGGAGAATTATTTTACCCGCTCCCTTGCGTGAATACGCAGAAATTGAGAGCGAAGCCGTTGTTATAGGACTTGAGGGGCGGGCAGAAATTTGGAATAAGGCTAACTGGGAAGAAGCTACAAGTCCTGAAAACATGGAAAAACTTGTGGATATAGCGGTGCAATTAGGGCTGTAGTTTAAAATAGTAAGAGGAAAAATATTTCGTGGCGTGTTTTGCGCCTTGCAGGATTGGTATATGAAATGCCGGATTTTATTCACATTCCCGTATTGCTTAACGAAACTATAGACGCGCTTGACATAAAGGCGGACGGGGTTTATATAGACTGCACTGTCGGGGGCGGGGGGCATAGCCTTGAGATTGCAAAGAGGCTTTGCTTCTCAGGTGAAAGCGGACAAGCGCGCCTCCTCTGTCTCGACAGGGACAAGCAGGCTCTCAAAGCGGCAGGAGAAAAATTATCGGAATTTCCGATAATTTTTGTAAATGATAATTTTGCTAATATAAAAGAACAGACCGCAAGGCTTGAAATCACAGGCGCAAACGGAATTTTAATGGATTTGGGCGTTTCATCGCATCAGCTTGACAGTGCGGAACGCGGGTTTTCGTTTCATGAGGACGCGCCGCTTGATATGAGAATGGGTGATGAGGGAATAAGTGCCTACGACGTTGTAAATTCATACACGCCCGAGGATTTAACAAAAATTTTATTCCTGTACGGCGAGGAAAAATTCGCCAAAGGAATAGTAAACGGAATTATAAAAGCACGGGGGGAAACCCCTATAGCAACCACGAATCAGCTTGCCGAAATCATAAAAAACAACGTGCCTTTAAAAGTACGGCGGGAGAAAAACCCTTGCAGGAAGACGTTTCAGGCAATCAGGATTGAGGTCAATGGGGAGATTGAAAGCCTTAAAACAGCGTTACCCGACGCATTTGAATTACTTGAAAAAGGCGGCAGGTTAGCGGTAATTTCTTTTCACTCCCTTGAGGACAGAATCGTAAAAACAATATTTAACGGGTTTTGTACAGGTTGTATTTGCCCTCCCGAGTTTCCCGTTTGTGTCTGCCAAAACAAACCGAAAGGAAGGCTTGTCACGAAAAAACCTGTAACGGCAGCCGAAACCGAGCTTTCGGCTAACAGCCGAAGCCGAAGTGCAAAGCTCAGAGTTATAGAAAAATTATAAACAGAAAATTATAAAAAATAAAAGAAGAAAAAACTTACGGGGGATTTAAAATGTTGATACCAAATAGAACCAGTGCGGCTTATGATTTCGCGCTGTTTGAAACGAATACAAAAGAAAAAGAGAAAGAGGCAGAGGCGGAAATAAAAATAAAGGTCGGTTCACATTCCGCGGCGAAAAGCGGCAGTATCTTAAAGGTTCTCTTAGCGGCGGTTTGCGCTGTGGCGCTTCCTATTTATTTTCTTTCGAGCAAGGTTCAGCTTTCGGAGCTTTCGGGGAAAATAAGTGATGGGCTGATTTTGTTAGAGCAGGCGCAGAGCGAGAATTTAAGGTTGCAGTCCGAGCTTGATAATATTGTAACGCTTGCCCGGGTTGAGGAATATGCTAAAAACGAGCTTGGTATGCAGAAAATAATGACGGCACAGGGTAAGCATATTTCCCTTGACACAGGGAAAACCACCGAAATTGCTGAAATCGCCGATGACGCCGCTACTTCCATATCCAATTGGTTTTCGGGCGTGTTGGAATATTTAGGCTTCTAATCAAATATATTGAGTATTAGATAAACAGACAGGCTTTCATTAATAAAGGAGAAAAAATGGTAAGGTCAGAGATTAACCCCTCGCCAACCAATACCATGAGGAAAAAGCTTTTCGGTGTGGTATTTATACTTATTTTAGCTATGACGGGATATATCTGTACACAGCTTTTCGATACTGCAGTAATCAACGCCGAATATTACCGCGCACGGGCGAACGCTCAACAGTTAAGACCTTTTCCGATACCTGCAAACAGGGGTACAATTTATGACCGTAACGGTAAAATTTTAGCCCAGAGCAAAACCGTATGGTCGATTATCATTTCGCCCACTACAATCCGTGATAATATATCCGTCTATCAGGAACAGCGCGAAAGAGCCGCAATCAGGGAATACAAAAACAACCTGGAAGAAGGGTTACCGGCTGTTTTACCCGTATCGGAGACGGTTTACGATGAGGCGGAAGAAATTTGCCGTGCTCTTGCGGAAATATTTGATTTGGATTATGACGAGCTATTAAAAAAATGTAACGAATCAGAACTTGGCTTTGAAATAGTTAAGAAAAAAGCCGAGAAACCTGAAGTGGATAAGCTTAATGAATTTAAAAAAGAAAAAGGCATAGGCGAAAACTGCGTTTATACAATGGAGGATACCAAAAGGTTGTATCCCAACGGCGCACTGGCGTCAAACGTTATAGGTTTTACCAATTATGATAACATCGGCGTTTACGGCATTGAGGCATATTATGACGAGTATCTTCAGGGTGTAGACGGACTTTTTGTCATGGCGAGAGACGCCAACAATCAGGCAATGCCTTATGATTATGAAATGCGTTATGAAGCACAAAACGGCAACAGTTTAATTTTAACAATAGACGAAGTTTTACAGCATTATCTCGAAAAGAACCTTGAAATCGCAGTTTCACAGCATAAGCCCGAGGACCGCGCAACGGGAATAATCATGAACGCAAAAACCGGCGCGATTCTTGCTATGGCAACCTATCCGAGCTTCGACCTGAACGAGCCGTCAACCCTTTCTGATGACGATTACGCTTTGCTTGATGAAATTAGACGGCAGAAGGTAAATGACACCCTGATATTAAACGGCTACGCGTTCGGCACTGAGGACGACCTTGAGCCTGAGCAGATTGAAAAAATAAATCGTGAAATGGAAGAAATGCGTGGCGTAATGCGCGAAACGCAGTGGAAGAATAAGGCAATCAGCGAACTTTATTTTCCCGGCTCGGTCTTTAAGGTTATAACCATGGCGAGTGCCTTAGAAGAGCATTTAATAAGCAAGGATACACCGTTTTACTGTCCGGGTCACTCTACTGTAGCTGATACAAGATTTAATTGCTGGAATTTAGGTGGACACGGCACAATTGACAACCTTACGGTAGCAATCACCAAATCATGCAACCCCGCGTTTATCGAAATAGGCAGACGACTCGGAGTGGCGAAATTCAGCGAGTATTTTGAGGCTTTCGGCTTTACCAAAAGAACGGGCATAGATTTACCGGGAGAGGTTAATTCCCTTTACATGAAACAGGAGAACATGGGACCGGTTGAGCTTGCCAGCTCTTCTTTCGGACAGACTAATAAAGTTACGCCCTTACAGATGATTACGGCTTATGCCGCGACGGTCAACGGCGGAAATTTAGTAACTCCTTACGTAGTGGAAAAAATAATCGACAACGACGGAAATATTATCCAAAGCACCGAGCCGAACATTAAGCGTCAGGTCATAAGCGCGGAAACTTCAGCACTTATGCGTGAAATTCTTGAAGACGTGGTGGAATACAACCAAGGCACCAATGCCTATATCGCGGGTTACAGAATAGGCGGGAAGAGCGGAACCAGTCAGAAAATCGACGAATTCCCCGAAGGCGACCGCTACGTTTCATCTTTCGCCGCTTTCACCCCCGCTAACGACCCCGAAATAATAATGCTTGTCATGGTTGACGACCCTCGGGGCGGTATGTATTACGGAAGTGCGGTGGCGGCTCCTGTGGTTTCGGCGGTGTTTAAAGAAACCCTGCCCTACCTTGAAATCTATCCCCTGCAGTTAAGCGAAGCTGAATTAGCGCTGCAGAACACTTTTGTGCCGGCGGTAAAGGGCATGTCAAGGCACGAGGTTGTAACAAGGCTTAATTCAATCGGGCTTGAATATAAATTTGTAGGCGAGGACAGTGGCGACAGGGTTGTTTATACCGTTCCGCAGGCGGGTCAGCCTATCTCAAAGGGCGGATTAGTGGTTGTTTATATGTCGGAGGAAACCGACTACAGATACAGCACTGTTCCAGATGTTCGAGGTCTCAGCGCCGCTAAGGTAAACGAAATCATGACCAACGCGGGGCTTAATATAAAGCTCTCCGGTCCTGTACTGAACGACAGCGCGACCGCTTACTCACAGAGCATAGAGCCGTGGGAGGTTGTACCGTCGGGGACAGTGGTAGAGGTTGAGTTTATGTTTGTTGACGGATATATAGGATAATCAGTAATTATTGAGTCCGTTTCGCGGACGGATTTTGGGGTGGGATTTTGAAACTTTATGAAATCAGTCGGGAAGCGCAGGCGGCGGGAATTGCCGACGCGGAAATAAGCGGTGTTACCGATAATTCACATGAGTTTAAGTCGGGGGACGTTTTCGTCTGTATCAAGGGTGAGAACTTCGACGGACATAAATTGGCTCGGGAAATGCTTGAAAAAGGCGCGGCGGCGGTGGTTACCGAAACTGATTTAAAACTTCAAAATCAAATAACCGTTCCGAATTCCCGAAAATATTATGCCACGCTTGCCTCGGCGTTTTACGGAAATCCTACCGAAAAACTGAAAATTGTCGCCGCTACAGGCACTAACGGCAAAAGCACCGTAATTGCACTGATTAAGCATATAATTGAAAAACAGGGACATAAATGCGGTTCAATCGGGACAGTCTGCTATGATACGGCGGGAAAAATTTATGAAGCCAAGCTGACCGTACCTCGCCAGATGGAGCTATATAGGCTTTTCAGAGAAACCGTTGATAACGGCGCGAAATACTGTGTGGTTGAGGCTTCTTCCCAGGCGCTTTCGCAAGACCGTTTCGCTGATGAAATATTCGATTGCGCGGTTTTTACTAACCTTACGCAAGACCATTTGGACTGGCACAAGACTATGGAGAAGTATTTTCTTTCCAAACGCTCCCTGTTTGATATGGCTAAAAGCGCGGCGGTCTGCATTGATGATAAATACGGCAAAAAGCTAATCAAATATATTGAATCAAAGCGGAAAATGCCGCTTATGACCTATTCAGCCAAGGACTTTGCGGATAATTACGCGGTTAATATAAAATCAGGAAGCGCGGGTGTTTCCTACTGGCTGTCTTCTATGAAAGAAGAAAAATCTTTCCCTGTAAAGCTGTCGCTTCCGGGGCTGTACAATGTAGCGAATTCCATAGCTGCCGTCAGCGCCTGCACCTTGCTTGGAATAAAAATTGACGACGCTGTCGAGGCGCTTTGCGACTTTAAAGGGGTAAAGGGGCGGTGCGAGGTTATATACGATGGTGAATTTACGGTTATATGCGATTACGCACATACGCCCGACGCGTTAGTGAAGTTTTTGTCGGAAGTGCAGGACTTTGCCCCTAAAAAGGACGGAATCCGCCTGCGCGAGCGGGTAATCTGCGTTTTCGGTGCGCCCGGTGAGCGCGATGTGAAAAAGCGCCCCCTTATGGGAGCGGCGGCGGATAAATATTCCGACTATATCTTCGTAACTTCGGATAACCCTCGCTTTGAAGAGCCTGTGACGATTATAAAAGATGTTTGCAAGGGAATAAAAAATACGCCTTACGAGACCTTTACGGAACGTGAGGATGCCATTACGGCGGCTGTAAAAACAGCCGGAAAAGGCGATATTATAGTACTCTGTGGAAAAGGTCACGAGAGCTATCAGGTGATTGGCGACCAACATATTCCTTTTGACGAGAGAGAAATAACATTAAAAGCAATCGAAACACTGAAACAAGGTCAGTAAGAAACGGGATTGCGTTATCTGCTTTGGGTTATAAGCGATAAAATCGCGATTGCGGGGGCGGCGTCCGCCCGATGAGGTAAACATGGATTTAACTACAAACATTGCCGTTGCGGCAATTTCGCTGATTGTGACCGCTATGTTGGGATTTTTCATTATTCCCGTCCTGCGCCGCCTTAAATACGGACAGACAATTCTTGAAATAGGTCCCCGCTGGCACAAGGAAACCAAACAAGGCACGCCGACCATGGGTGGAATTATGTTTATAGCGGGGTCTGTAACAGCGTTCGGAGCGGGGCTGTTGCTGTTATGGGGGAAAGGGCTTTTAAACTTTGAGCCGCCCCACTCGGTTAATTTTTTCAATAGCGTTTCAGGTATGATTATGGCAATCAGTTTTGCGTTCGTGGGCTTTTTGGACGATTATATAAAGGTCAGGAAAAAACGTAACGAAGGGCTTACCTCTAATCAGAAAATAATCTTTCAGATTATGATAATAGCCGCTTATTTTACGGCGCGGGTAATTTCGGGCGATACCTCCACAATTATAGTGTTTCCGTTTTTGGGGCAGCTTGACTTATGGTATTTTTATTATGTAATCATGGGGTTGGTTATACTTTACCTTGTGAACGCTGTGAATTTTACCGACGGGATTGACGGGCTTTGCGGCAGTGTAACCCTGATTTACTGCACGGCGTTTATGGTTATTTGCTCAATTTTGGGCTTTTCCGAATTATCGGTGCTTTCGGTCGCAGTCGCGGGCGGGTGCTTGGGTTTCCTGATTTGGAATTTTTACCCCGCTAAGGTTTTTATGGGCGACACCGGTTCGATGTTTTTAGGCGGAATTGTCTGTGCGCTAGGAATAGGCGCGGGAACAGAGGTTATTATGCTAATCGCGGCGGCGGTTTATATTTGGGAAGCCTTGACCGTGCTTATACAAGTAGCTTATTTTAAAGCCACCAACGGTAAAAGACTTTTCAGAATGACCCCGATTCATCATAGCTTTGAATTACGTGGCTGGAAAGAAGTAAAAATTGTATTGGTGTTTTCAATATTGGCGGCAGTAGCGGGAGCGCTTGCTATTTATTTAACCAACAGCCTTATAGCGTAACAACACGGCAAGATAAATCCTATAAAAAGGGATTGAGATAATGCAAAAAGATAAGAGAAAAAATGAAAGAGGAACGTCCTCTCCAAGAGGAACATCCTCAGCCAAGGCGCGTTCGATGCCTCCGGTTTCGCCCGCAAAAACTGCGAAACCGGTAGGCTACAGCGTCAATCCGTCAATTCCGCAACGCCCCACACCGGACTTTACAAACGCGGGCGGGGTTGGCGTTGCTGTGGCAGGTTCGGCTGTGAGAAAGTCCGCGGCAGTCAAACCAAGAGCTGCAAAACCCGTGAAGGTTAAAAAGCAACGAGAACGCCTTGCTAAGTTCGATTATCCATTTTTCACAATCGTTATAGTTTTAATGGCGTTCGGAATCGTAATGATGTTCTCGGCAAGCTACGCCACCTCTTTCAGAAGATTCGGTGACAGCTATTATTATGTTTACAGACAGCTTGCGTTTATCGGCTTGGGATTAGTCGCTATGCTTATTTTGTCGGTGACCGATTATCACGTTATGCTAAATAAGCACATCATAAAAATAGGCGTGATTATTTTGGCGGCGCTGATGCTTTTGGTGACGTTTGCGGGTACCGGACAGGCGGGCGCGGGACGCTGGCTTGAATTCGGCGGTATTTCAATACAGCCATCCGAAATTCTGAAGTTTGCGTTGATTGTGATTTTCGCCTATTTGGCGCATACGAAACACGCTCGGATTAAGGAATTTAAGCACGGTTTTCTGCCATTTATGGTTGTTTTGCTTACGGCTTGCGGTCTTATGTTTGCTCAGAGGCACTTGTCGGGAACAATAATAATTTTCGCCATCGGGCTGATAATGATGTTTGTGGGAGATTGTAAGGTTTCGCATATAGTGGTTATGGTGCTATCTTTCGCGGTATTAGGGGCTTTGGGGCTTATGGCTATGAAAGCTATCGGCTATGATTATTTTACCGAAAGAATAATAGGTTGGCAGAACCCCGAGGCGGACATAAGAGGGTTCACCTTTCAGACCTATCAGTCACTTATAACAATAGGCTCGGGGGGCTTTTTCGGCTTGGGTCTCGGGAACTCAAGACAGAAATACTCCTACCTGCCTGAATCTCACAACGACTTTATATTCTCAATAATATGTGAGGAGCTTGGCTTTGTGGGGGCGGTTTTGGTAATACTGCTATTTGTACTCTTTGTTTTCAGGGGGTTTTATATAGCTGTGCGGGCGAGAGATAAATTCGGTATGATGCTTGCGGTGGGGATTACATCACATCTCGGAATCCAAGCGCTTTTAAATATCGGCGTTGTTACAAACAGTTTGCCAAACACTGGAATTTCGCTACCGTTTTTCAGCTACGGCGGTTCAGCGTTAGTCATGCAACTTGCTGAAATCGGGGTTGTGTTGAATATTTCACGAAAAGCGGCGATAGAATAACTGTATCGAAAAAATATTGTAAAAAAATAAGGAAAAATAAAAAATGAGAATTACTGAAAGCAGGGAAAAGCAAAGGATTATTTTATTTGTTTCGGGAGTTGTTAATCAAGCTGTAAGTACTCAGCTACAGAGCGAAATTTTCAGGGCGCTTAAAGTCAATAAAAATATCGTGCTTGATTTTAAAGAAGTAGAAACCATTGATGACGCGGGAATCGTTGTTTTACAAGCCGGAATGAAAGCGGCTTCAGGGAATCGCGGGACTTTTGAGTTAAGAAGCGCCAATAACATTGTAAAGAATGCGGTACGAACGGCGGGAATAGGCAGGATTATAACTTTTTGAACCCAAGCAGGGTAAATTTATATAAAAGGTACATCACATTATTATAAGCATTTCCACATTAAGCAAGGAGAGCACATGAGAGCAATCATTGCCGCCGGCGGCTCGGCAGGGCATGTAAATCCGGGACTTGCAATTGCCGACAGAATAACGGAAGTTTTTAAAGAAAGCCAAATCCTTTTTATAGGAACGCCGGAGGGAATGGAGGCGCGGCTTGTAAGAGAGGCGGGCTATGACTTTGCGGCGGTTAAAATGGCGGGCTTACAGCGTAAAATTACCCCCAAAAACCTTATAAGAAACGCAAAAGCGGCTTATTTATACCTTGGAGCGAACGGTAAAGCCAAAGAAATTATAAGAAAATTTAAACCCGATATTGTTATAGGCATGGGGGCGTATATTTCTGTACCGGCGGTTAAAACCGCCGCCAAAATGGGAATAAAAACCGCCACCCACGGCAGTGATTCCTTTCCGGGCGTTGCAATTAAGTTATTGTCAAAATATGTCGATAAGGTTTTTGTAGCCGACCTTGATGCGGCGAAGCGTATTCCGTACCCTGAAAAATGCGTGGTTACGGGAAACCCCTTACGCAGTAACCTGCAAATGGAAGACCGGGAAACCGCAAGAAAGAAGCTCGGACTTCCCGAAGGGCTGACGATATTATCATCAGGGGGGAGCAACGGCTCGAATAAAATAACCGAAGCGGTAATGGCGCTTTTAGAATATGAAAACAGAGCGGGCGGCATTAATCACATTCATTCCTACGGGCGCAACGGGAAAGCCGTATTTGAGAAAATGCTTGAAAAAAGCGGCATAAAGCCCGACCCTGAGCGTACTGTTATAAAAGAATACATAAATAATATGTACACCTGCCTTTCGGCGGCGGATTTGGTAATTTCTCGCTCGGGCGCAATGAGCCAGACCGAAATAAAGGCGGCTGGACGGGCTTCGGTACAGATTCCGTGGGCGGGCGCGGCTGAAAATCATCAGTATTACAACGCCTTGGCTATGGAAAATAGCGGAGCGGCTGTGATGATTACCGACAAAGACCTGAGCCCGAAAAAACTTGTCGAAGTAACGTCAAAATTGTGCAAAAACCCGCAAAAATTACGCGAAATGGAAATCAAGGCAAAGGAAATGTCGGCGGAAAACGCGGCAGATAAGATTCTCGGCGAGATTTTGGACTTAATAAACGCTTAGTGGCGCGGTAATGTCAAAACCCTTTCAAATAGCATAATATGGAAAATAATGCTATTTTGAAAGGTGTGTTGGGATTGGCGGCTTTAACGGGAGTCCGAAAGATTGTGGTCGGGGGCGGCAAAAAGCTTGAAGGGGAGCTTGAAGTACAGGGAGCAAAAAACAGTATTCTCCCCCTGCTGTCCGGCACGGTGCTGTGTCAGGGAGAATCTGTCTTACATAATTGCCCGAATTTATCAGACGCCGACGCCGCGTGCAGAATATTAAATTGTCTCGGGTGCAAATGCGGCAGAGAGGGGAACAGGGTAACGGTTAATTCCGAGCAGATTTTAAATACCGACGTGCCGGCAGAGCTAATGCGTGAGATGCGCTCCTCAATCGTCTTTTTAGGCGCAATCTTAGGTAGAACGCGGCAGTGCAGACTTTCCTTCCCCGGCGGGTGCGAGCTTGGTCCGCGCCCCATAGATTTGCATATTTTAGCTCTGAAAAAAATGGGCGTAGATATAAAAGAAGAACATGGTTACTTAAATTGCAGTGCGCCTAAAGGTATTTACGGAGCCCGTATTTCCCTTTCGCTACCGTCGGTGGGCGCGACCGAGAATATTATTTTAGCGGCGGCAACGGCAAAAGGCATGACCGAAATAAACAATGCGGCACGAGAGCCGGAAATAGTCGATTTGGCGGCTTTTCTGAATAAGTGCGGGGCTAAGGTTTCGGGCGCGGGTACAGGAACAATTGTAATAGAGGGCGTTCCCAAACTCGGCGGAGCTGAACACAGGGTCATTCCCGACAGAATAGTTGCGGCTACCTATTTATGTTGCGCGGCAATTACAAGGGGCGAGCTTATACTAAAAAACGCCGATTACAGCCATGTCGGCGCGATGATTCCCGTTTTAGAACAAATAGGCTGTAATATCTATACCTATGGAAGTTACGCTCATTCGGGCGAGGGCAAGATTTATATAAACGCGGCAAAATCCCTGCGCGCCCCGCATAAAATCAGGACTTCAGCTCACCCGGGGTTTCCGACTGACGCCCAGCCTATGTTTATGGCGCTTGCCTCAACCTTAAAAGGCACTACGGTTTTTGTTGAGACGATTTTCGACAACAGATTCCGCCACGCCCAGGAGCTAACTCGCCTCGGAGCGAAAATCAGCGTTGACAACCGCGTGGCGGTTGTGGAGGGGGTAGAAAAGCTTTCCGGCGCTGAACTTGAAGCAACTGACCTTAGAGGCGGCGCGGCATTGGTTACAGCCGCCCTTTACGCCGAAGGTACAAGTAAAATCACAGGAATTTCTCACATTGACAGGGGTTATGATAATTTAGTAGGTAATTTAAGGAAAATAGGCGCGGAAATAATGAACAATTAAAAGACGCATTTAAATTATCTGTTTCTGATTTAAATGCTTGAAACTGTTTGCAAGGAGGTAAAAATGCCGGAGTTCAGTACACCTAAAAAAAGAAAAACGTCAGCTTCATATAACCAAGCTCCGCCGCGGTCTAAACCCGCGCAGAAAACCGCGGCGAAACCGAAAAAAGCCAATAATACGCAAAAATCAAGCTATTCGCAAAAATCCTCAAGCTCCGCACGAAACAAACAGCGGCGCAAACAGAATATGTCAATCTATTACATGATGTTTTTGCTTGTATCGGCGGTGGTTTTTTCGGTTTTGTCGGCGACGGTGCTTTTTAATTTGGAGGAAGTCACGGCGGTTGGCGAGAGTATCTATACTCACGAGGAAATTATCGCGGCGGCAGATATAAAACCGGGGGTAAATCTGATTAGATTCAACTCCGGCGAATGTGAAGCGCGGATTGCCGAAAGCCTTGTTTACATAGACAGCGTTCACATTAAGAAAAATTTACCCGGAAAGCTTGTCATCAACGTGGTTGGTGCTGAAGAAATGGCAAATATTGAGCATGAGGGGAATTATTATATTATATCGAAAAACGGCAGGATTTTGGGGCTTGCGGATAAGAATTCCGAAAACACGGTAATTTACGGCTACGAAGCGGACGAGCCTGTAATCGGTGCTCGTATAAAATCAATCTCGGACAGGAAAACCGATTTGGTCTACAAGCTTATGAACACGGCGGAAAATGTCGGATTGACAGGTATCGTGGATATAGATATAAGCGATTATCTCAACATAAGCATGAATTATATGAACAGAATCGAGCTCCACATAGGGGCGAGTACCGAGCTTGAACAGAAATTTCGGGCTTCTGCCGAGCTTTTAGAAAAAGAAATTGACAAAAACGAATACGGGACGCTTCGCTTGATTGACCCGTTGAAAGTAGTGTTTAAGCCCGAAACCTTAGAAAGACCTGAAATTGCGGCAGTGGCGGAGCAACTTTCATTTGTTCCCGGACAGGAACAGAACCCCGAAACTCCGTCTGAATAAGGCATACCGCTACAAAAACAGGCATATATCGGGTATCGAATTAATAAAAACACAAAATAAATACTTTTTAATGAAAAACTATTGAATTTCTTTTCAAAATCTGATACAATAAATTAGAGAATACAGAAAAAACCTTGTGGAGGTAAAAATGGCAATTTTCTATGATGAAGAAGGTTTCTTGGAAGAATTAAGTGACGAGCTTGACACCAATTCGGTTTACGACGTAAAAATAAAGGTTTTCGGTATAGGCGGCGGCGGTGGCAACGCTTTGGAACACATGGCAAAACAGGGCGTGCCGGGGGTTGAGTACATAGCGGTAAATACCGATGTTCCCGCTTTGCGTACCAAGGACAAAAATCTCATGACCCGTCTGCAAATAGGCAGAAAAACCACAAAAGGACGCGGCGCGGGTGGCGACCCCGAAATCGCGGCGGAATCGGCGCGTGAGGACAGGGAAGAAATTGAAAAAGTCCTGAAAGGTTCTTCCATGGTTTTCATTTCGGCTGGAATGGGCGGCGGAACCGGTACAGGAGCTGCTCCCGTTATAGCTGATATAGCAAGGGATATGGGAATCCTCACGGTGGGAATTGTCACAAAGCCTTTCGACTTTGAACGCGAGCATAAAATGAACCTCGCGCTTAAAGGGATTGCCGAGATGCGTAAATACGTTGACGCCTTGGTAATTATACCCAACCAAAGATTGTTAAAGTTAAACGAACGTGCCCTGAACTTCAGACAGGCGTTTGCTATGGTGGACGACGTTTTGTATAAGGTTGTCAGCGGCATATCTGAGCTTTTGAACAACACCGCCGTGATGAACATAGACTTTGCCGACCTGAAGTCTACCCTTGAAGAGGCGGGCGACGCCCATATCGCGATTGGAATAGGCACAGGCGATAATAAGGTTGACGAGGCAGTTCAGAAGATTGTCAATTCGCCGCTTTTGGAAACCTCAATCGCAAACGCGGGCAAGGTTTTGGTAAATGTTGTTATGTCGGAAGATACCTTACTGCATGAAGTTGATGAGGTTATGAACAAGATTACCGGAGTGGCTCACCCCGACGTAAAGGTGATTTACGGTGCGGATTACAGCCCGGGTCTGAAAGACGAAATGGTAGTTACAATTATTGCCACCTGCTTTAACGTAAGCGAAGACGCTGTCGGTAATAGTAACGGTGAAACAGAGGCTCGCGGCGGCTCTAAAGATTTTACTATGGAGCTTGACGATGAAGATGATGTAATTCAAACCACTAAGCTTAAATCCTTAGACCAGTTCATCACCGCTAACCTGTCCGAAAGCTTTGAAGACGACCCTTTCCGCGATTTGGACGAGATTTTTAAAAAGAGATAAACTAAAAAATCGCGCCTGTTCAGCGTAATTCTACAATAAATGACAATAAGCATAAAATTCCGCCTGTATATTGGGGGTTGTCGTTGCCCAACACCCTGTATATGGGCGTAAATATTTTATAAATTCCAAAAATTGAAAAAAAACGAAAAATTCCCCTTTTAAGCTTGAAAAAAAATTAAATTTGTTATAAAATATAAAAAGCGGGAATGTTTTAACGGGGCGGGAGATATGCTCGCCGTCTGTTCGGGAAAATGAGCCCGACCGCCTGCAGAAGGTCTGCCTTTGCTTGGCAAAGGCGAGGACATTATATTGCTTTTTTAAAATGAGGGACTGACAAAATGGACCATGTTATTGCTTTTTTCAAAAACAAGTGGACGAGATTAGGGTTTTCAGCTCTTTCTCTTGGATACGGCTTTTTTATGATATGGTTGGCTTGGCTTTCGTTTTCGTTTTTCTTAGTGCCGACCAATCCGGTTTCACTCTTCTCGCTTTATTTGCTAATCAATGTATTATTCGGTATTGTGATGATTTACACCCGAAAGGAAATCGCCACACAAATTACCGCCTGTCTGTTGCACCCCTGCATTTTAGTAATGCTGGTGTTCGCGTTTGGGAACTGGTTTTTGCTTGTTCCGGTATTTGTGGTGTCAACCGTGGTGTTTTTTGCCGCAGGCTCTCCCGAATCGCTGAAAACCGTCCTCGGCACAATTTACCTAATCCTTTTCGTTATAGTAACTCTCGGCTATCTTACCATGCAAATCTTTTCAATCGGAATTCCAACATTGGTGGACTTGGATTTGCGCTGTCCGCAGGAGGATTATCTTTATTCGACTGAGGGTACTTACAGATTGGTTATGTACATAGACAGGGAAAATAAGGAAAACCGTACTGTAAGCTATTTTGTTGAATTTACCGCCGATGATATAAAACTGCCCTTTTTAGAGGGCGAAAGGCATAGTAACAGCAGGAGAATTTTACAGCAGCGTTTGTCAAACAAAACCGAGGTCGAGTGGTTGTCAGACAGCCAGCTTTTAATTGACGGCAGGGTAAAGGACGTCAGCGTAAACGATGGGGAAAGCAGAAACGGCGAAGATTTTTTCTCAGGTGAAACCGAGGTTTTCACCCAGCCCCCGCAGATGACGAGAGCCGAAACCCCGCCGCCCGACGAACAATTATTAACTTAAAATCTATTGGATTTTAAGTTAATCGAGTTATAACAATTGACAATGAATAATTTTGGTATCGCCTGTGGCGATGGATTTTTAACCGGCTAAATGCCGAGAGGGAAGTGAGATACTTTGAGCGGACGAATCAATCTTACCGGAAAGAGTTCAAACGATATATATACCGTTTCTTATCCTAAAAATTTGTTGTATTTTATGAAATACGATTTTAACCTTTTTATGGAAAGATGCGTGGATTTGTGTAAACTTTATATGAAAACAGGCGAATACCGCCAGGAAGAAACGGCGGAAATCCGTAATTCCATAAGCGGCTGTCACAAGTATTATGAGCAGAATATACGCGGTGCTTTTGAGAAAATAGTTATTGACTGCTGGGTAGAATATATTTGCAGACAAAACGAAATAGGAGTGATTACCCTTTGGAATAATTATATACCCTGTAGGAACGATTTTGAAAAAGCGGTGTTTACGCGGCTTTCCGAATACAGGAACGGTTACGCGATTAACCAGTGGGTTAATCTGCTCAAAATACAGGAATACGCCAATATAAAAACCGATTTTATATTCGGGGGCAAGCTTAAAGGTTCTGCCGAAGCCGCCGCCCGCGCTAATTATTTCGATTTGATGTTCAATGTCGTTGCCAATGAGCAGGGCTATGACCTTAATTCGGTAGCGGAGAATAAGGTTTTTACATTAGGCAGAACGCCTAATTCGCCCTTTGTTATGAGCAGTGTCAGCCGTGAAATAGTACGGAATCTGCTTGCCGACATGAAATACGCCGATGATAAGGGCAAGCTAAAGAAAGGCGAGATTGTTTCCGACCAGACGGCTATGGACGCTTTTGCTTCAATGAAAGCTTTATTGCCCGCACGGGGTGATAATATAGTCGAAACCATGATAAAATCGCTGTCTGAAGCGCCTATGAAGGTTTATATGCCTGCCGGTCTTAAAGCGGCTGTGGATTTGGAAATCGACGTTATTATAGAAAGCGGCGAGTACTTACAGCGCTGTGAGCTTTGTAAGGATTTTTATCTGCGCTCGGAGGACTACGATTTTGATTATTGCGATACAATTACCAAAAACGGCAGAACCTGCTATGAGCTTATGGCAAGCAAAATTAATGCCCAAAACGCCAAAAACAGCCAAAATGCAAAATCAGGGAAAATAGTTTCCCATAACGACAGTATAGATGCCGCCCTGTTAAACGAAAGGTGCGACCGCCTCTATAAAGAAATGTCGGCGAGAATCAATGTGGAATTCACCCAGCGGGACTTTTCCGACTGGTGCAGATATATGAATGCCATTCGCGAAAACGTTTTAAGCGGACAGGCGACATTGCTTGATTTTGAGAACTTTGCCGAATATTCACGCTCTATGTCGTTTTTATCCGGAAATTCGGCAGATGCGGCAGGTTCTGAAAATTCCGTAAGAGGGCAAGACTCAGCCGCAAAAAGGCGCTCCCGCAGTGAGCCCGACCTGACGAGGCTTAACCCCGAAAAGGACAGCCGGGGCAGAACCGTAAAGCCTTTTGTGTTTGAACGGGTTGAAAGGAGAGATGTTGAAATCCCCGAATTACCTGTTCAGCATTACGCCCCCGACGATGACGACGATATGTCCACGACGATTCCGTCAAGGGTGTCGTCTCGTGTAATCAGAGGCGTGCACCCCGAAACGTTTTCTTCTGACGTTACTATTCCTTACGCCAGCGGGAATATGCCGCATGGCTTAATTCACGAAAGTGCGTCGCCGCAAATTGACGAGGAAGACGTAAAAATATATAACGTCAGAGCCAAGAGCATAGAGCCTGTAAAACAAGATGAATATGTAAAGGTTTTCAAACCCAAAAAAGCTTCGCGCACGGTGCATGGTTCACACCCGTCTTATGAGGCGCAATTGTTGTATGCTTCACAGGTGACGGCACATTCGGCTCAACCGCCGCAACCGTCAAACGAGCCGCAATTATCTCCCGTCTATCCCGTGAAACCGCTGAATATTCCTCCCGCCGTATCAGAAAGCGTACCCGAAAGACGGAATAACAGGCATATACCCGCCTTTTCAGATATTTCGGCGGCAAAAGAGGGTTCAAAGGAAAGTCCGAGAGAAGTCCCGAGAGAAAATCCGATTTTAAGGGACATTCCAAGGGGAAATTCACTTTTGAGGGATATTACTCCGTCGCAGAACCATGCTAAACCGTCAACAAGAGGCGTAACCTTTGGGGGGGATAATTCCTTTGAGGAGGAATATAATTCCGCGCCCGCACTTTCACTGAATATTCCGAAACTTCGTGACAGGCAAGCTGACGGCGACTATTCCGGTGAGCCTGAAGATTCGTTTTCTTCTAAAGTCTACGCTTCTCAAAAAGCCGAGGAAACTCAGGAAATCGGGTTCACTGATATATTAAGGGGACTGGAGCGTAAAGACGGTTTCACCGATGAAAGCATACCGACCGATGCAGAGGGCGTGCCGCTTTCGCATAAGACCAAAAGGGTTATGGACGCTATTTTTAAACAGCCGAAGTCGAATCTTTTTATTAATTCACCCAATGAAGAATAATATCATTCTTAACGTATAAGCTAACCCGCCCGTAAGGGCGGGTTAGCAGTTATCTGTTATATGTTATCTGAAAAATCCCGTTATAAAATTTTTAACCCACTGCCACATATTCGGGAATTCGGAATCGAGTAGGCTTTTGATTTGCTCGCGGCTTACTTCTTTGAAAACATTGTCATTGTTGATTATGTTTTCAACCTCAATGGTTTTTACGCCGTGCACAATTCTGCCTATTGCGATATGCCCCCGTGCATAGTCGCCTATGGCGACGTGACTGGCGAATGAAGCCGCCCCGTAGGAGAACATGCCTATTGACACTGCGCCAAGTGTAAAAATGCCAAAAGCAACCGCGCCGATTGAAAATGTTCCCACTGAAATAGCCCCTATCGCAAGCAAAAGCCCTATGCAAAATGTACCGATTCCGATAATGCCCGCGCCGACAAGTCCGATTGAAACAATACCGAATGAAGCAAGCCCAATAGAAATGAACCCGCTTGAGATATTTCCTATTGCGATTATGCCTTTCGCCTTATATGCTCCCCAACCGACATTGATGTGGACAAGCGGCAGACCGAACAGGCTCTTTTTGCTCTTGTACTCGTAGTTTCCGCGCATGTGCAGTATAATCGTTTTTTCAGAATTGCCCGAATCGCTTTCGACTGAACGTATTTCGCCATCTTTTACAAGATTATCAAGGGTTATGCCGAACATATCCGACAAAGCAATTAACTTATCGGTTTCAGGATAGCTTTGTCCCGACTCCCATTTTGAAATAGCCTGCCTTGAAACGTCGAGAGCCTCCGCTAAGTTTTCTTGCGACAAACCTTTTTCTTTTCTGAGTTTTTGTAATTTTTCATTAAATTTCATATTAATTACCATCCTCTCCAAGCACCAAACGAGTGGTGAAATATTTTCCTCTAATACTTGAGCTTTTTTTCAAACTAATTACCATCCTCTCCAAACACCAACGAGTGGTGAAATATTTCTCTTCTTGTACTTGTTCTTTTTTTCAAACTATTAGCTCCTGTGAAAATATATTTGGAATTAATCCCTGTTTAGATTTTAACTTTTTTCATTATGAAAAACTACCAACTTTTGCTTGCTTTTTGTCAACTTGCGGTTGCGGTTTATACGAAACGTATAATGTCTACATGATTATACAAAAAACGCACCGAAAAACTACGGTGCGTTTTTTGCAACAAATTTATTAAAGGAGATTAAAGAAATTAGCGCTTACTAAATTGCGGCGCGCGTCTCGCTGCCTTGAGTCCGTACTTTTTGCGCTCTTTCATTCTGGGGTCACGGGTTAAGAACCCTGCCTTTTTCAGCACCGGGCGAAGCTCTTCGCTGTATTGCAATAAAGCTCTCGACAAGCCGTGACGAATCGCCCCCGCCTGTCCCGTTACGCCGCCGCCGCGAACCGTGCAGATAATATCAAATTTATCCGATGTGCCGGTTAAAGCCAAGGGCTGACGAGTAATCAGCTTTAAGGTATCAAGCCCGAAATAGTCGTCTATGTCGCGGTTGTTGACGTTTATTGAACCGTTTCCGGGATAAACCCTTACTCTGGCTACCGAGTGCTTTCTTCTGCCTGTGCCGTAATAATAAGGTTTTGAATCGTACATTTAATGACTGCCTCCTGTTACTTATGAATAGAAACGGCATTTTAAACGAGCCGCCTCGTAGAAGTTCCCAATACTTAAAAGCGCCGGCTAAAACTGAAATTCTTCGGGCTTTTGAGCCTGATTCTTATGCTCCGCTCCGCGATAAACGCGAAGTCTTGTGAGTGATTTACGTCCGAGTGTGGTATCGGGTAACATACCCTTTACAGCTAAGGTCATAGCCTTATCGGGCTTTTCCGACATGAGCTTTTCATAGCTGATTTCTCTCAGATGACCTATCCAGCCTGTGTGCCATCTGTAGAATTTCTTTTTAAGTTTGTCGCCGGTTAAAACGGCGTCGGCGCAGTTGATGATGATTACATGGTCGCCGCAGTCGCAGTGCGGAGCGAAAATAGGTTTATGCTTACCGCGAAGTAATGTTGCTGCGTGGGTCGCCACACGTCCGAGCGGTCTGCCTTTGGCGTCCAGTATATACCATTTGCGTTCGATTTTTTCAACTTTTGGCATAGTGGTTGACATTTTTGCTTGCCTCCTCCTGATTTTGCATGAATTTGCAATATGAAATTATTGTAAACGTGACAAAGTTCATTATACCGTAAAAGAAATTACCTGTCAACAGTTTTTTTAAAAAAAAATGAAATATATCGCTTAATCTCTGCTGAACGCTCGTAATATCTCTTTTTCTCTTTAAAACTCTTTCGCCGTTTTACTTTTGAGGCTTTAAAATATTACAAAACGGTAACAAAATTCTCCAAAACATAATATTGTTTTCATATAATCTTCATAATCGTCATATATAATTAAATGTAAAGAAAAGCGGAGCGCCTTTTCCGTGAAGCAATCATGGGCGGGGGGTTCTGCGCCTAAGAATTAAGCAATGACGTATTTAAATATGCGTCACGTACTGAAAGCTAATTTAAAATCAGCATTTAGTACATAGCTTTTCAATAAATATATTTGCTCACTCCAAAAATAAGAAATCGGCTGTAAAAACAGCCGATTTCTTATTTTTATAATTTATGTTTAGCCTTCATACTTATTAAACTTAGGTGCGTTGGCAATAACCTCAGCTTCAAGCTGTTGGGGCAGTTCCTGATACCGTGCGAATTCAAAGGTAAAACTGCCGAGCCCTTTGGTCATTTGACGGATTACAAGGGCGAAGTCGGAGGTTTCAGCCTGGGGTATTTCCACCTCTATTTGGGTCATGCCGTCGCCTATGGGGCTGGTGCTTATAACAGAGCCGCGGCGCTTGTTGACCACGCCCATAACATCGCCTGTTTTATCATCGCCTACAAAGATTTTCATAGAAAGAATAGGCTCTAAAAGACAAGGGGAAGCCGCTTTCATGCCGTCCTTGAACGCTAACCGCGCCGCCATTACGAAAGCTATTTCCTTACTGTCAACCGGGTGATACTTGCCGTCTACCAAGGTTGCTTTAAGCCTTACCACGGGATAGCCGGCTAAAATACCATGCTCTACGCTTTCTCTTAATCCTTTTTCAACGGCGGGGAAGAACTGCTTGGGTACACTGCCGCCGAATACCCGTTCCTCGAAGAGTAACTCGTCTTCGGGGTGAGGCTCGAATTCCATTACAACAACGCCGTACTGTCCCGCGCCGCCCGATTGCTTTTTATGCTTACCTTCTATATTTGTGACCTTTTTACGAACGGTTTCGCGGTAGGCTATAATAGGGGCGGAAAGCTCCACTTCCACGCCGAATTTAGCTTTCATCTTTTGTACGGCTACGTCAAGATGCTGTTCGCCCAAACCGCCGAGTACCCGCTGACGGGTTTCGGTGTTGTTTACATAAGATAGAGTTTTGTCCTCTTCTATTATACGGTGAATCGCACTTGAAATTTTAGCCTCGTCACCTTTGCCTTTTGCGGTGACAGCCTGGAAAAAACACGCCGTCGGGAATTCGGTAGGCTTGAAGTTTGAGGTTTTCCCTGCCTTGCATAATGTATCACCGGTTGTAGCATCAAGCTTGGTAATCGCGATTATGTCCCCTGCATGTGCCTCGGTTAATTCCTCCTGCTTTTTACCCCTGAGCGCAAGTATTTTTCCGAAACGCTCGACTTCTCCCGTACGGGAGTTGGTCGGCTCGGTTTTGGCGCTTAAAGAACCTGTGATTATTTTAACAAAGCTTAATTTTCCTACAAAAGGGTCGGCAAGAGTTTTAAATACATAAGCGGCTAAAGGCGCTGTTTGGTCATACTTGACTTTTTCACCGCTTTCCGAAATTTCCCCTGCGGATTCTTCCGGAGAGGGGAAAGAGCCGACTATTAAATCAAGAATCATTTCGATTCCCGAAAGAGTTTCAGCTGAACAGGCGACCACGGGGGAGATCACACCCTGAACCAATCCGTTGTGCAGACCTTTTGAAAATTCTTCGTCTGTGAAGTCCTCGCCCGCGCTTTCAAAGAATTTTTCCATAAGCGCCTCGTCGGTTTCGGCTATGGCTTCGGCAAGGGTCAGGCGCATTAAATCAAAGTCGCCGGCGGGCAATTCGCTTTCGGAGGCTTTCCCCGATTTATCGTATTTATAGGCTTTCATGGTTACTAAATTAACAAAGACATCGCCGGCAGGGACGATTACGGGGCAGACCGAGTTTCCGAACTTTGCTTTAAGGCTATCAAGAGATTTGTTAAAATCGGCGTTTTCCTCGTCAATTTTGGTGACTGCAAAGACGTGGGCTTTGCCTTGCTTAGAGGATTCTTTAAATGCTTTTACGGTTCCGACTTTTGCGCCGTCTTTGGCGGCGACAGTAATTACTACCGTTTCGGCGGCGCGGACGCCCTCGTACATACCGCCTATAAAGTCGAATTGCCCGGGGGTGTCTACTATATTGATTTTAGTATTTTTCCACTCGGCATAAGCGAGAGAGGCGTTTAGCGAAATATTTCTCTTTATTTCTTCCGGGTCGTAGTCGCATACGGTGTTACCGTCGGAAGAGCGCCCCATTCTGTCGATTGCGCCGCTCTTAAACATAAGCGCTTCGGCTAATGAAGTTTTTCCGCTTCCTCCGTGACCTGCGATGGCGATGTTTCTTATTTCTTTGCATTTATAGGCTTTCATAAATTATTCTTCCTTCCTAATTGCTGTACGTGATATGTTTAATGTGTTAAATAGCTATATATTTTCACACGTCAAAGAACATTATACTATATTTTGAACAAAAAAGCTATAAGTTTTTTAAATCCCGACGTAAAATTTTGCTACCGCGTTTTGTATAATATCTACAAAAATTAAAAATTTATGCGAAAAAAATATTTTCAATACATATTGACATTTTAAAAAAATATGTTATAATTTATAAAGTGTAAACGAAACGGGGTTTACATGATTCGGACGCGCATGGTAATGACGCGTTGCAAAAGAGGTGATTTCCGTGTCTAAGGATTTCGCGGTTACGGTACTTCTTGACGTCTACGGGGTAATGCTTACCGAACGTCAGCGCGACACGATGGAGCTTTATTATGATGAAGACCTTTCTTTGGGCGAAATTGCGGAGATTACCGGAATAACCAGACAAGGGGTTATGAACTGTCTTAAAAAAAGTGAGGCACACTTAAAAGAACTTGAGTTAAAATTAGGGCTTGTCCGCAAGCTTCGCGAGCTTGAATCCGATATTGAGGAATTAGAAAGACTGCTCATGCACTCGGAAATGAAAAATGAAGCGGTTATGGCGGATATTGACGATTTGTTAGTGGCGGTCAAGAAGAAACTTTAGGAGTTTTTATGGCATTTGAAGGTTTATCCGATAAATTAGGCAGGGTATTCAAAGGGCTTAGAGGTAAAGGGAAACTAAGCGAAAAAGATGTGCGCGACGCTATGCGCGAGGTAAAGCTTGCACTGATTGAAGCCGACGTCAACTTTAAGGTTACGCGGGATTTCGTCGGGAAAATAACCGAGCGGGCAATCGGCTCGGAAGTTATGAACAGCCTTACCCCCGCCCAACAGGTTATTGATATAGTCAACGACGAGATGATAAAGCTTATGGGAGGCGCGGACGGAAAACTCTCAAAGCTTGATTTTCCCGCCAAGCCGCCCTGTGTTATAATGCTTTGCGGTTTGCAGGGGGCGGGTAAAACTACCCACGCCGCCAAGCTTGCCAAGCACCTGAAAGGCATGAACCGCAGACCTTTATTAGTTGCCTGCGATATTTACCGCCCTGCGGCGATTGACCAGCTTAAAGTCGTGGGGGAAAAAGCCGGCGCTAAAGTATTTGAAATGGGACGGGAAAATCCCGTTAAAATAGCGACGGAAAGCGTTAAGTTTGCAAGGGACAACGGTTTTGACGTTTTAATATTAGACACGGCGGGGCGACTTCATATTGATGAAGAGCTGATGAACGAGCTCAGAAAGATTAAGGAAAAGGTTGAACCTAACGAAATTCTTTTAACTATAGATTCCATGACCGGTCAGGACGCGGTAAATGTAGCGGGGAGTTTCAATGACGCGCTCGGTATAACCGGCGTTATATTGACAAAATTAGACGGCGACTCAAGAGGCGGTGCGGCTTTGTCTGTGCTTGCGGTCACCGGCAGACCTGTGAAGTTCGCGGGAGTAGGCGAAAAGCTTGACGACTTGGAGCAGTTTCATCCCGACAGAATGGCTTCGCGGATTCTCGGCATGGGGGATATGTTGAGCCTGATTGAAAAAGCCAAGACCACCGTGGACGAAAAGGAACAGGAAAAGCTTGCCCGTAGATTACAGGAAAATAAATTCGACATGAACGACCTGTACGCCCAGTTTCAGCAGATTGAAAAAATGGGAAGTATCAGCTCGGTTTTAAAAATGCTCCCCGGAATGGGCAATAAAGTAAAAGAAGAAGATATAGATGAGCGCAAAATGCCGCGCATGAAAGCAATAATTTCGTCCATGACAAAGAAAGAGCGCGTCCGCCCGAGTTTAATCGACGCTAAGAGAAAGCGCAGAATAGCGGCGGGGAGCGGGACTAAGGTTGAAGAGGTAAACGAGCTTTTGCGACAATACGAGATGATGAGGAAAATGATGGGGCAGATGACGGGAAAAGGCGGTAAGAAAAAAAGATTCCCCAAATTCCCGAATATGGGGGATATGGGCGGGTTTCCGCAATTTTAATAACGTTAATTTAATCATACGATTAAATATATAAAAAATACATTTTACATGAAAGGCGGTAAAATCATGGCAGTAAAAATCAGGCTGAAACGTATGGGAGCGAAAAAGGCACCATTTTATAGAATAGTGGTTGCAGATTCGCGTTATCCGAGAGACGGGCGGTTTATTGAGGAGATAGGATATTATGACCCGACTAAAAACCCGTCGGTTATCAGCGTTGACGCGGACAAAGCGCGCAAATGGATTAAAGACGGCGCGCAACCGACTGATACGGTCAGGAAAATCCTGAAAATAAAGGAAGTCATATAGCTTGAAAAATCTTGAAAAATGAAGGAATCAAGCATTAGCGGAAAAATATTTTACGGCGCGTTGGCGCCGGGCAGGGACGGTATTTTAATATGAAAGAGCTTTTGTACACGATTGTAAGCGAGCTTGTTGAGGATAAGGACGCGATTGAAATAAAAGCGGACGAACCTAACGCCGAAGGCGTTGTCGTTTATCATCTGCATGTCGCGCCCGACGATATGGGCAGAGTTATCGGAAAGCAGGGCAGAATAGCCAAGGCTATTCGCGCTATAATGCGCGCGGGCGCGGTTCGCAATAACCAAAAGGTTATGGTGGAAATAGATTAGAAACGGAAGGTAAGAAAATTTGAAAAGTGTAAAAAAACCCGTGTTCTTTGTAGTTGTGGCGTTGATTCTCGGGCTGACGTATCTGACGCTTTTCGGCGTTTATACGCAATACGGGGATATTGAAACCACCATAATACGCGGCGTTAAGGACATTAGGTGGGGCATAGACATACGTGGAGGCGTGGACGTAATATTCACTTCGCCCGAAGGTTACAGCGCTACCCGCACAGAGATGGACGCGGCAAGGTCTATTATAGAAACCCGTATGGTTACAAGAAATATCACGGACTACGAAATATATGTGGACTATTCCACCGAGAGAATTATTGTGCGTTTTCCGTGGCAGTCGGGTGATGAATCTTTTGACCCTGAACAGGCGGTAAACGAGCTTGGCGAGACTGCCATGCTTACTTTCCGAGAAGGTGCGCCGTGGGACGCTGAGGACTATGAGGATTTGCCCATAGTTATTACCGGCGCCGATGTTGAAAGAGCCTCGCCGAATTATAACCCCGATACCCGCGAGTATCAGGTAAGCCTTGAGCTTAAAGACAGCGGAAAAGAGGCGTTCGCCGACGCTACGGGCAGATTGGCGGGAACAGGCGTTCCTATTTCTATATGGCTTGACGATTATTGTTTCTCATATCCTATGGTAAACGAACGGATTTCCGATGGAAGCGCTTCAATATCAGGGAATTTTACCGTAGAGGAAGTGCAGTCGTTAGCAAACAGAATCAACGGCGGTGCGTTGCCTTTCAGGCTTGAAATCGACAGTTTCAGCAGGATTTCCCCCACGCTCGGTATGAGCGCACTCGACGCTATGGTAATAGCGGGGGTTATTGCATTTGCAGTTATTGCAATTTTTATGATTTCGCGTTACAGGCTTTTGGGGGTAATAGCCACTTTCGGGCTTTTGGGACAGGCTATGGGTACACTGGCGGTAATAACCGGATTTTTCCCCGGAACTGACAGTTTCACCCTGACCATTCCGGGTATAGCGGGTATTATTCTTTCAGTCGGAATGGGCGTTGACGCAAACGTGATTACCAGCGAGCGTATAAAAGAAGAATTAAGAATCGGAAAGACGCTGGACGGTTCGTTGCAGGCGGGATATAAAAGAGCGTTCTCTGTTATTTTCGACTGTAATATAACCCTTTTGATTATTTCATTTGTCTTAATGGGTGCGTTCGGCACTCCTGACAGTTTCGCCGCGAAAGTGCTTACGCCAATCTTCTTCATGTTCGGACCGGGCGCGGCGGGCGCAATCTATTCTTTCGGATTTACGCTGACGGTGGGTGCAATATTAAACTTCATTTTCGGAGTTTTTGCTTCAAGACTTATGACTTATTCCATTTCAAAATTCAAACCGATGAGAAAAACCAAGCTTTATGCGCGGGGGGTGGAATAATTTGAAAAAGAAAACAAGTATCAGAGGAAAAATTATTTCACGGCAGATTGATGCCGGGCAGGGAGGGTGTATAATATGACTGAAAAGAAAAAAGACTTTGATATAGTCTCCAAGAAAAAAATATTTATCGCTATTCCCTTAGTGCTTTTGGCAGTTACGCTGTTAGTGGGAATTATCTTCGGCGCGGAGATTTCAATTGAGTTTAAGGGCGGTACAATTCTGACCTATTCCCACAGCGGGGATGTAGATATAGAACAGGTGTCGGCAGAAATAAACGCACTTAATTACGGCGTTGCAACAGTTACGTCAGGTGAGGCGTTCGGCTCCGACCTCAGGCTTATTAACGTTTCGTTTTCAACAAGCGAGGGATTAGCACAGGAAGAGCAGGAAACGGTAACGGCGACGCTTTTAGAAAAATTTCCGGAAAACAACATTGAGCTTGAAAGCAACAAGAACGTAAGCGCAAGCACGGGTCTGCGTTTCTTCCTGAAATGCCTTGTGGCGTTTGTGTTCTCGTTTATACTCTTTATTATTTATATAGCAATCAGATTTAAAAAGTTAGGCGGTTGGTCAACCGGTGTGTTCGCACTTTTAGGGCTTTCGGTTGACGTGCTTGCGGTGGTTGCGACTTTCATGTTCTTCCGTCTGCCGATTGATTCGATTTTTATGGCGGTAGTTTTAACCATAATGGGTTACTCTATTAATAATACGCTGATTATTTATGACCGCATACGCGAGAACAAATCCCTTCACGGCACAAAACTTAACAGCCGCGAACTTTTGAACAAGAGCGTAAGGCAATCCCTGTCCCGTGCCGTAAATACCACGGTTTCAACGGCGGCGGCGTTGGTTGTGCTTAGTATTGTGGCGGTTATTTTCGGGGTAAGCACCATTTTGAACTTTGCGTTTCCCATGTTAGTCGGAATGCTTTTCGGCGTTTTCACTTCGCTTTGTCTTTCGGGCACGTTTTGGGTTATGTGGCAGGAGCATAAGAACAAGGGTAAGCGCAAGGCATAAAAAGAAAGGATTGCAACGCTGTACAGAACGGCTGTAGTCGTTTGAATTCAAAATAGCGAAAAGATTTAGCGTTTTGGATTTAACTTAACTATGTGCGGCGTTGCAATAAAATACTATGTATATCGGTGTTTCCACTGCTACTCTTTATCCTATGCTTACGGAAGAGGCTCTGCTTTTACTGGCGGAGCGGGGGTTTCGGAATATAGAAATCTTTGCTAACTGTGACACCGAACTGCAAAACCCCGTGCGGTCGGATATAGGCAGGATAATCCGCGATTATTCGCTCAATATTCTTTCTTTGCACCCCATGCCGTGGTGGGAAATCTTTTTCCTTTTTTCCACCTACCGGCGCAGGGTGGAGCAGTGTATGGAGGCGTACCGCCTTTATTTTGAGCGTATGAACGAGTGGGGCATTAAAGTCATGGTTTTTCACGGCGGTAGCAAGCAGACCGTAAACCGCAGTGATGAGTTATACCTTGAAAGATACGCGGGACTTCTTGAGCTTGCGGAAAAATTCGGTATAACGGTAGCGCAGGAAAATGTTTCTTATTGTAAAAGCGGCGACCTTGACTTTTTGGTGAAGATGAAAAAAGAGTTGGGGGACAGGGCTAAGTTTACCCTTGATTTAAAACAGGCACTCCGCGCAGGATGTTCGGCGTTTGATATTTTGGAGAAACTTTCGGAAAGCATTGTTCATGTTCACGCCAGCGACAGTTGTGAACAAGTCGGCGACTGTCTGCCCATAGGACGCGGGAATTTTGATTTCCCCGGCTTTTTTAAAAAACTTTCGGAAATTAATTATGAAAAAGGCATGGTTTTGGAATTATACCGTGAAAATTATTCGGATTATTCGGAAATAGACCACAGCATTGTAAAATTAAATCAATATTATACAGACAGTAAAAACGAAAGGATTGATTAATTATGAGATGTCCAGATTGCGGTTATGAAGACAGCAGGGTTATAGACTCGCGTCCTACGGATAATAAAATCCGCAGGAGGCGTGAGTGTCTTTCTTGTAAAAGCAGGTTTACTACTTACGAAATAGTGGAAAACATTCCCTTGATGGTTATAAAAAACAGCGGCGGAATCGAGCCGTTCGACAGGCAGAAGTTGATTGACAGACTGTTGCGGGCGACAATAAAGAGACCGGTCAAGCTTGAAGAACTGGAAAATATGGTTGAGGACATTGTTACCGAGCTGAAAAACAAATTTCAGCGTGAGGTTACTTCTGAAAAAATAGGCGAGTTAGTGTTGCACAAGTTAAAGGATGCCGACCATGTGGCGTATATTCGTTTTGCGTCGGTTTACAGGGACTTCAGCGATGTTGAGAGTTTTATGAGTTTTATCTCGGAGCTGTCAAAAGAGAATAAATAATAAGGGAAATTAACTCCGTCGGTTATTCGCCGACGGAACAGCGGTATTGGCGCAGATTATTACACGTTGCCGTGTGTTCAAATTTATTGTTGAAAAACGCGATTATAACGGGAAAAACACAGAAAAACCGTGGAATTTATCGGCGTTTTTTTATTTTTTTTAAAAATTTGCTTGACAGTGGTTAAAATATATGATATGATTAAAAAGCTGTCGCTAAGGACAGCGATTTTAATCACGAAATCGTAGCTTCGCAGAGGAGCACATAGCACCTTGAAAATTGAACAATAACGAACTATAGCAAATCTTGAAGAAAGATTTGCAAACCTGAAAATTCCAAAAGAGTAGCGGCAGTTAAGGCTGTCGGTACAAAATAATTTCGGATAAGCAAACTGATTTAGGCAGTTTTTAAGAAAACTGCAAAAGTTAGCGTTTATTTGAGCAAAAGGTAATGGCGTTGTAGGGGCAAATTTCGTGTTTGCTCGCAAACTATGACGAGATTATACAAACTTCAAAGAGTTTGATCCTGGCTCAGGACGAACGCTGGCGGCGCGCCTAACACATGCAAGTCGAACGGACTTGTGCGGTACACCGAGTTTCGCAAAAGCTTTAACAGCGTTTCAAGCGCGACGGTAAAGCAAAAAAGCAAAGAAGAAGTTCTCGCGCTTCACGCTTTTTAAAAAGCGAATAACACATAATAAGATAGAGAAAAAATGCGAAACTGGGTGTACTGCGCAAGTTAGTGGCGGACGGGTGAGTAACACGTGAGCAACCTGCCTTTAAGTGGGGGACAACTCCGGGAAACCGGGGCTAATACCGCATAATGCAGTACCTCGGCATCGAGGAACTGCCAAAGATTTATCGCTTAAAGATGGGCTCGCGTCCAATTAGATAGTTGGTGAGGTAATGGCTCACCAAGTCAACGATTGGTAGCCGGACTGAGAGGTTGAACGGCCACATTGGGACTGAGACACGGCCCAGACTCCTACGGGAGGCAGCAGTGGGGGATATTGGTCAATGGGGGCAACCCTGAACCAGCGACGCCGCGTGAGGGAAGAAGGTTTTCGGATTGTAAACCTCTGTCAGCGGGGAAGAAAATGACGGTACCCGCGGAGGAAGCCACGGCTAACTACGTGCCAGCAGCCGCGGTAA